>Ga0097691_1000107_pt1 | contig 75424 bp, 63 predicted proteins | sample NGESurdeep072012_8_FD_72858 | JGI IMG/M metagenome (GOLD analysis project Ga0097691, IMG submission 72858) | Arctic peat soil microbial communities from Barrow, Alaska - NGEE Surface sample 210-1 deep-072012 | ecosystem: Environmental > Terrestrial > Soil > Wetlands > Peat ...
CGGATCCGACGAGCTGCGTTCGCGGCTCCTGCGTCGGTCGTTCACCGGCGAGGTGGCCTGGTGCCAGCTGTTCAGCGAGCCGGGGTCGGGCTCCGACCTGGCCGGGCTTGCCACCCGGGCGGTCCGCGACGGCGACGAGTGGGTGATCACCGGACAGAAGGTGTGGAATACCCTCGCCCACATCGCCGACCGGGGGATGCTGGTCACCCGCACCGACCCCGACGCCCCCAAGCACAAGGGGCTCACCTACTTCGCCCTCGACATGCATGCGCCCGGCGTCGAGGTGCGGCCGCTCCGTCAGATGACCGGCGAGGCCGAGTTCAACGAGGTCTACATGACCGAGGTCCGGGTGCCCGACGCCGACCGGATCGGCGACGTGGGCGAGGGCTGGCGGGTGGCCATGACCACGCTGTCCAACGAGCGGACCACCATCGGCGGCGGAGGCGGCGCCCCTCCCCGGGGAGCAGGCTCGATCGCCGAGGCCGTCCGCATCTTCCAGGGTGAGGGTGCCCGCCGCACCGCAGTCGAGCGTGACCGCCTCATGGAGCTGTGGGTCGAGATGGAGGTGCTGCGCCTGACCAACATGCGCGCCTCGCAGAACCGCAAGGCCGGCAACCCCGGGCCGGAGGGCTCGATCGCCAAGCTGATGTTCGCGGAGGTCAACAAAAAGGTGTTCGAGCTCTGCGTCGACCTGCTGGGCGCCGACGCCATGGTCGGGTACGACTACACCATGCGCCGTTCCGAGGTCCTCGGACTGGTCGGCCCAGCGGGTACGTCGCGCAAGTTCTTCCTCCGGTCCCGGGCCAACTCCATTGAGGGCGGCACCTCGGAGATCCAGCGCAACATCCTCGGCGAGCGCATCCTCGGTCTGCCCGGCGACGTCCGGGTCGACAAGGAGCTGCCGTGGGCCAAGGTCCCGAGGAGTTGAAGGGCCCCCGCTGCGGGGGACGCCGGTGACCGATGCCCGCCAGTTCCTCGGCATGGAGGAGCTGGGCGACCCGCTCCACTGGCGGCTACGCGTCGTCCCAGAGCTGACCACCCCGGGCAACTTCCTGTTCGGCGGGTGCGGCCTCGGTGCGGCGCTGGTGGCCCTGGAGGCCGCGTCGGGCCGGCCCACCGTGTGGTCGACCTGCCAGTACCTGTCGTTCGCCCCCACCGGTTCGGTGCTCGATCTGACGGTGACACTGGCCGCCGAGGGCAGCCGCGTCACCCAGGCCCGGGCCGTCGGGACGGCCGGTGACTCCGAAATCCTGACCGTCAACGCCGCCCTCGGACGGCCCGGCGGGATGGATGCCGAGGGGGTATGGGACGCGCCACCCGACGTGCCACCGCCGGACGAGTGCCCGCCGCGCCGGCTGCCCTCGTTGTTCACCACCTCGATCTTCGACCAGATCGACATCCGCCTGGCCAAGGGCCGCAGCTTCGAGGAGATCAGCCAGGGACCGTTCACCCCGGGCGACCCCAACAGCGCCCTGTGGGCACGGGTGCCGGGGCATCTGGAGCCGTCGGCGGCCACGTTGGCCATCCTCGGGGACTACGTGACCGGCGGGATGGCCCAGCCGTTGGGACGGCGGGTGATGTCCCGCAGCCTCGACAACACGTTGCGGATGGTCCGACTCGAGCCGACCGAATGGGTGCTGTGCGACATCCGGATCCAGGCGCTGGCCGACGGCTACGGCCAGGGGACCGCATACTTGTGGTCGGAGTCGGGCAACCTGTTGGCCACGGCCAGTCAGTCGATGAGCGTCCGCTTCGCACCGCCGCTGGACGAACCGCCGGACTGACCGGTTCGCCTGATCCTGTCTGGACGACCCCCAGCAGCGGTGGAACGACGGACGGGCACGCCGGATCCGGGGCCGACCTAGAGTCTCGTCCGCAGCCGAATCGAACGGGGACGACGATGAAGATCAGCACGATGCTCAGCTATGCCGGCGGCTTCCGCAAGGCGGCCGCCCAGGTGGCCGAGATGGAGAAGGCCGGCCTGGACCTGGTGTGGGTGGCCGAGGCCTACGGGATCGACAGCCCCAGCCAGATGGGATACCTGGCCGCCCTGACCGAGACGGTGGAGATCGGCTCGGCCATCCTCCCCATCTTCACCCGCACCCCGACGCTCATCGCCATGACGGCGGCCGGTATCGACGCCCTGTCCGAGGGGCGGTGCCACTTAGGCCTCGGCTCCTCGGGCCCCCAGGTCATCGAGGGCTGGCACGGGGTGCCGTTCGACGCACCGCTCGGGCGCACCCGCGAGATCGTCGACATCTGCCGCCAGATATGGGCCAGAGAGGCCCCGCTCGAGCACCACGGCAGGTACTACGACATGCCGCTGCCCGAGGGGCGGGGGACGGGCCTCGGCAAGGCGCTCAAGATCATCGGGCGCCCGGTCCGTCCCCGGATCCCGGTGTGGGTGGCCTCGCTGGGGGAGAAGAACGTGGCCATGACGGCCGAGATCGCCGACGGGTGGATCCCGATGCTGTACGTGCCCGAGAAGGCCCACACGGTGTGGGGTGACGCCCTCGATGCGGGTCGGGCAAAGCGCGATCCGTCGCTCGACCCGCTGCAGATCACGGTCGGCGGCATCGTGGCCATCGGCGAGGGGGACGACGTCGTCGCCCTGCGGGACCTGGCCCGGCCGATGATCGCCCTCTACGTGGGCGGCATGGGCGCCAAAGGACGGAACTTCTACAACGATGTGGTCCGTCGCTACGGGTACGAGGAGGAGGCCGAGAAGATCCAGGACCTCTACCTCGAGGGGAGGAAGGCCGAGGCCGAGGCACTGGTGCCCGACGATCTGCTCGAGTCGATGTCGCTGTGCGGCCCGGAGAGCTACGTGGCCGAGCGCATCGCCGCCTTCAAGGAGGCAGGAGTCAGCCACCTCCAAGTGGTGCCGGTCCCCACGGCCGACCAGACCGCGGTCGACGTCATCGCCAAGGTCAAGGACCTGGTCGGCTGACCGACCATCCGGCCGGGGCGGTCACTCGTCGGAGACGAGGTCCCCCGGGGTGCGCTCGATGGTGTCGAGGGCGAGCAGAGCATCGAGTTGCTGGGCCATCTGCTCGATCTCATCGGCCTCGTAGTAGCTCCGGTTGAGGGTCAACGTGAGCTGGTCCTGCACGAGGGCGAGTGCGTCCTCGGCGGCGGTGGCGGCGTCGTACACCGAGAAGAGGCGGGCCTGCATGGCCTGGGCCGAGACGAAGCGGGTACCTCTGCCGGCAGCCTCGGCCGGAAGGGCGCGCAGCGCGTCCCCCGGGGTCGCCGGGCCGGTCGTCTCGATCTGCTCTGCATGCTCCTGGTCCATGGTCTCCTGCCTTTCATGGTCGGGTCCGCGCCACCACGTTGGTGTACCCACCATTCAACACCCTGGGTGTGACATTTCGTCCCCATATCCCCGTCGAATCGGCGAATTGCAACTGACATCGGGGTGTCGAGGGCTCACGGACGTCACTGGCCGATGGGAGGATCGGGGGGTGACCTGCCCATCCGTACGTCCCGCCGGCGGCGCGGGCGTGTCCACTGCCTGGCCCCGGTGACCCGCTTCGATGCCGTGGTGGTCGGCTCGGGCCCCAACGGCCTGGCCGCAGCGGTGACCCTGGCCCGGGCCGGACTGGCCGTGCATGTGGTCGAGGGTGCCGATCACCCGGGGGGCGGATGCCGCACCGACGAGCGCACCCTGCCCGGCTTCCGCCACGACGTCTGCTCGGCCGCCCACCCGTTGCTGGCCCTGTCACCGTTCTTCGCCGACGCGGCGTTCGACGGGCTCCGGGCCGAACTCCGCCAGCCGGCGGTACCGTTCGCCCACCCCCTGGACGGCGGGTCGGCCGCGGTCGCCTTCCGCTCCCTCGACGAGACCGTCGACGGTCTCGGTCCCGACGGGGCGGCCTACCGCCGCCTACTCGGCCCGTTGGTGGCCCACGCCGGGGAACTGGCGGCAACCGTGCTCGCCCCGCTGCGGTCGCGGCCCCGTCGCCCGTGGTCGACGACGTCCCGGTTCGGATGGCACGGGGTCCCAAGCGTGGACCACCTCGTCGGCCGGTTCGGGGACGAGCCGGCCCGGGCGCTCCTGGTCGGGGCCGGGGCCCACTCGATGCGGCCGCTTTCGTCCCCGCTGACCGCCGCAGTGGCGCTCCTCCTGACCGCCTCCGCCCATGCCGTGGGATGGCCGGTGGTGGCCGGCGGCAGCGCCGGAATTGCCGATGTCCTGGTGGCCGAGCTGGACCGGCTCGGCGGGACGGTCGAGACGGGTCACTGGATCGGCCGGCTCGACGAGCTGCCCGCCGCGGAGGTGGTGCTCCTCGACGTGGCGCCCGCCGCACTGTCGGGACTGGTCGGCCCGGCGTTGCCCGACGCCTACCGGCGGGCCGTCGGCCGGTTCCGCTACGGGCCCGGGGTGTGCAAGGTCGACTGGGCCCTGTCCGGACCTGTGCCCTGGTCGGCGCCGGTCTGCCGGTCGGCAGGCACACTCCACCTCGGCGGCACGGCGGCCGAGGTGGCAGCGTCCGAGTCGGCCGTGTGGGCCGGACGCCACCCGGACCGGCCATACTGCATCGTCGTCCAGCCTGGCGTGGCCGACCCGTCCCGGACCGGGTCGCCGGGCCAGACCTTGTGGGCCTACTGCCACGTTCCTCCGGGTTCGAACCAGGATATGACGCCGGCCATCGAGGCCCAGATCGAGCGGTTCGCCCCGGGCTTCGGTGACCTCGTCCTCGCCCGGACCACGGTCACCGCGTCCGGAATGTCCGACTACGACACCAACTACGTCGGCGGCGACATCGGCGGGGGAGCGGCGACGGTACTCCAGACCCTCTCCCGTCCCGTGCTCCGGTGGAATCCCTACCGGTTGCCGGTAGAGGGGATCTACCTGTGCTCGGCCTCCACGCCGCCCGGACCCGGGGTGCACGGGATGTGCGGAGTCCACGCGGCACGGACGGCGCTCCACGACCACTTCGGGGGCCCGCCGCCGTTCGCCCACTGACCGGCGGTCCGGTCCACCTCGATGCCGGCCGTCGGGGCGGGACGGCAGGGGTGCCGACAAGTGGGAAGATGACCGACCGTGGTGCCGCCCCGACCGGGACGGCCCGGACCCGGAAGGACCGGCAACATGGAAGGCCCCATCACCGACAGCGCCCGAGAGGCGATGCTCCTGGCCGCACTGAGCCGGGTCGACGTGCGGTCGTTCAGGGAATCACTGCAGGTGGTGTCCGACCCCCGTTCCCCCATCTCGAAGCCGATCGCCAATGCACTCGCCGCACTGCGCAAGCACCGTGACCCGTCGTCGGTGCTGGGCAAGGCCCAGTACCGGGCGGCCCTGCCGTACGCGGCCGCCGTGTATGCCGAGCCCTGCCTGGCCGCGGTCATCGAGGCACTGGGCGACGACGCCGACGACCCGTCCGAAGAACGACTCCTCGAGGCCATCGATTCGGTCGGTGCCGACCACGACGACACCACGGTGACGGTGATGTTGGCGTCGGTGGCCGACGGTGAGATGGCCGCGTCCGATCTGTGTTTCTCGCTCCTGGACTCCGACGGCCGGTTCGGCCTACCCGGTTGGCAGCAGTTCGAGCGGTCGGCGCCCGAGCCAGCTGCTGAACGCACTCCGGTCGCGGCCGGGGCGAGCCAAGAGCAGCGCGATGCCCGACGGGCCAAGAAGCATCGGGAAGCCGAGGAGCGCCGCAAGCGGGCCGAGGCGGCGACGAAGGCAGCCGAGCAGGTCCGGGTGGCCCGGAAGAAGGAGCGCGCTGCGGCGTCCGAGCGGCCGTCCGTGGCGACCGACGCCACTCCGGCCCCGGTACTCCCGACCATGAGGCGCCGGCGGGCTGTGCTCACGCCGCTCGAGGAGGAGGAGTTCGACCGTGACGACCTGTGGACGGCCGGCGTGGTGCTGGCCTGGGTGCCGTTCGACGCCGAGGACCCCGACCACCCCGACCTCGAGGGCAAGATCCGTCCGTGTGTGGTGGTGGCCGGCACGCCGACCCACCTGCTCGTCCGGCCGGGTTACTCGGCCGGCGGGGTCAAGAGCCGGGACTGGAAGTCGGTGCCGGTGCGGTACTGGCGCCAGTCCGGGTTCGACGAGCCCACGTGGATCGACGTCGACGCTGTCCGGGTCGTCCGACCCGACTCGGGCCCGACCGGCTTCCTCGAGCCGGACGACTGGAACTCACTGTGGTGAGCCGCTGACCAGGGTTCCGTGACTGGGTGGTCCCGGGGCCATCTGTGGTGCCTCGGCGTCGTTGCTGTGCCGTGATCGCAGACCCTCAGTCGACCTGGTCGGCGTGCTCGATACGCTCGGTTCCAGCCAGTGGCACTGCGTCCGACGGGAGGCGTGGCTTGTCCCGCAGGTTGGTCGGCAGGATGTCGCGATCGCCCTGTGAGCGCCGGATCACCTCGAGGATGTCCTCGCCGATCAGTTCGGATCGCACCAGCAGGGCGTCCCGCAGGGCCTCGACGACGTGGCGATGGTTGTCCAGCATGGAGGTGACCGACGCTTTGGACTCACCTAGGAGCGCCTCGACCTCGGCCCGGCTGGCGTCGTCGGCCAGCACCTTGCCGACCAGTCCGCCGCCGGCGTGCTCGATGGCCCCAACCGAGATGAGCGAGCTGCCCATGCCCAGCAGGCCGATCATCTGGCAGGCGTTGACGGTGGCGGAGTGCAGGTCGCTCGACACACCGGTCGAGGACTCGCCGAAGAACAGCTCCTCGGCCACCATGCCGCCGAAGGCGATGTCGATCATGGCCCGGACCTCGGACTTGGACTTGGTGAACCGCTCCTCGGTCTCGGAGTGGCTCAGCAGGCCGAGGGCGTCCTTGCGCTTGATGATGGTCAGTACCTCGAGTTTGCGGCCCTTGCCCACCAACCAGGCCACCGTGGCGTGGCCGGCTTCGTGGGTGGCGATGGACCGGCGCTCCGCTTCGGTGTACTCGACCGGCTGGGCGAGCCCGATCTCTTCGGTCATCTTGGCCTGTTGGATGTCGTGCCACGAGAGGCGGGTGGCCCCTCTGCGCAGCGCCCACACCAGGGCTTCATCGAGCAGGTGCTCGAGCATGACCGGCGAGTACCCGGCGGTCATGGCGGCCAGCGTCTCGCGCCGGGCCGGGTCGTCGAGCTCGGGCTCGTGGGCCTTCTTGTCCAGGTAGTAGTCGAGGATGTCCCGCCGTCCGGACCTGCCGGGCAGCCCGAAGTAGATGTTGCGGTCGAAGCGGCCGGGTCGCACCAGTGCGGCGTCGAGGTCGTCGGCCCGGTTGGTGGCCCCGATCACCAGGATGTTGGCTGGGGTGAAGGTCGGCTTGCGCAGCTTGCCGCCCGCCGGGAGCCAGGCGTTGACCGCCTCGACGGTCTTGCCGCGGAATCGGATCGACCACGGCGTCTGCTCGAACGACTGGAGCTGGATCAGGAGCTCGTTGACCACGCCGGGTACGCCCTCGCCCTGGGTGGATCCGGCGCCCCGCTTGCCGCCGATGGCGTCGAGCTCCTCGATGAAGCCGATGGCGCCGCCCTCACGGCGGGCCTGGCGGCGCAGTTCCTTGAAGTAGGCGCGGATCTTGCGGTTGGTCTGCCCGTAGAACATGGACTGGAAGGCCGACGACGACACGAACAGGAACGGCACGCCCGCCTCGGAGGCCATGGCCTTGGCCATGTAGGTCTTGCCGGTGCCTGGAGGTCCTTCGAACAGGATCGCCTTGCGGGGTGTCCCCCCCATCTGTTCGTTGAACGTGCGGTAAGCGAGAAAGAGGTTGAGGGTCTTGGTGACCTCCTCGACCAGCCCCTCGGACCCGCGGACGTCGTCGAAGGTCATGGTCAGCTCGTCGGGGCGGAAGAGGATGTGCGGCGATCGACCGGCGGCCACCATCGGGACCACCATCACGAGACAGAGGACGACGATCAGGCACAGGGGCACCAGGAAGGGGGTCATCGACTGGGGGATCGACGGCGTGGGGAGCGACATGCCCGGCGCCAGGATGTCGCGGAGCACGAGGAGCACGGCGACGATGCCGAGGACTACGGCCAGCCGCTGCAGGCGGCTCGACCGTGCCCGGGCCTTGTGGGCCCCCACGTCGGTGGTGGCCATGGTGGCCACGCCGGAGCCCGAGAGCGCACCCAGTCCGTCGGTGTCCTGAGCCTGCCGTGCAGCCATGGTCTCGCTCCGTCCTGTGATTCCGGTGCCGATGCGGCCCCGGTTCCCCTGCCGTCGGGACGTCGGCCGGAGCCTCGTCCCTTCGGAGAACACGTTCGGTCCCCGCGTGATGGTGCCGTCCTGGGCCGAACCTACGGGTCGGGTACCCGGAGGGTCAACCGATTCCACGCACGGTGACCGAAACCCGCGCTCACCGGGAGATTGCAACCGAACAGCCACGGAGTGTGGGCTTCATGACGTCCACGCGTGGCGCTCGGTCCCGGCACACTTGCCCGTCATCGAGGTCCACCCCCGTTGCGCCTGGGTCGCCGACGGCCCTCTCGAATCCAGTTCGTGCCAAGTCCCTTCGCGGCTGAGATGACTAGGCGGGGACGGGGAACTCGCGCACCTCGAAGTCCGACAGGATGGTCGGACACAGCGAGGGGTCGGACAGCGCGCACGACTCGGCGGCAACCGCGATCGGCGATCCGTAGGAGATGGCCGAGGGGATCTGAGGGAACAACACGACTCCGGAGACCACCATCTGGCCACCCGATGCGGCCAGGTCTGCCACCGCGCCGGCCGCGTCGGCCACCGCCGTGACGTCGGGCGTCATGGAGTTGGTCAGCTCGCCCGGCAGCTTGGACGTCGAGCACCCGGCCGACTGGGACTGCCAGGACGGGATGGTGAAGAACGGGCAGACCAGGTCGACTCCGGCGTTGGTCCCGGTGGACGCCCACGTGGCGAACACACCTTCGGTGCCCGGTGCTGGAGACCCGGTGGTCGGTGGATCGGGATCATTCGACGGGTAGACGGCCAGCGTCGTCGAACCCGCGGCACCGATGGCGGCGCTCTGCCCGGTCAGCTGGCCGGTCGAGGGCGGGTTGGCAATGGTGGTGCCTGTGTAGCCGCCGGCCGCGGCTGTCGGCGTGGCGCTCGGCGCACCCCCGGTCGATGGTCCGGGTGCCACCAGCGCGCAGGTCCACCCGGCCGGGGCGAGGAGGGTGTGCAGCCCGTCGGTGTAGAAGGTGACCTTCCCGACGAGGGACGTCGGTACGGGAGCGAGGAGGATGGTTGGACTCCAGCCCGACTTGGACCTGATCGCACTCCCGCCGAACGCCGGATCGGTGCAGTTGACGACCGGGAATGCCACGGCCACCTCGCCGTTGAGGGGCACCGTCGTCGACGTTGTGCTGCCGCCGCTGGCTGCGGCCGAGGCGACCCCGGTCGACGAAGTCGTACCGAGGAGCGACGAGCCGCAGCCGGTCAGCATCCCGAACCCGGCGACCATCACGGTCACCGCGGCCAGTCGCCGCGTCGCCCCCTGGCGCGGTCGCACATGGGGAAGCGTCCGGGTCATCACCTGACGATAGGCCCGTTCACCCGCTCGTCGGTGGGCAATTGCCCTGCCTGGCTCCACGGGGAGCGTTGTCGAGGAAACGCCAACCGATGCATGACGTTGACGTTTGCGTTAACCTCAAAAGAGATCCCCGCACAACCGGGCGGGGCGGACCGGTCCAGACCGGTGGGAGCAGCAATGGCCGTCATCGAAGAGTCCGCAACGTCGGGAGACGACCGCCGCGGCGGCCGTGGCGACGGCGGGACCGGCCGGTCCGATCGTGAAGCCCGACTCAACGGTGACCTCGCCAGCCTGCCGCCCAACTACAAGTGGATGGCCCTGTTCATCTCCACCCTCGGCATGCTGATGGCCTCCATCGACGGCTCGATCGTGCTCATCTCGCTGCCCAATATCTTCCGGGGCATCGGTATCGACCCCCTCGAGGCCGGCAACACCTTCTACCTGCTGTGGATGATCCTCGGATTCCTGGTGGTGACCAGTGTCCTCGTGGTGACCCTCGGACGGCTGGGCGACATCTGCGGTCGGGTGCGCACGTACAACTTCGGCTTCGCCGTCTTCACGTTCTTCTCCCTCTTGCTGTCCATCACGTGGATGACCGGCCACGCAGCGGGCGTGTGGCTGATCGTCATGCGCATCTTCCAGGGAGTGGGGGCGGCCATGCTCATGGCCAACTCGGCGGCCATCCTCACCGACGTGTTCCCCGACAACAAGCGGGGCATGGCGCTCGGGATCAACCAGGCTGCCGCCCTCAGCGGTGTCTTCATCGGCCTGGTGCTCGGTGGCCTCCTGGCCCCCCTCAACTGGCGCTGGATCTTTCTGGTGTCGGTGCCCATCGGCCTCGTCGGCACGATCTTGGGCTACCGCGAGCTCCGCGAGACGAGCCCGCGCCGACCGGCCCGCATCGACTGGCCCGGCAACATCACCTTCGCCGTCGGTCTGGTCCTGGTCATGATCGGGATCACCTACGGCATCGAGCCCTACGGCGGCCACGTGATGGGGTGGACCAACCCGATGGTGCTCGGCTCGGTGGCCCTCGGCGTGGTCCTCCTGGGCGTGTTCTGCGTCCTCGAGACCCGTGTGCCCCAGCCGATGTTCCGGCTCCAGCTTTTCAAGATCCGGGCCTTCACCTCCGGCGTCCTGGCCAGTTTCCTCGCCGCCCTCAGCCGGGGCGGCATGATGTTCATGCTGATCATCTGGCTCCAGGGCATCTGGCTGCCGTTGCACGGGTACGCCTTCACGGTGACTCCGCTGTGGGCGGGAATCGCCATGCTCCCCCTCACCATCGGGTTCCTGGTCGCCGGACCCCTGTCGGGCATCCTGTCCGACCGCTTCGGTCCCCGGCCGTTCGCCACGGGCGGCATGCTCGGCACGGCCGTCTGCTTCGTCCTGCTCGAGCTCCTGCCCGTGGACTTCCCCTACTGGCTGTTCGCCCTCGTGCTCTTCGGGACGGGGATGTGCATGGCCTCGTTCGGGTCACCCAACCGGGCCGGGGTGATGAACAGCCTCCCGGCTGAGCACCGAGGGGCCGGCTCGGGGATGAACACCACGTTCCAGAACTCGGCCCAGGTCCTCTCCATCGGGATCTTCTTCACGCTCATGATCATTGGCCTGACCTCCTCGCTGTCGGCCAATCTGCTGCACGGACTCGTGGCCCATGGCGTGCCCACCGCGGTCGCCGAGCGGGTGGCCCACCTGTCGCCGGTCTCCACGCTGTTCGCCGCCTTTCTCGGCTACAACCCGGTCCAACACCTCGTGGGCCCCCACGTCCTGGCCCAGCTGACCCCGGCCCAGCAGTCGGTGCTCACGGGCCGGAGCTTCTTCCCCAGCCTGATCAGTCGGCCGTTCGAGGCTGGTCTCCGCGCCGCGCTCGACTTCGCCATCTTTGCCAGCCTGCTGGCGGCGTGGGCGTCATGGCGACGGGGCGGACGGTACGTGTACCACGAGGGCGACGAGGCCGACGCCGAGGGCGACCAGCTCGTCCCGGCCAGGACCACCGCCGGGGTGGCTGCCGGGGGGCCCGTCGAGGAGCCCGTCGGTGCCGACGCCGAGGTCCCGCGGTGACCTCCGTCGAGGCCACGTTCGCCACCGGCGACGTCCTCCGCATCGGCGAGCTGGCCCAACGCACCGGGGTGACCACCCGGACCCTCCGCTACTGGGAGGAGCTCGGACTCATCCAGCCGAGCGGCCACCGTTCCGGCGGCGAGCGTCTCTATCTGCCGACCGACATGGCCCGGGTCACCCGCATCCGCGATCTCCAGGAGCTGCTCGGCTTTTCGCTGGCCGAGGTGCGGGTGGTGCTCGAGACCGAAGACATCGACGCCCTCGACCGGGTCCGCTCCGAGTTCCGCTGGGGGGACGCGGACCCCGCCCGCCGCCGCCAGTTGATGGAGGATGCGGTCGACGCCAACGAGCACCTGCTGCAACGACTCGACGACACACTCGCACGCATCCAGGCATTCCGTGATGAGCGGTCAGCCAAGGGGGAGCGCCTCAGCGAGCTGATCGCCGGACTCGACACCACCACCGAATCCGAGGAGGGAACAACGTGACTAGTGGAGACCTGAAGGCCGAGACCGTGATCATCGAGGGTCACGGTGGAGACCCTGTCGAGGCCTACGTGGCCATACCGCAGGGCGGCCCGCCCTCCGGTGGAGTGGTGGTCATCCACCACATGCCGGGCTATGACGCCGCCACCAAGGAGATCACCCGCAAGTTCGCGGCCAACGGCTACCTGGCACTGATGCCCAACCTTTATTTCCGTGAGGCTCCCGATGCCAGCCCCGACGACGCCGCCGCCACGGCCCGGGCCAACGGGGGCGTACCCGATGAGCGGTTGGTCGGCGACGTGGCCGGGGCCATGGCCCACCTCACTGGCTTGCCGGAGTCCAACGGCAAGCTCGCCACCATCGGCTACTGCTCCGGCGGTCGCCAGTCGCTTCTGGCAGCCTGCACTTTGGACCTCGATGCCGCCGTCGACTGCTACGGCGCCTTCGCGCTGACCGCGCCGCCCGACGAGTTCCCGTTGAAGATCACCCCCCTCGGCGACAGGGTGACGCACTTGTCCTGCCCGTTGCTCGGGCTGTTCGGGGCCGACGACCAGTATCCGGGACCCGAAGAGGTGGCCGACCTGGAACGGATCCTCGTGGCCGCCGGTAAGGAGGTGGAGGTGCACTCCTACGAGGGGGCGGGCCACGCCTTCTTCAATACCGACCGCCAGAGCTTCCGACCCGAGGCCGCGGCCGACGGCTGGGAGAGGATCTGGGCGTTCTTCGGCACGCACCTGTCGACCTGATCCCGACGACCCACACGATACGAATCACGACACACGAGGGAAGGAACCATCATGTGCACCTACCGAACGACGACGTTGGAGGTCGAAGGAAGCGGAAAAGGGGCTGCGGGTTGGTTCCCGGTGACCGATGCCTCGGTCTACTTCGACCATCCGGTCCATGCGCCCGCCGACCACACGCTCAACGTCGACCTCCGCAACCCGTCACGGGACGCTTCGGCGCGCGTGGCCGTCGAACTCGACCCGGTGTCGGCCCGGGCGTTGGCCCTGGCCATCCTGGAGATGCTCGACTCGGCACCGGCCGGACTGATCCACTCGTAGGCTCGACGGGACGGAGTCCGCCCTCGTCCTGCGCCAGCGCGGACGGCCCGCTACTGGGGCGGTGCCTCGGGTGGCATCCCGTCTGAGGCAGGAGGCGGAGGAGGCGGAGGAGGCGGCGCCGACCCGGGTAGTGGCTGGCCGGGCTGGCCGCCGGGCTGTGGTGGTGGTGGGTAGGCGGTTCCGGGCTGGGGCGGCGGTGGGTAGTTGCCGGGCGGGGGCGGCGGCGGCGCGTAGCCACCACCGGGAGGCGCGGGCGGCGGGTAGCCACCGGGTTGCGGGTAGCCCTGCTGCGGGTAGCCGCCATAGCCCGCGTAGCCAGCGGCCATGGCAGCTGGGCCCTTCGGGCCGAGGTATGTGCTCTTGCCGAGCCACAGGATGAACCAGAAGATGACCGGCAACAGCACCAGTCCGACCGTGAATCCGGCTTCGTGGCCGAAGCTCTTCGAGATGTCGTTGAGGATGAAGATCGAGATCACGAACAGGGCGATGGACCCGAGGTAAGGGATGAAGACGAGCAGCAGGAACCAAGCCCAGTTCTTCGACCGACCGGCTACCCGCAACAGGACGATGAAGTTGTAGACAGGCACGAAGGCAGCCCATGCGGGGTCACCCTGCGGTGATGCCTTCTGGTAGGTGCCCCACACTGGGAGCGCGAACAGCACGTAGAAGAAGACGAGCAAAACAAGGAAGAGGCCTCCGCCCGCACCGCTCGTCGCCGCGATAATGGTTTGTCCCATGGACACCCCTTGCACTCGTCGCCCCGCCGTCGGGACGTCGGCACCATGCTGCCATCCGGGAGGGCTCCGAGGTGCGATGCAGGCGGTCGACTGGGCCTCACTCCGCCCCGTGGGTCCCGCGGTCGCACCCCGTGAGTAAGGTCCCCACACGTGATGCATCTCTACTCGGCGGAGCGGGCGGAGGACCTGGCCGCGAGGCTCGCCGAGGTCCTGGTCACCGATCCGCTCGACCCGATGGAGTCTGAATGGATGGCGGTGCCGTCGGACGGGATGCGTCGCTGGGTGACCCTGGAACTGGCCCGGCACCTGGGTGCCACCCGGACTGGTGGGGGCGACGGGGTGGCCGCCAACTTCGTGCGTGCCTACCCGGGCACGTTGCGCGACCTCGTCCTCGACGGCGCGGCCCGCCGCAGTGCCGAGGACATCGGGGTCAGCCCGACCGAAAACCCCTGGCAGATCGATCGGATGGTGTGGTCGCTGCTGGCCGTTTTCGACGACCTGGCCGCCCGTGGCGACATGCCGGAGTTCACTGAGCTGCCGGCAGGGGCATCCCGGTTCACGCGGGTGCGGGCCGTCGCCGACCTCTTCGACCGGTATCACCTGCACCGGCCGGAGATGATCCGGGCGTGGGCGGACGCCGACCGATCCGACCCGGGCTCGGTGGACGGGTCGGGAAGGACGATCTCCCCACTTGCTGACTGGCAGCCGCGGCTCTGGAGGTTCCTGCGAGACGAGATCGCATCGGACAGCCCCCCTGAGCGGATGGAAGCCATCCTCGACCTGGTCCGGACCGACCAGCTTGACCTCGACGCCGAACTTCCCAGTCGGTTGGTCCTCTTCGGATTCACCTCGCTGCCGGGCCGGGACTTCCTCCCGCTCGTCGAGGCGGTCGCCCGACGGCGCGACGTCCACCTGTTTCTCCTGGAGCCCCACCGGTTCGACCTGGCGGCGCTGCTCGGAACGTGGCCCCACCCTGGCGGGGGTCGACCCCGCCTCCGGTCCGAAGATCCGACCGGGGTCCGGATCCAACAGCCGCTGCTGCGTTCGTGGGGACGGCTCCCGCGTGAGTCCGCCCTCCTCCTGGCCGACGGTCTCACCCCCGACACCGGGCGTCTGACCTGGGTCCCGACCGATGGTGCACCGCGGCGCACCCTGCTGGAGCGGCTCCAGGCTGACATCCGTAGCGATGCGGAAGCGGTCCCCGGCCCGGTCGGGCCCGACGATCGCTCCCTCCAGTTCCACTCCTGCTTCGGTCCGATGCGGCAGGTGCAGGTTGCCCGGGACGTCGTCCTCCACTTGCTCAATGATCCCGCGTCCAGGCTCGCCGAAGAGGACATCCTGGTCGTCTGTCCCGGCCTGGAGAAGTTCGCGCCGCTGGTCGAGGCCGTGTTCGGCCCGTCGAGTGGGTCGCCGGATGCGTTGGACAGCACCGGGGCGCCCTTCCTCCGATACCGGATAGCCGACCGGTCGATCCGGTCGGCCAACCCGGTACTGGGCGCCACCGCCACGCTCCTCGACCTCGTGTCGGGTCGGTTCGAGATCGCTCAGGTGCTCGACTTCATCTCGCTGTCCCCGGTGCGGGAGCGGTTCGGGTTCGACGATGCCGACCTGGCGGTACTCGCCGAGTGGGCGACTGAGGCCCGCGTCCGCTGGGGCCTCGATCCGGACCATCGGAGCGGGTTCGGCGTCCCCGCGACCGTGGTCGGCAACACCTGGCAGGCGGCGCTGGACCGCCTCCTCATCGGCTCCGCCGTGGCCGACGCGGACCTCGACCTTGCCATTGGCGAGATCGCGCCACTCGGCGTCGACAGCGGGGACGTCGAGATCCTCGGTGCGTTTGCGTTCATCGTCGGCCGGCTGGCGGCGCTCGCCGGGCACTCGATCGGACCCGGTCGCACCGTCGACGAATGGGCCGCGGTCCTCCGTCGCACGTGCAGCGACCTCTTCGCCGTACCCGATCAGGCCACGTGGCAGATCGAGGCGTTGGAGCGGGTACTACGCGACGTCGTCGATGCTGCCGCGGCTTCCCGGCGGGGTTCGACGGTGAGCCTGGACCTGCTCGACGTCCGGCGCCTCCTCGAGGGAATGCTGGACAATGAGCCCGGGCGCCCCGACTTCTTCCGCGGGGGTGTCACGGTCACGTCGATGGCCTCGCTCCGGTGGGTGCCGTTCCGGGTGGTGTGCATCCTGGGTCTGGACCAGGACTCGTTGGGCACGTCCGCCCCGGATGCCGCCGACCTGGTCGCAGCCGATCCCCAGATCGGCGATCCCGATCCCCGATCGGAGGCTCGCCAGTGGCTGTTGGAGGCCGTGCTGGCGGCCCGTGACCACCTGGTGATCGTGCGCGAGGGTCGCGACATCCGGTCGAACCATCCGGTGCCGCAGGTGGTACCGGCGGCAGAGCTGTTCGACGCCGCCGTCGGACTCTTCCCGGCGGACGACCGCAAGGCTGCAAAGGAGTCGCTGGAGGTCACGCACCCGCGCCATCCCTTCGACGAGCGGTGCCTGATTTCCGATCGGCTGGGGATCGCCGCACCATGGAGCTTCGCGGCTCGGGACCTCATCGGTGCGACGCGACGGCGGAACCGGCCACATCTGCGCGAGCCGTTCCTCGAGGTACCGCTCAACCGCGAGGAGGTCGAGGTCGTCGAGTTGGAGGACCTGCACACGTTCCTGCGCGACCCCGTGGCCACGTTCGTGCGGCGGTCGCTCGCGGCCAACCTCCCTCGGCCGTCGGACGAGATCGATGACATCCTCCCGGTCGATCCCGACGGGCTGGCGCTCTATCGCATCGGCCAGGACCTCCTCGATGCCCGGTTGCAGGGAAAGGACGACGCCGACTGGCGCAGGGCGGAACGGGCGAAGGGTGCGCTGCCCCCCGGTGTCCTGGAGGACCGGTTGTTCGATGATCTGTCGGCTGAAGTCGGGGATCTACTCGCCGAGGCCGCGGCCCGCGGGATCCGAACCGGAACCCCGGTGTTGCGCGATGTCGATGTCACCCTTGCCGGAGGGATCAGGATCGTCGGCACTATTCCCCTCGCACTCGACAGCCCTTCACCCGGAACGGGGCGCGTCCAGTTCACGCGTCCGAAAGAGGCCCACCGGCTCGAGGCCTGGCTGGACCTGATGGTACTGGTGGCGTCCGATCCGACGGTCCCCTGGCGGTCCGTGGTGGTGACCCGGGCCGAGCGCAAAGGCAAGGACCTCACGCCGGTCGTACTGGAGCCGGCGGCGAGCGATGATGTCGCCGGCATGGCGGACGACGCGTTGGAACTGGTAGTCGACCTCTATCGCAGAGGGCTACGCGAACCGCTCCCATTGTTCAGCTCGTACTCGCCCGCCGTGCACGCCGAGAAGTCTGCGGACGGGACGTGGAAGAACGGCGATGGACGAGGGGACGGGACGCGCCCGGCGGTCCGGCTGGTGTTCGGCGACGTTGACGTGGACGAGATCGACGAGCTGGCCTCCCGCGAGAGCGACCCCGGGGTGACAGGCAATCGCGTGGAGCGCTACGCCCACCATCTGTGGGGTGCCGTCGACCGGACCAGCATGCCGGTGGCGTGACGATGGCCGACCGCCCCTTCGCGCTCTTCGGAGACCTACCGAGCGGACAGGTGGCCATCGAAGCCAGTGCCGGGACGGGTAAGACATTCACGCTGGCGGCCCTCGCCACCCGGTACCTGGCCGAGCGTGCCGTAGCCCCGTCCGAACTGCTCATCGTCACCTTCACGAGAGCGGCGACCGCCGAGCTGAGGACCCGCATCCGCGGCCAGATGGTGGCGTCGGCCGAGGCGCTCGCCGGAGCGTCCACAGACTTCGGGAACGACGAGCTCTCGGCTCACCTGGCCAGGCACGACCGCGACGAGCGCCGAGGCCGACTCGAGCGGGCGGTCACCGAATTCGACGCCGCGGCCATCTCGACCATGCATAGTTTCGCCGCCCAGATTCGCAGCACGCTCGGCATCTCGTCGGCCATCGACCCCGATGCCCGTCTCGCCCCGGACGTGGCGACGTTGGTCCGTCACGCCTGTGCGGACGCATTGGCGAGCTCGTCCGGCGGGGACATCGACGTGGACGAGCTGCCGACCCTGTCCGAGTTGGCGAAGGCGACCGAGCGGTTCGTCGGGGATCCTGGCATGGACCTTGAACCGACTGCACAGCGGGCGGGGGCGACTGCCAAACAGATCCGATTGCGCGAGCTGGTCATCGCATCGCGTGCCAACCTCCTGAGCCGGCGGCAGGACTCAGGGACGATGGGTTACGACGATGTACTGACCCAACTCCGCGGTGCGCTCGTCGACCGGTCGTCGGCCGCCGTGATCGAAGCACTCAGGAGCCGCTTCTCCGTCGTCCTGATCGACGAGTTCCAGGACACGGACCGCGTCCAGTGGGAGATCTTCTCGGCCCTCTTCGGCAGAGATGCACCCGACGGCACCCTGGTTCTCGTCGGTGACCCGAAGCAGGCGATCTACCGGTTCCGGGGGGCGGATATCTCTGTGTACCTGCGTGCCGTGGGCGAGGGGTCGGGGTCCGAACGCTTCACCCTCTCGCGCAACTGGCGGTCCGACGGGGCGGCAATCCGTGCCATGAACGCCCTCTTCGACGGGGCGACCTTCGGGGACGACGCCATCGCCTATGTGCCGGTCGAGTCGTCGGACGACCACGAGTGCCTGCGGATGACCGGCGCGGATGGCGTGTCGCTGTCCGGACTCGACATCCGTGTCGCCGTCGGTTCGTGGCTGCCCCGAACGAAGAATCTCCCGAGTACACCGATGACGGCCCGTATCATCAACCGGGACCTGGTGGCACACGTCCGGGGCCTGCTCGACGGCGCTTCGATCCCCGACGATGAGGGCGGGAGTCGACGCCTCCGCCCATCGGACATCGCCGTGCTGGTCAAGTCCGGCGCCCATGCACGGTCGGCGCAGAACGCTCTGCGCCGCCAGGGAGTGCCGGCGGTGGTCGCTGGTGCGGGGAGCGTTCTGTCGTCTTGGGCAGCCGACCAGATTCGGCTACTGCTGTCGGCCATGGAGCGTCCGTCGGACCTCGGTCGGGTCCGCGCTTACGCGCTGTCGTGGTTCGAGTCCTGGCCGGCCGCCCGCGTGTCGGAGGCCTCGGACGAGGAACTCGCCCTGCTGCAGGAGCGGCTGTCGGATTGGACCGCCCGACTCGGATCCCGTCCGGTCGCCGAGGTCCTGGCCGCGATCTGGGAAGTGACCGGTGTTGTCGCTCGGCTCCTGGGCGGGTTCGACGGCGACCGCAATGTGACGGACCTGGATCACCTGGCCGAGCTGATGCACAACGGTGCCGCCCAGGGGATGTCCGGTATAGCGGGGCTCCTGGCACTGCTGGACCACCCGCCGGAGTCGGAGGGGGATATCGACGTCGACGGGGACGTGATCGCGAGGCGGATCGAATCCGAGGCCCAGGCGGTGCAGATCATGACCATCTGGAAGGCCAAGGGTCTGCAGTTCCCGGTCGTCTGCCTGCCCATGCTTTGGCGTCCGGTGAGGAATGCGTCGGACGTGGTCTACGCCGATCCGGTGACCCGTCATCGGACGATGGACCTCGCCAAAGGTAAGGACTGGCCCGATGCCAAGGCGGCCGAGGAGCGCAAGCAGCTCGCCCGCCGGGAGGAGGCGTCCGAAGAGCTGCGGCTGCTCTACGTGGCCCTCACCCGGGCACAGCACCACACGGCGGTCTGGTGGGCCAACAGCCCGGGCAGCTCGACACGGGCGATCAGTCGGTTCCTGTTCTCACGTGACTACTCGGACGGTTCGATCGACCCCTCGGTGTTCCAATCGGGTAAATGCACTATCCCAGCTGATGACGACGTTCCCGCAATACTCGACGCGTTGACCGAGCGGTCGGACCGGACCATCACCGTCACCCCCATCGGCGACCCACCCAAACCGGCGACAGCCTGGGTCGACACAGTGGCTACCCCGGAGCAGGAGGAGCTGTCGATCAGCAGGCTCGCCGTGGGCCTCGACCGTTCCGTACACCGCTGGTCGTTCTCGGCCATCACCTCGCGCGCCGATGCTGGTCCTGGCGGTGGCCTCGATCCTTTCGACACGACCGGAGCGGACCGCGGCGCGGACGACGAGAACGAGCCGGCCGCGCCTGGGCAGTTGGACGATGACCATGCTCCCGGTGTCGCCGGGGCCGACGCCGGCGGACCGCTTGCCCGGCTCCGGGCCGGCAAACAGTTCGGGACATTCGTGCACGCGGTCCTGGAACGGGTGGACTTCGCCGCGGCCGATCTCGACGCAGCGATCGCCGACGCCGTCCAGACGGAGCTGGCCACCAGTGGCACCGACCCGTCGCTCTTGGCGCCGGCGGATACCGATGGGACGGATCTGCTGACCGCTGGACTCCGCGCCGCAATCGAGACGCCGCTTGGGCCGCTGTTCGGGTCGGCCCGACTTGCCGATCTCAGACGTCGCGACCGATTGGACGAGCTGGGATTCGACATGCGAATCGGCGAGGCGGGCCGGCACCCGACCGTCTCGGACATCGGATCGCTGGTCGCCGCGTCTCTTCGGGGCGGGCATCCTCTCGTCCCCTGGGCGACGGCGCTGGCCGACGGGGTGATCGACGTCCAGCTCGCCGGGTACCTGACCGGGTCGATCGACCTGGTCGCCCGCGTGGCGACCGAAAGCGATGACTCCCGATTCGTGGTGGCCGACTACAAGACGAACCGGTTGACGCCGTGGGGTGCGGAACCCGGACCCCACGACTACGACATCGGACACATGGTGGATGCCATGTCGGAACACCACTACCCGCTGCAGGCATTGCTCTACGCGGTGGCACTCCAGCGCTACCTGAGGTCCAGGAAGCGCCCGGGTGGCCCGACAGCCCAGGTGGTTGGGGCCACTTACCTCTTCGTGCGCGGCATGACCGGGCCGGAGGTCGCCCATGACGGCATCCATCCGCACGGAGTGTTCACGTGGGAATTCGACCCCGGATTGATCGCCTCGGTGAGCGACCTGCTCGACGGACGGAGCACTGGTGGTGCCCCATGAGCGGGAGTGCCGGGCGCCCGACCGGATGGTCCACGGATGCGGTGGAACGCGGACTGGCGCCGTGGATCGACGCCGGGATCGTGGGCCGCTTCGAGGTCCAACTGGTCGCCGCCGTGGCGCGTGCGGCACCGCATCAGCCGTCGGATGCCTGCCTTCTTGCTCTGGCCCTCGCCGCCCGCGCCACCCGTTTGGGACACGTCTGCCTCGATCTTGATGCGGTCTATGCGCAGGTGATAGCTGCCCAGGATGACGACGGCCGCGCCGTTGACATGACGTTGCCTGAACCGTCGGCGTGGCGCACCGAACTCGCTGACTCACCGATCGTCACCAGACGAGCGCCCGAGGGGGCGGAGGCGTCCTCCGAGGAACTGCTCCGACCCCTGGTGCTGGAGGGTCACCGGCTCTACCTCCAGCGGTTCTGGTCCTTCGAAGTCGAGGTGGCCGCCCAGTTGGCAGCGCGGAGCAGCGGTCGTGCGTCGATCGACCGAACCGAAGACAGCGACGCCGAAGTCGATGCCGCGCTGGAGGCCGTGTTCGGCGGGATCACAGTGGACGACGACGGATTCACCGATCTGCAGTTCGTGGCCGCAAGGCGAGCATTCACCCGGCCAGTGACGGTCCTAGCTGGTGGCCCTGGAACCGGAAAAACCCATACGGTGGCCCGGATCCTGGCCTCCGCCCTGAAATTGGCCGAGGATCGCGGGCAGGCCTTCCGGGTTGCGTTGGCCGCCCCCACCGGGAAGGCGGCGACCCGGATGAAGGAGGCCATCGAGTCGCATGTCACCGAACTCGTCGACCAGGGCCGGCTTGATCCGGGACAGGCCGCGGCGCTGGGTGCCATCGAGCCCACCACCATCCACCGGCTGCTGGGCCGGAAAACCCGGACGGCATTCCGACACGACCGCGGCGACCCACTCCTCCATGACCTCGTCGTCATCGACGAGACCTCGATGGTCTCGCTCCCATTGCTGGCGCGATTGCTCGACGCGGTGCGTCTCGACGCACGCCTTGTGCTAGTCGGTGACCCGTTCCAGCTCGCCAGCATCGAGGCAGGCACTGTGATGGCGGACATGGTCGGCCCGGCCGGCGACACCGAGGAGTCGGGAGCATGGCCCCTTTCCGGTCGGGTCACCGAGTTGCGACGCGGACATCGTTTCGATGAGGGATCGGCGACCGCGGCGTTGGCACTGGCCATCCGCGACGGCGACGCCGACCGCGTCCTCCACGAGCTGGCGGCCGGCCACCCCGAGGTCCACTGGGTGCGTCCCGACGATCCCTCGGGACTCGGCGACCTGCGTCAGCTGGTGACTGCCGCCGCCGCCGACGTGGTCCGTGCCGCACTTGCTGGTGACGACGCGACGGCACTTGCCGCGGCCAGCCGGGTCAAGGTGCTCAGCGCCATCCGCCGGGGCCAGCTCGGGCTATTCGAGTGGACCGACCTGATCCACGGCGTCGCCCAGTCCGTCGTCCCCGCGGCGCTCCGGGGTGGTCACCCAAATGTCGGGACCCCGGTGATGGTGACCCGAAACGATCCGGTCAACCGCCTGGCTAACGGTGACGTGGGCGTCGTGGTCCACGCTGCGGATGGTCGCTGGGTGACCATGGCCGGGACGTCGTCGTCCCGCAGACTCGCGCCGGCCCGACTGGGGGAGTGGGAGCCCTGGTGGGCGATGACCATCCACAAGAGCCAAGGATCGGAGTTCGCCCACGCGGTGGTCTCCCTGCCGACCCAGGACTCGCCGATCCTCACCCGCGAGCTCCTCTACACCGCGGTCACTCGAGCGAAGCCGGAGGTCACCATCGTCGGGAGCGAGGAGATGATCCGCCTGGCCATCGGCCGCCCTGTGGCGCGGGCATCGGGGTTGCGCGACCGGCTTTGGCCGGACGCCTGAGGTTCAGTCGGTCCGTCGGACGGCGTAGTAGGCCTTGACCGAGGCATCCGTTGCCGGGAGCCCGTCCTCGTCGACCTCCTCCAGGAGCTTGAACCAACCCGACAACAGCGCGCGCACCCGCTCGAGCGGCAGGCCGAGCTCGCCGATGCACTCGTGGTGGAGCTCGAACCGGGTGTCGGTGATCCGCTCGAAGATCCGGATGTCCCAGTCGGTCATCCCGTGTCCGTCCGGGTCGAGCGCGAACGTCACGTCGATGACGGCCGTGCCTCCTTCGAAGTCGTAGATCCAGGGCTGCTCGTCGCCCAGGCGGTGCAGCTCGCCCACCGTGTTCACGTCGAGCACGAACAGCCCGCCGGTCGTCAAGTGCGCGTGCACACAGGCGAACATCGAGGCCCACGAGCCCACGGCGAGGAGATGGTTGATCGAGTCGAACACGCAGACGATCACATCGAACCGGCGGCCCAGGTCGAACGAGGACATGTCGCCTGCGACGAGCTGCGCGCCGGGCACTTTGGTTGCGGCAACGGCCAGCATCTCGGGTGATTGGTCGAGCCCGGTCAGCTGGGCCGGTGTGTCGAGCCGGGCGAGGATCGACCCTGTCCCGCAGCCGAGCTCCAGGAGTGACACGGCATCGGGCCGATAGGAGTCGATGACTGCGTTGACCCGGGCCGCCCGTGGTCCCGGGTCGTCCATGACGACGTCGTAGAAGGCGGCGAAGCGCTCGTAGGCGACCATGGCCCACCGTGCCACATGGGCGGGGTGCGGGGTGAACCCGACCGGCTGCCGGCGCGGGCGCTGGCCTACAGTGCGCCAATGGACGAGCACGCTTCTGCCATCGACACCGCCGCCGCAATCCGGGCCAAGGAGGTGAGCCCGCTGGAGGTCCTGGAAGCCACACTGGCCCGGATCGACGCTCGTGACTCCGAACTCAACGCGGTGATCTGGCGCAACGACGAGGGCGCCCGTGCCGAGGCGAAGGCGCTGGGAGACCGCATCGTGGCGGGCGACACCGACCTCCCGCCGTTCGCCGGGGTTCCGCTCCCGATCAAGGACCTCCTGCCGGTAGCCGGCCAGCCCGTCACCTACGGCTCCGAGGGCGCGGCCGATACACCGGCCGAGCGCTCGGAGCTGGTAGCCACGGCATTCGTCGACGCGGGGTTCATCCTCTGCGGGCGCACCAACACGCCGGAATTCGGCTCGGTCAGCGTGACCGAGAACAACCGGTTCGGGATCACCCGCAACCCGTGGAACACCGGCTTCACTCCCGGCGGATCGAGCGGTGGCGCTGCCTCGGCTGTCGCCTCGGGCATGTTCCCGGCGGCCAACGCCAGCGACGGCGGGGGGTCGATCCGCATTCCGGCGTCGTGTTGCGGACTGGTGGGCCACAAGCCCAGTCGCGGACGGGTGGCCGAAACGGTCCCGAGCTGGTCCGGACTGTCGGTCGAAGGGGTGGTCACCCGCACGGTGGCCGACAGCGCCGCCATCCTCGAGGTCATCAGCACGCCCGACCCGTTGGCCTGGTGGAGCCCGCCGGACAAGGTGCGGCCGTTCACCGAGGAGGTCGGGGCCGATCCCGGCCGACTGCGGGTGGCCGTCAACACCGTCTCCGCCCTCGGTGTCGAAGTCGCCCCGGAGGCCAGGGCCGCCGTCGACCACGCCGCCAAGCTGCTCGAGTCGCTAGGCCACCACGTCGTGACCCTGGAGGGCGACCTGTTCGACCCGGCGGACCTCGGCTACTTCCTGCACCTGATGAACTCCGGATTCGCTGCTCATCTCGACATCGATCCGGCGGACATGGAGCCCCACAACCAGGTCTCCTTTGCCGCCGGCCGGGCCCTCGACAGCCTCACCTTCGCCAACTCGCTGGCCAACCTGCAGCACCAGACCCGGGGCCTGCTCGCCCGGTTCGACGACGAGTTCGACCTGCTGTTGACCCCGACGATGGCCATCGAGCCGCCGCCGGTGGGACTGCTCGCCCAGGTCCATGCCCAGCCCGATTTCCCGCCCATGGAGATCGTGTCGATGGCCGCCTTCACGGCCCTGTTCAACATCACCGGACAGCCCGCCGTCAGCCTGCCACTGCACGTGTCGTCATCGGGGCTGCCGATCGGCGTGCAGCTGGTGGCCGGAGCGTTCCGTGACGCCCAGTTGATTCGGGTGGCGTCCCAGCTCGAAGGGGCCGACCCCTGGGCCCACCGCTACCCGACCTACAGCTGACAAGTTCCTACCGGGTCAGACGGGCAGGCCGGACTTGGTCGCCTCACCGACCTCCGCCAGGCGACCGGTGGTGATGTCGTAGAGGTAGCCGTAGACAGGGATCGAACCGGGCACCAGCGGGTGGGCCCGAATCCGGGCCGCGTCCTCCACCACCGCGCGGGCGCTGTCGTCGATGGTCAGCCAATCGATGTAACGGGCCTCGGCCGAGCGGGGGCCCGTCCCCACGTCAGAGAAGCCGTCCGCGCCGAGCTCCGCCGTCTCGAGGCTGGAGGCCAGCAGGTCGCGCATCTGTTCGTCGGTGAAGAACTCCATGCCGCAGTTGGTGTGATGGATGACGAACCACTCCCGGGTACCGAGGAGCTTGTAGGAGATCACCAATGACCGGATGGCGTCGTCGCTGGCCCAGCCGCCGGCGTTGCGGATGACGTGGGCGTCGCCGTCACGCAGGCCGGCGTAGCCGGCCGGGTCGAGCCGGGCATCCATGCAGGTGAGGATGGCGAAGCGGCGGGACCGGGGGAGGGCCAGCGCCGCCCGGTCGCCGATGATCCACCGGGAAGGATTGCGCGACCCGCAGCCGGGATTGCTAGGGGATACCTCAGTTTGATTTCGCCCCGATCCCCGCTAGCGAGGACGGAATTCGTCATCGGAGTGATCCTGACCACGATTTAGGCTGATGCCGTGTAACGCTCCGGGTTGGAGAACGATGATGCCGACCACTGACAACACTCTTGCCCTAGGTAGCTCGGCCAGGGATCCGTGTCCATGGATGGGTCCATCGGCAGAGGAAGCCGTTTTGGCGAGTGATGGTGCGGCAGTTCGGCACGTGGTGCTTCGCCGCCTCCTGACGGTTCCAGGCAAGAGCGAGCGACCTTGCCCCTTTTCTGCCGGAGGGTGAGGCTTCTCCGGCGGCATACGCAGCTACGTCGAGAGAGTGCCCCGTCATTGGCGGTCAGGGGCGTGTTTCCCGGTCCGACTACGAGTCTCCCCAGACCACGCTCACGTCCGAAGTTTCGTTGACGCACTTGCCGTGCCGTTCAGGCGCTGATCTCGACCGGTGTGCCCAGAGGAAGGATCTGGGCGAGTTGTGTGATCTCCTGATTGTCCATCCGAATGCAACCGTGCGAGACGGATTGGCCGAGCACCGACGCGTCGTCGTTGCCATGGATGCCGATCTCGGCGTCGCCACCGTCGAACGTGGTCAGCGCCTCGGAGTGTGCGGAAAGGCCGTAGGCGTAGGGGCCGTAAACGCTGCCCGGGTCGGTGGTGTGCAACAGCACCCGAATGTAGAAGAGGCCCACTGGCGTGGGCGTTGCCGGCGCACCGATGGCCACCGGGCCGGTGAAGATCGGGGTGCCGTCCTTCAACACCACGATGAGGTGGAGGTGCTGCGTCACCTCGATCCGGTAGTGGTTCACCAGCAGTCGGGCGGCTCCGGGGCGGAGCCAGCCGATGCTGCCGTTGGGTCGGCTCGGCAGTTGGATCTTGACCCACCCGTGGTCCGAGGTTCCCAGGACCAAGAGGACTTGGGGGATGGGCTGATCGGACACCCCATTCAAGAGCCACGGATTCGCCAGCACCGACACCGGTTGGGAACCGTTTGGTGAGTCATAGATGGCGACCGTCGATCCCGAAGGTTCCGCCACCAGCGTCGTACCAGGTGCCCGCCCAAGTGAGTTGACCGACGTGGGGGTGCTCGCGGGGGAGGGCACGTGATTGACTGCCGGCCGGGTCGAGATCGACGACCCGAAGGTCCCGTCCCTCACCTGGCCCGAACACCCCGCCAGAACCACCAGGAGGACGAGCATTCCGCTGATCCGGACCGATGCCTGGCGGTGTAAGCGCATCGACGGATTATCGCCGTCCAGCGGACCTTCGGCCAAGTGAGCGGCCCCGCCGCCATGCCGGGGCATGGCCGGTCAGGTCATCGGCGAGGACGCGGCGAGGTGGCATCCAGGTTGGGCGCTGTCGGCTGGACAGGTCTGCCCGTCGTTCCACCGGTCGTCGAGCTCACCTCGTGGTTCTTTGATGACATCAGTCGCAGCTGGTAGGCGAACTGGTAGCCTCTCCCGCAATCCTTTGACATATAACAGGAGGTCACAAGTGGCGCGAGCATTGAAAGTCTTGGCGGTTCCGGTCATTGCGGTTGGCCTGGCGGTCGGATTCTCCGGAGTTTCCTCAGCGGCCACAGTTACCCAGGCCTACTTCATCTCCGTCAGCCCAATCTCGCAGGATCCGGGCCAGGCGGTGAGCGTCACCGCCAACGGGCAGTACTCCACATCGCCCTTCAGTAGTGACAACTGCGACTCCGTGTCCATCACCGTGACCGTGACCTACACCACGAACTCGGGGAGCACTGCAAGTTCCCAGACGACCCTCGGAACTTCGGACGGCAACGGCGACTTGACCGGTCCGGTGACCATCCCCGCCGACGCCCAGCCGACCAGCGTCAGCGGCAATACCGCTAGCGTTCAGGCGTCGTGCACCGGCGGTGGGAATACCTATCTGAGTAATGCAGTGATCGTGACCGTCGCGGGGTCGGTCGCTCCCACTACCACCACGACCACGACTACGACTCCCAGCGCGACCACGACTCCCACCACGACCACCTCGCCGACGGCCACGGTCGCCGCGACTCAGACCGCTCCCCCGGCAACACCGGTGTCCGGATCGCCCAAGTTCACCGGCTGAGGCGGGCTGCCCGCGACCACCACAGACGGTCGTGCAGGTGAAACTGTTCGGGCTGTTGACGGTGCTGAGTCCGGCTGGCCGTCAACGTCGATGTGGGGTTCGAAATGAAAGCCGGCAGCCAGTGTGGGCGTGTCGGCCGGAGGGTCATGGCGGCAGGGGGAGAGGAACTGCGATTCTGGTTAACGCCAGCCGACGCAGCAGGTTGCATGAGGGACGGCGGATTGACGGCCGATGAACTGCTGAATGACCCTCAGCTCGGGGACAAGTGCCTGGATGGAACCAGGTCGGCCGCCGCAAACGTCGCTACAATTCGCTTCGCGGTGGCGGCCACTGCCTAACCCGAACGTGCCATTCCGGGCGCAGCAACGTTCGCGATCACGGGTCAGGTCTTGGTCAGCTGGTCCCGCAGTAGTTCGGGAGACTGGAGACCTCCCTGCAACACACTTCCCAGTTCAACACGAAGAGCCACGTTAGGTTCGGGAGATGGAACCCGTCATGGAGCCTCTCGACGCCATTGCCGCCGCATCGTCGACCTTCGTCGCCGTACTCGACCAGGTCCCGTCCGACCAGCTCGGTGCAGCCACGCCGTGCGAGGAGTGGGACGTCCGGGAGCTGCTCGCCCACGTCATCGTCGGCAGCCATATGGCTGTAGCGCTCCTCGACGGGGCCAGCGCGGACGAGGCCAAGGAGTTCTGGGGCCAGACGTTCGGTGACGACATCGTCGACGTGTGCCGGGAGTCCGTCGACGTCCAACTCGATCGGGTCAACATTGTCTCCGACTGGGACGCGGCGGTTCACCACGTCGTGGGCGACATGCCGGCGTCGCGGCTCCTCGGGTTCCGGACCAGTGACCTCACGTTGCACGCGTGGGATCTGGCTACCGCATTCGGTATCGACGACGGCATAGCCGACGACCTGGCCGCTGACGTCTACGTGAGCCTGGCTCCCATGGCGCCGTTCATCGGTGACACCGGGATGTTCGGGTCCGGCCCATCGGGCGCAGTGGGCGACGACGCCACCGTCAAGGACCGCCTCCTCGACCTGGCCGGTCGTCGCCCCTGATTAGGCGAGGGAGTGACTGGCCGCGTCGGACTGGCTGACCCAGGTCTCGTACATCTCGGCGTAGCGGCCGCCCTGGGCCACCAACTCGTCATGGCTACCCACCTCGATGATGCGACCCTCGTCCACCACCGCGATCCGGTCGGCTCGCATGGCCGTGGACAGCCGGTGGGCGATGAGGATGGCCGTGCGATTCTCGAGCAGGACATCGAGGGCGGTCTCGATCTTCGTCTCCGACTGGAGGTCGAGGTTCGACGTCGCCTCGTCGAGCACCAGGACCCGGGGATGGGCAAGGAAGGCCCGGGCAAGGGCGATGAGCTGACGCTCGCCCGACGAGAGGGTCTGGCCCCGCTCGTGTACGACGGTGTCGAGGCCGGCCGGCATCCGGTCGATGACGTCCGTGAGGCCGACCCGGTCCACCGCCTCGTGGATCTCGTCGTCGGAGGCGTCCGGGCGGGCAAAGGCAATGTTGTCGCCGATGGTCCCGGCGAACAGGAACGGCTCCTGGGGCACGACGCCCAGCTGGCTCCGAAGCGAGCGCATGGTGACGTCACGGAGATCGTGGCCGTCGATGGTGACCCGACCCTCGGTCGGGTCGTAGAAGCGCGTGACCAACTTGGCCATCGTCGACTTGCCGGCCCCGGTCGGCCCGACGAAGGCCACCGTCTCGCCCGGGGCCACGGTCAGGTCGACGTCCTCGAGCACGGTTCGGCCCGGGATGTAGGCGAACGACACGTGCTCGAAGCCGATGGCTCCTTCGATTGCCGGGAGCTCGGTGGCGTCGATGGCCTCGCGAACTTCGGGCTCGGTGTCGCACAGGTTGCGCAGCTTGTTCACCGAGGCCTGGCCCTGCTGGTACGTGTTGTACTGCTGCACCAGGAGCTGGATGGGCTGGAAGAACCGGTTCAGGTACAAGAAGAAGGCGATCAGGGCGCCCACGGTGAGGGTGTGGTGGGCCACCATGGTGCCGCCGATGGCCAGCATGACGGCTTGGCCGAGGAAGCCCAGCATCTGGGTGCCCGGCCCGTAGATGGCGTTCACGTGGGCCGTGTAGTTGTTGGCGTCCCGGTAGTCACCCACCACGTTGCGGTGGTGGATCACGTTGTTGCGCTGGCGGTTGTGGGCGGTCACGATGCGGACGCCGTGGAGGCTTTCGGACAGGTCGGCCAACACATTGGCGATCCCGTCGCGCACCCCGTCGTACCCCCGCTCCGAGGCCCGTTTGAACCAGATCGAGGCCCCGACCAGGGCCGGCACGATCAGCACGACAGTGATGAAGGCCAACAGCACGTTGGTGACGAACAGGATGATCGTGATGACCACCATGGTCAGCGCCTGGATGGCCAGCTGGGAGAGCCCGTCCTGCAGCAGCTGCTGGAGGTTCTCGATGTCGCTGGTCATGCGGCTCATGACCACGCCGGCCTTCTCCTCGGTGAAGAAGCCGAGCGACAGGCGCTGGAGGTGGGCGAACACCTTGACCCGCAAGTCGTTCATGACCCAGGCGGCAAGCCGCCCCGTCGCCTTCACCTGGTAGCGCTGGGCCGTGGCGGTGACGGCGATGAATACCAGGTAGGCGATCGCCATGGCCACGACGACGCCGAAGTCGAGGTGGTGCGGCTTGGTCATGCCGTCGTTGATGGCGTACTCGGTCAAAAGGGGGCCGACCTGGCCGGCGACCGAGATGACGACCACCAGCAGCCCGGCCAGCGCCAGCATCCACGGGTACTTGGTGAGGAGGCTCCACAGGGTCAGCCGCTTCAGCTCGTCCTCGTTGGCGTTCTGTTCGAACGTGATGTCCGGCGTCTCGTACTCGGGCTCGCTGGCCACGAGACGGTCGACCCCGTCCTGCAGCTCCGAGGGGATCCCCGCAAAGGGGAGCCCGGGAGCTGCCGGCCGGCCGAAGCCACCCGGTGCGCCACCGAGGCCGCCGCCCGTGCCTCCGCCCCACGTCATCGTGCACCTCCCCGCACGGCGTCGAGCATGGCCCCGAGGGGTGTGTCGCCAGACGCGGAGCCATCGTCGTCATCGAGTTCAGCCCGCTGTTCTTCGGCCTCGAACTCGGCGGCCTGGGCCAGCACCTCGGCGTAGAGCGGGGTGGTGGCGAGCAGCTCGGCGTGGGTGCCGTCGGCCACCACCTTGTGCTGGTCGAGGAGGATCACCCGGTCGGCCAGCGAGATGGTCGACAGACGGTGGGCGATGATCAACGTGGTCCGGCCCTCCATCTGGACCTTCAGGCCAGCATGGATGGTCTGTTCCACCTGGACGTCGATGGCGCTGGTGGCGTCGTCGAGCACCATGACCGGCGGGTTGACCAGCAAGGTGCGGGCGATGGCGATGCGCTGGCGCTGGCCGCCCGAGAGCGTGTAGCCCCGCTCGCCGACCACGGTGTCGTAGCCCTCGCCCAGATGGGAGATGAACTCGTGGGCGCCGGCTGCGGTGGCCGCGGCCACCACCTCGTCGCGGCTGGCCGACGGCTTGCCATAGGCGATGTTGTCGTGGACCGACACGCTGAAGAGGAACGGCTCGTCGAGGACGACCCCGACGTTGGCCCGCAGGCTGGCCAGCGTGACGTCACGAACATCGTGGCCGTCGATCTCCACCGAGCCGTGCTTCACGTCATAGAACCGCGTGAGCAGGCGGGCCACGGTCGACTTGCCGGCACCGGTCCGACCCACGATGGCCACGGTCTGCCCGGGGGACACGTGGAGGTCGAAGTCGGCCAGCACCAGCTGTTCGGCGTCCTCGTTGTAGGCGAAGTCCACGTGGCGGAACCGGACGTCTCCCGTCGAGTCGACCAGGTCGATGGCATCAGGGGAGTCGGTGACCGTCGGCTCCTCGTCCAGGATCTCGTAGATCCGCTCGGCCGAGGCGGCGGCCCGCTGGCCCATCATGATGAGCATCCCGAGCATCATGAACGGCGCCTGGAGCATGAGGAGGTAGAGGTTGAAGGTCACGATGGAGCCGACGCCCAGGCTGCCGTGGATGACCATGTAGCCGCCGAACAGGAGCACCAGGGCCAGACCCACCTGTGGCAGGTTCTGGACCATCGGGGTGAACCGGGCCCGAAGGTCGGCGTCTTTGATGTAACCCCACTGGAGCTTGTCCGCGGCACCGGCCAGCGACCGCAGCTGCTGCTCCTCGGCAGCGAAGGACTTGACCACCCGGACGCCGTTCACGTTCTCGTCGACGATGGTGGCCACATCGGCCAACCGTGCCTGGATGATCCACGACACCGGGAACATCGACTTCCGCATGCGCACCCCGGTCCAGTAGACGAGGGGCATGGTGGCCATGGCGACTAGGGCCAGGGGCACACTGATCGTCAGCATGATGCAGAAGGCGATCACAGCCATCGAGCACTGGACGAGGATCAGCGGTGCAAAGGTCATGTACATCTGGACCGAGCGGATGTCCGAGTTGGCCCGTGAGATGAGCTGGCCCGACTGGACCCGGTCATAGAACGAGAACGACATCTTGGTGAGGTGCTCGTAGATGATGTTCCGTAGGTCGTACTCGATGTCATAGGCCGTCTCGAACAGGAACAGCCGGGCGATGTAGCCGAGCACACCGCTGAGCAGCCCGAGCCCCACGATCCACCACACGTAATGGCTCAGGGGGACTACATGCTTCTCGATCGAGTTGGTGATGGCTTTGCCCAACAGGAGGGGGATGGAGACCTGGAGGATCAGGCCGACAAAGGAGAGCGTCAATGAGGTGATGAAAATGCCCTTGTGAGCCCGCATGATGGGCAGGGCACGGCGCAGCCAGCTGAGCGACTTGTCGGGGTCGATGCCCGACGGCGGCGCCTCGTTACGGGCCTCTTCGGCGATGGGCACGAAGGCGGTGGCCTGCTCGGGTGCCCCGATCGGCCGGGGTCGGAGGGTGGGCAGCTTCATCGGCCCCACCGGACCTTGCGGTAGGCGACGAGCGCCTGGCGCCACCGCTCGAGGCCACGGAACGCCTCCTCGGTGACGAGCGGGTCGCCCAGGACGTCGGTGATGTCGTGGAGGCGGGTGTCGATGGCGGTGTCGGCAGCGTCCAATACCCGGTGGCCCTCGGCCGTCAGGACGTGGTCGACCCGGCGACGGTCGCCTTCGACGGTGCGCCGCTCGACCAGGCCCTTCACCACCAGGCCGTCCACCACGGCGGTGATGGTGGGAGGCCGGACGGCCAGGCGCTCGGCAAGGTCCGAGGAGACGGCCGAGCTCTCATCCAGCATGCCGAGGATGCGGTACTGGGGGAGTGACAGGTCGACGGTGCCCAGCCCGATCTCCACCTGCTTGGCCAGCCACGCGGCGGTGCGACCCAGCGTGCGGCGGTCGTCGTGGACCGCGGTGGCAGAGGGCGTTCGTTCGGGATTCACATAGTTAGACTATCGAACGACCGGCATGTTCCATTCACCCGGCCCCTCGAAAGGCATCGTCCCTGGTCAGCCCAGTCCGTCGTCGACCACCACCGTCACGCCCTCGGTGGCCGACCGCTTGATGGCGTCGATCACGGCGATGTCCCGGACGCCGTCGACAAAGTTGGCGGCCACAGGGCCGGCCGGGTCGGGGCGGCCCTCCATCCGACAGCGCAACACTTCGGCCAGCCGGGTGTAGGGGGCGAGGTCCATGCCATGGGAGATCATCCGCTCGTAGGCCGTGGTCACCAATCCCTCGGGAAGGGCAGGTGCTGCACCGGTAGGCAGGTACTCGGGCACGGGAAGGGTGCGGGTGCCGGTGCGGTCGGCCACCTTGACCGTCGACCCGACTCCTTCGATCCAGGCTGTCCCGGTCGAGCCCACCACCCGGGTGATGATGATCGGCGGACCCCAGTCACCTGACGTGCTTTGGAGCACACCCACTGCGCCCGACCGCATGGTGAAGTGGACGAGGAAGGCGTCATCGGCGGTCATCCCACGCTCGGCGATGTGGGGGAGGCTGGCACTCACCCGGTCGAACTCGCCGAGGGTGCACCGGATCTGGTCGATGATCTGGGACCCGTGGGCCGCCATCCACCCTCCGCCCTGTTCGGCGTCGGCCCACCAGGACGGGACCTCGGCAGCCGGGTCGGCGAGAAGCGGCACGTGGAGCAGGACGGTGGCCATTCGGGGCTCCCCGATCTCCCCTCCCTGGACGGCCTGGGCCAGGAGAGCCTGGCCGGCATCCCAGCGGAACTCGCAGCCCAATAGGTGCACCACGCCGGCCGCCTCGGCGGCGGCGAGAACGGTGCGGCCTTCCGCCGCGTCGCGGGCGAATGGCTTCTCGCAGATCAGGTGCTTGCCGGCGGCGATGGCGGCCAGGGCGATGGCGGCATGGGTGTGGGGCGGTGTGGCGATGGTGACGGCGTCGACGCCTTTCAGAGCTAGTGCTTCATCGACCGATGTGAGCGCTGTCGGGATGTCGAACAGCGCAGCGCGGTTCGCCGTCTTGCCGGGGTCCTTCCCGACCAGGGCCACGATGTCGAACCCGGCGGCCCGCAGGGCCCGAACATGGGTGACGCACCCGAATCCGGTACCGAAGACGACCACACCGCTCATCTGCTCTCCTCCAGGATCGTGATGGTGGAACGGGCGGCAGCAACGGCGGCCGCGGCGGGGCCGCGCCGATGGAGCTCGTCGCTGAACACCTCGACGCCCAGCGGCGCGGTGGTCCCGATGGCGGCCAGGGTGCGCACGAGGCCCTGGAGGTCGAACTCGCCCTCGCCGGGCAGTCGCCGGTCGTGGAGGGTGGCCTCCACCAGGTTGGCCTCGGCGGCCAACGGGCCGTCGTCGAGCTGGATGCCGAGGACGAGGTCGCCCGGTACGGCGGCCAGCTCCTCGAGGGTGACACCGGCCCGCACCAGGTGCCAGGCGTCGATATTCAGACCGCCGTTGGTCGCGCCGGCACCTTCCACGACGGCGCGGGCGGCGGTCAGATCAGGGATGCGTGACCACGGGAGCCACTCGATGTGGACCAGCAGGCCGTGCTCGGCGGCCCGGCTGCACAGCCCGGCGAACGCCTCGGCGGCCTGGTCGATGCTCCAGGTGCCACCGAAGGCGTCGACGGCGTTGAGGGAACGGGCGCCGACCGCCTCGGCCATGGCGAGGAGTTCGTGCTCGCCGAAGCGGAACACATCCTCGGTGTCGAACGACGGGTCGATGGATACGCCGGCCGCGCCCGGCAGCCACCACCAGGCCGGGTCCACTTCGGCCACGCCCAGCCCATGGTCGGCCAGCATCGACCGCAGGTCGGCGTCGGCGTACCCCTCGGCCCGGGCCGCGGCGATGTCCCGCCCCCACAACGAGATGTAGCGGAAGCCGGCGGCGGACGCCACGGCCAGCCGCTCGGCGAAGGCCACCTCCCGCGGCAGCGTGCCGGCGCACAGCACCATGTCGTCAGGTCCCATCAGTCGTCTGCTCCCATCAGTAGCCGGCCTGCACATCGACCATGCCGTGGAGGTCCGCACCCCGGCGGTAGCGCTCGAGATTGTCAGCGAAGAGCGAGATGGTCCGCGCACCTGTCCGGGGCGACGACCACGAGATGTGGGGGGACAGCCGGACCGCCGGGTGGGCATAGAGGGGGTGCCCAGCGGGCAGGGGCTCGGGATCGACTACGTCGAGCGACGCCCGGGCGACCCGACCGTCGTCGAGGGCGCGCACCAGGGCGTCCTGGTCGATCAGCGACCCCCGGGCGACATTGACCAGGTGGGCCCCGGGCCGGACGTGGGCGAAGGCGGCATCGTCGAGTAGGCGGCGGGTGGCCCTTGTGGCCGGGGCCACCACGACCACGTGGTCCGACCGGCCGAGCAGAAAGCGGAGATCGGCAGCGAGGGTGACCCCGTCGACGGGCGAGGGGGCGGTGCTGCGCCGGACGGCGGCCACGTCCATGTCGAAGGCCAGGGCACGACGGGCAACCGCCGTGCCGATGGCTCCCAGGCCGACGAGTCCGAGGGTGCGCCCCTCGAGCCCGCCCAGTTGCGCGGTGTTCCACGCCTCGGGCGGTTCGGTCACCCACGACTCGGGCAGGCGCTTCTCGAAAGCCAGCATGGTGGCCAGGACGAACTCGGCGATGGCCGGTGCCCCAGCGCCCCGCGAGCACGTCAGCACCCTGTCGCCCAGCACTTCGAACGGGAACCCGTCAGCGCCGGCGCCCAGGATGTGGACCCACCGCACCGACGGACCGAGGACGGCGGCCAGGGCCGACCCGTCGTCGGCCAGGGTCACCAGCACGTCGGCCGAGGTCGCCTCGGTCGTTCCGGTTGCGACCAGATCGATGCCCGGCAGGCTCCGGCGGAGCGCGTCGAGCAGGAAGCCGCCCCACCGGCCGCAGTGGACGGCCACCGTCTCCCCACTCACCGGTCCACCTCGTCCTTCAGCACTCCCGGGGCTCGAGCACCGCGCCGGGATGGGACCGCAGGTAGTTCGCCCGGTGGGAGAGCGCTGCACCTTTCGGACGCCCCGTGCTCCCGCTGGTGAAGAAGGCCACGTGGGCGACGCGCCCGGACGGGCCGCCCGGGTCAACGGGCTTGGGGAGCCGGCCGTCGGCCCGGTCGCCGAGCTCGTCGAGGGTGATCGGGATGCGGCCGTCGGCAAGGGTCTCCCGCGCGGCGTCGGTGCCGACCAGGTCGGGACGGCAGGTGTCCAGGATGGCCCCGGCCTCGTCGGGCCCGAGCAGGCTGTTGACGGGGACGAACACCGCGCCCACGTTGGCCAGCGCCGCGAAGAGCGGAACGGCACCGAGTGCCGCAGCCGTCCGACCGGGCACGGCCCGGACGGCGTTGGTGAAGATGTCGCCGATGAGGAGGTCGCTTCCGGCCATCACCCGTCCATTTCAATCAACTTGTATTCCACTGTTCTTGCCCGACGAGAACAGTGATCTTAGAGAGGGGGGCGGGAAGCTGCCGATTTCGTGACCCGACCAGCCGCGCCGACGAGGAGCTCCATGTTCCCACTGACCGGGACACTGGCCCGGCGGGCCGTTGCCGGTGGCCTCCGCCGGTCGTGTCGGTTGTGGGAACGGGGCGGTGGGAGCTTCTTTGGTAGCTTCATCACGCCGCGCAGCGCGGTGGTTGCCAGAGACGTCATGCGTACTGGAGGGGTCCATGGAGATCCGACATCTGCCCACGGTCGTCTACGAGAAGGACGGGCCGATCGCCTGGATCACCCTGGACTACCCCGAAAAGGCCAACATCCAGTCGTCGGACCTGGTGTTCGACGTCGACACATGCCTCGATGACGCCGATCGCGACTACGACATCAAAGTGGTCGTGCTCAAGGCCAACGGACCGGGGTTCAGCGCCGGACACGTGGTGGTCGGCACTCCCGGGACCGAGATGCGCGAGATCGACGAGAGCACCGCCCGCCTGGGGAGCCCGTGGAAAGGCCAGTGGGATATCTACGGCACGCCGGTGATGAAGTTGTGGGACTTCCCCAAGGTGACCATCGCCCAGGTCCACGGGTACTGCCTCGGCGGCGGAACGGTATGGGGCCTGCTCACCGACATGACCGTCGCCTCAGAAGACGCCTATTTCCAGTTCCCCGTCCTCCAGGGGATGGCCATGCCGACTATGGAGACGGGCATCGAGCCGTGGCTCTTCATGAACTTCAAACGGGCGTCGGAGTACATGTACACAAGCCAGGAACTTTCGGCCCAAGAGGCCAAGGACATGGGATTGGTCAACCGGGTGGTCCCGATCGAGCGCCTCGACGACGAAGTGGCCGAGCTGGCCTTCCTCGTGGCCCAGGCACCCCTCACCACGCTGATGGCGGCCAAGGCGAACATCCGGCGGGCGTGGGACATGATGGGCCTGCGGACCCACCTGCAGGCGTCCAACGACCTGCTGACCGTCGCCACCGCGGCCACCGACGTCCAGGAGTACATCCGTGCCGTCTACGCGCAGGGCCTCCGACCTCGGGACGCCGCTCGGATCAATGCGGAAAAGGCCAAGGTGTTGGCAGGGGAGTCCAAGGCCAGACGCCGAGCCGGGTAGGGCGAGTCGATCGGCCCGGACCCGGTCGACTCACTCCGGCGCAGCGGGTCCCCGTGCTTCGAACTGAGATTCGATCTCCTTCAGGTCGAAGTAGTCGCGCCACCGGGTCACCAGTCCATCGCCGTCGACGTCGACGACCGTGCATCCGTGGATCACGATGGGAACGGTCCCCCCGAGCGTTCCGCTGCCGATCCACTCGAACGCTCCGGCCGTCTCGTCCCCGTGGATCGAGACGATCTCCTGTCGCCAATCCGGAAACGACGCGTTGGTCATCTCCTCGATGGCGGCAAGATCGGTGGTCGGTGGATTGACCGGATCGCTGAAGAGCGCATCCGGCGCGAAAAGCGATGCGAACTCCCCGTCCGGGCTGAGCGCGATTGCCAGACACTCCGCCCACGACGACCAGTCCATGCAGCCACCGTAACGTCGCGCCCGACCTCGTGCTCGAGAGCCGTATCGGCGTCGATCGGCCCCGCCCCGGCGGGATCGGTCTCCCAGAAGTAGTCTGCGCTCGGCACGCCCGGGCCGGGGCGGTGCCGGGGGAGGGTGGTTCGATTGGCTGCAAGCAGAGTCGGATTGCCCACGGGCCGTTCCTACGTGGTGGTTTCCGCCGATGCCCACGCGGCACCGGACACGTTGGCTGAGTTCCTCTCCTATGTGGATCCCGGCCACCGCCAGGCGGTGGAGGCCTTCGGTGACCTGTCCTCGGTAGCCATCCCCATGTTCGGAGGGATCGACCCGGGCGAGATCGACGATCCCGACGCCGTCCGGGCGGTGGCCGCGCGCCGACTCTCCGGCATGGGAGTCGACATCGGGGCTGCTCGGGAGTGGCTGGCCAACTACAGCTCGGAATGGGTGTTCCCCTCCGACGCCGGCGGGAAGAGGCTGGCCTACCTGGAAGCCCAGGGAATCCACGCCGAAGTGGCCTTTCCCGGACCGGTGCTGGCTGGCGGCCTGTCGCCGGCGATGTACCTCGGCGGTCACTCGAACAAGAACCTCGATGTGGTGTGGCCGGCCCTCAACGCCTACAACCGGTGGCTGTCCGAGTTCTGTGCCGCCGCGCCGGGGCGCCGGACCGGGTGCATCCCGATCGACCTCCACGACATGGACCGGGCCGTGGCGGAGATCGCCTGGGCCCGTGCGTCGGGACTCTACGGAGGGGTCATGCTCCCAGCCATGTCGCTGCGGTCCGGGCTCCCCGGCTACGCGGACGAGTACTACGACCCGTTCTGGAGTGCGTGCGAGGAGCATGGCCTGGTGGTGAATCTGCACACCGGGGCTTCGGGGACCGCCACCGACGCCAAGCAGCTCTACGACGAGAAGCACGGGGGATTCCTGGGCCTCTACGAGGTCTTCGTGTTCACCCGTCGGCCCTTGTGGTTCATGATCTTGGGTGGGGTGTTCGACCGCCACCCGGACCTCAAGGTGGTGGTGACCGAGAACGGCGTGCAGTGGCTTCCGTCCCTGATCCGGGACATGGAGGGCTTCTTCGACACCCATGGTGGTGCACCGGTCCGGTCCTACCTGAAGATGCGACCGGCGGAGTACTTCGACCGGCACGTCTTCCTCGGCGGCTCGCTCATGAACCGGGGCGAAGCCGAGATGCGCGAGGAGATCGGCGTCGACCGGCTCATGTGGGGTGCCGACTATCCCCATCTCGAAGGGGCGGCTCCTGTCCATCGCTTGATCCTCCGACAGGTGTTCGGCGGGCTCCCCGAGGAGGACATCCGGCGGATCCTGGGCCGGAACGCCATCGGCGTCTTCGGGTTCGACGAGGCCCTGTTGCAGGAGGTGGCCGATCGCGTCGGTCCCACCGTGGAGGATCTGGAGACCACAGTCACCCTGGACCAGATCCCCAAGACGTTCAGTTGGAGCCTGGCCCGACCCGTGCCGCTGTCGTCCACTTCCACCGCGGGCTCCTGACATGCGGGCAACCGCCCACCGGCAGCTGTCGGCGGAGACCGCATCCGACGAGGTGGCCGACGGGGCCCACGGCTGTGTTGGGGAGCAGGTCCTCCGTGGCTGACCTCCTACCGGACCAGTTGCGCCTGATGGCCGCGGCATATCCGGACGAGGTGGCCTACCGCAATATGGGGGACCGGTCGTCGATCACGTTCGCCCGTTGGGAGGAGGACTCGAACCGCCTGGCGCGGGGACTGCTGGCCCGGGGGGTCGTCAAGGGCGACCGCGTGGCCGTCTACCTCGAGCCCGTACGGATCCTCGACTGGATCGTGGCCTATGCCGCGCTCCACAAACTCGGGGCGGTCTGTGTTCCGGTCAACAACCGGCTGTCGCCGTCCGAGGTGCAGGTGATCCTCCATCACGCCGGCGCCCGCGGGCTCATCACCAGCGGTTCCTATGCCGCCGGCCTCGCTCCGTTTGTCGGTTCACTACCGGATCTGGCGATCGTGGTGACGGTCGATCCCGCCGACGCCATCGGATCCGTCTCCCTGGTGGACCTCATGGATGCCGACTCCGGGCCGATCCAGGTGCCGGTCGAAGAGCACGACCTGGCCGACGTGCTCTATACCTCGGGCACCACGGGCCGACCCAAAGGCGTCGCTGTCCGGCACAACCAGGTCGCCCACCTTCCCAACGGGCTCCCGAAGTGGCGGGGCTCGGGCTGGCTCACGGCCGCACCGGTCTTCACCTTCGCCGGTATCGGATTCATCTACAACCCGATGAAGGCGGGGATGACCGTCCTGTTCATTCCGACCTTCGACGCCAGATCGTGGCTCGACACCGTCGAACGGGAACGACCGGTGATCGCATTCATCGTCCCGGCGATGGCCCAGCTCCTGATCCACCATCCGTCGTTCGACAGCGCCGACCTGTCCAGCCTGGGCCGGCTGATCCTGGGCAGCGCACCGCTCGCACCTGGCACGCTCCTCCGCCTCCAGGCCAAGTTGCCTGATGCCGCGGTCCTCAACAGCTACGGCATGACCGAAGGTGGGCACGCCACGTTCACCATGGATCCCGAAGGGGCCCTCACCCGACCGGGGGCGGTGGGACGACCGACGCCCCCGGTGGAGGTCCGGATCGTGGACGACGACGGCGTACCGTGCCCGACCGGTGAGATCGGCGAGGTGCTCACCCGGAACCCGAGTGGGCACCGGGAGTACTTCCGGGACTCCGAGGCGACAGCGCGGCTGTGGGAGGGGGGATGGCTGCATACCGGCGACCTCGGTCACCTGGACGCCGAGGGGTACCTCTACATCGTCGGCCGGAAGAAGGACGTGATCATCCGCGGGGGGATGAATATCTACACCGACGATGTCGAGGCGGTGCTCCAGGCCCATCCGTTGGTGGTCGAGGCTGCTGTGGTCGGGGTGCCCCATGACGTGCTGGGCGAGGACATCGCCGCCTTCGTGGTGGTCCGTCCTGACGGGAACCTTCCCCTGGACGAGCTGCGCGAGTTCGCCCGCACCCGCCTGGCCGACTACAAGGTTCCCCGCCAGATGACTGTCGTGTCGGAGTTGCCGAGGACCGCCAGTGGGAAGGTCGTTCGGTCACGGCTGGTCGTGGCCTCAGGTGATGGCGGGGTCCAGGTACCCGACGGGTGAGGAATTCGGAGTCAGTCCGGAATCACCATCAGCGATAGGCATTTACTACCGAACAATTGAGGAGCGTGCGTGCAGGATCACCAGTTCGATTTCGTCATCGAGGCGACGCCCGAGGAAGTCTGGGACGTGTATTGGAAAGGGATGCGGGCCGGTGTCGACACGGACGCGGTCACCATCACCATCCTCCATCAGGGCGACGAGCAGGGGAACGGCTTGGTGCGGCACTGCCGGTTTCCGGTCCCGAGGTACCTGCTCTCCAAGGGCCGGGCGCAGTCGTGGGAGTGGATCACAGAGTCCGAGCGCCCGGTGTCGTGGCGGTATGACGCTATCGGGAAGCCCCTGTGGTCGCGGGCGTCGGGCTGGACCCGTCTGGAAGATCTTGGCGACGGGACGACCCGGGTGCACTTCCGGGAGACCTATGACGTCTTCCACCCGGTGATGCGGTGGCTGTTCGAGAAGCGGGTCCACGCCTTCATCTCTGAAGGAAACGATGCATTGATCGAGGCCGCGCTGGTCCGGTCGCTCGCCAGGAACCGGGAGCGGAACCGTGCCCCGGAATGACCTGCTGCGCCATAGGCCGGTGCACGGTCGCCTCGAGCACGTCGGCGCCGGTCGCCCGGCACCGCACCGAGGTGGTCGACCGGAGACACCAGGCCCCGTCCGATCCGTGAACTCGGTCCGCATGCCACGGTGGCCGCGAGCCCGTGCGCAGCGGTGCGCCGGAGCCCGACGGTGACCGCCGATCCCTCGGCACGGCTGCCGACGTTCTTCGACGTCGTCCTCAACCAGCGTGCCTGTCGCCAGTTCGACGGGAAACCGGTGGACGACGACGTACTGGGGCGGTGCCTCGAGGCGGCCACCCATGCGCCGAGCGCGGAGAACAAGCAGCCGTGGGTCTTCGTCGTCGTCCGTGATCCGGACACCCGCCACCAGATCGTCGAGATGACCCGCACCGCCTGGCGAGACGGTGCCCGCTCGTTTTCGGAGTCCCGGCTGACGCCCGCCCTGTTGAACGACGTGGACCGAGGAGTGGAGTCCGGACTTGCGTCGGCGCCGGTCATCGTCGTGGTCTGCGGTGACCGGTCGATCGGGCATGAGGCGGTCCTTCCCTCGTCGGTCTTCCCGGCCACCCAGAACCTGCTCCTGGCCGCCAACGCCGAGGGACTGGGATCGGCCCTGACCACATTGGCCACCTTGCGGGCAACGGAGCTGGCCGAGTTGCTCGAACTGCCGGATTCGGTGCGCCCGATGGCCGTCGTGCCGTTGGGCTGGCCGGCACGGCGCCTCGGTCCACCCCGTCGGCTGCCGCTGGCTGAGCGGGTCCACGTCGACCGCTTCGGGCGCCCTTGGGCGACCTAGCGCCGTCTCCGGCAACGATTGACCTGTCCTGCCGATGGTCCGACCCGTTGCCGGGCGTTGCGATCGAGTACAACGTTCTCGGATAGCGCTGTCCTCGGTCCCCTGAGGCCCATGCGGTACTTGGCGTCTCCTATCCTCGTGCGGAACGCGCCCTAACTCTCTTGGCTCGTCTCCAGCAGTTCTTGGAGTTCTGCCACAAGCGGGTACCTCGGAATATGCACACGTGCCCATTCAGTCAACTCTTTCGCGCCACGCTGATCGCCAAGGCGGCACAGCGCAAGAGCCAGGGTCAGTTCGCACTGGGACCGGATTCGAAGTTCCGCGTTGTCGGGGAGGGCACGCAACAGAGTGCGCACACGTGCTTCACCTTCCTCGACCCGATTCTGTCGAATTCTGACAAGTGCTAGCGCGTTTTGAGCGACAACGTCTTCGGGGTCAAGGCTGACCGCCCTTTCCGCCCAGAGCTCGGAGTCGGCAATCACTGATGCGGTGTCATGGCGGAGTGCCAAGTCCAGGGCGAGCACACTGGCAGGATTCGTGGCCGATGCTTGCTCGCCGGGCGGCTCCACTTGCAGAGTGATTGGCAGACGACGCGACTTCGCGGCAGCATCGACCCGCTCGCGATAGCTGTCTCTTCTGAATACGAGTCCGCACAGGACCCAACCATCCGAGCCGACATGTTTTGGCGTATGTGGAGGAACGGGTAGCAGACTGGCCACCCCCAGGGCATTACCAACGCCCAACACCAAGAACACCGGTCCGAGCCAGGCGGCCAGCACCAAGCACATCAGGGCCATTGCAGCATTGGCGACAGGGCCACCCAGAGTGAGGACAACATACCGGGTACGGGTCGAAGGCAGATTCACACGTGTCAGCCCCCTCAATGGCAGCGCGTGCAGCGTTAGGGGCACTCCACGGATCCTCATCGTCACGAGTCGAATGGAGCTACCAATCTTGATGGACAGGACTCGGGTTCCGGTCACTCTGGCCGCTACTGCATGGCCGAACTCGTGGATGACGATGACCAGAAAGCAGACCGCCACCAGTAGCAGGATGAGGCCCGAAATCAAACCTGCCGCCGCCCACATGGGCAGAGCATAAGAGCATCTGCCTCCCCGGCTGTCGTTCTCAGGGCCGAACGCAGCGCGCAACGTGCCGGAATCGGCCGTTGGAACGTCGGCATGATGGCCCGTGCTGAGGGGAAGTGAGGCCGGCCGGGGTGCAATGGTCCGGGACCGACGAGCGGCTGTCCGAGTTGGTTCCCCACGAGGTGTGGGAGTTGGTTGGCCGATCGAATGCTCCACCAGCCGAGCGACACAGCCTGCTGACCCCCGATGGCCCGCCGGGCGCCGGCAACGTAGGTCATCCATCCTGCGCCGGGGTCATCGTCGAGCTCGCGATCTGTGCACCACCGGTTGCGCGTCGTGCTCCGAGGTCGTGGCCGACCGGCACGGCTGGGCAGTACCTTGAGTCGACAGAGGAGGTGGACGATGGACGACGACGTTCAGTTCCCCGAGTCGGAGGCACGAATCGGACTGCCGGAATCTGTTGGTGCTGACCATCCGGCGGGCGCGGCGAGGGACGGGAGCCCGACAGGAGCGCCGACGCCGCCCGGAGTGCCTGTCTCCCTGTACTCGACGCCGTTGCCCGGACCGGAGAGGCGCCGAACGGGGTGGGTGGTCGCGGCGGTGGCTGTGGTGCTCATCGTCGCCGTGGGCATCGCGGTGGTCGTTGCGACCGGATCCCACGCAACCTCGCCTACCGTCACGTCGGGGTCGCCGACCAAGGTGGTGCTGACCTCCATCGACTCGACGCTCGGGGCCAAGACGGCGGACGTCCACCTGACGATCCTGATCAACGTGCCGGGTAAGGGGCAGATCACGGCGACGGGCGACGGTGCGATGGACTTCACCAACAACGCCGCTCGGATCTCCGTTGGCTACCAGGGCCAGCCGAAATTGGCCGGCATCACCATGGCCGAGCTCTACGTCGGGGGATCCGGCTATCTGTCGATGTCCGATCTCAGCGACATCGTCCCGGGCAAGTCGTGGATCGCACTCCCGACGACAGGAGTGTCCATTGCCCCGGGCGCCTCCAACCCGGTGACGATGTTCCAGATACTCCGGTCCCAGGGCGACCAGGTTACGCCCCTGGGTGCATCCCAGGTCAACGGCTCTCCGGTGGACGGCTACCACGTCGTCATCAGTGAAGCCGCCATGCAGAAGCATCTGAGCGAAGCGTCGGCCCTGGTCGGCTCGAGTAGTGCGGCGCAGAACCTGTTCGGCCCGAGCGGCGCCAGCATGGACGTCTTCGTCGACCCGGCCACCGGCATGCTGCGTCGCATCGCCACGGACCTGAACATCACCATCGCCGGACAGACCGTGACGGGCAACGCCATCGAGGACATGTCGAACTTCGGTGTCCCGGTTACCGTCACCGCCCCACCGGCCGACCAGGTGGTGTCGTTCCAGCAGTTCACCCAGGTAGCATCCAGAGTCCTCGGCTCGTCTTCGGGAAGCTGACCCGGCTCATCGCAGCGGCGCGGGGTGGGCCCTGAAGAAATTCAGCATGTGGTGGGGGGCGGACGACGCGCCCGACGAGCAGCCGACGAGGCCGGTGGCCATGAGGGTGAACGCAATGGCCAGGAGCGGTGCGGACCGGCGGCCGCTGCCCCTCCCTACGAGTAGATCCCGGCCGTGCCCATATTCATGCCGTCGGCCGTCCGGGAACGGTGCACGGCCTGGATCTCGCTGAACTCGGCCAGGCCCCAGGGCCCGTTTTCGATCCCGATGCCACTCCACTTGAATCCGCCGAAGGGCTGTGAGGGGCCGAGGGCGAGGTGGGTGTTGACCCAGGCGGTGCCGCACTCCAGTTGGCCGGCCACCGCAGTGGCCCGGTCGGCGTCGGCGCCCCACACGGAGCCGGACAGGCCGAAGTGGGTGGCGTTGGCCCGCTCGACGACCTCGTCCAGGTTGCGGTACGGGATCACCGGAAGGGCGGGACCGAACTGCTCCTCGTCGACGATCCGGGTGCCGTCGCTGATGTCGGTCAGGATCGTCGGCTCGAAGAAATAGCCCGAACCGTCACGAGCGGCACCTCCCGTCGTGGCCTTCGCTCCATGGGAGAGCGCGTCGGCCACCAGGTCCTTGACCCGCTCGAACTGCGGGGCGTTGTTGATGGGGCCGAGCTTGGAGTCGGCCTCGGTGCCGTCACCGACCTTGACCGCCGCCGCCTCCGCGGTCAGCCCGTCGAGAACGTCGGCGTACAGGGACTCGGGCACGTAGACACGCTTGATGGCGGAGCAGACCTGGCCGTTGTTGGCGAATGCCGCCGCGAAGATGGCCCTGCTGACCATGGCCGGATCGGCGTCGTCGAGCACGATGGCCGGGTCGTTGCCACCGAGTTCGAGGGTGACGCGCTTGAGGTCGGGGGCGGCGGACATGGCCACTTTCTTGCCCGTGGCGATCGACCCGGTGAAACTCACCTTGCGGGGGACTGGGTGGCTGGTCATCCACGCACCGAGCTCGTCGCCGCCGCTCACCACGTTGATGACGCCGGGGGGCAGCACATCGCGCAGCAGCTCCACAGCTTTCAGGGTCGAGAGCGGGGTGAAGGGCGACGGCTTGAGGACCAGTGTGTTGCCGGCCACCAGGGCCGGGGCGATCTTCCAGAAGCCGAGCAGGACCGGGAAGTTCCACGGGGTGATGGCGGCCACTACACCGATGGGCCGGCGAACCACCTCGACATAGGCCGCCTCGTCGTCCTGGATCACCTGGGGTGGTGTCTCGAGATTGGCGAAGTACTGGCACCACATCCCCGATGCGAAGATCTCCATGGTGGCTTCGGCGAGGGGCTTACCCTGCTCGGCGGTCAGGATCGGTGCCAACTCCTCCGCCGAGGCGAAGAGAACATCGGCCATATCGAGGACGGTCTTGCGACGGGCCGCCTCGTCGAGCTTCCAGTCGCGCTGGGCCTTGGCGGCTGAGTCGAAGGCCGCATCGAGCTGGTCCCGGGTGCACTCGGGCGCGTGGGCGAAGACCTCGCCGTTGGCCGGGTTGATGACCCCGAACGAGTCTGAGGCGGGAACGGAGTCGCCCCCGATGGTCATGACGAAGTCGGACATGGTGGGATCCCCCTGGGGTGCAGTAGTTGCCTGTCGCGAACCTACACCGGGGTCCGGGCGATGTCCCGGTGCCCCGGAACCCCAGGGTCAACCCGGGTGGCGGATCGGGTCAGACCGGGACCGGCTCGTCCTCGGGTGTGCCCGGGAGGGTCGGCGGCACGGGGTCCATGGGGAGGTCGGGATCCACGATCACGTGGGGCACCCACTCCAGCCACTTCGGGAACCACCAATTCGACTCGCCGAGCAGGATCATGACCGACGGGACGACGGCCATGCGGATGATCACCGCGTCGATGAGGATCCCACCGGCCAGGCCCAGGCCGAACTCCTTGATCACCCGGATGCCACCGAGGATGAAGGCGCCGAAGACCAGGATCATGATCAGGGCGGCCGCGGTGATGGTCTTTCCGGTGGCGGCCAGGCCATTGCGGACCGCCGTCCGGTTGTCCCCGCACTTGGCGTGTTCCTCTTGGATTCGGGTGATGAGGAACACCTCGTAGTCCATGGACAGACCGAAGAGGATGGCGAACATCATCACGGGCAGGAAGGCGTCGATCGGCCCGGTGTTGCCCACCGGTATGACCGAGTTGCCCCAGCCCCACTGGAACACCGCCACCATGATGCCGAAGGCGGCAGCGATCGACAGCAGGTTCATGATCGCCGCCGTCAGGGGAATGACCAGGCTCCGGAACACGATGACCAGGAGGAGGAACGACAGCAGGACCACCAGTCCGATGAAGAGGGGCAGTTTGGAGGACAGGACCTTGGCGAAGTCGGCGAAGATCGCCGTCGTGCCGCCGACATAGACGGTGATGCCCGTGCCCGCCGTCGACTCCGGGATGGTCGATTGTCGGAGGTGGTTGATCAATGCGTTGGTTCCCGACGATTGGGGCGATGTCGTCGGGTAGACGTTGACCAGCGCCACCTGCTCGCCATTGTGGACCGGCAACACGATGGGCGGCACGACAGTGGCCACTCCGGGCTGGCGGGGGACGTCGGCGGCCAGCGTGTCGAGGGTCTGGGTGTCGATCTGGCCCTTTTCGACGGCCACCAGCTGCAGCGGTCCGTTGAAGCCCGGACCGAAGCCTGACGACAGCAGGTCGTAGGCCTGCCGGGTGGTCGTTCCCGTCGGATCGTTGCCCTGGTCTGACGTGCCGAGACGCAGGCTGAAGAACGGCGCGGCGATGATGGCCACGATGATCAGGGCGATGACGGCGGGGACGATGGGCCGGCCCTGGATGAAGTCCGCCCACTTGGGCCAGAAGCCCTTGGTGTCGGCGCCGACGATCCGGGGTCCGTTGGCAGCCAAGCTCTTCTTCTGCTTGCCACTGAGCACCTTCGGTCCGATGAAACCGAGCAGGGCGGGTAGCAGGGTGAGAGCGGCGATCATGGTGAACAGCACACCGATGGCCGCGGCGGTGGCGAGGCCGTAGAGGAACGAGACGCCGAGGGCGAACATGCCGAGCAGGGCGATGCACACGATGATCCCGGCGAACAGCACGGCCCGGCCGGACGTATTGACCGCGTTGATGATGGACGACTCGATGTCCTGGCCGGCAATGAGTCCCTGTCGGTGCCGGGTGACGATGAATAGGGCGTAGTCGACGCCCACGCCGAGGCCGATCAGCAGGACCAGCTCCGACGAGAACACCGGCATCTTCATGACGTGGCTGAGCAGCCCGATCACGCCGATGGCGGTGCCTAGCGAGGCCAGGGCAGACAGCAGCGGAAGTGCCATGGCGAAGATCGAGCCGAAGACGATCAGCAGCACGACGGCGGCGAGGAGCACACCGAGTCCGGTTCCGCCGATGGATTGCCGGTCGGCCTGCTCGGCGATGAGGCCGGAGACGGCCACCTGCAGATGAGGGCCCTGTGCGGTGAGCGCGGCGTTGACGAAGGCCTTGGACTGGGTCGCGCTCTCACCCTGGCTCAGGACATCGAAGGTGACCGTAGCGAACGCCGTCTGTCCGTCGGCACTGATCTGATGGGCGCCGAGCGCGGAGTAAGGACTCTGTATTGCGGTGACGTGGGGCAGCTTCGCAACCTCGGCCAGCATCTGTTCGACGGTTGCCTGGACTTGCTGATCGGTGACCTTCGAGCCGTCCGTGGTGTGGAAGACGATGCGCTCCTGGTCTCCCGACTGCTTGGGCGCGGCGGCCTGGAGAAGGTCGAGGGCCTGGGTCGACTCGGTGTGGGGCAGCTGGAAGTTGTTGTTGTACGCAGTACCGACGCCCTGGGAGAGAAGCGTCATGCCGACGAGCGCGGCGATCCAGAGCAGCACGACGACGCGGCGGTGTCGGACGCACCAGGTTGCGAGGGACTTCATCAGGGGTGACTCCTGTTCGGCGGTGGGGGTCGGACTGGGGGTCACCGGCGGCCGCCCGGGGGAAGGCGGTGGCCACACCGGGGTTCCCGGGCGGACCGTCCGACGGATCGCTCCCACAGTCTCCCTCATGGAGACACCCCACTCGGAACACCCTGGTCCACCGAGCGGCAAAGATGGTCCGATGGACACCGAAGCACGCCTGGTCACCCTCGAGGGTTCCTTCAATTTCCGTGACCTGGGCGGCTATCGGGGACGCGGCGGACGGACCACCCGGTGGGGGCGCCTGTACCGGGCCGATGCCCTGCACGAACTGACCACCGAGGACGTCGGACGCCTGCGTGCCCTGGGCCTTCGGACGGTGGTCGACCTCCGCACCGAGCGTGAGCTGGACCGCACCGGTCGGGGCCCACTCGAGCCCGAGGGGATCGTCTTCCACCACCTCGCCGTCGTGAAAGAGGGCGTCCGGGGCGACGGCACGTCCGACCGTGCCGCGGAGGGCGAGTCCGTGGCCGCTCCCGCCCCCGCGGGCGACGACCTGGCCGAGCGCTACCTCTGGTACCTCGACGTCGGACGGGACTCGCTGGTTGCCGCCCTGACCCTGCTGGGCGGCGACGAGCACTACCCCCTGGTCTTCCATTGCGCCGCTGGCAAGGACCGAACGGGCGTGCTCGCTGCCCTGATCCTCGAGATCCTCGGTGTCGAGCGCGAGGTGATCGTGGCCGACTATGTGATCACGGCGGAGCGGCTCCGCTTCATCCTGAAGCGGTGGGAGGAGGCCGATGCCGAGTTCGCCGAGCGCATGGCCAAGGTGCCGGCCTCCCGGTTCAGCGTCGAGGCAGCGACGATGGAAGGTTTTCTCGACCAGCTGCAGACTCGCTACGGCGGGGCCCGGTCGTGGGCAGTGGAGGCCGGTGTACCGGCCGCGTCGCTCGACCGGATCAGCGAGCTGATGCTCGAGCCGGGTGCCTGACTGCGGCGCCCACGAAGCCGGCCTGGCGGCGCGGGTCGAGACAGGGGGACGTCCGGACGGACCGGACCCGCCGTAGGATGGAGCGATGATCGGTTCGATCCTCGAATCCCTGCTCCTCGGGCTCGTCGTCCTGGCCGGATTCACCTTCCTCGTGGTGGTGACCGGCGGATTCCTCCTCTGGCGCTATGGCCGCCGCAAACTGCGGGCCTTCCGCTCACACGGGGCGGTCATCGGTGCCACCGCCATGTGGGACGTGGCCGCGTCGAACCGCTGGAACCGGTCAGGCGTTGCCGTGACCTCGGCCGAGCTGCAGCAGTGGACGTCGGCCAGGGTGGCCAAGGAGATGTGGCGCACGGTCGACCGGGCTTCTGCCGCCGTCCGGGCGACCGACGAGCTGGGCGGCCCGACGGCGGAGCTTCCGTCGCTGTGCCGACGCCTCCAGGCGGCGGCCGTCGACATCGACAAGGTGCTCCGGGTCGACTCCGGGGCGCGGGTTCCCGCCGCATTGGGCGACCAGGTGCTGGAGGTCATGCGGGCGGCCACCGACGTCCAACAGGCCGCGGTGGCCTCGGCCGGCGAGACCAGCGCCCAACGGATCCGCGACCTGACCGAGGACGCCGGCCACGAGCTGTCGCTGCTCGATGCCGGACTGGACTCGATGCGCACGTCCGGGCGTCCCGAACTGCCGCACTGACCTGAGTTGGCCGACCCCATGGTGCGGATCGGGACCTCGTCCTGCTGGCGTCACTACAGCTCGGCGGTGATGGCGTCGGCCAGGACCCCGAGCCCGTCGTCGAGCAGCCCGGGCTCGATGACCAGCGGGGGTAGCAGGCGCAGTACATTGCCGAAGCTTCCGCACGACAGGATGACGACGCCCTCGCGGTGACAGGCGGCGACGATCCGCTTGGCGGCGTCGGCGTCGGGCTCCTTGGTGCCGGGCGTCACCAGCTCCATGGCCATCATCGCCCCCCGGCCGCGCACGTCGCCGATGCCGGGATGGGTGTGCTGCAGGGCGGTGAACCGGTCGGCGATGGTGGCGCCGATCTTGGTCGCCGCGCCGGCGAGGTCCTGGTCGACCATGGTCTGGATGGAAGCGAGGGCGGCCACGCAGGACACCGGATTGCCCCCGTAGGTCCCGCCGAGGCCGCCGACATGCACCTGGTCCATGAGCTCGGCCCGCCCGGTGACCGCCGCCAGGGGCATGCCGCCGGCCATGGCCTTGGCCGTGGTGATGAGGTCGGGGACGACCCCCTCGTGGTCGCAGGCGAACCACTCGCCGGTGCGACAGAACCCGGTCTGGATCTCGTCGGCGATGAGCAGGACGCCATTGGCCGTACACCACTCGGCGATGGCCGGTAGAAAGCCGGGGGCGGGGACGATGAAGCCGCCTTCGCCCTGGATCGGCTCAATGAGGACGCAGCCGGCGTTCGTCGCGCCGACCTGGCGCTCCATCTGCTCGATGGCCCGGGCAGCCGCCTCGGCACCGGTCATGCCCTCGGGGTCGCGGAACGGGTAGGACATCGGCACCCGGTACACCTCGGGAGCGAAGGGGCCGAAGCGATGCCGGTAGGGCATGTTCTTGGCCGTCAGGGCCATGGTCAGGTTGGTCCGGCCGTGGTACGCGTGGTCGAACACGATGACGGCGTCGCGGCCGGTGACGTGGCGGGCGATCTTGACCGCGTTCTCGACAGCCTCGGCGCCCGAGTTGAACAGCGCCGAGCGCTTCTCGTGGTCGCCGGGGGTCCGGGCATTGAGCTCCTCGCACACGGCGACGTACTGCTCGTAGGGGCTGACCATGAAGCAGGTGTGGGAGAACTTGGCGATCTGGTCCCGGACGGCCTCGACCACGGCCGGGGCGGCGTGCCCCACGCTGACCACAGCGATGCCCGACCCGAGGTCGATCAACGAGTTGCCGTCGACGTCGACGAGGATCGCCCCCTCGGCGCGATCGATGTAGAGAGGGAAGACCGAGCTGACCCCGGGGGCGACGGCCGCCGCGCGCCGCGCACCGAGCTCTTTCGACTTTGGGCCGGGCAGTTCGGTGACGATTCGACGTGTTTGGTTGATTCGGGGCGTGATCACGACGATAAGAGTAGTTGACGGCACCATTCCCGGATGGAGCAGTTCCGGCCCATGGGGACCGTCGATGGAGCCGGCGACGGGGCCATGGACCCCCCCGTCAGGCCGCCGCCAGTGCGATGGTGCCGAACGTGGCGCCGACCGGGTCGACGAGGACGGCGAACCGGCCCGGTGGGATGTCGGTGGGCGGAACCACGACCGTGGCCCCGGCGGCTGACGCCCGACCCACGGTGTCGTCGCAGTCGGCCGTGGCGAAGTAGGTGAGCCAGTAGGCGGGCACCTCGGCCGGGATCTCGGCAGGCATCGGCATCATTCCACCGACCGGGTTCCCTTCGAGCCTCCATTCGGTGTACTCCATGCCGCCCATATCGGCCGTGGCCGCCTCCCATCCGAACACTGCGGCGTAGAAGGCAGCGGCGGCAGTCGTGTCCCGGGTGGACAGCTCGTTCCAGGCCAGTGCGCCGGGCTCGTTGACCAGTCCCGCACCCGGGTGGGCTTTCGGCTGCCACACCGCGCAGGCCGCACCGGTGGGGTCGGCGAACACGGCCATCCGGCCGACATCGAGCACGTCCATGGGCTCCACGAAGACCGTGGCGCCGGCCGCCTTCGCCTTGGCGATCGACGCGTCGGCGTCGTCGACGGACACGTAGGTCGTCCACGCCGGCGGTTGGCCGGGCATCATGATGGGGGCGGCGCCAGCCACGGGCACGCCTCCGAGCTCGAACATCCGGTAGCCACCGGCCTCGGGCGGCAATTCGGGTGCGACCCACCCGAAGAGGTCGCCATAGAAGGCGACCGACGCGTCGACGTCGGGCGAAGCCAGGTCCACCCATGATGGCGTGCCGGGAACGTAGGACTCGATGCTGGGCATGGCTGCCTCCTTGGTGTCGTACCCGGGAGCCGTAGCGTCCGCCCGGCTTCCCGAAAGGTCGAACTACCCGACCACTTTCGCGCGTATTCCGCGGCCATGCCCGGGTGAGGGCGGGCCGCGCGGACGCCGGAGTTCCCATGGCCGCGGCGGTGGATGAAGGTCCGGGTGCGCAGCCGCGGGAGCTGGGGTGCCTCCCGGCAGTGAGGAGGACCTCCTCGGTGGGCGCTACTGTGCGCGCCATGGCACCGTCTCCATTCACATTCTCCGCCATCACGCTTGACCGGCTCACTCGCAACGAGGCCGCCGTGCTGGGGGCTCGCAGCTTTTACGACGACCCGTTCTTCATCCACCTGTCGGCCGAGCCCATGCTGCGGGCCCGTGGTCTGGCCATCTACATGCGGTCCCATCTCGCCGTCCTCGGCGACTCGGCGGTGGCCACCGGCGCCCGTGACCGGGCCGGGACCCTTGTGGGGATCTGCGTATGGCAGAAGCCCGGGACCTACCCGCTGCCCGTCGCCGCCCAGGCCCGCGAGATGGCCGGATCCTTGCGGGCCCTCATCCCCCGGCCACCGGCGGTCATGAAAGGCCTCCGGTACGTGTCGGCCATGGCGAAGGCCCGGCCGCGCGACGACCACTGGTACTTGAACCTCCTGGTGGCCGACCCCATGGTGTGGCGCCGGGGCATCGGTACCGCACTGATGGAGCCGAGCCTGGAAGCCCTCGATGCCGATGGGCTGCCCTGCTACTTGGAGACCCAGAAGGAGGCCAACCTCCCCTACTACCGGCGGTTCGGCTTCGAGGAGACCGATCGGCTAACGCCGAGCCCCGGTGGCCCGCCGCTGTTCACCATGACCAGGCCGCCCCGCTAGAACACCCGCCGTTGCCGGGGAGGGCTTCCTGTCCCATCCTGAGCGGCCCGCCGCGTGACGCTCTGACAGCGTCTCGGTCGGCACAGTGCCGACACGTCCAGACTGAGCCACCGACGGTCTCCATCCATTCGTCGGGACTACCTCGGGGCTCTACGACCGGCCTGCGGCCTCCTCGGCGCAAAGGGCCGACGGGAGGGGATCCCGCACGCAGGAGAGCGACACAATCACTTCCGTGTAACAAATAGAAATCGGTGTGTAGAGTAAATTTTGGATATAATCTCCAAATTTCAGTTAGTTATTCGGGTGTAACTTGTCCTGCCGTCTAACTCATAGTAATCTTTAAGTTACTGACCAATAATCGACTAACTCCAAGGATAGTAATGATAGAGCGGAGGCACCTGACGGTAGACGAGTGGGAGGCCTCGATTGGCCAGCAGGTCCGCATTGCCCGTGTCGGGAGCGGCCTGGACCAGGTGCAACTCGCCTCCTTGGCGAACGTGTCGGTGGCCACTCTCTCGAATCTCGAGCGCGGCAAGGGTTCACAACTGAAGACGGTCATTGCCGTCGCTCGTGCCCTCGGTCGAACTGACTGGCTCGAGAGCCTGGCCCCGGAAGTGACCGTCTCTCCGATGCAGATGCTGCGAGCAAAGCAGCGTGCGCCGAGTACACCGATGCGGGTCCGAACCCGACGACCGCACACCGGCTGAGCGATGCCGTACGGAACGGTCGACCTCGTCGAAGTCAGGTGTTGGGGTGCGCGAGTGGGCGCAATCGCCCTCGACGAGCGTTCCGGCTTCTATGTCTTCGAGTACGAACAGCAGTGGCGCCACTCGGGCATCGAACTGGCGCCGACAACTATGCCCGTCCGCGACCGACCGTCCCGGTTCATGTTTCCGAATCTTCCTCCCGCCACCTTCTGCCGCCTTCCATCGATGGTTGCCGATGCACTGCCGGATGACTTCGGCAATGCGCTGACGACGGCCTACTTTGCCCGCGAAGGCGTGCCAGCCGAGAACATCACACCCCTCGATCGATTGGCCTATCTGGGGAACCGAGGCATGGGCGCTCTGGAATTCCACCCGATGCGCGGCCCACGGACACGCAGGTCGACCGCGATCGAACTGTCGGAACTGGTCACATCTGCACGCAGTGCGCTGGCCGGGGAGATCACCACCGAAGCGAGTGCCACCGATCCGGTCGCGCACCTGATCGCCGTCGGTACATCCGCGGGAGGTGCGCGAGCCAAAGCAGTCGTCGCACTCAATCCCGACACCGGTGAGCTGCGATCAGGGCAGGTCCCGACAGACCCGGGCTTCGAACACTGGCTGCTAAAACTGGACGGTGTCAGCCCCGGCCTGGACCTGGGCGCATCCGGTCACTTCGGACGCATCGAGTACGCGTACTCACGGATGGCCGCGGCTGCCGGCATCACCATGATGGAGTGCCGCCTGTTCGAGGAGGGCCGCCGCGCTCATTTCATGACTCGCCGCTTCGACCGTACGCCGGACGGTGCCAAGATCCATGTCCAGTCATTGTGCGCCCTGGCGCACCTCGACCTCCGGCAGTCCGGAGTGCACGACTACGCACAGCTCTTCGTGCAGATGGAGCAGCTCGGTCTTGGAGCGGAGGCGCGCGCAGAGGCATTCCGGAGGATGGTGTTCAACGTGGCCGCCGCCAACTGCGACGATCACACCAAGAATTTCTCCTTCTTGCTGCCTGAGGGTGATCGGTGGCAGCTGGCTCCGGCCTACGACGTCACGCACGCGCACAATCCTGCAAGTCAGTGGACACGCCAGCATCTGATGGCCGTCAACGGCGCGACTGTGGTCATCGAACGGAACGATGTCATGTCTGTCGCAGATCGCTTCGAAGTACCGGGGGCAGCGCGCATCATGGAGCAGGTACTCGCCGCCGTCGACGACTGGCCGCGCCAGGCAAACGAGGCGGAGGTACCTGAGGCGATGGCCCAGGGCATCTCCGCCGACATCAATGCCTGGTCGAATCGGTTGCACTGACCGCTGCCGGACATACCGCTGCCGGACATGCCGTGAACGCCGCGTCGGGGAAGTGCTGAAGTCGCACATCGCTCCGGCACCGCCCTTGGGATCCACATCCGGTGACCAGTTTGCATCGAGGGGATGCGGGCGTTCCCGACCGCCCCCTGGGACATCAGTGGTCGTCCATGGCAACGGGGGCAGAGTCATGGCAGGGGGATCTCCGTGGTCGTAGTCGTCGTGGTCGATGGCACACCTGCCTCAGTGAGCCGGGTCCGTGAGGTCGTAGACCGTGACGCCGTCCACCGTCTTCGCCGTGTAGTGGGCCGCCACCCAGGTGGCGATGGCTGAGGAACTCGAGGTGGTGCTCGAGCCGCCCCCCGGGCCGAACCCGCCGCCGCCGAGGAAGTAGTGGATCTTCCCCTCCGCTACGTAGCGCTGGAACTGGGTCAGCGTGGGCGCCGGGTCGGTCCCGTTGAAGCCACCGATGGCCATGACCGGCTGGTCGGCCGCCAACTGGTAGCCCGACGCCGTGTCGGCTCCGGTGGTGGCGGCCACCCACGGGTATCGGGAGGCATTCGCCTGCAGCAGTGTCGTCAGCTGCTTGCCGGGCGTCGAGGCGTTGAGCAGCCCGCCGGCCGCACCACCACCCGCACCACCGGCCAGGGCCGGCCTGGCACCGCCCCCGGGGAAGCCCCTGCCGCCAAATCCACCAGCGGGTGCGCCGCCGGCGAACCCTCCCGCCGTCGCCCCGCCCGGGAACCGCCCGGCGAAACTTCCGGCCGTCGCCCCGCCTGGGAACCGCCCGGCGAATCCACCGGGACGACCGCCAGCCCCGCCGGTGAACCCGCCCCGCCCACCGGGGCCGAAGCCCCCACCCTGGATCGCCGGTCCGGCCGAGGGGATCGAACCGGAATGGGCCGTAGCCGCAGTGTCGATGGCATAGGCGGCCGGCCCGGCGAGGATGGCGGCGATGCCTAGGCCGGCGATGCCGGCGGCCAGGACGCCGCGGGCCCGGGACGACAGGGCGATGCCGACCGTGGCCACGATGCCGGCGGCCAGGATGGCCCACCGCAGTCCCGGGTACCACCCCGGGCTCCAGCCGAGGAGCACGAACGACCACACCGCGGTGGCCAGGACGGCCGCACCCAGGGCGATACGAGGGAACCACTCGACCCGCCGGTGCCAGAGGTAGGTGCCGCCCATTCCGACGAGGGCGCCAACGGCGGGGGCGAGGACCACCGTGTAGTACGGATGGATGATGCCCTGGGCGTAGCTGAGGATTAGTCCGGTCAGGAGCAGCCAGCCGCCGAAGAGCACGAACGCCGACCGGGTGCGGTCGGTCCGAGGGGACCGGCGGGTCAGCCACAGCACGGCCACCAGTCCGATCAGGGCGCCGGGGATGAGCCAGGAGATCTGGCCGCCGAACGACTTGGTGAAGAGGCGGTCCCAACCGGTCGGGCCCCACACGGAGCCGGCGGTGCCACGGCCACCGACGCTGCCCGTCTCGTTCCCGCTGAGGCGACCGATGCCGTTGTACCCGAAGATGAGATTGAAGAGGCTGTTGTCGGTCGAGCCGCCGATGTAAGGACGGTCCGCTGCCGGGGTCAGTTCGACGACGGCCACCCACCAGCCGCCGGCCACTACGAGTGCCCCTCCTGTCCAGACCAGCTGGACGATGCGCCGCCCGAGCTTCGGCGGGCCGGCGACCAGGTAGACGAGGGCGAGCACCGGCATGAGAATGAGGGCCTGCATCATCTTGGTGATGAAGCCGAAGCCGACGAGCGTGCCGGCCAGCACCAGCCACCTGGTCCGCCCTGCCTCGAGCGCTCGGATGGTGGCGTAGGCGGCACATGTCAGCAGCAAGGTGAGCAGGGCGTCAGGATTGTTGTACCGGAACATCAGCGTGGCCACCGGGGTCAGGGCGAGCACGGCGCCGGACAATAAGGCGGCACCAGGGCTGAACCAACGGCGCACGCAGGCGTAGAGCACGCCGACGGTGGCCACCCCCTCCAGGGCCTGGGGCACCAGGATGCTCCACGAGTTCACGCCGAAGATCCGGGCGGAAAGCTCCATCACCCACAGCGAGGCCGGCGGCTTGTCGACGGTGATGAAGTTCGATGAGTCGAAGGAGCCGAAGAAGAAGGCCTTCCAGCTCTTGGTGCCGGCCTGGACGGCGGCCGAGTAGAAGCTGTTGGCCCAACCGGATGCGCCGAGGCCCCAAATGTAGAGGACGCCGGTGCCCACGAGGAGGGCGAGCAGGTCCGGGCGGACCCAGGCCGGGTCCTCGGGCCGGCCCCGGACGAGTCGTCGGCCGAATGTCGGCCGGGGGCCGTCGGCACCTGGGCCATCGGCGGCGTCGGCGGTAGGAGGGATGGTGAGGCTGTCGGGAGCGTTGGGGACGGCGTCGGGGGCGTAGACGTCCCAGCCCGGGGCGTCGACCACCGTGGTCGCCGCGCCGTTCGGTGCGGCGGAGTCGTCGGGGAACTGGACGTCGGTCATCGGGAGGTCCTCGCAGGTGTGAGGTCGGTGGCGGACAGGGGGGCTAGGGGCTCGGGAATGAAATCGGGTGGGTTCGTGGCTCCGGTGACCTGGTCGGCGGGTGCGGCGGGGCCGAGGTGGGTGCCGAATCGGGGCCGGAAGATCCAGGTCCGCAGGATGGCGAAGCGGAACGCCGCCGCGGCCACGTTGGCTGCGGTCACGGCTAACAGTTCGGGGGCCAGTGCATCGAGACCGAATGCCCGGGTAATGAAGAGGGCGAGCGTGGTGGAGCCGAGGCTGACGCCGAGAAGTGCGGAGCCAACCAGCATCCGGTGCCGACGATCGAGGCCCAGGCGCGCCGTCCCCGACATTCCCCGGTGGGCGGCGGTGTTCCCGAGACTGCAGCCGATGATGGCGACGGCGTTGGCCGCGTACACATCGATCCACGGCTCGAGGACGGCGAACAAGAGCACGTAGGCCAGCGTGCTGACCAGGCCGACACCGGCGAAGCGGAGCAGCTCGTCGGCAAAGACCTCGTTGGTGGAGCGTGCACGGCCGGTCGCCGCGGCCCTGGGGTCCGGACCCGACCCGGTCGCCGAGGAAGCCGGCACCAGGGTACGGGGGAGGTCCCTCCGGGCCCGGGCGGCACGACGGCGCGAGGCCGGCGTCATCATGCGTGCCACCCCGCACACGTCGAGCCAGGCCGTGCGGGCCACGGCCACCCGGGAGTCGAGGTCGTCGACCCAGTCGACCGGCACTTCGTGGATCCGCAGCCCGAGGCGTTGGGCGGTGATGAGGACCTCGGTGTCGAAGAACCAGGCCTCGTCGTCGACCAGGGGGAGAACGACGTCGGCCGCTTCGCGCCGCAGCGCTTTGAAGCCGCACTGGGCATCGCTGCAGGAGTTGGCCAACGCCGTCTTGAGCAGCACGTTGTAGCCCCGGGAGATGATCTCGCGCCGCGCCCCTCGCACCACGTGGGCGCCGGGCGCAAGGCGGGTGCCGATGGCCACGTCGCTGTGCCCCGTCAAGAGCGGGGCGACCAGGGGCAGGAGGGCCTCGAGGCCGGTGGCGAGGTCCGCGTCCATGTAGGCCACGACCGGAGAACGACTGGCCGTCCAAGCGGCCCGTAGCGCCCGCCCCCGACCCTTCTGATCCAGGTGGAGGGCCTCGACGCCGGGCAGGCTGGCGGCCAGACCGGAGGCGATGGACCACGTGTCGTCGGAGCTGGCATTGTCCACGACGGTTACGACCGTGGTCAGCGGGAACCGGGAGTCGAGGAAGGAGCGAAGCGCGGTGATACTCGCCGCCAGCTGCTGCGCCTCGTTGTACACCGGGATGACGATCTCCAGTTGGGGCGGCCGCCCGAGGACGTCCTCGTCCGACGGTGGTCGGGGTGCGTGGCTCATTGCGACACCGTGCCCGCTGTCCATCCCGGCACCGTGGGAGTCACCTGTGCCTTCGCTGTGTATTCCGGAGCCTTTTCCCGGGACCGAGCGGGCCGTCACGGCGGCCGCGGAACTGACTACGTGGAGGCAGGCGGAGTGGCCGGGGGAGCAGCAGACGGGGCGGTACCTGGTGCGGGCAGCGAACCCTCGCTCGCCGATGGGACGGGAAGCCCGACCGATGGCGTCGCCGAGAGGCGAACGGTGAAGGTGGTGCCCTGGCCGAGGACACTGGTCGCGGTGACGGTGCCCCGGTGCGCGGCCACGATGGCCGCCACGATCGACAGGCCGAGGCCGGCGCCACCATGGAGGCGGGACCGGCTCGGATCGGACCGGTAGAAACGCTCGAAGACGTGGGCCACCTGGTCGGGGTCCATGCCCGGGCCGTCGTCGGCCACGACCACCACGGCGCCATCACCGTCCGGCGCGACCGACACGTGGGTGGTGGTGCCTTCGGGGGTGTGGGAACGGACGTTACCGAGGAGGTTGTCGATGACCTGGCGCAGACTGGTGGCGTCGCCGACCACCTCGATGGGGCGAGGTGCGGTGAAGGTCACCGGCCAGCCGGGGCCAACAGTGCGCGAGGTCTGGACGGCCTCGCCGCACAGCGCGACCAGGTCGACAGGGTGCATCTCCATGGGCCGGCCCTCATCGAGCCGGGCCAGGAGGAGCAGGTCGGCCACGAGATGCTCCATCCGTCCCGTCTCCGACTGGATCCCGCCCATGAGACGCTCGAGGTCCGCTTTCTGCTCGGAGGCCCCGCGCCCGAACAGCTCGGCGTAGGCACTGATCGCGGCGATGGGCGTGCGGAGTTCGTGGGAGGCGTCGGCGACGAATCGGCGCAGACGGGCGTCGGATTCGAGTAGGCGTTCCTCGGATGCGACGCGGGCCCGGAAGGCCGACTCGATCCGACTCAGCATGACGTTGAGGGTCCGGGCCAGGCGCCCGACCTCGGTCTTGCCGCTCTCGCCCGGCACCCGCTCGGTGAGATTTCCCTCGGCGATCGACTCGGCCGCCGTCTCCATATCGCGGAGTGGCTTCAGTCCGAGCCGCACCAACCAGAAGCCGGCGCCGAGGGCGACGATCACGGCACCGGCCGTGACAAGCAGCTCGATCATCAGCAGGCGGCTCAACGTGCTTTCCGTGTCGCCAAGGGGCTGGGCCAGGATCAGCAGGTCTCCGTTGGCCAAGGTAGAGGCACGGACCCGGAAGGTGGGGCCATCGGCCTGAGCCGACGGGGCGTCGAAGAAGGCGACCTGGGTCCCATCGGGGGCGGTGGTGAATCCCGTAATCGGCGTGGTGATCGCCGGGGTGAAGGCCTTGCCGTCGACGTAGGTCGGGCAACCTGTGCCACCGACCGTCGTGCCCGACGTCGTGCGGACCTGCACGGCCAGGGTCTGCTGGGCATTCGACAGCCCGCCGTCCGGACCGCCCCCGGTGCCGGCTCCCGACCTGGTCGGCGGAGAGACCTGACCGGGCGCGCCGACGCAGGGGATCGTGTAGCCCTGGTCGATGGCGTGCTCGTAGCCGCCGTGGAACGCCGACAGTTGCTGGTCCACCCGCTGGTACAGGAATGACTGGAGTGCCGAATAGGTGACCAGGTCGGCAATGAGCAGCGCCACCAGGGCGATGACCCCGATGGCGACGAGGAGGCGGGCGCGGAGGGACACGGTCAGGCGGCAGACGGTTCGCGCAAGGCATACCCGACCAGACGCACGGTGTGGATGACCGGGGGACCGGCCACTTCGAGCTTCTTGCGGAGGTAGCTCACGTAGGTCTCGACCACGTTGCCGTCGCCCCCGAAGTCGTAGTGCCAGACGTGGTCGAGGATCTGGGACTTGGACAGGACGTGGCGCGGGTTGAGCAGGAAGAAGCGCAGCAAGTTGAACTCGGTGGCGGTCAGGGGGATGACCGTGCCGGCCCGGGTCACCTCGTGGGCGTTCTCGTCCATCTCGATGTTGGCGAACTTGAGGATCCCCGTCTCCTCATCTTCGGCTCCCAATCGGCGCAGGATGGCATGCACCCGGGCGACGACCTCGGCGAGGGCGAACGGCTTGGTGACGTAGTCGTCGCCGCCGATGGTCAGACCGGCCACCTTGTCGTCGACGGCATCTCGGGCGGTGAGGAACAGGATCGGCACCCGGATGCCATCCTCACGGAGGCGGCGGGTGACCTCGAGCCCGTCGAGGTCGGGGAGCATCACGTCGAGCACGATCAGATCGGGCGGGTCCTCCTGGGCCAGGGACAGCGCCTGGCGGCCGTTGACGGCCTGGGTGACCTCAAATCCCTCGTAGCGGAGCGAGGTGGCGACGGCATCGACGATCGACGGCTCGTCGTCGACCACCAAAATGCGCTGGCTTCGTGTGGGCTCCACGGGATCTCCTCCGGGCGTCGTCCGCCCTGTCCTTCCGGTTGTCCGGGCCTGTTGTCCGGGGTCTGCCTGCACCAGAGCATTGCACCGCGGTCTGGAGCTTCGGTGTGACCCGCCTGTGGGTCCGCTGTGAAGCTCGACGCCTGAGCGGCGAGGGAGACCGGTGGACCGGCGTGGATTCACAGGAGGGACTCAGGCGGCGCGCAGGGGAACCTGCAACGGATCCTGTCAGATAGCTCCATCGACCCGAACCGGCCGTGGTGGCCGGGTCCCGAACGAAAGGTGCAGCCATGGTCCCCCTGCCTAAGCCCCGCTCTCGGAACGACGCCGCCAGATCGAGGGGCGAAGCGCTCGTGCGCATCCGCCGGGCCACGGTGGCCATGGGACTGACCGCCACGGTGGCCGCCGTAGGTATCGGTGTCGCCGTCGCCGGAGCTACCACCCACCACGCATCGACGACGACTACCTCCTCGACGGGCTCGACCGCCACGTCGACGACCGCGCCGTCCACCACGACGACCACGGGGACCTCAGGTGCGACGACGGCCACGACCACCTCGGGGCAGTCGTGAGCGCGCGCACCGACGAGCGGCCGGCGCTAGCTGTCCGCTCGATGCAGGCCATCGGTACTACGGCGACAGTGGTGGTCGACGCCCCCGACGCCCCCGAAGCCGCCGACGCCGCCCTGGTCCTGCTGGCTCTCGACCTGGACGCACTCGATCGGGCGTGCAGCCGGTTCCGGCCCGACTCCGAACTGCGCCGCCTCGAACAACGCGGGGGGCGACCGACCCTGGTCAGCCCACTTCTTTTCGCGGTGCTGGAGCAGGCGTACGACGTGGCCATACGGACCGGCGGCATCGTCGACCCGACCATCGGCTCGGCCATGGTCGAGCTCGGTTACGACCGTGACTTCGCGTTGCTCGACGAGGAGAACGACCTGCCGGATCTTCCGCCGACCCCCGCGCCGGGCTGGTGGCGGATCGGGCTGGACCGGTCGGCGCGGACGGTGTCGGTGCCCGACGGGATCCATGTCGATGTCGGCTCGACGGGCAAGGCCTTTGCCGCAGACCAGGCGGCCGCCCGCATCTTCGGTGCCCTCGGCTGCAGCGCCCTGGTGAACCTCGGGGGTGACGTGGCCACCGCCGGCCCGCCACCCGCCGACGGCTGGGGCGTGGGAATCGCCGATCACTGCACCACCGCGCCGGTCGATGCCGATGAGGTCGTCGCCCTCCGGTACGGAGGACTCGCTACGTCGGGCACCACCGCTCGGACCTGGTCTCATGCCGGGCGCACGGTGCACCACATCGTCGACCCGTGGACGGGCGAGGTCGCCCCGACCACGTGGACGCTGGTCTCCGCCCTCGGCGCCACCTGCGTCGAGGCCAACGGTTGGTCGACGGCCGCCGTCGTCTGGGGCGAGGACGCTCCTGGCAACTTGATCGGGCACGGCGTGACGGCGCGACTCGTCCATGCCGACGGCGACGTAGTGACTGTCGGTGATTGGCCGGGCGTCCCGAACTTCGCATCGTTCAACGAGTCGGCCCGCGCCGACGCGACCGATCGGGAGGTGCGGTGATGCTGGCCGCCACCTCCACGTCCATGACCGAGGCCGTCTGGTACGCGATCCGGGCCACCGGCGTGGTCGCACTCATACTCCTCACGGTGACCACCGTGCTCGGCCTGTTGTCGGCCTCCCGGGCCCGCACTCCTCGCTGGCCGGCCTTCGCCCAGGTGGACCTTCACAAGCGGGCCACCATGTTGGCCCTGGTCTTCCTCGGGATCCACATCGTGACTTCGGTGGTCGACACCTACGTCCACGTGGGCCTGGGGCCGGTGATCGTGCCGTTCACGTCGTCGTTCAAGCCGCTGTGGACCGGACTCGGGGCGGTGGCCGTCGACCTGTTGGCCGCGGTCGCCATCTCGAGCGCACTTCGCCAGCGCATCGATCCTCGGGTGTGGCGTGGCCTCCACTGGCTGGCCTACGCCTGTTGGCCCCTGGCCATGGCGCATGCACTCGGCGCCGGCACCGATGCCCGGCAGCTGTGGTTGGATGCCATCGCCGCCATCTGCACCGTCGCCGTCGTGACCGCTGTGACGTGGCGGATCGGCTACCACCGGACGACCCGCAGGGACGCCGTCCGGGTGAGCGCCACCACCCGGGCGGTACCCGCACGACACCGCCCGGATGGGCTGCACCAGACGGATGCACGCAAGCGTCGGGTCGCCACCTCTGCCTCCGCGACAACCGCTTCGCCCACCACAGTGGGCGGCTCGACACCGACAGCAACCCGACTCCTGGAAAGGGACTCCCGATGACCACCTCCACGCTGCCGCGCGTCGAGCGACTCCTCCACACCGGGCCCGGCGGGCCCATCGGCCCGGGCCTGGCCGACCATCTCGCACTGCATGGCCAGGTGGCCATCCCCACGGGGGACGATCCGGCGTGGGCCGAGGCCCTCCAGGCCGAGGTCGCCTCGTCAGGACTGGCCGGGCGCGGGGGCGGCGGATTCCCGACTGCGGTCAAGTGGAACTCAGTGATCCGGTCGAACCGCCGACCGGTCATCGTGGTCAACGCTATGGAGGGAGAGCCGGCCAGTGCCAAGGACCGCGCCCTGCTGGCCTGGTCGCCCCACCTCGTGCTGGACGGCGCCGAACTGGTCGCCGCTCTGTCCGGTGCCCGCTCGGTCGTGGTCTGCGTGGCCGACGACCGCGACGACTCGGCCCGGGCTGCACAGCGGGTGGTGGCCGAGCGCCAGCGTGCCGGCTCCCCTCGGGTCCTGGCCGTTCGCCGCCCGCCGGCCCGCTACGTCACCGGCGAGGAGTCCGCCCTGGTGTCCTGGCTCGAGCGTGAGGACGCTCGACCGTTCCTGCGGGTGAACAAGTCGGTTCCGCTCACCATCGGTCGCCGGCCGGTCCTGGTGCACAACGCCGAGACGCTGGCCCAGGTCGCCCTCATCGCCCGGCACGGTGCGGCCTGGTTCCGTCAGCTCGGCACCGCCGACGCCCCAGGCACCACCTTGGTGACGGTGTCCGGGGCGGTACGCACGTCGGGCGTGATCGAAGTCGAGCTCGGCACCCCGGTGGAAGATGTCGTGCAGCGGTCCGGGCCGACCGCCCCGATGTCGGGCTATCTGGTCGGCGGGTACGGCGGCGCCTGGCTCGCCCCCGAACTCGGTGCCACCCCGCTCGCTCCGGCCCCGTTGGCCCGGGCCGGTGCCTCGCTCGGCGTGGGGATCGTGGTGGCCCTCCCCACCTCGTCGTGCGGAATCGCCGAGACGGCCCGGATCGCCCGCTGGATGGCCGGCCAGAGCGCAGGGCAGTGCGGTCCCTGCGTATTCGGGTTGCCCGCCATCGCCGACGACCTCGAGCTGCTCGCCGCCGGCTGGGCCGACGCCGGCGCGGTGGCCCGCATCGACGAGCGGTCGCGTTCGGCGGTGGGACGCGGCGCCTGCCGCCATCCCGACGGTGTGGCCCAACTGGTGCGCAGCGCGTTGACGGTCTTCGCCGCCGATGCCGCCGCCCACGCCGCCGGCCGACCGTGCGCCGGACGTCACCGACCGACGGTGCTGGCCTTCCCGGCCGCCTCAACCTTGTCGGGAGGTGCGTCATGAGTACACGGTCCCTGGTGCACACCAAGGTGCGCCTACGGGTCCGGGTCGACCCGGTGGCCTGTGATGCCTTCGGTTTCTGCGCCGAACTGCTGCCCGAGCGGGTGACCCTCGACGAGTGGGGTTACCCGGTGGTCGACGGCACCCCTGTTGGAAGCGAGCTCGTCGAACTGGCTACCCGGGCGGCCGCCGAGTGCCCCCGTCGGGCGTTTCACCTGGAACGGGTAGTGGGCGACCGCTGACCCACTTCGGGTCGGTGGCCCTGGTTCAGGTACAGACTGATCCGGGGGATGGGAGCACGTCGGTGAGCAGGTAGCGCGAGACGTCGGCCCGGACACACGGGTCGGTGGACCCGCTGAGCAGCCACGTGTGACCCCAGCCGACCCACGTCAGCTGGCTGGCGTGGGGGAACAGCGCGGCGAGGTGTTTGGCTCCGATGAGCGGGGTGTTGGGGTCGCCGGTGTTGCCGATGACCAGCACCGGCGGCGCAGCGGTCGGATGGGTGTCGGACACCGGTTGTCGGCCGTTCGGCCAGGCGACACACCCACCGAGGTTGTAGGTGACGGCGTACCCGCCGATCCGTGGCCACCGGCCGGCGAGCTGGCGGGCCAGGGTACCCGCCGCCACCGGTGACGGGTGGTCGACGGTGTCGTTGCAGGTGATGGCCCACTGGACGTCGACCAGTGGCGAGCGGTCGATGTCGACCACGAACCCGAGGGCCAACTTCCGCAGGCCGGAACCGTCACCGTGGGAGGCGGCCAGGAGTGCCGACTCGTAGGACGAGGTGGCACCCAGGGCGGTGATGACGAACAGTGTGGCGGTGTCCAGGTCCCCGAGGGTCACGGGCACGTCGTCGCCATCGCCCGGGGCCGGGAGTGGGTGGGCGGTCAGTGAGGCCGACACTCGGTCGTACAGCCCCTGGGGGTCGGGGCCGAGCGGACACGTCGGATCCGCCGCGCAGGTGGCGAGCAGATGATCGAGTGAGCGCTCGGCCGCCGGGGCCTGTTCGGTGGCCTGGATGGCCAGCGAGGCGTTCATGTCGACCGCACCGTCCAGCACCATGGCCCGCAGGTGATGGGGGAACAGCTCGGCGTAGACGCTGCCGAGCACAGTTCCGTACGAGAGCCCGTAGTAGCTGATGGTGGAGAGGCCGAGGGCCTGGCGGATCCGGTCCATGTCCCGGGCCGTGGCGACGGTGTCGACCGCCGCCGTCAGCGAGGGATGCTCAGCGGCACACGCCCGGGTGATCCCGGCGAACACCGGCGTGCCGGGCAGGGGCTGGCCGACACCGGCCGGAACGGGTTCGACGGCGGTCACCGTGGCCGGCTCGGTGCCGCACTTGAGCGGGGTGCTCGCCCCGGTGCCCCGGGGGTCGAAGCTGACCACATCGCTGGCCGACCGCACCTCGGGCGGCAGCAGGGGGAGCAGGATCGGCAGGATCTCGTTGCCGCTCTCGCCCGGGCCCCCGGGGTTGACGAACAGAGTGCCGCCCGGTGGCGGTCCTCCCGGTGGCGAACCGACGAGTGCCGGCGCTCTGGTCACGGCGATCGACAGGGTGCCGGCCGACGGGCGGCGGTAGTCGAGCGGCATCGGAACGGTCCCGCATTGCAGGGCCGGATGGGTCGGGCATGTCGTCCACGTGACGGGCGGTGGGGGCGCCAGGGCCGGCAGACCGGCCTCGGTGGGCGGCGGAACGGAGGACGACGTCGAGGCGGTGGGCGACGGTGACGAACAGGCTGCGACCAGGGTGCCCAGTGCGACGACCAGGGCGGCCATGGTGGGTACCCGCCGGTGGGCCGAGCCGCTGCGACCGAGGTGGGACATCGACGCAGACGGTACCAGTGGGCCCCGCGCCGGCCCGTCCCTGAGGCTGGACATCGACACCAGCGGCAGGCATCGGCGGCGACGGGAGCGTGCCTTGCGGTTCCCTGTCCGCGGCGTCGGACCGGTCGTCCCGGACCGTCCCGGGCGATTCCGCCAGCACCGGGCACCCACACCGCCTAGGGTGGTGTGTACATAGGCCTTATCACGCGGGTCCATGTAGGTAGGGCTTCGAAGTGGATCCCCGCGTTTTCGTGCGTGAATTTCAAGGAGACTCAGTTATGGGTGTAGGTGCAGTCAAGTGGTTCAACGCCGAGAAGGGCTTCGGATTCATTACGCCTGACGGCGGCGGGGATGACCTCTTCGTTCACCAGTCCGAGATCCAGATGGAGGGCTTCCGCGACCTCGCGGAGGGCCAGCGTGTGGAGTTCGAGACCAAGCAGGGCCAGAAGGGCCTGCAGGCGAGCCAGGTCCGCAAGATCTGAGTTCCGATCTGTCGGGCACCGTCCCGTCGCGCGTCGCCGGTTCACCGGAGGCTGCGTCGGGTCGGATCCCACAGTTGTCATGAGCACCGGAGGCCTTCTGGCCTCCGGTGTGGCAATTCAGGGGGCGGTCGCCGACCCGTCGACCAGCTCGTAGAGTTCGACGGTGTTGCCGTCTGGGTCGGCGACGAAGGTCTGGCGGCCGGGTCCGACCCGGCTCGGATCGTTGACGGACACGCCCCGGTGGCGGAGCTCGGCGACCGCCGCGTCGAGGTCGGCCACCCGGATGGCGAAGTGCTGACCGAGCACCGGCGGGGTGGGGGCCTCGATCAGGTGGAGCTGGCTGGCACCGAGGTCGATCCAGGCCCCGGCGAACCCGAAGTCCGGCCGGTCGCCGCGCTCCCGTCCCCCGAGCACGTCGGTGTAGAAGGCGATCGCCGGGTCGATGTCGCTGACGTTGACGGACACGTGGTGGACGGCGAGCGGCTGCATCCCACGATTCTGCCCCCTCCATGATGCGGTGTCACCCGCTGTCGATGACGGCCGGTGCCCGTAGCATCCGGGCATGGACCGTCTCCGTGCCTCCGCCCCGATGGGACTCGCCTGCATCTTCGGCGTGTCCGGTGTACTCCACATCGTCCGCCCGGCGCTGTTCGACGCGCTCGTCCCCCGGGTGTTCCCGAGGCGGGCCCACCGGCCCGTCATCTATGCGAGCGGTGTGGCCGAACTGACGTGCGCGACCGGGTTGATCCGCCGGAGGCAGTGGGCGCCGGCGGCCTCGTCCGAGTTGCTGGTCGCCGTGTTGCCGGCCAACCTGCAGATGGCCCTCGACGCCGGCACCGGCCGCCATCCGGGCGCCATGGACTCAGCCCTCGTGGCCTGGGGCCGGATTCCGTTGCAGCTCCCGCTGCTGTGGGCGGCCCGTCAGGCCCGCCCCACGCCCCGCTGACTTACCGGGACCCGACTGATCGATGGTCAGTCGGGTCCCGGTGGTCACGTGCCCGAATCGGCTACCAGCTCGAGCAGCCACGCTGATCGGGCGGATAGCCCTGAATGCGCTGGGCGACCATGATCTGCTGGTCAGGCGTGGCCAGGGAGGCCACCGGCGCGTACTGGCGTCCGCCGTAGCCGGACCAGTTGGCCCGGCTGATGCCGAGGCCGCCGCTGAAGCGGGGTCCGTCGGCCTGCCAATTGCCACCCTCCTCGCACATGGCGACCCGGTCCCACGCCGCACGCTGGGCGGGGGTGACCGTGTCGACGAGGGCGGGTGCAGGCGGCGGGACGACCGAGGCCACCGGCTGCAGCCAGCCGACGCTGCCGGCCAGCAACGCAGCGGGGATGCGCAGTTCCGGGTGGGTAGTCGTCGGGGGCGATCCCCGGGTCACGAACGACGTCAGCCGATCGGACCGGTGCGTCGATGGTGCCTGGGTTGGACGGGTGGAGGCCCGAGCCGGCTGCGCGGTGGCGGCCGAGGTCAGGAGTGTGACGGTGATGAAGGCGATCGGGATGATCGCCACGAGTGCAATGCGGGTCCGCATGGCACCTCCCTTCGTAGGGCGCACGGGGCGCCTTCCTCTGATTGGTGTTGGCGGGCAACGGCCTGTGCATGCGGTCCCCGGACGACGAGCGGGCAGGCTCCGTTCGTCCTGGCGTTACGCCTCAGGGTGTGCGGCCGGTGTTGTTATGCCCATGATTGCGTCGTGGGGACATCACTCTTTTCTCGAAGGATCGCCAGATGGTTTGGCCTGAGACGCATTCCTGCCTCACGGGTGTGACGAGGAAGGACCGAATGCCGTGTCGATCCCTCCCACTGTGCCGGTGGATGACCTGTGTTGGTCGTCCAACTACCCGGCAATCATGTGATGCAACCGAGTCGGCGGGAGTGCGCTCAAATGAGTATAGCGGTGTTGTCAGAGGCTATGGCCATTTCTGACAGTTGGCACGCTGACCAGGATAAATGATGTGGGTCGCCGGTCACAGCCTTCGAAGCGCGCAGGTCAAACATCACTCTTCGTGGGCGCGTGCTTTTCCACAATGTTGACGTTCCGATCCAAGGGGAAATATTCCCGTTCGCTCATATGTTTTCCACAGACATCGGACAGCTCAATTCAGGTGTTCGACGAAGGCGATGGCATCCATCAGAAGATCCGATACCCGCAGGTAGAACGGCGTTTCGGATTTCGGTCGAAACTGGATCCCCCGTTGATCGTGGCGAGTCTGCCACCGAGTTCCGATGCCCCCTGTGGAAGCTTCCTGGCGACCACCAGACTGATCTGGTGGTGGCGCCCGAACGGGTGGTCGGCCTTCCCGACGCCGAAGTCATCGGCGGGTTCGCCACCGATCACCGCATCGAGCTCCACATCGAGTCGACGGTGCGACGACCGGTGATTCGGATCAGCGAGGTGTTGGCGCGCAGCTGGGATCCACGGGCGAGTGGCGGGGTCTACCAATCTGGCCCTTCGGATTTGGACAGGGTGTAGGCACGACGGCAGGATCCGAGGGCGTGGAAGGGAAGCCGCACACCGGTCGGCGGAATCCTGGCGGAGAGTGAATCCCCCAACGGGACAATGGATCGGAGCCGCCGGGGCGGCTCCTGGTTGCCGTCTCCCCCGCCTTGTGACGCTCAGCTCAGCGTTTTGGGGCACGTCTCGCTCAAGAGAACTCGTCGGAGCAGGTGGTGGCGATGAAGCGGCGGTCGATCCCTTCGAGAGCGCCCCAGAGGTGCCCTGGTCTACCATCTGATACTCAACTCGAATCGCAGAAGTGGGAATGGCGCGATGACTGATTACGATGCAGCGGAACACTGGTCCGAGGTCTCCGCCAAGGCCGGCTAACGAGACCTTGGCGGTCGATTGGTGGCTGGCGACGACGCTCCCTATTACCGCTACAAGCGCCGACTGTTCCTCGACAAGTTCCTTTCGCAGATCCAAGTGGAAGGCAAAGCCGTCCTCGAAGTCGGATGCGGTCCCGGTGGCAATCTTGCCGAAATGCTTCGCCGGCATCCGCGGCGGCTCGTCGGTTGCGACGTGGCCCCAGCCATGGTCGATGCTGCTCGTCGGGATCAGGCAGCCGACGGCGCAGAAGTCATCCTGAGCGACGGCGACTCACTTCCCTTCGCCGACCAGGAGTTTGACGTCAGTCTCACTGTGACGGTGCTAATGCACAATCCTGAAGATCGTAAAGATCAGCTCATCCGCGAAATGTGCAGAGTCTCCAAGTCCCATATCTACCTTGTCGAAGACACCTTCCCGGATGCTCAGGGATCCCCTGCGCCAGCTCACGCTTCGACAACGGACATCCAGGAAACAGACGGAAAGCCGGGGACGTATGGGAGCTTTTTCCCTCGCTCAGTTCCCCAGTACGCCACGACATGTGCAGCCGAGGGCTTCGAGTTGGTCGACACTCAATACTTGGAGACATTCGCAAGCCACTACCTATTCGCCCTACTCAACAACAGGCTCGATAAGCGACGCACGTCGGAGGGCGAGCAGTTCTCTCGGCTCCATTGGTGGATCGAAACTTTGTTGCAGCCCATAACGCGCCAGCTCGATCGCGTGATCCGGCGGCCTGGGGGTGAACTGACTCAAATGGCATTCGCCAGGCAGCAGCCCACGGAGCTTTAGCTCGGGCCTGACCCAGAATATTCCTCCCTGCCTCTGACCCGAGAGCGCCCACCGCCAGTCGGATGGCCCCCTGGATGTGAATCTGCGTGGTGCTCGGGATCGTCATCACCCACGAAACCTGAACCTACGACTGGGTAGGGATCGTTCGCGATCGCAAGCATCGGACTTCCCGGGGCGCTGTTGAGGGGATCCCGGTGAAGTGAGCCAGTATTGGTCGACCTGCCGGCATTCGGTGACCGTCGCGTCCCCTCGTTACTTCTTTCGGACTGTTGATTGTTCCGATCGAGGCACCGTGGTCAATTCGCTCTCGATCTGGTCCACGAAGCGATGAAGATCAAGCCTGGCGACAACGTCCTTCCTGCATCGAGATCCGAGGTCGGGGTCAGACGTCCGCCACCCGATGAGGGAGCGAATCTTCGTAGCGATGGCGCTCGCATCGCTGGGAGGAACTAGATAGTCGGCGAGCCAGCCCGACAGAATCTCAGGAATTCCCCCGACTTCCGAAGCAACCACTGGAACACCACAGGCCAATGGTTCGCAGACGGAGCGTCCAAATGCCTCATGAAGGCTTGGGACGACGGCAACATCTGCCATCTGGATGATGGGAAGAACATCCGCTCGGCCCTCAAGCCACAACACATCGAGGGCATCTGCCGAACGACGCAGCTGCTCCCTCCAGACTTGGTGTCCGTCGCGGTGAAATATGTTCCCGATCAAGACCAATCGAATCTTCGGCACATCCGTGAGTTGCCCGAAGGCTTCCACGAGCACATCGACTCCCTTGTCGGGGACGATACGACCTGCGAAGAGAACGACGAACGCATCGTCGTCGATGCCCAGAGAGGCTCGGGTCGCATTGCGCTCATCACGAGAAGCCGGGACGTAATAACTCATGTCGATCGCACCCAATACCGGCGTGACCTCAGGCATTGGAATATCAGAACTGCTCCACAGCTTCGCCGTCGCCTGGGAGATCGCCATGATCTTTGCGACCCGCTGGAAGCTCCTCTGGTAGCCCCATGGCCGCTTCTTGGGGGGACCCCGAAAGGCAAGCCAGAGGACTACCGGAGTGCGGGAGAGCATCCCGACCGCGGTCCCGCACACGACGTAGTTCGGACTGTAGACATAGATGACATCGGCGTGTTGCTTTCGAGCGGCCATCGCTCCCCGCACTATCCCGAGGGAAAATCCAAAGGGCCGGCGATTGAGTTGATTCATCTTGCGGACCTGTGTCATCGAGTGTGCCAACTCGTGCCACTGCTCGCTAAAGTCACGCTCGGCGCCGTAGATGACGTCTACCTGGTGCCCCCTGTCGGCAAGAGCTTGACAGAGCGACAGCTGCTCACGGGCCAATCCACCCTGGCTACCCAAGATGGGACATATCGTGAGTATCCGCACGGTCCACCAGACCTTTCCGTCCCGCACCAGCCAACCGCTTCCGGTCCGGTGCCCCCCACTGTGCCGCAAACCGACGATAGTTGTAGCCGATCAGTGATCGGAATTCCAGCGAAGGTGGCCGCACAGCATTCTCTGACGTGAGACGAGCGCCAGTCTCTGTCAAATTGGAATCGCCGATATGGGCCAAAGTCCGAGCGACTTATCGGCATATTTCCCATCAGCCGCCGGGCACTCCTCGTTGATGATTTGCAGGGGAGTCGGAAGAAAGAACGGACCTTGCTCAAGATTGAGTGGACGCCATTCGCCCACGGATTGGATGTCACGGTTGCTGGTCCGGTCGGTGAATGTCGTGATCAAGAGGTACTTCGACCCGCTACGTCTGAGATTCTGAAGCGCGGCAAGAGCGTCTTCGAATGGCAAGTGGACCAGACAGTCACGGCAGAGAATCACATCGGCAGACGGTAGATCGTCTCGTACAATGTCACCGACGACGAATGTTCGACGTGGCGTTCCAAATTGCTTGGTGTTGTCAGCAACCATGGCAGGAACAACGTCCATGCCGATGTAATCGATGGAACCGAGATCACACTCCTTCATCCAGAAGAGGTCGCCGCACGGGACATCCAGAAGCGACTGGGCACCGAGCTGCGTCAGAAGTGTGGGAAGTGCATCGCGTATGACCGCCGTTTGCTCCAAGGTCGAGCCCGGCCCCGATGCGGTGGCCAGATCCTTCCCCCAACCAGCGCTCCGGTAAATGGTCGTAAATACATCCGCATGTGTTGGCCGCGAAAGACGAGCAAGCAGGGCACGCGCCGATGGTTGCAGGGAAGGTGGACAGACTTTTCGAAGTGCTGTTCGGATGGTGCTCACACGCGGTCCTGCTTCGAACTGTCTCTGGTGCCCACTGGGTACTCCTTCTTTCGCTTCACGATAACCCTGGAGAAGTTCGGTTGCGAGCGCCGACGGCGACCGCACAGTTTCGGGTGACGTCGCGCACTACAGCGACAGGGCATGATCGATCGTGTCCCCAGGACCGTCGGAAAGCCCGGACAAACACCAGGCCGGAATGCTGATTTCCGTGATCGGTAACTGGGAACCGGGTCGCGTGGCGCAACTATCGGGGTCCGGCCAGGGTCACGTGTTGTCCGTATAACGGAGATTGGTTCGATGGTCCGCAGTCCAACTACTCACACGGTCCAGGGTTCTCTTACAAGTTCGAATCCGGCATGCCTCGTCCGGTAATTGTCGACCGCCCTGGACCAGGGTACGGCCCATCTTCCGAGCCGTCTAGGACGCGGAGGGAGCGAAGAAATGGAATGCCGGACGAGTCGCCTGAGCATCGGCGGTTTGGTGGATCGTTGTGTCAATGCACCCGATCGGGATGTCCCACTGGCATGCTCTTCCCATCGGGTCTCATAGTCGCTCTGCATGGGGGCTGACTCGAACCCAGGAACATCACCAATCCGCTGGGCCACAAAATAGAGTTCCGTCGCTGAATCGGTTCTGAATGCCAGGCGGCGACCAACGACTGCCGGATCCGCGGCTCGATACCAACGAGGCCGTGCATGCCCGCGTTCCATCACCAACGATTCTCGAATCTCGTAGCCATAGGCTGGTGAGAGCGCGCGAAACAGCAATTCCGGGCTGAACTGGTAGAAGCCGTGGCCCGCAAAGTCATTGGTGGGCATGGCCAGGAGGAGATGCCCGCCCGGCTTCACCATCCGCATGAGATTGTCCAAGGATGTCGCAATGTTGAACACATGCTCGAGTGTCCCGCCCTCCACTACAGCCGAGTAGCGGGCTTCGAGTGAAGCGGGGATCGGCTGGTTCAGATCTTGAATGATCTGTGCGCCTTCATACTGCGAAGCGTCGATCACATCGACAGACTCGGCTCCGAGCACTTCCAGGATGCCATTCAGGTGACCGCCCGTGGCCTTGCGGAGTTCTGCGGCGTTTGCTCGATCGGCAAGTCCGGTGGCAGATAGCGCAGCCGCCAGCTCGGGCACCCCCATGTGGAACAGCCGCTGATGACCAATGGTTGCCGTCGTTGAGTAATCGACGCCGAGGTCCAGGGCGTGCATGAGGAACCGCACACCATTTTCGTCGTATCCCATGGCGCATGCTCCCTTTCGGCGCTGAATATGCCAGATGCACGGTAACTGTTCACGTTCCGGCGGGGAGCCAGACCTAGCCTTGGATCAGCAAAGCTAGCCCACCGAGGAAGTCGCCGTCGGACGGGATCCCTATCCTTCACCGATTGTCGGAATTGCACCTTCTTTCCTGGTCAGCACCCTAGAGCCCTGGGTGGGCTCGCCGGGGCGAGCGAAGATAGGGCGAAGTCAATCGACCGTCGCAGTGGATAGTTCCAGTAGCACTCCCGTTGACCGGTCGGCACA
>Ga0097691_1000108_pt1 | contig 75056 bp, 74 predicted proteins | sample NGESurdeep072012_8_FD_72858 | JGI IMG/M metagenome (GOLD analysis project Ga0097691, IMG submission 72858) | Arctic peat soil microbial communities from Barrow, Alaska - NGEE Surface sample 210-1 deep-072012 | ecosystem: Environmental > Terrestrial > Soil > Wetlands > Peat ...
GTGGGCGGCGAGGTCGAATGCCGAATCCTCGATCCACAGGGGGTGGTCGATACCGGCGGGCGATGGCAGTACCCGCCGCCGTAGTGGTGGGATCAAGTGGATCCGGTCGGCCATCACCTGAGTCACCGCGTCGATGCCGAACCCACCCGGGCTTCCGGCCGGGTCGAGCACCAGGACCCCGACGACGTGCATGTGCATGGTCGGCGTCTCGATGTACAGGAAAGCTGCGTCCATCCCGGCCATTCGCTGCATCGGAATCCCCTCAGCCCTCGGTCCCGTGGCCGGATGCCGATTGGGCGACCGATCGCGCCCAGGGGTAGTCCGGCTTGCCACTCGGTGAACGGACCATCTCGTCGACGACGATGACTTCTCGTGGCACCTTGTACCCGGACAGCCGGTCATGAGCGTGCCGGCGGACCATCTCCGGATCAATGTGGCATCCGGGCCTGGGCTGCACCAGGGTGACGACCCGCTCGCCGAGGCGAGCGTCGGGCACGCCGACCACGATGGCGTCGCCGACGTCGGGGTGGCCCTTCAACGCGGCCTCCACCTCGTCGGGGAAGACCTTCTCCCCTCCGGTGTTGATGCACAGCGAGCCGCGGCCGAGCACGACGATGGTCCCATCGGCCTGCACCGTCGCCAGATCTCCGGGGAGTGCCCAGCGCTGCCCCCGGTGCTCGACGAACGTGGTCGCCGACTTGGCCGGGTCACCCAGGTAGCCGATCGGGACGTGGCCACCCCTCGCCAGGTGCCCGACCACACCGGAACCGGGCTGCACCGGCTCGAGATCGGCATCGAGCACGTCGGTGCGCTCGTCCACCCGCAGACGAGGCGGACCGTAGGGATCCTCGGGCGGTGCCTCACCACCGATCTGGCCGGTCTCGCAGGACCCGTAGAGGTCAGCGACGACCCGTCCGGGGAGGAGTTCCGCCAGCTGCGCCTTGGTCGACGGGGAGAGCACCGCACCGCCGGAGCCCACGGCCATCAGCGACGAGAGGTCGTAGCGGCCGGGATCGGCCGCCAACTGGTCGAGCAGCGGGCGGGCCATGGCGTCTCCGACGACCACCACCGCGTTGACCTCCTCCGCCTCCACCAGCCGCCACACCTCGGACGGGTCGAAGACGCCTCCCTCGATCGTGACGACCTTCCCGCCGCCGAACATGGTGGAGAATGCCAACCAGTGCCCGGCTGCGTGCATGAACGGGGGGATGGCGAGGGCGGTGAGACCGGGATGCAGGACCCGATCGGCCAGCTCCTCGGGAGAGGAGATGTGGTTCCCCAGCGAAAAGGGGTCGCCGCCGCCCATGGCGGTGAAGAAGATGTCCTCGTGGCGCCAGAGCACGCCCTTGGGCATCCCGGTCGTTCCCCCGGTGTAGACGCAGTAGAGATCGTCGGCGCGGCGCGGGGGGAAATCGCGGATGGGAGGCGCTGACCCGATCGCCGACTCGTAGTCGTCAGCCAGGCCACCCTGGCCTCGGGAATCGGGGACCTCCAGTAATACACGTGTCTCGGGCATGGCACCGAGGGCACCGGTCACCGCCGGGGAGAACCGGCTGTGGAAGATGAGGCCGACCAGAGCCGCGTCCTTGAAAAGGTACTGCAGCTCGCCGGCCCCGTAGCGGTAGTTCACGTTGATCGGCACGGCCCGGATCTTGAAGCATGCGAGCATTCCCTCGATGTACTCATTGCCGTTGGCCAGCTGGAGGCCGACACGATCGCCGGGGCCGATGCCGGCACGTTCGAGGTAGTGGGCAAGGCGGTTGGCGCGCTGGTCCAAGTCGGTGTAACTCAGCCTGCGAGCGCCCGACACCATCGCCGTCTGGGACCCCAGGTGGTCAACCGCGCTCTCGAAAAGATCGGCAAGATTGAACTCCACGGCCCTCCTCGCTACTTCATGGGCCTCAAGCGCCGCACTTCACATGAACGCCGGATGCAGTATCCCAGATGGCGGGCCCTCCGTTTCGGCGGCGAAGCGCCACAGCGGGGAAGGACGTCGGAATTGGAAGGACGTCGGAATGGGGAGGCCGAGCGTGGCCACGACCCGACGGCCGGCCGGCCACCGCGATTTCATCGCCTGATATCGTCGCAGGAGGTAGAAGAACGAGGACCGCCAACTCACTTCGGCATACCTGCATCGTTGTGAAGCGCTGGCCACCCATCCCCCATATGTTCGGACAGAGAAAGCCACCAGAAACGAGGACCATCGCTATGAGCGCCGAGCCACATCATCTCGATAGCGAGCAGCGCCATACCCTTGTGCGTCTGTCCAGCCATCCCCTGAGCAACAACATCAAGTGGCCGCAGGTCCTCGCCCTGCTCGAAGCACTCGGAGAGGTCACCCTCGAGAGCAAGGACCGCTTCCGGGTCACTGTGGACGGGCGCACCGAAGTCTTTCGCCCGCCCCATCACCATGGAGACGTCCCTGCCGACATGGTCGTGAAGCTCAGGCACTTCCTCGCACCCGACTCGGAGGGCACCGGAATCGCCGACGGCGGGTTCAAAGGGTCCGCACTCTGATGCAACACCCGGCTCGACGGGGGTCCTTGGCGATCAGCTCCACCGTCGCGCCCTGACCCAGTTCCGCCGCTACCCCCTCAGCCAGGCCGAGATGAAGCTGGCAGACAGTGGTGGGATCTTGGGCGGCAACCTCAACGAAGGGGCAGCGTTCGAGTATGAAGTCGCACCCGTTTTCCAATGGGGTGGCCACCGGACGGAAGCTCCCGGCCACCATCTCCCCTTCGAGCACCTTGAGCGTGTCGCTTCCAACCGGCATCCGACGAGCGCGACGCCGTCCGGCCAGGCGTCCCACCTCGCGGGGGCTGACGTCAGTGCGGAGGGCCTCACTGAGCAGGGTGGCGAGTAGCTCGTAGGGGCCTTCGGTGCCCCAGGAGCCACCGACGTCCGGGTTCATCCGGTAGAGGAGACGGGGACGCCCGGGCCGGATGCGTTGCTCGACATGCTCGTCGACCAGGCCCGCGTTCTTCAGCACAGCCAAGTGTTGGCGCACCGAGTTGTGGTTGAGCTGCACCAGGTCGGTGAGCTCGGCTACCCCCACGGGACCGTTCGCATCGGCGATGTAACGGAAGATGCGATGACGGGTCGGATCGCCGAGGGCTCGTGCCTCGGCCTGGACCCCGGGTTGCTCGCCTCGGCTCACTACATCTCCTACGGATCTCGTGGTGTCACCACGTTGCTCTAGTGTAGACTAGAAATATAAAGAGAGGCGCCAGGGGCTGTCATCCGCGACGGCCGGGCCCGATGAGGAGGCAGAGTTGTGACGATCACCGAGACCGAGGCCGTAGAGGCGATGCTCACCCACCACCGGTCACTCGACGAGCACGTCGGCATCCGGGTTGCCGCCCTGTCCCGATCTGTGGCCACCAACAGCCAGTACGAGCCGGCGGTCGCCGAGCTCGTGGCCTATCTCGCCGACGAGGTCCTTCCTCATGCGTTGGCTGAGGAGCACACCATCTACCCGGCGGTCGGGGTACATGGTGACCTGGCCGGCACCGTGACCGAGATGATCGCCGAGCACCGGACGCTCGCCTCAGCCGTCGAAGGGTTGGCCAACGCGCCAAGCGGCGCTGACGCTGCCGAGCGGGCCGAGGAGATCGGGAGGCTCTTTGCTGCTCACGTGGTCAAGGAGAACAGCATCCTGCTGCCCGCTCTGTTGGCCGATGATCAGGTTGACCTCCCGCAGTTGCTGGTGCAGATGCACCGGCTCACCGAAGCCGCGCAGGAAACCCCATTCGTCGAGGATGCGTCGGTTCCTGACCCCGAGGCTGTCGTGTTGTCGCTGTTGCTGGAGGCGGCCACCAACCTGGCCCGGGCCGGGCAGGGAGACCTGGCATGCCGATTGGTGGCGTCGGCGTGGGCGGCCCTCCGCGTGCCGAGACCTGAGCTGGCGGTCAGGGTCACCGCCACACTCCACCGGTTGGTCCAGTTGGTCACCGCCGAGCCTGTCGACTTCCTCGGCACTCTCGATGGCTCCGCCGGAGCGGCACAACAACAGGGCACCGATCCCGACCTCGACGTTCGCAGCCTCGCTCCGGCTCAGCGGCACCAGTCGATCTTCGCCTCCTACCTCGCACTCGCCCCCGGAGCAGGCTTCGTGTTGGTGAACGACCATGACCCCAAGCCGCTGCGGTATCAGTTCGAGGCCGAGCACGACGGCGAGTTCACCTGGGACAATGTCGAGTCCGGGCCGCAGGTGTGGCGGGTACGCATCGGGAAGACTTCGCCCACCGTCCTGTCCCCGAGTGAGAGTGCCGGAGAGCCGGAGCTCGACGTGCGGGTGCTTCCGCACGGTGGGCGGCACGAGTCGATTTTCGCCTCCTACCTCGCACTCGCCCCCGGAGCAGGCTTCGTGTTGGTGAACGACCACGACCCCCGGCCGCTGCGGTATCAGTTCGAGGCCCAGCACGACGGCGAGTTCACCTGGAACTATGTCGAGTCCGGGCCACAGGTGTGGCGGGTACGCATCGGGAAGATCCTGACGGGGACGACACGATGACGGTGGCGCCGAGCGACGTGCGCGAGCTGGTGGGCCAGGAGTACCAGTACGGCTTCGTCACCGACCTCGACACCGATGTCGTTCCTCGGGGGTTGAGCGAGAACACCATCGCGCTGATCTCCTCGAAGAAGAACGAGCCCGACTGGCTGCTCGAGTGGCGACTACGGGCTTACCGCCACTGGCTGACCTTGGAGGAGCCCCGCTGGCAGAACGTCGACTACGGACCTATCGACTACCAGGACATCATCTATTACGCCGCTCCCAAGCCCAAGGCGTCACTGGCCGGTCTGGATGACGTTGATCCCGAGCTGCGGACGATGTTCGACAAGCTGGGAATCTCTCTGGCCGAACAAGAGCGGCTCAGCGGAGTAGCCGTGGACGCCATCGTCGACTCGGTGTCGGTAGCCACCACCTTCAAGGCAAAGTTGGCCGAAGTCGGTGTCATCTTCTGCTCCTTCTCGGAAGCCGTCCAGAGTCATCCCGACCTCGTGCGCACCTACCTCGGCTCGGTCGTTCCTTATCGGGACAACTTCTTCGCCACCCTCAATTCGGCGGTATTCACCGACGGCTCATTCTGCTACATCCCCAAAGGTGTGCACTGCCCGATTGAGCTGTCCACTTACTTCCGGATCAACGCCGCCGACACCGGCCAGTTCGAACGGACGCTGATCGTGGCCGAAGACGGAGCAACTGTGAGTTATCTGGAGGGCTGCACGGCCCCGATGCGGGACAAGAACCAGCTCCACGCGGCTGTGGTCGAACTGGTCGCCTTGGAAGACGCCCAGATCAAGTACTCGACAGTGCAAAACTGGTATCCGGGGGATGCCGAGGGTCGCGGAGGCGTCTACAACTTCGTCACCAAACGGGGCAAGTGTGCCGGCGCGAATTCGAAGATCTCCTGGACCCAGGTCGAGACCGGCTCGGCGATCACCTGGAAGTACCCCGGGGTCGTCCTCCAGGGCGACAACTCGGTGGGGGAGTTCTACTCGGTCGCCCTCAGCGCCAACCATCAACAGGCCGACACCGGCACCAAGATGATCCACATCGGCAAGAACACCCGCAGCACCATCGTCTCGAAGGCGATCTCCGCCGGCCACGGTCAGAACACCTACCGAGGTCTGGTGAAGGTTCTTCGCTCCGCCGAGGGCGCCCGCAATCACACCCGGTGCGACTCGTTGCTCATCGGAAGCGACTGCGGCGCCCATACCTTCCCCTATATCGAGGTCAAGAACTCGGGCGCCCAGGTCGAGCACGAGGCCACCACCTCCAAGGTCAGTGACGACCAGCTCTTCTACTGCCGACAACGGGGGATCGCCGAGGAGGACGCCACCGCCATGATCGTGAACGGATTCTGCCGCGAGGTGTTCAAAGAACTACCCATGGAGTTCGCCGTCGAGGCACAGCGGCTCTTGGACGTCAGCCTCGAGGGAAGCGTCGGCTGATGCTACGGATCGAGAACCTCCACGCCTCCATCGGCGACAACCAGATCCTGCGGGGTGTGGACCTCGAGCTGAAGGCGGGCGAGGTGCATGCGATCATGGGGCCCAATGGCTCGGGCAAGAGCACCCTGGCCCAGGTGCTGGCCGGTAGTGAGGCCTACGACGTCACCGGTCAGGTCCGCTATGAGGGAAGAGACCTGTTCGCCCTGTCGCCCGAGGCCCGGGCCGCGGCCGGGGTCTTCCTCGCCTTCCAACACCCCATGGAGATCCCCGGTGTCGGCAACCTGTACTTTCTGCGCACCGCGCTCAACTCGGTGCGCAAAGAGCGTGGGCTCCACGAACTCAGCGCTATGGACTTCCTCGCCCTATGCCGCGAGAAGATGAAGCTGGTCGAGATGGACCAGAGCTTTATGGGCCGCTCGGTCAATGAGGGGTTCTCCGGCGGTGAGAAGAAGCGCAACGAGATCCTCCAGATGGCGATCCTCGAGCCGAAGCTCGCCATCCTGGATGAGACCGACTCGGGACTCGACATCGACGCCCTGCGCGTCGTCGCCAACGGCGTGAACGCACTCCGGAGCCCCGACCGGGCGATGTTGGTCATCACCCATCATCAGCGGCTTCTCGACTACGTGGTCCCCGACCGGGTCCATGTCATGGCTGAAGGCCGGATCGTTAGCTCGGGGGACAAGGAGTTGGCAGTGGCCCTCGAGGAGCACGGCTATGCCGGCGTGGGGGCCGAGGTGCAGGCGAGTCGACGTTCAGCGGTGGGAGTGGCGCCATGACCACTGTCACCGACGGCGCGGTCCGTGCCACCGTCGATGCCGACCGGGCACTCTCCCGATTCTCGCCCCGCCTTGATGGTGATTTTCCCGGGTGGTTCACCGACTTCCGCCAGGCCGGCTTTGACTGGGCGATGGAGCATGGCTTTCCGACCCGCAAGGACGAGGACTGGAAGTACACGCGGCTCGAGGCGATCGGAGAGGTGCCGTTTGTGCCCGCTGCCCCCGGGATCGACCACCGGCTGTTATCGACCACTATCGACGAGCGGGTCGGTGACCTCGGTGGCCCGCGTCTGGTCTTCGTCAACGGCCATTTCGCTCCGGAATGCTCGCGGCGGGCCGCCCTGCCAAACGGGACCACTGTGACCAGCCTTGCCTCAGCCCTGGCCGTGGGAGGAGAACAGCTCCGATGGCTGTCGCGGCGCACCCCCCGGCCATACCGCCACGCGTTTTCGGCGCTCAACGCCGCGGTGGCTGAGGACGGAGCGCTCATCCGGGTTCCCGCCGGCACCATCATCGACGAGCCGATCGAACTTGCCTTCTTCTCGCACACCGGAGGGATACCCCTGGTATCGAGCCCGCGGTCGGTGATCCTGGCTGGACCCGACAGTGCGGTGACGATCGTCGAGACCCACGCCGGGACCCACGGTGATCTCTACTGGTCCAACGGTGTTGTCGAGGTGGTGTTGGACGAAGGCGCGTGTGTCGAGCACTATACGGTGCAGGACGAGGCCGAGACGGCCTTCCACCTGGCGCTGATGGACGTCCGACAGGCTCAGGGCAGCCGCTTCCGCTCGCATTCGGTCGCCCTCGGATCCTCCATCGCCCGCCACGAAGTGCACGTATCCCTCGAGGGAGAAGGATCCGAGGTGGACCTCGAGGGACTGTACCTGCCTCGAGGCGATCAGCAGCACGACAACCCGATCCTTATCGAGCACATGGCGCCGGGCTGTACCAGTCGCCAGCTCTACAAGGGCATTGTGGACGGGGGTGCCCATGGGGTGTTCAACGGGCACATCATCGTCCGGCCAGGGGCGTTCGGGACCGACGCCAGTCAGACCAACAAGAACCTGCTTCTTTCCGACCACGCCGAAGTGGACACCCGGCCGCGCCTCGAGATTTTCGCCGACGACGTGCAGTGCACCCATGGTGCCGCGGTGGGCCGACTGGACGAAGACGCGCTGTTCTACCTGCGTTCGCGCGGCATCCCTGAGCAGGAGGCTCGAGGCGTGCTCACCTACGCGTTTGCCCGGGAGATGGTCACCCGCTGCCCATCGGCCGTCGTCCGCGCCCGGATGGAGCATCTGATCGCCGATCGGCTCACCACCGGTGCAAACGAACCGGTGATGGACAGCAGGCTGACGTCAGAAATTCGGAGTGTCAAGGGAGGCAGGTCAAAGTGAGTCCCGAACGCCAGCAGGTGCCAATCGCACTTGAGAGGGACTGCAAGGCGATCCTGATCCCCAGCGGGGAGTCGGTGATACTCCGACAAGGTGACCAGGTGGTGCTGTTTCAGCACCTGGGTGGGAGCTTCACCGTCCAGAACGAACGCGGTGAGCTGGCGCGTATTTCCGCCGAGGACATCGATGCTCTCGGCCTCGACCGTGACGAGGCCGGAGTCGGACCTTCGGACTCGGGCCCGTTCGAGCTCGCCAGGGTCATCGATCAGCTGAAGACCGTGTTCGACCCGGAGATCCCGGTGAACGTGGTGGACCTCGGGCTTGTGTATGTATGCGAGGCACGGCCCCTTCCGTCTGGAGACCACCGGGTCGAGATCAAGATGTCGATGACCGCTCCCGGCTGCGGAATGGGCGACGTGCTCCGGGAGGACGCTCGCTCCAGGGTGCTGACGGTTCCCGGAGTGAGCGAGGTGGATGTCGAGTTGGTGTGGGACCCGCCCTGGGACATGAGCCGGTTGTCCGAGGCGGCCCGCTTGCAGCTTGGACTGTTCTGACCGGCACCGGCGGCCGGTCGAGCCAAAGGAGGACGCACCATGAAAGTCTGGATCGACCAGGACCTGTGCACGGGCGATGGCCTGTGCGAGGAGATCTGTCCGCAGGTGTTCACGCTCCTCGACGACGGTCTCGCCTATGTGAAGGACGGTGCCCAGGTGATGAACGAACCCGGAGGAGCTGAGGGCGTGGCGCCGGTGCCCTCCGAGTTCGACGAATCGGTACGGGAGGCCGCTGAGGAGTGCCCGGGGGAGTGCATCTTCATCGAGGAGTAGGCCAGGACATCGCGCAGGCATGCCTGATATATTTCTAGTAATACTTGGAATAACAAACTGGATCGGTCCAGGGACCGGTAGAGGAGGTGCCCCATGGCAACCATCGATGCACGCCCGATCATCGCCGCCGGAGAAGAGCCGTTCGAGATGATCATGGCTGCGGTGGCCGGTCTCGCCGACCGAGAGGAACTGGTGGTGCTGGCACCGTTCGAGCCGGTGCCCCTCGAGGGCGTCCTGGGCTCCCAGGGCTTCACCTATGAGGCGGTCGACCTCGGCGGAGGCGACTGGCAGGTCACCTTCCGGCCCGAGCCATGAGCAGGGCCGGAACTCCGAGTGGTCCGCTGTCGATCGGGCCGACCCGGGTGAAGATGGTTCCGGACAACCCGGTAGAGGCGGCCCGGACCGCGCTCGGGTGTGTGTACGACCCCGAGCTGTGCCTCGACGTGGTGTCGCTCGGTCTCATTTATGACATACGTGATGAGAATGGCACCGTGGTTGTCGACATGACCCTCACCACCCCCGGCTGCCCGGCTTCGGAGAGCCTCCCGGAGATGGCCAGGGCCGCGATCGTCGACGCGGTGGACCCCGGGATGACGGTGGACGTGCGGGTGGTGTGGGACCCGCCGTGGAGCCCGGCTCTGATGGACAGTGAGGCGGCGTCGGCCCTCGGCTTCCGGACCCGGTGACGATGAGGACGGCGGGTTCGAGACGGGGCACCGCTCAGGCGGCCGGGATGGAGCGATGGGCGTCAGCCGTTGACGGGCACGCCTCTGGCGATGGGGCACGTTGCCCCCTGCGTCGGTTCCCAGGCAATGCGCGGAAGCTGACGAGCCAAAGAACCACCGACTTTGGCCGCGTGAGATTTGGCCTTTTCCGCTAACGGGCCCGCCCAGGTCTGGTCGATGGTGGCGACCCAAAAGCTGTACCACCGGTCGAAATGGTCAGCGGTGAACGCCTGTTGATCGTGCACGTGGCGGTGAGCGACGAGAATCGCCCCCTGGTACGTCTGGTGACCCAGCAGCACCCGGCACCAGTAGTCGATCAACAACGGGATGTGCTTACTCCAGTCCACCTCGGCAACTTCTTCGAATATCTGGCCGAGTACTTCGTCCATGATCAGCTCGCGGTAGAAGCCCACCACGAGGTCGTGAATGTGCTTGCGGGAGGTGAGATCGGGCCGCACCCCGGTGGGTGTCCGCTGGGCATCGGCCATCATTGGCTGCCGGGTGGGCGCCATCAGTGCAACCGTTTCCTCGGCAGCTACCACAGACCCTCGCGCTCTCGTTTGTTTCTCTAGCAGACGCTACAGATACTAACCCAAAGACGGGACGTGACCGAATCCGGCCGGCCGATCCCTTTGATCACAGTAAGTCTAGGATGACCTAGAGAAACCTACGCAGACACCGGTAGCCGGACAAGCTGGAAATGCCGGCAGCGCAACAAGGAGGACAGACATGCCAGAACGGACAGCCAGAGCGCACTGGGAGGGGCCGGTGAAGGAGGGCCACGGGTCGATAGCGGTCGAGAGTGGCGTGGTGGAGGCGGAGTACTCCTTCGGCTCCCGCTTCGAGAATCGAAAGGGCACCAACCCCGAGGAGCTCCTCGGGGCGGCTCACGCCGGGTGTTTCACCATGGCCCTGGCCCTGGGCCTGACGGAGGCCGGCCATCCCCCGACCCGCATCGATACGACCGCGCGGGTGGGGATCGAAAAGGGGTCAGACGGTTTCCGGATCCCCAGTATCGAGCTTCACACCGAAGCCGAAGTTCCCGGTCTCGATGCCGCGCCCTTTGAGAAACTGGCCGAGTCGGCGAAGTCCAATTGTCCGGTGTCACGGGCTCTGGCCGGAACCGAGATCCGCCTCGAGGCAAAGCTGGTTTAGCCACACGGGCTCGACCCGGCACCCAACGTCGTTCAGTAGGGGAGTGCCCCCTCCAGGGGAAGAAACCGGTCGTTGATGTCGCCGGTAAGTCCGGGGGCCTCGGGATCGAGGACCAGGACCGGGCTGCCGGCGGGCCGGGCCAGATCAGTCAGGGACACCCAGATGAGCCCCGGGCTCAGGCGCGACCAGAAGTAGTAGGTGAGGTTGGTGAGATCGACGGCCGAGGTCCACCAGGTCGGGTAGACGCTGAAGTCGTTGTAGGGAGCCCCGGGAGGGCAGGCCACATTGCTGGCGATGTGGATGACGCCGGCCACCGCCTCTTCGACGTCCCGGGGCGGGGGTAGGTGCTCGAGGAAGTAGGTCGCCCGGACGAAGCGGTCGGTAGACAGGATGTCACCGGGAAGTGGTAGGTCACCGCCGTAGGGGAGGTAACGACGAAGGTTGGCCAACTGTTCGTCGAACGTCGGGTCGTTGGCCATCACCGCATACTCGGGTCCGTGGTGCACCACCAGCTTGCCGGCGATCGGCTCCACGATGGCCGAGTCTCCGTGCGCGTCCTCCAGCGACATATGGCAGTGGAGGTTCTGGCCCCGGATCGGGACCGATTCCACCCTCATGCCCTCCATGGCGTCGACTGCCTCCGAGACGGTGGCAAAGCGGTCGAGCACCCACTGGCCCCAGTGGGTATTGCCGATCACCGGACCGTCGCCGGGGGCGCCGAAGTCGGCACTCTCGAGGTACAGCAGGTGGACGCCGAGCCCCTGATCGTTCATCCCGTCCACCGTCCCCGAGTCGAACATGCTGAGACAGACGCTGGCGAACTTCGATTCCCATTCGATGGCGCCCGGCGCCCCTCCACTGCGGCGGAGCCCGGCCGGCAGCGACCACAGCCGGGGCTCGTCGCTCACCAGCCAGTCCATGGTGCGAGATGCCACCTTGGCTACGCCGTTATCCGACCAGAAGATCCGTGTGCACACCGGGGCGCCTACTCTTTGCCAGTCACGTCCCCCCGGCTCTCGGACGGAACCTTCCCATGGTACGACCGCAGTGACCACCGCCGGATAGGGTGAGCCGCCGTGGCCAGCCCTGTATCCGGATCGAAACGAAGGTTGCGGCCCGAGCAGTTCACCAAGGGCCTGAATCCACGTCAGCGTGAGGCGGTCGAGCACGGGGAGGGGCCGCTGCTGGTGCTGGCCGGTGCCGGCAGCGGGAAGACCAAGGTGCTGACCAGCCGGATCGGCTATCTCATCGCGTCAGGTGTCGTCACTCCCGATCGGGTGTTGGCCATCACCTTTACCAATAAGGCCGCCCGCGAGATGAAAGAGCGCCTGGGCGCCTCGCTCGGATCGGTGGCCCACGACATGTGGGTCTCCACGTTTCACAGCGCCTGTGTGCGGATGCTCCGGCCCTACGCCGATCGGGTTGGCCTGACCCGCCAGTTCACCATTCTGTCCGAGGACGACTGCAAACGGCTGTTGCGTGACATTTGCGATGACCTGAACATCGACGTCAAGCAGATCCCGGTGGGTGGGGCCAGGGCCGCCATCAGCTCGGCCAAGAACCGGCTCATCGACCCCCGTCAGCTCTCGATCGAGTCCTCGGATGCCCGATCCAACGCTCACGCCCGCATCTACCGCGAGTACCAGCAGCGCATGGTCGAATCCGACTGCGTGGACTTCGACGATCTGCTCGTCCACGCGGTCCGGCTTCTCACCGAGCACGCCGATGTCCGGGAGCACTACCAGGCCCGGTTTTCCCAGGTGCTGGTGGACGAATACCAGGACACCAATCGCGCCCAGAGCGTCATCGTCGAACAGTTGGCCGCTGAGCATCTCAATCTGTGCTGCGTCGGTGACGGCGACCAGTCCATCTACGGCTTCCGGGCTGCCGATGTCGGCAACATCCTCAATTTCTCCCGTACCTTCCCGACTGCCACGACGGTTCTTCTCGAACAGAACTTTCGATCGACAGGTACCATTTTGGACGCCGCCAATGCGGTGATCTCCCGCAACCTCACCCGGGCCGACAAGCAACTGTGGACGCGGGCCGGGGAGGGCAACCTGATCGCCTTGCGGGCGGCTGACGACGAGGCGGACGAGGCCTCCTGGCTGGCCGACGAGGTGGCCACGCTGGTGCGGGAGGGTGTCCGGCCCGGCGAGATCGCGGTGTTGTGCCGGGCGAAAACTCTGGCCCGACCGATCGAGGCGGAAATTGTGCGCCGGGGCATCCCGTGCCGAACGGTGGGAGGGACGTCGTTCTTCGAACGGAAAGAGATCAAGGATCTCATCGCCTACCTCCGCTTGGCTGTCAACCCCCAGGACGAACTGTCGTTTCGCCGCTGCGTCAATGTCCCCCGCCGAGCCATCGGTGACGCCAGCATCAAGAAGATCCGGGCCTTCGCCCAGACCAATGCCCTGCCGCTCGGGGACACGCTGGCCCGTCGAGGTGAGATCGACGATCTCCCGAAACTGGCCCGCGAGGGTCTTGATCAGTTCACCCGATTGCTCGATGAGGTTCGACTGGCGGCTGGAGCCGGAGGTGCCCTGGGTGCCATCGACGCGGTCACCGCCGATGGTGAGTTTGTGCGTCAGTTGCTCGACGCTGCCGCCGACGACGAAGAGCGTCGGTACCGTCAGGAGAGTGTCGACCAACTGCGCTCTATCGCCGGTGACCACGCCACCGTTGAGTCGTTCCTCGATATGGCCGGGTTGATCACCGAGACTGATGACTCCGGTGATGATCAATCGCGTCTGTCACTGATGACCATCCATGCGGCCAAGGGATTGGAGTTCGGGGCGGTGTTCGTGGTCGGGATGGAGGAGGGGGTCTTCCCCGATCGGCGGTGCGTGGAAGAGGGCGAGCTCGAAGAAGAGCGTCGCCTGGCCTATGTCGCCATCACCCGGGCCAAACGTCGGCTGTATCTCTCCCACTCCCGCCGCCGCCACTCCTTCAACCGGGTGGTCGAGAACGACCGGAGCCGCTTCCTCGATGAGATCCCTGAAGAGCTGATCCATTTCTTGGACGTTCCGACCGAGACCACCACGGAAGTGTTGGGTCGGTTCGCCGCCATGCGGTCGACCCTCGGCGTCTGACCGGCACCGGCACCGGGTACCCGCGGGTGGTTGTTAGTTGGGACGATGCAACTCCCGGCACAACCGGGCCCGGCGCCACACCGCCGATCGCTCGGCCACCAGGGTGCCGATGATCCAGTATCCGATGCCCCACGCCAGGGAGAGCAGGGCGTACTGGGCGGCGTGACCGGCCGGTTTCCCGTACAGGGACTGCGCCATTCTGCTGTGTCGGCACCGACAAATAGCCGATGGTCAGATAGATCCCGTGGGAAAGGCCAGGCAGATGCCCCACCGGATCCACGTCCGGCGTTGGCGCCACCGTTCTTTGAATTTGATCGGATGGTACGGGAGCAGTACGGTCCGATGTTCCCGAATGTTCCAACGGAGTTCCCTGGCGATCTCCGCGAAGAGGGGCCCCCGCCCGATGAGCTCACCGGTGGATACCTCACCGGTCGTCACGTGCGAAGCCTACCGACTGGGGTCGGTACAGGGCTGGCTCGAACGCTCGCTATCGTCGGCACCATCCATGGGACCAATCAGACACCACACCGTGGCCGATCGGCGCCCCACAAGCCGTTCGACAGCTGTCGCCACCACGCTAGTGCTGGCGGCCTCGGTGGCACTGGGGGGCTGTTCCCTGTTCTCTTCTCCCCGACCCCCGCCTGCCCCCGGATCGTCGTTGGCCCCAACCGGGGCTGTTGGCTACGTGGCATGCCCGAACGCAGTGACCCCGGTCGAACTGGCCAGGGACAACACGGTGGAGCCCGACATCCGGCTTCCGATCTCCGGCACGCCCGCTCCGGGGGATTTTGCCATCGCCACCTCGTCCAACGGGCGCTGGGCCTATGTGGTGACCTCGCAACAGACCACCCCGACCACCACCTCGGCCCAGACGATCCAGAACCTGGTGATTCCCATCAACCTGGTGACGCAGCGGGCCCAGACCCCCATCCCCATCCCCGGTTCCGGAGGCACCCACAGCATTGTGGTGTTTCCCGATGGTCTCACCCTGGTGGCTTCGAGCGGCAACACCCTGGTTCCCGTCGACCTGACCGATGACAGGGCGGGAACCCCCCTCGATCTCGGTGCGGGTCATGCGGTGTTCGGCATGGCCCTCAATGCGGCAGGCACCTCGCTCTACGTCTTGGTATCGGGGGCGGTGATTCCGGTGGATACCGGGCGCGCAACCGCCGGAGCCCCGATCCCGACCGGGCTGACCGTGTCCTCGGTCTATTCACCCCATGGCATCGCCTTCAGCGCAAACGGGTCGACGGTCTACGTGGTGGGCCAAGGAGGCAAAGACTTCGGAGGGCGCCTGCTCCCCATCTCGGTTGCTACCGGCACGCCTGAGCCAGAGGCGTCGTTCGACCAGTTCGGCATCGCCACGCCGGCCTCGTTGATCGTGGCGCCGAATGGTGCGATGGCCTATGTCGTCGACTCCGCCAACAACTGGGTGAATCCGGTGCTGTTGACACCGTTGGCCGCGCCGACTCCACCGGTTCGCCTACCGGCACTGGTCGGTGTCTCGGGCGGTACCCAGCATCCCACCGACATCGTGCTCGCCCCCGATGGGGTCACCGCATTCATTGTGGACGGCTTCGACTCGGTGGTTCCCTATGCGACGACGAGCCAGATCTACGGCCGGCCGGTCCCGGTATGTACCGGGGCATCGTCCATGGCGGTGGCTCCGGCTCCCTGAATCCGCCTGGTGGGTCTCTATCCGGGGCCAGGCTTGGTGACGCCTACGCCAGCCGCCTGCACCGCGACGGCGGCGTCTTTGTTCCGGTAGACGGCCGGCCCCAGATTGGCCGCCTCCAGCAGTTCGTCGAGAGCCAGCGGGATGTCGGCGGCCAGGTCCCACACCCTGGGCATGTTCTCCGGGCACGAGATGATCCCCCAGTACATGATGCCGCGGTAGCTCATGATGGTGATGTTCACGCCCATCCCCTCCATCACCGGACCGAGTGGGAATCCGCACTCGAGTTCGGCACCGCCGAGGTAGAGGGGGAAGTCGGGTCCGGGCACGTTGGAGATGACCAGGTTGGCAATGGGCCGATGGCGGTCTGCCAGCTGCATCCGGCTGTAGAGGCGAGCGGCGTTGGCAAAGAGATTCGGGGTGGCGTGCTCCGCCCAGTTGAGGAGGGTGTCCGCCCCCAGGGCATTGTGCTCTTCCTTGGCCCCTTTGGTCCCCTGGTGGATGGCTTCGAGCCGCTCGAGGGGGTCGTCGAGCTGCGACGGGAGCTGCACGAACATCGACGACACCTTGTTGGAACCGCGCGCGTTGGCGGTGGTCGTCCGGACCGACACCGGGACCACGGCTACCAGTGGCTTGGTGGGCAACTCGTCGCCCTGGAGGAGAAAGGACCGGAGCGCCCCGGTGCAGACGGCGAGGACAACATCGTTCACAGTGGTTCCCATTGCCGACTTCAGCCGCTTGACGTCGTCGAGCCCGATGGCGGTGAAGGCCACCGACCGGCTCCTCGAGAGCGAGCCGTTGAACGACGTGCGGGGTGCGGACAACGGCAGCGCCGCCTTGCCGAGCCCCGGTCGTCCTTCCGATCCGATCCGAACCTTCCGTACGTTGAGCACCCGTGAACCGGTGCGTACCAGGTCCCGGGTGATCTTGAAGGGAAGCATGGCCCTGTCCACCGTGGCAGTTCCGAGCAATTCGAGATTCGAGGGGATCCGATCGTCGTGCACGCGCACCGGTGGAGGAGGTGTCGGCCCCGGGTCGGGCTCGAGGTCGAAGAGAATCGACAGCAATTCCGCCCCGGACACCCCGTCCACGGTGGAGTGGTGCATTTTGGTCACGAATCCCACCCGGTCGTTGGCCAGCCCTTCGATGATCCACATCTCCCACAACGGTTTGGACCTGTCGAGTTGGCGCCCGGCAATATCTCCGGCAATGGCCGCCAGCTCACGGAGCCCACCCGGTTTCGGTACCGCAGCCAGGCGAACGTGGTAGTCGATGTCGAAGTCGGGGTCGTCCACCCACACCGGGTGGCCCCAACGAAGCGGGACCTCGACCAGGCGGCGAGCGAAAACCGGCGCCAGGGGGAGCCTTTCGGCGATGAGCTCCTTCATCCGGGCGAACGAGTAGCCCCCGGGGACCGTGGCCGGATCGACCACCGACGTCATGACGACGTGCATATGGAGACTCGGGTTCTCCAGATACAAAAAGCTTGCGTCGAGACCGCTCAGTCGTTCCATGGGTATCCGTTCTTTTGGTGCGCCCTCTGGGCGTGAAACCGGCAGGCCGGTCTGCGATTTGCTCGCCCGGTGGCCTGATGGTGTTTTATGGTGCGATGTACTGGGGATTCTTCGTTGTCAGCATTGTCACTGTACTGCTCACGGTCAACGCCTTTTTTCCGATCCGTCGGGAGCCACTGAGCGTGATCAGCTTCGTCTTGGGATGGATCCCGGGTGAATTGCCCATCCAGGTGATCCTCCTCGATCTGATCATCACCCTGGTGTTCGCCCACTACGGCACCCTCCGCCATTGGCCGGGATGGGCCGGTCTGGCGTTGACGGCAGGTTCGTGGGTCGGCCTCGTGAGGTTGGCATTCATCGCCCGAGGGGCCAAGGACCTGGTCGATGAAGCATTGGCCGAGGCCGCCATGGGTCCTGTCGACGTCGAAGGGTTCGACTCCAGCCCGGCATGGAACTACTGGTGGAGGTTGGCCATCGCTGTGCCCTTCCGATGGAGAGCCATCCGACGGATCCGGAACATCGACTACTGGGGTGACGGCATCGGCCGCCACCGGCTCGATATTTTGGAGCCGCGTGGGGGTCCCCCCGGGCCCGGCCCGGTACTTGTCTATATCCACGGGGGCGCCTGGGTCATCGGGGATAAGCGCCAACAGGGCATCCCGATGATGCACGAGTTGATCCAGCGGGGATGGGTCTGCGTCGCCATCAACTATCGGTTGAGCCCCAAAGCCACCTGGCCCGATCACATAGTGGACTGCAAACGGGCGGTGGCGTGGGTGAGGGCTCACATCGCCGAGTACGGCGGGGACCCTGAATTTATTGCCGTCTCGGGGGGATCGGCGGGGGGGCACCTGTCCTCTCTCCTTGCCCTCACCCCCAACGAGCCCGAGTGGCAACCCGGGTTCGAGGACGCCGACACCTCGGTTGACGCCTGCATCCCCTATTACGGGGTCTACGACATGACAGGTGATCCGGACGGTTCGGGAGCCTTCGGTCCGGGCATGCTCGAATTGCTCGAACGGCGGGTGATGAAGTTGCCGTTCGAGGGCAATCGTGAGGTCTTTGTGCAGGCATCCCCGACGGACAGGGTGAGCAGTTCCGCTCCGCCCATGATGGTATTCCAGGGGGTCAACGACACGCTGGTCCCGGTGGGGGTGGCCAGGAGTTTCGTCGCCCGCCTGCGTGAGGTTTCCGAATCTCCCGTGGTCTACGTAGAGCTTCCCCGCACCCAGCACGCCTTCGACGTGTTGGCCTCGATCCGGTGCCGGCACACCACCATCGGGGCGGTGAGGTTTCTCGAGGGGATGCGGGCCAGGGTCGACCGCTGATCAGGCATCATCATCGCCGAGTGCTGGACACATTCGTGAGTTTCTGACGTAGAGTCACATAAATGGTGAGCATGCCCCGGGATGACGGTGGCAGCGATCCGAGGGAAATCGGACCACAAACGAGGGGGAATGCTTGATGGCTGCATCGTGGAAGATGCGCATGGCCGCAGTAGGAATGGTCATGCTGGTAGGTGCGACGGGGGTTGCCTGTAGTTCAACCAATTCCACGTCATCGACGACCACTTCGGCGGGAAGCGGGGGGCCGAAGATCCCGTCGAGTGCATTCAACGACCACACCGGGATCACCTCCTCCTCCGTGCAGCTTGCCAACGTGTCGACATTGGACCTTGGACTCTTCAAGGGGGCGGCGGTGGGCACCGAGGCCTACGCCGACTATGTGAATTCGACCGGGGGAGTCAACGGCCGGAAGCTCATGGTTGACAGCGGCAATGATGGAATTAACAACGGCGCCAACAACAAGTCGCTGACCCAAACGGCGACCCAAAAGGATTTTGCGCTGGTGGGGAGCTTCTCGCTCAACGACAGTTACGGCGGAACGGTGCTGACTCAGAATCCCGGCATGCCGGACGTCTCGGTCACCCTCGACCCAGCCACCGGCAAACTCTCCAACGTCTTCAGCCCGGTACCGTTGGGCGGCGGATGGGAGTTGGGCCCGCTCCAGTACTTCAAACAGAAGTTCCCCACCGGGGTAACCGCGGTTGGTTCGCTGATCGCCAACGAGCCCTCGGCCGAGGCGCAGTGGACGGGGGAGAAGGCGGCCATGGAGCATGTCGGCTACAAAGTGGTCTACGACAACACCTTCCCCATCACCCAAACCGACTTCACCCCAAACATCATCGATATGAGAAACAAAGGGGTGAAGATGCTGTTCATCGAGCAGATGCCTGTCAACTACGCCTCGGCGGTGATCAAGGCACTCAATCAGCAGAACTTCCACCCCCAGGTGGTGCTCGGGGCGTCCACCTACAGCTCCACGCTGGTTTCGTCGTCGGGCGGCGCTTCCGCCACCGCCGGGGACTACCTCGAGCAGAACACTTCGCTCTACCTGGGCGAGGATCAGGCCACCATTCCGGCGGTGGCCACGTTCCTCAAATGGGTCAACGTCGCCTCACCCGGGTTCAAACCCGACCTGTTCACCCTCTACGGGTGGGTGTCGGCGGAGCTCTTCTCGCAGGCCTTGCAGAATGCGGGTTCGAATCCAAGCCGGGGGTCCCTGCTGCAGGCCCTGTCCAAGGTGACCTCGTTCAGTGGGAGCAACATCATCGCCACCACCAACCCGGCACAAAAGACCAATGGCACCTGTTACCTGCTGGCTCAGATCCAGAACGGGCAGATCCAACGGATCAACGATCCGGCACCGACCGGCAGCACCCACGGGTACCGCTGCGATGCCAGCTACTACTCCCCGCGTTCGTGATCGAACGGCACGACGACGGACTCGTGTGACATGAGCACAAGTCAGGTGATGAGGCCGGATCGGTGACCAGCTTTCTGCAGTACACCATTTTCGGCATCATCCTCGGCGCTGGTTTTGCCATCGCAGCCACCGGCCTGGTTGTCACCTATACGACGTCGGGGGTCTTCAACTTCGCCCACGGGGCCGTGGGGATGATCGCTGCCTTCAGCTACTGGGAGTTGGTGGCCAATCATCATGTGCCGGTGGTGCTGGCGTTGGTGATCATCCTGTTGATCGGCGCTCCCATCGCCGGGGCGCTGGTGGAGAGGGTGCTGATGCGTCGCCTCCACGGAGCCACCGCCGAACGACCGATCATGGTGACCCTCGGGCTGTTGGTCATCCTCACCGGCGTGGCCACCATCGTGTGGTCTCCGAAGAACCAGTATCAGCTCAGTCCCATCGTCTCGGGCTCATTCCGGCAGGTGAGCATCAACCTCCAGTACCAACAGGTCCTCACTATCGGGATCGCCATCGCCCTGGTGATCGGCCTTCGGTTCCTCTTTTCTTCGACCCGCACTGGGGTCGGGCTGCGGGCGGTGGTCGACGACCCGGGTCTGCTGGCCATGTCGGGTGCCTCTCCCGATGCCATGAGCCAGTACGGTTGGATCCTCGGTTTCGTCATGGCGGCACTTGCCGGTGTATTGCTGGCCCTCACCCAGGAGCAAACGGGGATCAGCATCGTGGCCATGACGCTTCTGGTGGTCAACGGCTACGCCGCCGCCATCGTCGGGCGCCTGAAGAACATCCCGGTGACGTTCATTGCCGCCATCGTCATCGGCTTGCTCGAGGACTACATCATTTACTACGCGTTGCCCCACCTGTCGCAGGGCCTCAACTCGGACATCACCCTGGCGCTGCCCATGGTGTTCCTCTTCATCGCGCTGGTGATGCTGCCGTCGGTGAGGCTGCGGGCGGTGGGACGGCTCAGCACCGTCCGGGTCCCTCGGATGCCCAGTGGCAAGGAGTCACTGCTGGGCGGGGTTGCCTTCTTCGTGCTGGCGGTGATCGCCTCGGTCGTTCTGAGCAGTGCGGTGGTCAGGGGAACCAATCTGCTCAATTTGGGCGGGGAGATTATGGCGCTCGGCATCGTGGGGCTGTCGCTGGTGTTGCTCACCGGTTACTCGGGCCAGGTATCCCTGTGTCAGTTCTCCTTCATGGGGATCGGGGCCTTTCTGATGGGCAAGGTGGCCGGCGGTGGGTCCTTGCTCGGATTGGTGGCGGCGGCGTTGGTGTGCGCGGTGTTGGGAGCATTGGTGGCCCTGCCGACCCTCCGGCTCCGGGCCCTGTACTTCGCCTTGGCCACCTTTGCCTTCGCCGACGCGGTCGACCAGGGGTTCTTTCAGGACTCACGGGTGTTCGGTGGCGGTATCAACGTGGGAAGGATCGTCCTGCCGGGGTTGTCGTTCGGTGGCAATCGGTCGGAATTTCTCCTGTTGAGCGCGTTCTTCGTTCTGGTCGCGCTGCTGGTGTTGACCATCCGGCGGAGCCTGTTCGGGCGACGTCTGGTGGCGATGAGCGACTCGCCGGCCGCCTACGCCACGGTGGGTCTCAACCTGGCCGTCACCAAGGTGGCGGTGTTTGCCATTGCTGCCGCCCTGGCCGGTATCGCCGGCGGCCTCTACGCCACCGTCAACGGCACCGTCGGCTCCTCCGACTTCGATTTCTTCTCGGGGATCATCTTTGTCCTGTTCGTCACCGTCTGGAGTATCCGGACGGTGAGTGGGGCATTTCTGGCCGCAGTGACCTTTGTGGTGTTGACCACGTTCTGGTCGACGGGTTTGGGGCTGGTGGCCGGGGCCGGGATCATCCTCATAGGCCGGGCGGCCAGCGGCATTCTCGGGATCGATCGCTTGTCCACGCTGCTGCCTCTCCCATGGGTCAAGCGAGCCTCTGGCGGTGGCGACAGCGGGACGCTGGCCGGCATCGGGATCACGCCGATGGGCGGTGAGGCCCGTGTCGCCGGTTGATGAGCCCAGATTGGCGAGTGAGCCGAACGGAGGGGGCCTGCCGGCGTTGACGGTGTCCCAGGTCAGTGTCAGCTTCGGGGGAGTGTCCGCTCTCACCGATGTCAATCTGGTGGTGCCGCCGGGTACCGTGACCGGCCTCATCGGTCCCAACGGCGCCGGGAAGACCACCTTGTTCAACGTCATCAGCGGCCTGCAAGAACCGGACCGAGGTGCCATTCATTTTTTCGACACCGATGTGACGATGATGAAGCCCTACCGTCGGGCCCGACTCGGGTTGGCCCGCACGTTCCAGCGCCTCGAGCTGTTCGGCACGCTGACAGCCGGCGAGAACGTCCAGGTCGGTCTGGAATCAACTGTGAAGTGGTGGCAGTGGCGCCATCTTCGCAAGGCCCTCTGGCGTAACAGCGGGGCGGAGTCTGCCCGGGGCGACTCGACTGCCGTCGACGCCCTGGTTGGCTCGGATGCACTGGCCGTGACCACGCCCGACCGGTTGCTGGCCGAGGTCGGCCTGGGGGGTATGTCCAACGAGCAGGCCAATGCCATGCCCACCGGCCTGGCCCGCACAGTCGAGTTGGCTCGGGGCCTGGCCATCGGGCCGAAGCTGTTGCTCCTCGACGAACCCGGATCCGGACTCGACGAGGCTGAGTCGCAAGCCCTGGGCACGCTGTTGGTCAGGCTGGCGTCGACGGGCATGGCCGTGCTGCTGGTGGAGCACGACATGGAACTGGTGATGAGGATCTGTGACCGGATCCTTGTGCTCGACTTCGGTCATGTCATCGCCACCGGGACCCCTGAGGCGATTCGCTCCGACCCCACCGTACAGGCCGCGTATCTGGGGGCTGGCTCCACCTCTGGCGGGACCCAATGACCGTCGCTTCGATACCCGTTCCGGAGCTGAGCCCGGCGACCCTGTCGCCCGCCCTCGCCATCCGGGCGGTCCGTGCCTCCTACGGCCGGATCGAGGTGCTCCACGGTGTGGATCTCACAGTTCCGGCGGGAAGCGTGTTCGCACTGCTCGGGCCCAACGGGGCGGGCAAGTCGACGCTGCTCAAAGTAATCAGTGGGCAGATGCGGCCCACTGCCGGAGAGGTGGTGATCGGGGACAAGCCGGTGGGGAAGCTGTCGACCGAGAAGCTGGCCCGGACCGGGTTGTGCTCCATCCCCGAGGGCCGAGGTATCTTCCCCAACCTCACGGTAAGAGAGAACTTGAGGATCTGGACTTACCGGGGTGGACTGAGTGTGAAGTCGGTCGAGGAGCAGACCTACGCCACCTTCCCCCGGCTGTCGGAACGACGGAAGCAACTGGCCGGGACCATGTCGGGTGGTGAACAGCAGATGCTGGCCATCTCGAGGGCGTTGGTAACCGACCCGAAGGTACTGCTCCTGGACGAATTGTCGATGGGCCTGGCCCCGTTGATCGTCTCCGAGCTCTACGAATTGGTGGGGACCCTGGCTGCCCAGGGGAAAACCATCCTGTTGGTCGAACAGTTCGTGACCACTGCGCTGTTGGTGGCCACCCGGGCGGCCATCATGGTGCACGGCAAGATTCAACAGGAGGGCACGCCCAGCGACATGGCCTCCGCTGCCCTCAGCGTCTACCTTTCGAGTTGACAGTTGGGTCGAGTCGGCTCTGACCGGCATGGGCGATTGGGCGGCAGATGTCAGCGCGGCAAGACTCACTCGGGTTAGACCGATGACTCGCTTTCCAACACCACGTCGACGGCGGCTTCGGTCCCGATCACGGTGATCAACTCGCCGACTCCGCCGGCATCTCGCAGGTCGTCGGTGGCCAGGGCCAGGGCATCGAGCCGGTCGGCCCTATCGGTCACCGTCAAGAGGGCCACCCCGGCACGCATGGAGCGTTTAGCGGTGGTCTTTGCCCGGCGAACGGCACCCAGTACATCGGAGACCGTCTCGAGCACCAGTTCATCGGCTCCCGATGCCGATTCCTCCAGCTCGCCATGGGTCGGCCATGGAGCCTGGTGCACCGACCCTGATCTCCACCATGACCACACCTCTTCGGTGACAAAGGGAAGGAAGGGAGCGAACAACCGCAACTGGGTCGACAGGGCCAATGCCAGGGCGGCCCGGGCAGAAGCCGGCCCCGGTTCTCCCGGATCGCCGTAGGCGCGGACTTTGACCAACTCGAGGTAGTCGTCGCAGAAGGACCAAAAGAACGCCTCGGTACGCTCGATGGCCCGGGCGTAGTCGTATCCCTCGAAGGCAGCGGTGGCCTCCACCACCACCCCGGCCAGACGGGCCGACATGGCGCGGTCAAGGGGGGCGGTGATGGCCTCTGGCCCGGGAACCTCGATCAAACCGGTGTCGTCGGCCAACCTGCCCAGCGCGAATCGCGAGGCGTTCAACACCTTGATGGCTAGTCGCCGGCCGACCTTCATCTGACCCTCGTCCACGGCGGTGTCGGTCCCCGGTCGGCCATTGGCAGCCCAGTACCGGACGGCATCCGCCCCGTGTTTCTCCAGAAGGGGAAGGGGGGTCACCACGTTGCCTTTGGACTTGGACATCTTCTTGCGGTCGGGATCGAGAACCCACCCCGAGATGGCGGCATTGCTCCACGGCAGTGAACCGTGCTCGAGCTCGGACCGGACGACCGTGGCGAACAGCCAGGTCCTGATGATGTCGTGGGCCTGGGGGCGGACGTCCATCGGGAACACCCGGGCAAACAGGTCGGGGTCATCCTCCCATCGGCCGGCGATCTGGGGAGTGAGCGACGAGGTGGCCCAGGTGTCCATGACATCGGGATCCCCGACGAAACCGCCGGGCACCCCCCGCTGATCGTGGTTGTAGCCGGGTGGCACCTCGGTCGAGGGATCGATGGGGAGTCGGTCCTCGGAGGCCGCAATCGGCGAGCTGAAGTCGGCTTCTCCGTCGGGGTCCACCGGATACCAGACCGGGAACGGAACGCCGAAGAACCGCTGGCGCGAAATATTCCAGTCGTCATTGAGCCCTTCGACCCAGGTGCGGTACCGATGAGCCATGTAGGCCGGATGCCACCGAAGCTCCTCACCCCGCTCGATCAACTTGTCCCGCAGAGGCACGGTCCTCACGAACCACTGGCGCGATGACACGATCTCTAAGGGGCGGTCGCCCCGCTCGTAGAACTTCACCGGGTGGGTGATCGGGGTGGGCTCACCGATCAGCGCCCCGACCTCGGTGAGCTGTTCAACGATGCGGGCCTGCGCCTGGTTGACAGTCTTTCCGGTCAACTCGTCGTAGTGGGAGTCAGCTTCGGCGGGGACGGCCGATTCCCATCCCTCGGTGCCCCACGTCACCGGGAGCAGTCGTCCGTCCCTCCCGATGATGGTGCGGGTGGGAAGGTGCAGCTCGCGCCACCACACCACGTCGGTGAGGTCGCCAAAGGTGCAGACCATGGCGATTCCCGACCCCTTTTCAGGGTCGGCCAGTTCGTGGGCCAGCACCGGCACCTTCACCCCGAACAAAGGCGTCACCACCGAGGTGCCAAAGAGTGGCCGATACCGCTCGTCGTCGGGGTGGGCCACCAGGGCTACACAGGCCGCCAGCAACTCGGGTCGGGTGGTCTCGATCTCGACGGCCGGCCCCGAGTCATCGGAACGGAGGAAGGCGAGCCGGTGGTAGGCCCCGGGGCGGTCACGGTCCTCGAGCTCAGCCTGTGACACCGCGGTCCGGAATTCGACATCCCACAGCGTAGGTGCAGTGCGTTGATAAACATGGCCGCGGTCCAGCATCCGGAGGAACGCCCGCTGGGACACCCGCTGGGCTACTTCGCCCACGGTGGCGTAGGTATGGGCCCAGTCAACCGACAGGCCCAGGGTCCGCCACAATTGCTCGAACACTTTCTCGTCCTCGACGGTCAGCTGTCGGCACAGTTCGACGAAGTTGGGCCGCGAGATGGCGATGGGGTCCTTGGGCGGATCGGCGGGCGGCGCAAAGTCGGGGTCGTAGGGGAGGCCGGGGTCGCAGCGGACCCCGAAGTAGTTCTGCACCCGCCGCTCCGTGGGCAGACCGTTGTCGTCCCAACCCATGGGATAGAAGACGGCTTTGCCCCGCATCCGATGGAATCGGGCCACCGCGTCGGTGTGGGTATAGGAGAACACGTGGCCGATGTGGAGCGACCCTGACACGGTGGGTGGAGGGGTGTCGATGGAGAACACCCGATCCCGCGGCGCCGAGCGGTCGAAGGCGTAGGTCCCCGCCTCGTGCCAACGGGCGGACCAGGTGGCCTCGAGACCCTCCAGCCCCGGCTTCTCGGGGATTCCCGTGGGTCCGCGGTCCCCGAGCGTGGAGCCTGTCGCGTCTGCAGTCATGATCGGGTTACCGTACCCTGCGTGCTCCGCCTCCACGACACCGCCACCGGCGAGGTGACCGAACTCCGCCACCGGACTCCCGGCCAGGTATCGATGTACGTGTGTGGGCCCACCGTGTACGACGCTCCCCACCTCGGTCATGGCAGGTTTTCCCTAGTCTTCGATGTACTCCGCCGTTACCTGCTGTTCAGTGGACTTGACGTCACCTACGTGTCGAATATCACCGATATCGAGGACAACATCATCGAACGGGCGGCGAGTCGGGGGATTACGCCGGCCGAACTCACCGGTCACTTCGAAGCCGTCTGGTGGGAGGCCATGGATGCGCTCGGTGTACTCCGGCCGGATGAGGCGCCCCACGCCACCGCCTATGTCGACCGCATGGTCGAACTGATCGCCGAGTTGATGAATCGGGGGGTCGCCTACGAAGCCACCGATGGCGTCTACCTGTCGGTGCTGGACGTCCCCGGATATGGGCTGCTGGCCCACCAGCCGCTCGACTCACTGAGGGCCGGTGCCCGGGTGGAGTCGGCCGCCGACAAGCGTTCGCCGCTCGACTTCGTACTGTGGAAGAAGGCCAAACCCGGCGAGCCCACCTGGGAATCGCCGTGGGGCAAGGGGCGTCCCGGTTGGCACACCGAGTGCGTGGTGATGTCCCTCGACCTCTTGGGTGACGGGTTCGACCTGCACGGCGGGGCCATCGACCTGATCTTCCCTCACCACGAGAACGAACGGGCCCAAGCCGTCGCCCTGGGTCGGGATTTCGCTCATCACTGGGTCCACAACGGCTGGGTCACCGTCGACGGGGAGAAGATGTCCAAGTCGCTCGGGAACTTCACCTCCCTCGACGACCTATTGACACGAAGCGACGCCCGAGCCTACCGGCTGCTGGTGCTCCGGTCGCATTACCGATCGCCGATCGAGGTCACCCCGGACACGGTGACCGATGCCGAGTCGGGCTTGGCGCGGCTCGACGAGATGGCACGGAGGTTCGGACTACCGGATCTGTTGGCATCGGGACCGGTGGTCGACGGCGCCGTCGCCGGTTCGTTCGACGCTGAGGCGGTGTCCCGGTTTCGGGCCAGGATGGACGACGACCTCGACACCCCGGGCGCTCTGGCCGGCATCTTCGATCTGGTCCGCCAGGCCAACGCCTCCGCCGATGATGGCGATGAAGCCGCCGCCGGCAGTGCGGCCGGCACGGTGGGATTGCTGGCAGCGGCGTTGGGATTGCCACTCCGCGGCGAGGTGAACACCGAGATCGACCCCGTCAGTGCCGACCTGGTCGGCCGGCGCGATGAGGCTCGCGAACATCGGGACTGGACGCTGGCCGACCAGTTGCGCGATGAGTTGATGGCACTCGGATGGGTGGTCGAGGACGGCCCCGAGGGTACCCGGATCCGCCGCCCGTAGCGAGGAATGCTGTCAGCTAAAGCTCCGCTGACCAGGGATAACGCAGAAGGGTGGCGGCAACGGCCACAGTTGGTTACCATAGAGTAACCAACGATGTGGCCACCGGGCCGCTGGGCCGGTAGGCCCTTGGTGTCATCGTCTTCGCAATCCCCATGTACGTCGGAATCGACAAGTACGATCTACAGAGTTGCCAGGCCCTGGGCCGGAACGGAGCAAAGCCAGATGTCCGATTTCTCGATGGAACTCAATGAGGACCAACTCCAGATCCAAAAATGGGTGCATGACTTCGCCGAGACGGTGGTTCGGCCGGCCGGCCACGAATGGGATGAGCGGGAAGAGACCCCGTGGCCCATCATCGAAGAGGCGGCCAAGATAGGGCTTTACTCATTCGATTTCATCACCCAGTGCTTCCTCGATCCATCGGGCCTGTTGCTGCCTATCGCCAATGAAGAGATGGCGTGGGGTGACGCCGGCATCGGACTGGCCGTCTTCGGGAGCATCCTCGGTTTGGCCGGGATCGCCGCCAACGGCACGCCCGAGCAGATGATGGAGTGGGGGCCCCAATGTTTCGGTACCCCCGAAAAAATTCAGATGGCCGCATTCGCGGTTTCCGAGCCCGATGCCGGGTCGGACGTGTCGTCGCTGCGCACCCGGGCCGTCTTTGACGAGGCCAAGGACGAGTGGGTGATCAACGGCACCAAGACGTGGATCACCAATGGTGGGATCGCCGACATTCACGTGGTGGTGGCCTCGGTTGTGCCCGAACTCGGGTCGAGGGGTCAGGCCAGCTTCATCGTCCCCCCGAAGACACCGGGGCTGTCCCAGGGCCAGAAGTTCCAGAAGATGGGCATCCGGGCGTCGCACACCGCCGAAGTGGTCCTCGATGATGTGAGGGTCCCTGGGAATTGCCTCCTCGGCGGCAAGGACAAGCTCGACGAGAAGTTGGCTCGTGCCCGTGAGGGGAAAAGATCAACTGGCCAGGCGGCCATGAAGACGTTCGAATCCTCCCGTCCGACGGTGGGAGCCCAGGCTCTCGGCATTGCCAGGGCCGCCTACGAGTATTCGCTCGAGTACGCCAAGGAGCGCAAGGCATTCGGTCGGGCCATCATCGAAAATCAGGCTATTGCCTTCAAATTAGCGGACATGAAGACGCGGATCGACGCGTCGAGGTTGTTGGTGTGGCGGGCCGCATGGATGGGTAGCAACGGCAAGGAATTCACCGCCGGTGAAGGATCCATGTCCAAGCTCTACGCCGGCGAGACGGCGGTGTACGTCACCGAAGAGGCCATCCAGATCATGGGCGGCTACGGCTACATCCGTGAGCACCCGGTGGAGCGCTGGCACCGTGACTCGAAGATCTACACGATCTTCGAAGGCACGAGCGAGATCCAACGGCTGATCATCGCCCGGGCCATCTCCGGCATCCACATCAACTAGGGGAGTTCGGCGGCCATGCGGGGAGAGGGGCATGGCCGTGCTGCGAATCGTTGCGGCATCCCTTTGATTCCGCTGCTGCCGGCGAGACTTAACCTTGGGCCATAAGCCAGCCATAGGTCCTCTGGCGTCTCCTATCTACAACGATAGGGAGCGAAAATTGAGATCGGGGACAGGGCCGAGCAGATCCATTTCGTCCCGATCCGTCAAGGCCACACCCGAAATTTGATTCACCGATCCAAGGTGTTCACCGATCGGTGGAATCTCCGCCGAACGGTATCGTGAGCCCGATGGAGACCCGGACGAACCCCGGCACGACGATGGCAGATGAACGTCCGCACGTGCTGACGCTGTGCACCGGCAATGCGGCCCGGTCGGTGATGGCCGGCGCCATGCTCACGTCAGCCCCTGTCCACATGGTCACGGCCGGCACCCACGTGGTCGAAGGCCAGCCCATGAGCCGTCGTACCCGTGATGCTCTCGGGTCGGTGGAGATGAGCGCCGACGGTCACCGGAGCCATCAGCTGACCGACGGGGATGTGGAGAATGCCGACCTGATCATCGCCATGGCCGGTGAGCACGTGAACTACATCCGCCGCCGCCATCCCGAGGCCGCCGCCAAAACGGCGTCGATCATACGGCTGTGCCGGGACCTGGAGGACGGTCCAGAGCCGCTGCGGGATCGGGTGTCCCGTCTGGCCCTTGCCGAAGTGGTCATCGAGTCCTGGGAAGACGTCGAAGACCCGGCCGGTGGCGAGGACCACGTCTATGTGGCTTGCGCCCACGAGTTGGCCGGTTTGTGCGCGGAGCTACTTCCCCGGTTGCGCTGAACCCTGGTCGTTCGGCGGCCAGCTCGCAATCAACCTGGGGTCGACCGGGCCAGTTCGGGGTGACGCAGGGAGATGTCGGCACACGCCTCGCAGACGTCGTCAGGGATTGCCCCGAGCTTCATCAGGATGCCGAAAGCCTTGCACCCGAGGCAGAGACCGAGGGCGGACTCGAGGAAGGCGGCAACCGCCAGTGAACCGACCACTATCCAGGTGGCAGTGGACAGTCCGAAGCCGAACCAGAGAATGAGGGCGGTCGACGAGAAGGCGACGCCGACGGCCTGGGCGAACCGCTTAGGTGGTCCGGCGACCAAGCGGGGCTCACCGGGCAGACGAGGCGCGATCACTCGGGTGGCGAACTGACCGAGCGGACTGAGTGTCGGGCCGGTGAGGACCCGGGCCCAAAACCCGTAGGCCAGCGGGATGAGTAGCCAGGGCTGACGGAAGGCGATGGCCAGGATACATAGGACCACCACGCCAGCGGCAACCGTCCGGGCGGCGTACTCGTTGACCGGATTGGGGAACGACACTACTGATCGGATGGCGGGCAACTGACTCTCCTTGAGCCGGGCGAAATCACATTGGTGACTCTGACCCACGTAGTTTACTGGTTTGGTCGGCTTTCAGTCCACAGCGCAGCCGAACTGGGCGTCAGCGCATTCACTTTTGACGCCGGGGTAAAGGTCCAGGCCTTTGCCATCACCGCCGATGAGGGTGGAGGTGTTGTGCAGACCACCCATCTGCCCGTGGTGGAGGCAGCCGTCAAACAAGACTGACGGGACTTCGTGAGAGGAGGTCTGGCGGGCCGGCGCGGGTGGTCGAGGTGATCGGGATCAAACCCGGTGGACCTGTCGAAGTCCGGCCCAGGCCAGATCGGCCACCCGAGTGGCCAAAAGCGAGGCCTCTTCGGTGCTACGGGCTCGGCGGCCTGCACCTCCCCCGTCTTCCGAGGTGGCGGCGGGACGGTCTGCCTGCCCGTCGAGCCAGCGGCGGCTGGCGCCCTCGACCATTCCCACCACCGAATAGGCGAGCAGCAGTCGATGCTCCGGATCGAGCCCGGCATCGATCAACGGGTCGATGGCCTGGGCAAGGGTGTCTTCGACCCGTCGGAGTGCCTCGCCCAGTTCGGGATCGTCAGGCGCATCCCGTCCATAGATGAGCCGGAAGGCTTGTTCGTTGTCGACCATCATTTCGAAATAGGCGGCCATCCCCACTTCGACCTGCTGGCGGGGCCCTTCGGCGCCCGCCGTAGCCGCGCCAATCCGATTCGCAAGTGCGTGGGAGAACACGTCCATCAGCTCGAGATAGAGCGCCCGCTTGGAGTCGAAGTGCTGGTAGACGAGGGGTTTGGTCACCCCGGCGGCTTCGGCGATGTCGTCCATGGTGGCGGCGGCATACCCGCGTTCAGCGAAAAGGGAGAGAGCAACGTCGAAGAGTTGTCTCCGGCGTTCCTCCGCGGTGAGCCGCCGACTCGCCGGTACCGGGCCATCTGGCTCGTCGCTCCCGGGTTTGTCCCAGTCGGGAGTCGTCGCTCCAGTCATTGCGGCCATCGTAGTCGGGGCCGGATTTGGCTCATTGAACGCCCGGAACGCCTCGAGGCAAGCTCGGTGCTCGGTGTTCGGACCAAGGGGTTACCGGTCGGGTAACACCCGGCTGATCCGATCGGGCAGGTCGGCAAGGGAGAAGTGGTCCGCCGCCACCTCTTGGTTGTGGTCGAGAAGGGCATCATCGGGGGAGTCGAGCCAGGCTCCGAGGTTGGGGATGGAATCGAGGGCGAACCAGTGGAATCCGAATGCCGCCAGTTCGGTAGCGACCGGGTAGGGCCCGATGGCCAGGGGGCGCCGATGGATGGCTGATTCGACCGACGGGTTCCCGAAACCCTCCCAGGTGGACGGGAGTGCCACCACGTCACAGGCGGCGTAGGCGGCATCGACTCCGCCGTGGGGGACGTTCCCGGGCCACCCGAAGATGACCGGGCACGACGCCGCGGCTACCAACCGCTCGAGCTCTGGTCCGTACCCATCTTCGGGGGGCCCGAGCAACCAGTAGGTCGCTCCCAGCGTCTCGGCGACGGCCAGCCCGCCCCCGATGTTCTTCCTGGGCAAGGCCCGGGTGGGCTGTAGCACCAACCGGTCATGATCGCCGATTCCGAGTGAATTCCGCACCTTCCGGCGTTGTCCCTCGTTGTGTCCGCCGTCGAGCGTGACCGGGCCAAACGAGTTGTAGATGGTGGTCGCCTCGATGCCCCGATCGGTCAGTTCGTTCCGGCTGAGCTCGTTGATGGTGATGTGGGTCCACCGCCGATCGTCGGGCGGCGGACCGTGACCGGCGAACTGTGGTCGCTGCCAGGGAAGGTCGTGATGATGCATCACCGCCGGCCGGTTGGCCAGCACCCTGGCCACCACGTCGGCTGCGCCGGGATTGAGGGGCAACGAGCACAGGTTTTCCACCACCACCACATCGGCACCACGGAGGGCAGATTCCACCTCGTCGAAGGTGGGAGGTTCGCCGGCACCGATGGCCAAGCCCGGGAGACAGTGGTCGACCGGCCCGTCTCCGGCCACTGTGACGATGGAGAACCCCAGCGACCTGAGCGCATCCCCCCATTTGGCCGCTTCGATGGCCACCCCATCGGATCCTCCGAGGCGGAATGAGAGCAGAGCTGCGGTCGGAATGGGGCCACGGTAGTGCCGACTCCGGGGCGAAAGCCCAAACCGGCAGCGAAACGGGACATCGGCACGGGAAGCGGCTACCGTCGCGCCGTGCCCGAGGACCCTGTGATTCCACCCGACGCGGTACAGCCCATTTCGGGATCAACCTCTGAGCTGGTGGCGAGCCAACAGGGATCCGTGCTCACGTTGACAATCAATCGCCCCGAACGCCGCAACGCCATGACCTGGGAGATCATCAGTGGTCTCCGCCAGCATCTGGCCCGGGCCAAGGTCGACCCCGGTGTGCGGGTGGTGGTGCTGGCCGGAAGCGGTGACAAGGCCTTCTGTGCCGGTGCCGACCTTTCGGGGATGGCCCCCCACGACGCCGGAGGTGGCACCGACGCCTTCTTCGATCAGCATGCGGCCCGTGGATGGCTGGCCGCCCTGTTCGAAGAGATGTGGCATCTGGGGAAGCCGACCATCGCCCGGGTACAGGGTTGGGCCATGGCCGGCGGGTTCGGGTTGGCGCTGGCCTGCGACCTGGTGATCGCCTCGGAAGAAGCTCGGTTCGGCGCCCCCGAGCTCAATGTCGGGCTCTGGCCTTTTATGGTCACCGTGCCGATGATGCGCTCGATGCCCCCGAAGAAGGCCCTGGAGATGATGCTCACCAGTCGGGTGGTGGGAGCAGCTGAGGCCGATCGGATCGGCTTTGTCACCCGGGTGGTTCCTCACGCCCAACTGGACGGGGCCGTAGCCGAGTTGGCGGCGACGTTGGCGTCGAAACCTCCCGGGGTGATGAGGTTGGGGCGCGAATCGTTCTACGCTGTGTGGGATTCGGCCGCCTCCGAGGCATTGGCTCACTTGCACGCCATGCTGACTGTGACCAGTCAGACGGCGGAAGCATCGGAGGGTATCTCGGCATTTATGGAGAAGCGACCGCCGGTGTGGCAGGTTCCCCCCGATTCGGGCACCGAAAGCACTGGACCCTGAGGAGGAGCCCAGCATGGCCAAACGAGCACTGATCACCGGCGTCACCGGTCAGGACGGGTCATACCTGGCCGAGTTTCTTCTCGACCAGGGCTATGAGGTGTTCGGCATGGTGCGTCGATCCAGCACCGTCAACTTCGAACGGATCGCCCACATCCAAGATCGCATGACGTTGGTGGCCGGCGATCTCATCGACGAGGTGTCGATGTTCAATATCCTCCGGGACCATCGTCCCAGTGAGGTGTACAACCTGGCCGCCCAGTCCTTTGTGCAGACATCGTGGAGCCAGCCGATGCTGACCGGTGAGACCACAGCACTGGGTGTGACCCGGGTACTCGACGCCATCCGGACGGTCGATCCCGAAATCCGCTTTTATCAGGCCAGCTCGTCGGAGATGTTCGGCAAGGTCCAAGAGGTCCCCCAGCGGGAGGAGACCCCGTTCTACCCCCGCAGCCCCTACGGGGTGGCCAAGGTGTACGGACACTGGATCACCGTCAACTACCGCGAGAGTTATGACCTTCACGCCTCTTCGGGGATTCTCTTCAATCACGAGTCCCCCCGTCGTGGTCTCGAATTCGTCACCCGCAAGGTGACCCACGGCGTGGCCCGGATCAAAGCCGGCCTCGATGACAAGCTGGCTCTTGGCAATCTCGATGCGCAGCGTGACTGGGGATTCGCCGCCGACTACGTGCGGGCCATGTGGATGATGCTCCAACAAGATCAGCCCGATGACTACGTGGTGGCCACCGGAGAGACCCATTCGGTCAAAGAGCTGGTGGATCTGGCCTTCTCCGCAGTCGATCTCGACTGGGAGAAGTACGTGGTCATCGATGAGCGCTTCTTGCGGCCGGCCGAGGTCGACCTGTTGGTGGGGGACCCGAGCAAAGCTGAGAAGGTGCTCGGTTGGCACCGCGACGTCGACTTTGCCTCCTTGGTGACGATGATGGTCGAATCCGACGTGGCGCTGGTCAACAGCCAGTTGACCTGACCGGTCCGTCGATGGGCAGGTCCGTCGGCCCACCACCGTCAGTGTTCCGATGATGATCGCCGGAGCGGTTCACGCTGATCCCCTCGGCCTGCTGGTGGCGTTCGGCGGGGGCATGCTCTCGTTCCTTTCGCCCTGCGTGCTTCCACTGGTGCCGGGCTACCTGTCGATGGTGTCGGGGCTGTCGGCGGCCGAGTTGAACGCACTTCGACCGGCCGTCCCCGTCCCCGTCACGGCCAGTGGCATTCCCGCCGGTGACCTCGCACCCACGGCGGCACCCACGGCGGCACCCACGGCGGCACCCACGGCGGCACCCACGGTCGTCGACCTCCAAGGCGAACGGGGCCGTCTCCTTCGGGGGATTCTCCTCTTCATCGCCGGCTTCACAGTGGTATTCACCATTTTGGGAGCGTCAGCATCGGCCGCCGGCCATCTGTTTCACACTCATCTGCCCGCACTCAGGACGTTCTCGGGCATCCTTATCGTGATCTTCGGGACCATTCTCGTTGCCATGGCATCCGGGATCCGGTTGCCCGCCGCGCTCTCCGGTGAGCACCGCTTCGCCATCCGGCCTTCGGTGTTGGGTGCGTGGGCACCTCCGATCATGGGTGCCGCCTTCGCCTTCGCCTGGACCCCGTGCATCGGACCGATTCTGGCCAGTGTGCTGGCGCTCGCCGCCGGGACCGGGGGGACGACGACCGGCGGGATCGCTCTGCTGTTGGCCTACTCCCTGGGACTGGGGGTGCCATTCCTCTTATTCGGTTTGGCCTTCGGCAGGATGACCGACCTTTTGGCTCGGTTCCGGGGCCGATTGCGCCTGGTGGACCTGACCGGGGGAGCCGTCCTCATTGTTTTCGGCGTTCTGCTCATCACCGGGAACGTCGACGTGATCGCCATTCATATCTCCAATTGGCTTCGCGACCTGCATCTCGGTCGGTTGGCGACCAGCTGAGGCGACCTGCCTCGGACCTGAGCACCTGGGGCCGCCCGCCCCGGCCCGCCCCGGCCCCGCCTGGCCCACGGTGGCTGGCCCCCGTAGCATGGACCGACGGTCATGGCCCCTGAATCTCCCCCCACCTCCGCTCTGTCCCTACGTGACGTGGTCGCGTTATCCGGACGGTTTCCACTTCTCGCCGGCGTCGACCTCCAGGTCGGCGTGGGGGAGACGGTGCTGATCGAAGGTCCGAACGGGGCGGGGAAGACCAGCCTGCTGCGGGTGGCTGCCGGGCTGGTCCCGGTGGCCTCGGGACGGGCGACGGTCCTGGGTCTCGACCCAGCCCGGCACCGGACAGAGGTGCGGCGTCGGGTGGGCCTGTTGGCCCATGCCTCCCATCTCTACGACGATCTCAACGTTCGAGAGAACGTCCGGTTCGCGGTGAAGGCAGCCGGAGCCGATACCTCCCGGATCGAAGATGCCTGCGAGCGGTTGGGACTGACCGGACGTCTGCTCCGCACCGGAGCGGCCAAACTCTCGGCCGGTCAGCGCCGTCGGGTGGCGCTGGCGGTGTTGGTGGCACGGGCGCCCGAGCTCTGGTTGCTCGATGAGCCCCATGCCGGTCTCGACGCTTCCGCTCGCTCGTTGCTCAACGAACTCATCGTCGAGGCAACGGCCGGCGGCGCCACCGCCATCGTGGTCTCCCACGAACCCGAGTTGGTCGAATCGATGGCCACCCGGTCGATCACCATCACCGGGGGGCGGGTCACTGGAGAGTGCCGCCTCAACAGTGCGCCTGCGAGGTTCGTCCATGTGGCGTGACACCCTGTTGGTGGCGGGTAAGGACCTGCGGATCGAAGCTCGGTCCCGGGTGGCACTCAGCCAGGTGGCTCCCTTCGGGATCGTCGCCCTGGCGTTGTTCGCCTTTGCCCTCGGTCCCGATCGCGCTCCGATGGCCAAGGGCGCACCGGGACTGTTCTGGGTGGCGGTTCTCTTCTCGTCCGTGCTCGCCATCCAACGCAGCGTGTCGGTGGAGTCGGTCGATGGTGCCCGCGACGGTTTGCGCCTCTCGGGGCTCGATCCGGCCGGTCAGTTCCTGGGAAAGACACTGTCGGTCGCCGCCCAGTTAGTGGTGCTCGAAGTGGTGCTCGGCCTCGGCGTGGTGCTGCTCTACGGGGCCAACATCGAGACGTTCTGGCTCATTGTCGTCTCGTGTGGTCTCGGGACCATTGGGCTCGCCGCGGCCGGGACGCTCTATGGGGCCCTGTCCGCGGGTCTCAGGGTCAAGGAGACCCTGTTGCCGTTTTTGTTGTTGCCGGTGGTGGCCCCTGTGCTTCTGGCCGGAACTCGCATGTGGCAGGCAGCCCTGACCGGCGGCACGCCGTCGAACGGCACTCCGTGGTTCCACCTACTCATCGCATTCGACGCTGTATATCTGGCCCTCGGGGTGGTCGTGTACGGGCCAATCCAGGAGACAGCATGACTACGGACACATCGGTGCAATCCCCCCGGGTCATGTGGGCAACCCGGGCCATCGGCTTACTCGCCCTGGTCGGAACCGGGCTCACCGTGTGGCTGGGACTTTGGGTGACCCCACCCGACAAGGTCCAGGGCGACCTGGTGCGGTTGGTGTACATCCATCCCGGAGTGGCCTGGGTGGCGTTGTATCTGGCCTTCGGACTGGCTGCCGCGTGCAGCCTCTTGTACCTGTGGCCCCGGACCCGATCACTGTTCTGGGACCGGTTGGCCGCTGCCGCCGTTGAGGTCGGGGTGGTATTCAACGTAGCCACCCTGATCTCCGGCTCGGTCTGGGGGAAGCCCACCTGGGGGGTGTGGTGGGCCTGGGATGCCCGGCTCACCAGCACCGCGGTGTTGCTGGTTCTCTTCCTCGGCTACCTGGCCCTTCGCCGGGTACCGGCGGAGCCGGAGGTGCGGGCCAAGCGCAGCGCTTTTGCCGCCCTGTTCGCCGCGGTGGATGTCCCGATTGTCCACTTCTCGGTCTTGTGGTGGAAGACGCTTCACCAGGGGGCGACAGTCCTGAACCCTAATTTGTCGCCCACCATTCACGGGTCGATGGCCTGGACGTTGCTGCTCGGTTTCGTCGCCCTGACCCTCGCCTTTGTCTGGATGCTCCTGGTCCGATACCGCATCGGGGCGTTGGAGGACTTCCTCGGTTCGGGCGAACTGGATATGGCGCTCCTCGAGCGGCAGTCCGAGGGAGCGGGTCCGACGCCGGAGCCGCTGGGAACCGCGGATGATGCCCGCGCCCCCGTGAAGGCATCCCGATGAGGTACGTAATCGCCGGATACGTAGTGGTGCTCACGCTCCTGTTCCTCTACGGGGTGCAGTTGGTATGGCGCCGGCGACGCCTCAATCGTCTGGTAGCCCAGGTCGAGGACTCGCGCTCGGGTGACCTGGCCGAAGCGGGGCCAGCGTGACCAGCACGCCTGTCCTGCCCGGGACGCCCCCTGCCTCCGAGCCCGTCCCGGCCCCCAAGGCCAAGAGCCATCGACTCCGGTACGCCACGGTGGGCGTCGTCCTGGTCGGGGCGTTTGCGTTCCTGCTGGTGAAGGGACTCGGTACCGCCATCAACTTCTATCTGCCCGTCGATCAGGCTCTCCACCAGAGGACCTCCCTCGGGAACCAGACGTTCAACCTCGAGGGTCTCGTCGAGCCGGGCTCCATTCAGTCCACCCCCCAGGGTGTCGACTTCACCCTGAGTGCCGGGGGGGAATCCCTACGGGTGATCAACACCGGCAGCCCACCACAGCTCTTTCAGAAGAACATCCCGGTGATTGCGGTCGGCCATCTCTCCGGCAGCACGTTCATGTCGAATCAGATTCTGGTCAAGCACTCATCGACCTACATCGCCAACAACCCCGGGCGAGTGAGCGCTCCCAACGGGACCAAGCGGTGACCGGGCGACAGGTGTGTGACGGGTCCGGGACCGGGCTCCCGCGGTGAATGCCGCCCTCGGCAATACCGGTGTGCTCCTGGGCTTTGTCGCCGCGCTGGTCGGAGTGGTCGTCCTGGCGGTTGGTTTGGCCAAGGGTCGGGAATCGACCATCCGGGCCGGGCAAATCTATGGGCCGGTGGTGCTCCTGGGCGGGCTGATCGCCACCGTCGCCATGGAGCACGCTCTCATCACCCACGACTTCTCTCTGGCTTTTGTGGCCGATAACAACAGCCGTGAGACCCCTCTGATGTATTCAATTTGCGGCATGTGGTCGGCCCTTTCAGGTTCGATCCTGTTATGGGGTCTAATCCTCGGTGGGTACGCCACGGCTATGGTCTGGCGCTTCCGCAAACGGGCGACCGAACCGCTGGTGGCGTGGGCCACACTGGTGGTCTACGTGGTGACCGCATTCTTCTTCGGGTTGATGCTCCACGCTGCCGATCCGTTCCAACATGTGGTGGGGGCCATTCCGGTGGACGGCGCCGGCCCGAACTCACTGCTTCAGGACAATCCTCTCCAGGCCATCCATCCCCCCATGCTGTATCTGGGCTTCGTCGGGTTCACCCTGCCCTTCGCATTTGCCATTGCATCGTTGATCACCGGGCGCCTGGATAGCGCCTGGCAACGCGAGACCCGCCGTTGGACGCTTTTTGCCTGGACGTTCCTCACCGTGGGCATCGTGCTCGGCGCCATGTGGTCGTATCAGGTGCTGGGATGGGGCGGTTTCTGGGCGTGGGACCCGGTGGAGAATGCCTCATTTCTGCCATGGTTGGTGGGTACCGCCTACCTGCACTCCGTCATGGTGCAGGAACGCCGTGGGCTGCTCCGGATCTGGAACCTTTCGCTGGTGATCGCCACCTTCTCTCTGACAATTCTGGGGACCTTTCTCACCCGATCCGGGGTGATCCAGTCGGTACACGCCTTCTCCAACTCGACCATCGGGCCGCTCCTCCTGGGTTTCTTCGGTCTCACCCTGGTGACGGGCTTGGGGCTCATTGCCTGGCGCGGGGACCGATTGCGTTCTGTCGGGGGCATCGACTCTCCGATCAGCCGCGAAGGCGCCTTCCTGGCCAACAATCTGCTGTTCGTCGCCTTCGCCTTCGTCGTGCTGCTGGGGACCGTCTTCCCGCTGCTGTATGAAGCGCTCGACGGGGGTCAACAAATCACGGTGGGGGCTCCCTATTTCAACCGGTTGATCATCCCGATTGGGCTGGGGCTACTCTTCCTGATGGCGGTGGCGCCCGCACTCCCGTGGCGGAAGACGTCGATCGAGGTCATGCGGGGACGACTGGCGGTCCCGGCCGTCGTGGCGGTGTCGGTGGTGGTGGCATGCGTGTTGGGCGGGAGCAAGGGAATCGAGCCTCTGGCCGCCTTTGGCCTGGGCGCCTTCGCGGCGGCATCCGCCGGCCGGGCATTGGCCCTGTCGGTCCGTTTATCCTGGCGCGGTGCCCGAGCCTCGGGAGCATCGTCGGCCCGATCCATTCTGGCCGGATGGCGTGGCTTCGTCGGGAGGGCCAATGGGGGCATGGTGGTCCACATCGGAGTGGTGATCATCGCGGTGGGCCTGGCCGCCGCTACCGCCTTCGGGCACCGGACCGAGGTGGCACTGTCGCCGGGCCAGACATCTTCCTTCGCCGGGCACACGGTGGAGTTCGTAGGTACCCGCACCGTCAAGACGTCGTCCAGTTCAGCCTTCCAGGCAATCCTCCGGGTGGACGGCAGGGGAACCTATACACCGGCCATCACCCAGTTCGGCGCGGGAAGCCAGGACGTGGGCACTCCCGCCATCGACGCCAGTTGGAGAGATGACGTGTATCTGACCATCGACGCCACGTCGACCTCGGGAGCCCAGCTGACGTTCGGGGTAGTTGTCCAACCGCTGGTGATGTGGTTGTGGGTGGGCGGAGCCCTGTTGGTACTCGGATCGGTACTTTCCGCCGTTCCGGGTCGTCGCCGTCGTCCGACGGATCCGGTGTCGGCACCGACGGTCGCCACCGCTCGCGAACCAGAACCGGTGGCACCCAAAGACGCAGAAACCGTGGCGGACACATTGCCGGAGCCCGAGCCGGTTCCTGTCGGGAGCTGAGGGTGGGTCGGTACAAGGCACGATGGATTGGGATCGCGGTTCTGATCATTGGCGCCGGCTTGATAGCGGTGCTCGCCACCCGGCCGTCGGCCACGGTGGCCGAGGTCCAGAGCCCTCTGGTGGGTCACACCGCCCCCGTCATCACCGGCACCACTTTCGATGGGTCGGCGTTTTCGTTGCCCACCGCCCCCGGCCATTTCGTGGTGCTCAACTTCTTCGCCAGTTGGTGCGCTCCGTGCCAACAAGAGGGACAGGACCTGGTGGCATTCCAGTTCGAGCACCAGCAGTCCGGTGACGCGTCGATGGTCAGCGTGGTCTTCGGTGACACGCTGTCGGCGGCCCGGACCTATCAAACGATGTTGGGTGTGAGGTGGCCGACCTTGACCGATGCCAACGGGAAGCTGACGTTGGCCTACGGGGTCAGCGCCAGGCCGACCACGTTCGTGATCGCTCCCGACGGGCGGGTGGCGGCCTACATCGTCGGCGCGGTGACGGTCAAAGATCTCGACAGAGTGATGTCGGCGGCCAAGGCCACCCACGCGTGAGCACCCGCCGATTCCCGATATGGATCGTCCTAGGCGCGGTATTGGTGGTGGCCCTGGTCATCGGTAGTGGAGTCCTCGACACCACACCGGTGACTGCGGCTCAGAGAGCGGTGGCCATCGAGACGGGGATCAAGTGCCCGAGTTGCGAGGACCTGTCAGTGGCCAACTCCAGCGCGCAAACCGCAGTGCTGGTCCGAAACACGGTGCGTCAACTCATCGGCGAAGGAAAGTCCGATCAGCAGATACAGGCCTATCTGGTCTCCCGGTACGGGTCGGCCATCGTTCTGGTCCCGCCGGCGAGTGGGTGGTCTCTCTTGGTGTGGGTGCTCCCACTCGGAGGTGGCGTCCTCGCCATCGCCGGATTGACGACCGTGCTGGTCCGCAAACGTATGAACGAGTTGGTTGAACCGGCCGATGCCGCTCGAGCCGACGCCACGCTCGATGCCGGAGCCAGTTCCGACCAACTCGATGCTCGGCGGCAGTTCCTCGAGCAGTCGTTGGCCGATGCTTTTGCCGAGCACCGGGCCGGGGATCTTTCTGACCAGGACTACCAGGCGCTGAGAAAACGGGACACCGCGCGATTGGCGGCTCTCGATGTCCGGATGGTGGCAACGGGAAACGTAGGTGTGGCCGCCCCGGTTGCGGGCACGGGCGATGGTGCGGCGGAACCTGAGGGCCCGGTACCGACAATCATGTTGTCTCCATCAGGGGTCCGGCCGAAGAGAAACCGCCGGCAACGATTGTTGATCTCGGGCGCGGTCGGTGCCTTCGGGACGGCGCTGGTCCTGTTGGTGGCGCTGTTCGCCGCCAACCGCCTACCGGGTCAGACCCCGAGCGGCAACGCCACGCTCAGTCAACAGGCACAGATCCAACAGATGTTGGCCCAGGCGGCCACCTTGGAGAACGACCACCAGCCGGGCGGCGCCGCCCAGCTGTATCAAAAGGTGCTCGGTGAGAATCCGCAGAACGAGGTCGCCATGGCTCAACTGGGATGGCTCGAATACCAGACTGGGGTGCAGGGAAAGAGTGCGTCGTTGATCAACGATGCGAAGGCGAAGCTCAATCAAGCGGTGCAGCTCAACCCTGGTGACTACGCCCCCCGGCTGTACCTGGGGACGGTCCTCCTTGACCAAGACAACAATGCTTCTGGAGCAGTGGCCCAGTACCAGGCCTTCCTGGCCGCCAATCCACCTGCCGCGTTGTTGCACCAGGCGGCGTCGCTTCTGCGCCAGGCCTACACACAGGCGGGGGTGCCCCTGCCGTCAGAGGTTCCGGCCGACTGAACCGGCAGCCCTTCAGGGAATCAATACGACCTTGCCGGCCAGTGTCCTGTCGATGAGGCCGGACATCACCGATGAAGCCTGATCGAGGGGGTATTCGCTCGGAACCGTGGGATGGAGCTGACCGTCGCTGATCAGTCCCATCAGTTCGTCGAGCAGCTGGCGGTTTCCGATCGGGTCGCGAAACGTCCAGGCTCCCCAGTCCACCCCCACCACCGTGCGGTTGTTCAGCAACACCTGATTGAGCGGTACCGGGGCGATGGGACCCGAGGCGAACCCGATCACGCAGAAGCGCCCGAAAGGGCCGGTGGCCCGAAGAGCCGGTTGGCTGTGGCGACCACCGACCGGATCGATGACCACGTCGACTCCACCACCCGAAAGCTCCCTCGCCCGGACTTTGAGATCTTCGTCCTCGTAGGCGATGGTGGCCTCCGCCCCCATGGCCACCGCGTTGTCGAGCTTCTCCTTGGTCGATGCCGCGGCGATGACTCGTGCCCCTAGGGCCCGGGCCACGTCGATGGCAGCCAACCCCACTCCTCCACCCGCTCCGAGTACCAGTACCCATTCACCCGGCTTGAGAGACGTTCTCCGGGTGAGAGCAAACAGCATGGTTCCGTAGCTCTGGATGAGGGTGGCTGCCTGTCCGAAGCCAAGGGTGTCCGGCATGGTTACCAGCGTTAGCGCCGATACCACCACCTGCTCGGCGAACCCGCCGAATCCGGTGAATGCGATCACCCGATCACCGATCGACACTCCGGTAACGCCGCTTCCGACGGCCGATACCTCACCGGCGATCTCCCCGCCGGGGATGAACGGGGTGGGCGGCTTGATCTGGTACTGACCCTGGCACAGCAGTCCGTCCACGAAGTTGACCCCGGCGGCCCGCACATCCACCACTACCTGACCCTCGCCCGGGGTGGGCTCATCCCTCTCTTCGATGACCAGATCGCTGAGTGGACCCAATTCGTTGCAGACAACTGTTCGCATGGAGGAGAACCTACCGGGGGATCGGTCTCACTTCTCCAACTTGGCGATGAGTCTTTTGGGCGCCCGTCGTCTCCACGATTCGCGCAACGCTACTGCCCGACACCCATCGGGCTGCCTACGATCGAAGGGCCCGCAGCCCCGCCACCACGTTTGGGAACGCATCGGCGAAGGCATCGATGTCAGCGTCGACAGTCGACCAGCCGACGGACAATCGGAGCGAACGCTCGGCGTCGACTCCCATGGCCTCCAGCACCGGCGACGGCTCCAGCGACTCCGATGAACACGACGACCCCGAGTGGACGGCGATGCCTGCCTGGTCAAGCCCCAGGAGCACTGGTTCGGCTTCGACCCCATCGATGCCGGCGCACACGATATGGGGAAGATGACGCTCCGGATCACCGAAGATGGTGACCCCATCCACCCCGCTGATGGCCTTCACCAGGCGAGCGGCGTGACGACGGGCATTGCTTGCCTCAATATCCATGCGCCCCGGTGCTGCTAACACCTCAGCGACGGCACCGAAGCCGATGGCGGCTGGCAGGTTCTCGAGTCCGGCCCGCCGAGCTCGCTCCTGTTCGCCGCCGACCAGATAGGGGTCGATCCGCAGACCCCTGCGGACAATCAGCGCGCCGATGCCAGGAGGCCCTCCCAGTTTGTGGGATGACACCGACACCAGGTCGGCATCGAGTGCACCGACGTCGACGCGGAGGTAGCCGGCCGCCGCCACTGCGTCCACGTGCGAGAGCACTCCGAGTTCGCGGCAGCGGGACACGATGTCGTTGACCGGCTGCACGGTGCCGACTTCGTGATTGGCCCACTGACAGTGGACGAGCGAAGGCAGCAAGCCGTACTCCGAGCGACACTGCTCAATAGCCTCGTCGACCGCCTGCAGATGGAGGGTTCCGAACCCGTCGACCACCGGGGAGACGACGTCTGCCAATCGGGCCGACGAATCGCGGGCGGCGGAGTGCTCGATCGCGGCGCAGATAACCGGACCGGGGGAGCGTCGGGTCGCACCCCACACCGCGCTGTTGATCGACTCTGTCCCACCGGAGGTGAGGATGACCTGAAGCGGTCGTACCCCGAACAGGGTCGCTATCCGTTCGCGCCCGTCCTCCAACGCAGCTCGTGTGATCCGCCCCTCGGTGTGGACTCTCCCGGGGTCGCCAGTGACTCCAGAATGTGCCCACGTATCCATGGCGTCACGGGCTTCAGGTCGAAGCGGTGCCGTCGACGCGTGGTCAAGGTAGTGCCGGGCCAACCGATGCGCTCGGTGTCAGACCAGGGCGGCGCACTGGTCGTCGCCCCGCGCCCGGGACGATGACAGAACAACCGGGACACTTCTCTCTGCACTCTCGCCGCACAATCCGGCCAGCAATCCTTTCACCATGCCTCGGTCGACCGCGCACAATACGGGGAACTGGGATGCAGTGCTTCCAAACGGGCAGTTGTCCGCCACCACCGAGGTGGAGGTTCCTTGGTCCTCGGCATGGGCGGCGAACCCGTGGGCGGTCAAGGTGTCAGCGATGGCATGCATGGCGGTCCGCAACGACCGTTGGCCGTCACCAGGTGACATCTGATTGGCCAGGGTGCGACCGTACTCTTCGCCGACCCGCTCGGCCATGCCTTCGGCAGCTTGAGGCCCCAGCAGCTGAAGCGCCTCCTGGAGAAGAAGCACCAGAAGATCGTCCCGACGGGTGAGTAGGTCGAGGGTTGGATCGTTGCCGATGGCCCGGAACCGCTTGGACGGTCGCCCGGCTCCGTTGCCGGAAGCCCGTTCCATGGTGACCTCGAGATAGCCGCCGGTGGCGAGACGCTCGAGGTGGTGACGGGCGACGTTCGGATGGAGCGAAAAATGGGTGGCAACTTCGGACGAGGTCGCGCCGGGGTTGGACCGTACGAAGAGGTAGATCTCCCGGCGAGTCGGATCGCCGAACGCGGAGGTCACCGCGGTGACTGCCGCCGAAAAGTGGCTGTCCGACTCGTGGGTGACAGCGACTCCGCCACCCAGCACCACCGGTGCGAGTGGATCGGCGCCAACCACGGGTCTGTCTGAGGCCGGTTGCACGTCCCCTAGTCTACGGTGAACCCCAATTATTTCGAGGAGATTCCGCATGTCCATCGACGAGCCCCAGGTCAGAGAGGCTGTTGCCGCCGTGACCGATCCCGAACTGCGACGCCCGCTGGGGGAATTGGGCATGGTCGGGGCAGTGGGGGTGAAGCGGAAACGGGTGGCAGTGGATATCGCCCTACCTGTCGGTCACTACCCGCAGGTCGACGAATTGGTGGGCCGGGTGCGTCTGGCGGTGAGCGCGCTGGCCGGGGTCGACGAAGTGGTGGTGGAACAGACGTTGATGGGGGAGGAGGACCGGGCGCGGCTTCGGATGTTGCTTCGGGGAGAGCCGTTCGAAGGTGCAGCTCCGGGCGCTGCCGGGGGTGCACACGATCACGGCGGACACGATCACGGTGCCCCCCTCGGTCACGAGGAAGGGCGTCCGAATCGATTCATGCTCCCAAGGTCGAAGACCCGGGTGATCGGGGTGTCGTCGGGCAAGGGCGGAGTCGGGAAGTCTTCGGTGACCGTCAATCTCGGGGTGGCGTTGTCCCGGTTGGGCTACGACGTTGGCATCCTCGATGCCGACGTGTACGGATTCTCGGTACCGAAGATGCTCGGGGTCACCGAGGACCCATTGATCATCGGTGACCTGGTGGTGCCGGCAACGGCCAACGGCGTGCGCTGTCTGTCGATGGGATTTTTCGTCCCCGATGACACGCCGGTGATTTGGCGCGGTCCGATGCTGCACAAGGCGTTGGAACAGTTCCTGGTCGATGCGTACTGGGGTGAGCCCGATTATCTGCTCGTCGACATGCCTCCGGGGACTGGGGACGTCACCCTGTCTCTGGGTCAGTACCTGACCAAGACGGAGGTGTTTGTCGTCACCACGCCACAGCCGGCGGCGCAAAGGGTGGCCCAACGTTCAGCATATGCAGCCCGCAAGTTGAAGCTTTCGGTACGCGGTGTCATTGAGAATATGAGCTGGTTCACCGGTGACGATGGGACCCGGTACGAGTTGTTCGGTGCCGGCGGCGGCAAAGAGCTCGCTGACGAGCTCGGGGTCCCCCTGTTGGCGCAGGTGCCACTGGTGCCGGCACTACGCGAGGGTGCCGACGTGGGCATTCCGGTGGTCGTGGCCGATCCCGACGGCGAGGCCGCGGCTATCTTCGCCGCATTGGCGTTGTCCATTGTCGAGATGGGCCCGGCCCGCGTCTACCGAAAAGAGTTGACGGTTCGTTGAACGACATGGTTAAACGACATGATGGATCGGATCCATCAGCAGATCTCGCCTCGACCGGTCAGAGGGGCTTCCGGGCTTCGATCAAAAAGCGCTTGGCGTGGGCGACAACGGGCCCCCGGACCTGAATCTGGTCGTGGAGTTGGGCGAGTTGGGTTCGATAGAGCGCAGTGGTGAAGCCCGGAACGATCCAGATGACTTTCCGGAGGAAGTAGGTAACGGCGCCGACATCAAGGAACACCTTGCGCAACGACTCCTGCCGTAGATCGACCACGGCCAGGCCGGCTGCCTCGACCGCCGAAGCCGCTCGTTGCAGGCTCCGGCTCTGGTTGACCGGCTGGGGTCCCATCATGAAGTCGGTGAGTTCACGGACCGATCCGGCCCCGATCTGCTGGGACAGATAGGTTCCACCCGGCCGTAGGACGCGTCCGATTTTGTCCCAACGGGTGACTGTGGGGTGGCGGCTCACAATCAGGTCGAAGGAGTTCACAGGGAATGGCAGATCGGCGTCGTCGTGGACTTCGACCACTGTTGCACCCAACAATCGCATGTTGCCCCGGGCGAGTACCACGTTCGGTGGCCACGACTCGGTGGCCACCAGTACCGCCGGCGGATGGGGGATCTGCGCAAGGACCTCGCCCCCACCGGTCTGGATATCGAGCGCCGCTGCCGATTCGGCCATCCGGGCTGCGACCATCCCCGAGTAGCCCCAGGACGGGCATTCCTCGGTAGCTCGGCCCTCGAACCAGGAAAAATCCCAGCCTTCCACGGGTACCGACTCGCCTTCGGCTACCAATTCCTCGAACGTCGGTGGCGAAGGCACGGCACGGGCACGGGCACGGCACGGGCACGGTATCGGTCGCAGCCGCTACCCCTGCAACTACAAATTGCAGCTGTATCTGGTCCTCAATCGGCCCCAAAGGCGATGGCGGTCTGTTCTGGACCCTCGGCGGCCAGAGCTTTGAATCCGGAGGTGCCGTAGTCGAGCAATTCGCGACCGGCCCGCACCACCGCGGCGAGTGCCACCCGGCTGAACGCCCCGCCGACCGAAAGGCGGGCTATGCCGGCTTGGGCCAGTTTGGCTACCGAGGCAAGACCAGGCGGCGCGAGAACGTTGAGGGGTCGATCAACCTCGGCGACCACCCGGCGGATGTCGTCGATGTCGGTCAGGCCGGGGGCGTACAGGACGTCGGCGCCTGCATCTTGGTAGGTCTGAAGCCGAGCAATCGTGTCGGGCAGGTTGGGGTTCCCGCGGACGAAGTTCTCTGCCCGGGCGTTCAGCACAAGCTCAGATCCGGTGTGCGCTGTTTGGACGGCAGCGGCGACCCGCTCGACGGCCAGACCGATGTCGTAGATCGGCGCATCCGAACTGCGGGAGAAATCTTCGACCGAGCAGCCGGCCAAACCTACGGCAGCTGCATCCTGGACGGTAGCGAATACCCCGTCAGGATCTTCGGCATAACCGTTTTCCAGGTCAGCCGAGACGGGGACGCCCACCGCGGCGACGATAGAAGATGCATGTGCGAGGGCGGCAACCCTGTCGATGGAGCCATCCGGCTGACCGAGCGTCGCGGCGTAACCGCTACTGATCGTGGCCAGCGCCAGAAAGCCCATCGAGGCGAGCAATTTGGCGCTGCCGGTATCCTATGGGTCCGGCATGAGGAGAGGCCGACCGGACACGTGAAGGTCCCTGAAGAAGTTGGTCCTGTCCACTGGAAACATCACGGTTCCGACTGTACCGAGGTCAGGACCAGCCGGCGCGGGTGGCAGGCATTCCGCTGTCACCGTTCGGTCCAGGAACAACTCCGAGTACCTGGTGGACGGACAACCCTCCGTCGTCGAACCCGTTCGCCGACGCCGCCATGTAGAGCCGCCAGATGTTGGAGCGGTGCAGACCCACCAGGGCGACCGCCTGGTCCCAGTGATCTTCGAGATTGGCGACCCAGGCGCGCAGTGTCTTTGCATAGTGCTCGCGTAGTGACTCGACGTCTCGGACCTCGAATCCCGCTCGTTGCATGGCCAAGATCACCTCCCCGACATCGAGCAACTCACCGTCAGGGAACACGTATCGCCCAATGAAGGTCCGCCGGCCCAGCTCTGAACCTCCGGGTGTGGAAATGGCGTGATTGAGCAGCCTGCCGGTAGGCCCGAGGAGGTTCTGCAGTGTTTCGAAGTACCGTGCCATCGCCGATGTGCCTACGTGTTCGAACATGCCGATTGACGAGATGGCATCGAAACGCTCGCCTCGCAACTCCCGGTAGTCCTTGAGCCGGATCTCGATGTGGTCATCGAGGCCTGCGGCCTGCACCCGCTCGCGGGCATGTTCGACCTGTTCGGAGCTGAGCGCGACTCCCACCACGTTGGCCTGGTGGTACCGGGCAGCATGGATCGCCATCGATCCCCAACCGCACCCCACGTCGAGCAGACGTGCCCCCGGATGCTGATCGAGGCCCAGCTTGCGACAGATCAATTCGTGTTTGGCATCCTGGGCTTCTTCGAGTGAGGTCGTTTCGCCGACAAACCGGGCGCACGAATACGTCATTCGTAGTCCGAGAAACAATCGGTAGAACTCGTTCCCCACGTCGTAGTGGTGACTGATGACCTTGGCGTCCCGACCAAGGGAGTGGATCCGACCCGAGGGCTGGCACTCTTCGTCTGGAGCTGGCAGTGGGGCACCGATCGCCCCCAGACGCCTGGCGGCATCGATGATGGATGGCAGCCCTCGCAGCCCCATCTTTCGAAGATCATGTGGAGCCGAGTCGTGGAGTACCCGCAACATGGCGAACAGATCTCCCTCCAGCGTCAGGTCGCCGGCCACGAACGCTCGGGCCACACCCAACTCTCCCGGAGCCCACAGCATGCGCCGCACCGCATCGACGGAGTTGACCCGTACCGTCCCGATGCCTCCGAGGGGACCGACACCGCTTCCGTCCCAGAACTCGAATCGCACCGGCAACTCGGTGCCGAGGAAGACTCGCAGGAGGGGAGCGAGTGCAAGGGCAGCATTACCGCTGGCCCCGGTTGCCCCGTCGCCGCTGCCGCTGTCGTTCATCGACGAGGAAACGTGGGATGAACCTTGCAAGGGTGTTCCCCCTGAATGAAACGAATCTCGGATGACCATCGAGTACTCCTTCACCTGCCCGTAAATACTTTTGCGATCCGATGTTACGGGGCGCCCCGCGATTTGATGATCCAGCTTTTCTGGTGCCAATCAGATCTGTCGTGTGATTCCAATTCCGATAGGAAGCTTGTCGGGATCCCAACCGAGGACGGCTACCGCTTGACCGAACGCGAATCGGTCAGTCATCCCGGCCACGTAGCTGACGGCTGCCTTGAGGGCCTCCGCGTCACCACCTCGCAGGTCGGCGTCGTGCCCGTCTCCGTCGGGAATGAGATTGGGCCGGTCACCGTAGTGCTCGACAAGTGCCCGAAGCACTCCGACCACGGCTTGCCCTTGGGCGACCGAACTCGGACGCAGGTAGATGTGCTCATAGTTGCAGGCCCGAAAGGCCGAAAGGGCTTCGGCATAGGTGGCCGACATTCCGATCCGACCGGTTTGCAACACCGTCGAGACCATGGCGTCGATGAACGTCCCCAATTGTTGGCTGCGGCGTTCCCCGCAGCTTTCACGCACCAAGGTCGGGAGCACACTGGGTGTGACGATCCCACTCTTCACCGCGTCTTCGAAATCGTGACAGACGTAGGCGATGCGGTCGGCCCAACTGACCACCTCCCCTTCCGGGGTGCTCGGCGCCGGCCGGGACCACGAGTGGTTGCGTATGCCATCGAGTGTCTCGCGGCAGAGGTTGAGCCGGGCCAGGGATACGTCGGCTCCCCACGGGGCGTGATCGAACCCGCCGATGACATAAGGGGACAGGGCCTCCTCGCTCGCATGACCCCCGGGTCCGTGTCCGCAATCGTGGCCCAAAGCGATGGCCTCGGTCAGTGCCACGTTGAGCCTGCATGCTCGGGCAATGCCGGCGGCCACCTGGGCCACCTCCAGGGCATGGGTCAGTCGTGTGCGCTGATGATCGTCAGGGAAGACGAACACCTGGGTCTTCCCGGCGAGACGACGGAAGGCCGGGGCATGGAGGATCCGGTCACGGTCCCGTTCGAAGCACGTCCGCCAGGGATCGGGCTCCTCTGGTCGCTGCCTGGTGCCGCCGCCATGGGCGTGGGTTGCCCCCACCGCCTGTTGTGCGTGCTCGTCCGCTTCGCGACGGGGGCGGTCGAGACCCGAGATGGGGCCGTTCGGGTCCGCCACTGTTCGGCTGTCAGCATGGGCGAATCTGGTGTCTTCGTCTCCATGGGCGTACATGGTGGACGCCCACCGCCGATTGCGTTCGCTCTCACCTTCCACAGTGCCAGTGTGCCCCATGGCTGTGCCACTGGGACGCCACGCTGCGCTGAGCTTGTATCGTCGGGGGGGTCGGCGGAACCGCTGGCAAACTGTTGAGAGGAGCGTGCCAGGTGGACGTGCGTATCGGGATCGTGCAATCCATAAAGGAGCTCGACATCGAGTTGCCCGACGATGCTGACCGCGACAAGGTCCTGGCCGACGTCGAGGTCGCACTGGCCAAGGAGGGCTCTGTCCTCTGGTTGACCGATCGCAAAGGGCGCCGGGTAGGTGTCCCGGCGGGCAAGGTCGCCTATATAGAGGTTGATGCGCCGGCCTCCGATCGTCGGGTCGGCTTCGGGGTCTCCTGATCCCAACTCCTTCAACTCCTTCAGCCATCCCGGTGATGCTTCGCCGTGGTCCGGTGGCGAGATGACAGCGCTCCTCGATCTGAAACTGGTCTTCGTGACCGGCAAGGGTGGTGTCGGCAAGACGACCGTCGCCTCGGCTCTGGCCCTGTTGGCCTCGCAGCGGGGGAAACGGGTGCTGGTGTGCGAAGTCGATGCCAAAGGCGATGTCTCCGGGTTCTACGAGGCGCCCCCGACCGGTTTTGTCGAAAAAGAGATACTCCCGGGCCTCTTTGCCATGACCATGGATACCGAGGCATCGCTTCGGGAGTATCTGAAGCTCCATTTGCGCATTCCCGTGGTAGGCCGGATCGGGCCGTTGGCCAAGGCGTTCGACTTCGTCGCCACCGCGGCTCCGGGAGTCCGGGAGATTCTCACCGTCGGCAAATTCTGCTTCGAGGTCCGTGAGCGCAATTACGATTTGGTGGTGGTCGACGCACCGGCATCGGGCCACATCATCGGGCAGTTGGCGGCGCCGCAGGCCATCAACGACCTGGTGAAGGTGGGTTTGATCCGGTCCCAGACCGACTGGATGCTCGAGATCCTTTCCGACGCCTCCCAGACGGGCCTGATTGCCGTCTGTACACCCGAAGAGATGCCCGTCAATGAGACGATCGAATTGGCGGTCCGAGTGAAACAGGACACGACCGTGCAGCTGTCGGCAGTGGTGGTGAATCGGGTCCTTCCTGAACTGTTCAGTCGGCAGGAGGAAGTCGTTTTCGACGCATTGACCACCGCCGGCCCAGCAGAAGACCTTGCCGAGTTGGTCGGGGGTGACCCCGGGCCGGTGCTCCAGGCTGCCCGGTTGGCTGTGACCATGAGGCGCACCCGCTCCACCCATCTCGAACGACTCCGGGAAGGCATCGACCCGACGGTGCCCCTTCTCTATCTTCCTTACCTTTTCACCCGCTCACACGGCCTACGGACCACTCGTCAAGTAGCGGCGTCCTTGGGCGAGGAGTTGGGATACTGATGGCGGCTGGGCGTTCGACGCAGAGGGCTGGCAGCCGGATGGACTCACCCGCGGACTCTCCGGGAAATGGTTCGGGTTCCCTCGATGGTTTGCTGGCAGCCAAAGAGATAGTCATCGCCTGTGGACCGGGCGGGGTGGGAAAGACCACCACGGCCGCCGCGGCCGGAGTAATGGCTGCCCTGCGCCAGGGGGGGAAAGTCCTGGTTTTGACGGTTGATCCAGCCAAGCGTCTGGCCAACGCCCTCGGTCTCGAGGGAATCGGCAACACCGAAAGCCGGGTACCCGACGAGGCGTTCCGGTCCGCCGGTCTGAAACCCCGGGGCGAGCTGTGGGCGGCCATGCTGGATACCAAGGAGTCATGGGATGCCCTGATCCGTAGGCACGCCCCGGATCAGCAGACCAGGGACCAAATACTGGCCAATCCGCTTTACAAAAACATCTCTGGGCGTTTCGTCCAAAGCCACGACTACATCGCCATGGAGCGGCTCTACGAGATCCACTCCGAAGGTAAGTATGACCTGATAGTCGTCGATACTCCCCCCACCCGCAATGCCCTTGACTTCCTGGATGCCCCACAGCGATTGGCCGATTTCTTTTCATCACGACTGCTGCGCTGGTTGATCGTGCCCTATCGGTCACGATTGGTAAATGTGGCGACCAAACCCTTTTACCAAGTCGCCGACCGCATCCTCGGCACCCAGTTCCTCGCCGATATCTCCGAATTCTTCGTCCTCTTTCAATCGATGTATGACGGCTTCGTCGAGCGGGCAGGGGCAGTGCAACGGCTGCTGTCTGACCGGAGGACAACATTTATGGTGGTGTCCACCCTTGAGGGCGTGCCACTCCGCGAGGCGGAGTTCTTCGCCCAGGAGCTCACCTCGCGCCATCTCCACCTCGGTGCCATCGTGTTGAACAAAGTGCTTCCTGCCTATCTCCAGGGCTCGGCAGCGGCGACGGTGGCCGAAGCGATGAAAGACCGGGCGGAGGAGTTGGCTACCTCGCTGGCACCGATGCTGGGGTCGGCCGACATCACGCTCGGCGATGTAGCTCAGATCCGGCGGGTGCTCACTGAAGTAGCAGATAGCTTCTTGAACTTCCGGGTGGTCGCACTGCGAGAAGCCGAGGAGAAGTCGCAGTTGGGCACCGTGCCTGAGGTCCTGGCCACTGTGCCGTTCTTCGATACTGATATCTACGACCTGGCTGGATTGGTCAGGTTGGGGGAGCAGATCTGGGACTGACTTCCCCAGCTCGACCCGCCTCCTTTCTGACCCCATCCCATCACCAGGAATGCCGGTCCCGGCGTCCCGGGACGTGAGCAGGATCCGCTCCGGGGGAGACCATTGAGGCGAGCCGCGATCGCAATTGTGCTCCGTGTGAATGGTCCCTGCTCACCCGTACAAGAGACCGATGCCATACAGACCCTCGGCTACACGATCGCAAATCAGTATCCGATCAAGGCAGTGGCAGATGCCATGGCCTACGAGGTCGATCGAGGTTGGATGCAAAGAGTAGGGAAGGGCCTTTACGTGCGAGGGGGCATTTCGATAGGGAGGGAGTATCGGATCCTCGCCCTCTTCCCGTGAAGTGTACGGCTGCGAATTCGGCCTACGCCGCCTGCTTTACGATGCATACATGACCGACATAGTCGATCCGGCCATCGAGGCGTATGCCGAAGCCCATACCACCGCGCCGCCGGACCTACTCGAAGCCGTCGCCTCCGAGACACGCTCCACCCTGAAGGCTCCAGGAATGATGGTCGGGCGCCTAGAGGGTCGCTTTCTCGAACTGTTGGTGTTCGGGACCGGGGCCGTTTCGATTCTCGAAATCGGTACGTTCAGTGGCTACTCGGCACTGGCCATGGCCGCGGGACTGGTACCGGGAGGATCAATCGTGACCTGTGAGATCGATCCGGTGCATGCCGAGATCGCCCAACGGCACATTGCCGCCAGCCCTTATGCCGACCGGATCGATGTGATGGTGGGTCCGGCCCTCGACACCATTGCATCGTTGCCCGGCCCGTTTGACCTGGTCTTTATAGACGCCGACAAATCCGGTTACCTCGCCTACTACGAGGCGGTCCTGGCCAAGCTTTCCCCGCGGGGGTTGATCGTGGCGGACAACACTCTCTGGAGCGGTCGGATCCTCGATCCCACCGATACGTCGGCGGACACTCAGGCGCTGCGGGCATTCAACGACAAGGTCGTCACCGATCCACGGGTGGTGGCTGTCCAGACCACCGTGCGTGATGGCGTGACGATGATCCGGCGTGCGGGCTGATCGGTGCTTGACTACCACCTCCATCTGTGGCCGCATGCCCAGAGCGATGCCGAGGCAACCATCGAACAGGTGGCGGCCTACTGTGAGCACGCCATGGCCCACGGCATCACCGAAATTGCCCTGACCGAGCACCTGTTCCGATTCACCCAAGCCAAAGATCTGCTCGGTGGTTTCTGGGACGACCTCCCCGGAGAAGCGCTTCGTCCAGGAATGGAGGCTTACTGGGACCACCACGCCCGGGTGGACCTGGATAGTTATGTCGAAGTCGTCCAAGCGGTGAAGGCAGAGGGGTTCCCTGTCGTCCTCGGTCTCGAGGTCGACTACTACCAAGGTCGGATGGACGAGGTAGCCGGTTTACTGCGTGACTACCCCTTTGATGTCCTACTCGGTTCGGTGCACTGGTTGGGTACCTGGAGGTTCGACGTCCTGAACGATCCGTCGGTGATGGCCGAATGGGAGGTTCGCGACATCGATGCAGTATGGGACGAGTACACCCGGGCCATGGAGGAGTTGGGAGCCTCAGGGGTATGTGACGTATTCGCCCATCCTGACCTGGTAAAGATCGCCGGGAGGGTCCCAGCGGTGCCCGACGAGTTCTACGATCGGATGGCAGAGGCGGCGGTGGTTTCGGGGATGGGCGCCGAGGTGTCGTCGGCCGGTTGGCGCAAACCGTTTGGCGAGGAGTACCCGGCACCCCCACTTATGCGGCGCTTTATTGCGCAGGGAGTCCCGTTGACCACTGCCTCCGACGCCCACTCTCTTCCCGACGTGGCCGACCGGGCCGAGGACTTGCGAGGGCTGCTGTTGGCGGCCGGAGTGACCGAGTTGCAGGGCTTTCGGGACCGCCGACCTCATAGGGTGCCGATTTCGCCACTGGGCGCTGAGTTGACGTCTCTGGACCCGGGAGCCTGACCGTGGCCACCCCAGCTGAGCTGGCGCTAGAGCGCACTGATCTCAATGACGTGCAGCTGGCGCACATCCAGAGACTGATGGGGACATGGGGGATCCTGGCCGATCTGTCCTTCTCCGACCTGGTGCTGATGGCGCCGATGGCGTCCCCTCCCCATCAGCTTCGGACGACAGAGCAGGTACTGGTCATTCTGGGCCAAATGCGCCCGTCCAACAGCGCCACTGTGGTGCAGCACGACCTGGTGGGTCAGTCTGTCAACGCCGCCGACTGGCCGGTGGTCACAGCTTCCTGGCAATCAGGCGATGTGGCGCGAGGCGAGATGCAGATGGAGCCTGACGAGGAGCCAGTTCGTCTCCATTGCATTCCCGTCCGGTGCGAGGGAATCCTGGTGGCGGTATTGGCCAGGCTGGTGGCCGGAGCCGGCCGTCGTCCCGGCCATCTCGAACGCACCTATCGCGATGTCTTCGACCGGTTTGCTGTGATGTTGTCGGAGTCGACGTTTCCGTTCCCCAGCGAAGAGGTCGCTACTGAAGAGGCTCCACGGGTGGGTGACGGCATTGTGCTGGTCGACGAAGAGGGCCGGGTGCGCTATGCCTCGCCCAACGCCACCAACGCGTTGCATCGCATGGGGATGTATTCCCAACTCGAAGGTCGCCGCCTCTATGACCTGGGGTTGGAGGAGTCGGCCATTGAATGGGCCCTAGCCTCTGCATTGCCGGTGGTCGAAGAGGTGGAACGCCGCCCTGACGTCATCGTCTTGTTGCACTGCATCCCGCTGTTGGACCATGGCGACGTCACCGGCTGTCTGGTTCTCCTGCGTGACGTGACCGACGTCCGCCGGCTCGACCGTTTGCTGCTTTCCAAGGATGCGGCCATCCGCGAAGTTCATCATCGGGTCAAGAACAATCTGCAGACCATCTCCGCCCTCCTCCGCCTGCAGGCTCGTCGACTGCCGCCCGGCGTCGGTCGGGTAGCGCTCTTTGAAGCGGAACGGCGGGTCCAGTCGATCGCCGTCGTCCACGAGATCCTGTCCCGCGAGCCGAGAGACCAGGTGCCGTTCGACGAAATCGTCACCGCGTTGATTCGTATGGCCGAAGACTCGGTGGTGTCATCGGCCAAGGTGACGTTCAGCGTGACCGGGGAACTGGGGGAGGTGCCCGCCGATGTCGCCACTCCGTTGGCAGTGGTTCTGGCCGAGCTATTGCAGAACGCTGTCGAGCACGCGTTCATCGAGTTCGACAAGGACGACGCCGATAGGCCTGACCGACCCGGCACCGTCCGAGGTACGTCCAAGCCGGTCGGTCATATAGCCGTTCACCTGGCCGCCGACGATACCCGACTGGTCGTCGAAGTGGCCGATGACGGCTCGGGACTCCCGGAAGGGTTCGATTTCGACGTCACCATGAGCCTGGGACTCTCGATCGTCCGGGACCTGGTCAGGACCCAGTTAGATGGGTCCATCGTCATGCGTGACCGGAACGAAAAAGACTCGGAGTCGACCGGAACCGAGGTGTTGATCGAACTGCCGGTGCACGAAGCCCAACGCATCGGTTCGTAATTCGCCCCATCGGCCATCGAGGCGATGAAACCGGATCAGTGGATCGGAAAGATGCGGCGTCCCGGTCCCGGTCACCCGGCGGAGGGAAAGTTCAGGCTCAGGAAGCCCGCCGGCGCGATGCCAGCCAGGCCTTGCGGAGCTTCCGTCGCTCCTCTTCAGAAGTGCCACCCCATACGCCGGACTCCTGGTTGGTAGCCAGGGCGAAGTCGAGACACGGTTCCTGAGCATCGCAGATCCGACACACTCGTTTGGCCGCTTCGATCTGATCGATCGCCGGACCAGTGGTGCCGATGGGGAAGAAAAGGTCGGGTTCCGTGCTGCGACAGGCAGCCAGGTCGCGCCAGTCCCCCTCGTCCCATTCGACAGTCCGATTCCACACGAGGGCCACGATGCTTCCTCCGCTCCCGATTTCGAGATACCCCATTGTGATCTGTTTCACATAGCTCAGCGCCTAAAAGTCGCCGGCCATTCGGGGTTCCCCTCTAGAGTAACCACCGCAATGCATGGTTGCAAGCAATTTTGCCGGGATGAGCGTCACATTTTTGGCAGTTTTCACGCCTGAGGGCACTCGGAGGATCAATGTGAGTGTGAACGTGGCCATTCAGGCCCATAGGGGGAGCCCGGATCCATCCGGTGGGATTTCCGAGAACACCCTGGAAGCCTTTGCCCGTGCTCGGCGACTGGGGGCTGATGGTGTCGAACTCGACGTCCGTCTCACGGCTGACGGCGCCTTGGCCGTCTATCACGACCCGAATATCCCCGGGGTCGGGAGGGTGGTTGACCTGGAGGTGCACCAACTACCCGACCACGTGCCTCTCCTGGCGGCAGCCTTCGGGGCGTGCGTGGGCATGACGGTGAATGTCGAGGTGAAGAACCTCCCCACCGAGGCGAACTACGACCCTGACGAGACGGCCGCCAGGGCGGTGGCCAACGCTATAGCCGAGGCCGACCTGGGAGAGGGCGTCGTCGTCTCGTCGTTCTGGCCCCCGTCGCTCGATGCCGTCTTGGCCGTTGACCCGGCGCTCGCCACCGGGTTGTTGTTGGCCGAGTGGGCGGATCCGACCCAAAGCCTGATTATGGCGCAAGACATGGGCTTTCGGGCTCTGCATCTCCACCAGTCCCTGGTAACCGCGGCCCTGGTGGAGGAGACCCACGCTGCCGGTCTGGCGGTGGCCGTCTGGACGGTCAACGACCCGGAAGCCATGACGGCCATAGCCACCTACGGCGTCGACACCATCATCACCGACGACGTCCCTCTGGCCGTGACCACCATCAGAGTGAACTGACCGACCCGGGCGAGATCACCGAGAGGACGACCTTCTGACCAGGGATCGCGTGATCGATTGGTCGTGGAAGGCGTTTTTCGTCAACAATGCACGGCCATGAACGTCGTCGTCTGTGTGAAACAGATCCCCGATCCGGCCGCGCCGCCGTCACTCGATCCGGGGACGAACAACCTGATCCGAGCGGGCAAGCTCATTCTCGATGACTCCGACGCCTACGGGGTCGAGATGGCGTTACAGCTGGTCGACAAGGCGGGCGAGGGCGAAGTGACCCTGGTGTCCATGGCCCCGAACGGTGAGACCTCCGGGCTTCGAACCGCACTGGCCATGGGAGCCGCCAAGGCCATTTTGATCAGCGACGACAGCCTGGCCGGCACGGACGCACTGGGAACCGCCAAGGTGCTGGCCGCGGCCATCAAGCGGGCAGATCCGGACTTGATCCTGGCCGCCACCGAGTCCACCGACGGGTATACCGGTACGACTCCGGTCCAGATCGCCGAGATCCTGGGTCTTCCGTCGGTCACCTTCGCCAAGAAGGTCGAAATCGACGGCGGCTCGCTCAAGGTCGAGCGTCAGACCGAGGCTGGTTACGACGAGGTCGAGAGCCCGCTTCCGGCCCTGGTCACCGTTACCGCCGGCGTCGTGGAGCCCCGCTACCCGTCGTTCAAGGGGATCATGGCCGCGAAGTCGAAGCCGGTCGAAACCTTGACCATCGCCGATCTGGGCATCGATGCAGGCCAGGTGGGAGCCACCGGCGCCCGCCAGGAGATCACCGATGTGTCCGCCTCGGAGGAACGTGCGTCGGGCGAGATAGTCGTCGACGAAGGTGACGCCTACCAGCGGGTCATCCAGTTCCTCGAGCAGCTGAAGGTCCTGTAGGGACCGAGTAGGGAGAACGAACACACAATGTCAATTGACAAAATCTGGGTCCTGGCCGAAGTGGCCGACGGAAAGCCCATCACCGCCAGCCTCGAGCTGATCAGCCACGCCAAGTCCCTGGCCGGGACAGTGGAGGCCGTCGCCTATGGCGAAGAGACCTCTGCTATCGCCGGAACCCTCGGCGAGTACGGCGCCACCACCGTTCATGACGTGGGCGACCTCGGCGGTTCGCTGCCGGGCGCGCCGGTGGCCGACGCTATCGCCGCCGCCATCGAGGCCGGCAACGGTCCCGACGCCATTCTGTTTCCTGCCACCTATGACGGTCGGGACATTGCCGGGCGTCTCTCCGCCAAGATCGACAGGCCGGTTCTCACCAACGTGGTCGGGCTGGTCGCCGGCGATGGTGGTCTCATTACCCAACATGCCGTCTTTGGTGGTGCCCAGATTGCCACCGCCCGATTTGTCGGCGATGGACCGGGGCTTTTCGTGATCCGGGCCAAGTCGTTCCCGGCCGAGACGTCCGGAGGCGGCCAGGCGGAGGTCGTGGCGGCAGCAGCGACCGAGAGCGGTCCCACCAACGGCGCCAAGATCGTGGCCAGTCATGTGGAAGAGCGCACCGGTCCCAAGCTCGACGAAGCCAATGTGGTGGTCTCCGGCGGACGTGGTCTCGGGGAAAAAGAGAACTATGCCCTCATCGAGGAACTCGCGTCATTGTTGAAAGGGGCGGCGGGTGCCAGCCGCGCCATCGTCGATGCCGGGTGGGTTCCCTACTCTCACCAAGTCGGGCAGACCGGGAAGACTGTCAAGCCGACGGTGTACGTGGCCTGTGGGATCTCCGGGGCCACCCAGCACCTGGTGGGCATGAAGAACTCCAAGAACATCGTGGCCATCAACAAGGACCAGGATGCTCCGATCTTCTCCGTTGCCGACCTCGGCATCGTGGGTGATGTCCATAAGGTCCTCCCCAAGCTCATCGAGGCGCTGAAGGCGCGGGGCTGACCGACGAACAGACGGAGCCGCCACCCCGTCTGGCATACCTCCCGATACCGAGCGGAGCGTTACCGAGCGGCAACGGGATGCATCAACTAATACTGGCAGGGTGACGGGTAGCGTCAGGATTTGCGGCGCCTCGTCGCGCCATCCAACGTCCGCACCTTTCGAACGACGGAACCATGCTCTTTCCCACCATCGATTTCGCCATCTTCTTCGCTGTGGTGTTCACGGTGAACTGGCTTCTGAACCCCTATTCGGTGCCATGGAAGATTTTCATGGTGGCGGCCAGCTACTTTTTCTACGCATGGGCTGACTGGCGGTTCATGTTTCTGCTGGCGGCCTCAACGGTGATCGCCTATACCGGCGGCGGCATTCTCGATCGACTGGAGGGGCAAGCCAAGCGGCTGGCTCTCTGGGTGACCCTGGCGCTGCTGCTCGGGCTACTGGCGTGGTTCAAGTACTACGTCTTCTTCACTGTCAATGCTGACAATCTCTTCCACTTCATGGGATTTGATCGTCCATTGCCCCTCCTGAACGTGTCCCTTCCCATCGCCATATCGTTTTTCACGTTCATGGCCATCAGCTATGTGGTCGACGTCTACCGGGGAACACTGAAAACGGCCCGACCCATGGACCTGGCCGTCTACCTTTCGTTCTTTCCCCATCTGGTTGCCGGCCCCATCGTCCGGGGCACGGAACTACTCCCTCAGATCCGTCGACGGCGCGATCCGGCTCACATCAACTACACCGAAGCGATCTGGTTGATCGGCGCCGGACTGGCCAAGAAGGTGGTCCTGTCCTCCTACTTGGCCACCTACGTGGTCGACCCGGTCTTCGCCTCCCCGCGTCAGCACTCAGGGCTGGAGGTCATCTTCGCGGTGTGGGGCTACGCCGTACAGATCTACGCGGACTTCAGTGGATACACCGACATCGCCATCGGGGTCGCCCTGCTGCTCGGATTCCGCTTTCCCCAGAACTTCAACCGTCCCTATACCGCCGTCTCTCTCCAGGACTTCTGGCGCAGATGGCATATGACATTGTCCAACTGGCTTCGGGACTACCTCTACATTCCGTTGGGCGGCAACCGGGGCTCCGAGCGGAAAATCTCGGTCAACATCCTCATCACCATGCTTCTCGGTGGTCTCTGGCACGGGGCGGCGTGGACGTTCATCGAATGGGGCCTGTTCCACGGGGTCGGTCAGATCGTCGGCCGCCAACGGCGTCTGTGGCGAAAGGCCCACGGGCTACCCCTTGAGCCCGGTGGCCGGGTGCGCATTGCCGTGGCGCAATTCGTGACGTTCCAGTTGGTGTGTATCGGGTGGTTGCTCTTCCGTGCCCCATCCTTCTCCAATGCCTGGTCGATGGTGGGCCGGCTCTTCCACGGTTGGGGATCGTCCCCGTTGGTGACCCCCTTGGCCGTGCTGGCCGTCGCCATCGGCATTGCCACCCAGTTCATGCCCGACGGATGGGTCGACCGGATAAGAAGAGCCTTTGCCGACCGGCGTCTGGCCGTCCAGGGAGCCATACTGGGCGTGGTGCTTCTGGCCATCACGACGCTGGGACCCCAGGGCGTCGCCCCGTTCATCTACTACCGGTTCTGACGTGAACATCCTCCCTGACACCCCGTCGACATCTCCGCCGGAGCCCGGGTTCTCGGCACCCGACCCCACCGGCTCGACCGACGCCCATGGCGCCGGGGTGGTGAAGCCACGCGACGCTCCCGGCGCCATGGAACTTCCGTGGACCCGTATTCTCATCGTCGGAGCCATCTGTTTTGCCGTGTGGTTACTCCTCGATGCCCCGAGCCTCCAGAAATCGGCCCAGGCGTCACCGCTCGGCTCGCGCCGCACGGTGTCGCTGGACGTGGTGGGCCCCGTCGCCGCCGTCAGCCGAGGACTGGGACTGGCTCATGTTGTGGGCTGGACCGACGACCTGCTCGGTCGCTCGGTCGGCGGCGGTCCGTCCTTGAGCATCGCCACGCCCCCGATCATCCCGGTGAGCAAGGGCAACGGTAAGGGTAAGGGCCCCGCCCTGGCCGTCACCATCCCAACCACCACCCCGACCGCCAGCACGGCACCCACCCCGACCACCCTGCCGCCTCTTCCCCAGCACCCGACCGCAGCCAATCCTCTCCAGGTGGTGGTGATCGGGGACTCGATCGGCATCGACCTGGGTCCACCGCTGACCAACGACCTGATCGGCACGGGTGTGGTGGCCGCCATCTTGGATGGCAAGATCGACACCGGGTTGTCGCGACCCGATTACTTCGATTGGCCGGCCGAGCTACGTGCTGATCTGGCCAATCACCACCCCCAACTGGTGGTGGTGATGATGGGTGCCAACGACCCCCAGAGCCTGGAGGTCAACGGGACGGCCGTGGCCTACGGCACCGCCGGGTGGAACGCGGCCTACTCGGCCCGGGTGGGGGCGTTCATGGACACCGCCAATGCGGCTGGAGCCCACATGCTGTGGGTTGGCATGCCACCCATGGCCGGGTCGCAACTCGATGGGGAGATGAACGTGGTGAATGGACTGGTGCAGTCCCAGGCGGCGACTCGGCCAGCGGGTGTCACCTACCTGAGCTCGCGCAACGTGCTCGGTGACGGGCAAGGCAACTACACCGCCTATCTCACCAATGGGTCGGGTTCCGAGGTCAACATCCGGACTCCCGACGGGATCCATCTGACCCTCGGTGGCGGGGAGGTCCTGTCCCAGGCGGTCATGAACTCGATCCGGGGAACTCTGAAGATCGCCCTTCCGGGCTGACAACCTGTGATTCCAAACCCGCGACTAGACGAGCGGCCACGGGTAGGGCGGGCGGTCGCCCTCCGGTTCGGGAAATGTCCCCGTGTCGAGCAGTGCCCGGATCCGGTCCACCAGGTCGTGTCGCTCCGGCCGGGTGAGGAGACGGGCCACCTGATCGGGGAGTTCGAGCGCCAGTCCCTCGAGGTCGGCCAGGCGCGACTCGGGGACGTCGTCTCCGGCGAAGTCCCACATCACCGTGCGCAGTTTGGGATCCGAGTGGAAGCACAGCCCGTGGTCAATACTCCACAGGCGTCCGTCACCGCTACTGAGCACGTGACCGCTCTTGCGGTCGGCGTTATTTGCCACCACATCGAATACGCAGATAGCCCTGAGCTGGCTATCGAAGTCGCCGCTCTCGAACAGCGTGAAGTAGTGCTGCCGGTAGTCGGCCTCGACAAAGAGCTGCAACGATCCCGCTCCAAAGGGCCCGTCGTCCCGGGCCACAGTGGGTGGCACCAGGCCCCACCCCAATGCCTCGGAAAGGGCGTAAGCCGCCACCTCGCGTCGATAGAGGCCGCCGGGGAAGTCCCAGAGCTCCTGCTCGCCACGGGCCGGTTTGTACACGGCCCGGAGTGGACCGGTGCCTACCGAAACCAGGAAGGTGAGGTTGGAACTCCAGGGCAGTCGGCCCTCGATGGTGAGCTCGGCATCGGCCAGTTCGACCAGGGCATCTCCGAGACTGGGACCGTCATCGGGTCGCCATCCGTTCAGGTTGTCGGAGGCCGGTGGCCGTTTGTCCGTGGGCATTCGTGTCCAGAGGGGTCGAGGGGTGATCCGCACAGCGGGCAGGGGGGCCGACCTGAGGTCACCAGGGTGGTGGCCTGTATGGCGAAGGCGGCAGCCTGTTCCCGGGTGACCGACAGGCGGGCAATGGCCCCGCTTTCGTCTTCGGGCACCAGTTCCTCGATGACGATGACGACACGGTCATCGATGTTGTCGTAGGAGACTCCGAGGGTTCCTATGGCCCACGCCGGTTCCGACGGCTCTTCGAGGGAGAGGTCGTGAGGAAGGTGCTCGGGGCGTTTCTGATCCCGGACGATTTGGGCCAGGTAGTCGGCCAACACCGACACTTGTTGTTTTTCGATCTTCAGGGTGAGCAGGAGCGGTCCCTGACGGCATTGGAGGAGAAAGAGCCGCTGACCTACCGGACCCACCGTCCCCACAGTGAAGCGATCCGGGGTGGACAGGTCATAGCCCTCGCTCACGACATGACCAATCCGGACAGGGAGGCGGTGGTATTCACACAGAGCACGTGGGGTCCGTGCTCGCTGTAGGCAAGGGCACTGATCGAACAAGGTGAGATGACCAGGCGCTGGAACAGATCAAGATGGGTGCCGGCCGCCGCCGCCACCGCTGCTTTGATCGGATCGGCGTGGGAGACCACCACGATGGTCTCACCCGGGTGGAGTCGGACCAGCCGAGCGATGGTCGACGTGATTCGGGCCTGCATCTCCAAGAAGGACTCGCCTCCGGGGAACCGGAAGCCGCTGGGCCATTGCTGGACCTGGGTCCACTCGGGCTTTTTGGCCAACACCTTCAACTGGGCGCCTGTCCATTCGCCGAAGTCGCACTCGAGCAAACCCCGATCCGAGCGGACCCGGAGCCCCAACTGCCGGGCGATCGGTCGGGCCGTCTCGAACGTGCGCTCGAGCGGTGAGGCGTAGACGGCCACCGGCGTTCCCTGCCCCTGGCTGGTCACGCCGCCGATGCGGGCCGCGACCTCGTCGGCTTGGGCCAGACCGTCCTCGGACAGGTGGAGATCGGGCGCCCGACCAGGGAGGATCTTCCCGGTGGTCGGCGTCGTCCCGTGACGGACCATGAGGACCACCGTCGGTCGGGGAACTGGAGTCCGTCGGCTGGGCACGCTTGTCAACCGTACTCTGTCCGAACGGACACCGATCCGCCCCGACTGCGGTTCATCCCGGTCGAGATCAGACCGGGTCTGGAAGGCGCCGGGGCATGGGTACCGCTGTCTCCGGCCACCGCTTACGGCTCACCCGGGCCAACCGGTGCAGGAGGGCGATGGCTCCCGGGTCATCATCCCCCGGACGGGTCTCCACCGAACCGTCGGCGATCATCCCATTGAGCAGATCCCGTCCCTTGTCGGTTCGTACGATGGTCAATGTCCAATCGTTGAAGGCGCCGATACCTCCGGTGGAGATGTCGGCGTGCTCGGCCGCGAAGTCGGGGCACGTCTTGCATCCTTCGCGAGTCCAGGCTTGAGCCTCTTTGAGTGGGATTTCGTGGAACTTGTCGTCTCGCGTCCACACCTGAAACACGCCCTTGATGTTCATCTTGGTGATTTCGGCGCGTGCAATGCCGTACTTGGCCTCGAACAGTTCGGGGAAGATGGCGTCGTCGAAAGTCTTGGAGCAGAGCAGGCCGACGGTCAGGGAAAGCCGGCGGGCGATCTTTCCCGCCTTGCGGGCAGCCATCATGGCAGGCGCCGACGCCTGGCAGCCCATGCCGACCAGAGCGATTCGCTCCGCGCCGGCCTCGATAGCCTGGGGATAGGCCAAGGGGTTGGCCGAGTAGGTGTACCGGGACCCCGCCGCCGCCAGCACCTCCTCGCGGGTGGTGGCCACCGCGGGTACTGCCTTCCAGGTCGACCCGTCACCCTCAAGTTCTGAGACGAGAGCGGCGTCGATCACATCGTGCCCGAGCGCCCAGATGAGGAGGGCCGACACCAGGCCCCCGTCCTGTCCCGCCATGTGAACGTCGGGATCGGTGGCTCGCACCAACAGGATGTCCGAAGAGACTCCGGCCACCTCGGCAGGGGTCCGCTCCCGTCCGAACAGATGGGTGTCGATCTCGGGCTCCCACAGCCTGAACCGGGGACACGCCCGGGTGCACATGGTGCAGCCCTTGATGCCGTGGGTGCAGTTCTCGGCACCGCCGTCGGCATCGATGTGAAACGGCTTGTACTTGCCGCCGGTATCGTCGTAGGAGAGAACATCGTGGGGGCAGGCGATGATGCATGCGGCACAGCCCGTGCACAGTCCTGAGGTCACGACCTCTGGGAAGAGTTCGAGCCAGTGTGGCTTTTCGGGAGGCATGGGAACACCATAGCGATGGTGACCGGAACGGTGGGTGTGGCCACGTCGACAGCTCAGCCAGGCAGGGTGGATCGGGCCGGAGTGCCCGAGCGCAACCCCCGGTTCCACCACGCCGGATGCACGTCGGCCTCGGTTGTGGCCCAGGCGAAGTGGTGGCGAGCCGATCGGCGGAGGAGGGGGAGCCCGGCCAGCCCGACCAGGGCCCAGCGACGCCGGGAGGGGGACAACTCGAGCAACGAGAGGATCGAGGCCAGCCCCCACAGGCCGAGGATGGTGTTGTAGGCGGGCAGCCGAGAGGGTGGGAGTCCTTCGGCTTCGGTGAGCACGGGAATGCCGAACCGGTTCCGCCGCCATGGCCACAGGGTGAAGTGGACGATGACACCGGCCAGACCCGCCCCCGACAGTAGGGCCAGCACGCCGTCCCACCGCCGGCTGCCTCGGGCGGCCACCAAAAACCACAGACCCAGCTCCACAACCCAGAAGGCCCCGGACCCGGTGAGGCCCAACTCGGGCTGCCAGACCAGACCGACGCCGTTGCCGAGCTCGAAGCCGTGATGGGCGGCGGTGCCGGCCGCGGCCGCCACCGACAGGGGTCGCCGGATCCGCCGTGTGGGTGTTCTTCTCAGCACTGGTCGATGGGTGGAGTCTCGGGGCACGCCTCCGAGCGTAGGGGACGGGGCTCCGTCCCGTCCCCTGGTGGCTGGTGTGCCTGTGCTGTTCCGTCCGGGCTGGCCGGGCCTCGGGGTCAGTGACCCCGGGAGATCCACTCGTCGAGGTGTGGCGCCTCTTCCCCGATCGTGGTCCCGTCGCCGTGGCCGGGAAGCACCCGCGTGTCGGTGGGTAGGGTCAGCAAGCGGTGACGGATCGATTCGATGATGGTGGGGAAGTCCGAGAAGCTCCTCCCGGTTGCCCCCGGACCACCGCGGAAGAGGGTGTCGCCGGTGAAGACCACCCCGAGGTCGGCACCGAAGAGGGAGCAGCCACCGGGGGTGTGGCCCGGGGTATGGATGACCCGCAATACCCGCCCCCCGGCCTCCAGGTCGGCACCATCGACCAGTTCAGAATCGGGCGCCCGAGAGGGGTAGACCTGATCCCACAGCGGGCGGTCGTCGGGATGGAGCCAGATCGGTGCACCGACGTGGTCGGCCAGGGATGTCGCCGCGTTGATGTGATCGTTGTGGCCGTGGGTGGCCACGATCCCGATGGTGCGGCGTGAGCCGATGGCCTCGACGATGGGGCGGTGGTCGTGGGCGGCGTCGATGACCAGTACCTCGTGGTCGTCGCCGACCAGCCAGACGTTGTTGTCGACGGCGAAGTCCTGACCGTCGAGAGAGAATGTCCCCGAGGTGACCACGTGTCCGATCACTGTGGCATCCTGACGACCGAGCGGAGCACCTCTCCCCGTTCCATCCGGTGAAAGGCCTCTTCGACGTCGCCGAGGCCGATCGTCTCGGACACAAATCGATCGAGATCGAGCCGCCCCTGGAGATAGAGGTCGACCAGCATGGGGAAGTCGCGGGAGGGGAGACAGTCCCCGTACCAACTCGGCTTCAATTGTCCCCCACGCCCGAAGAAGTCGATCATGGGCAGGTCGATCCGCATGTCGGGCGTCGGGACACCCACCTGGACCAGTGTCCCGGCCAGGTCACGGGCGTAGAACGCCTGCTCCATGACCGCCGGGTTTCCCACTGCCTCGATACAGACATCGGCGCCGTGGCCGTTGGTCAGTGCCCGGATGGCCTCCACCGGATCCTCGATGTCGGCGTGCACGACATGGGTGGCGCCGAAGGAGCGGGCCAGATCGAGCTTTCCGCCGTCGAGGTCGACCGCGATCACCATGGTGGCTCCGGCCAGCCCGGCGCCGGCGATGGCGGCGCAGCCCACTCCGCCGCACCCGAAGACGGCCACCGAATCACCCAGACCGACCTCGCCGGTGAACATGGCCGCGCCGAGCCCGGCCATGACCCCACAGCCGAGGAGTCCCACGGCCTCGGGCCGAGCCCGCCGGTCGACCGGTGTGCACTGCCCGGCGGCCACCAGTGTCTTTTCGGCGAAGGCACCGATACCCAGGGCGGGAGTGAGCGCAGTCCCATCGAGCAATGTCATCTCCTGAGTTGCGTTGTGGGTGGCGAAGCAGAACCACGGCCGGCCCCGGCGACAGGCTCGGCACTCGCCGCAGACCGCCCGCCAGTTCAGGACCACGAAATCGCCCTGCGCAACCGAGGTCACGTCCGGCCCGACGGCATCGACTATTCCGGCGGCCTCGTGGCCGAGGAGGAACGGGAACTCGTCGTTGATCCCCCCTTCCCGGTAGTGAAGGTCGGTGTGACACACCCCGCACGCCTGGACCTGCACCACCACCTCGCCAAGCGATGGCTCGGGGATCACGATGGTCTCGAGCGAGACCGGTTCACCCTTGGCTCGAGCCACGACACCGCGCACTTCGGTCTGCATCCGGTTCTCTCCTGTACTGGTCAGTCGTTGACGAGCCTTTGCTTCGGGCCCCCATATTACGTGGTGCCTTCGGGACGCCCGATGGGTCCGCTTCGGTACCCTCGTCATGTGCCCGAGCTCCCCGAAGTCGAGTCCTATCGGCGCCTGGCCGAAACCGCTGTCGACCGGAGCATCGCCTCGGTGGCGACCCCCGATGCCTGGTACCTGAAAAGCGGAACGACCGGCCCGACGTTACGTCGCCTCCTGGTCGGCCACCGGTTCACCGCGGCTCGACGCCGGGGAAAGCTGCTCCTGCTCGACACCGACGGCGGCCCGGTCGTCGGCATCCGGTTCGGCATGACCGGCTTGTTGACCGTCGACGGCGCATCGAGCGTCGGTCAACTCATTTCTGTCCCCCGGCGGGACAACCCGGCGTGGGACAGGTGCATCGTCCGTTTCGACGACGGGGGTGCCATGGCCGTTCGGGACCCGAGACGCCTGGGGGGCATTGTGGTCGATCCGAGCCTCACCCACCTGGGTCCTGATGCCCTGTCGATCACCAGGGGCCAGCTGGCTGCCGCCCTCGGGGGATCGGTCGCCCCGCTCAAGGCCCGACTGCTCGACCAGTCCAAGGTGGCCGGCATCGGGAACCTGATCGCCGACGAGGTGCTCTGGCGGACCGGCCTCTCACCGGAACGTCCGGCCCGGTCCTTGTCGCCGGCCGACGTCGGTCGGCTCCACCGCCGGGTGGGCCGAACCCTGGGTCTCCTCATGGAACGGGGCGGATCCCACCTCGGCGATCTGATGGAGGAGCGCCACCCGGGAGGTCGTTGTCCGAGGGACGGAGAGGAGCTGACCCGTTCGACCATCGGTGGTCGAACCACGTGGTGGTGCCCGACCCATCAGCAATGACCCATCGGGGACGTGCCGGTCTGCGCCGGAGGCGCCTCGGTCAGCCTTCGATCTCGGCCAGCACCTTGGCCGCATGGCCATCGGCCTTCACGTGGTACCAGGGCCGGGCCATCTTCCCGTCGGCCCCGATGAGGAAGGTGGACCGGATGACGCCGATCGACTTCTTCCCGTACAGGGTCTTTTCGCCCCAGGCTCCGTACGCCTCGCCCACTTTGTGGTCGGCGTCGGTGAGCAGCGGAAAGGTGAGACCGAACTTGGAACGGAACGCCTGGTGCTTTTCGGCGGGGTCGCCCGAGATGCCGAGTACCGGGACGTCGGCTTTGGAAAAGGCGTGGAGGTTTTCGTTGAACTGGCACGCCTCTTTGGTGCAGCCGGGGGTGTCGTCCTTCGGATAGAAGTAGATGACTACCTGTTTGCCCACGAAATCCTTGAGCGAGATCTCCTTCCCGTCCTGGTCTGGCAGGGTAAACGCCGGAGCTCGGTCGCCTGGCGCCAGTTTTCCCATGGGTCACTTCCTTCCGTTCGTTTGTTTATCCACCTTGGCACACTCCGGTGGTACGAGAGCCGCGTTGTCGTGGGAGACTTAGAGAAGAACGCAGTGTGAAGGGAACAGATCCATGACCGAGCCGATCACCATCACGTCACCACCGGAACGCCCGCCCCACAACCGGCGGAAGGTCTATGTGGGCGGGGAGGGCGGCGTACGGGTTCCGTTCGTCGAGGTCACGCTGTCCGACTCGCCCGGTCGCAACGGCGCAGAACCCAATCCGCCGGTCCATCTCTACGACACCTCGGGACCGGGCTCCGTCCCCACGGTGGGGCTGCCGTCATTGCGGGCTGACTGGGTCGCCGGTCGCGGCGACGTGGAGGCGTACCAGGGTCGTCCGGTGGGCCGTCGCGACGACGGTCGGGCCGCGGTGCGGCGCACCGGGCCGGATCCCGAGCTCTTCCCGGCGACCGGTCGCCAGCCGCTGCGATCGAAGGGCACCGCGGTCACCCAGCTCCACTACGCCCGGAGAGGGGATGTCACCCCCGAGATGGAGTTCGTAGCTGTCCGGGAGAGTATGGCCCCCGAGTTCGTCCGGGACGAGATCGCTTCCGGCCGGGCCATCCTCCCCGCCAACGTCAACCACCCCGAGTCCGAGCCCATGATCATTGGCTCCAACTTCCTGGTGAAGGTCAACGCCAACATCGGCAACTCGGCGGTGTCCTCGTCCATCGACGAGGAGGTGGAGAAGCTGACCTGGGCCACCCGCTGGGGTGCCGACACAGTCATGGACCTCTCCACCGGTCCGGACATCCACACCACCCGTGAGTGGATCATGCGGAACTCGCCGGTCCCCATTGGCACAGTGCCTATCTATCAGGCCCTGGAGAAGGTGGACGGGAGCCCCGAGGAGTTGACCTGGGACCTCTACCGTGACACCTTGATCGAACAGGCGGAGCAAGGTGTCGACTACTTCACCATCCACGCCGGGGTGCTGCTGCGGTACGTGCCCATGACCGCCAAGCGGATGACCGGCATCGTCAGCCGGGGCGGATCGATCATGGCCGCGTGGTGCCTGGCCCACCACACCGAGAACTTCCTCTACACCCGGTTCGAGGAGATCTGCGAGATCATGGCCGCGTACGATGTCGCCTTCTCCCTCGGAGACGGGTTGCGGCCCGGCTCGATCGCCGACGCCAACGACGAGGCCCAGTTCGCCGAGCTGTCTACGTTGGGCGAGCTCACCGAGATCGCCTGGCGCCACGATGTGCAGGTGATGATCGAGGGACCGGGCCATGTGCCCCTCCACAAGGTGGTCGAGAACGTCACCCTGCAGAAGGAGGTCTGCCACGAGGCACCCTTCTACACCCTGGGCCCACTCACGGTGGATGTGGCACCGGGTTACGACCACATCACCTCGGCCATCGGGGCCGCGGTGATCGGCATGGCCGGGACCGCCATGCTCTGCTACGTCACCCCCAAGGAGCACCTCGGTCTCCCCAACCGCGACGACGTGAAGCAGGGAATGATCGCCTACAAGATTGCCGCCCACGCCGCCGACCTGGCCAAGGGTCATCCCGGGGCCCAATCTTGGGACGACGCCCTCTCCAAGGCCCGGTTCGAGTTCCGGTGGGAGGATCAGTTCAACCTGGCCATGGATCCCGAGACGGCCCGGGCGTACCACGACGAAACTCTGCCGGCCGAGCCGGCCAAGACGGCCCACTTCTGCTCCATGTGCGGTCCGAAGTTCTGTTCGATGCGGATCAGCCAGGACGTGCGGGACTATGCCGCGGCCAAGGAGTTGGACCTGACCACCGCGGTGGAACTGGGCCTGAAAGAGAAGTCGATCGAGTTCCGTGACGCCGGGTCCGAGGTCTATCGGGAGCCTTCGACCACCTGACCAAGGTATGGCCGGGACGGATGAACCCGGTTCCCGGTCGGTTCAGGGGTAGACTGGTGGCTGTGGTAGGGCACCGTGCCCATCCACCGGGGTCTTCCTCATTCTGTTTGTCAGGTCCGCAGCCGTGGACCGGATGGCCGGCCCGAGGCGGGCCCGCCTGTATCCGTGAGTCCCACGAATACCGATGGCCGGCCCCCGGCCGTCACCCAACAGATGAGAGGCAACACACCCCATGACAACCACAGCCGAGCAATCGGGCCGCGCCCGCACACTCGAACATGACGGCGGCAGTCCCGAGGACGAAGCTCCCACCTTCGACTCGCTCGGGGTCGACCCGGCACTGGTCAAGGCCCTCGCCGTCCAGGGAATTACCACCGCATTCTCCATTCAGGCCATGACGGTGGCCGATGCACTCGCCGGTCGTGATGTCTGCGGCAAGGCCAAGACCGGCTCGGGGAAGACCCTGGCCTTCGGACTCCCGCTCCTGCAGCGAACCATGCTGACGAGGGCCACCGAGCCCGGCCGGCCCCGGGCCCTGGTGCTGGTACCTACCCGTGAGCTGGCCGTGCAGGTGAGCGAAGTCCTCGAAACCCTGGCCGACGAAGTCGGTCTCCGAGTGGTAGCCGTCTACGGCGGCGCCGATATCGAGCGTCAAGTGAAGAAGCTTCGCAAGGGTGTCGACGTGATCATCGCCACGCCAGGACGGCTCATCGACCTGGGCGACCGTGGCGAGCTTTCGGTGGCCGACATCGAGACGCTGGTGCTGGACGAGGCGGACCGCATGGCCGATATGGGCTTCATGCCCCAGGTCGAGTGGGTCCTCCGGCGATTGGAGCGGAAGCACCAGACCCTGTTGTTCTCGGCCACGCTCGACGGTGCCGTTGACCGTTTGGTGAGTCGTTACTTGACCGACCCGGTCTACCACGAGGTGGCGTCGCCAAGTACCACCGTCGAGGAGATGGAGCACCGATTCCTCGAGGTGCACCAAATGGACAGGGTGAAGGTGTGCGCCACCATCTGCCGCCACTCGGAGAAGACCCTCGTGTTCGTTCGGACCAAGCGGGGCGCTGACCGTCTGGTCGAGCAACTTCGCAAGGAGGGGGTCAACGCCGACGCCATCCACGGCGATCTGCGGCAGGCCAACCGGGAGAGGACATTGAAGGACTTCGGGATGGGCAAGCTACCGGCGTTGGTGGCTACCGACGTGGCCGCCCGAGGATTGGACATCGACGCGGTCGACGTGGTCATCCACTTCGACCCGCCCGAGGATCACAAGGCATATCTCCACCGCTCGGGTCGCACGGCCCGGGCCGGTGAGACAGGGGTGGTCGTCACGTTGGTGCAGTGGAACCAGGTCCTCGAAGTGGAGCGCATCCAACAACGCATCGGGTTGAAGATCCCGATCGTGGAGATCTTTTCCAACGACTCGCGCCTGGCCAACCTGGCCTCGTGGAATCCGGTCCGCGTGTGATGCCAGAGGTTCATTCCCGCCCCACCCTCATCGTCGATCCGGGGCCTGTCGATATCGAGCGCATCCTGGTGGTGACCGCTCACCCCGACGACGTGGATTTCGGTGCGGCGGGATCGGTGGCGGCATGGACTCATGCCGGGGTGGAGGTGGCGTATTGCATTGCCACCGACGGCGACGCCGGGGGATCGGACCGGACCATCAGCCGGGCCGACGTGGCTGCTGTCCGTCGCGACGAACAGCGCGAAGCCGCCGCCAAAGTTGGCGTGTCCGACGTGACATTCCTCGGATTTCCCGACGGGCGCCTGGTCCCGAGCATCGAGCTCCGCCGGGACATCTCCCGGGTCATTCGACGCTTCCGCCCCGACCGGGTGGTGGCCCAGTCTCCCGAACGGGACTGGGCCCGCCTGTACGCCAGCCACCCCGACCATCTGGCCGCCGGTGAGGCAGCCGCATGCGCGGTGTACCCGGATGCCCGCAATCCGTTTGCCCATCCCGAGCTTCTCGAAGAGGGCCTCGAGCCTCATATCGTGTCGGAGCTGTGGGTCATGGGCACCGAACGGGCCAATCGGGTGGTTGACGCCACTGATTTCTTCGACCAGAAGCTGGCTGCCCTTCGGTCTCATTGCAGCCAGGTCGGCGACGGTGACCATCTCAATGATCTACTCCGTCCGTGGATGTCAGGGGCCGCACTGGCGGCCGGCCTGCCCGACGGCCGGTTTGCCGAAGCGTTTCATGTCGTCGGAACCAGGTAGTGGCTGAACCGGTTCTTTCCGCCCCGGCCGGCGGAGATCCCCGGCCATGGGCGATCGTCCAACATGTCGGGCACGAAGGGCCCGGGTTGATCGGCGAGGTGCTGGCCGCGGCCGGCTATGCCTCCGAGGTGATCCGGATGGATCTCGGCGCTGATCTGCCCGATGTCGCACTGATCGGAGGCCTGGTTGTCCTGGGCGGGCCGATGAGCGTCCATGACGCCGACGAGTTACCTTGGTTGGCCGACGAACGCCGGCTGTTGGCAACAGCCACCCGCGCTGGTTTACCGGTTCTGGGCGTGTGTCTGGGAGCCCAGCAATTGGCAGCCGCCCTTGGGGCTGACGTGACGACCGGGGACGATGAGGAGATCGGAATGGGGGCTGTCACGTTGACTGCTTCCGGTCGTCGGGACCGGGTGTTGGGCCCTGAGTACGGAGGCCTGACCGACACCACCATTCCCTGCGTGCACTGGCATCGTGACACCTTCGCCCTGCCTGCGGAGGCGGAGCACTTGGCGGCGACAAGGGTGTTTCCCCATCAGGCATTCCGGGTGGGTGCCCGGGCCTATGGATTTCAGTTTCACGTGGAGGTCAACGCCGCGCTCGCCGAGCAGTGGCGCCCACATCTTCCGACCGGGACCGTCCTCGGGGCATCTGGCCTGTCCCAGGTGGAGACCACCGGGCGCCGCATCCTGCGGCGTTTCGTCGACCTGGCGGCAGCGCCGTGATGGACGAACCTATCGAGACAGTGAAACCCCGGCTCCGGGGCGTGTTCCACGAGGTGGGCTTCTTCGTCTCGCTGGTGTCGGGTGTGGCCTTGGTGTGGGCGGCTCCGACCGCGGGATCGAAGGTGGTGACGGCGATCTATGCCGTCTCCATCTCGATGTTGTTCGGTGTCAGTGCGCTCTTCCACCGTCATACCTGGGGGCCGGTGGGCCGGCGCCGGATGCGCCGGGCCGACCATTCGACCATCTTCATTGTCATCGCCGGTTCCTATACGGCGGTCGCCGGAATCGCCCTGGGCGGTTGGGCCCGCATCACCGTGTTGTGC
>Ga0097691_1000110_pt1 | contig 74003 bp, 63 predicted proteins | sample NGESurdeep072012_8_FD_72858 | JGI IMG/M metagenome (GOLD analysis project Ga0097691, IMG submission 72858) | Arctic peat soil microbial communities from Barrow, Alaska - NGEE Surface sample 210-1 deep-072012 | ecosystem: Environmental > Terrestrial > Soil > Wetlands > Peat ...
GAAATCACCGGACGCGCCGACCAGCTGGTTATTCATATCGATGCCGAGCTGGCCGGCGATGAAGATCAGCCGGTTCGGCCCGGTCGCCTCGACCACGTAAGTGTAGCCCGGCGGCTTGGCCATGGTTTTCGGATTGCTGAAGCGGACATTGGCAGCCATGGAAATCTCCCGGTGGATGTTTTTCTGCAACAGCCGAGTCTAGCATGACAGCGCGACTGCGCACCGAAATTGTCTTAGAGTCCCTCGGCTGATTGCTGGCTGCAAATATCCCGCACTTGCAAGGCTTGCCGATGATCTCCCGCTCCCGTTGCATCGCGCTTGCGGCAATCTTGCTGCTCATGCCGCAGACCGCGCTTGCCGCTGCGAGCCTGCCGGGCGCCGCCATGCCTTGGCCTTGGGCGCTGCCGTTCGCCGGGATTCTCCTGTCGATCGCCACTGGCCCGCTTCTATTTGCGGCCATTTGGCATCGCCATTATGGGAAGATCACTTTCGGCTGGGCGATGCTGACTCTGCTGCCGTTGGCGGCAGCATTCGGCGCAGAGACCGCCCTGGCCGCTTTCGTTCACGCCGCGGTCGCAGAATATTTCAGCTTCATCGTCTTGCTGTTCGCGCTCTATGTCGTCGCCGGCGGCATTCTCGTGACGGGTGATCTTCGCGGCACGCCTTGGATCAATGTCGGAATTCTCGCCTTCGGGACCGCCATCGCGAGCGTGGTCGGCACCACCGGCGCCGCCATGATCCTGATCCGTCCGCTGATCCGGGCCAATGCCTCGCGCGCACGCAATGCGCATGTAGTGATCTTCTTCATTATCCTGGTCGCCAATATCGGCGGCGCGCTCACCCCGCTCGGCGATCCGCCGCTGTTTGTCGGCTTTCTGCGCGGCGTTGAATTTACCTGGACCGCGCGGCATCTCTGGCTGCAGACGGCAATCGTGGCGTTGCTGGTGCTGGCGATTTTCTTTGCGCTCGATGTTTGGATGGCGCGCGCGGACAAACAACCGGCTGCGAAGACAAGCCCTGCGCCAAACGAGGTTCATGGCCTCGTCAACATCATGCTGATCGGTCTTATCATCCTGGCGATTCTGGTTTCGGCAACCTGGAAACCGGCCATCGCATTCGACGTCTATGGCACCAAAGTCGAACTGCAGAATGCGCTGCGCGATACGGCGCTGATCATGATCGCGCTCGCCTCGCTGCGGCTCACGGCGAAACAGCACCGCGCCAGCAACGGCTTCACCTTCGAGCCGATCCGCGAGGTCGCCATCCTGTTTGCCGGAATTTTCGTCGCCATTATTCCAGTGATGGCGATGCTGCAAGCCGGTCGCGACGGCAGCTTCGCGTTCCTGCTGCAAGCCGTGACGGCGCGCGACGGCACACCGCACGAGGCGGCCTATTTCTGGCTCACCGGCGGCCTCTCGGCGCTTCTCGACAATGCGCCGACTTATCTTGTGTTCTTCGAGCTCGCGAGCGGCGACGCGCGGGAGCTGATGGGCCCGCTGTCCGGTATTTTAGCGGCGATTTCGATGGGCGCGGTCTACATGGGGGCGCTGACCTATATCGGCAACGCGCCGAACCTGATGGTCTACGCGATCACCAACGAACAGGGCGTGCGCATGCCGAGCTTCTTCGGCTATTTCCTGTGGGCGGCCTGCATTCTGGTGCCGTTGTTTCTCATCCTGACACTGCTGCCGATTTCGCCAATCCTAAAGCTGGCTTGACGAGGCCGCTTGTTTGCATGAGCTTGCCTGTCAGAAAGGGCGCATTCAAACGCCCGGCCTTGGGGGAACTCGGCAATGACCGCGCACGCGGCATCTCACGTTTATTTCGGCCTGAACGCGATGTGGGTGTCGACCTGCGTCCTCGCCATCACCTACGCCACCATCATGTCGGAGAAGGTCAATCGCGCGATCGTCGCGCTGGTCGGCGCCGGCGTGATGATCCTGGTCGGCGTGCTCGACCAGGACGAGGCGATCAAGGGCATCGACTGGAACACCATCGGCCTGCTCACCGGCATGATGATCCTGGTGTCAATCTCGCGCCGCTCCGGCATGTTTCAATACCTCGCCATCTGGTCGGCGCAGGCGGCCAAGGCGCATCCCGCCGGCATCTTGTTCATCTTGCAGATCACCACCGCGGTGGTCTCAGCCTTCCTCGACAACGTCACCACCGTGTTGCTGATCGTTCCGGTGACGCTCGCCATCTGCAAGACGCTGAGAGTCCCGGCCTACCCTTATTTGTTCGCGGAAATCATCGCCTCCAATATCGGCGGCACCGCCACGCTGATCGGCGACCCGCCCAACATCCTGATCGGCTCGCAGGCCGGGCTCTCCTTCAATGATTTCGTCTATCACCTCACGCCGGTGATCATCATCGTGATGGTGGTGCAGGCGGTGATCATCCATTTCGTCTGGGGCAAGGACCTCAAGGCGTCGCACGACGCCGAGGAACGCGTGCTGGCGATGAACGCGGCCGACAGTATCGAGGACTGGCGGCTGTTGAAGCAGTCGCTGGTCATCCTCGGCGTGGTGATCGTCGCCTTCGTACTGGCGCGGCCGCTGCATCTCGAGCCCGCCACCATCGCCATGTCCGGCGCCGCCATTCTGATGCTGCTCGACAACTGGGTGCACAATTCCGAAAAGGCCGCGCACAACATCCACGCCACTTTCGGCGACGTGGAGTGGATCACCATCTTTTTCTTCATCGGCCTGTTCGTGGTGGTGCACGGCGTCGACGTCGGCGGCCTGCTCACGCTGCTCGCCAACAAGCTGGTGGCCGCGACCGGCGGCAACATGGCGCATGCCGGCTACGCCATCCTGTGGGCATCGGCTTTCCTGTCGGCGATCGTCGACAACATCCCGTTCGTCGCCACCATGATCCCGCTGATCAAGAGCATGGCGCCGGCCTATGGCGGCGCCGATCACATCGAGCCGCTGTGGTGGTGCCTGTCGCTCGGCGCCTGCCTGGGCGGCAACGGCACGCTGATCGGCGCCTCGGCCAACCTGACGGTGGCCGGCATCGGCGAGCGAAACGAGGTGCCGTTCAAGTTCATCACCTACACGCTGTACGCCTTCCCGATGATGGTGGTGCATGTGGCGATCTGCCACGTCTATATTTGGTGGCGGTATTTCTAGCGCCGAGCCAAATCCGTTATCGCCCCTGCAACTTTTCGCGCCCCCGCACGTTGAATCATGCCGCTTCGCGGCACTTCCGCGAAGCACCAGCAATGACAGGGGCTTGCGATGGCTGCCCGCGGCGAGAAGACGTTCAAGAGAGCGACATTTCGCGTGTCAGCCGGCGTATTGGCCACTGGCGTACTGATGTTTGCTTCGCTCGGCCCGGCCGCGGCGCAAGGCATTTTCGAGCGCATTTTCGGCGGTTTGCGCCACGCGGTCGAAGCGCCCGCCGGACTACCGGCCAATATCCGCGCCTTCGCCGATCCGTTCACCGGCATGAGAAACGCCCCGTCACAGCGGGCCGAAACCAACCCGGCAAGCGGCTATTGCGTGCGCACCAGCGACGGCTTTTACTTCCCGGTGCAGGCGCATGCCGGCGTGAGCGCGGCTGACGCGTGCCGCACGTTTTGCCCGGCGAGCCAGACGCGGCTTTATTCCGGCGGGGGCATCGACCACGCCGTCGCATCGAACGGCAGCCGCTATACCGATCTCGACACCGCGTTCCTCTACCGCAAACAGCTCGTTGCCGGCAGTACTTGCAACGGCCGCGATCCGTTCGGATTGGCGCGTGTGGACGTGAACAGCGACCCGACGCTGCGGCCCGGCGACGTGGTGGCGACCAAGGGCGGCCTGGTGGCGTTCACCGGCATGAAAAACAAAGTGGCGGATTTCACGCCGATCGACAGTTATCGCGGCGTGCCGAAGAGCACGCGCGACAAACTGTCCGACGTACGGATCATGCCGCCCAATCCAGGCGCTCCAAACGTGACGCCAGTGACGTTGACGAACAGCGCTCGCGCGCGCGACGACAATCGCAGCGCTCAGCTTTCGAGATAGCCGGCCACTTCCTCGCCCAGCGACAGCGACGAAGTCAGCCCCGGCGACTCGATCCCGAACATCTGCACCAGCCCCGGCAGGCCATGCTGCGCCGGCGCATCGATCAGGAAATCTCCCTGCGGCTCGCCCGGCCCGCTGAGCTTGGGCCGGATGCCGGAATAATCCGGCGCCAGCGAGCCGTCGGGCAGGCCGGGCCAGTAGGTGCGGATGCGCTCATAGAACAAGGTGGCGCGCGCCGGATCGACGTCGTAGTTCTCGCGCTCGACCCATTCCACGTCCGGCCCGAAGCGCATGCGGCCGGCGAGATCGAGCGTGACATGCACGCCGAGCCCGCCGACGATCGGCGTCGGATAGATCAGCCGCGCGAACGCCGGCTTGCCCGCGAAGGTGAAATAGTTGCCCTTGGCCAGCACCAGCCGCGGCACGCGCGTCGCCGGATAGTCTGCCATGGCGCGCGCCACGCCTTGCGCGCCGAGCCCCGCGCAATTGACCAGCGCGTCGAAGGCGAATTCGCCGCCGCCGCTGCCGCCGAACGCGACCTGCCATTGCCCGCCTTTGCGCGCCGCATCCTCGACCTTCGTGTTGAAAGCGATGGCGCCGCCGGCGTCCTCGAGATCGCCGCGCAGCGCCAACATATAGGCGTGGCCGTCAATGATGCCGGTTTCCGGCGAATGCAGCGCGCCGATGCAGGCGAGCTCCGGCTCCAGCGCGCGCGCCGCGTTGCCGCCGATCAGTTCCAGGCCTTCGACGCCGTTGATGCCGCCTTGCACCGCGATCGCCTGGATCTTGTCGAGCTCCGCCGCATTGGTGGCGACGACCAGCTTGCCGCATTTGCGATGCGGCACGCCGTGCGAGGCGCAGAACTCGTACAGCATGCGCCGCCCGCGCACGCAGTGGCGCCCGCGCAGCGTGCCGGTCGCGTAATACATGCCGGCATGAATGACCTCGCTGTTGCGCGATGAAATGCCGGTGCCGATGGCGGAGGCCGCCTCGGCCACCACCACCTCATGGCCCTTGCGCGCGGCCGCACGCGCCACCGCCAGACCGACCACGCCGGCTCCGATCACCAGGACTTGCATGCGGGCGTTCTGTCTCGACGGCGTTGCCTGTAAGCGTTTCAAGGAACTGCCATTAAACCATCATTTGCACAAGAATCGCCCTTAACGCTTATCCGCATTGGACTTGACCGGGCGCGCGGCTTAGGCAGATTCACGCGGAATCCCTCGCAAATAGGCGGAACAAGACGATGCGGAAAGCGGCATTGAAATGGGCGGCTATCGCGCTTGCCACAGTCCTTGGCGCCGTATTGGCGGGACCGGCACTCGCCGCCTCCTGCCACAATAGCGGCAGCTACGAGCAATGGCTTGCGCAGTTCAAGAAGGACGCCGCCGCGCAGGGCATTTCGCAAAAGGTAATCGCCGCCGCCGCGCCGTCCATGACCTTCGATGCGGCCATCATCCGCCGCGATCACGGCCAGTCCGTGTTCCAGCAGACCTTCCTGCAATTTTCCGACCGCATGGTGGGCGGCGGCCGCATTCCCAACGGCCTCGCCAAGATCAAGCAGCATGCCGCCACGTTCGCTGCGGTCGAAAAGAAATACGGCGTGCCGGCGCCGGTGCTCACCGCCTTCTGGGGCCTGGAGAGCGACTTCGGCGCCAATTTCGGCGACTACAAAATCCTCAGCGCGATCGCCACGCTCGCCTATGACTGCCGCCGCCCCGACTTCTTCCGCACGCAATTGTTCGACGCGCTGCGCATCATCGAGCGCGGCGATCAGACCGTCGACGGCATGATCGGCGACTGGGCCGGCGAATTCGGCGGCTTGCAGTTCACGGCGTCCGACTATCTCAAGAACGCGGTGGACTTCGACGGTGACGGCCGCCGCGATCTGATCCACAGCATCCCCGATACGCTCGCCTCCGGCGCCAACTTCCTGGTCAGCCTCGGCTGGCAGCGCGGCCAGCCCTGGCTGCAGGAGGTGCACGTGCCCGCCAACCTGCCGTGGCAGGAGGCCGATCTCACCATCCAGCATCCGCGCTCGCAGTGGGTGGCCTGGGGCGTGAAGCCGGCTTACGGCGCGCTGCCGTCCGACAATCTGCCGGCCTCGATGATCCTGCCGATGGGACGGCACGGGCCGGCGTTTCTGGCCTATCCGAATTTCAAGGCCTTCCTCGGTTGGAATTCGGCCTATGTCTATTCCACCACCGTCGCCTATTTCGCCACCCGGCTGGACGGCGCGCCGGCGATGAGCCGCAGCGGCGCCGCCACGGTGGTCGCGCTGTCGTCGCAGCAGATGATGGACTTGCAGCGCCTGCTGATCAAACAGGGCTACGAGGGCGTCGGCGAGGTGGACGGCAAGTTCGGCGCCGGCACCCGCGCCGCGGTCAAGAAGGCGCAGATGAAACTCGGGCTGCCGGCGGATTCCTATCCGACCGCCGAGCTGATCGAGCGCCTGAGCGGCGGCCGCGCAGGCGGCGCAGGCGGCGCAGACCGGTAACAATTAAAACGATTGGAACAAGTAAAGGGCGGCCATAGAGGCCGCCTTTTTTATTTCTGCTTCAGCCTTTGTCCCGTCGCCCTTCGAGGCGCGCCTGCGGCGCGCACCTCAGGATGACGGAGCTTACTCCGCCGCGATGCGCACTTCCGGCGCCGCCGCCTTGATGTCGGGCGTGACGTGGCTCTCGAACTTAGTGAAGTTCTTCTGGAACATGCCGACCAGCGCGCGCGCGGTCTTGTCGAATGCGGCCTTGTCCTTCCAGGTCTTGAACGGATTGAGCAGATGCGGCTCGACGCCATGCACCGAGGTCGGCACTGAGAAGCCGAAATAGGGATCGGTGCGGAAATCGGCACCTTTAAGCGAGCCGTCGAGCGCGGCGGTCAGCAGCCGGCGCGTCGCCTTGATCGGCATGCGGCGGCCTTCGCCGTATTTGCCGCCGGTCCAGCCCGAATTGACCAGCCAGCAGTCGACTTTGTGCTTGTTGATGTAGTCGCGCAGCAGGTCGGCATAGACCGACGGATGGCGCGGCAGGAACGGCGCGCCGAAGCAGGTGGAGAATTCCGGTTCGACGCCGATCAGCCCCTTCTCGGTGCCGGCGACCTTGGCGGTATAGCCCGACAGGAAGTGGTACATCGCCTGGTTGGGGTCGAGCTTGGCGATCGGCGGCATCACGCCAAAAGCGTCGGCGGTCAGGAAGATGATGTTCTTCGGGTGTCCGGCGCGGCCGCTGCGCGAGGCGTTGGGAATGAACTCCATCGGATAAGCCGAACGGGTGTTCTCGGTCTTGGAGCCGTCGTCGTAATCGGGAACGCGGGTTTCCGGATCGAACACCACGTTTTCCAGCACGGCACCGAAGCGGTTGGTGGCGTCCCATATCTGCGGCTCGGCTTCCTTCGAGAGCTTGATCGTCTTGGCATAGCAGCCGCCCTCGAAATTGAAGATGCCGTCCGGGCCCCAGCCGTGCTCGTCGTCGCCGAGCAGAATTCGATGCGGATCGGACGACAGCGTGGTCTTGCCGGTGCCGGACAGGCCGAAAAACAGCGCGCTCTCGCCTTCATGGCTGACGTTAGCCGAGCAGTGCATCGGCATGACGCCTTGCGCCGGCAGGTAGAAATTGAGCGTGGTGAATACAGATTTCTTGATCTCACCCGCGTAAGAACTGCCGCAGATCAGCACGATCTTCCGCGTGAAATCGATCGCCACCATGGTGTCGGAGCCTTCGCGCCCGCCGTGGCGTTTGCCGTCGGGCTTGAACGTCGGCAGATCGATGATGGTCAGGTCGGGCACGAACTTGACGAGTTCGGAGCGCTCGGGGCGGATCAAGAGCTGATGGATGAACAGCGAATGCCAGGCCAATTCAGTAAAGACGCGGGTCTTGATCTGGTATTTCGGATCGGCGCCGCCGTAGAGATCCTGCGCGAACAGTTTCTTGCCCTTGCAGTGCGCGATGAAGTCGGCGAGCAGCGCGTCGAAGTTCTCAGCGCTCATCTTGCGATTGCCGTCCCACCACACCGAATCCCGGGTGAGGTCGTCGACGACCGTATGCTTGTCCTTCGGCGAGCGGCCGGTGTGATGGCCGGTCTCGGCACAGAACGCGCCGCCCGTGACGATCGAGCCTTCGCCCGCTGCGATGGCATGCTCGTAGAGAGCCGGTTCGGTCAGATTCCAGTGAACGGCGGCGAGCTCTTTGAAACCGAATTTGTCGGCGCCATAGGCGCCGTTCCGCACACCCGATTCTTGCACGCGATGTCCTCCCAAACAGCCTGGGCCGCTTTCTGAGCCCTCACGGAGCCCTGAGCGGTCTTGCAGCACTAAGACGTTAGTATAGCCCCTCGTTCCAAGGCGCGCGACCATAGTCACGAACACATTTAATGCCAAGATCAAATCCCGTGCAGCACCGGCATACGTCGTTGCGCTGCATCAAAGCCGTCAGCGTTAACGCTGTTGATGTTTAAAATATCAGGCGGCGGAAACGGGCCGGATCAACGGCCGCGCGCCTGCTCGGCCAATTGCTTGAGCACCGCGCGCAGCGGGCCGGGCGCGGTGACGCGCTGCGGGAAAAACAGCCGCAGGGCGTTGCGCCTGTGCTGCAATTCGAGCCCCTCGGGATCGATGCCGACGCAACGCCAGTCGCCGTCCGGCGCGCCGAGCAATTTTGTGGCGTAGAGCCGGCAGGCCTCGGCGTGGTCGGCGTTCATGTGGGCGATCGCGTCAGCCTCGGCCTCGACCAGTGCCTGCGCGTCCGACACATCGGTCAGCACGTCGGCAGCGGTGAGATCGGCGGCACGGGCGAAGCCGCCATTGAGATGCGCCGAGACAACGTCCATGCGCCAGAACGCGAAGTCGCCGAAGCCGGCATAGAGCTCCGACTTCGGGTGGCGGGCGAGGAACCGACGGCGGATGCGCGGATCGTCGGCGGCCTCGCGGGCGACCGGCGCCATGGCGCCCAGTATGGTGAGCCGGGGGTGTGCCAGCGCATCGCCCTTGCCGATCTCGGCGAGTAGCAGCGAGGCGCGGCCGTCGCATTCCAGATTGGCGGTGTGCGTGGCCAGCCCCGACACCAGGATCAACGGCGCGCCATCGGCATCGGTCGCCACATTGACCAGCGAGGCGAACGGGTGCCCGCTGTTGCGGTCGAGCGTCGCCAGCGTGCCGACGCGGGTTGCGCGCAGCAACGACTTGGCCACCTCGCGCGGCGAGAAATCGGCCGGCGGCTGCGCATTCTCCGGCGTACGGCCCGGCATGGCGCCGGGCAGCGGCGGATTGGCTGTGGCTTTGTCAGGCGTCATGGCATTCCAATCGTTAACGCGGCCGGCTCCGAGCCCGATGGTAGCCCTGTTGGGCTTGAATTCGCTACCGAATCACATAGTTGTTGCAAAGAGGCCACATTTCAGACCCCGTTTTTAGGCTTCAAAATACGCGGGACGTCAGCCAAGCGACGCATATAGAGGGGCTCCATGCCGACCATCGCTCTCGTCGACGACGACCGTAATATCCTGACCTCCGTTTCGATGGCGCTCGAAGCCGAGGGCTACCGGATCATGACCTATACCGACGGCGCCTCCGCGCTCGACGGTTTCAAAACCTCGCCGCCCGATCTCGCCATCCTCGACATCAAGATGCCGCGCATGGACGGCATGGAGACGCTGCGCCGGCTGCGCCAAAAGAGCGACATTCCCGTCATCTTTCTCACTTCCAAGGACGAAGAGATCGACGAGATGTTCGGGCTTAAAATGGGCGCCGATGACTTCATCCGTAAGCCGTTCTCGCAGCGGCTTTTGGTCGAGCGGGTGAAAGCGGTGCTGCGCCGCGCCGCGCCGAAGGATGCTGCGACGCCGAAGGAAACTGACGCCAAGGCATTGGAGCGCGGCTTGCTGCGCATGGATCCGGAGCGCCATACCTGCACCTGGAAGAACGATCCCGTCACCCTCACCGTCACCGAATTCCTCATCCTGCAGGCGCTGGCTACCCGTCCCGGCGTGGTGAAAAGCCGCAACGCGCTGATGGACGCGGCCTATGACGACCAGGTCTATGTCGACGACCGCACCATCGACAGCCACATCAAGCGCCTGCGCAAGAAGTTCAAGGTCGTCGACGACGACTTCGAGATGATCGAGACGCTCTACGGCGTCGGTTATCGCTTCAAGGAAACATGACTGACGGAACGTCCCGGCTTGCGGTAAAATCACAGGGACTAAGGGCCCACGATCAACCCGGCTGGATTGAACGACGTGCTCGATCGAACCGCTGAAATTCTAGCGCAGAAATCCGAGGCCGAAAGGCCCGGCGAGGAAACCCCGCGCCCCGAGCGCAAGCGCTTTGGCGCCGTGCGGCGGGCGCTGCTTTCGGTTTGGGCGTTCTTCGTTTCGCAAAGTTTCTCCAGTCTCACCCGCCGCATCGTCTTCCTCAATCTCACCGGCCTGGTCGCGCTCGTGGTCGGCGTACTCTATCTCTCGCAGTTCCGCGCCGGCCTGATCGACGCCCGCGTGCAGAGCCTGCTGGTGCAGAGCGAGATCATCGCCGGCGCGATCGCGGCATCCGCCACGGTGGAAACCGACTCCATCACGATCGATCCCGAGCGACTCTTGGAATTGCAGACCGGCGAAAGCTATGGGCCGTCCGACGAGTCGCAATCGGGCATCGAATTCCCGATCAACCCGGAACGGGTGGCGCCGGTGCTGCGCCGCCTGGTATCACCGACCAAGACGCGCGCGCGCATCTATGACCGCGACGGCGTGCTGATCCTCGACAGCCGCAATCTGTACGGCCGCGGCGACGTGCTGCGTTTCGACCTGCCGCCGCCGGACACCGAAAAGCCCGGCCTCATGGAGCGCTCCTTCATCGCCGTGCGCCGCTGGTTCGGCCGCGGCGACCTGCCGCTCTACAAGGAACTCGGACCGGAGAACGGCAAGGGCTATTCGGAGATCGAGCAGGCGCTCAACGGGCTGCATGCCAGCATGGTGCGGGTCAACGACCGTGGCGAGGTGATCGTCTCGGTCGCGGTGCCAGTGCAGCGCTTCCGCGCGGTGCGCGGCGCACTGATGCTGTCCACGCAAGGCGCCGACATCGACGACATGGTGGAGGCCGAGCGGCTCGCCATCGTCAAGGTATTCCTGGTCGCCGCCGCCGTCATGGTGGTGCTCTCCATGCTGCTGGCCGGCACCATCGCCGGCCCGGTGCGCCGCCTCGCCGACGGCGCCGAGCGCGTGCGCCGGCGCATCCGCAGCCGCGTCGAAATCCCCGATTTCACCCGCCGGCGCGACGAAATCGGCGATCTATCGGGCGCACTGCGCGAAATGACCAACGCGCTCTATACCCGCATCGAGGCGATCGAAAGTTTCGCCGCCGACGTGGCGCATGAATTGCGCAATCCTCTCACCTCGCTGCGCTCGGCAGTCGAAACGCTGCCGCTGGCCAAGACCGACGAAAGCCGCCGCCGGCTGCTCGAAGTGATCGAGCATGACGTGAAGCGGCTTGATCGCCTGATCTCGGATATTTCCGACGCCAGCCGTCTCGATGCCGAACTGCAGCGGCAGGAGGCCGCCCAAGTCGATTTCGCCAAGCTGCTCGACGCGCTGGTGACCGCCGCCAACGAAATCCGCACCGACGACGTCAACGTGACGCTCGCCTTCGAAGGCGGCAGCCCGGCGGCTTTCAAAGCGCCGGGCCACGACTCGCGGCTGGGCCAAGTCGTGAGCAATTTGATCGACAATGCGCGTTCGTTCTCGCCGCCCGGCGGCACCGTGCGCATCACCTGCCGCCGGCTCAAGAACGAGATCGAGATCGTGGTCGACGACGACGGCCCCGGCATCCGCCCGGAAGCCTTGGATAAGATCTTCGAACGCTTCTACACCGACCGCCCGCACCAGGGCTTCGGACAGAATTCCGGTCTCGGCCTGTCGATCACCAAGCAGATCGTCGAAGCCCATGGCGGCAGCATCCGGGTCGAAAACCGCAACAGCGTCGCCGCCGCCGGCCAAGAGCCGCGCGTGCTCGGCGCGCGCTTCGTGGTACGGCTGCCGGCGATGTGATGGCGGCTGACACGGCAACCATCCATGCCTCCGCCGTGCTGATCGGGCCCAAGGCGGCACTGATCCGCGGCCCGGCCGGCTCCGGCAAATCGCAACTGGTCTGGGATCTGCTGCAAAGCGCCCTGCCCTTCACTCGGCTGGTGGCGGACGACCGCGCCCATGTCGAGGCCTGCGCGGGCCGTTTGCTGGTGCGGCCGGCCCCGGCGCTGACCGGGATGCTCGAAATCCGCGGCCTCGGCATCAGGCGCCTGCCCTATGAGCCCGTGGCGGTGGTCGCCCTGGTGGTGGATTTGGCGGCCGAGGATGCCACCCGGCATCCGGCTCAGGAGGCCGGAAAGACCGTCATTGGCGGGGTTAGCCTGCCGCGGCTAGCGATCGCAGCCGGAATGCCGGCCTTGGCCGTGCTGTTGGCTTTCCTCAAGGTACCGGCTGCCGGCAATTGACCTTGGCCCTGCAACTGGGCTACCCCCGGCGCCCGCCGGTTGGTTGGAAAAATTAACCATAACGGCCCTAGGATCGGCGCCGCCGAAAACGGATACTTCCGAGCCCCCCTTTGGCCCCACCTTTTCGCAGTGCAGCAGAGCGCTTATATAGCGAGGCAAGCCCTTGCAACGGGCCTTCGAATGGGCCTCAATGCGCCCCCATTCGTGCGGCGCAGCGTAGCGCCCGCGAGGAGTTCCGGATGATCGGCCTCGTACTCGTGACCCACGGGCGGCTCGCCATCGAGTTCCGCTCAGCGCTGGAGCATGTGGTGGGCCCGCAGCGCCAGATCGAGGCGGTGACCATCGGCCCCGACGACGACGTCGAGCAGTGCCGCAAGAACATTCTCGATGCGGTCAAGCGGGTGGACAGCGGCAACGGGGTCGCCATCCTCACCGACATGTTCGGCGGCACGCCCTCCAATCTCGCTATTTCGGTGATGAGCCAGCCCAAGGTCGAGGTGCTGGCCGGCATCAATCTGCCGATGCTGATCAAGCTCGCCAAGGTGCGCGAGACCTGCCCGCTCGAACAGGCAGTGGCCGCCGCCCAGGAAGCCGGGCGCAAATACTGCACGATTGCCAGCCGGGTGCTCACCGGTAAATGAACGGCCCCGTTCAAGCGGACGGCGCTCTGCCCCAGGATAGCTCCGCCGCCGTCGTGCGCGAGGTCGAGATCATCAACAAGAAGGGCCTGCACGCCCGCGCCTCGGCCAAATTCGTGCAGACCGCCGAACAATTCGACGCCGCCATCACCGTGACCCGCGGTCACGAAAGCGTCGGCGGCACCTCGATCATGGGCCTGATGATGCTGGCCGCGGGGCCCGGCATCACCATCACTATTTCGGCGACCGGCAAGGAAGCGGCGGCGGCGGTGGATGCGCTGTGCGCGCTAATCGCCTCGCGCTTCGGCGAAGAGGATTAAACGCCGCGCGGACCCGCTCCCGGTCCGCTCACCACCCCGCCGCTGTGCTACCATGGCCTGCGCGCCCTTAGAGCCCCCGGATGTTGCGGGGGCGCAAGCGGCGCGGGTCAGGGAGAGCAAGCATGTTCGACAAGAAGGAAGACCAAAAAAAGCCGGCTGCGGCCGTCGCTAAAACCCCCCCAGCGGCCGCGCCCCCGCGCCCGGCCGTCACCCTCCGCTATCTCGACCGGCCGGACTGCCTGGAGACCTTCGCCGACAGCATCAGCGGGTTGTCATTCGACGGGCAGACGCTGCGGCTGGAATTCGCCGTTACCCGCATGGACGACGTGAAGCCGGATGCGCCGGTCACTGGCCGGCGCTACCCGGTCTGCCGCCTGGTGCTGCAGCCGCTCGCCGCCGTGGATCTCATCAACCGGATGCAGCAGGTCGCCGCCGCCCTGACCAAAGCGGGCGTGGTGAAAGCCAACCCGCCGGCCGCCCCGAAGGGCAATGACGTCGGCGGCGAGAGATGAGCATGGGCGCCTTAGCCGGCCGCCCAAATCAACATAAAGAAATCTTTATATCTGCGTTGCGGGGCCGGCAGCAGCCTGTTATAGGCTCGGGCCAAACAAACCAGCGTTTTCACGCGTGCCGCATAGGACAATCATGACCGCTTCCGCCAAGCCGAAAGCCAAAGCCGGCGACTACGTCGTCAAGGACATCGCGCTCGCTCCCTGGGGGCGCAACGAGATCAACATCGCCGAAACTGAGATGCCCGGCCTGATGTCGACGCGCGAGGAATATGGGCCCCTGCAATCGCTGCGCGGCGCCCGCATCGCCGGCTCGCTGCACATGACCATCCAGACCGCGGTGCTGATCGAGACACTGACGCACCTCGGTGCCGATGTGCGCTGGGCTTCCTGCAACATCTATTCAACGCAGGACCACGCCGCCGCGGCGATCGCGCAAGCCGGCGTGCCGGTGTTCGCGGTCAAGGGCGAGAGCCTCGTCGACTACTGGGATTACACCCACCGCATCTTCGAGTGGTCGGACGGCGGCTTCCCGAACATGATCCTCGACGACGGCGGCGACGCCACGTTGCTTTTGCACCTCGGCCTGCAGGCGGAGAGCAATGCGGCGGTGCTCAATCATCCCGGCAACGAGGAAGAGGAAGTGCTGTTCGCCGCCATCAAGAAGCGGATCAAGGAGCAGCCCGGCTGGTACGCAAAGCTCGCCAAGCAAGTGCGCGGCGTCACCGAGGAGACCACCACCGGCGTGCACCGGCTCTATCAGATGGCCAAGGAAGGCCGCCTGCTGTTCCCGGCGATCAACGTCAACGACAGCGTGACCAAGTCGAAATTCGACAACCTCTACGGCTGCCGCGAGTCGCTGGTGGACGGCATCCGCCGCGGCACCGACGTGATGATGGCCGGCAAGGTGGCGATGGTCGCGGGCTTCGGCGACGTCGGCAAAGGCTCGGCCGCGTCACTGCGCAATGCCGGCTGCCGCGTGATGGTGTCCGAGATCGATCCGATCTGCGCGCTGCAGGCGGCGATGGAAGGCTATGAAGTCGTCACCATGGAAGAGGCGGCGCCGCGCGCCGACATCTTCGTCACCGCCACCGGCAATCTCGACGTGATCACCATCGAGCATATGCGTGCGATGAAGGACCGCGCCATCGTCTGCAACATCGGCCACTTCGACAGCGAGATCCAGGTGCACGCGCTGAAGAACCTGAAGTGGAACAACATCAAGCCGCAGGTCGACGAGATCGCGTTCCCCGACGGTCACCGCATCATCCTGCTGTCGGAAGGCCGCCTGGTGAACCTCGGCAACGCCATGGGGCATCCGAGCTTCGTGATGTCGTCGTCGTTCACCAACCAGACGCTGGCGCAGATCGAATTGTGGACCAATCCCGGCAAGTACCAAAACCAGGTCTACACGCTGCCCAAGCACCTGGACGAGAAGGTGGCGCGGCTGCATCTCGACAAGATCGGCGTCAAGCTGACCAAGCTCTCCGACAAGCAGTCGTCTTACATCGGCGTGCCGCAAGAGGGCCCGTTCAAGGGCGACCATTACCGGTATTGAGCGCGCCTTACGGCCGCGGCGGCACGATCAAGATCGTGTAGCGCTGCGGCTTGCCCGGAAAGCTGAGATAATTGCGCACGATCTCGCTTTCGATGCGGCGGCTCGGCCCGATACGCGCGGCCAATGCATCCGCCGCCTGCCGGCAATTCACGTCTTCGGCGAAACACACCAGCACCATGCCGCTTTGCGCAAGCTCGGCGTCGTTCGGCTGCGGCAGGCCGGGTAGCGCGCGCGGCCGGTCGCCCGCATAGGCCGCCACGCCATAGGCAATATCGGGATCGCCGCCGACATAGCGCATCGGCTGCGGCGTCACTTCGTGCCAGGCGCGCTCGATTTGCAACGCCAAAAGTCGCGCATGCGCGGCGGCGGGCTGCGGACCGGTGTGCTGTACATTGATGGCGATGGCCGGCGCCGCGATCAGCACAATCAGCGGCACAGCAACCGCGGCGACCAGGATGCCGCGCGTGTCGGCCGTGGCCATCGTCAGCTTCGGTGACGACAGCAGCAGCACCGACAGCAGCGTCCAGGCCGGCATCGACCACAGCGAGGTGATCTCGGTGCCGCTGGCCAGCGCGCCGGCGGCGGGAAGCAGCAAGGGTGCCCAGAATGCCGCCGCCGCCAGCCGGCGTTCGCTATCGCCAGGCCACACCATGTCGGCGATCGTCGCGCGGTTCGGCCGCGCCGCGGCCAGCACGATGATCACCGGGATCGCGACATAGCCGATGGAGCCCGCGAGATAGCCGAGCGCGCTGTACGCGGTATCGACGAACGGTTTGCTGCCGTGGACAACCATGGCGTAGCCGAACGGCGCGAAGTCGCTGCGATAAAGCCAGAGCAGGTGCGGCGCGATCACGATGAGGCCCACGGCAACGGTGAGCCAGGGCGCGGCGGAGCGGAAATAGCCGGCGCGGCGTTTGTCGATCAGCGCGGCGAGGACCAAGCCGGCGAGCAGAAACACCGACCAGTATTTGCCCAGCATGCAGGCCGCGGCGCCGACGCCGGCGAGCGCGGCATAAATGGGGCTGCGCGTCTGGTACGAGCGCAAAAACCAGAACGTCGCCGCCGCCCAGGCCGGGATGAGCACCGTGTTCACGTTGAACTTCAAGGCGTGGAAATTGAAAAATGGAACGAGCATGAGCAGCGCCAGTCCGACCACGCGCTTCTCGATGTCGAGATAATCCGCCGACAGCCGCCACACGATCCACAGCGCGATCGTCGGCATCAGCATCGCCAACAGGTAATAGGACCACTCGGCGACCGGAAACAGGCTGAACCACAGCCGCACGATCAGCGCCGCCAGCGGCGGATGCTTGTAGCCCCAGGCCAGATCGCGCGACCAGGCGACCAATTCGGTCATGTCGGGGTGCAGGCCCTGGCTGCTTTTGGCGATGGTGCCGTAGATCGTCCACAGCGCCAGATAGGCCGCGAGCGCCAGCAAAACGCTGCGCTCGCGCCGCGCCGGATCGATCAGCGCGCCGCGCAGGGCGTCAATGGGCTGAAGCAAGCGCATGGGCAGGCTCTATCGCATGAAGGAGCCGGGGCGAAAAGGCCGCACCCCATTCGCGCGCTCACCCCCGCGCAAGCGGGGGTCCAGGTAAGCGCGTATCGCTGGATTCCCGCTTGCGCGGGAATGAGCGGTGGAGAGCCGCCGCTTGTAGGACCAGACCCCGAGTGTTATCTCGCGGCCATGACGGCGGTCCCGATCCAGAATATCCGCAATTTCTCCATCGTCGCGCATATCGACCACGGCAAATCCACGCTGGCCGACCGGCTGATCCAGCTCACCGGCGGGCTCGAATTGCGCGAGATGAAGGAGCAGGTGCTCGATTCCATGGATATCGAGCGCGAGCGCGGCATCACCATCAAGGCGCAGACCGTGCGGCTCAATTACAAGGCGCGCGACGGCAAGGACTACATCCTCAATCTGATCGACACCCCCGGCCACGTCGATTTCGCCTACGAGGTCAACCGCTCGCTCGCCGCCTGCGAGGGCTCGCTCTTGGTGGTCGACGCCAGCCAGGGCGTCGAGGCGCAGACGCTCGCCAATGTCTATCACGCCATCGACGCCGGCCACGAAATCGTGCCGGTGCTCAATAAGGTCGATCTGCCGGCGGCCGAGCCGGAAGCGGTCAAGAAGCAGATCGAGGACGTGATCGGGCTCGACGCCTCGAACGCGATCATGATCTCGGCCAAGACCGGGCAAAACGTGCCCGAGGTGCTGGAGGCGATCGTCACCCGGCTGCCGCCGCCGAAAGGCGACCGCGAGGCGCCGCTCAAGGCGCTGCTGGTCGACAGCTGGTATGACGCCTATCTCGGCGTGGTCGTGCTGGTGCGCATCGTCGACGGCGTTTTGAAAAAGGGCCAGCGCATCCGCATGATGGGCACCAACTCCGCTCACGACGTCGATCGCACCGGCGTGTTCACGCCCAAGCTGACGCCGGTCGACGAACTCGGTCCGGGCGAGATCGGCGCCATCACCGCCTCGATCAAGGAGGTGGCCGATACCCGCGTCGGCGACACCATCACCGACGACCGCAAGCCGGTGAGCGAGATGCTGCCCGGCTTCCGCCCGGCAATCCCGGTGGTGTTCTGCGGATTGTTTCCGGTCGATGCCGCCAATTTCGAGGACCTGCGCGCGGCGATGGGCAAGCTGCGGCTCAACGACGCCAGCTTCTCTTACGAAATGGAGACCTCGGCCGCGCTCGGCTTCGGCTTCCGCTGCGGCTTCCTCGGCCTGCTGCATCTGGAGATCATCCAGGAGCGGCTGTCGCGCGAGTTCAATCTCGATTTGATCGCGACCGCGCCCTCGGTGATCTACAAGCTCAAGCTGCGCGACGGCCGCGAACTCGAGATTCACAATCCGGTCGACATGCCGGACCCCACGCAGATCCTGGAAATGCACGAGCCGTGGATCGAGGCGACGATTTTGACGCCGGACGAATATCTCGGCTCGGTGCTCAAGCTGTGCCAGGACCGCCGCGGCGCGCAGAAAGAGCTGACCTACGTCGGCAACCGCGCCATGGTGAAATACGACCTGCCGCTCAACGAGGTGGTGTTCGATTTCTACGACCGGCTGAAATCGGTGTCGCGCGGCTACGCCTCGTTCGATTATCACCTCACCGATTACAAGGAAGCCGATCTGGTCAAGCTGCAGATGCTGGTCAACGGCGAAGCGGTGGACGCGCTCTCCATGCTGGTGCACCGCACCCGCGCCGAGCAGCGCGGCCGCGCCATGGCGGAGAAGCTCAAGGAGCTGATCCCGCCGCACATGTTCCAGGTGCCGATCCAGGCGGCGATCGGCGGCAAGATCATCGCGCGCGAGACCGTGCGCGCCTTCCGCAAGGACGTCACCGCCAAATGTTACGGCGGCGACGCCACGCGCAAACGCAAGCTGCTCGACAAGCAGAAGGAAGGCAAAAAGAAGATGCGGCAATTCGGCAAGGTCGACATTCCGCAGGAAGCCTTCATCGCGGCGCTGAAGGTGGATGTTTAAGGGCGCACCGCAGCAAAGATGAAACACAACGAAAGCGGCGACCGGCTGGACGTCCGCAAAAATTGAGCGGAATATAATTCGGCTTTTCACTGTGCCCCGGGAGCCGCGTTATGCTGCCACGATCAGCCCTTCGCCTGTTCGCTCTTCTTGCCTTCGTGCTCGCCACCAGCGTCGCCCAGGCCGCCGACGTCAAAGTCTTTATCTCGGCCGGCTTCTTCCACGTCTATTCAGAACTCCGCCCCGCCTTCGAAAAGGCGACCGGCCATCGCCTCATCACCACACGCGGCCCTTCGCTCGGCGACTCGCCGGAAGCGATCCCGGCGCGGCTGTCGCGCGGCGAAGAAGCGGATGTCGCCATCATGGACGGTGCGGGCGCCGATTTCCTGATCGCGCACAACCTGGTCCGTCCCGACAGCAAGATGCCGCTCGCGGAGTCGTTTATCGGCATGGTCGTGCGCGCGGGCCAGCCCAAGCCCGACATCAGCACCGTCGATGCGTTGCGCAAGACGCTGCTTGCCGCCAAATCCATCGCCTATTCCGATAGCAGCAGCGGCACTTATCTGTCGACCGTCGGGTTCAAGAAGCTCGGCGTCGCCGAGCAAGTGGCCGGCAAGTCGCGCAAGGTGCGCGGACCGCCGACGGGCGAGCCGGTCGCCGCGGTTGTCGCGCGCGGCGAGGCCGAGATCGGCTTCCAGCAGGTCGCCGAACTCATCAATGTGCCGGGCACCGACTTCGTCGGCACCGTGCCGGCTGAAATTCAGCCGCCGACCTACTTCATCGGCGTACTGACGACCAATGCACAGCAGCCCGAAGCGGCGGTCGCGCTCTTGCGCTTCCTGTCGTCGGAGCAGGCGGCGCCCGTGATCGCCAAGGCCGGCCTCAAACCACTGGCGAAGCGTTAGCTGCCCGTGACGCGGCAATTCGGCAAGGTCGATATTCCGCAGGAAGCGTTCATCGCGGCGCTGAAGGTGGATGTGTAGCCCGGCTCACTCACCGTTCGCCCCCGCGGAAGCGGGGACCCAGTGTTTTGGCCAAAGAACTGGATGCCCGCTTTCGCGGGCACGAACGGCGAAATGACGCGCTGTTTCATGCACACATAGACCGTTCGAAATAACTTATCCTCGCTCTCCAAACCGCCCTTATATTCAGCGCGCCTTGTTCGCAGAGGGCGTCATCTCGAGTGACGTTTGATGGCGGAACAGGGCGCGGTGCGCCGACAACGCGCACCGCGCAGTCAAGCTTGCGCAGACTGCGCCAGCTTGATTGCAAGTGGAGCGCCGGGAGGCGCAGCGCCCTACGTCATTGGGCGCGCGCGCCTCGCAAGCGGTCACCCTGGGTAACCAGGAATGGCCGTGGGCGCGCAGGCGGGCCGATCGCAAGGTCCGCCTAAAGGGGCCTCGCAAGCCCCTGGCGCCTCCCGGCGCTCCATTCCCCTTTTTGGGGAAACGGAAAAAGGGAAGCAGGCGTGTCCCGCGCCTTAAAGAATAGGGACAGCGGAGCATTGGCTATTCCCCGTCATTCCGGGGCCGGCCGAAGGCCGGAACCCGGAATCCAGATGCTTGCACAGCGTCTGTATCTGGATTCCGGGTTCGCTCGCTACGCTCGCGCCCCGGAATGACGCCTAGCGCATATTCTCCCAGCGCTGGCGCGCGAGGTCGGGCTCGGCCGCGTCCGGCGCCGCGTTGAAGCCGTCCTCGAAACTGCGGCGCGCAGGCCAGGTTGCGGCCTGTCGGCGCGGCGCACGCTTGGCGCTCACCGCGCGCTCGGGGCGATCGCCGGTCACCACGATGCTGGTGTCGTCCATCCGCTCCTTCACCAACGCGAACAGCAGCGCGGCGTTTTGCGGATGCAAACGGATGCAGCCATGCGAGGCCGGGCGGCCGAGATGCGAGATCTCGTAGCTGCCGTGGATGGCGTAGCCGCCATCGAAGAAGATCGAATAGGGCATCGGCGACCAGTCGTATTTGCGCGAAAACCATTTGCGCGCCAGCCGCTGCGGCCGGTAGCTGCCGTTGGGCGTGCGATAGCCCCAGCGCGCGGTGGACACCGGCCATTGATAGCGCGGCGCACCGTCAACCGTGACCGACAGGCGCTGCGCCGATTTGTCCACGGTCACGACGATGCCGGCCTGCGCGGGCGCGAGGCCGCCGAGCAGGACGGCGATAGCGGCAAGGACAACGGCAAGACGCGGCATCGCGGGCTTTCCCAAGGGTAAGTTGCGATGTCATCCTGGCAAGAATTGTTGAATTTTGGCTAAAAATCCCGTGGTTTTGGTTATTACCCAGCCTTCGCCGTTATTTTCCCGCATTTAACCTGACAGTCGACGGCAGAATCGCTAGATCGGAAGCATCATGACCGCCCGCATCATCGCCCTGTTCGGCTTGTCGCTCGCTTTCGCCGGTCCTTTCGCCGGCAGCAGCTTCGCGGAGACGCCGAAGCCGGCGTCCGTCGCCGCGCCGATACCGCCGGCGAAGCCCGCGATCGCGGAGGAAAAATTACCGGCCAAGCTATTGTTCTCAGGCGCGAAGCTGCCGAGCCTCGGCCACGCGATGGCCATCGGCTACTACCCGCGCGGCTGTCTGCAAGGCGGCGTCGAGCTGCCGGTCGACGGCCCGAACTGGCAGGTGATGCGGCTGTCGCGCAATCGCAATTGGGGCCATCCGGAACTGGTCAAGTTCCTGGAGCGGTTCGCGCCGCTCGCCGCCAAGGCGACCGGCTGGAAGGGCGTCCTGGTCGGCGACATGGCGCAGCCGCGCGGCGGTCCGCTGCCGTTCGGCCATTTGAGCCACCAGATCGGCCTCGACGTGGACATCTGGTTCATGCCGATGCCGAACCACGAGCTCAGCAAGAAGGAGCGCGAGGACATTTCGGCCAGCAATCTGGTCGCCGCCGACAAATTGCGCGTCAATCCGGAAACCTGGACGCCAGCCGACGTCGCCTTCATACGCACCGCGGCCGTGCAGCCCGAGGTCGAGCGCGTGCTGGTCAATGCCGCGATCAAGAAGGAACTGTGCCGCGTCGAGGACAAAAAGCATGACGGCTGGATGGCCAAGGTGCGGCCCTGGTACGGCCACGACGACCACATCCATGTGCGGCTGAAATGTCCGGCCGATTCGCCGAATTGCCGCGCTCAGCCGCCGGTGCCGGTGGGCGACGGTTGCAGCGCCAAGGAGTTGGACTTCTGGTTCAAGGACTCCATCCTGCATCCGAAGCCGGGGCCGCCGCCGAAGGTCCCGCCCAAGCCGATCACGCTCGCCGACCTGCCGCCGGCCTGCAAGAACGTGATCGACGCGCCGGCCGCCAAGCTGAGCGGAAGCCGTTGATCGCACCGGTCCTAATGGTGGTGAACATTGGTGCCGCCGATGTTCCTAGCGCGCACCGTTCGCGCTAGACTGCCGGCATGGCCGGCGACATCGAAACCTTACGCGAACTTGAAAAGAAGATTCTCTGGCTCGCGAGCTGGACCATCCACAACGCCAATCATCTGCGCGAAAATAGCGACGGCCTCAAGGTCGGCGGCCATCAGGCCTCGTCGGCCTCGCTCGCCACCATCATGACCGCGCTTTATCTCGACGTGCTGCGCCCGCAGGACCGCGTGGCGGTGAAGCCGCATGCCTCACCGATCTTCCACGCCATCCAATACCTGCTCGGCCGCCAGACCCAAGAGAGATTGCAGGCGTTCCGCGGCTACCAGGGCGCGCAGAGTTATCCCTCGCGCACCAAGGACGCCGACGACGTGGACTTCTCCACCGGCTCGGTCGGCCTCGGCGTAGCGCAGACGCTGTTCGCCTCGTTCACGCAGGACTACGTGCGCGCGCATGGCTGGGGTTTGAGCCGGCCCGAGGGGCGCATGGTCGCGCTGGTCGGCGACGCCGAACTCGACGAGGGCAATATTTTCGAAGCACTGCTCGAAGGCTGGAAGCAGGGCTTGCGCAATTGCTGGTGGATCATCGACTACAACCGGCAGAGCCTCGACCAGGTGGTGCGCGAGGGCCTGTGGGAGCGCTACGAGCAGCTATTCAAGAATTTCGGCTGGGACGTGGTGATCGTGAAATACGGCTCGCTCCAGCGCGCCGCCTTCCAGGAGCCGGGCGGCAACCGGCTGCGGCAGTGGATCGACGGTTGCCCCAACCAGCTCTACTCGGCGCTGGTGTTCGCCGGCGGCGCCGCTTGGCGCAAGCGGCTCAACGATGAAATCGGCGACCAAGGCGACGTCACCAGGCTGATCGACAAGCGCTCCGACGACGAGTTGGCGGCGCTGATGAACAATCTCGGCGGCCACGATCTGCCGTCGGTGCTCGAAGCCTTACACGGCGCGCATCCGGAAAAGCCGACCTGCTTCATCTGCTACACCGTGAAAGGCTTCGGCCTGCCGATGGCCGGCCACAAGGACAATCACGCCGGGCTGATGACGCCGGTGCAGATGGAAGTGTTCCGCCAGAAGATGGGCGTGCGGGAAGGCCACGAGTGGGACAAGTTCGAAGGCTTGGCGTCGCCCGAGCGCTTGCAAAGTTTTCTCGAGCGCGTCCCGTTCGCGGTCGACAAGGCGCGTCGGCTCAGCGCGCCCGCGATCGAAGTGCCGGACAAATTGCCGGTCACCATCCAGCCGGTGATGTCGACGCAGACCGGCTTCGGCGCGCTGCTCAACGAGATCGGCCGCGGCGATGATGACTTCGCGCGCCGCATCGTCACCGCGTCGCCGGACGTCACGGTGTCGACCAATCTCGGCGCTTGGGTGAACCGGCGCGGCCTGTTCGCGCACGAAAAGATGGCCGACACCTTCAAGAGCGAGCACATCCCCTCGACCTTCACCTGGGAGTTCTCGCCCCAGGGCCAGCACATCGAGCTCGGCATCGCCGAGAATAACCTGTTCATCCTGCTGTCGGCGCTGGGACTGTCGCACAGCATCAACGGCGAACGGCTGCTGCCGATCGGCACGCTGTACGACCCTTTTATTGCCAGAGGTCTCGATGCGCTCAATTACGCCTGCTACCAGGATGCCCGTTTCATCGTGGTGGCGACGCCGTCCGGCATCACGCTGGCCGGCGAAGGCGGCGCGCATCAGTCGATCGCCGAACCGCTGATCGGCATGGCGCAGGACGGCCTGGCCTCGTTCGAGCCGGCCTATGTCGACGAGCTGGCGGTCATTTTACGTTGGGCCTTCGCTTACATGCAGAAGGACGGCGATACCAAACCCTCCGAACTTAACTGGCTGCGCGACGAGACCGGCGGCTCGGTCTATCTGCGGCTGTCGACGCGGCCGGTCGAACAGATTGAACGAATGATGACGCCGGAACTGCGCCAGGGAATCGTCGACGGCGCCTATTGGCTACGCAAGCCGGGGCCGAACGCGCAGGTGGTCGTTGCGTACACGGGCGCTGTGGCGCCGGAAGCGATCGCCGCCGTCGGCCTGATGGCGGAGGACCGGCGCGATGTCGGCCTGCTCGCCGTCACCTCGGCTGACCGGCTCAATGCCGGCTGGACCGCCGCGCAGCGCGCGCGCGAGCGCGGCCTGGTGCATGCGCGCTCGCATATCGAGCGGCTATTGGCGGACGTGCCGCAACATTGCGGCATCGTCAGCGTGCTCGACGGACACCCGGCGACGCTGGCCTGGCTCGGCGCGGTCGCCGGCCATCGCACGCGCGCGCTCGGCGTCGAGCATTTCGGCCAGACCGGCTCGCTCGCCGATCTCTACCGGCACTACGGCATCGACGCCAACGCCATCGTCGCGGCGGCGCAAGCCATCGCGCCCGGCCGGCCGATCAGGTATTTGAAGGCGCTGCCGTAATTACATTCGGCTCATCATGCCGATGCCGAACAACGCGCCGATAATGCTGAAGACGACCAGGTAAACCACGAACAGGCAGACGATGACGGCGATCGTATAGATGATTGCCTTGCCTTCCGGCGGCTTCATCAGCGCGACGATCCCAGTATGCAGGAGATACACGCTGTAGAGGCCGAGAATGCCGAGGACGCTCAAGGCCGGGATGATATTGAACACGCCAGCGACCCAGGCCGCCGTCGGCGCATAGGCCGACACCTTCATGGCGTTGTCGAGATTCTTTTGCCCGTTGAACGTGCCGGCAAGAAAATCGATGACGTAGGCCATCACGAAAACACCGACCAGTCCCAGCACATAGGTGACGACCGCGTACATCAGTCCGCCCACAATTCCGAGGCCGGCGATGACCGTGCCGATGAACGAGCACACCGCCGGGATCGCGGAGACGATGCAGACATAGTTCGTAAAGAGATAGCCGGCGTCGCCCGACTCGCGTTCGATCACCGGCCATTCGGATTTCGGTTGCAGTAGAATCGCTTTCACGCGCTCGACGAGATTCATCATGCCTCTCCTGTGATTCTCAGGTTCAATCTTACCCCAATCGATCTTGCAAAATCATAGCCGCGGCCTTCTCCGCGATCATCATGGTCGGCGAATTGGTGTTGCCGGACGTGATCGACGGCATCACTGAGGCATCCGCCACGCGCAAGCCGTCGATGCCGATCACGCGCAGGCGCGCATCGACCACCGCGCGCGCATCGTCGGCGCGGCCCATGCGCGCGGTGCCGACCGGATGAAAAATGGTGGTGCCGATATCACCCGCCGCCTTGACCAGCGCAGCTTCGTCGTCGTCGCGCACCTGCGCGCCCGGGAGATATTCGACCGGCGAATATCGCCGTAGCGCCGGCTGCGCCACGATCTTGCGGGTCACGCGGATTGAGTCGGCGGCGACGCGCTGGTCCTCTGGCGTCGCCAGGTAATTCGGCCTGATTGCGGGAGCCATTGCCGGGTCGACCGACTTCAACGTCAAACTGCCGCGGCTCGTTGGCCGCACATTGGTGACGCTGATCGTAAAGGCCGGGAACGGATGCAGCGGCTCGCCGAACTTGTCGAGCGACAGCGGCTGGATGTGATACTGCAGATTGGCGCGATCTTGCATGGAATCGGATTTGGTGAAGGCGCCGAGCTGCGACGGCGCCATGGTCAATGGCCCGCGCCGGAACAAGGCATAGTTGACGCCCATCCATGCGCGCGCCAGCAGCGACGAATACATCTCGTTCAGCGTCGTGATGCCGGTCACCTTGTAGATCATCCGCAGTTGCAGATGATCGTGCAGATTGCCGCCGACGCCCGGTCTGTCGAGCAGCACGGGAATACCGAATTGCGCAAGCTGCGCCGCCGGCCCCACGCCCGACAGCATCATGATTTGCGGCGAGCCGATCGAACCGGCCGCCATGACGATCTCACCACGGCAACGGGCCGAACGCGCAACGCCATCCTGCCGCCAGCGCACGCCGGCGGCGCGTTTGCCGTCAAACATAAGACCTTCGACCAGGCAACCGGTTTCCAGCCGCAGGTTTTGCCGACCCAAGACCGGTTTGAGGAACCCGCGCGCCGCCGACCAGCGCCGTCCGCGCTTCTGGTTGACATGGAAATAGCACGAGCCCTCGTTGTCGCCGGTGTTGAAGTCCTGCACCGGCGCAATGCCGTATTGCTTCGCCGCCTCGCGCCAGACGTCGATGATGTCCCAGCGAATGCGGGGAAATTCGACGCGCCATTCACCGCCGACGCCGTGGTGCTCGCTGGCCCCGAGAAAATTGTCTTCGTGCTTCTTGAAATACGGCAGCACGTCGTCCCACGACCAGCCGGGCAAGCCGAGCTGGCGCCAGTGATCGTAGTCGCCGGCCTGCCCGCGCATATAGACCATGGCGTTGATGGATGAAGAGCCGCCGATCACCTTGCCGCGCGGATAATTGAGGCTGCGGCCGTTGAGGCCCGGCTCCGGCTCGGTTTTCAACATCCAGTCCGAGCGCGGATTGCCGATGGCGAACAGATAGCCGACCGGAATGTGATACCATATCCAATTGTCGCGGCCGCCGGCTTCCAGCAGCAGCACGCGGTTGGCCGGATCGGCCGATAGCCGATTGGCCAGCACGCAGCCGGCCGAGCCCGCGCCCACCACGATGTAGTCAAACTCGCCTTCCATGGACTGCAATTCCGCCATACGGCCCGTCTTCTCGCAAGGCCGAAAGCAGAATTAATACACGCCGATCAGTTTTAGCCCGGCGATAATCAAGACGACCCCAAGCGCCCGGCGAATGTAGATTATCGAGAACTTCGTGCCAAAGGCAGTTCCAATCAAGGCCCCTAGCATGACGGCAACGACATACATCGGCAATTCATCTGGAAGTGAGCGGACAATCGCGTAGTTGCCAAGCAGTCCAGCGATCGAATTACCGACAATAAATACTGCCGCAATACCGGACGTCGTTCGCAGGTCGGACCAAGCGAGAAAAATGATCATCGGCGATAAAAAGATTCCACCGCCCGTTCCGGTAAGCCCCGAAAGAAATCCAATGCCGACGCCTAACAGCACGCTCAGCCAGATTGGAGGATCATGGATCTCGCGCTTGGCATAAAGATGCACCGCCCATAGCATCCTGAGCCCGGCCAGAATCAGGACGCCGCCGACAATCGCCCGGTAATATTCGCCGGGCAGTTGGATGCCTCCACCGATGAACGCAAAAGGCAGCGAGCCGAGCAAAAACGGCCAAACGACGCGCCAGCGAAAATAGCCAGCCTGTGCGTATCGATAGGATGCGAAGGTCGCGACGAATATATTCAAGGTCAGCGCCGTTGGCCGCATGACCGCGGGCGGAACGGAAAACAGCGCCATAAATGCAATATACGCCGACGCGCCGGCATGGCCGACGGACGAATAAAGCGCCGCTCCCACGAACATGCAGACGGCAAGCAGGATATGGACGGGGTCCGGCATGAGAATCCGATGGCGCGACGCGAGCGCGTTGCAAGATCAAGTTTCGGAGCGAAGCGCCCCACGAGGCCATCGTCTCGGGGCATGCACGGCCGCTTACGACGGGCGTGGACAATCATCGTACCAAACCTGGTTCGGCTGTCTACACTTGCTTTTCGTGAAAGGCGAAACTGTCGGTGTATGATGGCGCGATGTTCCCACCCGAGCGAATCGTCTGCCTGACCGAGGAAACCGTGGAGACGCTTTATCTCCTCGGCGAGGACCGCCGCATTGTCGGCGTGTCCGGCTATGCGGTGCGGCCGCCGCAAGTGCGCAAGGAAAAGCCGCGCGTCTCCGCTTTCATCTCCGCCGACCTGCCGAAGATTCTCGCGCTCAAGCCCGACCTGGTGCTGGCCTTCTCCGATCTGCAAGCCGACATCGTCGCCGAACTGATCCGCGCCAATGTCGCGGTGCACACCTTCAATCAGCGCGACGTCGCCGGCATTTTCGACATGATCCGCACGCTCGGTGCGCTGGTAGGCAGCCCGGACAAAGCGGACGCGCTGGCCCGCCGGCTTGCCGCGCGCGTCGATGCCGTGCACGAGCGTGCCTTGCACCGGCCGCGCCGGCCGCGGGTTTATTTCGAGGAATGGGACGACCCGATGATCTCCGGGCTCGGCTGGGTGTCGGAACTGATCGAGGCCGCCGGCGGCATCGAGGTATTTCCGCAGCTCAGCCAGCGCAAGAATGCCAAGGACCGCATCGTGACGGGCGCCGACGTGATCGCCGCCCGGCCCGACATCATCATCGGCTCCTGGTGCGGCAAGAAATTCGTGCCGGCACGCGTCGCCGCCCGGCCGGGCTTTGCCCAGGTTCCGGCGGTCGCCACCGGCTGGCTGCGCGAGATCAAATCAACGCTGATCCTGCAGCCCGGCCCGGCGGCGCTTACCGACGGGCTCGATGCCCTCGCCGGAATCATCGCCGGCTGGGTCGAAAGCCGCCCAGGCTAAAGGGCTATTTCGGGCGATAGAATCCTGGCGTCCGCTGTGCTATGCAGGGACAAATTCAAACCGCATAGGGACCTGACCGCGATGCAAGCCAATAAAACCCGCGCCGACCTGTGGATGGATCTGGCCCTGGTGGCATTCCTTATCGGGTTGGGTGTGGTGGCGCGGCTGGTGCCGCATGCCCCGGGTTTCCTGCCGATCGCGGCCAGCGCGCTGTTCGCCGGCCGCATGCTGCGCGTTCCGGCTTTCGCACCGGTGGTGCCGGTCGCCGCCATGGTGCTCAGCGCGTTAGCGCTTGGCCCCGACGATTGGCGCATTTCCCTCATCGTCACCGTGGCGATTTCGCTACCCGCTCTTGTCGGCATCGTGTCGCGACGCTGGCCTGGCATTGCGGCAACGGCTGCCGTCATGGTGCCCTGCTCGCTCGCCTTCTTCGCCATTTCGAATTTCGCGGTCTGGGCCTTCAGCGGCATGTATAGCCTCGACTTCGCCGGCCTGACCCAGTGCTACGTCGCGGCTTTGCCATTCCTGCAGAATACGGTCGCGGGCGATTTGTTCTGGACCGCGGTGCTGTTCGGCGGCGCCTGGGCCATCCAAAACGGGGCCATGCTGGCGGGCCGCGCGCGGTAAGCTAGCGATTTAGCCGATCCACCTCTGCAATCGCGTCCACCATGACTTGAGCCGGCCGACCAAGTCGGCCGCCTCTTCCGGCTCGGCCAGCCGCAAGCCGACGGTGGTCACGCGGCCATTGGCGACTTTGTGTGCCAGCAGCGCGATCGGGCCGAGCTGGACGATATCGCCGGTCTTGGCCGGACGGCGGAGCTGCTCGGTGAAGAAGTCGGCCAGCGCCAATTCCATATGGTCGGCGGCGACTTGCAAGCCGTAAATTTCCGCCAGTGCTCCGAGCGTCACGTCACCGGACACGAAGAAATCGCCGAGCAGCCTAGGGTCGGGCGAGGCCGGCGGCGGCATGTTGACGAAGAAGCGGTCGAGCGCCTGCGCCTTCTCCGGCGGCGCCAGCAGATAGACATAATCGCCCGCGCGCACCGGATCGGCTTCCGCCGGCGTGAGGATTTCCTCGTTGCGCACGACCAGAGTTGGGCGCGCCCAATTCGGAATGAGACCGCGGCGCAGGAACGGGCTGTTGGCCGGCACCGGATAGCCGACGATTTCGCGCGCCAACTGGCCGGGTAGATCGAGCTCAACCCGGCGCGGCAGCGGATCGCTGCGGGTGAACGAGATGTCGAGCTTGCGGGCAGCGTACGCCACCGTCCAGCCCTGGATCAGCAGCGACGACAGCACGACCACGAAGGCCACGTCGAAGAAAAGATAGCCGGCCGGCAAACCGACCAGCAGCGGTATCGAGGCGAGAAAAATCGCCACCGCGCCGCGCAAGCCGACCCATGACAAGAACAGTTTCTCGCGCCACGGGAAGCCGAATGGGGCCAGGCACAGGAACACCGCGACCGGCCGCGCCACCAGCATCAAAACCGCCGCGATCACGACCGCGCCGGCCAGGCTGTCGGCCAGCCGGTGCGGCCACACCAGCAGGCCGAGCAGCACGAACATCACGATCTGCGCCAGCCAGGTGACGGCGTCGAGAAACACGACGACGGAATTATGCGCGCGCGTCTGCCGGTTTCCCACCACAAGTCCGGCCAGATAGACCGCGAGGAAGCCGGACGAATGCACCGTATTGGCGGCTGCGAATACGACCAGTGCGCTCACCGCCACGAACGGCGCATGCAAGCCCTGCGGCAGAGCAAGCCGGTTGAGCACCAGCGTGATGATCCGCCCGCCGGCGACGCCGATGATGCAACCCAGCACGGTATCGCGCAGGAAGATCACCAGCACATGCGACCAGGTCTGGTCGCCGGCCAGCAGGAACTCCACCAGCAGCAACGTAAGAAAGACCGCGAACGGATCGTTGGTGCCGGATTCGACTTCCAGCGTCGCGCGCACGCGCGAGCGCAGCCGCAGGCCACGCGCATTGATCAGCAGGAACACCGCCGCCGCGTCGGTGGAGGCCACCACGGCGCCGACCAGCAAAGCCTGCGTCCAGCCGATACCCAGGACCAGCTTGGCGACCGGCGCGGTCAGCACGGTGGTGATCAGGACGCCGGCGGTCGCCAACGTCGCCGCCGGCGCCAGCACGTTGCGGAAGGTGGCCAGGCGCGTGCGCAGGCCGCCGTCGAACAGGATCAGCGCCAGCGCAATCGAGCCGACCATATACGCGGTGCCGACGTCGTCGAATTTCAGGCCGCCCGGGCCGCCCTCGCCGGCCAACATGCCGAGCAGCAGGAACACCAGCAGCAGCGGCGCGCCGAAGCGCAATGCGACCAGGCTCGACAGAATTCCGGCCAGCACCAACAGGCTGCCGAGCAGGATGGCGATGCTGAAGGTGTCGAGCGAGGCCATAACGCGAATCTCCTATTGCTATAGGACGGATTCGCGGCGCCAAGAGCAACGGTAATTCAGTCGCAGACACCCCCGTTCGTCCCCGCGAAAGCGGGGACCCAGTTCCTGCTTTCGCTTGCTGGATTCCCGCTTGCGCGGGAATGAGCGGGTGGGGCGCGCTCGAACTAGAAATTCACCTTGTCGCCGCCCTTGAGTGAGAGGATCTCGCGCGCCTCGTCCGAGGACGCGATCTCCAGTCCGAGGCCTTCGAGAATCTTGCGCACGTTGGTCACCTGCTGGGCGTTGGATTCGGCCAGCTTGCCAGCGCCGACCCAGAGCGAGTCTTCCATGCCGACCCGCACATTGCCGCCCATGGCCGCAGCCTGGGCCGCGACCCGCATCTGATTGACGCCGGCGCCGAGCACCGACCAGCAATAATTCTCCGGCCCGAGCAGCCGGTCGGCGGTGCGCTTCATCATGATGACGTCTTCGGGATGGCCGCCGATGCCGCCGAGAATGCCGAACACCGACTGCACGAACAGCGGCGGCTTGACCAGACCGCGGTCGAGGAAATGCTTGAGCGTGTAGAGATGGCCGATATCATAGCACTCGATCTCGAAACGGGTGTTGTTTTCCGCGCAGGTAGTGAGGATGTATTCAATGTCAGCGAAGGTGTTCTTGAACATGCCCTTCTTCGAGCCTTCCAGATACGGCTCTTCCCAGTCGTATTTGAAGTGGCCCTTGTAGCGCGGGATCATCGGGTAGAGCCCGAAATTCATCGTGCCCATGTTGAGCGAGGCGACCTCCGGCTTGAAGGTCGCGGCCGGCTTAACGCGTTCCTCGACCATCATGGTCGGGGCGCCGCCGGTGGTGATGTTCACCACCACGTTCGAGCGCTGCTTGATCACTTTGAGGAACGGGGCGAACGCCTCCGGCGACTGGTCGGGACGGCCGTCCTGTGGGTTGCGCGCATGCAGATGGACGATGGCCGCCCCCGCCTCAGCCGCCCCGATGGCGGCATCGGCGATCTGCTGGGCGGTCACCGGAATATGCGGAGACATCGAGGGCGTGTGAATCGAGCCGGTGACGGCACAGGTAATGATGACTTTGCGCGACTTCGCCATGAGCTTTCCATCCCGGTAAAGTGAGGCTTTTGATTTAACGATTGGACTTGAGCCGTGATCCTAGAGTATCAGCCGCCCCCAAGTCACCCTGTTCACTTGCGCATGACCTATTCCGAAAACGGGTCCCATCCCGGATCAAGTCGGGGACATGCTTTTCGGGGTCATGCGCCGGAGCCATCGCCGTGGACTTAAGGGCTCAACCTGCAGCGGCACGGCCTTCCGGTATCCTGATCGGGGTGTTGTGCGGCACCGGCGCCGCGCTCGGCTGGGCGGCGGGTTTTGTCGCGGCCAAGCATGGCGTCACCATCGGCTTTTCGCCCGCCGATTTGGCCTTGCACCGCTTCTTGTGGTCCGGCCTGCTGCTGATGCCGCTCATCCTGCGTGACGGCATCACCGACCTCGGTGGCATCGGCTGGGGCCGCGGCTTGGTGATGAGCGTGCTGTCGGGGCCGCCGCAGGCGATGATCGCCTATACCGGCTTCATGCTGGTGCCGCTCGGCCACGGCACCACCATCCAGCCGGCCTGCGCCGCGCTGGCGGGGCTGATCCTCGCCACGCTGGTGCTGGGCGAACATCCGACCGGGCAGCGCATCATCGGCGGCGCCACGATCATCGCGGGCCTGTTGGTGTTCGGCGCCGAGTCGATCACCACCATCGGCAGCCACGGCGTCGGCGGCGACCTGCTGTTCGCCACCGCCGGCCTGTTCTGGGCGACGTTCGGGATCCTGCTGCGCTATTGGCGCGTGTCGGGCACGCGCGCGGTGGCGGCCGTCGGCGCGCTGTCGGTCGTGGTGTTCGCGCCGTTGCACGCGCTGTTCGTCGGCTATGACGGAATCCTGCGCATGAGTCTTGCGGAAAACATGCTGCAGGTCGTAGTGCAGGGCATTCTCGCCGGCGTGCTGCCGATCTTTCTGTTCGCGCGCGCGGTGATCCTGCTCGGCGCCGGACGCACGGCGACCTTCCCGGCGCTGGTGCCGGGTTTCTCGATGATCATCGGCTATCTTGCGCTCGGCGTGGTGCCGAGCATCCCGCAGGTCATCGGACTGGTGATCGTGGTGATCGGCTTCCGCTTCGCCTTGCGATAGCTCGTTGTCATTCCGGCCCGGCGTATTTTCCCGCGGTCTGCGGGAACATGTTCTTGATAATCTTGAATTTCGAGATGTCCACGGTGGCGTCCATGTGCATGAAGATCACGGCGTCGCGCAGCACCTTCTCGATGCCGAAGTCGAGCATGATGCCGTTGCCGCCGTGCAGCTCGACCGCGTGCTGGGCGACCTTCATGATCTCTTCGGAAGCAAACAGCTTGGCCATGTTGACCAGCGTCTCGGCTTCCGGCGCATTGTCGTCCACGGCTTGTGCGGCGCGCTCGAGTAGCGCGCGCACCGCCTCGATTTTGGTCGCCATTTCGGCGAGCCGCAGCGCCACCGCCTGATGCTTGATCAGGATGCGGCCGCCCTGCACGTAGTTCTGCACATACTCCGCCGTCGCCTCGAAGGCGCGCACGCCGACGCCGAGGTTCTTGGCCGCCTGGATGATCTTGCCGGGACGGAAATAGACGCCGGCCGAACCCATCGCGCTATCCTGCACCAGCAGGTGATCGTCCGGCACGAACATGTCCTCGAACACCATTTCGCCGTTGTTCATGAAACGGCAGCCGAGCGTCTCATTGCAGCGTGCGACCGTGAACCCTTTGGTTTCGCGCGGCACCAGGAACGACGAGGTGCCCTGCAGCATGCCGACCTTGGGATTGCTATTGGCGTAGACCACGTAGAGGCTGGCGTCGTAGCCGTTGGAGATGAACTGCTTGCGGCCATTGATCACCCAGCCGCCGTCCGCTTTGACGGCCTTGGTTTGCATCGCCGCTTCCGGCACGTTGTAAGGCAGCCAGCGGTCGGAGGCGCCGCGCGGCTCGGTCAGGCAATGCGCCATCAGGAACTGCGGCTCCGCGACCAGGCGCTTGAACCATTTTTCCTGGAGATGTTTCGGCGCGAACTGGCGCAGCAGCACCGACACTTTCCAATTCTGCACCATCTTGTCGGCCAGGCCGGAATCGCCGCGCGCGATTTCCTCGGCGACCAGGGCGAAAGTTTTTACTTCCGTGCCCTTCTCGAGTTCGACGCCGCCGAACTCTTCCGGCACGCCCAGGGTGCGGATGCCGATCTTCTCGGCCTCTTCCAGGATGCGGATCGGCAGCCGGTCCTCGGGCACCATCGACCATTCGCGCTGCCAATTCTGCTTGATGAAGGGCAGCACCACCTCATCGACGAAATCGCGGCAGCTTTGCCGCATCATCCGTTGTTCTTCTGAAAGTCCAGACATTCCGTGCTCCCTCGCCTTTTCATTGCCTTATTGAGCCGCCAGGCCCCCGTAGGCGGTCTGGCGGCGGATAGTGCCGTGCATCACGGACCCGAATCATAGTCTTATTCATCTCCCTTGGACGAGTAGCCGCGCATGGATTTTTCTGACCTGCATGAGGCCCTGACGACCCTACTCGCGGCGGCGCGCCTTGCGCTGCGCACCGAGCTCACCTCGGTCTGGTTGCCAATACAGCTTTCGCTGATTGGGCTCGCCGTCATCATCGCCTTGGCCACCGCGGCGGCGATCAAGAAGCGGACCGATCCGGCGACGCTCGCTATGAACTGGCCGCCGGTCCTGCGCATGCTGGTGCGCGCGCTGGTCAGGCACATGGGACCGATCGTCTTCATCCTTGCGCTACTGGTGATGCGGGCGGCGCTGCGCTCCGAGGTTGTGCAGCCGCGCACTTATCTGCTGGGCGTCGGCATCAGTCTCACCACCGCCTGGGTGGTGATCAATGTGCTCACCAGCATCATCCACAATCGTTTCGTCAACCGCGTGGTGGCGTTCTCGGCCTGGACGATCGCCGCGCTCAGCATCCTGCGACTGCTCGACCCGGTGACAGCGAGCCTCGATTCGCCGGCGGCCTCCATCATGATCGGAGGCCTGCGCCTCTCGCCGCTCTTGCTGCTCAAGACCACCGCGCTGCTGCTCGTCACGTTGTGGGTGGCGAATGCGATGAGCAACTTCCTCGAGAAGCGCGTGCAGTCCTTCTCAGATCTGACGCCGTCGATCCAGGTGCTGATCGGTAAGCTGATCCGCATCGCGCTGCTCACCATCGCCATCGTAGTGGTGCTCAGCTCCATGGGCATCGACTTGTCGGTGCTGGCGCTATTCTCCGGCGCGGTCGGCGTCGGCCTCGGTTTTGGCCTACAAAAGATCGTGTCCAATCTGGTGAGCGGGATCATCCTGCTGGCCGACAAGTCGATCAAACCGGGTGATGTGATCTCGGTCGGCGAACATTTCGGGCGCGTCGGCAACATGGGCGCGCGCTACACCTCTGTTGATACGCGCGATGGCCGCGAATATCTGATCCCCAACGAGGATTTCATCACCCAGCGGGTGGCAAACTGGACTTATTCCAGCGACCTCGTGCGGCTCTCGGTTAATTTCAGCGCGACCTACGACAGCGATCCGCGCCAGGTGCAGGAGGCGGCGGCGGCCGCGGCGCTCAGCATCGAGCGCGTATCGCGGAAACCGGCGCCGGCCTGCATGCTGTCAGCCTTCGGCGCGACCGCGCTCGAATTCGAGCTGTGGTTCTGGATCCGCGATCCGGCCGCCGGGGTCACCAATGTGCGCAGCGATGTGCTGCTGGCGTTGTGGGACTCGATCGACAAGCAAGGTGCCAAGCTCGCGAAGCCGGGCCCGGCACGGGTGATCTACGAGCTCGCCGGCAGCAGCGCGCCGTCAAAGCCCGCGCCGGACGCACCGCCGCCGCCCGAAAATCCCGACAAGCCGAACTTCCCGCCGAGGTGATCAGGCCGCCTTGCGGCTCGCCAGGAATTCACCCATGCGCCCAAGCGCCTTCAGGATGTTCTCGGTCGAATTGGCGTAGCTAAGCCGCACATAGCCCTCGCCGAGAATGCCGAAGTCGGGCCCGCCGATGATGGCGACGCCGGCGTCGTCCAGCAGCGATGACGCCAGCGCCTTCGCCTTCCAGCCGGTGCGCTTGATATTGGGAAAGGCATAGAAGGCGCCCTTCGGCGTGGCGCAGGACACGCCGGGTAATTTGTTGAGGCCTTCGACCACGACTTTCCGGCGCTTGTCGAACTCGGCCACCATCTTGTGCACCTCGTCCTGTGGGCCTTTCAGCGCGGCGAGCCCGGCATATTGCGCCGAGGCGTTGACGCAGGAATGCAGGTTGACCGCCAGCTTGCGCGCATAGTCGTAGAGCTTGCCCGGCCACACCGCATAGCCGAGCCGCCAGCCGGTCATGGCATAGGTCTTCGACCAGCCGTTGAGCAGGATCAGCCGGTCGCGCAGCGAGGGATACGACAGCAGGCAGACGTGGCTCTCGCCGTCATAGACCATGTGGTCGTAGATTTCGTCCGACATCACGGCGACATCCGGCCACTTTTCGAGACCGGCGACGAGCTTGTCGACTTCGGCCTTGCCGGTGACGCCGCCGGTCGGATTGGCCGGCGAGTTGAGGATCAGCAGCCGCGTCTTCGGCGTGATCAACTTGAGCGTCTCTTCGGCCGAGAAGGAAAAGCCGTTCTCCTCGCGGATCGGCACCGGCACCGGCGTGGCGCCGGTGAACTCGATCATCGAGCGGTAGATCGGGAAACCCGGATCGGGATAGAGGATCTCTGTGCCCGGCTCGCCGAACATCAGGATCGACATGAACATGGTCGGCTTGCCGCCGGGCATGATCATCACGCTGTCGGGGGAGACCTCAACCTTGAAGCGCTTGTGCAAATCGGCAGCGACCGCTTCGCGTAAGGGTGGAATACCGTTCGCCGGCGTGTAGCCGTGGTGACCGTCGCGCAGCGCCTTGATCGCCGCCTCGACGATGAAGTCGGGGGTGCGGAAGTCAGGCTGGCCGATGCCAAGATTGATGATGTCGCGGCCCTGCGCGATCAGGGCGTTGGCGCGGGCGAGCACGGCAAAGGCGTTTTCCTCGCCGATGCGGTCGAAGGCCGCGATCGTTTTCAGCATGGCGTCACTCCCCGGTGGCGGGCCGCATCCCATCGACAGGAACAGGGCGACCGCGCACTCGATTTGGCGCGCAGTTCACTCGATCGGGCGGGGAAAATCAAATCGAGCGTGACCGATGCTCAGTTCTCGCCACCGTAGTGGGCGCCTAAATCACGCAATATCTGCAACCGGATGAATGGGTCGGGATCGTCGCCAAGATAGTCGTTGCCATTGTAGACAGGTCCGGCCGGAAACAGGTTTGTCCCGCGGTAGCGTGAATTTACGGTGGCCGTGGCGGCATGGGCCGCCACATGCTTCTTGTGCTTACGCCCCTTTGCCGCGTCTGCTGGCGCAGCGGCGGCGAGAACGAAGGCGAGACCGATGGCGGACACCATCAGCTTGACCGCAAGCGATGCCATGGATGCATCCTTTCATCGTGTCGTCGTTCCCTCCCTTATCCAACCAGTGCGGCGGCACAAGGGCGGATGGTGGTGCATTCAATCACAACTCGGTGTCGGAATATTCGCGGCCGGCAGGGGTTAGACGCGCTTCAAACGCTATCGCGGCGCCAACAGGTTGGGGACTAACGGGGATGAATGGCGCTCATGGATGCATCACGGAATGGCATTGTCCTCGCGCGCGCAAACGTGGCACGGTCGCGGCCGTTTCTTTTCCGGGGTTTTTCCATGGCCAACACGTCGACGACCGAAAAACGCAACGTCTTCCGCCGCCTGCATGATGCCGGATGCTTCGTCATCCCCAATCCGTGGAACGTCGGCAGCGCCCGCTATCTGCAGGGGCTCGGCTTCAAGGCGCTGGCGACCACCAGCTCGGGCTACGCCCATGCGCAGGGCTACGCCGATGGCGGGCAATCGTGCGATGAGGTTCTCGCTCACTTCGGCGAGATCGCCGCGGCCACCGACGTGCCGCTCAATGCCGACTTTGAGGGCGGCTTTGCCGACGATCCGGCCGGCGTCGCCGAGAATGTGACGCGTTGCATTGCGACCGGCGTCGCCGGCTTGTCGATCGAGGATTCGACCGGCGATCCGAACCAACCGCTCTACGCTTTCGATCTCGCGCTCGCCCGCGTGAAGGCCGCGCGCGCGGCGATCGACAAGGCCGGCGGCGACGTCGTGTTCACCGCGCGCACCGAGGGCTTCATCCGCGGCAGGCCCGACCTGGATGAGACTATCCGCCGGCTGAGGGCCTTCGCCGACGCCGGCGCCGATTGCCTGTACTCGCCCGGCATCAAGACCCGCGAGCAGATCGTGGCGACCGTGCAGGCGGTCGCGCCGAAACCGATCAACTTTCTCAACAGTGGCGCGTTCGGCTTCACGGTCAAAGATCTTGCCGAGATGGGCGTACGGCGCATCAGCGTGGGCGGCACGCTGGCGCGCGTCGCCATGCATGCCTTCATCAAGGCGGCAACCGAAATCGCCAAGGAGGGAAAGTTTGATAGTTTTGCCGGCGTAATAACGAACCCGGAACTCAACAAGTTTTTTAGCGACGATCGGCGGCAAAAACCATGAGCGAACCCGTCGATTCGAAGACCGGACAACCGATCGGCGCGACGGTCGATGCTCGGCCGGCGCAACGGCTCGGTCCGGTGACGCTCGAAGGCCGCTATGGCCGCGTCGAGGAGCTCGAAGCCAAACATGCGGCATCGCTGTGGGTGGCTGTGAAGGGAGACGACAGACTGTGGACCTACATGGCCTATGGTCCATTCACCGACGCTTCGTCATTCGCGTCATGGGTGAGCGAGCGCGCGGGCTCACCGACCCGTATTCCTACGTCGTGGTCGCGCCAGTTGGCGGCGCCGTTGGCATCGTCACACTGATGCAAATCCGCTCCGCCACGCGCGTGGTCGAGGTGGGCAACATCGTCTACGGCACGCCGTTACAGCGCACGCCGCTCGGCACCGAGGCGCAATATCTGCTGGCTCGTTATGCGTTCGACACGCTCGGCTACCGGCGCTACGAGTGGAAGTGCGACGCGTTCAACGCCGCTTCGCGCCGCGCGGCCCTGCGCTACGGCTTCGTCTTTGAGGGCATCTTTCGTCAGCACATGATCATCAAGGGCCACAACCGCGATACTGCCTGGTTCTCCATGCTCGACAGCGAATGGCCGGCGCGCAAGACGAACTTCGAGCGCTGGCTGGCGCCGGAAAACTTCACCGCCGACGGACGGCAAAAGCTCAGCTTGCGTGCGATGAACGGCGCAAAGGAATGAGCTTTACCACCTGATTTTTCGGATAAGATCACGCTCAAATCGAAGAGGGCGTAAATGCATATCCTAATCACCGGCGCCGCGGGCATGATCGGCCGCAAGCTCACCGCGCGGCTGGTCATCGACCGGGCGCTCGGCGACCAGCCGATAGAAAAATTGACATTGATCGACATTGTCGCGCCGGCGCGACCCGCGGGCTTTTCCGATCACGTGAAGACCCGGGCTGCCGATCTCGCCACACCGGGCGTTGCGGAAAAAGCGATCTCGGAGCGGCCGGACGTGATCTTCCACCTCGCCGGCGTGGTGTCGGGCGAGGCGGAAACCGATTTCGAGAAGGGCTACCGGGTCAATCTCGACGGCACCCGCGCGCTGATCGAAGCGGTGCGCGCGGTTGGCGATGGCTACAAGCCCAAGGTCGTGTTCACCTCGTCAATCGCGGTGTTCGGTGCGCCGTTTCCGGAAGCGATCGGCGACGAATTCCATCTCACGCCGCTCACCTCCTACGGCACGCAGAAGGCGATCTGCGAACTGCTGCTGGCTGATTATACGCGGCGCGGGTTTCTCGAGGGCGTCGGTATCCGGCTGCCGTCAATCGTGGTACGGCCGGGCAAACCGAACAAAGCGGCGTCGGGTTTCTTCTCCGGCATCATCCGCGAGCCGCTGGCCGGACAGGAAGCGATCCTGCCGGTTGCCGACAGTGTGCTGCATTGGCATGCCAGCCCGCGATCGGCGGTCGGATTTCTCATCAACGCGGCCGGCCTGACGCGCGCGCAATTGGGCGACCGCATCAATCTCACCATGCCGGGAGTGTGCTGCACGGTCGGCGAACAGATTGCGGCGCTGCGCCGCATCGCCGGCGACAAGGTCGCCGGGCGCATCAAGCGTGCACCGGACGAACTGGTCGAACGCATTGTGGCCGGCTGGCCACGCCGCTTCGATGCGCGCCGCGGCCTCGCACTCGGCTTCCAGGTGGAAGCGACATTCGACGACATCATCCGCGTCCATATCGAAGACGAGTTGGGAGGCCGGATCGCGTCCTGATGCGCTTGCGCCCCGCGCCCCAGGCCTTACATTACTCGCCATGACCTACGTTGACGCCGCTGTCGCACCGCTGCGCAAGACCGGCCAGATCAAGATCCACGGCCCCGCCGCCTTCGAGGCCATGCGCAAGGCCGGCCAACTGGTGGCGCGATGCCTCGATATGCTCGTCGAGCATGTCCAGCCGGGCGTGCCGACCGAAAAAATCGACAGGCTGGTGCTGGAATACGCGCTCGCTCACGGCGCGCTGCCGGCCACGCTGATGTATCGCGGCTACAAGAAATCGACCTGCACCTCGCTCAATCACGTGGTCTGCCACGGCATTCCCGGCGACAAGCCGCTTAAAGAGGGCGACATCGTCAACATCGACGTGACGCTGATCCTCGACGGCTGGCACGGCGATTCCAGCCGCATGTATCCCATCGGCGAAATTCCGCGCCGCGCCGAACGGCTGATCGAGGTGACGCATGAGGCGATGATGCGCGGCATCGCCACCATCCGCCCCGGCTCGACCACCGGCGACATCGGCGCCGCGATCCAGAGCTACGTGGAAGCCCAGCACATGAGCGTGGTGCGCGATTTCTGCGGCCACGGTCTCGGCCGCCTGTTCCACGACGAGCCCAATATCGTCCATGTCGGACGCACGGGCGAAGGCATCGTGCTCAAGCCCGGGATGTTCTTCACCGTGGAGCCGATGATCAATATCGGCCGCCCGCATGTGAAGGTGCTGTCCGACGGCTGGACAGCGGTGACGCGCGACCGCTCGCTATCGGCCCAGTTCGAGCACACCGTGGGTGTCACCGACAAAGGCGTCGAGGTGTTCACCTTTTCCCCGGCCGGGCTCGACAAGCCGCCCTACCATTTGCCGGCCAAAACGTAAAACCTCCCTCGTCGATTGCATCCGCTTGCACTACAATCGCGCCTTCTGGGGCGACGCGGCGTGGGCGCGTATTCATGGCGGACAAGCAAGGCAAGAGCGAGCGCAAGACCGGCGTTAAGGCCGGCCTGTCGGAGGCTCCGCCGCATTATCACGGCCACCGCGAACGGCTGCGCGGGCGCTTCCGCGAGGCCGGCGCCGAGGCGGTGAGCGACTACGAGCTGCTCGAACTGGTGCTGTTCCGCGCCATCCCGCAGCGCGACATCAAGCCGCTCGCCAAAGAACTGATCGCCAAATTCGGCTCCTTCGCCGAAGTGGTGGCGGCGGCGCCGGCCCGGCTCGCCGAGGTCAAGGGCATGGGCGATGCCGCCATCACCGAGCTCAAGATCGTGCACGCCGCGGCCAGCCGGCTGGCGCGCGGCCTGGTGCAGAAGCGGCCGGTATTGTCATCCTGGTCGAGCGTGATCGATTACTGCCGCACCGCCATGGCCTATGCCGACAAAGAGCAGTTCCGCGTGCTGTTCCTCGACAAACGCAATCAGCTCATCGCCGACGAATTGCAGCAGGTCGGCACCGTCGATCACACGCCGGTCTATCCGCGCGAGGTGGTCAAGCGCGCGCTCGAGCTATCGGCCACCGCGCTGATCCTGGTGCACAACCATCCGTCGGGCGATCCGACGCCGTCGCGCGCCGACATCCAGATGACGCAATCGATCATCGACGTGGCCAAGCCGCTGGGCATTTCCGTGCACGACCACATCATCGTCGGCAAGGAAGGCCATGCCAGCTTCAAGGGATTGCGGTTGATCTAGCGCATGATCCCGAAAAAGCATGTCCTGGACTTGATCCGGGATGGGCACCGGTTTTCGGAAAAGATTATGCGCAAGCAAAATGGCGCGCTCAGGCTGCGGCGGGCGCCAGACTTCGGCTGTCGGGTTCGATCATCCAGCGCGCGACCCTCGGCCAGTATTCGCCGAGGATCGTTTTTCCCATGAACAATCCGGCGTGGCCGCAAGGCGCCGTCGCCTTGCGAATGGCGCGTGCCGGGGTGCCGACCAGGCGCTCGGTCGCGAACAGCTGCGCCGGCGCGACCAACTCGTCGTCACGCGCCGCCAGCAGGAAAATCGGGGCGCGCATAGTCGCCAAGTCGATTGGCTCGCCCAAGGCGATAAATTGACCGGTCGCAATCTCGTTTCGTTTGTACAGCTTCTCGATCACCTCGAGGTAATAGGTTCCGGGCAGATCGACGGTCCACGCGTGCCAATCCCGGAATATCGCTTCCAGCGCGGCGAAGGCGGGCGAGCCGACCGGTTCCGGCGTCTGCAGCAACTGATGAATCTCGCGGGAGTCGAGCGTCTCCGATCCCCAGAACTTCAGCACCTTGTGACCAAGCACGCGGCCGTCGCCCAGCGTCACCAGTTCATGAAACAGCGCCAGAGGGCTGGCGTCGGCGAGCGCGGACAATGCGGATTGCCCGGCGGCAATATCGATCGGCGCGCCAGCCAGCACCAGTTTGCGCACCTTGGCGGGAAAACGCGCGGCATAGAGCAGCGACAGCCAGCCGCCCTGGCAAAGCCCGACCAGATCGACGGTGCCGCCGAGTTGGTCGACCAGCACGTTGAGGTCGGCGAGATAGTCGTCGATGCCTAAAAGACGCATCTCCGTTGTGGCCGAACGCCAATCGGTCACGAACAGCCGCCGCAGGCCGGCGTCGCGCAATGCCACGACCAGGCTGTGACCGGGCGCCAGATCGGCAACGGCCGCTCCATGCAGCGCAAATGGCGCACACAGCAAAGTGGGAACGCCATCCTTGACGGTGCTGAAATCGCGCAGTCGCACGCTCTTCAATTCGAGCGCAATCGTGTTCGGCGTGGCCCATTTCGGCTCGCGTGCCGCGGGGCCGTCCCCTTCGCCCATCGCGAGATTGACGAAACGCTTGGCCAGTAACCCGGCAAACTCGCTTGCTGAGGCTGCGGCAAACGCCGGCCACATGAATCCGAGACGCGGATCTTGCCGTCCCGTTGGCTCGTACATGCCGGAAAGTACGTCACAAAATCGACCGGGCCGCGTTGTTCTAGGTCAAACGCGGCCGCAAATTGGTATTCGTATTGAAATTCAAAAGCTTCGCGGTATGGCCTACGTTGGCCGCCGCGAGCTCACTGCTGCAGCACATAGGTTCCGGGCGCATCAGCGAGCGGAACATGATCCGCCGCACCCATTGCGGGCGGATCGACCGGTTCGCCCGACCGTGCGGCGAGCCAGGCGACCCATTCCGGCCACCAGGAACCTTGCTTTTGCGGCGCTTGCGCCAGGAAGGCTTCCGGATCGACGTAGCGGTCGTCCGCCTTCCTGGTCATCACCTGGAAGCCGTGACCATCATGGCCGGGCTCGGACACGATCCCGGCATTGTGGCCGCCGGTCGCGAGCAGATAGGTCACGTCGGTATCGGTCAAAAAATTGATCTTGTAGGAGGAGCGCCACGGCGCGACGTGATCGCGCACTGTGCCGACGTTGAAGATCGGAGCGCGAATATCCGCGAGCGCGATCGGCTTGTCGGCGACGAGATAGCGCCCCTCGGCGAGATCATTGTTCAGGAACAGCCGCCGCAGATATTCCGAATGCATGCGATAGGGCATGCGGGTGGCGTCCGCATTCCACGCCATGAGGTCGATCATCGGCGCTCGCTCGCCCATCAAATAGTCGCGCACCATACGCGACCAGACCAGGTCGCTGGAGCCCAGCATCTGAAAGGCGCCCGCCATCTGCTTGGCGTCGAGGAAGCCTTGCTCCCACATCATGTCTTCGAGGAACGCCACCTGGCTCTCGTTGATGAAGAGCATCAGCTCACCTGCCTCGGTGAAGTCGGTCTGCGCCGCCAGCAGCGTGATCGACTTCAGCCGATCGTCGCCGTCGCGCGCCATGGCCGCGGCGGCGATCGACAGCAGCGTGCCGCCCAGGCAATAGCCGACGGCGTGGACTTGTTGGTCCGGCACGATCGCGCGGACCGCGTCGAGCGCCGCCATGACGCCGAGCGTGCGATAGTCGTCGATGCCGAGATCGCGGTCCTCCGGGCTCGGGTTCTTCCATGAAATCATGAAAACCGTGAAGCCCTGCTCGGTCAGGTACTTCACCAGCGAGTTATGCGAAGACAGATCGAGGATGTAATATTTCATGATCCATGCCGGAACGATCAGCACGGGCTCCGGCCGGACCTTGCTGGTCGCGGGCGCGTATTGGATCAGCTCGATCAACCGATTGCGATAAATGACCTTGCCGGGGGTCGCCGCCACATCGCGCCCGATCACGAAATCCTCGGTGCCGACCGGCTTCTTTCCGCTGACGGCGCGCTCCCAATCTTCCGCCATATTGCGCAGGCCGCTCACCAGGTTCATTCCGCCTTTGCTGACGGTATGCCGAAGCACCTCGGGATTGGTCGCCAGAAAATTCGAGGGCGAGATCATGTCGAGAATCTGGCGCGACACGAACTCCGCCATCGCTTCATGGTGCTTGGTGACGCCGCGGATGCCGGTGGTCGCGTTGTGCCACCATTGCTGCTGCAGCAGGAAGGCCTGATACATGAAATTGTACGGCGGTTTTTGCCAATCCGCGCCGGCGAAGCGGCGATCTTGCGGCAGCGGCTCGATGCAGCACGGCGTCTTGCCGCCCTCCAACGCGGAGCGGAATGCATAGTTGGCGAAACGGGTCGTTTTCCGCATTGCCTTGTCGACGAGTTGCAGCCGTTTGCCGGGTGAAACGGCAAGATGAATCGCCCAATCGAAATAGGCCTTGCCGAGTGCCGCCGGCGACAAGCCAAACGTGAAACGCGCGATCGTGGCATGGAGCGAGCGATCGGTGATGTCGGCGAGGGCGGTCACCGCATAGGAATCGCGCCCATCGATCTCCTCGGTCGGAGCTATACCGCCAACTTTCGGAACGAGACGCAACGCTGCCTTTTCGGCGGCCGGCTTCACGTCAGCTGGCGCATCCGTCTGCATGGGGACCGGAATCGTCATGGCGCACCTATTCTTTAGGCTTCCATTCTTGCGGAATGGGCATTCAATTATTAATATGTAGCCGATTTATTGCGGCGCAATGATTTGGATCAATCGGTAATATGATCCCGATTAATCAGTAGAAACCGCTCCTGTTTACTGCCGCACCAACGAATACGGATTGGCAGCTTCCGGAACGCGGCGCCATGAATTCGCATCCGCTTCCTCGAAACGCCACGGGTTGCCGCGCGCCGGCGCCAGCATGAGCTCGTCGCGATCAATCTTCCACTGCGCGAAATTCAAGCGCGCGATGGTGGGATCGCAACCGGGCTTGATTTTCACCGCCATGCCATCCTCCGTTGGGTCCGTCGCCAAAGTCAGCTGACATAGCGGCTTCCCACCGCGCACGATCGCCCAATCGCCGGCCACCTGTTCCGGCGGCTTCTGCGGCGGAGCGGCGGCGGCGGCATTCTGCAGGAACAGCACGCCGATGCCGGGCGTCGGCGCCTCGTAGATGCCGTCCTCCACCTCGCTGAATTCCACCAGCGACTTGCCCTGGGCGTCGAGCAGACGCAGCAGATCGTTTTCCGGAAAATTCCAGCCGGCGATATCGTTCACCAGCGGAAACAAAGTGCCGCAGTTCTTGTCGAACTCGGCCTTGAAACCGACCGGCACAGGATCGGGTTTTAATGTGATGGTGCAAATCTTGTCGCGATCGGCGTTGGAGAATTCCCAGGTGCCGATCATGGCTTTGGCGGAATCGCCGAGCGTGGCCGGGGTTTGCGCCGACGCCGGCGCGGCCACCATGACGGCAAGACCGATCAGAATGAGGCGGCGGCGTCCGATCATGTACGTTTCGGCGGAAACGGCGTTTCCGAAACCGGTGTCAGCGGCGGCTTGCCCGCCGCCCAGGCCAGGATGTTGTCGACCACGAGCTGGTCCATGGCCGCGCGCGTCACCTCGGTGGAGGAGCCGAGATGCGGGAACAGCACGATGTGATCCATCTCCATCAATTCTTTCGGCACCTGCGGTTCCTTGGCGAACACGTCGAGGCCGGCGGAATAGATGGTGCGATTCTTGAGCGCCTCGATCAGCGCCGGCTCGTCCACCACCGAGCCGCGCGCCATGTTGATGAGGATGCCGTTCGGACCAAGCGCCTTCAGCACCTCGGCATTGATCATGTTCGCCGTCGCCGGTCCGCCCGGCACGATCACCATCAGCGTGTCGACGTCGCGCGCCATGTCGAGGAGTTTCGGGTAATACTTGTAGCTCACACCCTTCTGCGGATTGCGGCTGTGATAGACCACTGGCACGCCGAAGGCTTCAAGCCGGCGCGCGATCGCCTTGCCGATGCGGCCCATGCCGACCATGCCGACGGTGCGATTGCGCAGCGTCGCCTTGGTGAGCGGATATTGCCCTTGCGGCCATTTGCCGGCGCGCAGAAAGCGCTCGGCCTGCGGAAATTCGCGCACCGTGCAGAGCAAGAGGCCGAGCGCGGTGTCGGCCACCTCCTCGTTCAGTACTTCCGGCGTGTTGGTGACGATGATGCCGTGCGCGCCCGCCCACTTGGCGTCGATGTGATCGTAGCCGACGCCGAAGCTCGAGATCTGCTCGAGCTTGGGAAAGCGCTGCATGAATTCCGGGCTGATGCGCTCGTTGGTATAGGCCACCACCAGCGCACGGACTTTATCGGCGATGGATTTAAGGAACGCGTCCTTGTCGGTCGCGTCGATCAGCTTGTGCAGCGTGACCTTGGGCTCCAGTCCGCCGACAATGACCGGCTTCTTATTGCCGATCAGCAGCACGTCCGGCTTTTCGCCAGCCATTCGCTTTTCTCCTTTAGACCAGTGCGGTGACCGGCTTTTCGACGAAACTCTTGAAGGCCGCGAGCAGCTCGCCGCCGAGCGCGCCGTCCACCACGCGATGATCGCATGACAGCGTGACCGTCATCTGGCTGATGAATTTCACAGCCCCGTCTTCGGTTTCGATTGGCGCGCGGCGCGTGGCGCCGACCGCCAGAATGGTGGCGTGCGGCGGATTGATGATGGCGGAGAACTCGCGCACGCCGTACATGCCGAGATTGGAAATGGCGCTGGCGCCGCCCTGGTATTCGTTCGGCTTGAGCTTGCGGACGCGGGCGCGCTCGGCGAGGTCGCGCATTTCCGCCGAGATCGCGGTGAGCGATTTGGCTTCGGCGTTGCGGATCACCGGCGTGATCAGCCCGCCCTCAATCGCCACCGCCACGCCAATGTCCGAGTGCTGGAAGCGCAGGATGCGATCCTCGGCCCACACCGCATTGGCGGCGGGAACGCGCTGCAGCGCCGCCGCCCAGGCCTTGATGATGAAGTCGTTGAGCGAAAGCTTGAACGCCGGCTGGTCGTCCTTGTCCTTGGGCGCGGCGGCATTGGCCTCCTCGCGCATGGCGATGAGCCGGTCGGCATCCATATCGGCGGTCAGATAGAAATGCGGGATGGTCTGCTTGGCCTCGATCAGCCGCTTGGCGATGGTGCGGCGCATGGAGTCGAGCGGCACTTCCTCGTATGGCGTGTCAGTGTACAGCGCCTTGACCTGCGCGGCACTGGCGCCGGTGGCAAGCGCGGGCGCGGCAGGCGCTGCCCGTTCGACGTCACTGGCAACGATGCGGCCATGCGGGCCGGAGCCGGTGACGCGTGACAAGTCGATGCCGCGTTCGGAGGCCAAGCGCCGCGCCAGCGGCGTCGTGAACGCGCCGCCCGGGAGTTTCGCGGGACCGAAATTGCGCTCGGGCGTGCGCACTTCGCGGAAGGGGTCGAGCGGCGTGGTGCGCGGTGTGGGCGCGGCCTGCATCGCGGCCACTGGAGCGGCGGCGGCGCGCGGCGGCGGAGCCTTCGCCGGCGCGGCAGCGGGCGCCGCGCTTGGCGAGGCCCCGGCACCGGAGATCACCGCCACCACGGCGCCGACCTTGGCCACCTCGCCGACGCCGAATCTGATCTCGCTGAGCGTGCCGGCGCTGGTGGCCGGCACTTCCATCGAGGTCTTGTCGGTCTCGATCTCGAACAGGTTGTCGCCCGGCTTCACGGCGTCGCCGGCCGACTTAAACCATTTCACGATCTTGCCCTCGGCGACGGTCTCGCCGAGCTGCGGCATCAGGACGTCCACGCTAGTCCCCTGCAGTGCTCGACGCGTCCTACCACGTCACCGACACATATTGCGTCTCGAGAAATTCCATCATGCCCTCGTGCGCGCCTTCGCGGCCGAGGCCGGACTGCTTGGTGCCGCCGAACGGCGCCGCCGGATCGGAGACAAGGCCGCGGTTCAAGCCGATCATGCCGAAATCGAGCTTTTCCGAAACGCGCATGCCGCGGCTCAGGTCCTTGGTGAACAGATAGGCCATAAGGCCGTATTCGGTGTCGTTGGCGCGCTTGATCGCTTCGTCCTCGGTCTTGAAGCTCTGAATCGCGGCCACCGGTCCGAAGATTTCCTCGTTCAACATCTTGGCCGAATCCGGAACATTGGTGAGCACGGTCGCCGGATAAAAGAAGCCGGGGCCGTCCGGCGTCTTGCCGCCAGTCAGCACCTTGGCGCCTTTCTTAACTGCGTCGGCGACCAGCTCGATCACCTTGTCGCGGCCGTCCTTGTTGACCAGCGGCCCGAGATTGATGCCGTCGTCGAGGCCGTTGCCCATCTTCAGCGATGCCATCTTGGCGGTGAGCTTCTTGGCGAACTCGTCGTGCACCTTTTCGTGCACGTAGAAGCGGTTGGCCGCCGTGCAGGCCTCGCCCATGTTGCGCATCTTGGCGATCATCGCGCCTTCGATGGCGGCATCGATATCGGCGTCCTCGAACACCAGGAACGGCGCATTGCCGCCGAGCTCCATCGACGGCTTGAGCACGTTGTCGGCGGCCTCGTGCAGCAGCTTGCGGCCGACCTCGGTCGAGCCGGTAAACGAAACGACCCGCACGCGCGGATCGTGTAGCATCGCGCTCACCACCGGACCGGAGCGGCGCGAGGGCACCACGTTGACCACGCCGGCGGGCACGCCCGCCTCTTCCAGCACCGGCATCAGCGCCAGCATGGTGAGCGGGGTATCGGACGCGGGCTTGAGCACCACCGGGCAGCCGGCGGCGAGCGCCGGGCCGATCTTGCGCGTCGCCATGGCGGCCGGGAAATTCCACGGCGTCACCAGCACGGCGATGCCGGCCGGTTTATGGTGCACGAAGATGCGGGCGCCCGACGCCGGCGCGCGCGAATTTTGGCCGATGTTGCGCACGGCTTCCTCGGCGTACCAGCGGAAGAACTCGGCGGCATAGGCCACCTCGCCGCGCGAATCCGGCAGCGCCTTGCCGTTCTCCAGCGTGATCAGTTTGGCGAAGCGCTCGGCGTCGCGCATGATCAGCTCGTAGGACTTGCGCAAAATCTCGGCGCGCTCGCGCGGCTTGCGCCCGGCCCAGCCCTCGAAGGCGGCGTCAGCGGCGTCGATCGCGGCCTTGGCGTCGTCGACCGTGGCGCTCGCCACCGACGCGATCTTGCGCTCGGTGGCCGGATCGATCACGTCGAAGCGGACGTTGTCGGACGATTTGCGCCATTGGCCGCCGATCCACAGATCGGTCGGAACATTGGCGAGAAGATTTTCGTACATGATGCGGTTTCCTTCACGTCGTCATTCCGGGTTCGGCGCTGGCGCGCCGCCCCGGAATGACGAAAGAACTAACTCCCCAACGATCGCCGCACCGTATCGACGATTCGATCCGGCGTCGGCAACACGGCGTCTTCCAGAATATCGGCGGCCGGCAGCGGAATATGCGGCGTGGTGATCCGCACCGGCGGCCCGTCGAGGTCGTAGAACGCCTCGTCCGCCACGATCGACACGATCTCGGCGCCCCAGCCGCACAGCCGCGGATTTTCCTCGACGGTGAACAGCCGATGCGTGCGCGCAACCGAACCGAGGATGGTTTGGGTGTCGAGCGGCACCAGCGAGCGCACGTCGATCACTTCGCAGTCGATGCCGTGTTCCGCCTTGAGCTTCTCGGCCGCTTCCAGTGCGCGCGACACCATCAGCGCCAGCGCGATAATGGTCGCATCCTTGCCGGGACGCACGATTTTTGCGGTGCCAAGGGTGTCGACGATTTCGCCGTCCGGCACCTCGCCTTTGGTCGCATAGAGCGACTTGTGCTCGAGGAAGATGACCGGATCTGGATCGCGCACCGCCGCCGCCAGCAGGCCGATGACATCAAGCGGGGTCGAAGGCGCCACCACCTTGAGACCTGGGATCATCATGCACCAGTTCTCGACGCTTTGGCTGTGCTGGGCGCCGAAGCGCGAGCCGGCTCCGTTGCCGGTGCGCACCACCAGCGGGCATTTGACCTGGCCGTTCGACATGTAACGGCTCTTGGGGAACTCGTTGGCGATGTAGTCGAAGCACACCGCGAAGAAGTCCGAGAACATGATCTCGGCGATCGGCTTAAGGCCGGTCATCGCCGCACCCATGGCCGCGCCCATGATCGCCTGCTCGGAGATCGGCGTGTCGCGCACGCGCAACGGCCCGAACTGCTCGAGCAGGCCGACGGTGGATTTAAACACGCCGCCGGCTTTCGCCACGTCTTCGCCGAGAAACACCACGTCGGGGTCGCGCGCCATTTCCTGCGCGATGCCGCGGGCGACGGCGTCTCGATAGGTCAGTTCCGCCATGCCCAGCCTCCATCGGCGTAGACGTCGGTCGTGATGATATCGAGCGGCGGGTTCGGCGCGGCCTTGCAGGCCTCGGTCGCGTCGTCGACAACCTTGCGCACGCTAGCGTCAATATCGGCGATAACTTTTTCCGCGACGCCGAACTGCAACAGCCGCTCGCGATAGATCTTGATCGGGTCGCGCTGTTTCCAGCGTTCCAATTCGCCCTCGGGCCGGTATTTCGCCGGGTCGGCACGCGAATGGCCACTGTGGCGATAAGTCATGCACTCGATCAGCGACGGGCCGTTGCCGGCGCGAGCTTTGTCATACGCCGTCTTGGCGGTGCGATAGACCACGTCGGCATCGTTGCCGTCGATCACGATACGCTCCAGTCCATAGGCCGACGCGCGATCGGCGGCCGGGTGCTCGACCGCGGTCACGTCGGCGATCGGCGTGTATTCCATGTATAGATTGTTCTCGCAGACGAAGATCACCGGCAGCTTCCAAACCGCGGCGAAATTGAGCGCCTCGTGGAAGGCGCCGATATTGGTGGTGCCGTCGCCGAAAAAGCAGACCGACACATCCTTGGCGCCCTTGTACTGCGCGCGCCACGCCGCGCCACACGCTATGGGCAGATGCGCGCCGATGATGGCGTAGGAGCCCATGACGCCGTGTTCGACCGAGGTCAGATGCATCGAGCCGCCCTTGCCGCGCATCAGCCCGTTGTCGCGCTGCATCAGCTCGCCCAGCACCTTCTCGACCGGAACGCCGCGCGCCAGCGTATGGGCATGCCCGCGATAGGTGCAAAAGCTCAGGTCGCCTTTGATCATGGCGCCGGCAAAGCCGGCGGCCACCGCCTCCTGGCCGAGCGACAGATGGCTGGTGCCCTTGACCAGGTTCTGCAGGAACAGATCGAAGGCGCGCTGCTCCGCCTCACGGATCGTCACCTGCGTCCGGTACAGCTGCAGGCGCTTGTTCTCGCCGATATCGTCGTTCAAGCCCGAGCCGGCCGGTCCCGGCGCCCGGTCCTTTACTGTCGCCATGCATGATCCTCGATGGGTCTTAATCCAATTTATTGTTTGCGCATGATCTTGTCCGAAAACCGGTGCCCACTTTTCGGGATCATGCGCTGGCGGGAACTTAGCCCCGATACCGAAGGCCTCGCAACTCTCCTATTCCACTACCCCTTCGCTGGTGGTGGTCTTGCCCAACTTGCGCTCCCGGTACAGCAAATAGAGCCCGGAGCTGATGACGATGGCGGCCCCCGCCATGGTCCAGCCGTTCGGCACATGGTCGAACACCAGATAGCCGAGGATCACCACCCAGATGAGCTGGGTATAGACGAACGGCGAGAGCACCGCCGCGGGGGCGATCCGGTGGCCGGCGATCAGCAAAAAGTGGCCGGCGCTGCCGAGCACGCCGATTCCCACCAGCATGAGCGCGATCGCCCAATTCTCCGGCGTGGTCCAGACGAACGGGATGACCGGCAGCATCACCAGCGCGCCGATGAAATTCGAATAAAACAACGAGGTCTGGTTGGAATCGACGCGCGACACGATGCGCGTGATCACCGCATAGAAGCCGTAGCTAACAGTAGCGGCGAGCGAGAACAGAGCGGCCGGATGCATGCCGCCGAAGCCAGGCCGCGTGATCAGCAGCACGCCACCAAAGCCGACGCAGATCGCCGACCAGCGCCGCCAGCCGATCCATTCGCCCAGCAGCGGTCCGGAGGCGACGGCGACGATGAACGGAAAGGTGAAGATGATCGACAGGACCTCATCGAGTTGCAACCAGCGCAATGCCAAGAAGTTTCCCACGGTGGCAACGAGCAGCAGCAGCGACCGGATGATTTGCAGCTTCGGACGCGCGGTCCGCAGCAGGCCGGTATGCGTGAACGGGTTGGACACGAACAGCGTCAGCACGAAGGCGCTTGTATAACGCGCCCATGTGATCTGCATGGCGTCCATATGGGTATTGAGATATTTCGCCGTGGTGTCGAGGCAAGCGAACAGCGCCACCGCCCCGCACATCAAGGCGATGCCGGTGAGGCGCTGGCGGCGCTGCTGCGCGATGTCGATCGCCTTGGTCTTGTTGCCGGTCATGAATTGATTTTGCTTGGCTTGCTGGTATAGTCGGAACGCAGGGGAAATTGCAGCCTCCCCTCGAGATGGCAGCCATCCATCCAAGCGCTGGTCACTTCATCTCAGGAGCGACCTATGGATGGCATGGTTCTCGGACTTTTTCTTGTATCAACATTTTTCGGCGGTGCGGTCTCCGGCTTGGCCGGCTTTGCCATGGGCCTGGTCGTATCCGGCATCTGGCTGCACATCCTCACGCCGGTGCAGACCGCGGCCCTGATCGTCGGCTACGGTCTGCTGGTGCAGAGCTACAGCATCTGGAAACTGCGGCACGCTCTGAGCTGGCGCAAAGTGACGCCATTCATCATCGGCGGCGTGGTCGGCGTGCCGGCGGGAGCGGCACTGCTTAGCCACATCGATCCATCTTATTTGCGCATCGGCGTCGGCCTTCTGCTGGTATTTTACAGCACTTACGGCCTGGCGCGGCCGGTGCTCAAGCCGATGGATGCCGGGGTCGCGGCCGATGTCGGCATTGGGGTCGTTAACGGTGTGCTGGGCGGGATGACCGGGCTGGCCGGACCCTTCATCACCATCTGGTGCCAATTGCGCGGCTGGTCGAAAGACGAACAGCGTGCCATTTTCCAGCCGGTGATCCTGGCCGCCTTCGTGCTGACCGCCATGTCGCTGAGCGTTGCCGGCGCCATCAACGCTGAACTGATCAAGCTGTATGTGTACGGCCTTCCGTTTCTGGCGGCCGGCGTGTGGAGTGGGCTCAAACTCTATGGACATCTCGACGACGCCGCCTTCCGCAAGGTGATCCTGGTGCTGTTGTTGATTTCCGGGGTTGTCCTGGTCGCACCGGAATTGATGTTTCGATGAGCGGACACCTTGCTGACAGTCCGGCAATGAACTAGAATTTTTTTGTGGGGCCTGCGGCGGTCGCCCCGCTCCCTTGAAGGCTTGCGAGCCCAAGCACCGTCTCCTTCGTTCACGGAGGGGACTTATGCTGTCTCCGAGCTATTCGATCTCACCGAAAGACTTTTGGAATGCGATTGCGACGCGCGATGCGCCGCAACTCGCCGATGTGCGCCGCCGCGATGCATACGAACAATCGCCGCAACTTTTGCCGGGCGCGCTCTGGCGCGATGCCGGCAAGACGCAAGCGTGGTCGGCCGAACTTGATCGCGCCCGGCCGATCGTGGCTACCTGCAAGGCCGGTCATGAAATGAGCCAGACCGCGGTCGCGCAATTGCGCGCCGACGGCTTCGACGCGCGCGTGCTGGAAGGCGGCTACGAAGCCTGGGCGAAAGCCGGCTTGCCGTTCGTCGCCAAACCCGAGCTCGATCGCCTGACGCCGAAGCGCCCCGGCGTTTGGGTCACACGGCGGCGGCCGAAGATTGACCGCATCGCCTGCCCATGGCTGATCCGCCGCTTCCTCGACCCGCAGGCGCGCATCCTGTTCGTCGATCCGGCCGAGGTGGTCAACGTCGCGCGCGCGAGCGGCGGCGTGCCGTTCGACATCAAGGACGTAGAATTGAGCCACGAGGGCGAGCGCTGCAGCTTCGACACCATGCTCAAGCTGTTCGGCCTGGAAGGCGAGCCGTCGCTCGGGCGCCTTGCCTTGATCGTGCGCGGCGCCGATACCGCGCGGCCCGACCTCGCGCCGGAAGCGGCGGGGCTGCATGCGATTTCGCTCGGCCTGTCGCAGCTTGCCGGCGACGACGATCATGGGCTGCTCGAACGCGGTTTCATGGTCTACGATGCACTGTTCGCCTGGCTGCGCTTTGCGGCCGAGGAGCGCCACAACTGGCCGGCACGCGCATGATCCCGAAAAGTGGAAACCGGTTTTCGGAAAAGATCATGCGCAAGCAAAAAGCGGCGTGAGGACGCATGATGACGACTGAAAATACGGTGCATCCGAGCTTCAGCGAGGCCCTCAAAGTCTGGCTGAAGATCGGCTGCATCAATTTCGGCGGGCCGGCCGGGCAGATCGCCATGATGCATCGCATCCTGGTGGACGAGAAGAAATGGATCGATGAGGCGCGTTTCCTACACGCGCTCAATTTTTCCATGCTGCTGCCGGGGCCGGAGGCGACGCAGCTCGCGACCTATGTCGGCTGGCTGCTGCACGGCGTGCGCGGCGGGCTTGCCGCCGGTATCTTGTTCGTGCTGCCGGGCGCCTTCGTGATGCTGGGCCTGAGCCTGCTCTACGCCTATGGGCGGGGCTTAGGTCCCATCGACGGCGCGCTGTTCGGCATCAAGGCCGCCGTGCTGGTGATCGTATTCGAGGCGTTGATTCGTATCGGAAAGCGCTCCTTGAAGTCGTCGCTTCTGGTTTCGCTCGCGGCGTTGGCGTTCATCAGCATTTTCTTTTTCGCCGTGCCGTTTCCGCTGATCGTTATTGCCGCAGCGCTGGCCGGTTATCTTATCGCCCGGTCGCGTCCTGATTTGCTCGGCCTCGCCATCAAAGCGCCTGATGTCACCGATTATTCCGGCAGTCGTTGGCGGCAATTCACAATCGCCACAATCATTGGTCTCGCAATCTGGTGGGCGCCCGTTGCACTGGCCGCGCTGACCTTGGGGCCGCACCATATTCTTGTCGGCGTCGGGATATTTTTCTCCAAGCTCGCGGTGGTGACCTTCGGCGGCGCTTATGCCGTGTTGGCCTATATGGCGCAGCAGGTGGTCGAGACGAACGGTTGGCTGACGGCACCGGAAATGGTGGATGCGCTCGGCCTCGCCGAGACCACGCCGGGACCACTGATCCTGGTGACGCAATTCGTCGGCTTCCTCGCCGCGTTCCGCGAAGCGGCGCCGTTTACGCCGTTCATTGCCGGCCTGCTTGGCGCGGCGCTGACCACCTGGGTGACTTTCGTACCGGCGATGCTGTGGATCTTTGCCGGCGCGCCCTTCATCGAACAGTTGCGCGGCAACCGCCAGCTTGCCGGCGCCTTGGCCGCCATCACCGCCGCCGTGGTCGGCGTCATCCTCAATCTGTCGGTCTGGTTCGCGCTGCATGTGCTGTTCGGCAAGTTGACCGAAATGCACATAGGACCGCTGCGCTGGTACGCCTTCGATCCGTTGGCGCTCGATATCCGCGCGGCGGCACTGGCAGCGATCGCCGCTGTGCTCGCGTTCGGGCTGCATCGCAGCTTGATCGAGGTCATCGTGGCGATGGCCGCGCTTGGCGTCGTCACACAATACGTTTTAGGCTAGCGCTCGCGTTTGACCGCGCTTTCATGCCAGCGGCGCAGTGCGAGATGCGAGAGCGCCGACAGCGCGAAGAAGATCGCAATGCCGGCGAGTGACAGCAACAGCAGCGCCGCGAACATGCGCGGGATGTTGAGCCGATAGCCGGACTCGGCGATGCGATAGGCCAGCCCCGAGCCGGCGCCGGCCGAGCCGGCGGCGATCTCGGCCACCACCGCGCCGATCAGCGACAACCCGCCGGCGATGCGCAGGCCGGCGAGCATCTGCGGCAGTGCCGAAGGCAGCTTCAGGTTCCACAGCAACTGCCAGCGCGTCGCCTGGTAGAGCTCGAACAGCGCGATGAGATTGTGGTCGACCGAGGCGAGACCCAGCGTGGTGTTGGCCAGCACCGGGAAGAACGCCACGATCCAGGCACAGGCCAGCACCGCCAGGGGTTGCGGCAGATAGATCAGCAGCAACGGCGCGATGGCGACGATCGGTGTCACCTGCAGGATCACCGCGTAAGGATAGAGCGAGTATTCGATCAGCCGCGACTGGCTGAACAGGACGGCGAGGCCGATGCCGCCGATGGCGGCGAGCAGGAAGCCCTCGAAGGTGGTGGTGAGCGTCACCAGCAGCGATTGCCACAGCAGGCCGCCGTCGGCGATCAATGTGTTCAGCACCAGACCCGGACCCGGCAGCACATAGGGTGGAATGGCGAAGGTGCGCACCACAACGTCCCAGGCCAGCAGCACCAGCGCCAACATGAGGACGGGCAAGCCGATGCGCAGCGCGCGGTCGCTCATGGCGCGCCTCCCATCGCTTGGCCGAGCGCCTCGGAGACAGTGCGGCAATAGCCGGCATATTCCGGCGAGGTGCGGAAGCGCTCGTCGCGTGGATAGGGCGCCGGGATCGCGATGTCGGCGAACACGCGGCCCGGGCGCGGCGTCATCACCACGATGCGCTGCGACAGGTAGACCGACTCGAACACCGAATGGGTGACGAAGATCACCGTGCGGCGCAGCTCCTGCCACAACGTCAGCAGGTCGTTGTTGAGCTTGAAGCGGGTGATCTCGTCGAGCGCGGCGAACGGCTCGTCCATCAGCAGCAATTCCGGTTCGGTCACGAGCGCGCGGGCGATCGACGTGCGCATCTTCATGCCGCCGGACAATTCGCGCGGGAATGCATTCGCGAAATCGGCAAGCCCGACGCGGTCCAGCGCTTGGCAAACCGCAGCACGCGCCCACGCTTCGCCGGCACGCGCGAGCTTGAGCGGCAGCCGCACATTGGCGACTACATCGGCCCAGGGCATCAAGGTCGGTTCCTGGAACACGAAACCGATGCGGCCATCCGAACTCGGGCATGCCCGAGTTCGGCGATCTAGGTTGCTGCAAGTCGGGTATACCCGACTTGCAGTGCCCGCCGCTGCGCCCGGCCATTCGACCGTGCCTTCGGACGCAGCGCTCAAGCCGGCAACGATGCGCAGCGCGGTCGACTTGCCGCAGCCGGAGGGCCCGAGCAACGACAGGAATTCGCCGTCGCGTATGTCGAGATTAAAACCGGCGAGCGCGGTCGTGCCGTTCTCGAACGTCTTGCCGACGTTGCGCAGCGAAACGACCGCTGGGCCTTGCGGGGTCATTGGGGCCGCAAGTCGACGCCGACGCCCTTGTTAACGAATTGCAGGGTGTAGGCGCGCTTGTAATCGATGCCGGCTTTGACCACGCCGGCGCGCACCATCTTGTCGAAGAAGCTTTTCATGTGGGCGTCGGTCATGGCGCCGATGCCGAGCTTTGCCGCATCGCCGGAATCGACAATGCCGAAGTCCTTCATCTTGGCGATTGAATAAGTCAGCAACGCGTCGGTCATTTCCGGATTCTGTTTCTTGATCAGCTCGTTGCCGGACCGGCTGTCGCCGTAGAGATAGTGGTACCAGCCGATGGCCGAAGCATCGACGAAGCGCTGCACCAGGTCGGGGCGCTTCTCCACCAGATCGCGCCTGGTCTCGATCAAGGTCGAATAGGCGTTGAAGCCGTAATCGGCGAGCAGGAACACTTTCGGCGTGACACCACCTTGCGTTGCGATCGCGAACGGCTCAGAGGTGACATAGCCCTGCATCGCCGAATTCTTGTCGGTAAGGAACGGCTGTGCATTGAAGGTGTAGGGCTTCACTTTCGATTCATCGAAACCGTAGTCGGCCTTGAGCCATTGAAAATAGCTGGCCATGCCTTCCTTGGAGACGAACAGCGTGAGCTTCTTCAGCTCCTCGAATTTCTGCACGCCCGGATGCGCGATCAGCACCTGCGGGTCCTTCCGGAAGCTCGCCGCCACCGCCACGGTCGGGATGACGTGCTCGACCGCGTCGAAGGATTGCAGCGTGTTGGCGCTCATGAAGAAGTCGAGCTTGCCGACCGGCAACAGGATGCGGTTGTTCACGTTCGGCCCGCCCGGCACGATGGTGACGTCGAGGCCATACTTAGCGTAGGTGCCGTCGGCGAGCGCCTGGTAGAAGCCGCCGTGCTCGGCCTCCGCCACCCAATTGGTGCCGAAGCGAACCTTGTCGAGCTGCTGCGCCTGGGCGGACGCCAGGGCGGCGGCAAAGCTCAACAAAATCACGGCCAGTCTGGTCATTTCCGCACTTTGTCATTGCCGGACAGGTCGCGGCAACCCGCGGCCGCAAAGCCCTTTGAACCTTTTCGGGCCACTGCGCGACCCATCGTTACGCGGCCGGTCAAGGCCGCCTCAGATCAAACGGATGGAGCAAGCCATGACCAAGTCCAAGACCATCGCCGCCGCTCTCGCTGCGCTCACCCTCGCCGCCAGCATCGCCGCCACCAGCGGCGAGGCGCAGGCCCGCCCGCGCTTCGGCGCCGGCCTCGGGCTCGGCTTTGCCGCCGGCGCGCTGGTCGGTATCGCCGCCTCCAGCGCCTATGCCAGCCCCGGCTATGTGGTCGATCCCGGCTACCGCGAATGCCGCTATGTCGAGCGTTTCGACCGCTGGGGCAATGTCCGCACCATCAAGGTCTGCGACGTCGTCCCGTATTGAACTTTCTTGCGTATGATCTTGTCCGAAACCGGTTCCCACTTTTCGGGATCATGCGCTACCCAGCTGCGATCGGCGCCAGCCCCCCGTCCATGCAGCGCCGATCCGAAAGACCCGCCCGGCCAGTCCCCGTCCGGGCGGGTCACACTTTTTCCTTGTTCCTTGGCGTTCAGAATTTCAGTACCGAACGCAGGCTCATCACCTTGGCTTCGCGGGCGGACTGGCCGCCGCTCGGATGCCAGATGATTTGAAAATCCGGCTGCAAGGTCCAGCCGGGCACGATCATAGCGATATAAGTAAGTTCGAGATTGGTCTCATAGTTGCGAACCGGTCCCGGCATCACACCGAAATTGATCTGGTCCTGATCGAAGGCGCGCGCACCGTCGGCGAAGCGCGCATAGATGACGCTCGCGCCGAAACGATCTTTCGGCCGGCTCGGCAACAATCCCGCGAACACGATCCCACCGTCGATATAGGTGTCGAACAGATTACGGTCCGACGGGCTCAACGACGCGCGGCTGAATACGGATATGCCGCTGTCCGGCGCGCCATTCTGCGGGCGATAAATCTGCTGATCGATAATGCCGTAGATCCCGAAGTCGCCGCGATGCTTGGCCGGAATTCCGCTCCCCGCCGGATTGGCGAGCAATGAGCCATCATTGGCGTAGCGCTGATCGTTGAATTCTCCGAGATGGCGCCAGGCTCCGAGCTTCAGCGTCCGCGCCAGCCCGGCATCTTGGTTGGCTCTGAATTGCGCCTCGCCGATGATCAGGGCCGGATCGCGAACCCGGAAATTCAGGCCGTAGCGGTTACGAGTTTCCGGATCGCCGAGCCCCGGACCGGCCGGATCGCCGTTGAAGATCGCCAACAGAAACGCCATGTCCTTGCTGTCAGTGGTGAATTTCACGCGCGCGCCCGGCGTGGACAACGGATAGGCAGGGCCGCCGCCCGGCAGATTGGCCGCCGTGATGGTCGGCCAATCGCTCTGCATGAACATGGCGCTGAGTTCGCTGAAGAAGAATTCGCTGTCGGCGGCGAGCTGGCCGGCGCGGACGCTGGCGTTCCCAAATTTCCGCTCGAGCCATAATTCGGACAGGCGAGTGGTTGGGATGGCTTCGATCGCCGCGATCGTATTGATGCCGCCGACATAGTCGCGCCGCATGCGGCCGGTGTTGTGAATCTGAAAGCCATTCGCATACAGCGTCAGGTCTTGCCAGCCGGCGAGCTTTTCCAGATCGACCGTCAGCTGGCCTTCGACTTTGCCCTGATCGACGGTGCCGCGTTTGAGGCCTCCGGACAGATTACTCAGTACATCGTGGGTATAGATCAGGCCGTAACTAATGCCGCGGTCGCTCAGCCGCTTGCGAACGCCGGTAGGATCGCCGTTGTTCGGCAGACTGCTCGCGATCGACGGCTCGGCTTGGCTAGGATCGTATGCCGGATCCGCGGCAAGCAATGGCCCCGGGCCGAGACCGGCAACAGCCAGGAGCACGGCACTGAAAATTCGCCACCCACGCACTGTCATGACTTGCCGCAACGGCCTTTCGTCCCACTTACCACGCGCCACCGGGTGGCACTTACGCCCGAAAGACGATCTGCGGATGACCGCACCGTCGCGCCAAATGCCGCAATAAGCTTAACCGTCGAGATCGCTGTTGCAACTTGTTCCTAATAAGGACCGTTGCGCAGCGGCGGAAAGCCGCAGCAAAGCACGGCGATCTCGGCATCTCCCCCGGCTGGTGGCGGGCGCCAACTTAACGCGCACCATAGTCCGGGTTTCGTTCGCCGGCAAAATGTTTATGCCGCGGTAATTCCGCATCCCGGCGATTTCACTATAAGGCTTGTCACAGGAGGGCGATCCGGGAGGGGGGATCCTTGGATCGGCTTGTCAGGTATCTCATGGCGTGGCTCAAGCTACGACCGCTGGCACACACGCCCAAAAGCGTGCTCGCCGCCGTCGGTTTGATCATTTGCATAATGCTCGTGGTGGCAGCGACGACGCTCGCGCGTCGTACCGACAAGACCGCCGAAGTCAATCTGTCGAACCAGGCCCGCCGGGTCGGCGAGCTGTACTATCCCACGCCGAAGCAATGGGCGTCGCTCACGACTGCGCCGGTCACCGAGCTGGTCTTCCGCGCCGAGCATCTCACCGAAGGCAAGATCGCGGTCGACGAGGATCGCGCGACGCTGGTGTTCTCGCCGTATTCGGGCCGGGTGATCAAGCTGCTCGCCAAGCCGGGCGACATGGTCGTCGCCGGCCAGCCACTGTTCGTGGTCGAATCGCCGGACATGGTGCAGGCGCAGAACGATTTCATTAGCGCGGCGTCCGGACTGAACAAGGCGCGCTCGCAACTCGAGCTCGCCAAGATCGTCGAGCAGCAGAACAAGTCGCTGTACGAGACCCGCGCGGTGCCGCTGCGTGACCTGCAGCAGTCCCTGGCGGCCACATTGGCGGCGCAAAACGATATGCGCGCGGCGGTAACCTCGCTCGAAGTGGTACGCAACCGGCTGCGGATTCTCGGCAAGACCGACGACGAAATCACCAAATTCGGCGAGACCGGCGCAATCAGTCCGCAGACCACGATCTATTCGCCAATCGCCGGCACGGTGGTGCAGCGCAAGGTCGGGCCCGGCCAGTACGTCAACACTTCGTCGAACAGCCCCGCCGCCAACGACGCGACATTCATCATCGGCGATCTGTCCACCGTCTGGCTTGTCGCCTATGTCCGCGAATCCGAAGCCCCGAACGTGAGGATCGGGGAAGCCATGCATTTCACCGTGCTGGCCTTTCCCAACCGCGTATTCACGGCCAACATCGCCTATGTCGCGACGTCGTTCGATGCCACAACGCGGCGATTGCTGGTGCGCGCGACCATCAACAATTCGGAAGGTGTGCTGCGGCCTGAAATGTTCGCCAGCGTCAACATCCTGACCGGCGAAGGCGACAACTCGCTGGCGGTGCCGCGCGAGGCGATCATCTACGACGGCAATAATGCCCGCGTCTGGGTCGCGCGCGACGATCACGCCGTCGAGCCGCGCAAAATCAAGACCGGACTTTCCAACGGACAAATGGTTGAGGTGCTCGACGGTCTGCGCCTTGGCGAGAAGGTCGTCACCAAGGGCAGCCTGTTCGTCGATCGCGCCGCCGCCGGCAGTTGATTCGTCAAACGCGTCAACAATCAAAAAAGTAGTCCATGCACGCGTTGATCAACTTTTCTCTGAAGCATCGCACGTTGATGCTTGTGCTGTTCATCGCGATATTGTTCGGTGGTGTCTTTGCATTCCGTGAGTTGAATATCGAGGCCTATCCCGATCCCACGCCGCCCATGGTGGACGTCGTTACGCAGACCGCCGGGCTCTCGGCCGAAGAAGTCGAGCGATACATTACAATTCCGATCGAGACGCAGCTCGCTGGTCTTCCCAATATCCAGACGATCCGCACCATATCGCTGTACGGTCTGTCGGACGTGAAATTGCAATTCACGTTCGATTTTACTTACGAACAGGCATTGCAGCAGGCGCTCAATCGTTTGAGCACGCTTCCGCCGCTTCCAAACGGTGCGCTGCCGCAGATTTCGCCCGTCAGCCCCATCGGCGAAATATACCGCTACCAGCTCGTCGGCCCACCGAACTATTCGCTAAGCGACCTGAAGACTTTGCAAGACTGGGTGTTGCAGCGGCGATTCCGCTCGGTGCCTGGCGTCATAGACGTGACGGCATGGGGCGGCAAAACCAAGACCTATGAAGTTCAGGTCGACCCGATTCGGCTCGCCGCCTACGGCCTTACTTTGGCGCAGGTCCTGCAGACGCTCAACAACAGCAATATCAACGTCGGCGGCAATACTCTCGATATCGGCCCCCAGGTCGCAGTCGTACGCGGTGTCGGGCTGATTCGTTCGATTGACGATCTCAGCAATACGATGTTGACGCAAACCGGCGGCACACCAGTTCTGGTTCGCGATATCGGCACGGTCACGGTTGGAAACAAGCCGCGCCTTGGCATTGCAGGGCGCGACAATCAAGACGACATCGTCGAGGGCATCGTCCTCATGCGGCGTGGCGAGAAGAGCACGCCGACGATAAACCGCGTCGAAGCCGAGATTGAACGGATCAATCATTCGACTCTTCTTCCGCCGGGCGTGAAAATTGAGCGGATATACGATCGCAAGGATCTGATCGAAATTACGACCAGCACTGTGTTGCATAACATGGCGTTCGGCATAATCCTGATCTTCATCTTGCAATGGTGTTTTCTTGGCAATCTCCGCAGCGCGCTCATCGTTGGCGCCACCATTCCGTTCGCGTTGTTTTTTGCGGTCGGCATCATTGTCTTGCGTGGCGAGTCTGCAAATCTGTTGTCGGTTGGCGCGATCGATTTCGGCTTAGTCGTCGATGCCACCGTGATCATGGTCGAAAGCATTTTCAGACGGCTTGGCTCACAGTGGGAAACATCGGTACCAAAGCCGTTGCGTGATGGCGGCCCCGACGACAAGCTGACAGGGAAGCCGGCGGCGATATTTCAGGCGGCCACTTATGTAAGCCGATCGATTTTCTTTGCTGCGGGCATCATCATTGCCGCTTTCATTCCACTCTTCACGCTGGGCGGCGTGGAAGGTCACATATTTGGGCCGATGGCACGCACTTATGCCTATGCGCTGGCAGGCGGGCTGCTGGCGACATTCACGGTAGCGCCGGCGCTAAGCGCCTTGCTGTTGCCCGACCATACGCGCGAAGTCGAAACAATTTTGGTGCGCGTGCTGCACCGGCTTTATACCCCTGCCCTTCGTATTGCCGTCGCCAACAAAAAGATCACGCTCGTCTGCGCCGTAATTTTATTGGCGTCTGCTTTGCTGGCGATCAAAATGCTCGGGCTTGAATTTTTGCCGAAACTCGAGGAGGGAAATCTTTGGGTTCGAGCAACGATGCCGTCCACTATTTCTCTCGAGGAAGGCAGTGATTACGTCAATCGGATAAGGATTACCCTGCGCAGCTTTCCGGAAGTAGAATCCGTCGTTTCGCAACACGGGCGGCCAGACGACGGAACCGATGCAACCGGCTTTTTCAACGCCGAATTCTTTGCGCCATTAAAGCCCGCCGGTGAATGGCCCGCCGGCGTCGACAAGGACACGCTCACCAATGAGATGCTCAAAAGGTTGCAAGACGATTTTCCGGGAGTTGAATTCAATTTTTCGCAGTATCTTCAGGATAACGTCGCGGAGGCCGTTTCGGGCGTGAAGGGCGAGAATTCGATCAAGTTGTACGGCAATAGCCTTCAGGAGCTCACCGATACCGCGAACAAAATCAAAGACGTCCTCGCCACCGTGCGGGGAATTACCGACCTCTCGGTATTTACTTCTCTTGGGCAGCCTACTCTGCAAATCGACATCGATCGAGCGCGCGCCGCGCGATATGGCCTCACTCCTGGCGACATTAATGCAACCGTTCGCGTCGCCATTGGCGGAGATACGGCGGGCGATCTTTTCGAACCGGGCAGCGATCAGCATTTTCCGATCGTTGTACGACTTGCGCCGCACTTCCGGCAAAGCCTGGACTCGATCAAAAACCTCGGCGTTGGCGTCCAAAGCTCGGCAGGATTCATGCAGGCCCCACTCAGCGAGCTTGCAAAGATTCAAATCGACTCGGGCGCTGCCTATATCTACCGCGAACAGCAGCAGCGATATCTGCCGATCAAATTCAGCGTGCGCGATCGCGATCTCGGCAGCGCAATTCGGGAAGCTCAGAAAAAAGTAGTGGAAGAAGTCCCGCTGCCGGCGGGATCGCGGCTCGAATGGGTCGGCGAGTTTGGCAATCTGCAAGACGCGATCGGGCGACTGCAAATCGTGGTGCCGATCAGCCTGGCGCTGATAGCGCTTTTGCTCTGGGTCAATTTTGGCTCGGTTCCCGACATGCTGCTGGCGATGAGCGTCATCCCAATGGCGACCATCGGCGGAGTGATCGGTCTGCTGATCATGGGCATGCCGTTTAGCATCTCGGCGGCGATCGGCTTCATCGCGCTGTTCGGCATATCGGTTATGGACGGAATCATTATCCTGTCGCAGTACAATCAACTCATTGAGACAGGTTTGGACCGCGCAAGCGCCGTGCTTCGTGCCGGCGAATTGCAGATGCGGCCGGTGCTGATGACCTGCGTTATAGCCGGCATCGGCCTGCTGCCGGCGGCGATTTCCACCGGGATTGGATCTCAGGTGCAGAAACCGCTGGCGATCGTTGTGGTCGGCGGCATGACGCTGGCGCCGGTGGTCATTTTGATCACGTTACCGGTACTGATCGCGCTGTTTTCTCGCCGCGGTGCAAAATATCCCGATTCCGCAACGAATCCGGCACCCAAAGTAGGTCGCAACCAGCAGCCGCAGAAAACTTAAACCCGCACGCCGTTTTGGCAGCGGGATTTGACGATTGCTGGACTTATCCGCCAAGCGTGATGGATGCCTTGCGCTGGCAGACTGATTTTGCATTGATAACATAAAAGCGAAATAAATTTTGCCCAGGGAGCATGCTGCCGGCAGCAATAGACCGCTCGTCGATTGAGTGGACACCGACAGCTGAATTGCCATGTTGCGCCACCTGATCGCGTTTTGTCTGTCGCGGCGGCCGCTGGCGCTGGTCGCGTTCGCGGCATTCCTCGGCATCGGCTATGCCGCGTTCACGACGCTCAATGTCGAGGCCTATCCCGACCCGGCGCCGCCGATCATCGAGATCATCGCGCAATATCCCGGCCAGTCGCCGGAGGAAGTCGAGCGTTACGTCACCATCCCGCTGGAGATCGCGGTCGCCAGCACGCCCGGCCTCACTTACATCCGCTCGAACACGGTGTTCGCGCTCGGCTTCATCCGCCTGCAGTTCGAATATGGCCGCGACTACAATTTCGTGCGCCAGCAGGTCATCAACCGGCTGAAGGACGCGACGCTGCCGGCTGCGGTCACGCCGGTGATCTCGCCGGCCGGCGGCATCAGCGAAATCCTGCGCTATCAACTCAGAGGTCCGCCGGGCATGGACCTGATCCAGCTCAAGACGCTGCAGGATTGGGTGGTGGAACGGAAACTGCGCATCGTGCCGGGCGTCGCCGACGTCGCGGTGCTGGGCGGCAAGACTAAGGAATACCAGGCCGAGATCGATCTCGATCGCATGCGGGCCCATGGGCTCACTTTGCCGCAGATCATCAGCGCGATTTCCACCAGCAATGCCAATGTCGGCGGCCGCACCATCGCGGTGGGCGAGCAATCGGTGAATGTGCGCGGCGTCGGCGCGCTCGGCTCGCTCAACGATATCGGCAACATCGTGCTCAGCCAGCAAAGCGGGCTGCCGGTGGTGCTCTCGGACGTCGCGCGCAATCAGGTCGGCTTCACGCCGCGCCTAGGGATCGCCGGCCGCGACGATCAGGCCGACATCATCTTCGGCATCGTGCTGATGCAGAAGCTCGAGCGCACCATGGACGTGGTGACGCGGGTGCGGGCGGCGATCGAGCGCATCAACAGCGACGGCAGCCTGCCGGCGGGCGTCAAGATCGATGCGTTCTACGACCGCGGCGACCTGGTCGCGATCACGGTGCGCACGGTGATGCACAATATGCTGTTCGGCATCGTGCTGATTTTTCTGATCCAATGGATTTTCCTCGGCAACTTGCGCTGCGCGCTGATCGTGGCGGCGACCATTCCGGTGGCGCTGTTTTTCGCCGTCATCATCACGGTGCTGCGCGGGGACTCAGCCAATCTGCTGTCGGTGGGCGCGATCGATCTCGGCATCATTGTCGACGGCACCGTCATCATGGTGGAGAACGTCTTCCGCCATCTCGCGCATCACGCGGTGCGGCAAATAGCCGATCGCAAGGCCAGTCTGGGCGACAAGCTGCACCGCATTCTGACCGCCGCGGTGGAAGTCGACAAGGCGATCCTGTTTTCGGTGATCATCACTATCGCCGCCTTCCTGCCGCTGTTCACCATGCAGGGCGTGGAAGGCCAGATCTTCGGTCCGATGTCGCGCACCTATGCCTATGCCCTGCTCGGCGCGGTGGTCGCGACCTTCACGGTGACACCGGTGATGTCGTCGCTTCTGTTGCCCGACAAGTTGGACGAAGTCGAAACGTTTCTCGTGCGCAAAATTCGTACCGTCTATCAGCGCGTTCTCGTGCTGGCCGTACGCAATGCGCGACTGGCGGCGATGATCGCGGTCGCCGTCCTGGTAATCTGCGGCGGACTGGGCATGCGGCTCGGCACCGAGTTCCTGCCCAAGCTGGAAGAGGGCAATCTCTGGATTCGCGCCCTGCTCCCGCCCACCATCACGCTCGATGCCGGCCGCGACACGGTGGACAAAATCCGCAATGTGATCGCCAGTTATCCGCCGGTGCGCACCGTGGTGTCCGAGCAAGGCCGCGGCGAGGACGCCACCGATCCGGACGGCTCGTTCGTCGCCGAATTCTTCGTGCCGCTCAAACCATTCGAGGAATGGCCGGACGGTTTGACCAAGCCCAAGCTGGTGAAGGAGTTGGCCGCACGGCTGGAAAGCGAGTTCATCGGCATCGACTTCAACTTCTCGCAATACATCCAGGACAATATCGAGGAAGCCGTCTCCGGCGTGAAAGGCGAGAATTCGGTCAAGATTTTCGGCCGCGACCTGTACGAACTCGAACGTTTATCGAAAGCGGTCAAGGACGAACTCGCAAAGGTGCCCGGCATCACCGATCCGGGCGCCTTCAATCTGCTCGGGCAGCCCAACCTGGTGATCGAGGTGGATCGCGCGAAAGCGGCGCGCTACGGCATCACCGTCAGCGACATGAACACCGTGGTGCAGGCGGCGATCGGCGGCCAGGAGGTCACCCGCATCTACGAAGGCGAGATGAACTTCCCGCTCACCGTGCGGCTGGCGCCGCAATACCGCGACAATATCGACGCCATCCGCTCGGTGCCGGTGGCATTGCCGAATTCCGATCCGAAATCGCCGACCTCCTATATCGCACTCGGCGACGTCGCCACCGTGCGGTTGGAGACCGGTGCCGCCTATATCTACCGGCAGAACACCGAGCGTTTCGTGCCGATCAAATACAGCGTGCGCGGCCGCGACCTCGGCTCGACCGTGGGCGAGGCGCAGGAACGCATCGCCAAGAACGTGGTGTTGAAGGAAGGCTACCGGCTGGAATGGTCGGGCGAGTTCGGCGCCTTGGTCGAGGCCAAGAAGCGGCTCGCCATCATCGTGCCGCTCAGCCTGGTGCTGATCATGATGCTGCTCTACAGCCTGTTCAATTCCATACGCGACAGCCTGCTGGCGCTGTCCGGCATTCCGTTCGCGGCCTGCGGCGGAATTCTCGGGCTTTACGTCTTCGGCTTGAACGCCAGCGTGTCGGCCGCCGTCGGATTCATTTCGCTGTTCGGCGTGTCGGCGATGGACGGCATCCTGCTGGTCTCCTACATCCGCCGCGCCATGGACGAGGGCCATGACAAGGACGAGGCCATCATCGGCGCCGCGCAAACCCGCATGCGGCAGATTTTCATGACCGGCTTTTCAGCCTGCATCGGCCTGGTGCCGGCGGCGCTTTCCACCGGCATCGGCTCGCAGGTGCAGCAGCCGCTCGCCTGCGTGATCGTCGGCGGCATGCTGCTGTCGCCGATCTGCAGCCTGCTGGTGATCCCGACCTTCGCGCGACTGGTTATGCCGGCGGTGCGCAAATCGCTCCCCGCGCAGCGACCCCACGCACCGGAACCCGGACCGGCGGAATAAAGCGGCCGACCGGATTCAGCCGGTGCGCTTGACCGGCTGCACCCACCGGCGCGCTTGCTCGAACAGCCTGTCGAACAGCGGCCAAAACAGCAGGATGAACGCCAGCGTGGTGATCGAGCCGACCAGGCCGTTCGACCAGAACACGCGCAGATCGCCGCCGGCGCCGATCATCGACAGGCGGAACGCATCTTCGGCGCGGCTGCCGAGCACCAGCGCCAGCGTGAACGGCGCCAGCGGAATCCCGATCTTCTTAAAGACATAGCCGACCACGCCGAACAGCAGCATCAGCCAGATATCGAACATGGCGTTCTGGATGGCGTAGGCGCCAATCGCGCACGATACCACGATCATCGGTGCGATGGCGGCGAACGGCACACGCAGGACCGCGGCGAACACCGGCACCGTGCTGAGCACGATCACCAGCCCGACGATATTGCCGAGATACATGGAGGCGATCAGGCCCCAGACGAAATCCTTGTGCTCGACGAACAGCAACGGGCCGGGATTGATCCCCCACACCATCAGTCCGCCGAGCAGAATGGCGGCGGTGCCGGAGCCGGGAATTCCCAACGCCAGCATCGGCAGCAAGGCCGCCGTGCCGGAGGCATGCGCCGCCGTTTCCGGCGCGAACACGCCTTCGATGCGGCCCTTGCCGAAGCTTTCGGGATCCTTGGAAAACCGCTTGGCCAGATTGTAACCCATGAACGAGGCGGCAATCGCCCCGCCCGGCGTGATGCCGAGCCAGGCGCCGATCACTGAGGAGCGCAGCAGCGTCACCCAGTAGCGCGGCATGTCCTTCCACACCGCCCACAATACGCGCAGGCTGATGCGCGCGGCGTGCCCGCGCAGCGCCAGCCGCTCCTCCATAGTGAGCAGGATTTCGCTGATGCCGAACAGTCCGATGACGGCGACCAGGAAGTTGATGCCGCGCAAGAGCTCGCTCTGGCCGAAGGTCATGCGCAACTGGCCGGACACGGTGTCCATGCCGACGCCGGCGAGCAGCAGGCCGAGCGCCATCGAAATGATGGTCTTATGTTTGGCTTCGCGGCCGAGGCCCACGAACGAGCAGAACGTGAGCAGATAGACCGCGAAGAATTCCGGCGGCCCGAACCGCAGCGCGAACGAGGCGATGCCGGGCGCCAGGAAGGTGATGAGCAGCACCGCGAACAGCGAGCCGATGAACGAGGAGGTGAACGCCGCCGTGAGCGCTTCCGCGGCGTTGCCCTGCCGCCATCGGATAGCCGTCGAAGGTCGTGGCCACCGACCAGGCCTCGCCCGTAATATTGAACAGAATCGAGGTGATGGCGCCGCCGAACAGCGCGCCCCAGTAGATGCAGGACAGCATCACGATGGCCGAGGTCGGATCCATGGTGAAGGTGAGCGGCAGCAGGATGGCGACGCCGTTCGGTCCACCCAGGCCCGGCAGCACGCCGACGAAAATGCCGAGCACCAGCCCGACCATCATCAAGGCGAGCGTCTTCCAAGTCATCAAGACCGCGAAGCCGTGCAGGAGGAGCGTAAAGGCTTCCATAGTTTTAATATCCAAAAAAAGCTTCGAGCGGTCCCTTCGGCATGATGACGTCAAACGCGATCTCGAAGGTGACAAACATGGCGAACGTGAACAGGAAGCTGACCAACAGCGATTTCCACGGCGCGATGCGCCCGACCATCCACATGAAGCCCGCGACCAGCAGGAAGCTTGCGACATAGAGCCCGAGCCACTGCGTGAACAGGCAGAACAGCAAGGTCGGCACGAACACCTGCATCACGCGGCGCAGCTGGTGCGCGTGACGAAGGTCTCGGTGTCCCTCGTCTTGGCCATAAAAATGGTGACGAGCCCGAAAAAGCTGGCGCCGGCGAGAATGACCGACAGGTAGAACGGGAAATAGCCGGCCTGCGGGCCGTCGGATTCCCAACCCATGCCGGTGCGCCAGTTGTCGAAGCCCATCAGCCCCGCCAAGGCCAACAGAAACACATAGGCGGCGATTTCGGCCGTGCGCGTGCTGCAGACCGGCGGCGAGTCAGCGACCGGCGCGGTCGGATCCTCAACGATGATTTCGTCTTCGGTAGTGGACATGAATTGGCTCTTTGGCGGGGCGCGAATGCGGCCCGGCTCACCTTTACCGGTGCAAGGAGGCCCGGACCAGGGGCAAAATCAAGTTCGCTCGTTGCGCTCCCGGCCGTTCCCGATTGCGGGAATGGCCGGGAGCCACGAGGGCATTCTGATTATTTCGCTACGAAGCCGGCTTCGGTCATCAAGCTGGCGTTGACCTTGTCGTCTTCCTCGAGAAACTTCAGCATATCCGCGCCGGTCAGGAAGACGGGCTTGAGCGCCTGCTTTTCCATGTAGTCCTTGTATTCGGCGGTCTCCGACACCTTCTTGAACAGATCGATGTAGAACGCGGTCTGCTCCGGCGTCACCTTGCCGGGCAGGAACATGGCGCGCAGCATCAAGTACTGCACGTCAAGGCCCTCCTCCTTGCAGGTCGGGATGTCGTTCCACGACTGCGTGTCGGTCACCTTGGTCTTGTACGCGATGCGCTCCTTGTCGAACACGCACAGCGCGCGCACCTGGCCGGCGCGCCAGACTTCGAGATTCTCCGACGGATTGTTGACGTTGGAGGCGGTGTGGTTGCCGACCAGCTGGGTCGCCGCCTCGCCGCCCGATTTGTACGGCAGATAGGCAAACTTGGCGCCGGTGGATTCAACGGGTGAACGCAACATGATTGATTTCATGTTGTCCCTGGAGGGTTCACGATGGCGCAAATGGGTCGACCGGGCTTGTCCTCGCAGCAGAAGGAGGAGTTGTGGAAGAGATGGAAGGCCGGTCAGTCGCTTAGCGATATTGGTCGCAGTCTTGGCAAGCATGCTGCATCAGTTTTTAGCGTGCTGCTCTGCAAGGGCGGCATAGCACCACCCGCCAGAATTCGGTCCCGGCTGTCATTATCGCTACAAGATCGGGAGGAGATATCACGCGGGCTGGTTGCCGGCTTGTCGCTGCGCAAGATTGCTAAACATCTTGGGCGATCGCCCTCAACGATCAGCCGCGAAATCAGCCGGAATCATGGACGACGGAAGTACCGGGCGACCAATGCCGATGAGCACGCTTGGCGACAGGCGTCGCGTCCAAAGCCTTGTCTTCTGGCCGCCAATAGATCCCTGCAGATGGTGGTAGCCGAAAAACTAGACGATCATTGGTCGCCTCAACAGGTATCCGGCTGGCTCAAGGTCGAATATCTCAATGACAGGGCGATGAGGGTGTCCCACGAAACAATCTACAAAAGCCTATTCATCCAAGCGCGCGGCGTCCTGAAAAAGGAGCTGATATCGCGCTTGCGCAGCAAGCGGATGATGCGGCGCGGCAAAACATCCACCACGCAAGGGCAGCCGCGCGGGCAAATCGTTGACGCTGTATCGATAAGAGAGCGTCCCGCTGAAGTAGAGGACCGCGCGATACCGGGGCACTGGGAAGGGGACCTGATCTCTGGCGGCAAGAACACACACATTGCCACCTTGGTCGAGCGTCAATCCAGATTCGTACTGCTCGTCCACGTTGAGGGCAAAGATAGCGACAGCGTCGTGAGTGCCCTCGTCAGACAGGTAAAGCATCTTCCTGCTGGGCTGATGTCTTCCCTGACGTGGGATCGCGGCACGGAACTCGCTAACCACAAGCAATTCACCGTTGCTACCGATGTGACCGTCTACTTCTGCGATCCCCAAAGTCCTTGGCAGCGAGGAAGCAATGAAAATACCAATGGCCTGCTGCGTCAGTACTTTCCAAAGGGTTCGGATCTATCCGTTTACAGCCAGGACGATCTCGATGCTGTCGCGCTCCAACTCAACACACGGCCAAGGAAAACACTTGGTTTCATGACGCCAGGCGCTAAGCTCGCCCAAAGCGTTGCGCTCACCGATTGAATCCACCTTGCGTTTCTTCGCATTCGAGCAGAATGAAGCCAAGCTTATCCGCGAGACTATGTCCAGTCTGGTTGATCGTGACGGCGCAGCAAAAATTCTCGGTATTCCCCGCAAACTCTTGAATGTTCTTGTTCACAACGGCCTCATCCGGCTCTTCATCCGGGACGGCGGATTGGGCCGCACCCAAGACATGTTTAGACCGGAGGCAATCCGTCAGTTTGCAGCACGAATCGTCGACTCCGCAAAACTGTTGAGTTCGATGCCTTCGAATGGCTGCCGATTGAATAGGCTGCGTTTGAGAGCCAAGACTAGCGCAACGGAAGTCGTGCGTAGGGTCCTGGCAAACAAAATCGCGGTCCTCGGCCGTCTGTGAGACAAGTTTGGGGATGTCGTAGTTGCGCTGCCCGAACCTCAAGCTGCGGCAGGCAATGATCGTTTCGCCTGTGCTCGGGAAACTCAGAAGCAAGCTCCCGGGATCGGACGAATGGACGCATCAATTATCTTCGGCAGTCGATACGAAGTGATTCTTGCGTTGATCAGGGCTGGATGGTTGAAAACAGTGGACCCGAGGTCACCACGGTCGCGAATTGATTCGGATGAATTTGAGGCATTCTGCCGCCGGTACGCGCCCACAAGGATTTATATTTCTGTTGTCGGCTGCACCGCCCGTCTGGTCGGCGCTATGTTGAGTAGGCGCGGGGTGAAGACTATCAAGCTTACGGTCGGCAGATATCAGGTGCATGTAGTTGACCGAAAAAGCGCACGCAAAGCTCTAGATTTGGAGCGCGATCCAGATGTAGTCGATGAGGCTGGCGCAGAAGCGTTTACATCAGCACTCGGAGAAGAGTGTCGGATACGTACCGCGTTCAAACTTCAGAGCAGAACGAACGGTCTTACATTCAAGACAAGTAATGGTCTAGCCCTCAAATTGTTGATCAATTTAGACGGGCGTTCCGTCCGGATCGGGCCTCACTATCGCACGCGCCCAG
>Ga0097691_1000111_pt1 | contig 73440 bp, 67 predicted proteins | sample NGESurdeep072012_8_FD_72858 | JGI IMG/M metagenome (GOLD analysis project Ga0097691, IMG submission 72858) | Arctic peat soil microbial communities from Barrow, Alaska - NGEE Surface sample 210-1 deep-072012 | ecosystem: Environmental > Terrestrial > Soil > Wetlands > Peat ...
GCGATGAGGAAGAGGGCGGTTAGCTCAGTTGGTTAGAGCGCCACGTTGACATCGTGGAGGTCACAAGTTCGAGTCTTGTACCGCTCATACGTGAAAAGGATTCCACCCGACCGACCAGTAGCTCGATCAGGGTCGCTCCGAGCAGGAACAAAGTTTATGGGCGCCCGTAGCTCAATTGGATAGAGCATCTGACTACGGATCAGAAGGTTGGGGGTTCGAGTCCCTCCGGGCGCGTGAAGGAACTCGTAGGCCCTGTGCTGCTTCGGCAATGCAGGGCTTTTTCATTGCTCGAGAGCGATGTGCGTTAACCAACGCGATCTTGCCCTAAAGTACCTTCTACAGCCAACGCCGGACGCGCGAACGATAGGCGGCGTACTCGTCTCCGAACGCGTCGCTCAGGTACCGCTCTTCACGCACCACCACGAAGTGCGCGAGCACGATGAGAACGACCGGGAGCAGGATCAGAGGCCACGCGGAGTTGAGGACGACCGCGCCGCCTATGTATACGATCGTCAGGCCCACGTACATGGGGTTTCGCGTGAAGCGGTATGGTCCGCTCGCCACTAGCTGGCTCGCGGCGTGGTGCGGAATCACCGCCGTTCGTGCCCGGCGAAAAGTGACGATTCCCCATGCGGCGAGACCAACGCCAACGATCAGGATGCCGAATCCAATCCGCGCGAGCGCTACACCTCCGCCTGACAACGGGAGTCCCCGGCCGCGCCGATCGACAAACCAACCGATAAGGAAACCGACGGCAAAAATGAACGGAGGAGGAAAGCGTACACCGGGATTGGAGAGCGGAGTTCGAGCTGTCACCCTTTGCCTTCATAGTGAGAATGTGGACGGATTCTGGTCGCGCGCGAAATACTCACTCGGTTGCCGGGAAATACCACGGTCCCACTTCACGGAGCAGGGCTTGTCGCGCCCTTCCATCCTTTCCCGCACGGGGGTCATATTGGTCGCGACCAACACTTAGCCTGGTCAGCGCGAAAGACAATCATCAGCCGACTTCACTCGGACGGCGATTCCCATCGCCTGTCCGCCTCCACTCATCCAGCCCACCTCTGGCGAACCATGTTCAACAAACTCATCGCTCTCTCCGCACTCCTCCTCGTTGGCGCGTGCTCGACGGCGCCCGAGCCCAAAACCGTTCCCACTCCCCAGCGCAACGGACAGGGACCGTTCGGCGACAGCACCAGAGCGGGCGGTGACTCGGGCCGCGCGGGCGGCGGCGCTCCCGCGCAACCACGCCCCTACAACCGCGTGATCACGCGGGACGCGAGAACGCGTCGCGGCATGTTCGCCGTCCACAGGGTGAACGACAAGCTGTACTTCGAGATCCCGAAGAACGAGCTGAATAAGGACATGCTTCTCGTGGGACGCTTCACCAGGGCGGCCGCGGCAAACCCTCGCCTGCCCGGCGGACAGTTCGGCAACTACGGCGGCGACCAGTTCGTGGAACGGACCCTGAGATGGGATCGAAGCGGCAACCGGATCATCCTCCGGTCCCCCTCTTTCGCGATCGTCGCCGACAGCACCAATCCGGTCTACCGCGCCGTCCAGGCGGCCAACTATCCGCCGGTCATCGCGGTGCTCAACGTCGAGGCCTACGGACCCGACAGCGCCGCGGTCGTCGATGTGACCCGGCTTTACACGACGAGCATTCCAGAGTTCGCGGCCATCCGCGGGACACTCGATGAGCGCCGTTCGTTCGTCGAGAATGCACTCGCCTTCCCCGACAACGTCGAAGTCGAAGCAACGCAAACCGGTACTCCGACCCCCACACCAGGCGCCGGTGGAGGAGGCGGCGGAGGCGGTCAGGGCCAGGGCCCTCAACCCGCAACGAGCGTCCTCGCCCACTGGAGCCTGGTTCGCCTTCCCGAGAAGCCGATGGTGCCCAGGCGGTGGGATGAGCGGGTTGGATACTTCTCGATCGCGCAGGTGGATTTCGGGACTATGGAACAACGGTCGGCTGATCGCTCCTACATCTCCCGCTACCGGCTGGAGAAAAAAGATCCGAACGCGGCGCTGTCAGAGCCGGTCAAGCCCATTGTCTACTACGTCGATCCCGCGACACCCGAGCAGTGGAAGCCGTGGGTGAGGAAGGCGATTCTCGACTGGCAGCCCGCGTTCGAGGCTGCTGGATTCAAGAACGCGATAATCGCGATGGATCCGCCGGCGAACGATCCCGACTGGTCCGCTGAAGATGTCCGCCACACCGTGATCCGCTGGCTCCCATCGACGATCGAAAACGCGCAGGGTCCGCACGTGAGCGACCCAAGAACGGGCGAGATCCTGAATGGATCGGTCCGCATGTTCCACAACGTTCTCAATCTCCAGCGCGACTGGTACTTCACGCAGGCTTCTCCGCTCGATCCGCGCGCGCGCACCTTTCCGTTCCCCGACTCGCTGATGGGGAGGCTGCTCGAGTTCGTCGTCGCGCACGAGATCGGACACACGCTCGGTCTTCGGCACGATCAGATCGGAAGCTCCACGTATCCGGCGGACAGCGTCCGGAGCGCGAGTTGGGTGCACCGGATGGGACACTCGCCTTCGATCATGGACTACTCGCGCTTCAACTACGTCGCCCAGCCGGAGGACAACATCGCGATCGCTGACATCGTCCCCGGCATTGGCCCCTATGACAAGTTCGCGATCGCGTGGGGATACGCGCCGGTTCCCGGTGCCCGCTCTTCCGACGATGAGCGCCCGACCCTCGACCAGTGGGCGCGGATGCAGGACACCATTCCGTGGTACCGCTTCTCCGAGAACAACGAAGGGGGATACGGCACCCTCAACGAAGCGGTCGGCGATGCCGATCCGGTGAAGTCGACGGGACTCGGATTCAGGAATATCCGCCGCGTAGTGACCTACATATCATCCGCGGCCACCAGGCCCGGCGAAGACAACGACGACCTGAAGGAGATCTACGACCGGACGGTCGGACAGTGGGCGACGGAGGCGAGCCACGTCGCAACGGTCGTCGGCGGCGAGTCCGTGCAGTACAAGTCGGGCAGCCAGCCAGGCGCTGTGTACACGCCGCTGTCCCGGGCGCGGCAGCAGGAGGCCATGCGCTTCATCAACGAGAACGTGTTCCAGACTCCCTCGTATCTGATTCAGCCCGCCATCGCTCGACGCATTGAAGCGGGAGGAATGATCACGCGCATCACGAACGCGCAGGGCCGCGTGCTCACGAGCCTTCTCAACGATGGCAGACTGAACAGGCTCATCGAAAACGAAGCGCTCGCAACCGGCAAGGGAGACGCTTATTCGCTGGCGTCGATGCTGGATGATCTGCGGCGGGGTGTCTGGAGCGAGCTGGCCCAATCGGGCGTTGCAATCGATCCCTACCGGCGGACGCTCCAGAATCAGTTTCTCTCGCAGGTCAACGCAAAGCTGAATCCACCCACGGTGGTCGCGACGCCGGGGCCACAGTTCCCCGGATTCACCCCGCCGGTCCCGCTGCTCGAGGATGCGAGGAGTGAGCTGAGAGGAGAGCTCGTGTCGCTGCGCGCCGACATCCGGCGAGGGGTGCCGAGGGCATCAGATCGGGAGACGCGCCTGCACCTCGAGGGCGCCGATCACCAGATCGGGGATATTCTCGAACCGAAGAAATGAGGACGCCGAGCTCGCGATAAATCCAGGCGCGACGCGTTGGCAGTGGTCGGCTGGTATCAAAAGTAAAACGGGGGCTGCGCGAAGCAGTCCCCGTTTTACTTGCTCAAGCTGTCACAGCTCTCGACCTGGTACAGCTTAAACGCAGACAATCACACCAGTGGCGTTGGAGCAGGTCTTGCCCGACAGTAAATGGGTTTCAGTCCCGCTCCATGTTGGCGGCGGCCCGGGAAGGGCTACCACGAGAATCGTTACGTTCTGCGACGGTGTGAAGCCCTGAACAGGCGTCAGGCTCGTCGCGGTACCCGTGAAGTACGCACCGTTCCAGTCAGCAGCATACTGCTCTTGATACGTAGCGAGGTTACGAAGGTCAGACTCCATCGCGGCGATATACGCCTTGTCTTTCGTGCTCGCAAACTTCGGAATCGCAATCGCGGCAAGAATGCCGATGATGACGACCACGATTCAGAAGCTCGATGAGTGTAAAACCCTTCTTGCTACACATATAGGCAAACCTCTTAAAAAAAACGGTTGGAATCGCCTCGCCTAAGGCGTTGCACACTGCAATTGAGGCAAAATGCTGATCCGAAAGCCTGCGGCGGAAGAGGCTCCCGCCGGTACCCAATGCGTGTTAAACTGTGTGAGTCTCCTTCACGCGAGGGAGCATCTTTTTTTTCGGGGCGTAGCGTAGCCCGGTAGCGCGCCTGCTTCGGGAGCAGGAGGTCGCTGGTTCAAATCCAGTCGCCCCGACCTCGTGAAAAGCCCCGCATCGAAAGGATGCGGGGCTTTTGTGCGTCCTGGACGTTGCAAGGAGGACACCTATCACCTGGCGTTGCGTCAAATTCGTCGAGCGGAGCCGTTGTTTACGCGAGCCTCACCGTGGCCTACTCACAGCTCCGCGCGATACGCCTTGCCGCTGGCGAGTGGGGGAAGAGCGACAAGGCCTGGTGGGCGTAACCTCGGGCGACCGAGCAATGGCCACGCCGTGAATAAAGCTCCGCCACGCGAAGATTGATGCGGTAGCTCCCGGGATCCCACATCGCGCCTGTCACCCAGCCGGCCGTATATGCCCCTCGACCAACGGCGGTCATCGCCATGGTCTGCGTCACGCTCCGGGCGGTCGAGATGAGCGACAACAACACCAGCGCCGTTGCCGCGAGTCCCAACGCCCTGGAGGAGATCTTCACCTCGCGCGCATTTCGACGTATTCCGCTCGTGGCGCCGAGGATGCTCCACACCAGGAAGGAAGGAGCCGCGAGAACGAGCACCACGTCAAGAGCGCTGACCACCATGGTCGTCACGACAGTTCCGGCCAGCACGCACTGGGCGAGTACTGCATCCGGATTCTGCAGCTCGCTCCATCGCCTCAGCGCGCTGAGGAAAAGAATTGCAAACGCTGCCAACAACGCGACAGTGGGAGCGAACCCGCGCTCGGAGACGAACGCCACCCAGTCGCTGCTCGGCCACGGGTTCGCAGTCATGCCGTCGTCGGCGAGCGACCGGTCGTTGGAAGGCGCGAAGCGAACGTACTCTACCGGCCAGTTGCCGGCACCGACTCCAAATACGGGATTGGACGTTGCCATGCGCAGCGAGTTCTGGTACTGCGCCAAGCGGCCGCGCCCGCTTCCCTTCTTGTAGTCCACCATGCCGCGTGCAGAATCCAGATAGGGTGACTCGCTGTTCCAGTTGAGGGTATTTGGCAGCGCAATCGCCACCATTCCACCGACGGCTGCCGCGAGAGTGAGGCGCGCGAAGCGACCACCGATCTTGCCATCGCGCCAGTATTTCCTGGATGCGATCATCGGTACGAGCAGCACTATCGCGCAGGCGGCAACGGCGAGCCATGCTGCCCTCGACCGCGACAGCACCAGAGCGGCGCCCAGCACCGCGCCACCGAGGGAGCCGAGCAGAGCGCCAAATGGGCGCCGCGCGGTGACGGTGCACCAGACGAGCGACGGCAATCCAATCACGGCCATGTGCGCTACGAAATTCCGGTTGCCGAATGTGCCGCCCGGCGCCCGATTGGCGCTGAAATATTCCGTATCGAGACCATATGCCTGCGCGAGCGAGAGCGCGGCCGCGCACACGGCCGCGATCGCCGCGGCAACAAGAATCGGTCGGTATGAGCCGCGTTCGGCCACAGAGCGCGCTCCCCAGAAAACGATTGCGCCGGAGATGCTTATGGCGACGGAACGCTGGGCCGCCCAGTGGTTGGTAGCGAAGATCGCCGAGGCTACACTCCAGAGCAGGAAGAACGCGATCAAGCCGTCGACGAGATCAAAGGAGAGCGACCGTCGCCGCGCCAGGAGCATCAATGCTATGATGAGCGCAGCCACGTGCAGCACGAGCTCCTTCGGCACGAAGTACCGATCCAGCTCGAACACCTTGTACGGGAGGGCGGCGATTACTGCCAGAATCATCCCTGCCTGTATGACCAGCCTGATCACGCGGTCCGTCATCGGGGAAATATGCTTCGTTCAGGGGCACATGAAAAAAGCCCCGCTCGGTTCGAGCGGGGCTTTTTCCAGCATGTTCAGCACTTCATCAGGTGCAGACGATCGCGCCAGTGGGGTTGTCGCAGGTCTTGGCCGACTGCGACCGGCCGATCCATCAACCGCGCCGGAACAGCGAGCCGAGCACGCCTCCCGTTACGCCGCGCGCGCGGTTGACGCGCCGCAGCTGATCGAGCTCACCCTTGTCGAGCCAGATTCCGCCGCACTCCGGACACTCGTCGATCCTCACTTGCTCCGCGTGCTGCTCGTTGAGGTCGGCACCGCAGCGGGGGCACTTGTTGTGGTGCGCTTTGCGCTCGGCCTTCCTGCGCTCGGCGTCCAGCTTCAAGCGCATCTCATGGATGATCTCGAGGTTTTGTTTGGCGAAATACTCGTCTTCGTTCTTGCTTGGTTTTTCGTCCATCGGCATGCTCGGCGAAGCCTGTTCCACTCGAATATTGGGGCATCGCTCCACCTCCGCACAATATCTGGGCAGGACGATCGCTCTACTAACATCCCCCACGATACGTTGTAACCGCAGGCAAAAGCGGCCCGCCTGAGCCGAGCTGGACGGCTGACAAAAAAACCCCGCCTTTGGGCGGGGTTTTTTATCGAAGCCATGACTGCATGTCGTGTTACGGAGTCACGCTCCCGAAAAAGATGTCAAGGTTGATTGGCGGGTCTCCATAAAACTTCCCTACTCCGGTCCATGCGAACGCCGCAGTCGTGGGAAGCGAGACGATGCCGTTGTAATCTCCTATGAAGGGCCGGAAGCCGGAGCCACTCGGCACTCCGTACAGTCCCGGATCGAAGCCGCTGCGGGTAACACGTTGCGTGGTGAAGGTCGCGCCACCATCGGTGCTCTTGCCGTAGGTGATGTCGACAAGGGCGTTGTTGGTGTAGCTGCGGTCATCCGAAATGAAGTCGATTCGGCCGCTTCCGCGCTCGATGCTCATCTCGACATTCAGCCTGTCGCCCTTGGCGCCAGGAGCCATCGGAATGATCGTCCATTTAGTCGGATCTTTCACGCCGCTCGCAGGTGCGAATGCCAGAAATAGCTGCGCCTGACCGCCCACTATGTCCGCATACGCTACATAAAGTTGCTTTCTGACTGGGTCGAAAGCAGGCACGGGATACGACCCCGGCCCTCTGAAGGGAGTGCCCGACACGTTAAAGCAGTACGGTGGAAAAAGGCAGACGGGATTGTTGAATGTGGCAAACCGCACAGGCCCGCTCCACGTAATGCCGCGATCGGACGATTCGCTGACGTACATCACGGCGCCCTTGCCGCCCTGAACACCGTTGTCGAAGGTCAGATATGCGTGGCTTCCGTCGCCGTTCGTCACGATGCGTGCGTCCTGATTGCTTCGAACCGTGCTGGCGGTGATTTGAGCGGGCGTGGAGAACGTCTTTCCATTATCCGCTGACACGGCCACAAAGATCGGCGAGTTCGATCCATTGCCGTGGAACTGCGCCCACGTGATGTAGATCCGTCCGTCAGTCGGATCGACCCAAATCGACTCGTGGTCCTGAAATTGGCCCGTCGAGCCTTTGGTGATGCCTGACGCATCCCATTGCGCCACGACGGTTAGAGGCTCCGCACTTCCACCTTTACGCCAGGTTTTGCCCCCGTCCTTCGACGTGCTGAGAAGTAGCTGGGCCTTATAGCTACTAACCCCGGAGACGCTGTACGTGTAGCAGGCATAGAACGCAGTCGTTCCGTCGCTACTAAATGCCACAACTGGATCGCCCCCAAAATCTCCAGTGCCGGTGCCAGGTACTGCGGGATCGTTGGTATACTTGGTTACTCCGGGCAGGAAGCCGCTGGGAACCGTGAGCGTCCAGGTCTTGCCCCCATTAAAAGTCGCGTTGACGGCGCAGCCATCGTTGTAGTTCCAGTCGTTGGCACCAACGATGAAGTTTTGCGGGTTGGCCGGGTTAACGGCGATGGGAGTTTCATTCTGAGCCGTCGTGTCGTTTCCTACGTCGACCACGATGGCTCCGGACGCGGCGAGCTGGGCGCCACGCGCCACGTTCGGAGCGGTTGGGCGGTCTGACTGACTGTCGTCGCAGGCCGCAAGGACAAACACGGCCAGAAGCGCTGAGTAAGTGACGTACAGGCGCATTGGTGGAATCTCCACAATTGTGTAAGGACTCTTCGCCTCGGAAACAGCGGCACCGAAACGGCGAAGGATAAGTGCGTCCTCGCGTCGCGTCGGTGATCTGAGGAAATCTGGGTGGACATATATGTCACACCCGGTTCTGAGTTCCGCAATCTTTGTTCGGTTTGGAACGGGTGGCAGATCCCTTCCCGGGCCGCCAGAACGCCACTACCGTGCGAACCAGTACGTAGCCTTCACGAGGAAGACGTTGCTCGGGCGTCCGAAGATCCCTCTCGTCTCGCGACTCGTGCGGAAGAGGCACCGGAACGCGCAACGAATGATCATGGGGACAGAACGGGTTGAAGTGGCGGGCGATACCTGTCGCCGTCGCCAGACTTAGACAGCCGTACGGTTGTAAGGGTTGGGTTGTGCCAGCCAATGGATCGTCTTGATGCCTATCGCTTCTTTGGCGCGGTCGGAACTTTGCCGGCGATAGCCGGTGTAGCGTCATTCGAGGGGTGCGAGCGCTGAAACTGCTCGGCGGCCTTCTGCGGTTGTGCATAAGGGTCGCGGCACGCTGCGTTCGGATCGTTCTCGAAATCCCGAATGAGATTTCTGGACTTCGCCAGCTCCGTGGCGTTGCCGCGCACCGTGATGGCCGATATGTCCGAGGTGGGAAGATAATAAGTGCTGCCCCGCGAGCGGACGTACGGATTGATGATGTCCGCCGCCTGCTGCGGCGAAAGACATGAGAGCGGAATCGTTTCGGTGCGCAAAGTCGAGCTCGTGTTGGCGTCAGCGCGGTTGAGCGCCGGAATGATCGTGGTCGCCGCGGCGATCCAGATCGTAATTACGAGCGCGGCACCGCTCAACATCACAACGACCCGACCGATGCGCCGGCGTTGCGCCGTGCGCACGGACGTCTCCGCCACGGTGATCGGATTGCTCATCGGCGGAAGGTTGTTGAGCACGTTCGCGGCGTTGTATTCCCTCTCGCGGAGAAGCGTCGTGAGCTGTGAGCAATCGGGACACGTCGCGCAGTGCAGCATCACCGCGGAGTCGGACGGCATCTCCCTCAGCGAGCCGGTGGCGAGCTCTGAAAGGCATTCTTCGCACGTCATCGGGACAGCTCGCTATAGCCCGGGTGGGTCGCGAGCAGGCCCTCTCGGATAGCCTTGCGCGCCTTGAAAAGATTGGCCCTCACCGAGACCGGCTTCATGCCGGTCCGTTCGGCGGCTTCAGCGGGCGAGAATCCCTGGAGGTCGACCAGGTCGAATATTTCCCGCTGGCGACGCGGGAGCTCGGCGAAAAGCTCGCGAATCACGCTGGCGGCGCGCTCGCGATCGACGCGCCCGCCGGGGTCGGTCGTGTACACGTCGCGCAGGGGCTGAGCGCCGGGCGAGAGCGCGAGGCGGCCGCGACGTTTCCGCGTTCGCCGCATCTGGGTCGCCGCTCTTCTCGTAATCCTGTACAGCCACGCCTCGAGCGATCCGTCAGAGCGATACGTGCCAAGCTCGCGATAAGTACGAACGAAGACTTCCTGCGTGATGTCCTCCGCCTCGTCGGGATCGTGCGCGAACATCAGTGCCCACCGGAACACCGCCGGCTGAAAGCGCGTGACGATAGTCGTGAACGCGGAATCGTCCCCGGAGGAAGCAAGCGACGCCAGCTGCGCGTCGAGCGCGTACGCCGCGCGATCGCGATACGACACGCTCGGGGGTGGACTCACGTCGCGGCCTCCGCTTTTGCCGAATCGGTTGAGGCTCATGGCCAGGCTAATATATGGTTGCATGGGCATTGCGCCCGAGTGCACGGACACGCGACATCTCCACTGGATCGTCTCTAAAATGATGTCACCACTTGTCCGAGCGTTTACTCGCTTTCCGGTTTTACTGAAGACTACCGGCCGGGGGCGCTCAGCTTTTGAGTGGTTGGCTGCGGGCTTACTCGGGCAAAGTTTTTCTGCGCCGGTTTAGGCGACGCCGTTCTATAGGAGCGAGCGGATCCAGCCCCCATCCACCGCGATCGAGCTGCCGGTGATATAGCTCGCGCGCTCCGACGCGAGAAATGCGGCGAGGGCGGCGAATTCGCGCGGCTCGCCGAGCCGGCCCATTGGAATCTCCTTTTCCCACTTCGCGAAAGTGTCCTTCGCTGAAGCGCCCGATCTCTCGCCGGCGGCACGAGCCAGCTGCTCGACACGATCCGTGCGAGTGTAGCCGGGGAGAATGTTGTTCACGGTCACCCTGAACGGGGCTACTTCATTGGCGAGTGTGCGCGCGAATCCGGTGACCGCTGCGCGCAGGCTGTTCGAGAGCATCAGTCCCTCGATCGGCTGCTTGACCGCGATCGACGTCACGTTGAGAATCCTTCCCCACAGCCTCTCCTTCATTCCTGGCAGGAGAGCGCGCGCGAGTCCGACGGCGCTCGTCAGAAGCAGCCGCGTGGCCGTGTCCCACATCTCTGGAGTCAGGCTCTCGAACGCTCCGCTCGGCGGTCCCCCCGAGTTCGTGACGAGGATGTCGACCTTTCCGAATTTGTCGAGCGCCGCTTTTACGACGCGATCAATTCCCGATTGCTCGGAAACGTCGGCCGCGACGTCCACGACGGTGACACGTGAGCTCTTGCGGATCGATTCCGCGGTCTGGCGCAGCGCAGCCTCTCCCCGCGCGCAGACGACGAGATTCGCTCCTTCAGCCGCCAGCTCTTCGGCGATCGCGCGGCCGAGCCCTTTGCTGCTGGCCGATACGAGCGCGACCTTGCCGCGAAGACCGAGGTCCAAGGGTCAGCGCCTCAGGTAGTCGTCTTTCTTGTCCAGCCAGTCCTGCCGTGGGGGACTGAAGATATCGACATCAAGAGTCTCCTCGAGCGCCTCGGCCTTGTGCGGCACTTGCGAAGGGATGAGCAACACTTCGCCGGCCTGAACGACGATCTCCTCGGCTCCGTCATCGCCGATCCAGAACCTCAGCGCGCCCTCGAGGATGTAGGTGAGCTGCTCGTTATCGTGCGAGTGCTTGGGCACGATGCACCCCTTCTTGAGGTACACCTGCGCGAGCATCATGCGATCGCCAGTGATCAGCCGGCGCTCGAGCATGTCTGAGACCCGTTCCTTCTTCATCGAGTCCCAGCGGTAGAAGGTGCATTCGTTCTTTGCAGCCATTCAGGGCTCCTTCGTCTCAATCATCGTGATGCGGCGTTCGTTCGTAATGGACCACAGGCCGGCGATCCTGAGGTCGACCTTCGCGTCGATAGAGACGCACCGCCAAAACTAGCGACAATCTTTCCAGGTGCGCGAGCTCTTCCCGGGAGAGCGCGGGTCCGTTCAGGGCCGATTCGGGGTCGCTGTGCGGGTCTGTCTGAAGCCCCTGGTACGTCCGGAAACTCTGCCGCCCCCTTTGCCTCGGTACCGGATTTGAGTTTCGGCGTTTCTGGCCGCGCGTCCTACTAGAGGATTCACGCGCGGATCGCGCGTCATGAGTCGAAGGGACAACAAACCGAGAGAAGACAGATGAGACTGAAAACACATCAGAATGCGGTTATCGCGCTTGCAGCAATCGCGGGTCTGACGACGTTTGCGCGAACGGTGGAGGCGCAGATATCTGTATCGGATCTTCACCCGTCGTTCTACGGCTCGGCCGAGCTCGACACGCGCCACAGCCAGTTTTATCTGCTCGGCATGTACGTCGGCATGGGAGGACTAGGCTGGTCGCCATACTTCAACGTCAACGCCTATTCGCTGCACTATCGGTTTGACAGCAACGTCGCGAACTCGGATAGCACCCTGTCGGCGATTTCGCCGACGATCGGGATGGCGTACGCGGGCCGCAACCATGGGGTGTCGTTCGGCGCTGGATACACATGGGTTAACAATCCGGACGCGGGTGCACCCGGAGCTGAAGGCGGCGGAAGCAACGGCGCTACGGTCAGCTTTGGCGCGTACAACAACGGAACGGGCAGGAGCCGGATGCACACGCAGCTGCTGTCGAACTACAACTTCGGCAGCCAATACCTGTGGGCGCGCGGCCGCGCATCAGTCCCGTTTCGAAACTCGACCAGACACCCCGCGCGCATCGGCGCCGAGGTGGTCGGCCAGGGTGGCGGAAAGGACCTACTGAAGAGCAATTCCTTTCAGGGGGGACCGACGCTCGAATACACCTGGACTCCGCAGCTCCGGACGACGGGAGCCGTTGGCTACAAGTCGGTTGGCGGTTCCCGCTTCGCGAGCCGAGAGTCTGCTGGGTACCTGAAGCTCGAGTTCTCGTTCTCGCCGTGACCGGCTAATCGAAAGCCGCTAAGAGGCAACGCGCACGAGCATTTTCTCGAGGGCGGGGCTGCCTCGCGCCACTCAGCCCGCCGGGGTAGGAGCAGGAGGAGGCGGAGCAGGAGGAGTCAGCGGAACGACCGGATGCTTCAGGTGGAATCCGGTCGCCTCCTGATACGCCCGCGCCACCGCCAGCATCTTCGATTCCTCGAACAGTCCGCCCAGGAAAGTGAGTGAGACGGGAGTGCCATCGTCGCGGAATCCGTTCGGGACGATCACGGCGGGATGACCGGTGAGATTCGTCGCGACCAATTGCGAGAGATTTGCGGCACCAGTAGGCGTAACGATCACATCGACAGTGCGCATGAGATCGTCCCACTTCCGGATCGCGATCGACCGCAGACGATTGGCGTTCACATAGTCGACGGCGGGAATGAAGCGCGACGTCCGGAACGTGTTCGGCCAGTCGTACTTCCCCTGCTGGACGAGCTCATTGTCGCGATTCGATCTCGTGAGGTCGTCGAACGCTGCCGCTGCTTCCGCGGTCAGGATGATTCGCATTGCGTCGTACGGGACATCGGGCAGATCGACTGGAATCAGGTTGATTCCGAGTCGCTTGAACACATCGAGCGCGGCGTCGTCGAACTGCTTTGTCGCGTGCAGCGTCCGTTTGGCGTCGCTCGGGTCAGTCTGCGGTGTATCGAACGCGGATTTCACGTATCCGACGCGCAGCTGCTTCGGCGACAGTTGTGCGTTCCAGTGATATCCCGCCGGAATGACGCTGTTGTCCTGACCGTCGGGTCCATAGATCGCATCGAGCACGATCGCGCAGTCTTCGGCGCTTCGGCACAGCGGACCGAGCTTGTCCATCGTCCACGAGAGGGCCATCGCGCCGGTGCGCGGCACCCGGCCGAACGTCGGCCTCAGCCCGGTAGTCCCGCAACGCGTCGAGGGAGAGGAGATCGATCCGAGCGTCTCGCTTCCAATCGCGAAGCCGACGAGCCCCGCGGCCGTCGCTGAGGCGGGGCCAGCGGACGATCCGCTCGACCCTTGATCCACCTTCCACGGATTCTTCGTCGTGGCGCCAAACCAGATGTCACCCTGCGCCAGCTCGCCGAGTGTCAGCTTCGCCACTAGCACGGCGCCGGCTGCGTCGAGCCGCTGCACGACCGTGGCGTCGGCGTCAATCACCTGCTCCTTGAACGGCCCGGCGCCCCACGTCGTCTTGTAACCTCGGACGGCGAGAAGATCTTTCGCGCCCCACGGAATTCCGTGCAGTGGTCCGCGATAGTTGCCGCGTCCGATCTCGGCGTCCGCGGCGTGCGCCTGTCTGAGCGCGCGGTCCTCCGTAAGAGTTATCACGCACTTGAGAACCGGATCGTATTTCTTCAGTCGCGCGAGGTACATCTGCGTCAGTTGAACGGATGTGACGCGCTTGCGACGCACCAGCTCCGACAATTCTGTCACCGGGAGAAACGCGAGCTCGTCGAGGTCGGCCGGTACGGCGCGGGGGGCGACCTTGCTTCTGACCATCGGCCGGCGCGCCTCGAGCGAAATCTTCTTTCCCGGCGGCAACGGATTGAACACGATGGCGGGGCTCACCGAATTCGGAAGCGCAACTTTGTGCAGAGCCTCGATTCGCTGTTCCTGCTGCTTGAGCCCATCGAGCATCAGCTCCCGCTCGGCTGTATCGAAACGGATCCCCGCTACTTCCTCCGCGCTGGCAATGGTATCCACGGTGATGTCCGCGCCGGCGGCGATCTTCGCCCACAACACGCCTGGAAAGAGAGTCGAGCCGAGCCCGACACCCGCGAAGTAGCCCATGAAATGACGCCGGTCGACCGTTGTGATCACGATGCCTCCTCTTACGTACAGGATGTCTCAACTGCAACTGAACGAGATGCGAGATGCCAACTGCAACTGAACGCGCTAGACCTGCGATCTGGAGAATGCGGGCTCGCCGTCGAACTCCTGGAGCTTCTCGATGTGCATCCACCGGTGCTGGGCACCGACGGTGCCGAGCAGCGAGAGAATCTCGGAGTCTCCAAAATTCCCTTCTGTCCCCCGGAGCACGAACCTGCACCGGAAGTGATCGACAAGGGACACGCGCCGGCCGCTCGCCGGGAAGACCATCGCGCCGCGGTTCGTGATCATTTGCAGCTTGAACGGGGACATCCGGGTCAGCTTGTCCAGATCTTCCGCCAATTTCGCGGGATCGAGATCCGACTCGATGTAAACGTCGAGCCCGGTCACGCGCCGGCTCTTTGCTGGGACCACGTTCACTCCGAGCTGCGACGGAGGCAGCTCGACCTTCTTGTACTCTTTGGGCGGGCTGACCTTCGAGCGTTTCCCGAGGTTGGCGATCACGGCCTGCGTGAATTCGGTCGTTGTCGTCGGCTTCTCCACGCCTAGCATGTCGCTAGTGCGGATTCCGCTCTCGAGCGTCACGAGCACCGCCTGCTCGACGTCGTTCGCCGCTTTGCCTTCGCCGATCTGGCGCAGCATCATCGCCGCACTCAGGATGAGCGCGGTCGGGTTCGCCTTGTTCTTTCCGGCGATATCAGGCGCCGAGCCGTGCACCGCCTCGAAGATGGAAACGTCGTTGCCGATGTTCGCTGAGGGGGCGAAGCCGAGGCCGCCGGTGAGGCCGGAGGTGAGATCGCTCAGGATATCGCCGTTCATGTTCGTCGTGACTATGACATCGAACTGCTCGGGACGCATGGCGAGCTGGTGAGCACAGTTGTCGATCAGAATGTGCCTTGATTCGACGGAGGGATATTTCGGAGCGAACTCCTCGAAGGTGTGCTGAAGCAATCCTTCGGTGAGCTTCATGATGTTCGCCTTGGTCGCGCAGTGAACGCGCTTGCGTCCCTCGGCGAGCGCGAACGCAAACGCGAGCTTGACGATCTTCTCACATCCTTCGCGCGAGATCAGTTTGAGGCTCTCGGCCACTCCGGGCGTCTGCATGTACTCGATGCCGGCGTAGAGATCCTCGATGTTCTCGCGGACGATCACGATATCGAGCTTGCGTCCGGTGAAGGCTGTCTGCACTCCGGGGAGCTCGCGCACGGGGCGGATGTTGCCGTACGTCTCGAACAGGGTGCGAAGGTTGACGTTGGCGCTTCTGTTGCCATAGCCGATCGGGGTCTCGAGGGGGCCCTTGAGCACGACGCGGGTGCGCTCGATCGATTCGATCGTTTCTTTAGGGATTCCGGTGACGATTCCCTTCTGGAACGCGCGTGCGCCCGCCTCACATTTCTCGAACTCGACGGCGACGCCGGTAACCTTTATGATTTCGAGGGCTGATTCAACGACCTCCGGGCCGATTCCATCGCCCGGCAGGACGGTTATCTTTCGTTTTGGTGGTGTCATCAGAGGAAGTTAATCCCTCTGGGTAGTCGTTACACTGCGCGCGTAGCTCAGTTGGATAGAGCGTCGGCCTCCGGAGCCGAAGGTCGTGGGTTCGAGTCCCGCCGCGCGCACTCCTCGTCTTTCCCCCGTTGATTCTGCGATCTCGGCGCCGGTCAGTCGGGAGGACGTCCTCTCCGGCGCTACGCTCGCTTGCGGGCAGCGTGCGGAGAGGATACCGCGACTCGACCCAAACCGAGATGCAAGGGCAACGCGCAAACGAAGACGCGTCCGAGGACCAGCTGACAGCGCAGAGCTAAACGTTCTTGAGCGCCTGACCGATCTGAGTCAGCGACTGACGCGCGTCCCCGAACAACATCCGTGTGTTGTCGTTATAAAAGAGCGCGTTGTCGATTCCCGCGAAGCCGTGGCCCATGCTGCGCTTCAGCACGATAACGTTGCGCGCGCGATCTACATCGAGAATCGGCATTCCGTAAATCGGGCTCGATGGATCGTCGCGCGCGGCTGGGTTCACGACGTCGTTCGCGCCCACTACGAGCACGACGTCAGTCTGCGGAAACTCTCCGTTGACCTGATCCATCTCGAGGAGCTGGTCGTACGGCACGTTCGCCTCCGCGAGGAGGACGTTCATGTGCCCGGGCATGCGACCCGCGACCGGATGAATAGCGTACTTGACATCGACGCCTCGCTTCTCCAGATCGGTGGCAAGCTCTCTCACGGTGTGTTGCGCTTCCGCGACCGCCAGGCCGTATCCCGGCACGATCACCACGCTTCGGGCGTAGGCGAGAGCGATCGCCGTGTCCTCAGCCGTCGTCTGTCGAACCGTGCGCCCAACCGCGCTGGCGGTGGCCGTGGCATCAGTGGCCGCCGCCCCGAACGCGCCAAACAAAACGTTGCCAACAGATCGATTCATCGCCTTGCTCATGAGCAGCGTGAGGAGCGTGCCGGACGCGCCGACGAGAACACCCGCCACCACCAGCATCTGATTGTGAAGCACGAATCCGGTGAGAGCGGCAGCGAGTCCGGTGAGCGAGTTCAGGATCGAGATCACGACCGGCATGTCTCCGCCACCAATCGGGAGCACGAACATCGCGCCGAGCATCAGCGCCGCGGCGAAGAGCATCCAGAGCGGGGGGGAGCCGCCCCCACCGACGACGACGAACGCACCAAGCGCCAGGACGGAGAGCAGAATGAGCGCGTTGATCAGGCGCTGAAGCGGAAACTGGAGCGGTCTCCCCGGAAGAATCTCCTGAAGCTTTCCAAAGGCGACGATGCTTCCCGTAAACGAGATCGCGCCGATCGCGGTCCCGAGCACGATCGATGTCGCCTCGCCCGATCCGATTGCTTCGCCTGCCCGTGTGAGCCGGAGGAACTCGGCCACCGACACCAGCGCCGCCGTCGCTCCGCCCATGCCGTTGAAGAGCGCGACCATCTGCGGCATCGCGGTCATCTGAACGGTCCTCGCGAAGTACACGCCGATCGCCGCGCCGATCAGAGTTCCAATCGCGATCGTCCAGAAGGATACGATCTGCCGATCCAGCAGCGTCACGCCGAGCGCGAGCGCCATTCCGATCGCGGCGACGCGGTTGCCCGATCTCGCGGTCGCGGGCGAGCTGAGCCTTTTGAGTCCGAAAATGAAGAGAACCGCAGCGACGATGTAGCTGAGGGCTATCACCGATTCGCGGAGATCAAGCATCCTTTTTCTCGGCCTCCGCCTTGGGCGCGACCGTCTCGCGCTTCTTGAACATCTCGAGCATCCGGTCGGTCACGACGAAGCCACCAAAGACATTCGCGGCGCCGAATACCACCGCGATGAATCCCAGCACGTGCAGCAGCGGGGTGTCGGCTGACCCGGCGACGAGGAACGCGCCGAGCACCACGATGCCGTGGATCGCGTTCGTGCCCGACATGAGCGGTGTGTGCAGCACCGAGGGGACGCGACTGATCACCTCGAAGCCGACGAAGATAGCCATGATGAAGACGTAGATGCCGAGGATCAGCTCCTGGCTCACTTGGCGGACTCCACGGTGGATGGTTTGAGAGGTGACATGCCCAGCAGCCGGCGTGTGGGCTCGTGCCGGATTTCGCCATTGGCGGTAACGACGACGGCGTCGATGATGTCGTCGCCGAAATTGAGATTGAGCTCGCCCTTCGGCGCAAGCAGCGTCGCGAGCGCGGCGATGTTCTTCGAGTACATCTGGCTGGCGTGATAAGCGAGTTCGCTCGAAATATGGAGCGGCGCTATGATCGTGACATCGTGCCTCACGACTGTTTCGCCCGGCACGCTCAGCTCGCAGTTGCCGCCCTGTTCGCCGGCGAGATCGACGATCACCGAGCCGGGTCGCATAGCTTTGACCGTCTCCGCGCCCACGAGCACCGGCGCCGCCTTTCCCGGCACGAGCGCAGTGGTGATGATCACGTCCGCCTGCAACGCGTGGTTGTGGATCAGCTCCTTCTCGCGCCGGATGTGCCGATCGCTCAGCTCGCGCGCGTAGCCGCCCGAGTCCTGAGCGTCTTCGAGGTGCACGTCCAGCTCGACGAAGGTCGCCCCCAGACTCTGCACCTGCTCCTTGACGACCGGCCGCGTGTCGAAAGCCTCGACGACCGCTCCGATGCGACGCGCTGTCGCGATGGCCTGCAGTCCCGCGACTCCGGCTCCGATGACGAGCACACGCGCGGGACGCACCGTGCCCGCCGCGGTCATGAGCATGGGAAAGAACTTCTGAAGCGCGTTCGCCGCGAGCAGGACCGCCTTGTAACCGGCAACGGTGCTCTGCGAGGACAGCGCATCCATCATCTGAGCGCGCGTCGTCCGCGGCACCAGCTCCATGCTGCAGGCGATGATCTTCCGCTCGGCCAGCTGCTGAAAGAACGCCGGATCGCCGGAAGGCTGGAACAAGCCGATGAGAACCGTGCCTTCCGTGAGCATGTCCAGCTCCGCCTGGCCGCTGGATTCCGCGCGTCCGGGACGCTGGACCTTGAGAACCATCTGCGCCGTCGAATAAATCTCCTCGGACGTGTCGACAACGTCGCAGCCGACCGCGCGATAAGCGTCGTCGGTAAAACCTGCTCGCAGTCCGGCGTCGCGCTCGACGACCACGCGATGACCGGCGCGCGTGAGCACGGGGACGACTTCCGGCACGAGCGCAACACGCCTCTCTCCGCTCGCAATCTCTCGCGGGACGCCTATCAGCATTCCGAAGGGTTATTGGCCGTCATGTATGCGCCATAAGATAAGCGGTCCCGATAGCTCGTGTTTATATTCGCTCAATGCCCCGCCAACTTCATTGGAGCGAGCTGAGGGGAGGTCTGATCGCGGCGGCGGTGATCACGACGCTGACCGTCGCCGTCCTGCTGTTCGCGCGCGTGGGCGGACTTCACGGCAAGAAAGTAACCCTGTACGTCGTGGCTGCCGAAGCGCCCGGCATCCTCTCCGGCACCGAGGTGTGGCTCGCCGGCGAAAAGGAGGGAATCGTCAAGGACGTCTCCTTCCGCCCGGCCACCGTCCCCGAATTGGAGCGGATCCTGATCAGGACCGAATTCCTCACGGAGGCGCTTTCCAGCGTGCGCCGGGATTCATACGCGCAGATCAAGCCAGGCGGGAGCCTGATTGGAACGCTCGTCGTGTCCATATCGCCGGGGACGATGGCCGCGCGTCCGCTTCACGATGGTGACACGATTTACGCGCGTCCAAGAGCCCAGGTGGCAGATCTCAGCGAAGACGTGGCGTCCATCGGACCCGAATTCGCCGCGCTCGGCTCCGCCACAAAAGAGCTGGCCGACAAGATCGGCCGACCAGTCGGCACGTTCGGAAATTATCGGGCGAGCGGGCTTCCCGATTTGGCGGACGTGAGCGCCGGCATGTCGAGTCTGAGCAGGAGAGCGACGGGTGGAAACGGCACCATAGCCCGCTTGACGCGCGGCAACCTCCGGGCGCGGGCATCACACGCGATGGCGGCAGCTGACTCGATTCGGACGCTGATGTCGTCGAACAAGGGAAACCTCGGTCGCTTCAGGCGCGACACGACGCTCGTTACGAACGCGAATCACGTCCTCGCGGAAGTCGATACATTGCGCGCCCTTCTCTCGAATCCCGTCGGCACGATTGCCGCCGCCCATTCGGACAGCGCTCTCACGCGACAGCTGGACCGCACCCATGCCCTGCTCGCCTCGCTCATCAAAGACGCCAAGAGTCATCCGCTGCGCTACATCAGATTCTGACTTGACCGCGTTTTTCGGCACCGTTACCTTCGAGGTGAATCGCGCGCAGTGACGCGCGACCCTCCTTCCTCCCCCGCACGCAGCTCCGCACCCAACCCCCGCACTTTCCGAGCTCCATTTGGCTCGGGTTCCCAGCAGGCTCCTACCTCATTTCTCTCCCCACAGCGTGGATATCGCCGAGCTAAAGCGAAAATCCGTGACCGAGCTCCAGGAGATGGCCGACGGGCTCAAGATTGACGGCTCGTCGGGCCTCCGGAAGCAGGATCTCATCTTCCAGATCGAGCAGAACCTGCTCGATACGGACATCATGCTGCACGGTGATGGCGTACTCGAGATCCTGCCCGAGGGCTATGGATTTCTGCGGAGCCAGGACTGGAGCTACCTGCCGGGTCCGGACGACATCTACGTCTCGCCGTCGCAGATAAAGCGCTTCGGACTGCGTACCGGAGACGATGTGCGCGGGCAGGTGCGACCGCCCAAGCCATGGGAGCGGTACCTCGCGCTGCTCAAGGTCGAGAGCGTCAACGCCGAAGATCCCGAGAAGGCGAAGGATCGCATTCCGTTCGACAACCTCCGTCCGAGCTATCCCGACGAGAGACTCCGCCTGGAGACCAAGGATGGTGATCTCAGCATGCGCGTCGTGGACATCATGGCGCCCATAGGGAAAGGCCAGCGCGGAATCATCGTGTCGCCACCGCGCGCGGGAAAGACGATCCTCCTCCACAAGATGGCGAACGCGATCGCCGAGAATCATCCGGAGGTCACGATCATCGTGCTGCTGATCGACGAGCGGCCGGAGGAAGTGACCGAGATGATCGCGAGCATGACTCGCGCGGAAGTGGTGAGCTCCACTTTCGATGAGGGTGCCGCGCGTCACGTGCAGGTGTCGGACATGGTTCTGGAGAAGGCGAAACGTCTGGTCGAGCACGGCAAGGACGTGGTGATCCTGCTGGATTCGCTGACGCGGTTCGCACGCGCGCACAACACCGTCGCGCCGCCATCGGGGAAGATTCTCTCCGGCGGTGTCGACGCGAGCGCGCTGCACAAGCCGAAGCGCTTCTTCGGCTCGGCGCGCAACATCGAAGGTGGCGGCTCGCTCACGATCATCGCGACGGCGCTCACCGAGACCGGCTCGCGCATGGACGACGTGATCTTCGAGGAGTTCAAGGGCACTGGGAACATGGAGCTCGTCCTCGACCGCAAGATCGCCGACCGGCGGATTTATCCGGCGATCGACATCTTCAGATCGGGCACGCGAAAGGAGGAGCTGCTTCTCAGCCAGGCCGAGATCAACCGCTTGATCCTGCTCCGGCAGTTTCTCGCGGACATGCCGGAGACCGAGGCCATCGAGTTCCTGCTGCGCCAGATGGCGAAGTCGAAGAACAACAAGGAATTCTTCACCCAGATGGCGCAAGGATAGGCCCCGGTGAACCCCGCGCTCGCTCGTTATCTCGCGGTGGACTACGGCCGGAAGAGGATTGGCCTCGCAATCAGCGATCCGCTGGGCATGATCGCCTCGCCGGCGGGGTTCATTGAGCGGCGGGAAGGCAAAAGACCCCCGATCACAAAAATCATCGCACGCGCTACGGAACTGGGCGCTCTGGGGTACCTAATAGGCCTTCCGCTCGACGGAGAGGGCAACGAGACGGCTTGGACGGAAGAAATTCGTGCTTTGGGGGCCGAAATCGCGAAACGTACTGGCATGCCTGTTCGTTTCTTAGATGAACGGTTTACCACGGCGGCAGCATTGCGTACAGTCAAAGAGATGGGAGAATCCACCCGCGGCAGGAAGGGCGACGTTGACTCGCTCGCGGCGGCGATTCTGCTACAGCAGGCGCTCAATGTTCAGAGCTGATTCGCGCTCCGCGCTCGTCGCGGCGTGCGTGTTTGCCGCTGCCTGCGCGGGCGAGCCGCACGGAGCGCCGACGCGCGTGATCGTTCCCCGCGGAGCCAGCTTCGCGCAGGCGGCGGACTCGCTCGCGCGCACCGGCATTGTCGGTTCGCCGCGAATCTTCCGCCTCTACGGCCGTTTCACCGGAGGCGATCGCAACATCAAGCCCGGCACGTATCTGCTCAAGCACGGCACGCCCTGGAAGGACATCATCAGCGCGCTCAACGGCGGACACGGGCTCGTCAACACGATCACGATACCCGAGGGCTACACGCTCTCGCAGATCACGCCTCTGCTGGCGCGCACGCTCAAGGTGCCCGCGGAGTCGGTGCAAGCCGCCGTCCGCGACACCGCGCTGCTCGCGAGACTCGACATCCCCAATCCAACTCTCGAGGGGTACGTCTTTCCCGATACCTACGCTTTCCCGGTCGGCACCACGGCTCGGCAGGCCGTGCGTGAGATGGTCTACTCGTTCGAGCGCCGCTGGAAGCCGGATTGGGATTCGAGCCTCGTAGATCTCAAGATCAACCGCAACGATCTCGTGACGATGGCATCAATCGTCGAGAGAGAAGCCCGGCTACCCGAGGAGCGCCCCGTCATCGCGGCGGTCTACTACAATCGTCTGCGCAAGGGGATGCTCCTCCAGGCGGATCCAACGATTCAATACGCGCTCGGACATCACGTCGGGCGGGTGCTGTACAAGGATCTGGCGGTCGCGTCGCCGTACAACACTTATATACACAAGGGTCTTCCACCGGGACCGGTTGCCTCCCCGGGCGCGGCGAGTCTCGCGGCGGCGGCGAATCCGGCAAACGTACCCTATCTGTACTTCGTCGCGAGCCCGGATGGCCACCACGAATTCCGGATGACGCTCGAGGAGCACACGAGCGCGATCAAGCAGGTCCGCGCCGCGACGCCCGCGAAGAAGAAGCCGGCGCCACGGATGCTGGCGATGGCCTCGACCGGAGCATCTGGTCGAAGCGCAGCCAGCCGATCGGCCAAGACGCCTTCGCGTTCAACGAGCAAGACTCCCGCGAGGACAGTGGGCAAATCGACCTCCAAGTCCAGCGGCACGACCGCGAAACCGACCTCGAAGAAGTCGACCAGCCATACATCGAGCACGAGGAAGCGCGCCTCCAGCAGGACGACAACCGCAAGTCGGTAGCGAGTAGATGCTCGATCCAAAGATCCTGCGTCTCGTCGCCATTACGGACGACGCCGAGGATCGGCGCGCGACGCTGGCTGATCGGGTGGCGGCAGCGGTTCGGGGCGGCGCCACGAGCGTCCAGGTGAGGCTCAAGAGCGCGACGTCACGCGAAGTCGTTGAGATCACTCGAGCGATCATGAGCAGAGTATCGGTGCCGGTCATCGTCAACGACCGCGCCGACATCGCCCTCGCCGCCGGTGCGGCCGGGGTTCATGTGGGTGAAGCGGATCTTCCTGTCGCGGCCATTCGCAGATTTGCTCCGGCGGATTTCATAGTCGGCGCATCACTCGGGAGTGATGCCGAGCTGGCGAATGCAAAGGAGGCCGACTACGTCGGCATTGGACCCGTATACGGCTCGGACTCGAAGAGCGACGCCGGCTCAGCGATTGGTGTCGATGGATTCAAGCGACTCGCGGCGCTGGTGGCGCATCCCGCGGTGGCGGTGGGAGGGATAACCGCCGCCCGCGCGCTTCAGATCACAGTCGCCGGAGCGGCGGGCGTCGCGGTCATCAACGCGATATTCAAGACTGACGATCCGGAGAGCGCGACCCGCGCGATCGCGGACGCCATCGGAAAGTGATGTCGGGGGCGGGCTGAGCCTCTCCGCGCCTCCGGTTCCCGCGTGCCTTCTTCCGTGGCATGTGTGCGTGGCGCATTGCCTTCTCGATTTTTGCCAGAACCGGGGGACTCAGCAACAGCTCGACCAGCTCGGGGTCGAACTGCGTTCCCTTCCTTTCGGCGATCGCGCGCCTCGCGTCGCTGAAGCTGCGCGCGTGGCTGTAGCGGCGGCGATGCGTGATCGCGTCGAAGCTGTCGGCGATCGCGACGACACGGGCCTGTAGCGGAATTCGCTTCCCTTTGAGTCCGCGCGGATAACCGTTGCCGTCCCAGCGCTCGTGGTGCGCGAGGACGCCATTCCCGAGGTCCGGATAGAACGCGTTGAGCGGCTCGAGCACCTCGGCGCCCCGTTGAGGGTGCGTCATCACCGCTCTCCGTTCCTCCGGAGTGAGCTTGGCCGTTTCGTGGAAGATGTCCGTGAGGGCTCCGTGCAACTTGCCGATGTCGTGGAAGAGCGCGACCCGCTCGATGCTGTGCAGAGTGTGCTCGTCCAGTCCGGCCGCTTCGCCAAGTATGAGCGCGTAGGTCGCGACCCGCCGGACGTGGCCGCCGGTCTGTGCGTCGTTGGCATCGATCGCGTTGAGCAGCGTCTCCAGCGTGGCCGCGCTCAGCCGCTGGGCAGTGGTGCGCATCCTGTGCTCGTGGTAGAGCAGCCCGGTTGCAGCCGCGCTGACCGAGAGTGGGAGGATGCCTTTCATATCTGATGGGCTTCGCAAGAAGCGTACGGACTCAGGGCTGCCTAGGCCGGGGACGGTGCGTTTTGACGAATAGCGACGCTGGTCCAAAGTCGTGCGATCTGTACTGCACGCGACACACCCTGGCCGTGCCATTAATTTTACGCATGACTGTTGCCCGCGTGAACGTAAAAGGAGCACGCCGGTGGCTGAGCGGACATCCGTGGATCTATCGCACGGATGTGACGGAACGGCCGATGATGGATGCCGGCGCTGTTCTGGTGCACGACAATCGCGGGAAACCGCTCGGCTGGGCGCTCTGGAGTCCGCTGTCCGAGATCTCGCTGAGGCTGCTCGATGCCAATCCCGATGCGGTGATCGACCAGGCGTGGTGGGACGAGCGCATCGCTTCAGCGATCGCGCGACGAGCGCCCCTCGAAGATCACACCAACGCGTTCCGCCTCGTGCATGGCGAGGCGGATGGATGTCCGTCGCTCGTCTGCGACCGATACGACGAGTGGCTGGTCGTGCAGTTCATGAGCGCGGGACTCGAGCGGTTCAGAGAGGAGATACTTGCTTCGCTTCGCTCGCTGGTCGAGCCTTCGGGAATTCTGGCGCGCAACGACGTGCCGCTGCGCGCCAAGGAAGGCCTGCCGCGGGAGACGGTCGTTCTCGACGGCGAAGTTCCGCGCGAGATCGAGGTGCACGAGTACGGAATCAAGTATCTGGCGGCGCCCTGGACCGGACAGAAAACGGGCGCGTTCCTCGACCAGCGGGAGAACAGGCACTTCGTCGGAACCGTGGCGCGAGGGAGAGCGCTCGACTGTTTCAGCTACCACGGCTCGTTCGCCCTGCATCTGGCGAAGCAAGCAACACACGTCACGGCGCTCGATGCATCAGGACCTGCGCTTATGAGAGCCGCCGAGAACGCGGCGCTCAATGCGCTCAACAACATCTCGTTCGTGGAAGCGAACGCATTCGATTATCTGCGGGAGAAGGAGCGCGAAGGAAGCACCTACGATACGATCGTCCTCGATCCTCCGGCATTCGCGAAAACACGGGCCGCGCTGCCGGGAGCGATGCGGGGGTACAAGGACATCAATCTTCGCGCGATTCGCCTGCTGGCTCCGGGCGGGCTCTTGTACACCGCGAGCTGCAGCTTTCATCTGACGAAGCCACTCTTTCTGGAGATGTTGCAGGACGCGGCTTCAGACAGTGGGCGGCGCGTCGCGATCCGCGCGCTCACGGGGCAGCCGCTGGACCATCCCGAGGTACTGACGATCCCAGAGACGGGCTACATCAAGGGCGCACTGCTCGAGGTGATGGACTAACGCGGACTCGTTCGTGCTGCGACTGGCCACAAGAATGCCAAAGCAGGGAGCCCTCAGCTTTGCAGCCTATAAGCTGAGCGCTTTCATACTGGCGTAAGATCAGCCACGCTGACACGACGGGCAGAAGTACGTAGACCGTCCTGCCTGAGTGATTCGGTCGATCGTGCCGCCGCAGCGCCGGCACACCTTCCCCTCGCGATCGTACACGGCGAACCGGCTGGCGCCTCGTTTGTCGGTGTATCGCCCTGGGAGCCGCTTCTTGGGACTCAACACCAGCCGGATCGCGTCGACGAGCTTCTCCAGCTTTGCCCGACTTATTTTAGCCGCGGATTTGCGAGGATCCATCTCCGCCTCCCACAACGCCTCGGCAGCGTAAATGTTGCCGAGCCCGGCGACGACGGACTGATCCATGAGGGCCGGCTTGACGGCGATCTTCTTTCGGGCGAGAGCTGACCGCAGGTAATCCGCGTCGAGCGAGGGATCATTGGCCTCACGTCCGAGCTTCGGGAGTGACGACGTGCCTTTCTTGTCGAGTGTGATCGAGGAGAGAGCGCGCCGATCGACGAGCGAGATGCGAGTGCCGTCGACGAGCTCGATCGCAGCGCGCGCGAACCGATCGAGAGCGTCAGCAGTCGTGCCGATCTCCCAATCGCCATTCATCCGGAAGTGCACGACGAGCGTGTCACCGCTGTCGAGGTGAATGAGCTGGTGCTTTCCGCGCCGCTCGATGCTCTCGATGCGCTTTCCCTTCGCGGCGCGCGATTGCGATGGTGACAGCTTCCGCTTGAGAGCCGGATGGATCGCCTTCACTGACGCGATCGATTTTCCGAGAGCCGCGCGCGTGAGCTGCCGTGCCGCTCGCTCAACCTCAGGAAGCTCGGGCACGATGGCGTGGGAATCTCAGGTTATGCGAGCGCTCTCTCGAGAGGATATCGAAAGGTGTCGCGGTGCCCCTTGAGAGCGTTCAGTACCTCCACTCCGGAGAATTTCCGCGCGTCGTACACACAGAGCGTTACGACCGGATACGTTTGAGCGACGAGCCGGTCGTAGTCGGCTTCGTACTCGACCAGCGATTCCTCAGTCGTCTTCGAGCGCATGCCCCACAGATCACCGATTACACGGAAGGACTGGGCACCCTCGGCAGCTTTTTGGTCGAGTAGCGCGCGAAAGTATTTGACCTGTGCCCGTGGGCCGAGGTGATAATCCGAGTGGATCAGGCGCCCTGCGTTGATGTCGGCCTGCAGCGAAGGGCGCTTTCTCTTCAGGTTCTTGAGAATCTCCGTGCGGGCGCGGAGCGGTCCCACGATAAAGCAGACACTCCCCGCGTTCAGCCCGTCGAGCAGAAAGGAAACAACGAGCGTGATGCGGCCGAGATCGGTGGCGTAAATCCCACAGAGATGGCTCCCGTGCGTAATCGTGACTGGCCCCTCCAGCAGATCCGAGACCTTATCCGCACCGGCGCCCCGGACGGATGGGGCAATCTCCGACGTCTCCAGGAATCCAAGGAGATCATCGCGCCGGAATCTCCGCTCTCGCCGCTGTCCCACGCGCAGACAGACAAGCCGTCCCGAGTTGGTCCATCGTCTCAGCGAAGCCTCGCTGACATTCAGGAATGCGGCGGCCTGACCAATATCCAGCAGCTCGTTCGGATCGGCTATCTCATGCGGCCTCAGGGATTTAGCCAATAGGCCCCCCACACTGGACTGGTGATAATCTGCCTGCCCGGACGCCGAAGATTCTGAAGCTCTGCCATGCCATCGGCCGGAACGTTGCCTAGTAAAATATAACAAAGTATAGTAAAAGGAAGGTGTGGAATGGTATATTCCAAAACGAATGGGACCGTGCGGCTGCGCCGGGATCCCGTTCGCGTAACGTCCGGTGAAGACGTAAGTGCGTGGCGAGTGTTTCCCTTTTTGCGACCAAGTCATTTGCGTATTCTGATGTTGGAAAGCAGCGAGGCCGACGCCGAGATGATAAAGCACGAGTTGGGCCGCGCAGGTCTGGCCCCCGTGACCAAGAGCGTCGATTCCGAAGAAGCATTTATTTCCGCTCTTCGCGAATTCGCTCCTGAAATAGTTCTTTCGGACCACTCCCTCGCGCAATTCGATGCGTGTGCGGCGCTCCGTCCGGAAAACCTTCTCGGGCGATTCTCATGAGCGGGAAAGGCCGCGCTGGAGAGAGTTTCACCCGCGAGCGCGAACGGGCGAACGTCGAGCTGAACCGGCACTGGCAGAATCAGGAGGCACGTGACCGGGAAGAGGGCTTCCGTCAACTCGCGGACAACATCGACGAAGTATTCTTCATAATAGACGCGCAGAACAAAGAGATGCTGTACATCAACTCCGCTTACGAAAAGATATGGGGACGTAGCCGCGAAAGCCTCTACGATGATCCCCAATCTTTCCTAGAGCCGATACCCGACGATGACCGAAGACGCTTGCTCGAGCATATGGGTCGGGTTCAGCGCGGCGAGCAGCCTGGCAAGATCGAGTTCCGCGTCGTCCACGCGAATGGCAGCATCAAATGGCTACTATCACGGGCGGTGCCGGTTCGTAACGAGAAAGGTGAAGTGTATCGCATCAGTAGCCTGTCTCTGGACATTACCGAGTTTCGCGAGGCGCAGCTCGCCCTCCAGGAGAGCGCAGAACGCTATCTCAAGCTCTCCGACGCGTCATTCGACGCGATCTCCATTTCGCAGGACGGTATTCTCCGCGAAGCAAATCAGGGTTTTGCTGAGATGTTCGGTTACGCGCGCCTCGAAGATATGATCGGTCGGCCCCTCACGGATTTCGTTGCAGAGGAATCTCGTGCCGAGGTTGAACGTCGGACCGCGAACGACATCGAAGGAACGTACGAGCTGGTAGGCCTACGCAAGGATGGAAAGAAGATTCTGGCCGACGTCATGGCGAGGACACACACGATCGCGGGCAGGCCGGGCCGAATCACCGCTCTACGTGACGTGACGGAGCGCCGCTCACTCGAAAACCAGTTTCGGCAGGCGCAGAAGATGGAAGCCATCGGCAGGCTGGCAGGGGGCGTCGCGCACGACTTCAACAATCTCCTCACCGTGATCCTCAGCTACACAGACATGTTGATCGAGGGTGTGTCGCCCAAGGATCCGCGGGGCGAAGACCTCGATCAGATCCGAAAGGCCGCGGTTGCGGCCGCATCCCTCACGCGCCAGCTACTTGCCTTCACCCGCCAGCAGGTGATCAAGCCTCGTCTCGTGGATCTCAGCGAAGTCGTCACGAACGCTGAGAAAATGCTGCGGCGTCTCATTGGCGAAGACATAACGCTCCAGACGACATTTCCATCGAGCCCGCTCACGGTCATGATCGACCCCGGACAGATCGAGCAGGTAATCATGAATCTCGCCGTCAACGCCCGCGACGCGATGCCGACCGGCGGGAAGCTCACGCTGGAAACGCAGAACACGGTATTGGACGACGCGTACGCGCGCGATCACTGGCCCGCGCAGCCTGGCCGGTTTGCGATGCTGGCGGTCAGCGACACCGGTTCCGGGATGGACGAGCTGACTCGCTCTCGCATCTTCGAGCCGTTCTTCACGACCAAGGAAGTGGGGAAAGGGACGGGCCTCGGGCTGGCAACCGTCTATGGCATTGTCAAACAGAGCAACGGCTTCATCTGGGTTTACAGCGAGGTTGGTCAGGGCACCAGCTTCAAGATTTATCTCCCGCTGGTCGATCAGCCTGCGGAAGAGCACGTGGACAAGCCGGCTTCGGAAGCACTACCGAGCGGAACGGAGACGATCCTGCTCGTCGAGGACTCGGCCGCAGTGCGCGTCGCGGTACGGCAGATCCTGGAACGCTGTGGCTACACTGTCCTCGAAGCGCCGAATGGAACTCTGGCTTTGAGCACTGCGCGGCGAACGAGCACGATCGACCTCCTTCTGACAGACGTTGTGATGCCTGAAATGAGCGGACGGGAGCTGTCTGACCAATTTGCAATGCTGAGGCCGAACACCAAAGTGCTCTTGATGTCCGGCTACACCGATGACGCCGTGATCCGTCACGGAGTGCTGCGACCCGGTACCGCTTACCTCCAGAAGCCGTTCTCCGCCGAGACCCTCGCGAGGAAGATCCGCGAGGTGCTCGACTCACGCGTCGGCACTGGCTGAGGCGGGACTGACCAGTCGAGCTTGCGAATCTCTCTCTTGCGACTTGGGTCATGTGACCTAGCTTAAACACCTGGCTCAGCACCAGTCCCCTGTCCGACGCCATGTCGCAACCCAGTCCTCGATCTCTCAAGTACGAGTACGAGCTGTACGTAGAGAACGAGATAGAAAATTACAAAGAATCGGTGTCACGCTCCGCCATTCTGAAGATTGGCGACGAAGCGGCCGCCGCGCTGCGCGCCGGCGAGCAGTTCTCCATGGACGAAATTCTGCTCTGGGCGGAAGTCGATCGCATCATCCGGAAGCGCCTCCGCATCCCGGCGTATGACACGTGGCGGAAAAAGCGCGTCAAGCTGCTCGAGGAGTATCGTCGCCCCGAGCATTGGGGGATCCCCGCCGATGGACTTCTCGCGCGCGAGATTCATCCTCCCGCTGAGTCCAAGGTGCTGGTCGCGGGTGGCGAAATAGACCGCACCGCACTCTATCTAGCCGCGCACGGCTGCGATGTGACCGCGGTCGACCGCGAAGTGGTCCCGCTCCAGCGCGTGATGAACGCCGCGCACGCCGCCGGGCTCGGCGACCGGATCCAGAGCTATGTCGCCGACATCACCAACTGGTCACCCGACGTGCCACTCGGCGCCCTCGTCTGCACACCGGCGGCGTTCGTCGGCCTTTCCCTCGAAGAGCGCGGTCGCGCGTTCGAGCTTCTTCAGGGCGCCACCCGGGACGGCGGGGTTCACCTGGTCGGGACGATCGTTCGCGGCCAGCGGGGCGTCTCGGTCGCCGAGCTGCGCCGTCAGTACAAGGGCTGGTCGATCTCGGTCGAAGACGACTCCAGCTCTTCCAAGAGCTTCGTCGCGAGAAAAATCGCCAGCTGACCCGGTGTCGTAAAAAGACACAGATGTCCTCCAGTCGCGTGTCATTTCGCGACACTTCGGCCCCCCAAAATAGGCTCTCACTTGGAAGTCATTGGCTACCAATGACTTGCGCATGGCGTCCCGCGCGGCATGTCCGGTGCTTTCTAAAGGGCCGAGCAACAGGTGGCACCCAAGCAAAGTGAGAGCAGAATGAAGAAGGATCATAAGGAAATAGCGTCATCGGAGCCCCTCGGCATCATCATCTCCAGGGGAGACAAGACGGAGCCTACGCCGATTTTCTCGGCGTATATCTGGGGCCCCGTTCCGGATTCCGTTCAGGATTCCGTTCAGGATTCCGTTCAGGATTCAGCGACGCGCGCCGCGTAACTCGGCGCTGCTACTAGTAAGAGGGTGCCGGTCCTCGACCGCGCACCGACTTGATCGAGGCCCCGCCATCATTCGCGGGGCCTTTTTGCATCAAAAACCAGGAAAGAGAAGACTGCAGTTCTGGGGGTACCTGAGCCCGGTACGTTGCTTGCCCGAACAGGCGACGTGGAACATTCAGCTCCCAACTGGGAAGGCGAGCGTCACGCGCTCCTGTCGCAGCGTATCTCCGACATTGGTCTGGAGATACGCGGAACGCTGCTCGAGAAGCTGGTCGGCCAGCTCTATGAGGAGATCGCGGCAAAGGGTCTCGAGTTCCGGCCGCCGGTCTATCTGAGCGACCAGTGGGGGTGTCCGGATGGAACGCCCCTCATCGGCGTTCCATTCTATCTGGCCGACGCCCGCCTCTCGAAGATCGAAGAGGATTACTCCTCGGCGATCGAGAACGCCGAGGAATCGATGCGGTATTTGCGACACGAGGCGGGGCATGCGTTCAACTATGCGTATCGTCTCTACGATCGGCCCGACTGGCGAAAGATGTTCGGGCCGTACTCGCGTCCGTATCGTGAGCGATACCGCGCCGATCCCTTCTCACACGAATTCGTCCGACACATCCACGGCTGGTATGCGCAGAAGCATCCGGACGAGGATTTCGCCGAGACATTCGCGGTGTGGCTCACGCCGGGGCTGGACTGGCGCCGCGCGTACGAGGGATGGGGAGCGCTGGCGAAGCTAGAATACGTGGACAGAGTGATGAAGGAGATCGCGCACCAGATCCCGGAAGTTCCCGAGCCGTCGGAGGATGATCTGCCCGTGACCGCAATGCAGTACACCGTCGCCGAGCACTACAAGGAAAATGAGGAGACCATTCCCATCCGCGATCAGCGGATCTTTGACGGCGACCTGAGCACGATTTTCGTCACCGTGGAGCATGCTCCCGGCGCGGCGCTGGCCGCGGACTTCATCTCCCGGCACAAGCGTGAGATCGTCACGCGCATCTCGTACTGGACTGGCGAGAACGCGTCGGTTGTGCGGCAGTTTGTGGATTTTCTCGCCGAGCGTGCGGGCCAGCTCGGTCTCAGGCTCGGCGGGCTCGAGGCGGCGACGCTGATCGAGCTCACGGCGTTCGGAACCGCGGTGATGATGAACTACCGTCACACGAACGCGATCGACGGGACCGAATCGGCTGGCGACTCGTGAAGATCACGGTCCTTCACAGCAAGGATGCCCTCGACCCACCCGTCGATCCGCTCCTGGACCAGCTCGACGCCGCGCTCGCGGCCAACGGGCACACGACAAGGAGATTGGCGGTCGACGACGCCGTGCAGCCGTTGATCGACGAGCTTACGAAGGAACAGCCGGAGCTCGTGTTCAACCTCGCCGAATCGTTCAGGGGCAAGAGCGCGCTCGAGTCGAATGTCGCGGCGCTGCTCAATCTGCTGGACCTCAGATACACCGGGTCGAGTCCCGCCGGGCTGATTCTCGCCGGCGACAAGACGCTCACCAAGAAGGTCCTGGCATTTCACGGAATTCTGAGCGCCAAGTTCGCGACCATGTACCGGGGGCAGGTCGACTGGTCGGCCGACATCAAGTTCCCGCTGCTCGTCAAGCCGCCACAGGAGGACGCATCGCTCGGGATTACCCAGAAGTCCATCGTGAACGATGTGAAGGAGCTCCTCGACGTGATCAGCAGCACGCAGCAGGAGTATCAATCGCCGGTGCTCGTCGAGGAGTTCATCGATGGGCGGGAGTTCTATGTCGGCGTCATCGGCAACAGCAACGTGGAGGCGTTTCCGATCATAGAGCTCGACTTCTCTAAGTTTCCGGTTGGACTCCCGAAGATCGCGAGCTGGGAAGCCAAGTGGGGCGACGACGGCGACGAGAAGGGCGAGCAGTTCGAGGGGACCGAGTCGATTTTCCCGACCGATCTCTCCGAGGAGCTGACGAGGAAGATCCAGCAGGTCGCCGTCGACTCGTTCCAGGCACTTCGCCTGCGCGATTACGCGCGCATCGATCTGCGCGTGACGGCCGAGGAAGAGGTGTACGTGATCGAGGTGAATCCGAACTGCTACCTAGAGCAGAAGGGCGAGTTCGCGCGCGCGGCGCAGAAGGCGGGACTCGAGTACCCGGCGCTGATCGCGCGGATCGTGGAGTTAGCAAGTGCCCGTTACTCGAGGTAAGCTGGCGCCAGGATGCAAAAAAGCCGGCGATCTCGCCGGCTTTTCCGTTTGCTTATCTCGAAAAGAGCTACCTGCGCTTACGCGCGGCCTTGCGGGCTGCCTTCTTCCGCGCGCGCGTGCGTGCGCCCTTGCGCGCCGATGCGCTGCGGGCCGCTTTGCTCCTGCCGCGACCAGCCTTCTTCGCAGCGGACTTGCGTCCACGCTTCTTCGCTGCTGCCATGGTGTCTCTCCCCGATGAAGTAGAAATCCTCGCCGACTCCCTGGTGGAATCCGCGATTTCCCGCATCACGTCCTGACCGGCCGCGAGTTACAAAGGAACTCACTGCGACTATTGCACTCACATCAGCGTGAGCAACTCGTCGCGAATATAGAACGCAAGAGATGTGCGTGCAATCCGTTCAACCGGCGATTTCCTCCAACGCGCCATCACTTCCAAAAGCGGCACTCAATAAGCAGGTTTGAACTTTCCGCGTGCGAAGAAACACTTCCCGACTCTCAACGGAGCAGGTGCTCGTGAAAGCGCTGGTAAAGGAATCCGCGTCACCAGGTTTCAAACTCAAGGATGTCGCGGAGCCCAGGATCCGTGAGGACGAAGTTCTCATTCGTGTCCGGCGCGCGGGAGTCTGCGGCACCGATGTACACATCTACGACTGGGACGCGTGGGCGAAGGGACGATGCAAGCCGCCGTTTGTCGTCGGTCATGAGTTCGCGGGCGATGTGGTCCAGGTCGGCCGCCTGGTCACCGATGTGAAGGAAGGAGACCGCGTCACGGCGGAGGGACACATCGTCGACGGTCGCTGCCTGTTATGCAGAACGGGGAACTCGCACGTCTGTCCATTCACCAAAATCATCGGCGTCGATCGCGACGGCTGCTTCGCCGAGTACATCTCGATGCCCGCGACGAACGTGTGGCACCTGGACGACGAGATCTCCTACGAAGTCGGGGGAATCCACGACCCGATGGGGAATGCGTTCCACACCGTGCTCACGGCGGAGATTCCCGGAGCGGTCGTGCTCGTCACCGGCTGCGGCCCGATCGGAATCTTCGCGGTCGGCATCTGCAGGGCGGCGGGCGCATCGCGAATCATCGCGACCGACGTCAACGACACGAGGCTCGCGCTGGCGAAGAGCATGGGCGCGAACGACACCGTACATCCCGAGGAGGCCGAGAAGATCGTGAAGGCGGCGACCGACGGGCTCGGCGCCGACGTGGTGCTCGAGATGTCGGGAGTGCCGGCGGCGATTCATCAGGCTTTCGCTCTCGTGCGGGTAGGCGGACGGGTGCAAATGCTGGGGATTCCGTCGAAGAAGGTAGACTTCGACCTGGCGACGGAGGTGATCTTCAAGGGCCTCACGATATACGGAGTCGTCGGCCGCCGCATGTACGAGACGTGGCACCAGATGACGCGCTTTCTCAAGTCGGGAGAGTTCGATCCGACACCCGTCATCACGCACCGCTTCCCGCTGACGGAGGCGGATGCGGCGATTGCCGCGATCAAATCCGGCGAGGCCGGCAAAGTCATCTTCGAAGTCGCCTGAGAAAACAACTTTCGCATCACACGTGAGGATGCTGTGGCGCTGAACAAGAACTTCGATTCCGAGCTCAAGGCCGCAATCGAGAAGCTCAAGCAGGAGCGCGTCTACAAGCGGCTGAACTATCTGGCGTCACCGCAGGGCGCGCGCGTCCAGATGGAGGGACGCGGCGATGTGGTGATTCTTTCGTCGAACAACTATCTCGGCCTGTGCAACGATCCGGCGGTGGTGGCGGCGGGAATCGATGGCCTGAAGAAATTTGGGGCGGGAACAGGCAGCGTCCGATTCATTTGCGGTACCTTCGCGATTCACCGCGATCTGGAGCGGGCGATCGCCGGTCTCGTCGGCACCGAGGCCTCGCTCAGCTACGTCTCGGCGTGGAATGCGAACGAGGGACTGACGGCGACGATCGTCGAGCAGAACGATTTCGTGGTGTCGGACGCGCTCAACCATGCCTCGATCATAGACTCGATCAGGCTCGCGAAGGCGATCACGAAGTGCACGACCGCCGTGTATCAGCATTCCGATCTCGACGACCTGAAGTCGAAGCTCGAGAGCGCGAAGGGCGCGCGCCGCCGCATCATCTGGACGGACGGCGTGTTCTCTATGGAGGGGAGCACGGCCAAGCTTCCGGAGATTCTCCAGCTGGCGGAGGACTACGACGCGATCGTAGCGGTTGACGATTCGCACGGGACGGGCGTCCTCGGAGCGAACGGACGCGGCACGCCCGAACATTTCGGAGTGCTGGGCGAGGTGGACATCATCACGTCGACGCTCGGCAAGGCGTTGGGTGGCGCGGCGGGCGGATTCGTGGCGGGACCAGCATCGCTTTGCGACATCCTCACGCAAAGGTCGCGTCCCCAGCTCTTCTCCAACGCGCTCCCGCCCACGGTGGCGGCCAGTGCGCTTGGGGCGATCAGGCAGCTGGAGCACCATCCCGAGCTGGTGAAGAAGCTGCACGACAACACCCGCTACTTCCGCGGCGCGATCTCCGAGGCGGGATTCAAACCATTGCCGGGAGAGACCCCGATCGTCCCTATAATCGTGGGGGAGACGGCGACGGCCATCAAGATGAGTGACATGTTGCTGGATGAAGGCGTCTTTGTGACGGGGTTCGGCTTTCCGGTCGTTCCTCAGGGGCAGGCGCGTGTGCGCTGTCAGCTCAGCGCTGCCCATTCACGCGACGATCTGGACCAGGCCATCTCGGCCTTCAAGACCGTCGGGACGAAGCTAGGCATAATCTAGAGGACGCCTTAATGCAGAAGCTCAGAGCAGTCGCTGTTGCGCTGGTTGCCACGATCGTCGTTTCGTCCAGCGCGAGCGCGCAGATGCGGAACTTCGACAACTCATGGTTCTGGGGATTCAAGTCCGGAATCAACACTTTCTCCGTGCCGGGCCATGGCAACACGTCGACAGTCGATCTCGGCATCGACTGGCTCATCACGAGGACGAGGGGCGGCCTTTACGTATCGGCTAACCAGTCCATTTTCGAGCGCGACCTCGAATTCCTGGATCCGACCTCTCTCACCGGCCAGCGCACGATCCGCGTGAATGACATGCGACGCATATCCCTCGCGGGTGTCGCCTTTCCCAAGCACTTTGGCGCAATCACTCCTTACGCTGGTCTCGGCTTCACCATCGCCGTACTCGGCGATGCGCGGGTCTTCGTAGACAGCGCGAACACTTTCCCGAACAATTCATTTCTCGACGAGCTCGAGAAGGAGCGCAGCCGCAGCGCGGTCATGGGATTGGCAGGCGTGCAGATTCAGACCAAACGCGCGGCGATCTTCGCCCAGGAAACGATGCTCCCGAGCAACACCAGTTTCCTGTTCAGGAGCGTGCTTTCGTTCTTCGAGTTCGGCGTCCGTTACAACTTCGGAAGCTCCATCGACCAGTAATAGCAGCTTTTGGCGCGCCTGGCGATTGGACGAACGGCCCCTTCGGGGGCCGTTTTTTTTCGATGCTTCGGTTTTGTGGATGCCCGCCCCTGCGCCGGGCAGCCTACGCCGAGACCTTGCCCTTGGATACGAATCGATTGCCCCGCGCGAGCCAGCGCAGCGGCCAATCGGCGGATCGTGAGATACCGATGCGGGTCGTGACTTCGACGTCGTCGTCGGCAACTCGTTCTCCCTCGCGGATCACGATTGGCTTTCGCTGCAGGCTCTTCCCATGCATCGAGCCGGTGATACCGAGGGCGGTGCAGAGTTTTCCCGGACCGCTGGTCAGATCAACGGTGTGCCTCACGCGCGCTCGGCGCCGGTGCATCAGCGCGATCCCATCGAGCGGCTCCAGCGCGCGAACCAACACCGCGCTCGGCAATCCTTCCGCGCGCGTCACGGCGTTGAAGCACCAGTACATCCCGTAGATGAAATAGACGTACGCGATGCCGGGCGGTCCGTAGAGGTTCTCGGTGCGCGCGGTGCGTCCGACCGCGGCGTGGCAGGCGAGGTCGTGTTCGCCGAGGTACGCTTCGGTCTCGACGATGATTCCGCTGGCCGTCCCGTTCTCCGTCTCGCATTCGAGGACGGTGCCAAGCATCTCGCGCGCGACGATCTCGGTCTCGCGCTCGTAGAAGCTGGGTGGGAGGATGCGGCCCCGATGGAACTGCGAGCGAGGTCTCGAGCCCAGAAGACTCGGCGGCGAGTCTTCTGGGCTCGAGATTTTTTGCCTGCTCACACCTACTCGCTAGCCGTTCTGCTCTTGCTCTTGCGGGCGGCTCGGCGGGGCGCGGGCTTCTCGCCCTCTTCACCCGATGCCGCCGCGGTCTTGCGCGGACGGCGCGGCTTCTTGTCGTCGCCCGATGCGCGCTTCCGTCCGCTGCGCGGCTTCAGATCGCTGTCCGAGAGAGCGTCCTCGCCCGTGAGGGGGAGATCGGGAACGGACTCGGTGAAGACCGGCTCGGGAGCAGGTCTCGACGTCTCGACCACGCCGACAGAAAGCAGATCTAGTGGCACGATGCCGACGCGCGCACCGATCGATCCGCGCCCGCGTCCGCGAGCAGGACCACCGGCGCGTGAACCCATGCCGGTTGGAGCTGACGGCGCAGCGGGAGCGATTGGCTTCGGCGGTTCCGCGGCCGCGAACTGGTCGCTGAGCGAAGTCGAAGGTGCCGCCGGAGCGACTTCGTAGTCGCTTCCCCGCCGACGGAGATCGATGATGTCAGCGTCGTGAGCGTCCTGCAGAATGCGGGTGAAGTTTCGCTCGCTGAGGCTCTCGCTGTCGCGGCCGAGCAACTCGCGCGCGCTGGCGCGGACCTGGCTTGCGCGAACTGGAGCGTCGCCGTTGGCGCCAACCGCGCGGCGAACGAGGTCGAATGCCTCCTCTCGCCGCAGGCGAAGCCCGCTCGAACCGACACCATCAGCGGGAGCGGGGGGAACGGGGGGAGCGGCGGGTGCAGCTGATGCCGCGACTCGTGCCACCTCGGGCTGTTGCGGAGACTCTGCGTCAGTAGAAGAGGGTGGTGGCGCCGCAGCGGCCGAACGCTGGCCGCGCACGTCGCGGTCGCGGCCCCTGCCGCCTCTTCGTCCGCGACGCGGGCGCTCCACCGTCTCGCCTTCCGCGGCCCCCGCGAGCCTCGGAACATTAGGCTGCGTGCTCTCCTGACCCGCGGGCAACCCGCGGGCGGCACCCGCACCCGGGGGAGCGATCTCGAACTGCCCGTTCTCCAGCTTGGTGAGAGTGAGCAAGCCGCGGTGCGCAGCCTCTGTCACGAAGCGCGAGAACTTGGACATGCCGAGGTTCTTCTCGTCGAACGAGCTGTCGATCTGCTGCATCACCTGCTTGAGGCGGTCAGCGCGCATCACGTCGCCGTTGCGCTTCATTTGACTGATGGCTTCGGTGACGAGCTCCCACGGGTCCTTCTTCACCACTTCCTCTTCGCCGCTCCGAACCAGGCCGGCGAGCGCGTTGTAGCTGTAGTACTCGTCGCAGTTCATGACGAGGAGGTCGCTCGAGGATTCACGGATGCCTACTCCGATGACGTACTTGCCGTACTCCTTGAGCTTGGTGACGAGGCTGGCGAAATCGGAATCGCCCGACAGGAGAATGAACGTGCCGATCTCGGGGCGAGTGAAAACCAGCTCCATCGCATCGACGGCGAGGCGAATATCCGTGGCGTTCTTTTTGGCGGAGCCGTACGCGGTCGCCATGATCATGTCGATCGATGATTCGGCCAGCGGCACTATGTACTGCGGATAGCGACGCCAATCCGCGTAAGCACGCTGCACCGAGACTTTGCCTTTTACGATGTCGGAGGAGAGGAGATTCCTCAGCTCCGTCTGAAGCTCGGAGCGGATGCCCATCGTGACGTTGTCGAAGTCGATGAGCAGTGCGGCGTTGGGGGCGTGGAGCGGATTGGCTTGTGCGGTGGTGGACATTGCCTGCGGGCCGCGATGTACGGGGGCGCTTGCCTGCGGCCCTCGGTGTACCGGGGCAACATGGCGGTGCGCGGCTGGTGACGCGGACCGATGTGGTCGAGAACTCATTTTTTTGGGAATTACCTGTGCGAGGCTGCGTGCCTGCGATTATTTGCCGCGACGGCTGCACGCCGTATCAATCCTGCGACGGATGCCGCAGGCGGTGCGTCTTCAGGTCCATGCGAGCGAGTCAACCCTCAGTCGACTGGTCGCCGGATCCTCGAAGTCGCGCCGTACGGGTATAATTTATACTCAAACCCCCATGAATCAACTGCGTTTCCGCACGCGACTGGTCCTGATCCTGTCGCTATTCGCGATCATTCCGGCCCTGGTGCTCACGTTATTGTGGGGCGGAACGATCAGCACCGCCCTGCCGTTCGTGACCGGACGGCCGGCCTGGGACAGCGTGGCGGCGAGTGGCGAGAAGGCAATAGCGGCTGCCCGCCAGGCACCCCTGACGGCGTCCCAGCGCCGCGCAATCGATGCGCACGAGCGCGAGCTGAGAACATCGGTGGAACAGGCGCGGCGTTACAGCTTCCTCGCCGTGCGCACGGTTCGCGTGATCGCGATAGCTGGCATTCTCGCCCTCCTCGTGCTCACCGGAGCCGCGTCGCGCGTGGCGGGACATCTCAGCCGGCAATTGAGCCGGCCGCTTGACGAGCTGGTGCGATGGACTGAGATCATTGGGCACGGTGAGTCGCTTCCCCCTCCTCCCGAGCCCACGATCGTGTCCGGCGGCTGGAAGAGGGGCGATGGCGGGTCTACCATTGAAGTCACGACGAGCAGGGTGCGCGGGGCGCCCGAATTCGAGACGCTCCGACGCAGCATGCGAGAGATGGTGTCGGAGCTCGAGCACGGTCGCCGGCAGGCGGTCGAGGCGGAGCGGCTCCACGCATTCAGGGAAAGCGCGAGGAGAGTGGCGCATGAGATCAAGAATCCGCTCACGCCCATCCGGTTCGCGCTTGCTCGCCTGCGCGGCCAGGCTCCCGCGGCGTTGCAGGAAGATGTCGACGTCATCGAGATGGAGTCGGCGCGTCTCGATCGCATGGCGAGGAGTTTCGCCGAGTTTGGGCGGCTGCCCGAGGGTCCACCCTCGGAAGTCGACATGGGAGAGCTCGTTCGTTACACTGCGCGCAGCAGCGTGCCGCCAGGCATTGCTCTAGATCTCCAGATAGACGAGAATCTTCCGCGGGTGTACGGTCACAACGGAGCGCTTGCCGGCGCGTTGAGCAACGTACTGCTAAATGCGGTCGATGCATCCGGACAAAACGGCCGCATCACCGTGAAGGCCAGTGTCGCGAGGCTCGGTGGACGCGATGCGGTGCGTATCTCGGTGGCCGACGACGGCAAAGGAATCGCCGCGGAGAATCTCGAGACCATATGGGAGCCGTACGTCACCAACAAGCCGGGCGGCACTGGACTCGGACTGGCGATCGCGCGTCAGGCGGTATGGGCGCACGACGGAACCGTGAACGCCACGAGCACGTTGGGCCAGGGAACAGAGATACAGTTTACGATACCCGCAAACGGCGCTGGCGCCGAGGGGATTGATTGAAATGGGACCAGAGATAGCCATTCCGTTTGGCGCGTTCGCGACTGCTATCATCCTCGCCATCGGCGTTCCGTTAGCGCGCGCCTACTCGCGGAGGATGGACGCGGATTCCAAAAATCCGCGCCTTCCAACCGAAGTCACTGATCGTCTCGAGCGGATGGAGCAGGCGCTCGACTCTGTCGCGTTGGAAGTCGAGCGAATCTCCGAGGGGCAGCGCTTCACCACGAAGCTGCTTTCGGAAGGGAGAGGCGCCGGCGATGCGCGGCATATCCCGTCGTCCTCTGCTTCGCCGCCCGATCGCGCGACGTAGGTGCCGATAGTCCTCATCGCCGATGACGAGCCGAACATTCGGCGCATGGTCGGCGCGCTGCTCTCGGGTGAAGGCTACGAAGTAGCGGAGACGCCGAGCGGCGTTGAAGCGGTGGCGCGGGTCAAGGAAGGAGAGCCGGACGTGGCGCTCGTCGATCTCATGATGCCGGGCGAGCTCGACGGAATGGCCACGCTCGGCCGCCTCAGGGATGTCGCGCCGGATCTTCCCGTCATCATGATGAGCGGGCGAGCCGGCCTCGCCGACGCGGTGAAGGCGACCAAGCTGGGCGCCTTCAACTTTCTGGAAAAACCGCTCACTCCGGAAGGAGTTTTGCTGGCGGTCTCATCCGCATTGGAGCTGCGACAGACGCGTCGCGTCGCCCGCGCTCTGCGCGCTGAATTGGGGTTCGGCGGACAGATGGTCGGCAAGAGCAGCGCGATGGACACGGTGCGGCAGATGATCGCGCGCATCGCACCTACGGACGCGCGCGTACTCATCATGGGAGAATCGGGCACCGGGAAGGAGCTTGTTGCGAGCGCGATCCACGATGGGAGCGCGCGACGCGAAAAGCCGTTCGTGCGCGTGAACTGCGCGGCCATTCCGCGCGATCTCGTGGAGAGCGAGATGTTCGGCCACGAGCGGGGCGCGTTCACCGGCGCGACGCAGACTCGCATCGGCCGGTTCGAGCTGGCGCATCGCGGAACCCTGTTCCTCGATGAAGTGGGGGACCTCGGCCCCGACGCGCAGGCAAAGCTGCTGCGCGCCATCGAGGCGAAGGAAATCCAGCGCGTGGGCGGGAACAGAGTCATTCGCACTGATGTGCGCATTATTTCGGCGACGAACCACGATCTCCAGCGTGCGGTGCGGGCGGGAACCTTTCGCGAGGATCTCTACTTCAGGCTGCAGGTGATCCCGCTGGAGATCCCTCCACTCCGGGAGCGCGGCGACGACATTTTCGAGCTGGTCGAGCATTTCTCCGAGCAGTTCCTGCAGCGAAGCGGCCAGGCGAAACCGCGCTGGAGGAGCGACGCGCTCCAGCTGCTTCGCGATTACCCGTGGCCCGGAAACGTTCGCGAGCTCGCGAACATCGTGGAGCGGCTGGCGATTTTGCATCCCGGCACGGAAATCACCGGCCCGCACGTGGAGGATGTTCTCATCGTCGATCGCGACGAAGAAGCTGCGCCCCCGACCACACCTACTCATGCCCAGAAACAGGTCGGTGATGCGCGTGAGCCCGCTGCGCGCGGTTCGAGCTCGCTGACCGACAAACTGGACAGCTTCGAGCGAACCGTGATCGCGCGAGCGCTCGCGGAGGCAGGTGGAAACGTCGCCGATGCGGCGCGGAGACTGCAGACCGACAGGCCAAATCTTTACCGGCGCATGAAGCGACTCGGAATCAACGCGACGAGGATCTAAGGCCGACATGACAAATACAGCCAGGACGATGCGAGCGGTATGTGTGCTCCTCGCGTGCGCCGCTCCCGCTCTCTCGCGCGCGCAGGGCGTCGACACAGTCCAGACCGATACGGCCGCCGAACGGCTCGGACTGTGGGCGAGGACCAGCCGCGCCAGCGGTCTCGTACTCACCTCCGGAAAAACGTACAACCGCGTCGAAGGACTGCCCATCTACATCGGGCCCGTTTTCCACGACAGCGCCGGCGCCGCCGACCTGAATGCGTCGGTGATGGGCATCATCCGGAGCGCGGACACCTTCCACTGGGATAGTCAGAATCTCGGCCATCGGATTGCCGCGGAAATGCGCGTCGGGCACGGACGGGGCTACGGACTCGGCGTCTCGTCGTACGACGTGATGACGCCCGTGGAGCCGTGGCAGCTTCCGGATCCGGACGCGGCGCTCGCCGCGTTCTTCTGGCATCGTGACTTCCGTGATCACTTCAATCGTCACGGCGCCAAGGCGACCGCGACGTTCAACATGAGCGCGCACAGCAGCTTCTCCGCGGACTGGAGCGATGAGCGCTGGAGCTCCGCGCGCGCGCGAAGCGTGTTCTCGATTTTCGGAAATGGCAAAACGTGGCGCGCGAATCCGCTGGTGGACGCAGGGCGATTCCACCTGGGCGTCCTGCGCGCCAACATCGACACCCGGAACGACGAGTACAATCCGTCGACCGGCTGGCTGATCCTCGCCGAATACGAGCGCGGAACAGGAAGACTCGTGGATGTGGGACCGACGTCTCCGCTGGCGCGCCCGACTGTTTCGCCGCAGGTGACGTACGGACGCGTGCTCGTCGATCTGCGCCGCTACAACCGCCTTTCGCCGACGACGTGGGTAAACGCGAGGTTCGTGCTCGGGGGCTGGCTGAATGGCGATGACCTTCCGCTCGAGCGGCGATTCTCCGTCGGCGGGGTCGGGACGGTGCCGGGACTCGATTTCCGGAAGTACGAGCCGGGAACGGTCGACGTGTCGCAATGCAGCAACGGGGGTGCGCCGCCACCCGGCAATCCCGCGCAGTGCGAGCGCGTCGCGCTGGCACAGCTGGAGTACCGGAACGAGCTGCACTCGTCGCTGTTCGATTTTCTGAATGCGAGGCCGATCCGGCTCCGCGGCATCGGCTTCACCGTGCAGCCGACGGTTGTCGCGTTCGTCGATGCGGGGCGAGGCTGGCTGGTGGGCCAGCCGTCGGGAACGCTCGTGTACTCGAGCAACAGCTTTCCGCGGTTCGGGACATTCAGAACCGACGTAGGACTCGGCCTGGATCTCGGCATCATCGGCGTGTACGTCGCGAAGGCGGTGTCGAGCTCGAAGGAACCGGCGAACGTGTTTCTGCGGGTGCACCGGCGTTTCTAGCGATGCCGACACCGGAGATCCGGGCTGGTCGCGCGATGGAGCCTGGGCGATGCTGAAGCTCTCGCTCGTCGCCGCCGGCGTTTTCGCTATCGCCGTACCGCTGGGCGCGCAGAAAGTGCGTCTCGATGTGGTGCTTCCTCCGCAGCCCGCGTGGGCAGACGAGCCGCCGACGGTATCATCCGCGGGATTGCTATCTGACGCTTCGATGCGCGACTTGCTGTCGAACGGATTTCCCGCGCGTCTGCACTATCGTCTCGAGCGATGGGCGTCGGGCCGCTGGTTCAACGATCTCAAGGCCGCGTTCGAGTGGGATGTCATTCTCAAGTACGACGTGCTCGGCAAGAAGTACCAGGTGGTGCGCGTGGTGAACAAGAAGGCCGAGTCGCTCGGCGAGTACCCGGGCGCGGCTGACGCGGAGAACGCGGTGGAATCGCCATACAAGGTGGCAATCTCGCTGCCGAAGAAGGGGGAGCGTGGCTACTACAACCTGCTGCTGGACGTGGAGACGCTGTCGCTGAGCGATCTCGATGAGGTGCAGCGGTGGCTGCGGGGGGAGCTCAAGCCGGCTGTGAGTGGGAAGAAGAATCCGGGTACAGCGCTCGGCCGGGGCGTCCGGACACTAGTTGTTCGATTGCTCGGCGGGGAAAAGAGACACTACGAGGCTAGAACGGGGACGTTCCGACCCTAACAACTGCACTGCAAACCTACTGAAATCTCGCATCCCGTTCAGTTTGCAGTTGCAGTTAACCGACCTGGTGCACCCCATGATTAGGGTGCCGGTTCTCGAGGTCTTCAAGGTGATGCAGAGTCTCCTCACCGTAGAAGATCCTGATGTACTTCGCCTGGGTCGGCGTCAGGCGCCGGACGGCCCAGCTCAGATGCACGAAGTGCGGCTCGACCGGCGCGTGCGTCGGATGCATCCCGATCTCGCTTGGCAGGCTGTTCGCTTTCCTGGTGTTGCAGGGGCTGCAGGCGGTGACGACGTTGGTCCAGTCGTTCGCGCCTCCGCGGGAGAGCGGAATCAGATGGTCGCGCGTAAGTGACTCGCGTGGCTTGAGCTCGATCTGAAGGCGTCCGCAGTACTGGCAGCGGTAGCGGTCGCGCGCGAACAGGAAGGTGTTCGTCACCTGCCGGCGGAACCGGCGCGGCACGTGGATGAAGCGCATGAGGCGGATCACTGCCGGGCGAGGAAGCGTCAACCGCTCGGAGCGAACCACGCGATCAAAATCTGCCTCGACGATCTCCGCCTTTCCATCGATGACCAGCCGCAGCGCACGGCGCAGCGGGACCATCGTCAACGGCTCAAACGAAGCATTCAGTGCCAGACAACCAACCATCAAGCACTCCTCCTGGGCGAACCCACCCACAATATACCGCTGGTACAGCACTACCACCCGCATGACACGCCTTTGCTGCAATTGCTCCGAGGGCAACAGCGGAGAAAAACTCCGTGTCTGGTGCACTCCTATTGCGACGATTAGCTCGTGTCGCCCGTTACCGTTCTGCCCTCTAAAACTTGCCCTTAGCGGTCTCTCCGTGGCCTGCTGGCGGTACCTAGATCGGCGAGGCCGACATGTCACCCACCGGTTCCCGGGCGACCTTCCCGCGCGCAGTCGTCGATGCAGCTCTGCGCGGAGGAACCGGCGTCAGCCAGCCATAGCGGTCTTCCAGAACCCCGGTGGCAATTCCCATGTACTCTTTCTGAATCCGGAGCGTGAGCACCCCGGGCTTCCCGGCACCGACCTGAATGCGATCCACCGACCGGATCGGCGTTATCTCAGCGGCGGTTCCCGTGAAGAACAGCTCGTCGGCGATGTAAAGCATCTCGCGAGGAATCGACCCCTCGACGACTTCGACATCCATGTCGCGCGCAATCCGAATCACAGAGTCGCGGGTGATCCCGTTCAGAATTCCGGAGGCGATGGTCGAGGTGTACAGCTTGCCATCGCGAACGAGGAAGAGATTCTCGCCGCTACCCTCCGACACCAAGCCGAAGCTATCGAGCATGATGCCTTCGACGTAGTTGTCCACGCGCGCCTGCATCTTGGACAGCTGGCCGTTCAGGTAGTTCCCGCCCGCCTTCGCCAGCGACGGGAAGGTGTCGGGAGCAGGCCGTCGCCAGCTCGATACGCACACATCGGCTCCGTTCTTGAGCGCATCGGCGCCCAGGTACGTGCCCCAGGTCCATGGAATGATGAAGACTTCGAGCGGCGTATCGTGCGGAAGCACGCCCATCTGCTCGCCGGTCCTGATGGCAACGGGCCGCAGGTAACAGTGCGGCAATTCATTCTCGGCGACCGTCTCGACTGCGGCCCTCGACATTTCGTCGATCGAGTACGTGAGAGGCATGCGGTAAATCTTGCACGAATCCGCGAACCGCCTCATGTGGGCGCCGAGTCGGAAAACCGCTGGCCCATTGGGCGTCTCGTAGCAACGGATACCCTCGAACACACTCGAGCCGTAGTGAACGACGTGACTCATCACGTGAATCGTCGCGTCTTCCCAATCCACAAACTTGCCGTCGCGCCAGATACGGTGGTGGTTATCTACTGCCGGCATTGAACCAGGCTTCCTTCAGATAGGAGATTCAAGATACCGACCGGAGATAGTTCCGCGCTACGGGATGTGAGAGTCCAGCCGATCATGCTCTCGCTGCCCACGCAGCGAGAGCATGCCCGGCCTTACGAACGCGGTCAGCCAGCGGGTTGTCCGCTACCAGAGCGCGCCCGCGATCCACAAGCATCCGTCCGCGCACGGTCACCAGCTCAGCCGAGCGGCCAGGGAGGGCGAAGATCGCGGCGGAGTACGGGTCCCCGATTGGGGTCGTACGAGGAATGTCGATCCGGAACGCGGCGAGATCGGCGTCCTTGCCAACTTCGAGGGATCCGACTCGCGAATCGATTCCAAGCGCGCGGGCGCCGCCAATCGTTGCGAGCTCCAGCGCCTGGTGCGCACCGAATGCGTCGTGCCTGCGGGTGGCGGCGCGATGAATGAGGACGGCGAGACGTGCTTCGTCGAGAATGTCCATTCGATTGTTGCTTGCAACCGAATCGGATCCCATGCCGACGCGGATTCCGGCTGCCATCAGCGGCAGCAGCGGCGCGATGCCGTGCCCGAACTTCGCGTTCGACGCCGGGCAGTGCGCCACCGCGCAGCGGTGGCGCGCCATGATCTCGATGTCGGCGTCGTCAACCCGCACGCAATGAATGAGCAGCGGCCCACGCTCCAGCGCGCCGTGCTGCTCGAGCAGTGCGATTGGCGAGCGCGCCCGCTGGCCGACGGCAATCCCGCGACCCCGCCAGCGATCGGCAAAGTCACCGCTTCCGTTCGCCACGATATCGTGCTCCGGCTCGCTCTCGGCGATGTGCATCGCGAGCGGCAGCTGGCGCATGTTCGCAAACTTCGCCGCCGCCTTGTACAAGGGGTCCGACACCGTGTATGGGGCGTGTGGCGAAACGCCGAGCGAGACCAGCTCTGTCTGCTCGAGCCGGAGTTTCTCGACGAGCTCTTCCAGCTCGCGCATCGCGACGTCCGATTGCGAAGGGTCGGGGCCGAAGACTTCCTGGTACATGATCCCGCGGACGCCGAGCTCGCGCATCGCCTGCATCACCACACCGCTGGAGCAGGTATCGGCGTAAGTCGTGATTCCGGCTTCGAGCCCTTCCACGATCCCGAATCGCGCGGAATCGAGCAGCATCTCGGCGTCGAGAACCTCAGTCCGGCTCTGGCGAAGCTTGTCAATCCACTCTGTGAATCGACAATTCTCGAGAAAGCCGCGCATCACGGTGAGTTCGAGGTGGGTGTGGGTGTTGACGAGGCCTGGAAGAAGAATCGCATCCCCGAGATCTCGGTCGCTGCCCGAGGGGGCATCAGCTCGCGCCCCGACGTAGGTGATTACTCCGTCGCTCTCGACGACGGTTCCGTTTTCGATCGGCGGCTGGGTGATTGGCAGCACCCAACGCGCGTGGTAGCGCATCAGCGCGGGTTCGGGACCGGCGGGCGAGCCGGTGACGGGATCGTATCGGTTCGCGGGCGGGTGACGACCCGTCGCGGGCGACTGGTCGTGTCGAAAACGGTGGTGCGACGAGCGGTATCGCGGCGCGTAGTCGTGTCGAACACCGTCGGCGCCCGCCGCTGTTGTCCACGCACCGGCTCGTAGCCCGGCTGGATTGGAGGCGGTGCCGCGGTGATCGGTCCTCGCACTCCACCCGAGACGGGCGGAGTCGGTGGGATTGGGCTCGTATCCATCGGAGTGAGGCCCGGATTCGCGTACTGTCCGTGCTTGTCGCAGTCGCGGGTGGGCTCGGTTCCCGAGATGTAGAACTCGCTCGTGACCAGATTCCGCGGGCAGTATGGCGTCTGCAGCAATCCGCTGCTGACGTCGACCTCACGCGTCACGATCGACACCGGCTTCGGCCAATCCGGCGGCGCCGGCTTGCGGCGATAGACCTCGGTCATGAACGCGGTCCACGCCGGTGCTGCGAGGACGCCGCCCTGCGCGTTGTCCTTGATCTTCTGCGGACGGTCGAGTCCCATCCATACGCCGGCGATGAGGTCGGCGGTGTAGCCGACGAACCAGACGTTCGTGCCATCGTTCGTCGTTCCCGTCTTTCCTCCGGCAGGAAGGTGAAAGCCCGATTCCCACACGCCGGCCGCGCTTCCGCGACGAATCACGTCTTTCATCATGTCGACCATGATCCACGCTTCCTCGGGCGACAGCACCTGCGTGCGCGTCGGCGTCGGCTGCCACAGAATCTCTCCCTTCTGATTCTCGACTCTCACTATCGCGTTCGGGGTCGCACGGACGCCGAGATTGGCGAACGCGCTGTAGGCGGAGATCAGCTCGATCGGATAGACGTCGGCGGCGCCGATGTGGATCGACGGATAGGGAGGAATCGGAGTGGTGATGCCGAAATTCCTCGCCTCATTAATGACGGTTTGCTCGCCGAGCTCCATGCCGAGCCGGACGGTGGAGACGTTGCGGGAGAGGTAGAGCGACTGCCGGAGCGGAATCTGCCCCAGGAATTTCAGATCGTAGTTCTGCGGCGCCCACTCGGGTTGACCGGGCACCTGGAGCACGAGCGGACTGTCATTGACGAGATATGAGGGCGACCTGCCGTTCTGAATCGCGGCCGAATACACGATCGGCTTGAACGTCGAGCCCGGCTGGCGCAGCGCCTGAACGGAGCGATTGAACTTGGAGTCGTCGAAATCGCGGCCGCCGATCATGACGCGCACCGCGCCATTGCGCGGGTCGAGCGCGAGGAAGGCGCTCTGGAGGTAGGGTGAGGTACCGCTGCCCTCGTTGCCCTCGCGGTGAGCGAGGTAATGCTCATACGTCTCGTGAGTGTACGGTCCGAAGCGTCCGGCTTCGATCGCGCGCACCTGGTGCTCCAGCGCCCGCTCGGCCGCGCCCTGCATGTCGAGGTCGAGCGTCGTGTAAACCTTGAGCCCCTGCTCATACAGCTGCTTGCCGAACTGCGCGTCGAGCTGCTGGCGCACCCATTCGACGAAATAGGGTGCCGTCTCGCCGGAGATCGTTTTGTTGGCGAGCTGCAGCGGGTACGCTTTCGCCCTGCTGGCGTCCGCGTCGCTGATGCGTCCATTCTGGCGCATCAGCTCGATGACGGTATTGCGGCGCTGGATCGCGCGCTCGGGGAAGCGAACGGGATTGTAGCGGGCGGGCGCCTTCGGAAGCGCCGCGAGAGTCGCGGCTTCAGCGAGGTTCAGATCGCGGACGGACTTCCCAAAGTATCGCTGCGATGCAGTCTCTACGCCGTACGCGCCGTGACCGAGGTCGATCTGATTGAGGTAGAGCTCGAGAATTCTCTTCTTGTCGTACTTCGCCTCGATCTCGCGTGCGACTTTCGCTTCCTTGACCTTGCGGATGATGCTTTTTTCGCGCGAGATCTGCTCGGGGAAGACGTTGCGCGCGAGCTGCATCGTTATGGTGGAAAACCCTTGCGAGTATCCGTGGAGCGGAGACCGCAGCACCACGCTGGCGGCGCGGTGCCAGTCGATGCCGGCGTGCTGGTAGAACCGCTTGTCCTCGGTGCTGACGAACGCTTCCTGAACGATCTTCGGGATCTCGTCTATCTTCACCAGCGTGCGGCGCTCGAGACCAAGCTCGGCGATGAATCTCCCATCAACCGCGTAGAGCTTCGACGTCTGGTGCGGCGTGTACTCGGCGAGGCTCTCGATCGAAGGGCACTGGTTTCCACGACAGATGAGGGCCCACGTACTGTAGACGGCCCCGACGCCGAGCGCGACGAGGAAAGTGAGAGAAAGCAGTACCACCCGGACGAACGTCGGGTGCCGCTTATGGAATCGGAGTTTGTTGTTGGTGTCGGCGGCCATGCGGAGTAAAGAAGATAACTGTGATACACCGAAGGTGACACCGTGGGCGGGCGTCCCTATCTTCCCCGCATGCATGCGAAGAATTCATTCCTGGACGAGCTGTCGTGGCGCGGTATGGTCTACCAACACACGGACGGTTTGGCGGACGCTCTCGCAACGGGTGAAGTGAGCGCATACGTGGGGTTCGACCCTACCGCTCCGAGCCTGCATCTGGGCCATCTCGTGCCAGTTATGGGCCTTGCGCATCTCCAGCGCGCGGGGCACCGGCCCATCGCGCTGGTTGGGGGCGGCACAGGCATGATCGGAGACCCGAGCGGGAAAACGTCGGAGCGGCCGCTCGCGTCGGTCGAGGAGATCGAGGCGAACTCGCGCGCGATCGAGAAGCAGCTCGAGCGCTTCCTCGACTTTACGGGCCCCAAAGCCGCGCGCATGCGCAACAACGCGGCGTGGCTTCGTCCGCTCAAGGCAGTGGAGTTCATGCGCGATGTCGGCAAGCACTTCACCGTCAACTACATGCTGGCGAAGGATTCGGTGCAGTCGCGGATCGAAGGCGGAATCTCGTTCACCGAGTTCTCGTACATGCTGCTGCAGGCATACGATTTTCTGGAGCTCAATCGCCGCGAGGGAGTAACGCTCCAGATGGGCGGCAGTGATCAGTGGGGTAACATCACCGCTGGCCTGGAGCTGATTCGGCGCGTCGAGGGGAAAACCGCGCACGCGCTTACCATGCCGCTGGTTACGACCGCGAGCGGGTCGAAGTTCGGCAAGACCGAAGCGGGAACGGTGTGGCTCGATCCGGCGCGGACGTCGCCGTACAAGTTCTATCAGTACTGGATCAACGTGGATGATCGCGACACGGGGAAATACCTGAGACTGTTCACGCTCCTTTCCCGGCCGGAGATCGAGGCGCTCGACAAGCTGATGGAGACGGCGCCCGAGAAGCGCGAAGCACAGCAGGCTCTGGCGCGCGAGGTGACCGCGCGCGTCCACGGCGAGGAAGCCGCTCGAGTGGCCGAGGAAGTTTCGGGGGTGCTGTTCGGGAAGGCAGATCCCGCGACGCTGTCGGAGCCCGTGTTGCGCGCGTTGAGCGAGGAAGTGCCGTTCGCGGAGTCACACGAAGTTCCCGGGCTGCTGGACGCTCTGGTGACATTGAAGCTCGCGGCATCGAAGGGCGCAGCGCGGAGGTTGGTCGAGCAGGGGGGCGTGTACTTGAACGGACAGCGGGTGACTCCGGAAACCGACCTGACCTCAGCCAAGCCCTTGACCGGGGGATATCATCTGTTGCGAAAGGGCGCGCGGGATTACGGACTAATCCGGGTGGGCCGGAAATGACCGATGACGCGCACTTTCTTCTCTATAGCAAGGATCAGCCGAAGCATCCTACAGCATTGGAGCTGCGTTAGCGCCGTACATTGCCCTTAACCGAGGCTTACATGCTCTTCATGGTGATCGAGACGTACCGCGATGGAGATCCAAAGCCGGTCTATCGCCGCTTCAAGGAGAAAGGGCGGATGGCTCCGCAGGGTGCTCGGTACCTCTCGAGCTGGGTGACGACTGACTTCGAGCGCTGCTTTCAGGTGATGGACTGCGACGACCGAATACACCTGGACGAGTGGATGGCCAGCTGGAGCGACATCGTCGAGTTCGAGGTCATTCCGATCATCACGTCGGAGAAGGCGAGCGCCGCGATCGCGCCGCATCTGTAACCTATTCTTCTGTGCGCGACCCTCGCTTGGGCGGGGTCCGCGACGTTCTTGTCGGACGACGACGTGTACCGCTTGATGCGCTTATCGCCATTCTTGTCGGTGTAATTGACGAAGAGAAATCCGTTGGCCCGGTATCAGGCCTCCCCCTCCTTCTTTGCCCGGTAGTATTGCCTGGGGTCGAGCGCGTCACGCAACGCGTCGCCCAGCAGATTGAATCCCAACACCGCGGCGCCGATCGCGATTCCCGGGAAGACGGACGTCCACGGAGCGCGTCGAAGTTGATCCAGATCGCGTCCGTCTGCAATCATCGACCCCCAGCTCGGTGCCGGGGGAGGAACACCGAGTCCGAGAAACGAGAGCGCGGCTTCCGCCATGATCGCGCCCGCGACGCCGAGCGTCGCCGCGATCACGACGGGAGCGATGACGTTGGGCAACACGTGCTGCGTCATGATCCGGAGATCGCCGGCGCCGAGCGCCCTGATAGCCTGGATGTACTCGAGCTGCCGCACGACGAGAACCTGGCCGCGAACGATGCGCGCCATTCCGGCCCAGCCGACAATTCCAATAGTTGCAAAGACGACCCCCTCCGACGGCTGAAGCGCTGCCACCATCGCGATCAGCAAGAGCAGCGTCGGAAACGCGAGCGTCACATCGGCGAGACGCATCACGACCTCGTCGACCCATTTGCCGTAGAAACCCGCCAACAGGCCCATCGTGACTCCGAGCGTCAGCGCGATTCCCTGGGAGATGAGTCCGACGGTGAGCGATACTCGCGCCCCAAAGACGAGGCGCGACCAGATGTCGCGGCCCTGGATGTCGGTACCGAGCCAGTGGTGCGCCGATGGGCGATCGAGGATGTGGAGGAGGTCGATTGTGATCGGACTCTGCCGCGCGATCAGCGGCGCCAGAGCCGCGGCGAGGGCCATGACGACGACGATCCCGATTCCAATGCGCGCGCGGTTGTCGCGCAGGAACCGCTGTCGCTGTTTGGGATCCAGCATCGTCCTCCTGTTTGGTTACGCCGATGGATCTCGCAGCTCGGGCGGCGTGTCCGGCGGCTGGCGTCTCCACCGGCGGTGCTGCCAGAAGTACTGCGCGGGCACGGTCCGAACCCACTTTTCCAGATGCTCGGTGAAAGTCGTGACGATCGCATCGACGTCGCGATCCATGTCGCCCGTACGCCGGGCCTCGATTCGCTCGACGACGATGCGATAACGCCCATTCGGCTGGCGGAGCGCGACGACAAAAATCACCGGCACCTCGAATCGCAAGGCGAATACCGCCGCGCCGCGCGGCGTTTTGGCGGGGCGTCCGAAGAACGGGACAAACGTCGACGCCAGGCCCATCACCCCCTGGTCGGCAACAAACGCGACCGCTCGGCCGGCGCGGAGAGAGCGCGGCGTCCGCCTCACTGCCTCGGAGTCGTGGACGACCGTCATCCCGATTTCTTCCCGCGTGTGATTGATGTAGGCCTCGAAGAGCGGGTTGTCCATCCCGCGCACGATTGCGTCGAGCGGAATTCCGCGCGCCGCTACGTACGCGCCCGCGAGCTCCCAGTTGCCAATGTGGCCGGTGACCATGACGGCGCCCTTCCCCTTCGACATGACATCCTCGACCTCCTCCCAGCCCTCGACGGTCTCCACCAGCTCCTGGAGTCCATCCTTTCCGAGCTTGTCGAGGAGCGCCGCCTCGATGAAAGTGCGGCCAAGGTGCCGGTATGATTCACGGGCGAGATTCACGACCGCTTCAGGACTGAGCTCCGGGAACGCCGCGGCGATCTGCCGTTCGACCACGCGCTTGCGAATTCCAAGCGGGCGATAGCCGAGCGCGCCGAGTCGTTCCCCGAAGCTGCAGGCGGCATCCCAGCTCAATGCGCGCAGCGCGCTGATCGTCGCGCGCATCGTGTAATACTCGGCGCGGTGCGCGAGAGTGGGTTTGCGCACGGGCCTGTCCGGCTTCTTCGGCGCGGTTGCCGCTTTCGCGACACTACTATTTTTTTGTTGAGCGGTAGGCGGCGTCACTGTGTTACGATAGCGGATTCACGAAGGCTTCGCCGGAGAGCAGATTGTGAATTCTCTGGTCGAACGTGTGGTGCTCGCGCACGAACACTTGCCCCTCGCGCCTGATGCGCTCGCGCGCCGCCGAATTCTCGAGGTAGTAGCCGATTTTCGCGAGGCAGGAATCGATGTCCTTGTACCAGGCGCAGTGATCGCCCTCGCGCAGCATGTCGGTGAGACCGGGAGTCCCGTGTCCGAGGTAGAATCCGCCGGCCAGGATCACCATCCACGTGCGGTCCGACGTGTAAGTGCCTCCGCCCTTCGCGCGATCGGCATTGATGCCGAGCGAGATGCTGGAGCTGGAGCAGACCGCGGCGAACTCTTTCCCCTCTACGGCGCGTCCCTTCCAGTTGAGGGGCTTCCGCCACTCCTCCCAGCCTTTGCCCCACACCTTGATGTCGTACTTCTTTGCGATCTTGAGCAGAAATCGCGCGCGCGAGGAATCGTATCCGGTGCCGATGAAACTGACGTCCGAGTGATACTTCTTCTTCGCAGCGACGGGTCTTATTTCGCGATCCGCGGCGGACGGGAGAAACTTCGCGGGCAGTCCCAGCGCCCTCCATTCCGCATCGAAGCCGGAAACGAAAAACGTCTGGGTGAGCTTTCCCACCGCTACGACGTGCGCGACCTCCGGGCGGTACGTGCTCTTGTACCACTGTGGATCGTGGTACCACATCGAGTTCGGCTTGCCGTCAATAATTGTCCGCACCGTATCGAGATCGAGACCCTGGCACTTGCCGAGGATCACGAAGTCGGGCTTGAACCGGCGCGTCTGCGACAACGCCCAGTTCTGCGTGAGCTGGCGCCCGATCACGCGGCTGGCGCGCTTGTCGTCGATGACGAGCGTCTTGTGCCCGTCCCTCTTCAGAGCACGCTCGGTGCACTTCTCCATCCGCCACCGCTGATTGGCGCCGATGATGAGGACTCTCAAGCCTGGTGCGGATCCTCAGCGCCATGACGGATCGATCGTTCCCAGAGACGCGCGTACTTGGCCATCACGCTCGCGGCCGCCAGGCAGGCGAGGACGAGCCCGCGAGCGCCATCGCGAAATCCGCCCTTCAAGAAATACATGCTTGCGAACCTCGCCGGCGGCTTGAAAAACACCGCCGCGGCTGTGCCCCGCCGTCCCTTGGCAAAATTCTGCTCCGCCCACCATCGACTGTACCTGTCGAACTTCTCAAAATATTGGTCCAGAGAAATGTACGTGTAATGCAGGAGCTTATGCCTGACTTCACCAATCACTCCGCTCGTCACATCAACGTGCTCGTGCACGAGATTGGCGTTGTACCGCAGCTCGCGCCTGAACAAACGGATGGGTTTGTCGCTCCCCCACCCTCCGTGGCGTATCTCCTTGCCGAGAAAGAAATTGCGGCGCGGAACGCGAAACGCCGACGCGCTGCCTGGCTGAGCGACGACCTGGCCGATCTCCTCCGCCAGCTCAGGCGTGCAGCGCTCGTCCGCATCGAGGACAAAGATCCACGCGGTCTTCGCCCGCCCGATCCCGTGATTACGCGCCGCTCCGATCGTCGTGAACTTCGGGCTGATCACCGTCGCGCCGGCGCCGCGCGCGCGATCGATCGTATCGTCCAACGAATCGTTCTCGACGACGATCACCTCGCGAGCCCATTCGACGCTCGCGACGCAGACCTCGATGTTCGCGGATTCATCGTGAGCCGCGATCACCGCCGTTACGTCGGAGGAGCCGCGGTTGGAGGGGCTCACCCCTGACGACGGCCCTGAGTGCGCGCGTTGTTGGCCGCGCGGTCGAAACCTTCGATCATCTGGGTCTCCGGAAACTCTCTCGCCACTCTCGTGCGCGCGGCCTTCCCCATCGTTTCGCGCGCATCCTCTCTCGTCAGCATCCCGGCAACGGCAGCCGCCGTGGATGCGGAGTCGTCCGGCGGATAGAGCGCTCCGCAGATTCCATTCGCTATGTAGCGCTCCGCGATGCCGTCCTCGCTCGCCACGGTCGGAATGCCGAGCGCCATCAGATCGAGAATGCCGTACGCGCCGGTATCCGCCTCGGCGACGACCCAGCCCAGATGAGCGTCCTGCATCAGGCTGATCACATCGTCGCGCTCGCCGAGGAAGCTCACCAGGTGCAGGACGCGCAGCGCGGCCGCCTGCATCCTCAGGTCCTCGTCGTCAGAGCCCGGGCCCACGATCATCAGCCTCAGATTCGGATGCCGCGGCGACAACATCGACATCGTGCGGATCGCCGTCGCGGCACGGCCGCGCGATGTGGGATCGTAAACACAGACGATGTACTTGAGTGGCTCCGCCTGCTTCTGATCGTTCGCTGCGCCGCCCTCGGCACTCGGCGCCTTGTCGCCATTCGCCGGGTAGGTCGAGACATCCACTCCGAGTTCCGCCACCGATGACTCGATTGCGTTTTTCGGGATGATTGCGGCACGCCGGTCCTTCTCGCTGGCGAAGAGGTAGGACGTCCTCGTGAGCCGGTTAGCCCAGCGTCCGGAGAGGCCCATCTCGAGTTTCTTTCCGGCGGGAGTCCAGCGCACCACCGAGCCGTTCCGGCTCATCCAGCAGGCAGTCGCCGCGATCAGGTGCTCCCGATCGGTGGTGACGAAGACGGCGTCCGCGTCCCAGCGCCGAAAAATCCTTTTCAGTCGCCGCGCCGCCGAGAAGAAGAAGCCGTCGGTTGAGAACGGAATGATCTCGAACGGCTCGGGAATCGGCGTGTGCCGTGCCTGGCCCGGATCGCGACGGGGCGACACCGCCTGATGCACGTTGCTGTCCGGCGTCACGAGCAGCGTCACCTTCGCGCCACGCTCGGAGATGCCGCGCCCGGCTCTCGCGAAGAGGCGGGCGGTGCCCGACCATTCGCGAGCAGAATGAAGAAATAGAACGTGCACTCTTTGCTTACCCTGCTGAAGGAGCCATCCGGCTGGGAGTGGATGCCGCGGCGCTGCCGGCCTCTCCATTCCCGCCACCGAATTGCAATGTATAGAGCCGGGAGTACGCGCCTCGCTTCGCCAGCAGCTCGGCGTGCGTTCCCCGCTCGACGATCTCGCCACGATCGAGAACAACGATCTGATCGGCGTGAGTGACCGTGGACAGCCTGTGCGCGATCACGAACACCGTCCTGCCCTGCAAGAGCCGGTCAACTGCCTCCTGCACAAGCCGCTCCGACTCGGTATCGAGCGCGGAAGTGGCTTCATCGAGAATGAGGATAGGCGGGTCACTGAGCAAGGCCCGTGCAATCGCCAAACGCTGCCTCTGGCCGCCCGAGAGCCTGGTCCCGCGCTCTCCGAGCATGGTGTTGTAGCCGCGTGGCAGCTCCACGATGAACTCATGCGCGTTCGCGGCCCTGGCTGCTGTCTCGATCTGCGACTGCGAGTACTTGTCGGCCGCGCCGTAGGCGATGTTGTTGCGAACCGTATCGTGGAAAAGGACCGTCTCCTGGCTCACGATTCCGGTAAGCGCGCGGAGCGCGGGTAGCTTGATCTCGCGCGTGTCGATTCCGTCGATCAGGATTCTGCCCTTGCCCGGCTCGTAGAATCGCGGAATCAGATCTACCAGCGTGCTCTTCCCCGAGCCGCTCGGACCAACGAGCGCTACCACTTCTCCCTTGCGGGCGATGAGATCGATTCCGGAGAGAACGGGTGCGTCTTCGTAGGCGAACGTGACGTTCTCGAACCGGAGGTCGCGCTCGAACGTCGCCTTGTCCCTGGTGCCGGGATCACGCTGAAACTCCGCCGGCGAGTCCAGGATCTCGAACAATCTCTCGGCGGACGCGAGCGACGACTGCGCGGTGGTGCGCATCTGCGAGAGCTGCTTCAACGGCTGGAGGAGACGCAGAACGAGCGTCAGGAACGCGAGCAGCGTCGCGCCGGTCATCGTCCCGCCCTTCAATACCTGCCACGCTCCGATCCAGAGCACCAGAACCGCGATCAGAGTTCCTATGACCTCGGTAACGGGCGGAGCCACAAGTGCCAGACGCGTCATCTTGAGACTGCTGCGCGCGTACTTGTTGCTTCCGTCGGCGAATCGCGATTCCTCGTAGCTCTCGGTACCCGAAGCCTTCACCAGACGGATGCCGCTGATCGTCTCCTGCAACACGCTCGTCATCTCGCCGTGCATGTTCCCTCGGCGGAGGTTGCCCTTCCTCAGCTTCTTGAGCATCGGCTGGAGCGAGAATCCCAGCAGCGGCAGGATGATGAGCGCGATCAGTGTCAACTTCCATGAGATGCTGAACAGGATCGCGACGTAGACGATGACGAGCGATGCGCTCTGCAGCGACTGCGTCACGATCTGCGTGAGAATGAGGCGCGTCTCGAACGTGTCGTTGATCACGCGCGAGAGGATCTGCCCGGCCTTCATCTGCGTGAAATAGCCGAGCGGAAGGTGCGCGAGGTGGCGGTAGACGGCGTTGCGCAGGTCGCGCGTCACGTACTCCTGCAGCGTCGCGCCGAACTGTCCCGCGATCCACACCAGCAGATTCTTGAGCAGCACCGACGCCATGACGAGCAGGATGACGTTGCGCAGCGATCGCATCTCGTCGCCGAGAACGATCTGGCTTCCCACCGTCGCGTTCAGAAGCTTCGCCACCCACCCCGACTTGAGCGATGTCGACGGCTGGTGGAAGAGGATGTTGAGGAACGGGATCAGCAGCGCGATCGCGAAGCCATCGAGCAGCGCCGCGAGCAGGTTGCATGCGATCGTGATCGCCATGCGCCACGCGTGCGGGCGCAGGTACGGCAGAAGCCTCTTATAGATCGGCGTCTTCACTGGATCCGAGTCACCGTTGGAGCCCTGCTCGCGTTTGCGAAGTCGAAGCGCGGAGCCCGCAATCGAGTTACCGGCGCGGCGTGAGCAGCGCCAGCGGGAGAATTACTTCCTCCGGCGTCACGCCGCCGTGGAGGAACGATCCGCGATACCGGCTCTGGTACTCGCGCAGCTTCGTCGGATAGACGAAGAAGCAGTCATTAGTCGCCAACAAGGTATTCCCGCCCAGGCCGCGACGTGGCAGCCGCAGCATGTCCTCATTCGAAAACAGGAGCGCCTGCTCCGGACGCTCCGCCCGCAGATCTTCGCCGAACTTGTACCGCAGATTGGCGCTCGCGTCGCGCTTGGCGTACACCGTCGCGGGAGTATTGCAGTGGATCGAGCCGTGATCCGTGGTGAGGAGCACCGAGATTTTCCGCCGCGATGCTTCCTTCAGCACGCTGAAGAGCGCTGACCGCTGGAACCACTGCCGCGTGATCTGCCGCAACGCGATCTCGTCGCGCGCGACTTCATACAATATTTGCGACTCGCTCCGTCCGTGGGTCAATAAGTCGACGAAGTTGAACACGAAGGCGCTGACGCCCTCGGGCCCGATCGCGGTGCCTAGGTGCCGCTCCAGCTCGTCGGAGTTGGCGGCCGTCGAGATCTTCTGGTAGCGGACTGGCGTCTTGCCGCACAGCTCCTGGAGATGAGCCTCGAGCAGCTCCCGCTCGTGCGCGTTGAGCGACTCGTCCTCGCGATCGGCGTTGCCCCACCAATCGGGAAGACGCGCCGCGATCTCGCCCGGAAAAAGTCCGCTGAAGAGCGAGTTGCGCGAGTACGGCGTCGCGGTCGGAAGCACCGCGAAGTAGTGCGTGGTCTCGGTGTCGAAGAAAGGAGCGAGCAAAGGCTCCAGCACGCGCCACTGATCGAGCCGCAGGCAATCGACGACGACGAACACCGCCGCCTTGTCGCGCTCGAGAATGGGCAGCAGAAATTCGGAGACGATGTCTATCGAGAGCGGAGGCCTGTTCCCCTCGAGATTCTTGAGCCACTCGGGATAGTTGTGCTTCATGTACGCCGCGAACTCGCGATGCATGTCGGGATAGAGTCCCTGCAGTGATTCGTAGAGCCCCATCTCGCCGGCGGCGGCGAGGTCCACGTCCCAGCGCACCAGCTCGTCGTAACGGTCGATCCACCCCCGCCAGTCGAGATTGCGGTCGCGCTCCAGCTCGATCGCGCGGAATCGCTCGACGAAGCTGCGCGCGATCGCCTGCTGGCGGATGCGCGGGCCCTCGAGAATCCGCGTCACGACCGTGAGCACCTGCCGCGGGTTGATCGGCTTGACGAGATAGTCGCGGACGTTGACGCCGATCGCTTCCTTGAGCGTCGAGTCCTCTTCGCTCTTGGTCACCATGACCACGGGAATGCTCGGCGCGATCTCGCGCACGTCGCGATAGACCTCGAGCCCGCGCTTCCCGGGCATCTGCTCGTCGAGCAGCAGGATGTCGAACCGACGACGCCTCAGCAGCTCCATCGCGTCGTCGGCGTTCGACGCCCACTCTACGGTATAGCCTTTGGAGCGAAGGAAGATGCGGTGAGGCTCAAGGAGCTCACCCTCGTCGTCCACCCACAGTATCGATTTTGGGGGGTTCAGGACCGGCACAGCCATAGTTCGGAATGTAGCCGGGGGCGGAGTCCGTGCCTAGATTCGGAGGGTGCTCGGCCAGCTGCCCCGTTTCGCTCTCACGACCCCGGTTTTTCGATTCCGCGCGCTGACAACGCTGTCGGGGCGGGCATCGCTGGGCGGCGATCGGGAGACACTGGTGGCCTGTTTCCAGCTAGGGCGCCTTTGCGCCGGACTCCTTCCTCCGTACGAGCTGTCACGGGAGCTGGTGCTGGAGCGGACTGAAAACACCAAGCAATGGCTGTCGTCGCTGGCGATTCCCAGCGGAATCAGGTCCACGGCGTTCGGTATCTTCGGCGCACTGAGCGGATTCGACCGGGCGCGCTGCGTGATCGCTTTTGCGGACCTTGTGAAAGCCGCTTCGGCGCAGTTAGATGAGGCATCACGCGCGGAGCTGACGGTACTGCTGCAGGAGCTATCCGCGTCGCCGACGGCGGGACACGTGCGACATACAGTGACTCAATCTCAACCGAGCTGATTATGGCCGGCCATTCCAAATGGAAGCAGATCAAGCACTACAAGGCTGCGACCGATGCCAAGCGCGGCGCGCAGTTCACCAAGCTCATTCGCGAGATCACGATGGCCGCGAAGCTGGCTGGGGGCGAACCCGCCCATAATCCGCGGCTGCGAACCGCGATCGATGCGGCAAAGGCCGCGTCTATGCCCAAGGAGAACATCGAGCGCGCGATCAAGAAGGGCACAGGTGAGCTCGAGGGGATCCACTACACAGAGGTAACCTACGAAGGCTACGGCCCTGGCGGCGTCGCGATCCTGATCTCCGCCCTGAGCGACAATCCCACGCGCACCGTCGCCGAAATCCGGCACAGGCTCACGCGACTCGGCGGCAACCTCGGGCCACCGCACTCGGTGTCGTACTTGTTCGATCGGAAGGGACAGATCTACATCGACGCCAGCAAATACGAGGAAGACATGGTGCTCGAGGTCGCTCTCGATGGCGGCGCCGAAGATTTCCGGGCGGAGGGCGAGCAGTACATCGTGACGACCGATCCGCATGGGATGCACACAGTCGAGGACGCGATCAAGGGAAAGGGAATGCAGATCGTCGAGTCGGAGATCGCGTTCATTCCGAAGTCGACGGTGCGCATCGAAGGAAAGAACGCGCAGTCGCTGATCAGGCTGCTCGAGGACCTCGAGGAGCTGGACGACGTGCAGAAAGTCTCCGCGAATTTCGACATGGACGTCGAGCAAATGACCGGTGCGTGATGCCGCACCCGTCGTAATACTCGGGATCGATCCCGGCACCGCGGTAACCGGCTACGGGGTAGTTCGGAAGCAAGGGCGCAATCCGCTCACGCTCATAGAATGTGGCGTGATCCGCACGAAGCCGCGCGATGAATTGGCGCAGCGGCTGGCGGAGATCCACGACGGGGTTCTGGATCTGATCCGCCGCCACAAGCCGACGGTTCTCGCAATCGAAGATATCTTCTACGCCCGCAACGTGCGGACGACGGTCGTGCTCGGCCACGCGCGTGGGGTGATTCTTCTGGCCGGAGCGCACGCCGCGATGGAGATCCATGAATATCCGCCGTCGGAGATCAAGAAGGCGGTTGCCGGCACGGGCGCGGCAACAAAGCTTCAGATCCAGTTCATGGTGATGCGCCTGCTGCGCCTGAAATCGGCGCCGCAGCCGAGCGATGCGGCGGACGGAGTGGCGGCGGCGCTGACTTATGCGCTGATGCCCAACCTGCCGAAGATCGAGGCGATTCGATTCCCCTCCTCGACGGTGATTCGCTCGCCCGCGGACCTGGGAAGAGCCGAGCGTTGATCGCGCGCGTTGAAGGCAAGCTGGTCGCCAAGGATCTGGATTCGCTCGAGGTGATGACGAGCGGAGGAATCGCCTACGAGCTGAAGATTCCGTTGGGCGTGTACGAGACGCTCCCGCGCGTGGGCGAAATTGTGGCGCTGCACACTTCCCTCGTGGTGAAGGAAGACTCCTGGCAGCTGTTCGGATTCGTCAGCGTATTCGAGAAGCGGTTATTCGAGAAGCTGCTCACGGCGAACGGCGTGGGTCCCTCTCTGGCGATCGGGATGTTATCGGCGCTCTCGGCCACGCGGCTCATTCGGGCGATTCGTGAGAAAGACATTCCCACATTGCAGAGCGTTCCGCGCGTGGGCCGCAAGAAAGCCGAGCGTCTCATTCTCGATCTCGCCGACAAGCTCGATGGCCTGGGCGAGACGACCGGCACTTCGGCCGCGCCCGCGAGCGCTGCCGCGGACGATGCGTTGCGAGCGCTGGTTTCGCTCGGCTATTCGAGCGCCGACGCCGAGCGCGGGGTCAGGGCCGCCCTCGACGCTGGCGGTGGCGGCAAGGCAGCGACAGAATTGATCAGGGCAGCTCTGGCGAAACTTGGAGGGAGATAATGTCGACAAGACCCTCGCTCGTGCGCTCGGCAGCGCGGGTTTTCCTGCTGGTTTTCGCGTGTGCATGCACCCATCCGGCTAGCCGCGCGATAGCGCGTCTCACGGCCGAGAGTGAAGTGCGCCTGGCGGAGCGTCAGCGGTTCGAGGCGATGATGAAACAGGACGTCGCCGCGCTCGACACGCTGCTGGATGACGAGATGGACTACGTGCACACCGGCGGCGACTTGCAGTCGAGGCAGCAGTTCATCGACATGATCAAGAAGCAGACGCTCGTCTACGAGTCGATCGCGCCGAGCGAGGTGCGGGTGCGGGTGTACGACGGGCTGGCGCTGGCGACGGGGCGCTCGCAGATGCGGGTGAATAGCGCGGCCGGGATCTCGACGTTCGGGATCCGATTTACGGAGGTGTACGTCCGCCGGGACGGTCATTGGTTGCTCACCGCCTGGGAGGCGACCCGAAGCACGGGAGAGATCGCGAGCAGCAAGGCAGGGCATCCACAAAACCGAAGCAGGGGGCTCTCAGCTTTGCGGCTAATCGCCAGGAGCTTTCATACGGGCGTAACCCGTCCAGCCGTAACCCGCCACTAGCCGCAAATGTCGGTGTGGTAAGCGTTTAGACAAAACCAAGCATAAGTGACTTGCTATTCACCTTTAGGTGAACTATAATTCACTTATGAGGCACAGTGCGGGTGATTCGCCTGCCCCGGGACGAGGTCTGCCAGGCGCGCATGAGCCGCTGCCCACCGTCCAGGAGCGCGGCCGAAACGCGGTCGAGCGTCTGCTCAACGCGGCCGAGCACACGCTCGAATCCGTCGGACTGGAAGGGGCAACGGTTCCTGCAATCGCCGCCCGGGCGGGCATGTCGGTGGGGAACGTCTACAAGCGCTTCCCGGACAAGGATTCGCTCTTCCGCGCCGTCTACGAGCGGTTCTTCTCGGACGCGCTGGCGTCGAACGAGTTCGCGCTCGATCCCGCCAAGTGGGCGGCAATTCCGACCGCCGACGTGCTTTCGACGCTGGTGACGGGGATGATCGAGGGCTACCGAAGCCGTCGCTCGCTGATTCGCGCTCTTCTCTTGTACGCCCAGACCCACGCCGACCCCGAGTTCAGGTCGCACGCAGAGCAGCTCAGGCTTCAGACTCTCGAGCTGTTCGAGCGCTTGCTCCGCGATCGCCGAACGGACATCGGTCACCCGCATCCCGAGCGCGCGATCCGGTTCGTCGTGATGCTGATCGCGCACTCGCTGGAGAATGCGGTGATGTCGGAAGGCGGCGGAATCTCCAGTGGCGACTTTCTGTCGCACGTTCCGGAGACAGCCGCCGAGCTGTCCCGGATCGTCAACGGCTATCTCCGCGTCAGGGGCACGGAGCGTCCGCGGGCGCTCAGCCAGTCTCGGCGGTGATCGGACTGATCATGCGCACCACCGGCATGATGCTGTTGGCGGGAAAGCCGCCCTTGTCCGCGTGCTCCTTTACCGCCTTCGCGTTGGGAGCATTGTAGACGCAGAAGATCTTTTCGCCCGTAACATAGCTCTGGACCCATTGCACGTCGGTTCCGGCGCGATTCATGTCGCTTATCACGCCACATGATTTCTGGGAGATCGCCTTCAGCTCGTCGCTCGACAGTTTGCCGGCGCCGGGAATGTGGCGCTCGATGAGGAATTGCGGCATCGCCCCTCCGTTGGTGGTGGACCGAGAAAATAGGGTCGTTCGGCCGACTCGGCCAGCCTCAGACCGTTCCTCCACGGTCGATGAGTCGCGCCTCGACTATTGTTTCACTTTGTCGTAGCCGGGTGGCGTCTCCTTCCGATACTTGAGCTCTTTCAGATACAGACTCTGCGCGTAATCCGGCTTCCCCCATCCGCCGTGGTCGGCGTTTCGCAGCCACCATATTGCTGCCGTCGTATCCGGGACCATCACGAATGGAGAAGGCGACATGAAGGTGATGAAGCCTTCCAGCCTTTTCGGCCCAGTCCGGCCACGGAGGTTGGCGAGGTGAAAGTCGACACGGAGCAGATAGCTCGTAGCCGAGTCGAGAAGCGCCGCACCCTCATAGTCGGGGCCGGTTATGTCGTTACTGGGAGAGAACTCGAGACGGACGACGCGTGTGCCCTGGTACCATTCGACTCCACGGGCGAGAAAGCAGTGGTGTTCCCAGAACACCGAGTCGGCGAGTGTGGACAGAAACAAAAGGGGGACGGTGAAGCCGCCGCGCTCGTATTGAATGACATCGCCCGGCCTGTACGCCAGCTCCCAGTCTTCGGATCGGAACTTCTCCTTGCGGTCGACGATGCGCTTGATGTCTCCGTTCGGGGGAACCGTTGCCGTTCGCCGGATGATTGTCGCCTCGAACGGATAGAGCCGCCGGAATTGATCGTACTTCTCCGCTCCCTGCTTGAGCTGATCGAGAGCAGCCACCGACTGATCGAGCGAGCCGGAGTCGGTCGCAGCAGCGCAGTGACTGATGGCTTTGACCGGGGAGATCACGTACGCCACTCTGCTCATCGCGAACGTCGTGGCCGCATCGGCAGTGTTCGCCTGCCGCAACGTCCGTTGCTGCGGCTGGTACCCCACCTCGCGCACCCTCAGCCGCAGCTGGCCATCGCTTGGCCACGCGAGCCGCGCCAGCCCCGCCTCGTCCGTGAACCTGTGCTGCCCGGTTGCGAGATCGATCACGTCGGCGTTGACAAGCGGATAGCGCGCGCCGGAATCGATGACGGTGACGACCAGAATCGAAGGCTGCTCGCGATATGTCGGCTCGCGGGTTGATAGTGACAGACCGGCGAGTGAAATCGCGGCCGCAAGTCCGAGCCTCATCGTCCTCCGAAAGCGTTCTCGCGCATCATCGTGAAAGAGATGTGACTTGTCAAAGGTTTCGTGTTGTCGCTAAGCGTTCGACTCGCTGGTAACCGACGCCAGATCCATGCGATCGAAGAGCGTCGCCATCCACCGCAAAACCAGCGCTGCCTCACCGAGAGCAATCGCACCGGCGACCAGCGCCCCGGAGATGATCGCGGCCGAAATCCCGAGCGGCCACACTCCGTACGCGATGCCGGCCGCGGCAATCGTTGGAATGATCATGGATAGCACAAAGACAATCACCGAGACCAGCAGCGAGAAATAAGCCTGTCCGGGATTGGTCGCTCTGCTCGGCACCTTCGTGCCGAGTGTCGTCCACTTGGGAAGAACGACCGCGAAGAAATTCTGCCCCGCGACGCCGATCGCGGTCATCCCCGGAAGCAGGCACGCGAGCGCTGCCGCGAAGGCCAGCCTGCGTCCGGGTCCAAGCGGCAGCGTCGGATTGAAAATCAGAGCGGCGGTGGAGAGGATCAGCATCACGAACTGCAGCAGCAGAAGAAGGCAGACGCTGGCTCCGACTTCAGCGGCGCAGATTTCCAGACTGGTAAGAGGATAGGTACGCAGCAGGCGGAGCCGCGGCAGATCCAGTCGCAGGTCGTTGCGCACGAATTGCGGTCCCACGAACAGGAGGAGCCCCGCCCAGGCGCCGGCAAGGCCGGTCGCGAAAGACGTCAGGTGCTGCAGTGGGGGGAGGAGAGTCGCGCCGAGAACAATCGGAACGCCGATGGCCATTACGACGGCCGGTCTCAGCGTCTGGATGCGTTTGCTCGCCATCAGATTCTTCCAGGTGAGGGCGGCTGCCGGCCGCTTGACCAGGGACGTGATATATCGCTCCCATAGTGAGGAGCCCTCCGAGGTTTGCCTCTTTTTCTTTGATCGCCTTCCGCGGAGTTTCTCCTCTCTCGTGCGGGCGATTCCAATACGGCCCCACTCGGGCTCCGCCTGGAAGACAAGCGCAGTCTCGATTGCGACGATGAGCAGCGCTGCGGCTATCGATGACACGAAGACCGACAACGATTGAGCGTAGGCAGGCGCGAGCAGCGCGCGGAACGGCCAAACAGCAAGGGAGCCGGGGAGCTGGTAGGAGAGGGCGAATGGAATTCCCATCTTGTCCAACCCGAACAGGCCGTGCTCGGCGGCGACGGACGCCGCTTGTGCGAGAGCAACCGCCGTCGCGGCCACGAGCCAGAGCCGCACGGTTCCAACGATAATAGCTCGCGCCGATCCACTGCCGGTTGGTCGCGGCGTTCGCGCGAGTGCCGCTCCAACCCGCTGGAGCTGGAGCGCGACAATGACGATCAAAGCGGCAAGAATTCTCTGAGCGGGACGCGGGGACAATCCGGCGCGAAAAACGAGGCCCATGACGAGGGCGCTCCAGAGCACCGTTGGCAGGGTCGTGAGCAGCTTGAACAACATCACTTGCCGGCTCGCGAGCGGAGCGGGAATGAGGAACTGTGCCTGGGGCTTGTTGAGCGCGAGCGGATGATCCCGTTGTTCCATCCACCAGGTGAGCAGCGACGCAATCACCAGGAACAGCAGCAATACCAGCACGAACACGCCCTGCGAGCCTGGGGAGGCCGGGGTGCGCTCGTGGCCCATGGATCGCCCGAACACGAAGTACAGATACGCGAAAACCAGCACCATGCCCGCCACATAGCGAACATCCCGCGTTCTCTTGACGATTCTGTTTCGCGCGGACCGAAGTCCGTAAAACCAGAGCGCCCCGATCAAGCGCCGGAACCCGAGGGCCGGCTCGTGATGTCCAGGAATGCGGCCTCGAGCTCGCGGCTCGTGCCGTCGCCCGCCGCTCCCCGAATCTCCTGCATCGTCCCGGATGCGACGAGCCTCCCGTCATGAACAATGAGCAGCCTCGAGCACAGCTCCTCGACGAGGAAGAGCAGGTGCGAGCTCAGAAGGATCGCGGCCCCATCTCGCGCCCGAGCGAGAATCGTATCCTTCATGTCGCGCATGCCAGCGGGGTCGAGGCCTGTGAGCGGCTCGTCGAGCAGTAACGCCTTCGGCTCATGGTGGAGCACGCAAGCCAGCGCCAGCTTCTGACGCATTCCTCTCGAGAGCTCTTCGGGGTAGGCTCGGCGTTTCTCCTCCAGCCCGAACCGCGAGATAAGACTGTCAGCCGAGGCGGCGCCATCGTGAATCCCGTACAGCATCCCGCTGAATTTGAGATGTTCTTCGACGGTGAGGTACTCGAAGAATTCGGGCTCGTCGGCGATGAAACCGAGGCACGCCTTCGCCACCTTGGGTTGTTCGAGGAGGTCGACGCCGCACACTCGCACCTGGCCGGAATCCGGCCGCGTGATGCCGGCGAGCATGTGCAGGGTCGTGGTTTTGCCGGCCCCGTTGCGGCCGAGGAGGCCGACGATCTCTCCGGGCTCGATGCGGAAGGAGAGATCATCCACGGCTCTTATCGAGCCGAAGCGTTTGGCGAGGTGACTTGCTTCAATCATGCGCGGTTGACCGGGGGCAAGTGGTTGTTCGCTGCCTAGGCACGGAAAGGTATGGCGCCGCAGACCATTGAACGACCGCGGAGTCAGCCAGGCTCACCCAGCTTTCCGCCAGGGGGCGTGACTGCCGGCGGATTGATAATTGTCAAATCCTCTCCCCAGTGGCAGTTTCACAGGGCACTCGACAGCGAACAATGACGACTACTCGGGAGACTACGGCGATCGTGGCCGTCCCGGGGAGCGCAGCGAGCAGCGCGGACAAAACTGGGAGGACGCTAATGTCGATCAAACATCTTTTTCTAGTGGCAGTCGCGGCCATTGTGGCCTGCGCCCCTGCCAGGGGTACATCCGGTACGTCGGGTGCAGCCGCGGCTCCTCGAAAGGCTGACTTCCTGACTGCCGAGGAGATCGTTGGCGCTAACGCCGACGTCGGGACTGTGTACGACGCGTTGTCACGCCTGCGTCCGAACTGGCTGGCATCGCATGGGGCGACATCGTTCAATCCCGCTGGCAACGGGTTCGCGTTTGTATTCGTCGATGGGCAGCGGTATGGCGACATCAACTCGCTTCGTAAGATCGAGGCCTATCATGTTGCCGATATCCGTTATTACGACGTTACCCAGGCCGGGGCCAGATTCGGGGTGCGGGGCGGTCCTGGTGGAGTGATCGAGGTCAGGATGAAGAGCCCGTGACGAGCACGCGGACTGACAAAACAGGGAGGACGCTAATGTCGGTCAAACATCTTTTTCTAGTGGCGGGCGCGGCCATTATGGCCTGCGCCCCTGTCAGCGGTACATCCGGTACGTCGAGTGCATCCGCGGCTCCTCGAAGGGCTGACTATCTAACTGCCGAGGAGATCGTTGGCGCCAACGCCGACGTCGCGACTGCGTACGAGGCGTTATCACGCTTGCGTCCAAACTGGCTGGCATCGCATGGGACGACATCGTTCAACCCTGGCAACGGGTTCGCGATTGTATACATGAATGGGCAGCGGTATGGCGACGTCAACTCGCTTCGAAACATTCAGGCCAGTGAGATAGCCGATATCCGTTATTACGACGTTACCCAGGCCGGGGCCAGATTCGGGTTGCGGGCCGGTCCTGGTGGGGTGATCGAAGTCAGGATAAAAGTAAACGATTAATGACGAGCACCCAGAAAGTTTCGGCGCGCGCGGCCACAGCGAAGCGCGCGAGCACGTTCACCGAGTCGGTGATCCGCGAGATGACGCGCATCTCGAACCAGTACGGCGCGATCAATCTGGCGCAGGGGTTTCCCGATTTCCCAATGCCCACGCCGATGAAGGATGCGGCATGCGCGGCGATCCACGGCGACATCAATCAGTACGCGATCACGTGGGGCAGCCCCGCGCTCAGGTTGGCGATCGCCGAGAAGTACCGAAGTTGGTACGGGATGACGGTGGATCCGGAGCGGGAGATCACGGTGTGCTGCGGCGCGACGGAAGCGATGGCGGCGACGTTCCTGGCGCTGATCGATCCGGGCGAGGAAGTGATCGTGTTCGAGCCGTATTACGAGAACTATGGTCCGGACGCGATACTCGCGGGGGCGAAGCCGGTGTTCGTGCCTTTGGAGGCGCCCGATTGGCGTTTAGACCCCGATAAACTGCGCGCGGCTTTTTCGAATAAGACCCGGGCGATTGTCGTGAACACTCCGCACAATCCGACGGGCCGAGTCTTTACGCGCGAGGAGATCTCACTGATCGCGGAGCTATGTCAGAAGTACGATGTGATCGCGATCACGGACGAGATCTACGAGCACATCAGGTATGCGGGCAGTCATCACGTGCTGGCGACGTGGCCGGGGATGCGGGAGAGGACGGTCACGATCTCCGGATTGTCGAAGACGTTCTCGTGCACGGGGTGGAGGCTCGGGTATGCGATCGCGCCGCCCGAGTTCTCGTCACCGATTCGGAAGGTTCACGATTTTCTGACCGTGGGAGCTCCGGCTCCTTTGCAGGCTGCGGGCGCGGTGGGGATGGCGTTCGATGCGCATTACTACAACCATCTGGCGCTCGAGTATCGTGCGCGGCGGGACATCATGTGCTCGGCTCTTGATGAGGCCGGTTTCAAGTACGCGGCGCCGGAGGGGGCCTACTATATACTCGCGGACTTCTCGGAGATCTCGGATCTCGAGTCGCGCGAGTTTGCTATCTGGTTGGCGAAGGAGGTCGGAGTCGCGACTGTGCCTGGAATGAGTTTTTACTCGCGGCCGGAGTTGGGGAACTCTGTCACCAGATTCGCCTTTTGTAAGAAAATGGAGACGTTGGAGAAGGCGGCGGAGAGACTGGTAACACTCCAAGCAAGGGTTTAATGGATGGCAACGCCCACTGAGCCGTGTCAGCGGCAACGACAGGGGGCTCGACGGAGCGTCCGCGCTCAGACATTTCGTCGAGCGCGGCGGACTCCTGCTGACGACCGGCAACTCGAGCATCCTCCCGATCACGCTCGTCCACGACAAGGCTGATTCGCTGCTGGTGCCCGGACTACTCGCCAACGGAGACGAGCTCGCCGGCAAAGCCGCAGTCGTCGATGCGCCCGTTGGATCAGGTCATGTGGTGCTGTTCGGGATCAGACCGCTCTGCATATGGGAATCGCAGGGAAGCTTCGCGCTCGCATTGAATGCGATCGCGAATTGGGGGGCTTTTAGCAGTACCTCAACAGTCCTCTTTCACAATCGGGTAACAGCGCAAAGGGCACGGGAGTTGCCCCTGCATATGAACGCACCTACTGAGCGCAACGGCGTCGAGCGTGCCTTTTTTGGCCCCACCGTACGCACCTCAGGGATTGTTCTCCCATTGGAGGCATGACCGATGAAAGGCGCCCGAGTTTTCAGCTTTACACTGTTGTCATTGGTGGTCGGCGTAAGCGCAGCGGCGTACGCGCAGGGCGAGCACGGGAAAAAGCCGGATCCAGCGGCCGCCAAACCCGGGGAGCAGCACCAACCCGTCAAGCCTCCTCCCGGCCAAGCGAAAAAAGCGGCTCCCCCGACGCACGCGCAGCCGGCCGCCCAACACCAGCCGGCTCAGGCGCCACCTCGCGTTCAGGGAAAAACACCCGCTCGGCCAGCCGCTCAGCCTGCAGCCCAGCGCCAACGCGTTCAGCAACCTTCGCCGACCCGAGCGAGAACCCCAGCGCCGGCGCCCGCCCGGGCGAGAACACCAACGCCGGCGCCCGCCCAGGCGAGAAGACCGGCACCGCCGGCCGTCCTCCCCGCTGCTGTGCAGCGCCAGCGGACTCAGACTGAGCAGCAGCGCGCTACGCAATACAGACAGCGCCTCGATCAACAGGTTCGCTTCAGTCAACAGCAGGCGGCCCAGCTGCAACAGCAGAAGCGCGCCAATCAATATCGGGCCCAGCAGCTGTACCTCGCCCAGCTTCGCCAGCAGCAGCTGCGCCTGCAGACCGCCCGCAACTACTCCAATGATCCGTACATTCGCACTGCCCCCTCATATCGCTACGCCTACAGCGGCACCACTCGCGAGACGAACCAGTACGGCGCGGACGTGCTGCGGCAAGCGGTGAACTACGGCTACCAGCAGGGCGTCCGCTTCGGCCAAGCCGATAGGCAGGATGGCTGGGCGGCGAACTACCAAAACTCTGCCGCGTATCGCGACGCAAACTATGGATACTCGGGGTACTACGTCGACCAGGCTGACTACAACTATTATTTCCGCCAGGGCTTCCAGCGCGGGTACGCGGACGGATACAATAGCCAGTCCCAATACGGGACCTCGCTCAATGGCACATCTTCGATCCTCGCGACTTTGTTATCGAGCATTCTGGGATTGACTTCGCTGCGCTGACGATAGCGCGGGCGGTCTCTAGCCACCGCGTCGGTTGCCGTCACAGATTGTCCAGTCATGTCCCGCGCCGAAATAACCACTCCTGAAATCATTCCGGACGAGAGTGTAGTCGAGCTCTCGCTCCGCCCTCAGCGCCTGTCCGAGTTCATCGGCCAGGACCGCGTGAAGGAGTCCCTGCGCATCTATATAGATGCCGCGCTCGCGCGCCGTGAGCCGCTCGACCACACGCTCTTCTTCGGCCCACCCGGTCTCGGCAAGACCACTCTTGCCGAACTCATTGCGCGCGAGCTCGGCGTCAACATCCGCAACACTTCGGGGCCAGCACTCGAAAAACCAGGCGACCTCGTGGGCACGCTCACCAATCTGCGTGAAGGGGATATCCTCTTCATCGACGAGATTCATCGGCTCCGGCCCATCATCGAAGAGTTCCTCTATCCGGCGATGGAGGACTACCGCATCGACATCCGCCTCTCCGAAGGACCCAAGGCGCAGACGATCGTCATGCCGATCGAGAAGTTCACCTTGATCGGCGCCACCACCCGCCTTGGGATGCTCACGCCGCCCATGCGCTCGCGGTTCGGGATCGAGATGCGGCTCAACTTCTATCCGCCCGCCGACCTCGAGCAGATCGTCCACCGCACGGCCGCGGTGATGCAGGTGGAGATCGACGAGGACGGGGCGAAGGAGATCGCCAAAAGATCGCGCGGAACTCCGCGCGTCGCCAACCGGCTGCTGCGCCGCATTCGCGACTTCGCGCAGGTCAGGGCCGGCGGCAGCATCGACCGCAAGGTCGCCGCCGATGCGCTTCAGCTGCTGGAAGTCGACCAGTTCGGGCTCGACGACATGGATTCGCGCATTCTCAAGACGATCATCGAGAAGTTCGACGGCGGCCCAGTGGGCGTCAGCACAATCGCTGCAGCCGTGGGCGAGGACGTGGGCACGCTCGAGGAGGTCTACGAGCCGTTCCTGGTTCAGAACGGATTTCTCCAGCGCACCCCGCGCGGCCGAGTGGCGACGGCGCAGGCGTATAGGCACTTCGGTTTCAATCCGCCGAATGTGACGAACGGTACCCAGCAGCCAACGTTGTTCTAGATTGTAGTCGGCGAGGGAACCGCGCACCTGTCGCGGAATGGAAGACCGATGAGACACTCAGTCAGCATCGTGCTCGGCGCACTAAGTAGCGCTTTCGTAGTCACAGCCACGCCGCCGCTTGGCCCTCCGACACTCCACGCGCAAACGAACTGGCGCGAGGTGCGGTCCCTCAAGATGGGGCGATTCCGCACCCGCATCGAAGTTTCTTCCGCGCGCACCGTCAGGTTGTTCAGCCAGCTCGACACCTCGCGCCTCACCGGCCCCGAGCTCGGCGCCGACTCGGTCAGAACCTGGCAGCAAATGCTCTTCTCCGAGCTCGACAAGCCGACGCGCAAGCAATACGTG
>Ga0097691_1000112_pt1 | contig 73310 bp, 69 predicted proteins | sample NGESurdeep072012_8_FD_72858 | JGI IMG/M metagenome (GOLD analysis project Ga0097691, IMG submission 72858) | Arctic peat soil microbial communities from Barrow, Alaska - NGEE Surface sample 210-1 deep-072012 | ecosystem: Environmental > Terrestrial > Soil > Wetlands > Peat ...
CGGTTCGCGACCTCCGCCGGGCCCCGATCGGGTTTCGCCCTCGCTACGCGGCGCGGTACCGGGACTACCGCTACACCGTCTGGAACGGGCCGCGAAGCCCGCTTCGCGAGCGCTTTGCGCTCGGGGTGCGGGCCCCGCTCGACACCGCCGCGATGGCGCGAGCCGGGTCGGTCCTCGTGGGCCGGCACGACTTCTCGGCATTCGGGGCGGCGAACCGGCAGCCGGTCCGGACCCTGCACTGGGTCCGGGTGGGGCAGGAAGGCCACCTCGTGACGGTGGACGTCCGGGGGGATGCCTTCCTGCGGCAGATGGTGCGGCGAATCGTCGCGGCGCTGCTGCTGGTGGGCCGCGGGGAGGTCGAGGTATCGGCGGTGGCCGAGGCGCTCGCGTCGCGGCGGCCGGCCTTCAACGGGGCGGTTGCCCCGGCGAAGGGGCTCTGCCTGCGGCGGGTCGTCATGGGGCGGATCGCCCGGGAGATGAACGGAGACACATGACCGCGAAGACGTACACGCTCCGGGAAGCGGAGATCGAGCGACGCTGGTACGTCGTCGATGCGACGGACGAGACGCTCGGCCGCCTCGCGACGCGGATCGCCCGCGTCCTCGTGGGCAAGCACAAGCCGACCTACACCCCCAATCTCGACGGCGGCGACCACGTGATCGTGCTCAATGCCGGCAAGGTTGAGGTCAGCCGCGACAAGCTGGATTCCAAGGTCTACCCCCGGCACAGCGGCTACCCGAACGGGTACAAGGAGGAGACGCTGGGGCACCTGATGGCACGTCGTCCCGAGGAGGCCGTCCGTCGCGCGGTGAAGGGGATGGTTCCCCACACCCGGCTGGGTGCGCAGCAGCTCCGCAAGCTCAAGATCTACGCCGGCCCGGATCACCCCCACCAGGCACAGCGGCCGGAACCGCTGGCCTGAGGAGCACGCCCACATGACCACCCCGCTCTTCTTCCATGGGACCGGCCGCCGGAAGACCGCCGTCGCCCGGGTCCGCCTCATCCCCGGCGAGGGCGAGATCGTCGTCAACGGCCGCTCGCTGGAGCAGCACTTCGGGAACGCCATCCCGGAGGGCGACCTCCGCCTGCCGTTCCGCGTGACCGGCACCGAGGGCCGCTTCAACGCGCTGATCAAGGTCGAAGGCGGCGGCGTGACCGGCCAGGCCGGCGCGATCCGCCACGGGATCGCCCGCGCCCTCCTGATGGTGGACCCGGATGGCAACCGCGTGCCCCTTCGACAGGCCGGCCTCCTTACACGCGACCCGCGGATGAAGGAGCGGAAGAAGTACGGCCTCAAGCGGGCCCGCAAGGCGCCGCAGTACACGAAGCGCTGAGTCCTCGGGCGCCCGACCGGGCGCCCTCGCTACCTCGCGGAGCTCGACGCAGGCAATGAGCGACGCTCTCTTCGACCGCTACCGGGAGGCGCTTCGCGCCGGCCACGTGGCGGTCCTGCGAGGTCGGCTCGAGGACGCGGCGGCCTCCTACCGCGAGGCGGCGACCCTCGCGGCCGATCGCGCGGTGCCGCGAACTGCCCTCGGCTCGGTGGAGCTCCGGCTCGGCCAGCCCGACCGGGCGCTCGCCAGCTTCGACGAGGCGCTCGTGCTGGCACCCGGCGATGACGCCGGGCTGCTCGGCCGCGCCCAGGCGCTCGTCGTTCTCCAGCGGCCCGACGATGCCGCCGCGACGTTCGATCTCCTCGCCGACGCGCGACGGGCGGCCGGCAAGCTCGCGGGTGCCTGCGAAGCGCTCCAGCGCGCCCTCGAGATCCAGCCGACGGCGGTGCGGGGAGCGCGCTACGGGGAGCTGATCGAGGAGCTCAGGCAGTCGGTCGGTGACGCCGAGGCGGATCGGGTGCTCGCGCGGGCGCGGCAGGCCCTCGAGGCAGCGACGGGGCCGGCCCCGGTGGCAGCTCCGCCCGCCGAACCCGTCCCGGCGATCGACGGCGACACGCTGATGGCCGCGGCCTGGGATGCAGCGGCGCGCGGAGACGGGCCCGCTGCGCTCGCCGCGACGATGGACGCCGCGCGTGCATTCCGGGCGGCGGGGCATCCGGTCGCCGCGCTCGATGCCTGCGACCTCGGCCTGCAGTGGATGCCGGACGACGTGGACCTCTACCTGTTGATCGCCGAGCTGACGATCGAGCGCGGCGCGGTCGGACCTGCCGGCGACATCTACCGCAACCTCCTGCGCCTCGTCGAGGTCGATGCCGACGGCGCGGCTCGTGATCGCGTGCTGGCGGCGGCCAGGTCGACGTTCCCGGACGATCCCCGGTTCGCGCCGGCCTGAGCACGGCCCCGGGGACCGAGGTCGGCGGTCGGGGCCTGCCCCGGTGCTACACTGCGCGGACGATGTCGCAGCTCCTGGAGTCGCTGGTCGGACAGATCCGACCGATCACGCTCGCCGACATCGGGATCACCGCACTCGTCATCTACTGGCTGTTCAGCCTGATCCGCGGCACCCGGGCGGTCCGCCTCGTGATCGGCGTCAGCGTCATCCTCGTGATCTACGCGGCGGCCCAGGCCGTAGGGCTCCGCCTCTTCACCCAGCTCCTGCAGGCGGGCGCCGTCGTCGGCCTGTTCGCGCTCGTGGTCGTCTTCCAGCCCGAGCTGCGTCGGGCCCTCGAGCGGATCGGGCGGGTCGGATCGTTCGCCTGGCTCTTCTCGCCCGCGGGCCAGCGGCAGGCCGAGCTGATGGCCAGGGCCGTCGCCCGCGCCGCGACGGTCCTGGCGGGTGCGCGCCACGGGGCCCTCATCGTTGTGGAGCGGGAGACCGGCCTGGAGGAGATCGCCGAGACCGGCGTCATGGTCCACGCGGATCTCTCGGCGGACCTGCTGGAAGCGATCTTCATGCCGCCCGGCGCGCTCCACGATGGCGCCGTGATCATCCGCGGCGCGACCATCGTCGCCGCGGGCGCCGTCCTGCCGCTGGCCGAGACGACGCTCCAGGCCGAGCGCTTCGGGACGCGCCACCGGGCCGCGCTCGGGATCACCGAACAGACGGATGCGCTCGTGGTGGTGGTCTCCGAGGAGACGGGACAGGCGAGCATCGTCGAGCGCGCGCGGATCCGGCGGAACCTCGACGAGCCGCAGCTGGTGCGCGCCATCGTCGCGTCGATGATCCCGGAGCGTGCGGCGGGAGCTGCGCTCCGCGGCCGGCTCCCCTCGCGCCCCGGACGGGGAGCGGCCGCGCTGGGACCCGGAGCGCTCCGCCGAGCCGCCCTGGGTGACCGCGCCCGGGCGCTCCGGCGCGGCGAGGCGCCGGAGACCGTCGTCGGCGACGTTCGCGAGGACGCGGACCACGCATCCGCGCGGGCGGGTCGCTGAGCACCGTGCGTCGGGTCGTCGGCTTCGTCTTCCACAACTGGCCGCTCAAGCTCGCGGCGATCCTCCTGGCCGCCCTGCTCTACGCGGGGCTCATCGTCTCTGCCAGCGCGGAGACGTTCCCGGGACGGATCTCGATCCAGGTCCTCAACCAGCCGGGCAATGCCTTCATCATCGGCAACCTCGACGACGTCACGTCGATCCGCTACCTCGCCCTCGGGACCAGCCGGCCCACCGTCACGACTGCCAGCTTCACCGCGACGATCGACCTCTCCGGCGTCCCGGTGGTGGCCGGCTCACCGCCCGTGAGCGTGCCCGTGATCCTCCGGCCGACGGACCCGGCCAACATCCAGGTCATCGACTTCAGCCCCTCCCGGATCCAGGTCCGGCTGGATCCGCTCGTCAACAAGGTGGTTCCCGTTCAGGTCGACCACGGGATCGTTCCCGACGGTCTCGACGTGCGCGAGCCGGTCGTCTCCCAGGACAGCGTGACGGTCTCCGGCCCCGAATCCTCGGTCGTGCTGGTCGCCGCCGCGGAGGCGCGCGTCCGGATCCAGCCGTCGGGCCTCGACGTCAACCAGGCCGTGGACCTCGTGGCCGTGGACGCTCGCGGCGTCGTCGTCTCCACCGTCGAGCTGCAGCCAAGCTCGGTACGGGTGACGATCCAGATCGGCAGCCAGCTCTCGACCCGGGCCCTGCCCGTCAACCCGGTCGTGGCGGGCTCCTCGGCGCGCGGCGTCGTGGTCGCGGGGATCGTGGCCGCGCCGCAGCTCGTGACCGTCGAGGCCGAGTCGGCCCTGCTCGCCACGCTCGTCAAGATCGACACGCAGCCTGTCTCGATCGCGGGCGCCACGACTGACGTGGTCGCCGACGTGGCCCTCGACCTCCCGCCCGGTGTCTCGGCGCTGGGCGTGACCACCGTCCGGGTGACGGTATCGATGCGCCCGCAGATCGGCACCCGGTCGTTCCAGGTGGGGATCGAGCTGCGCAACGCCGACCCGGCCGTCCGCTACGATCTGGGTGCCGGGCAGGTCATCGTGACCATCGGCGGCCCGCTCGCGTCGCTCAACCTGCTCGACGGCGCCACGCTGGTCGCGACCGTCGACGTGGCCGGCCTGAGCCCCGGACCGCACGCGCTCGTTGCCGACGTGCAGGTGCCGTTCGACCTGACCGTCGCCGGGCTGTCGCCCCCGGAGGTCACAGTTACCGTGACGCCCCTGACGCCCGCGACACCGACGCCGGTCCCATCCGTGGTGCCATGACGATGGGACGGCTTTTCGGGACCGACGGTATCCGCGGTGTCGCCAACGTCGACCTCCGCCCGACGGTGGCCTACGCGCTGGGACGGGCCACCGCCCACGAGCTGGTGGGAGCAGGCGGAAGCCTGGTGGTGGGACGCGACACGCGTCGTTCCGGGCAGATGTTCGTGGCCGCGATCGCGGCCGGCGCCGCGAGCCTCGGCGCGGACGTGCACGACGCGGGCATCCTGCCCACGCCGGCGCTCGCGTTCCTGGCCGGGACGGGGTCGTTCGCGGCCGGGATCATGGTCTCGGCCTCCCACAACCCGGCCGACGACAATGGCCTCAAGGTCCTCGACGGCCGCGGCCTCAAGCTCGACGACGCGGGAGAGGATCGCCTCGAACAGCTCATCTGGCGGACCGAGGAGCTGGGCGGACCTCGCAACGCCGGGATCGGGCGAATGGTCGAGGCTGCCGGCCTCGTGGACAGCTACCGGGCCGATCGGCTTCGCCTGGCGGTCGCCACGCCCTGCGCCCTGCACCTCGTGCTCGACTGCGCAAACGGCTCGGGCGGCATGACGGCCCCCGATCTCCTCGCGGCGACCGGGGCCAGGGTGGACGTGCTCCACAACGACCCGGACGGTGAGAACATCAACGTCCGGTGCGGCGCCACCGCGCCCGCCGACCTGGCGGCCGAGGTGGTCGCCCGGGGCGCCGACCTGGGCTTCGCGCTCGACGGCGACGCCGACCGGCTGGTGGTCGTCGACCGTCATGGTCGGGTCGTGGACGGCGACCAGCTACTGGGACTCTGTGCGCTTGATCGCCTGGCCCGCGGGGCGCTCACTGGCGGGATTCTCGTGGTGACCGTCCTCTCGAACGGCGGCCTCGAAGCGGCCGTCGGCGCCGCCGGCGGGCAGGTTGTCCGGACGCCGGTCGGGGACAAGTACATCCTCGAAGGGATGCAGGTGACCGGGGCGAACCTGGGCGGCGAGAAGAGCGGCCACGTCATCGTCATGGACCACGCCACGTCGGGCGACGGCCTCGTGACCGCGCTCGAGGTCCTGGGCATCGTCGGCCGGACGGGCCGCCCGATCGACGAGCTGGCGGCCCGGGTGCCGCTCTTCCCACAGGAGCAGCGCGCCATCCACGTGCGCCACAAGGAGCAGTGGGAAGTGGATCCGGAGCTGCGTCGCGCGATCGCCGCCGCGGAGGCCCGTCTCCTGACCGGGGGACGAATCCTCGTCCGGCCCTCGGGCACGGAGCCCGCGCTGCGGGTCATGGTGGAGGGACCGGACCCGGAGCTTGTCCGGGCGCTCGCCGACGAGCTCGCGGCGCTTGCGGGCGACCGCCTAAACTAGTCCCGCGGCCATCGAGGTCCGGTCGGCGCAACGGAGGCACTCGACGGCATGTGCGGCATCGTTGGGTACACGGGTCCCCGGGCGGCCGGGCCGATCCTGCTCGAGGGGCTCAGGCGCCTGGAGTACCGCGGCTACGACTCGGCCGGGATCGCCCTCGTCACCGAATCGGGCGAGCTCTTCGTCGAGAAGCGGGCGGGCAAGCTCGCCAACCTCCGGACGGCGCTCCTCGACCGGACGCCGAACGCGGGGATCGGCCTGGCCCACACGCGGTGGGCGACCCACGGCCGCCCGAACGACCTGAACGCCCACCCGCACGTGGACTGCACGGGCGCGATCACGGTCATCCACAACGGGATCATCGAGAACTTCCGCGAACTGCGCGACGGGCTCGAATCGCGCGGGCACGTCCTCACCTCGGAGACGGACACGGAGGCGATCGCGCACCTCGTGGAGGAGGCGTACGCCGGTGACATCGCGGACGCCGTCCGCGCCGCGCTGGCGCAGGTCCGCGGCGCCTATGCGCTGGCCGTGATGCACCGCGGCGAGCCGGACCGGCTCGTGGGGGCCAGGCAGAACGTGCCCCTCGTGGTGGGGATCGGGGACGGCGAGGCGTTCATCGCGTCCGACGTCGCCGCGATCCTTGCCCACACCAACCGGGTGATCTTCCTCGAGGAAGGCGACGTCGTCGACCTCCGCCCGACGCGCGCCACGATCACGGCGGTCGACGGCGCACCCGTCGAACGGCTGGTGACCCGCGTGGACTGGACCCCGGAGGCCGCCGAGAAGGGCGGCTTCGATCACTTCATGCTCAAGGAGATCCACGAGCAGCCCCAGGCGCTCCGACAGTGCCTTGCCGGGCGCCTCGGCCTCGACGGGACGATTCGCACCGACGAGCTGGCCGGCATGGCCGCGCTGCTGGCGGCCGTGGATCGCGTCGAGTTCGTGGCCTGCGGCAGCGCCTCCTATGCCGCCCTCGTCGGCGCGGCCGCGGTCCAGGAATGGACCGGCCTGCCGGCCCGCGTGACGGTGGGGTCGGAGTTCCGCTACAGCCCGCCGCCGCTCGACGGCCGGACCCTCGTGATCGCCGTGACGCAGTCCGGCGAGACTGCCGACACGATCGCCCCCACCCGCCTCGCGCGCGAGCGCGGCTGCCCGGTCATCGCCGTGACGAACACGGTCGGGTCGGCCATCACCCGCGAGGCCGACGCGGTCCTCTTCCTGCAGGCGGGTCCCGAGGTCGCCGTCGCCGCGTCGAAGACGTTCACCACCCAGGTCCTGACCCTGGTCCTCGTCGCGGCCCAGATCGCCCGACTCCGGGGCACGCTCGATCCGGCGGTCGAGGCGGCGCTCGTCGCGGACCTTCGGGCGCTCCCCGACGCCGCCCAGCGAGCGCTCGACGCCTCCGCCGGGATCGCCGGGATCGCCCGTCGGTACGTGGGCTCCCGGGGCTTCATGTTCGTGGGGCGGGGCTACACGTACCCGACCGCGATGGAGGGTGCCCTCAAGCTCAAGGAGGTCAGCTACCTGCACGCGGAGGGCTACGCGGCGGGCGAGCTCAAGCACGGACCCATCAGCCTGCTCGACGCCGATTGCCCGCTGGTGGCGGTCGCGACCCGCTCTCCGGTCTACGAGAAGCTGGTCAGCAACATCATGGAGGGCCGTGCCCGCGACGCGAAGGTGATCGCCGTGGCAACCGATGGCGACGAGCAGATCGAGCGCTTCGCCGACGACGTCATGTGGGTGCCGCCCACGCACGAGGCGCTCGGGCCGATCCTGGCCATCATCCCGCTCCAGCTCTTCGCCTACCATGCTGCGGTTGCCCGGGGAACGGACGTGGACCAGCCGCGCAACCTCGCGAAGTCGGTCACGGTGGAGTAGCCGATGGCCGCGCCGGTCCCGCGGGTCCCGGAGGGGACCGCCGAGCTCGGGCTCGACATCATCCGCGTCGAGCGGATCCGCGATGCCCTCGCGCGCTTCGGGGAGCGTTTCACCCGGCGGGTGCTGACGCCCGCGGAGGCCGCCTACGTCCGCGGGCGCCCGGAGACGTTCGCCGGCCGGTGGGCCGCGAAGGAGGCGGTGAGCAAGGTGCTCGGGCTCGGCGTGCGGGGGATCGGCTGGCTCGACATCGAGATCGAGCGGCTGCCCACCGGCCAGCCCGCGGTGCTCCTCCACGGGCGGGCGGCCGCGCGCGCGGACCAGCTGGGGCTGGCCCGCATCGCCGTCAGCATCACCCATGAGCGTGAATACGCGCTGGCGATCGCGTTCGGCGTGCGCACCGCGGGCGGCCGCTATCTCCTGCCGCCCGACATCGAGGAGCGCCTTGGCGAGCGGGAGGCGGCGCTGCTCCGCCGGCTGGAGCGCCTCCGCGCGCTGGGTCGCGAGGCGGCGCTGCTCGCCGCCGCAACGGCGGAGAGGAGCGCCGATGCCTGAGCAGGCCGACCCGACCGCACCGGGCCACCCCGCCGCCCAGCGCCTGGACGATCGCAGCGCCGGCCTCCTGCTGCCGGAGCGGCCAGGCCGCGGCCACAAGGGCACCTTCGGTCGGCTGCTCGTCGTGGCGGGGTCGCTCGACTACGCCGGTGCGGCCCTCCTGGTGTGCCAGGCGGCGGGCCGGGTCGGCACGGGCCTCGTCACGCTGGCCGTCCCGGAGTCGCTGCAGCCGCTCTTCGCGGCGAAGGTCGTCGAGGCGACGACACTCGGGCTCGCCGAGGACGACGTCGAGGAGGTCGACCCGGAGCCGGCCCTGGCGCGGATCCTCGACCACGAGCACGATGCCCTGGTCATCGGCCCCGGGCTGCGCCCGTCCCTCGCCTCCGCCGAGCTGATCCGGGGCATCCTCGCCGCAGGCCCGGCGGACGACGCCAGCCCGGCAGTGGTGGACGCGGAAGCCCTCCGCTCCCTGGCCGCCGAGGATGGATGGTGGGAGGGCGTGGTCAGGCCGTGCGTGCTCACGCCCCACGCTGGCGAGTTCGGCCGCCTCCGGGCGGCCGGCGGGGTCGGGACCGGCGCGGACGGGGACCTCGTGGACGACGACACGGCCCGGCTCGCCGCGGCGCGCGACGCGGCCAGCACCTGGGGCCATGTCGTCGTGCTCAAAGGTGCGTGCACCGTCGTCGCGTCGCCGGACGGATCGGCCGCCGTCTCGACGTTCGAGAACCCGGCCCTTGCCACGGGCGGCACGGGCGACGTCCTGGCGGGCACCATCGGCGGCCTGCTCGCCCAGGGCCTGGCCCCGTACGCGGCGGCGCGTCTCGGCGTGCATCTCCACGGGATGGCCGGCGAGGCCGTCCGGCATCGCGTCGGGGATGCGGGGCTGGTGGCGGGCGACCTGCCGTTCGAGATCGCGCGCGCACGCCACCGGCTGGTGGCCGACGCCGCACGCCGCGCGGGCGCCGGAACGCTGGGCTTCGGGCGTCCGGCCGGATGACCGAGGAGCGGCGGCCGATCGAAGAGCGCCTCCGCCTTGCCGGGCTCCCGCCGTTGCCGCGAACGGCATGGCTGGAGATCGACATGGAGCGGCTGGCGGGGAACGTCCGGGCGATCGTCGCGGGGCTCCCGGCCGGCACGCTCGTCGAGGCCGTGGTCAAGGCGAACGGGTACGGCCACGGGGCGGTGCCGGTCGCCCACGCTTCGATGGCCGCCGGCGCCCATGGTCTCTGCGTCGCCACGCTCGACGAGGCGCTCGAGCTCCGCTCGGCAGGCCTGCGGGCGCCGATCCTGGTCCTCTTCCCGATCCCGCCGGACGGCGTCGTGGAGGCGGCCCGGGCCGGGGTGGCCGTGGCCGCCGGCGATGCCGTGGTCTGGCCGCGCGGGCTCGCCGCCTACGCCCGGGCGCGCCGGCGCGCCCGGGGACGCCTCGGCGACCTCGCGGTCCACGTCGCGATCGAGACTGGGCTGGGCCGCGACGGGCTGACGCCGGACCAGGCCGTTACCGCGGTGCGCCTGCTTGCCGACGTGCCCGGCGCCCGGTTCGAGGGAGCCTGGTCGCACCTCCAGGCGGCCGCGGACGCCGCGCTGACCGCGCGCCAGGTGGACCGGTTCGAGGCAGCGCTCGACGCGCTGTCCGGAGCGGGAATGCCGGCCCCGCACCGCCACCTGCTCGCGTCGGGCGGCCTCCTGGCGCTGCGGTACTACGTCGGCGGCGATCGCCCGGTCTTCGACGGCGTCCGCGTCGGGCTTGCGCTGTACGGGATCGCGCCAGAGGGGCTCCCGATCGGCGGGGCGGCGGCCGCGATCCACGCGGCGTTGCGGCCCGTCCTCTCGCTCCGCGCTCGCCCGGTGCGCGTGGCGGAGCTCCCCGCCGGCGAGGGCGTCGGCTACGGGCCCAGCTTCGTGACGGCCCGGGCAAGCCGGATCGCGACGCTCCCGGTGGGCTATGCGGACGGTTGGACTCGCTCCCTGGGGAACCGCGCCACGGCCCTCGTGCGCGGCGGCCGCGTGCCGCTGGTCGGGACGGTCGCGATGGACGCCGTGATGGCCGACGTCACGGACGTGCCCGGGCCGCCCGTCACGCCCGACGATGAGTTCGTCCTCCTCGGTGAGCAGGGCGGCGACCGGATCACTGCCGACGAGCTGGCGCGGGAGCGCACCACGATCAGCTGGGAGGTGGTCGCCGTCATGTCCGCGCGCCTGCCTCGGGTGTACACTGCGCCGGCCGAGGCGGTTGGAATTCGCACGCTCACGCAGGACCGGGGGCCATGGCAGACATCGCGCTCTGGAACGGCGACATCTGCGACCTTGAGGTGGACGCGATCGTGAGCCCAGCCAGCACCAGCCTCTGGATGGCGACGGGAGTTGCCGGTGCGATCAAGCGCAGGGGCGGCGACGCGATCGAGTTCGCGGCAGTCCGCCAGGGACCCGTCGGGCTGGGCGAGGCGGTCGCGACGGACGCCGGGTCGCTGGCTGCGCGCTGGGTCATCCACGCGGTCTCGCTCGACTGGGCTCGCCGGACAGACGCCGTGGCGATCGACCGCGCCGTCCGGAACGCGTTCGCGCGGGCACGGGAGCTCGGTGCAGAGACGCTCGCCATTCCGGCGCTCGGGACCGGCGTCGGTGGATTCCCGATGGCCGAGGGCGCCCGCGCCGCCGTCGCGGCCGTGCGCGCCGAGCTGGCCCGCTCGCCGCGCATCACCCGCGTGACATTCGCCCTCCGTGGCGCCGCCGCGTACGAGGCATTCCGGCTGGCGCTGACGGCTCCGGCGGCATCGCCGGCGGGGGTGCTCGCGTGACATTCTCCTTCCCACCCGGGGACGAGCAGCGCGCCGCTCTCGTCGAAGAGGTCGCGCGCGAGATCCAGCTCCGCGGCATGACCGGGCCGGCCGTCCTCTTCCTCCACGCGAGCATGCCAGACGGCGGGCTGGCCGGCAGCGCGATGACGTTCTTCGACCCGGTGCTGCGCCAGCTCTTCGGGGGCGGCAGCGCTCCCGCCAGCGCGTTGCTCGCGGATGAGGTCGGGATCGAGCAGCTGATCGATCGACTCGAGGAGCTGGACGAGGAGTCGGTCTGGGACGCGTGAACCTCGTGAAGCCGGGCACCGCCGAGCTCTCCGTCGACGCCCGGCCCACACCGACGCCGGACGGGACCGAACCGGTCGCCGAGGCTCGCGAGCCGTTCACCCACGACCGGCCGCCTGCCTTCTTCACGCTGGACCATGGGACGGCAACGCTCGCCGGCGCGCTCGTCGGGCGGGTCGACGAGCGATGGCGGCTCCTGGCGGCCACGGCGCTCCCCGCCGGTGGGAGCCCGGACGCGCTCGCGGCCCTGCTCGTTGACCGTTTCCGGTCGGCGGACCCGGCCCGTGCCGCGGCCATGGCGGGCGGCCCGGGACGCCGCACGCGGAAGGGGACCAGGCCGCCCCCTGCGTGGCCCCGGCTCGCCGCGTCGAGCGTGCCTGCCGAGACCCTCGCCATCATCGCCGCCACGGAGCGCACGCGCGCCCGGCTGGAGGACGCCGCAGTGGGTGCCGGCTGGAACGTCGTCGCAGGCAGCGCGGAACGGACCGACCCGCTCGAGCTCACCCGGCTCGCCACACGTCCCGGCGTCGTGGCGCTGCTCGTCGGGGTCGCGGATCCACCCGACGTCGAGGAGCGCGACCTTGCCGCCGAGCTCGCGGTCGCGGCGGCCGGCATCGCGGCCCGGCGGCCCGGCCTGCGCATCTTCCTGGCAGGCCCGGTCCCGGCGGCGCCGTTGCTCGACGCCTGGGGCGCCCCGGTCGTCGCCAGGCTCCCGGCACCGACCGGCGCACCGGGGGACCTGGCTGACTCGGCGCTCCGCGCCGCGCTCGCTTCCGCCCGGAGCGGCCCCGACGATAGCCGCCGCGCCCTGGCCGCCGCCGCCGGCTCGCTGGCACGGGTCCTGTCGCTGCGGGTCGAGATCCTCGAGATCGGCGTCGCGGGCGCGGCGCGCGTGGTCGCCCTGCCGGCCCCGGCGGACGACGGCGGGGTCGCCGCGACGGTCCACCTGGTCGAGGTGCCCGACGCGGCGCTCTTCCGGATGGATCACCCGGGGTCGATCGATCGGGTCGATCACTGGTTCACGCAGGGCCTGGACCGGGCGCGGCTCCGCGACCGGCTCGCCGAGCTGGCCATCGCGCCGTGGAGCGACATTGACGGCGACGGCGCCCTCCTGCGGGGAGCTGCGCTCCGCGCCGCGGTCGAACGCCTGCTCGCGGCCACGGATCCGGTCCTCGGGGTCGGCGGCGTTGACCTCGTGATCGGGGCCGGCGGGGCGTGGTCTGCGGTCCCGGCTCCCGCCGCGGCCCATGTCGTTGCCGACGTGGTCCGCCGGCCTGGTGCCGTCCAGGCGGCGATCGACCATGCGCGGCTGCTCGGCCCGCTCGGGACGATCGCCGACGACGCGGAACGGGACGCCGTCCTTGCCGATCTCGTCGACGACCTGCTCCTGCCGCTCGGGACCATCGTGATGCCCCGCGGCCTGCGGCCGAACCGTGCCGCGGGCCACCTCTACCTGGATGCCGGCGGCGCGCGCACCGAGGTCGAGCTGGTCGCCGGCGGCCTCACGCTCGTCGATCTGCCGCCTGGCGTGACCGGAACGGCCGAGCTGGCCTTCCGCGGAACGCCGGAGCTCGGCCCGCACGGCCGCCGCTTCCGGGTGGCCGTCAGCGGGGGCCTCGCCGGGCTGCTCCTCGACCTGCGGGACATCCCGCTCCGGCTCCCGGAGCGAGCCGATCGTCGCCGCGAGCTGCTGGGAACCTGGGAACGCGCGCTCTGGCCGGAGCACGACGCATGACGGACGCCATCGAGCTCGTCCCGGCCCGAGCGCTCCTCGTGCCGCGGCCGCGCATCCGCCTGGAGCTGCAGCCCGGCGACCGCGTCACCGCGATGGTCGGCGACGTGGTCCGCGCGGGCGAGGTGGTCGCGGAGCGGATCCGGGACCCCCGGCTGGTGGAGGCGCCCGTGCCCCGGGCCGGCGTGGACCAGGGCACGCCCCTGCCCGGGACGTGGCTGCCCGGCGAGCACGCGCGGGCCGGGCGCCGCGTCGGCGCGCCGGCCGGCGAGCTCCTCTTCGAACACGGCGGCAGGCGCCGCCTGGCGACCGGCCCCCACCCGGACCGCCTGCACGCACCGGCCGACGGCTACGTCCTGGAGGTGGAGGCGGGCGTCGCGCTCGTCCTGCAGATCGACGGTCCGGGCCTCGTGGCGACCGAGCTGCTCGGGGAGCCCCACTCGGGCCGCCTCATCGTCATGCCCGAGGACGCCGATCCGCGCATCGTGCTCGACGTCGCCCTGGCCGGGGCCGTGATCGTGCTTCAGGGCCGCGTCGACGCCGAGGCGCTGGCACGTGCGCGGGCCATGGGGATCCACGGCGCGGTGGTGGGATCGCTCGCCGACCGGGAGCGGCGCGACCTCGCCGCGTCATCCGCACGCCAGCAGGCCGGGCTGCACCGCCTGGCGCCTTTCGGAGCGCTCGTGCTGGGTGGCTACCTGCGCCGACCGCTTTCGGCGGCCGTGCGTGCCGTGCTCGATGCGGCGTCCGGTTCCGTCGTCGGGCTGGTCGGTGACCCACCGCTCCTCCTCATCCCGGCGGACCGCGAGCTGCCGCTGCCGGAGCCGGACCGCGTCGTCGTCCGTGGCGGTCTCGAAGCGGGCAGCGAGGGCCGCTGGCTGGGGCCCGCCGGGATCCGGCGCCTCCGCGGGGGCATCACGGCCGAGACGGGGCTCGTGGCGCTCGACGACGGCCGAACGCTGGCGATCCCGATCGGCGAGCTGGAGCGGTTCGCCGTCCCCGTCTCCAGCGGGTAGGCTCTGCGAATGCCCGCCGCCCTGCCGGAGCTCCGGCTGATCTCGCCGCACCCGTCGGTCACGCGTTCCTTCGGCGAGCGCCTCGGGGCCGCCGCGTGCGCCGGCGACGTGATCGCGCTCAGCGGGCCGCTCGGGGCAGGCAAGACCGAGCTCGCTCGGGGTGTCGCCCGGGGCCTGGGGGTCGTCGATCCCGTCAGCTCGCCGACCTTCGTCCTCATCGCCGAGCACGAGGGACGCCTGCCGCTCTTCCACCTCGACTGCTACCGCCTTGCCGGCCCCCGGGACGCGCTCGGCGCAGGCCTCCTCGACGAGCGGCGCGCCGACGGAGTCACGGTGGTCGAGTGGGCCGAGCGTCTCGGAACCGCCTTGCCCGCCGGCCGGCTGGAGATCCGGCTCGACGGATCCGGCGACGACCCGCGTTCGCTTTCGTGCCGGGCAACCGACGCGCGTCATGCCCGTCTCCTCGAGGCAGCGACGTGACGGCGGGCCGCGAAGCCGGGCTCCTGCTCGCGATCGACACCGCGACATCGCAGTCCGTCCTGGCCATCGGGACTTCCGACGGGTCGCTGCTCGCGGCCGACACATGGCGGGGGGGCCATCGCCACGTCGAGGAGCTGCTCCCCCGACTGGAGGCGCTCCTCGGCAGCTGCGGGCTTGACCGGCGGGCGCTCGCGGGCGCGGCCGGGATCGCGGTCGGGACCGGCCCCGGTTCGTTCACCGGGCTGCGGGTCGGGCTCGCAACGGCGAAGGGACTCGCGGTGGCGTTCGGCCTGCCGCTGGTGGCATTCGGCAGCGGGGCAGCGCTTCTCGCGGCGGCCGCGGCGGCGGATCCCGGGACGGACCCTGATCGCCTCGTCCTCCTCCTGCCCGCGGGGCCCGCCGACCGCTACGTCGTCACGCGGAGCGGGACGCAGCTGGCGACCGGCGCCGAGCTGCCCGCGTTCCCGGTGGATGCGGTCGTGGTCGCGGTGGACCTCGCGGGGCGCGCCCCTGACGCGGCGCTGGCGCGTGGCGCGGCTGCCACGGACCAGCTCCCCGGGGTGCTGCTCCGGCTTGGCGCTGCCCGGCTCGCCGCGGGTGACGCGGACGACCCGGCGCGCGTCGTGCCCGAATACGTCTCCCTGCCGCGCGGGATGGCCGCTGCCGGGGGCGAGGAGGCCGGGACGACGTGGTCGCCCGCCCGCCCGTGAGGCTCGTCATCGAGCCGATGACGTTCGACGACCTGCCGGCCGTGCAGGAGATCGAGCGCGCCAGCTTCACGACGCCCTGGCCGGCCCATGCCTACCAGGCGGAGCTGGAGACGAACAAGCTGGCCCGCTATCTCGTGGTCCGGATCGGGCGCGAGGTCGTCGCCTATGCCGGGATCTGGCTCATTGTCGACGAGGCACACATCACGACCTTCGCGGTCGCCCCCGCCTGGCGTCGCCGGCGCATCGGGGAGCGCCTCCTCGTCGCGGCGCTGGACCTCTCCATCGCCCGCGGCGCGCGCGAGGCCACCCTGGAGGTCCGCCTCTCGAACCTGCCCGCCCGCCGCCTGTACGAGAAGTACGGCTTCCGGCCGGTCGGCATCCGGCCGCGCTACTACAGCGACGACCACGAGGACGCGCTGATCATGACCACGGAGCCGCTCCAGTCCCCGGGGATGCGGCAGCGCCTCGCGGCGCTCGGCGCGGAGCTCGCCGCGCTCGCCGACCCGGAGCCGCCCGACGCGCCGGCGGCGGGAGCCGCACCATGAGCCACCGGGAGACCCTCATCCTCGCGATCGAGTCGTCCTGCGACGAGACCGGGGTCGCGCTCGTGGCGGGTGGGCGCCGGATCGTCGCCCAGGCGGTGGCCAGCCAGGTCGCGCTCCACGCGCCGGCAGGCGGGATCATGCCCGAGCTCGCCGCGCGGGCGCACCTGCGCTGGATCGTCCCGGCGCTGGCCGAGGTCCTCGAGACAGCCGACGTCACGGTCCCCGAGGTCGACGCGATCGCGGTGACGGCCGGCCCGGGGCTTGCCGGCTCGCTGCTCGTGGGCATCGCGTTCGCCAAGGCGCTGGGGTGGGCGCACGGGCTCCCGCTTGTCGGCGTCAACCACCTCGAGGGGCACCTGTATGCCGCGTGGCTGCTGGACCCGGACGAGCCGGAGCGCCCCACCCCGCCATTCCCGCTCGTGGCGCTCGTCGTGTCCGGAGGGCACACGTTCCTCGTCGAGATGCGCGACCACCTCGCCTACCGGCTGCTCGGCGAGACCGTCGACGACGCCGCGGGCGAGGCGTTCGACAAGGCGGGCCGCCTGCTGGGCCTTGGCTACCCCGGCGGTCCGGCGATCGCCGCCGCGGCCACGGCGGCGCGTCGGCGCGACGCGGTCCTCCCGCGCGCCTGGCTGCGCGACACCTACGACTTCAGCTTCTCCGGGCTCAAGACCGCTCTCCGCCGCCAGGTCGAGGGGGAGCTCGCGGACGCCGGTCAGCCAGGCGGCGAGGCCGGGGGCCGGCTGGAGCCGGCGCGTGTCTCGGAGCTGGCGTGGGGCTTCCAGGAGGCGGTCGTCGACGTGCTGGCGGCCAAGACCCTGCGCGCCGCCGACGAGACCGCCGCACGCGCCGTGGTGCTCGGCGGCGGCGTCGCCTCGAACGAGGCGCTCCGGGCGCGGATCGAGACGGGCGCGGCGGCCCGCGGCCTGCCCTTCTTCGTGCCGCGGCCGGGCCTCTGCACCGACAACGGGGCGATGATCGGGGCGGCCGGCTGGCACCGGTTCATGGCCGGGGAGCGGGCGCGCAGCGAGCTCGGGGCGCGGCCGGCCTGGCCGCTCGTCCGCCCTGCCGGTGCGCCCGATTCGCGACGCCCGCCACGGCGAGGAGCCGCGGCACACGCCTACGAGGCCGCGCTCGCCGCCGAACGCGACGCCGCGCGCGACGCGACCGGCAACCCGGTCGCCCCCGATGCGCGCATGGGCGACCGGTGAGCACGGCCCGGCTCGATCCGGCGGCCGTGCGGCGCACGCTCCGGGCGGCCGGCCTCCACCCGCAGCGCCGGTTCAGCCAGAACTTCCTGACCGACGTCGAGGTGCTCGAGTCCATCCTCGACGCCGCCGGCGCGACGGCGGGCCGGACGGTCCTCGAGATCGGCCCCGGTCTCGGGATCCTCACCGGCGGCCTGCTGGAGATGGGTGCGGCCGTGACCGCGGTCGAGCTGGACCGCGGGATGGTGGAGCACCTCGCCACCGCATTCGAGCCCGAGATCGCGGCCTCCGCCGAGGGGCCTCGCCCGCCGGCCCCGAACCCGCCGGGATCGCTGCGGCTCGTCTCCGCGGACATCCTCGATGCCGATCTGCCGGGGCTCCTCGCCCCGCCGTTCGACGTGGTCGCGAACCTGCCGTACCACGTGACCAGCCCGATCCTGCACCGGCTGCTGGGCGCCGGGCCACGCCCCGAGCGCTGCATCCTGATGGTCCAGCGGGAGGTGGCCGAGCGCGTTGCCGCGCGGCCCGGCTCCATGAGCTACCTCTCGGTCTTCGTGCAGTACCACGCTTCCGCCTCTCTGGTCCGGCTCGTCCCGCGGGACGCCTTCGAGCCTGCCCCGGCGGTCGATTCGGCGATCCTCGCCCTTGACGTGCGGCCCACCGACGGGCCGGGCCGTCTGCCGGCGGAAATGGAGGACCACCTGTGGCGACTGGTCCAGGCCGGCTTCCGCGAGCGCCGGAAGATGATCCGAAACGTGCTGGGCCGGCAGCTGCCGGTGGGCCAGGAGCGGGTCGACGCGGCGCTCGCGGCGGCCGGGATCGCCGGCGACCGGCGTCCGCAGACCCTCGCGGTGACCGACTGGATCGGCCTGCTCGGGACGCTCGGGCCGTTGCCGCCGGACCAGCGTGGCCGCCGGACCGCGACCATCGAGCCACCGGAGGCGGACCACGGCGGCGCGGATGATCGCGGTCTCGCGGACGACCCGGGCCCCGGCGCGACCCTCGTCGGCCCGTGAGCAGCGCGCGATGAGTGAGGCCCTGCGCCGCGTGACGCCGGTCATCCGCCTCGCGCCGGCGAAGCTGAACCTGACCCTGGCCATCGTCGGCCGGCGCGATGACGGCTACCACGCGATCCATTCGGTGATGGTCCCGCTCGAGCTGGCGGATCGGCTCTCGCTCGCCCCGGCATTCGCGCCGGGCGACCGCCTGCACGTGGCCGGCGCCCTCCTGGTGGACGACCTGGGCCCTCCCGACCGCAACCTCGTGGTGCGCGCGATCGGCGTGGCACGGGCGGCCTGCCGCGCGGTGGGGATCGACACGCCGTTGCCCGCGCTGGCCGTGCGCCTCGAGAAGCGGATCCCGATCGCCGCCGGCCTCGGCGGCGGAAGCAGCGATGGCGCGGCGGCCCTCGACGGGGCACTCGCCGCGTGGGGCGTCGCGGATGCCCTCGCGCCAGCGGATCGTGCCACGGCTGCGGCCAGCCTCGGCTCCGACGTGCCGTTCTTCCTCGCGGGCGGCTGGGCGTTCGTCGAGGGGCGCGGCGAGCTCGTCACGCCGCTCCCCGCGCCACGCGGCCCAGCGCCGGGTGTCCTGCTCGTGACACCCCGGCTGGCGGTGTCCACCGCGGCGGTGTTCGCCGCCCATGCAGGCGGGGCTCGACCGGCTCCCGGCCCCGCGCTCGCCTCGTCGCGCCACCTGGCTGGCGAGCTGGCCGCCGGGATGTCGGCCGCGAAGCTCGCCGAGCGGGCCGGGATCCTCGCCGTCGCGAACGACCTTGCCCTCGCGACGGCCGCGCTCGTGCCCCCGCTCGTGCCGTTCCGCCGCGCCCTCGGGCGGCTGCTGGGACGGCCGGTCGGACAGTCCGGCTCCGGCCCCACGCTCTGGGTCCTCTATCCTTCGCTCGTGGCCGCCGAGGCGGCCGCCAGCCGCGTCCGGGACGCGGTCGCAGCCGGCGACCTCGTGGCCCCGGGCGGGCAACCGCCCGTCGTGACGGCGACGCGGATCATGGTCGCCGGCCCGGGCGACGCCGTCGGGCCCGGCCGGCCAACCGAGACCCCAGCCCAGGGAGGCGCCTGATGCCCCGAACCGCCATCTCGACAACGCGGGCCCCCGCAGCGATCGGGCCCTACAGCCAGGCGATCCGCGCCGATGGCTATCTCTTCTGCTCCGGCCAGCTGGGCCTGGACCCGGCGACCGGCGACTTCGTCGCCCCGGACGTGGCGGCGCAGGCCGAGCAGGCGCTCCGGAACCTCGGCGCCGTGCTCGAGGCGGCCGGCCTCACGTTCGGTGACGTCGTCAAGACCACGATCTTCCTGGCCGACATCGGCGACTTCGCGGCGGTCAACGGCGTCTATGGGCGCTTCGTCACGGACCCGCCCCCGGCACGCTCCACGGTCGCGGTCGCGGCGCTGCCGAAGGGTGGACGGGTGGAGATCGAGGCGACCGCCCGGCTCGCCGGCTGAACGGTCCATGCCAGCGCGCGGGATGGCGGGCCGACCGCGTTTGACACTCTCCTTCGCCCGCCCCTACGATCCCGGGACACCAGATGCCCACTGAACAACCCACGCCGGACGGCAGACGCCCGGACCCGGATCCCCTCGTGCTCCCGGGTCGCCCCGTCCGAACCAGTCTCCCGTGACGTCACAGCGCGCCTTTGACGGCGCCGCCGCGCCCGCCGCGCCCGCCCATCCGGCCGGGCCGGTGGCGGTCGTGCTGGCCGGTGGGCTCGGCACGCGCATGCGGTCGTCCGTTCCGAAGCTCCTTCACCCGCTCTGCGGGCGGCCGATGCTGGCCTATGTCGTGGACGCCGCCCGTACCTCGACGGGCCGTGATCCCATCGTGGTGACGTCGCCGGCCACGGCCGCGGTCCGTGACGCGTTCCCGGCCGGCGTCACGTTCGCCCTCCAGGAGCGCCCGGATGGGTCGGGCGACGCCGTGCGGGCCGCGCTGGCGGCCGTCCCGCGCGACGCAACCGAGGTCGTCGTCCTCAACGGCGACATCCCGCTGGTCGGGACGGACCTGGTCCTCGGCCTGCTCGAGCGTCGCCGGGCGGCCGGTGCCACCGTCGCGCTCGTCTCGTTCGAGGCGTGGGAGCCGGGCGAGCTGGGCCGCGTGGTCCGGACGCCCGACGGGGACCGGGTTGCCCGCCTCGTGGAGGCGAAGGACGCCACCCCCGACGAGCGTGCCATCAGCGAGGTCAACGCCGGGCTCTATTCGTTCGACGCCGCCTGGCTCCGGGCGGCGATCGGACGCCTGACACCTTCCCCGGCGACCGGCGAGTACTACGTCACGCAGCTCGTCGACCTCGCGGTGGCGGACGGGCTGGCCGTCGTCGCCCACGAGGCGCCCGACGACGGCTCGCTCGACGGGATCAACGATCGGGCCCAGCTTGCCGAGGCAACGGCGATGCTGCGCGAACGTATCAACCTGGCCTGGCTCCGGGCCGGCGTGACGATGCAGGACCCGGCGACGGCGTACGTCGACGCGGACGTCGAGCTGGCGCCCGACGTGACCCTGGAGCCGAACGTGATCCTGAAGGGCCACACCCGGGTGGGAGAGGGGAGCCGCATCGGGGCGGGAAGCCAGCTCGTGAACAGCGAGGTGGGCCCGCGCTGCACCGTCTGGGCGAGCATCCTGGAATCGGCCACGGTGGAGGCGGGAACCACCATCGGCCCCTTCAGCCATCTCCGCCAGGGCAGCTCCATCGGGCCGGACGTCGAGCTGGGCAACTTCGCCGAAGTCAAGAACAGCCGCCTCGAGCGGGGCGTCAAGCAGCACCACGTGAGCTACCTGGGCGACGCGCACGTCGGCGCCGGCACGAACGTGGGAGCGGGAACGATCACCGCCAACTACGACGGCGTCACGAAACACCACACCGAGATCGGCGAGCGAGTCTTCCTGGGGGTCGACACAATGCTGCGCGCCCCCGTCACGCTCGGTGACGGGTCGAAGACCGGTGCCGGCGCGGTGGTCACGCGCGACGTCCCGGCGGGCATGCTTGCCGTTGGTGTCCCGGCGCGGATCCGCGAGATCCGCCGGCCGGCCGCCGAGCGGGCACCCGCCGAGCCGGCGGGCCCAGCTCCGGAACCCGACGGGAACGCTGCCCCGGCCGGCTCGCCGCCGACCGCCGATCGCTGATGGACCTCCTCGTCCAGCTCGGCGTCATCGTCGTCCTGACCCTGCTGGAAGGGTTCTTCGTCGCCGCGGAGATCGCGCTCGTCTCCATCCGGCACAGCCGGGTCGACCAGCTCGTGGATGAGGGAAGCCGCGCTGCGCGGCGGGTCCAGGGCCTGCTCGACAATCCCGGCCGCTTCCTGGCCGTCTCGCAGCTCGGCCTGACGCTCCTGGGGTTCTTCGCATCCGCGTACGCCGCCGTCAGCCTCGCGGACGGCCTTGCCGGGCTGCTGGTACGGGTCGACGCGCTTCGGGACGGCGCCCACGCCATCTCGCTCGTCATCGTCACGATCGTCATCGCCCTCTTCACGATCGTCTTCGCCGAGCTGGTTCCCAAGACGCTGGCGCTCGCCCACACGGAGCGCTTCGCGCTGTCGCTCGCGCGGCCGATCGAGGTCATCGCCCACGTGCTCGGCCCCCTCATCAGCCTCCTGACCGGGCTGACTCGGGCCGTGGCCGGGGCGCTCGGGGCGAGGGTATCGGCGGACGCCCAGATCAGCGCCGAGGAGCTCAAGCTGATCGTCGAGCGCGGCGGCGAGCAGGGCGTCCTCGAGGCGGAGGAGGAGCAGATGATCAACGCGGTCATCGAGCTCGGCGAGCGCCGCGTCCACGAGGTCATGGTCCCGCGGATCGACATCGTCGGCCTCGAGGTCAGCGGGACGTTCGAGGAGGCTGTCGAGCGGATCATCGCCGAGGGCCACAGCCGCCTGCCGGTCTGGGAACGGTCCATCGACCAGATCGTCGGGATCCTCTACGCGAAGGATCTCCTGCGATTCCTCAAGGAGGCATCCGCCGACCCGCCGCCGATTCGGGCGCTCCTCCGCACGCCGCTCTTCGTCCCGGAATCGATCACGATCGACGATCTCCTGCGCCAGCTCCAGCGCCGGAAGGTCCATCTCGCGGTCGTCCTCGACGAGTACGGGGGCACGGCCGGGCTCGTGACGATCGAGGATCTCCTCGAGGAGATCGTCGGCGAGATCCAGGACGAGTACGACGTGGAGGAGCCGATGGTCGTCCGGCTCGACGACGACCGGGCCCGGATCGACGGGCGGGCCTCCGTCGACGAGCTCGGCGAGCTGTGGGACGACCTCGACGTCGACGCGCTCCTCGAGGACCGAGAGGAGTACGACACGCTCGGCGGGCTCCTGTTCCACCGGATCGGGCGCGTCCCGAAGCCGGGCGACGAGGTCCGCGTCGGCGTGCTGACCCTGACCGTTGAGACGACGGACGGCCGCCGGGCCGGCAAGGTGCTCGCCGTGCGAGAGCGCCCGGCAGTCGAGGGCACCGACACGGACGACGCCGACCGCTGATCAGCGGTGGGGCGCGGACCCTCGATCACGCCGAGATCACGCTCCGCATGATCTGCACGAGCTGCTCGCGCGCCTCCGGCTGGACCACCCCGGCCGCGTCGAGCTCGGAGATTGCCTCGTCGCGCCAGTGCCAGGCCTCGGCGCGCGTGTATTCCCGCGCGCCGGTCCCCTCCACGATCGCCATCGCCTCCACGATCCGGTCGACCGTGGGACCCGGGTCGGCGTAGAACGCCAGCAGGCGGGCCCGATCCTCCGGCGCAGCGTGCTCCAGCGCGTAGATGACCGGCAGGGTCTTCTTGTGCTTCGCGAGGTCCGACGGCTCCTTGCCGGTTGCCTGCTCCTGGCCCCAGATCCCCAGCAGGTCATCGTTGAGCTGGAATGCGAGGCCCAGGGCCCAGCCGAACTTCCGGTAGCGGGCGATCACCGCCTCGTCGTCCGTGGCGAGGAGCGCGCCGGCCTCGATGCTCGCCGAGATCAGCGCGGCCGTCTTGCGCCCGATCATGTCGAAGTAGAGCGCCACGGTCATCGCCGTGTCGTGCTCGCCGGTCCAGATGTCGATGTACTGGCCCTCGCACAGCGCCAGGCACGTGTCGTCGTAGAGGCGCATGAGGCGCAGGACCTTCGAGTCGGAGAAGCCCAGCGCCGTCAGCCGGTGGAGCGCGATCCGCGACAGCACGAAGACGGCGTCGCCGGTGTTGATCGCCTGCGGGATGCCGTGCGCCGTCCACAGGGTGGCCCGGTGGCGGCGCTCGCGGTCGCCGTCCTCGATGTCGTCGTGGATCAGGCTGAAGTTGTGGCCCAGCTCGACGGCCGCCGCGCCGGGGAGTGCGCGCTCCCATGTCCCGGTGATCGACGCGAACGCGAGCAGGCCCAGCAGCGGGCGCAGCCGCTTCCCGGACGACCCGGAGCCGTCGAGGCCCATGTGGTACCGGACCATCTCGTACATCCCGTGCGTGGTCGGATCACGGTCCACGACGAGGTTGAGGATCTCGGCCTCGACGGCGCCGATGAGCTCCGGAATGTCGAGGGACGTGGGAGAGGAAGGCACGGGCAGGATGATACCAACCCCGAACGGGGCCGCCCGTCGGTCGGAGGTGGATCCGCATGTCCCCGGCGCGGGGGGATGGTACCGTGCGGTCGTGCCCGGCCGTCGCCTCTACGTCACCGACGCCATCGTCCTCTCGCGCTTCGACTTCGGCGAAGCGGACCGGATCCTGACGCTCCTCACGCCGGAGCTCGGCAAGATCAAGGCCATCGCGAAGGGGATCAGGCGGCCGACGAGCCGGATCGGCGGAGCGCTGGAGCCGCTCGCGGAGCTGCGCGTCCAGCTGGCGAAGGGGCGGACCTTCGACGTCGTCACCCAGGTCACCATGCAGCACACCTGGCTTGGCCTGCGGGATCGGCTGGAGGTGACCGCCACCGCCTGGTACTGCGCGGAGCTTGCCGAGCGCTCGCTGGAGGAGCGGCACGCGGCATTGCCGGTCTACCTGCTCCTCCGGCGCGCGTACGAGCTGCTGGATGCCGGGATGGCGCCCGCGCGGGTCGCCCGCTGGTTCGAGATGCGGCTCTGCGAGGAGCTGGGCGTGCGGCCGGAGGTGGACCGCTGCGTCGAGTGCGACCGGCTGCTCGCCCCGGATGACGCCGTCCGCTGGGTTCCCGCGCTCGGCGGGGTCCTGTGCGGGAGCCACGCCGGCCCCTCGGCGATGGCCGCCGGGCTCTCGACCGAGGCGCTCAAGGTGCTCAAGGCGTACCAGCGGATGGACGTCGAGGCCCTGGCGGGGCTCCGCCTGCCGCCCGCCGTGGAGCGCGAGGTCGAGGAGCGGCTCGGTGCCTTCGTCCGCCATGTGATGGAGCGCGATACGCGCTCGCGGCGCTTTCTCGAGGAGGTGAAGGCCGGCTACGGGACGGTCGCCATGGCGACCGGACAGCCGGTTGGCCCGGCGGATCCTGCGTCGGCTGCGACGCTCGGAGGAACGGGCTGATGATCGACCCCACGACGACCGCCGGTTCCCGCGTGGCCGAGCGCCTGCACGACGAGCTGGTCCTGTGGCTCACGACCGTGACCCCGGGCGGCCAGCCGCAGGCCTCGCCGGTCTGGTTCCTCTGGGTCGACGACGAGATCCTCGTGTACAGCCGGGCGAACACGCCCCGACCGCGGAACATCCGGGCCAACTCCCGCGTCGCGGTCAGCTTCGACACGGACGGTCATGGCGGCGACGTCGTGTCGATCGAGGGCGAGGCCCGCATCGCCCTCGAGCAGGCCGCGGCCGCGGACGTCCCGCCGGCCTACGTGGCGAAGTACGCGGCGCTGCTGGCGGCGGAAGGCTGGACGATGGCGAGCATGCTCGTCGATTACCCGGTGGAGATCCGGATCCGGCCGACCCGCGTCCGCGCCTGGTAGCAGCGCCGGCAGGGGCACCCGGCTCCGGCAGGGCCACGCGCCGCCGGTTGGGGGCGTGGGCGTCTGGTACGATCCGCGGGACCGTCCTCCCGTCCGCGCATGCCACGCGCGGGCCCCTCGTGGAGTTGCATCCCGTGACTGAACCCCAGCCCGATCCGAACGCCGTCGCGCCTTCCGTCGCCAACCTCGACGTCATCGTCAGCCTGGCCAAGCGACGCGGCTTCGTCTTCCCCTCGTCGGAGATCTACGGCGGCATCAACGCCGTCTGGGACTACGGGCCGCTCGGCGTGGAGCTGAAGAACAACGTCAAGCGCGCCTGGTGGCGGGCCATGGTCCAGGAGCGCGACGACGTGGTCGGCGTCGACGCCGGCATCCTCATGCACCCGCAGGTGTGGGTGACCTCGGGGCACGTCGGGTCGTTCAGCGATCCGCTCGTGGAGTGCGCGACGTGCCGCCGGCGCTACCGGCTCGACGAGCTGCCGGGGACCGAGGAGCTGACCCAGACGGACATCAAGGATCCCGGGATCGTCGAGCGCCTCAAGCTGGCCTGCCCGGCCGACGGCGGGAAGCTGTCCGAGCCACGCCGCTTCAACCTGATGTTCAAGACGTACATGGGCCCCGTGGAAGACGAGACGGCAATCGTCTACCTGCGCCCGGAGACCGCTCAGGGCAGCTACGTCAACTTCAAGAACGTCCGCGAATCGACCCGCAAGAAGCTCCCCTTCGGGATCGCCCAGATCGGGAAGAGCTTCCGCAACGAGATCAGCCCCGGAAACTTCGTGTTCCGGATGCGCGAGTTCGAGCAGATGGAGATGCAGTACTTCGTCCGGCCCGGCGAGGGCGCCGCGACGGCGTTCGAGGAGTGGCTGCCCAAGCGGATGGCGTGGTACCAGGCCTACGGGGTGACCCCGGCGCGACTGCGGTTCCGCGAGCATGCGCCCGATGAGCTGGCGCACTACGCGAAGAAGGCGATCGACGTCGAGTACCGCTTCCCGTTCGGCTGGAAGGAGCTGGAGGGGATCCACAATCGCGGCGACTGGGACCTGGGCAACCACGCGCGGGTGTCCGGCGAGAACCTCGAGTACTTCGACCCGGCGACCGAGGAGCATTTCATCCCCTGGGTCGTGGAGACGGCGGCAGGGGCCGACCGGGCAGCGTTCACGTTCCTGATCGACGCCTACCGCGAGGAGGAGGTCCGGGGAGAGAAGCGGGTCGTGCTGGGGATCCACCCCGACCTGGCCCCCTACAAGGTCGCGGTGCTGCCGCTCCTCAAGAAGCGGCCCGAGATCGTGGAGCTCTGCCACCGCATCAAGGACGACCTCAAGCGGCAGACCATGGCGGTCTACGACGACACGGCCGCGATCGGCAAGCTCTACCGCCGCCAGGACGAGATCGGCACCCCGTGGTGCGTGACCGTGGACGTGGACTCGCTCGACGACGGCAAGGTCACGGTCCGCGACCGCGACGCGATGACCCAGGACCGTATCTCGGCGGACCAGGTCACCCGCTACGTCACCGACAAGCTGGACGCGGCGCGCCCCCGGGGGCTGTAACTCGTCCCTGGCCGGCGGCGGCGGGGCGCAGCCCTGCCCAGGGGTGGCGCGATCTCGCTCGTTCTCGATCCCGGACCTGACCGGGATCGCCGTTCTCGGCGCGCGCCCGACACGACCGCCACCGTCGGTCCCGGTTTCGCTCGGACGCCTGTCTCCTCGTGGGCGGCGTCGTCGCCGCGGACCACGCCGTGCCGTCGCGCGGGTACGTGATCGTCAGTAAGCGCCGAATACGCGGCCTCGGCCAGGATTCCGACGTGGATCCGATCCGACTCGGTCGCTCGCTCGGTGTCATCCGGCGCTCGCGCGGCCTGCGGCAGCTCGACGTCGCGCAGGCCGCCGGGTCTCCCAGACGCTCGTTTCGGCGGTCGAGCGCGGCCGCGGCCAGCGTCTCGCCGTCGGGACGCTGGCGCGGGTGTTCGCCGCCCTCGAGGCCGACCTGGAGCTCGTGGTGCGCTACCGCGGCGGGACGCTCGACCGGCTGCTCGACGAGCGCCACGCGTCGACCGTTGCTGCCGTGGTCGGCGCGCTGCGCGCCCGCGGCTGGACGACCGCTGTGGAGGTCACGTTCTACCACTACGGCGACCTTGGATCGATCGACGCCCTGGCGGTCCACCCGGTCGCACGCATCGCCCTCGTCGTCGAGGTCAAGACGGAGATCACCTCGGCCGAAGAGACGCTGCGACGTCTCGACGTCAAGGTTCGCCTCGGCGCGGGGCTCGCGTGGGAGCGGTTCCGCCTGCCGGTGACACGCGTCGTTCCGCTCCTCGCGGTCCTCGACTCCACCGCCAACCGAAGCCGGGTCGTGCGCCTCGCGCCGCTGCTCGATCCCGCGTTCCCGAACCGATCGGCCGCCCTGCGTCAGTGGCTCGCGAACCCGGGGGCAGCTGGCGGCGGCCTCCTCTTCGTCGGGGTTTCGCGCGGCAAGCGTGGTGGTGCTGATATGTCGGGACCGCACCGGGTCCGACGGCGCGATGTATCCGACGCGGGCGGTCCCTGAGCACGAATCGAGGGCGAATGCCGGCCCGGCGGCGGGCGCAGGCATCGCGATGCGGACTTAGCAGCACCCGGAGTGCTGGCGCGCGCAAAGGGCCGGTCGGGATCGGTTACCAGCACCCGGAGTGCTGGGACGCGCAGACCGCGTCGTCGCGGGCGGCCACGGGCGACGCGCGTCCGGCCCGCTAGGCCCCGCTCCGTGCCCCGATTGGGGCGGTGGTCCGCGCGGGGACGCGTGGCTCGTCCACGGGCGGGTACTCCCCGCGCAGCCACGCGTCCACGGAGGCCGCGGCGCGCTTGCCGTCGCCCATCGCCAGGATGACGGTAGCCGCTCCGCGCACGATGTCGCCGCCGGCGAACACGCCGGGCAGCGACGACATGCCGTGCTCGTCGGTGACGATGTAGCCCGCCTGGTTGAGCGCGAGGTCAGGCTCGGACGTGGTCAGCAGCGGGTTGGAGCGCGTCCCGATCGCCACCACGACCATCTCGCAGTCGATGACGAACTCGGACCCCTCGATCGGGATCGGGCGCCGCCGGCCGGACGCATCGGGCTCGCCCAGCTCCATCCGGATGCACCTGATCCCGGTGACCCAGCGGTTCTCGTCGCCGATCACCTCGAGCGGCGCGACCTGCAGCTCGAAGCGGATCCCCTCCTGCTCGGCGTGGTGAACCTCCTCCACGCGAGCCGGGAGCTCGGCCTTGCCGCGCCGGTAGACGATCGTCGCCTCGTCGGCGCCCAGCCGCTTCGCGGTCCGGACCGAGTCCATCGCGACGTTGCCGCCGCCGACGACCACGACCCGATGGCCCCGCAGGACCGGGGTGTCCGACTCGGGATTCCAGGCGCCCATCAGGTTGACCCGCGTCAGGTACTCGTTGGCCGAGTAGACGCCCTTGTAGTTCTCGCCAGGCACGTTCATGAAGACCGGCAGGCCGGCGCCCACCGCAAGGAAGACCGCGTCGAACCGGTCGCGCAGCTCCCGCAGGGTGTACGTGCGACCGATGATCGCGTTCGTCTCGATCTTCACGCCCTCCGTCACCAGCCGGTCGACCTCCTGCGCGACGATGTCCTTCGGGAGCCGGAATTCCGGGATCCCGTAGATGAGGACGCCGCCGGCCGCGTGGAACGCCTCGAAGACCGTGACGTCGTGGCCCTTCTTGACCAGCTCGCCGGCGGCCGTGAGGCCGGCCGGTCCGGAGCCCACCACGGCGACCGAGCGACCGGACGCGGTCGCCCCGTCGGCCTTGGACCGGTCCGGGTGCGCCATCGCCCAGTCGGCGACGAAGCGCTCCAGCGACCCGATCGCGACCGACGCGCCCTTCTTGGCGCGGACGCAGCGGCCCTCGCACTGGATCTCCTGGGGGCAGACGCGTCCGGTGACGCAGGGGAGCGCGTTGTCGTCCAGGAGCGACGCAGCCGCGCCGTCCAGGTCGCCCACGCGAAGCCGTTCGATGAACTGCGGGATGTTGACCCGCACGGGGCAGCCCTCGATGCACACCGGGTTCTTGCACAGCAGGCAGCGTTCCGCCTCGAGCATTGCCAGCTGCTGCGAGTAGCCCAGGTTCACCTCGCGGAAGTTGGCCGCGCGCAGGAGCGCATCCTGCTCGGGCATGTGGGTGCGATCGATCGTCATCCGCTCCCTCGGCAGGAGCGGATGATCGAACGCCGGGGCGAAGGCCGAATCGCCGCGGGACGCGCCCGGGTCCCCCGTCTCGGGGGTCGGGGTCGGCTGGTCGGTCATGCCCGGTGCTCCCCGGCGGTGGCTGCCGCTTCCTGGCGCTCCGCGGCAGTCGCGAGCCCGGGGATCAGGCAGCTGCCCTCCGGTGCGTGGAGCGGCGCCTCCTGGCCCTCCGCCGCGCGGCGGTGGGCCACCTCGAGGGCGCGCGCCTCGAAGTCCCGGTAGGTGCCCAGCCGATCGGCCAGCTCGCGGAAGTCGACCTGGTGCGCGTCGAACTCGGGGCCGTCGACACACGCATAGACGGTCTTGCCGCCCACCGCGACGCGACAGCCGCCGCACATCCCGGTGCCGTCCAGCATGATCGCGTTGAGCGACGCGAAGGTCGGGACGCCGTACGGCCGGGTCAGCTCGGCGACCGCGCGCATCATCGGGACCGGGCCGACGGCGTAGACCGCGTCCACGCCGCCCGCCTCGATCACGTCACGGAGGGCGTCGGTGACGAAGCCGTGCCGGCCGTAGCTCCCGTCGTCCGTGCAGGTGATCACCGTGCCGGCGCGCCGAAGCTCGTCCTCGAAGATGACCCACTCCTTTGAGCGACCACCGATCACGCTGATCACCTCGACCCCGCGGGCGGCGAGCCCGAGCGCGATCGGGTGGACCACGGCCGTCCCGACGCCGCCGCCGACGCAGACGGCACGCCCGTGATCCAGCAGCTCGGTGGGCCTGCCGAGGGGACCGGCGACGTCGGCGATCGCGTCGCCCGGCTGCAGGGCAACCAGGTCCTCGGTGCTCTTGCCCACGGCCTGGATCACGAGCGTGATCGTGCCGCGGACCGGATCGGTGTCCGCGATCGTGAGCGGGATTCGCTCCGCGCCGGGCGCGCGGTGGACGATCACGAACTGTCCGGGCCTGCGGATCTCGGCGATCCGGGGCGCCTCGATGACGAGGCGGGTCACGTTCGGCGAAAGCTGGGTCCGATCAACGACGGTGTGCATGGAAACTCCGGGAGTGGGGACAGCGTGTACGCCCCAATCATGCACCGTGCGCCGGAATTCGATCCATGCGCAAGGGCGCATGGATCGAGGGCCGAACGTCACACCGCCGCCGGGCCGGCGCGCTCTCGCCCGGGCGGCGCGCGCTCCGGCCCGGGGAGTTCCGGGATGCGGGCCGGCTCGAGGCTAGATCGCGACTGCCGTCGGGAGCGCGACAGCCAGCACGGCCGGGACGATCGCCTCGGTGGGGCAGATCTCGACACCCACGCAGCCCCCGGTCGCGACACAGTCGCCGCACATGTCGGGATCGACGACGTAGACGTCGTCGGCCTTCGAGATGGCCCCGCAGGGGCACTCGGGCTCGCAGTTTCCGCACCCGATGCAGTCGTCCGAGATCGTGCTGGCCATGTCCGCCTCGCTCAGGTAGCGGCCGCGGCGACGCCGCCGGCCGGATCGCCCGGGCCGGGGGGACCGCCGGCTGCGGGCTGCGCTTGGTGCCACTCCTGGTGGCCCGGCCGGGGGTCGCCGGGGGCGGCCCCCGCGTGGATCTGGACCCGGGGAGTCTCCATCGACATGTGGAGGCTGTCCTTGTTGCAGAGGTCGACGCAGACGCCGCACGCGATGCAGCGGAGCTGCTCGATGGCGAAGGAACGGTCCTCGCGCGAGCACGCCAGCGCGACCGTGGGGCAGCGCCGTACACACAGGCCGCAGAAGACACAGGTGTCGACATCGAACTCGATCGTCCCGCGGGTTCCCGCGAAATGCGGGCGGGCCTCCCCGGGGTAGCGACGCGTCGCCGGGCGCGACACGAGGTTGCGCAGCGACCGGCCGACCATCGGGAGGCTGAAGGGGTTGGCCATCTCAGCGCTCCGTGCAGCTGATGCAGGGATCGATGGTCATGATGATGTTCGGGACGTCCGCGAGATCGCAGCCCTTGACCAGCCTGATCATGGCCGGGATGTTCGCGAAGGTCGGCGTGCGCGCGCGGAAGCGCTCGAGGTACTTCGTGCCGTTCGCCTTGATGTAGTAGATGACCTCGCCGCGCGGCTGCTCCAGCCGCTCGAAGGTCTCGCCGGTCGGGAGGCCGCGCACCTTCACCTCGATGGGCGCGCCCTCGGCCTTCGGCATCCGCTCCACGGCCTGCCGGATGAGGTCGATCGACTGCCCGATCTCGCGCACGCGGACGACCACCCGGGCCAGGCAGTCGCCGGCGGTCTCGAGCACGGGCTCGAACTCCAGGCGGTCGTAGAGGTGCGTGCCGGTGAGCCGGGTGTCGAGCCGGATGCCGGAGGCGCGGGCCATCGGGCCGACCGCGTCCACCGCATGGGCGTCCTCGCGGCTGAGGACGCCGACACCGGCCAGGCGGTGGCGGATCGACGGGTCCGTCTCGAAGATCCGGGCCGTCTCCGCGAAGCCGGCCCCCAGCTGCTGCAGCGTGTCGACGATCGCGGCGAGCTCGGTGTCGGCCATGTCGCGGCGCACCCCGCCGATCTTGTTGACCGAGAAGATGATCCGGCCGCCGGTCGTCTTCTCGAAGATGTCCAGGACCGCCTCGCGCGTTCGCCAGCAGTGCATGAAGAGGTTCTCGAAGCCGAACGCATCCGCGCCGAGGCCGAGCCACAGGAGGTGGCTGTGGATGCGGGACATCTCGGCCCAGATCAGGCGCAGCCAGCTGGCGCGCTCGGGGACCTCGACGGCCATGATCTTCTCCATGGCCACCGCGTAGCCCATCCCGTGCATGAAGCTGCAGATGCCGCAGATCCGCTCCACCACGTAGCCGAACTCGGTGTACTCGACGCGCTCGACGAGCGCCTCCAGGCCACGGTGGACGTAACCGATGGTCGGGATCGCGTCGACCACCTTCTCGTCCTCGAGGACGAGGTCGAGCACCAGGGGCTCGGGCAGGACGGGGTGCTGCGGCCCCATCGGGACGACGGTCCGCTTCATGCCTTCTTCGCCATGGCGTCGAGGCGGGCGCGGATCGCGCTGGGCGCAAAGGGCACGATGGTCGCGGTCTTGTAGAGCTGGCCCTTCAGGTCGAGCGCCATCCCTGTCACGTTGACCCCGAAGAGCTCCCGCATCTCGTTCTCGTACAGGAAGGCGGCGCCGAAGGACGCCGAGATGCTGGGGACTTCCTCGCCGGGGAGGACCTGCTCGCGAAGATGCTCGAGAGCCCCGTCCCTGGCGAACGACCAGCTGATGTCGAATGCGCCGTGCTCCATGCCCTCCGCCGGCAGGATCGACGTCGTGTTGATGATCGCCAGCCGCCAGCCGTCGGCGCGATACTCGGCGACGCGGGCGAGGAACGTTGCACCATCCATCACGCCGTCCGCCTTCGCTTGTGCTCGAGCGCCGCGATGCCGGAGACGACCCCGTCGATGATGCTCTCGGGGCGGGCCGCGCAGCCGGGGACGTAGACGTCCACCGGGACCACGGTGTCGATGCCGCCCGCGATGTTGTAGGCGCGCGCGAAGATGCCGCCGGAGCAGGCGCAGGCCCCAACCGCGACGACGACCTTGGGGTCGGGCATCTGCCGGTAGAGCGTCGCGATGACCTCGACGTTCCGCTCGTTGACGCCGCCGGTCACCAACAGGATGTCGGCGTGCTTGGGATTGCCGGTGTTGACGACGCCGAAGCGCTCGACGTCGTAGAGGGGCGTCAGGCAGGCCAGGACCTCGATGTCGCAGCCGTTGCAGCTGGACCCGTCGTAGTGGAGGATCCATGGCGAGCGCGCGAAGAGGGACATCGGCCTCACCTGCCCACGAGGAAGAGGGCGAGCACGTTGCCGCCCGTGAAGAGGAACGTCACGGCCCAGGACGACCGCAGCACCAGCTGCCACTTGGCCCGCGAGGTCGAGTTGTCCACGAGGATCTCGAGGCCGTACGCGATCGCGAAGGCGAGCAGCCCCAGCGGCACGCTCCAGTTGAAGAAGAGCAGGACGAAGGCGCACAGGAGCGCGGACTCGTACCAGTGGGCCAGCTCCACGTAGCCCAGCAGCCGTCCCGACATGTCCGAGGTCAGCCCGTTCACCAGCTCCTGGTGGGGGTGGTGGGACGTCGAGATGTCGAAGGGCGACTTGCGGAGCTTGATCGTGGCCACGAACAGGAAGGCGAGGAGCACGCCCGGAAGCTGCAGCGCGACCAGCACCGGCGAGGCAAGGACGGCCCCGAACGTGCTCTCGCCGGTGACCTTGCAGACGGCGGCCAGCATGAGGATGAAGAACGGCTCCGACGCCAGCAGGACCACCAGCTCGCGCTCGGCTCCGGCGAAGCTGTACGGCGAGTTCACCGAGCCCGCGGCGAGGACGAGGAACAGGGCCGCGAGGGCGAAGACGAAGGCGGTGAAGATGAGGTCGGTGCCCCCGAGGACCAGCGCGCCTGACGCGGCCATGAAGGCCAGGTGGCCCAGCAGCAGCGGCTCGACAACCGGGTTGACCTGCCGGACGTCCTTCTCGAAGAGCTTGCCCACGTCGTAGAACGGCTGCAGGAGCGGCGGCCCGACGCGGCCCTGCATCCGGGCGCTGACGATCCGGTCCACGCCGGCCAGGAGGCCGCCGAGGAGCGGCGCCACGGCGACGAACAGCAGGCCATACCCGAGCGGGCTCATCGCGACGCCGCCAGCGCGACCAGGATCGTCGCGGCGAGAATCACGCCGCAGACCAGCGTCCCGGCTCGGAACACGAGCACCCCGTTGACCACGCCCTCGAGGTAGTAGTTCCGCAGGGTCACGGTCCGCGTCCCGCCCAGCGCCGCGCCCATCAGGTGGCCGGCGTTCGCGGTGCGTCCGCTCGTGTAGAAGTCGGCGAGGTCGTAGCCCGACCCGCGCGAGGTCCAGATCGCGAGTGCCGGCAGGAAGAGCACCGCCACGAGCATCACGACGACCACGGCGGGATCCAGGTGGAGGAAGACGCGCGGCGCGGCCGAGAAGGCCTCCAGCGCGTAGGGACCCACCACGTGGTCGGAGATCAACCCCAGGCCGGCTGCCACCCCGATCACGCCGACCGCGAGGGCCGCCTCGGAGAACCACTCGTAGCGCGTGACCCGGTCCTCGACGGACCGCTCGTACGGCTCGATGCCGCGCATCGAGAGGATCTTGATGAGGAGCTTGCCCCAGTAGAAGATCGTCAGCGAGCTTCCGAAGGCCATGATCACGAGGAATGCCGCGCCCGCGAAGCCCGGGACCTCGAGGAACGCACGGATCGCGGTCCACTTCGCCACGACGATGCCGAACGGCGCGATGAACATCCCGGCGATCCCGGTCAGCGCGAGCGCGCTCACCCGCGGCATCCGGCTGAGCAGCGTGTCGAAGTTCTCCATGTCCTTCGTGTAGAGCCGGTTCTCCAGCGTCCCCACCACGAGGAAGAGGAGGGCCTTGGCGACCGCGTGGAAGATGACGATCATCACGCCCACCCAGACCAGCTCCGGCGTGCCGATCCCGGCGCAGCCCACGATCAGGCCCAGGCTGCCGATGGTCGAGTAGGCCAGCACCTTCTTCGTGTTCTGCTCGGTCACGGCGACCAGCGACGCGAAGAGGAACGTCAGGAGGCCCACGAAGGCGACCATCGTCCCGACCGCGGACCCGGCCATGGCGGGCGAGAGGCGCAGGAGCAGGAAGACCCCCGCCTTGACCATCGTGCTGGAGTGGAGCAGCGCCGAGGTGGGGGACGGGGCGTACATCGCGCCCAGGAGCCAGGAGGAGAACGGCATCTGCGCGCTCTTCGTGATCCCCGCCAGCGAGAGCAGGGCGATCGCGGGGAGGAGGGTCGCCGCGGCCGGCCCGGCCGTCAGCCTCGCCAGGTCCAGGCCATCGGGCCGGCCGGCCAGCAGGAGGATCGCCACCGAGAATCCCAGCCCGCCCAGCAGGTTCATGTTGAGGGCGTCGAAGGCGTAGCTGACCGTCTCCTTCGTCCGCGTGTAACCGATCAGGAGGAACGAGCAGAGGGTCGTGATCTCCCAGAAGACGAGCAGGAGCTGGAGGTCGTTCGAGACGACCAGCCCGAACATCGACGCCAGGAACAGGAAGAGGAGGAAGAAGAAGGAGGTGCGCCGCCCCCCGATCTGCGGGTTCGAGCGCTGGTAATCGCGCATGTAGCCAAGCGCGTGGATGCAGATCAGCGGCCCTACGACCCCGATCACCAGCACCATCACCATCGTCAGCCTGTCGAACCAGAAAAGCCGCTGGGGATCGGGCTCCTGCAGGTGACCGCCAAGGTCGAGGTAGAGCGCGATGCCCAGCTGCGCGAGCGCCATGACCGGTGCCACGACCCGGCCGTTCTGGAGGCTGACCACCACCACGAACATCGCGATGGCGACCTCCACGACGAGGATCGCGTGCCCGGGCGTCAGGCCGCCCGGCAGCCCGAAGAAGATCGCCTCCCCGTTGCCGAAGGCGACGACCGTGACGAGCGATGCCGCCGCGACGACGACGCAGGCAACCACCACGATCGCGTTCCGGAGCGTGCCCTTCGTGACGGCGAGGAGCACGCCGCTCACCGCGAGAGGAAAGGCAACCAGGAAGACGACGAGGGCGCTCACGTCAGCGGCCTGTCGGCGCCGCTACAGCGGCTCCACGGGCCGCGGGGAGAAGGTGGTCCACCTCGTAGACCAGCACCTCTGGCGCGACCGGCTTCTCCATGAAGCGCGCGACGGGCAGCCACTCGTCGTCCCGGTCCTGCGCCTCGAGCTCCCGGGCAGGTATGACCTCGTCCACGCGGCTGAGCATGATGAGCGGCAAGGCCGGGCACTCCCGGGCGAGCGTCCGGGCCAGGTCAAACCCCAGCGTGGCGCCGTCGAGCATCGCCTCGAGCACGACCACGTCGGGTGCGCCGCGGCGCACCGCCTCGAGCCCCTGGGCCGTGGTCGATGCCGTCGCCACGGCGTGACCGTCCGCCTCCAGCGCCGCCGTATTTCGCGCGACGAGCTCCGCGTCGTCGTCCACGAGCAGGATGCGTGCCATTCCCGTCCAGTCCGGGGCGGCCCGGCGCCGCCCGCCTGTGCGTCCACGGTCCATTCGACCGTTTGGACTGCTGTGCTGTTCCAAGCGACAATGTATCGAACGGCACATGATTGGCCGCCCGTAGATCGGCCCTTCGGTACATGCCCAACGGCCCGAGATGGACGGGCCGAGTCGTCCCGGGCCCGTCTGCGGGCACGCGCCGCCTTCGGCGCTACCATGCTTCTCGTGCACGAGTTCTCGATCGCCGAGGCCCTCGCGGCCCAGGTGCAGCGCCACGCGCCCGCGGCCGGACGGGTGGCGGAAGTGGAGATCAGCGTCGGGGCGCTGCGCGGGCTGGAGCCCGGGGCGCTGCAGATGTGCTGGGAGGCCGTGACCCACGGCACACCGATCGCGGGCTCGATCCTCCGGGTCGACCTCCGACCGTGGTCCATCGCGTGCTCGAGCTGCGGCCGCACCTGGACCAGCCCGGTCCCGTTCGTCGCCTGCGCCTGCGGCGACGCGGCGCCGGTGCCGACCGCCGGCGACGAGCTCGAGCTGGTGGCCCTCACCGTGGACGAGGAGGAAGCCTGAATGGGCGGCGGACGCCGGACGACCCGCGTGCCGCTCAGCGAGCGGGTCCTCGAGGCAAACGACGAGATCGCGGCCGGCACTCGGGCCGAGCTGGACCGGCGGGGCATCTTCTCGGTGGACCTGATCGGGGCGCCCGGAAGCGGCAAGACGGCGCTCCTGGAGGCGACGCTGCGGGCGGTCAGGGGCCGGCGCCGGCCGGCCGTCCTGGTCGGCGACCTGGCGACCCGCCGGGACGGCGACCGCCTGGCGCGCTGGTGCGACCAGGTGGTCCAGATCTCGACGGGCCAGGGGTGTCACCTCGAGGCGAACGAGGTCCGCGACGCCCTGGGCCAGATCGACCTCGACGGGGTCGACCTGCTGTTCATCGAGAACGTGGGAAACCTCATTTGCCCGGTCGGCTTCGACCTGGGCCAGGCGGCGAAGGTCGGCCTGTTCAGCCTCACCGAGGGCGACGACAAGGCCGCCAAGCACCCCTACCTGGTCCAGGCGGCCGACCTCCTGCTGCTCAACAAGATCGACCTGCGGCCGTACCTGTCGTTCGATCGGGCGGGCTTCGAGGCCGACGTGCGCCTCCTCAATCCCGCGGTCCCGGTCCTCGACGTCTCGGCGACCACCGGCGAGGGCCTCGACGCCTGGATCGCCTGGCTCGACCGCTAGCCGGGCACCGACCGGCCGCGCGCGAGCGGGCCATTCGACCCGCCGATACGGGCCGGACGCGGGTCCGGGCGAACCGGGCCCGGCGGTACAATTCGCCCGGTCACCCTGACTCGGTCTTCTCCGCGGCACGCCATCCCGTGCGCCGCGTCGCGTCCACCAACCGGAGGTACCACTCGATGCCGGAGTCCGCCACGCGCGCCCACCGTGCCGCAAAGCGCTACATCTACGCCTGGGGCGAGGGCAAGGCCGAGGGTCACGGCAGGATGAAGGATCTCCTCGGCGGCAAGGGCGCCGGGCTGGCCGAGATGACGAACGCGGGCCTGCCGACTCCGCCGGGATTCACGATCACGACCGAGGCCTGCAACGACTACTTCGCCGCGGGCAGGCAGCTGCCGCCGGGCCTGTGGGAAGACGTCCTCGAGGCCGTCAAGGACGTCGAGAAGCAGACCGGCAAGGGATTCGGGGACCCCCGGAACCCGCTCCTCGTCTCGGTCCGCTCGGGCGCGAAGTTCTCCATGCCGGGCATGATGGACACGGTCCTCAACCTGGGCCTCAACGAGGAGACGCTCCAGGGCCTCGTCGCGCTGACGGGCAACCAGCGCTTCGGCTGGGACGCGTACCGGCGCTTCATCCAGATGTTCGGCCGTATCGTCCTCGACGTCGACGGTGAGCTGTTCGAGCATGCCCTCCAGGCGAAGAAGACCGCCCGTGGCGCGGCCGCGGACACGGACCTCACCTCGGACGACCTCCGCGAGCTCGTGACGGAGTTCAAGGCCATCGTCCGCGAGGCCACCGGCCGCGACTTCCCGGCCGACCCCGACGAGCAGCTGGACCTGGCCATCAAGGCCGTCTTCGCCTCGTGGTTCGGCAAGCGCGCCAACGACTACCGCAACAGCCAGAAGATCGCTCACGACCTGGGCACCGCGGTCAACGTGGTCACGATGGTCTTCGGCAACATGGGCAACGACTCGGGGACCGGCGTCGCGTTCACGCGCGACCCGAACACCGGAGAGAAGGAGCTCTACGGGGAGTACCTCGTCAACGCCCAGGGCGAGGACGTCGTGGCCGGGATCCGGACGCCCCAGAAGATCAGCCATCTCGCCGACGAGATGCCCGAGGCGTACGCGGAGTTCCAGCGCATCGCGAACCAGCTGGAGCTGCACTACCGGAACGTGCAGGACCTCGAGTTCACGATCGAGCGCGGCCGCCTCTACATGCTCCAGACCCGCGACGCGAAGCGGACCGCCGCGGCCGCCGTGAAGATCGCCTGCGACATGGTCGACGATGGCGTCATCACCAGGGCCGAGGCCGTCGCCCGGATCGAGCCGGCCCAGGTCGACCAGCTCCTGCGCGACCAGTTCGACCCGGTCGCCCGCAAGGTCGCCCAGCGGATCGCCAAGGGCCTGAACGCGTCCCCGGGCGCCGCCGTGGGGCGAGCCGTGTTCAACGCGGACGTCGCGGTGGCGTGGGTCGCGCGCGGCGAGAAGGTCGTCCTGGTTCGCGTCGAGACCTCCCCGGACGACTTCCACGGCATGGCAGTGGCGCAGGGGATCCTCACCGCGCGCGGTGGGGCCACGTCGCACGCGGCCGTGGTCGCGCGCCAGATCGGCAAGCCCTGCGTCGCCGGGTGCGCCGAGCTGGTCGTCGACTATGCGACGAAGACGGCCCACAGCGCGGACAGCGGGCTCAGCTTCGCCGAGGGTGACTGGATCAGCGTCGACGGCTCGACCGGCGAGGTCTTCGTCGGCGCGCTGCCCACCGTCTCCGCCCGGTTCGAGGACCAGCCGGAGCTCCAGCGCGTCCTCGGCTGGGCCGACGAGATCCGCCGGCTCCAGATCTGGACCAACGCCGACAAGCCGGAGGAGGCTGCCCAGGCACGCTCGTACGGCGCCCAGGGGATCGGCCTCTGCCGCACCGAGCACATGTTCCGCGAGGGCGAGCGCCTGGACATCGTCCGCGGCGCGATCCTGGTCGCAAATGCGGCCACCCGGGCGAAGGTCAAGCTCGCCGCGGGCGATGCCCTGGACGCGGACGAGCAGGCCGTCGTGGCCGAGTTCGACGCGGCGATGAGCAAGCTCGAGCAGCTCCAGCAGGGCGACTTCGAGGGGATCCTCGCCGCGATGAGCGGCCTGCCGGTGGTCATCCGGCTGATCGACCCGCCCCTCCACGAGTTCCTTCCGAACCTCGAGGAGCAGCTCGTCAAGGTCACCAAGGCCGGCGACGCCGCGACCGAGGCGGACAGGGAGCTGCTGGCGACCATCAAGTCGATGCACGAGCAGAACCCGATGCTGGGCCTTCGCGGCTGTCGTCTCGGGCTGATGATCCCGGACTTCGTGAAGATCCAGACCCGGGCCATCCTCAACGCCGCCGTGGCGGTGAAGCGATCCGGCAAGGACCCGCGCCCGGAGATCATGATCCCGCTCGTCGGTCACGTGAACGAGCTGATCGCCACCCGCGCCCTTCTCGACGCCGAGGCGGAGTCCGTCGTGGCCGCCGCCGGCGAGGCGATCAGCTTCAAGTTCGGCACCATGATCGAGATCCCGCGGGCCTGCTGGGTGGCGGACGAGATCGCGAAGCACGCCGAGTTCTTCAGCTTCGGGACCAACGACCTCACCCAGATGACGTTTGGCTACAGCCGCGACGACGCCGAGGGTGGCTTCCTCCTCAAGTACGTCGAGGACAAGATCCTGCCCGAGAACCCGTTCCAGTCGCTGGACGTCGTGGTCGCCGACGAGATGCGGATGGCCGTCGAGAAGGGCCGCTCGACCCGCCCCACCCTCGAGGTGGGAATCTGCGGCGAGCACGGAGGCGACCCGGCCTCCATCCACAAGTGCGAAACGATCGGCCTGAACTACGTCTCGTGCTCGCCATTCCGCGTCCCGGTGGCGCGGCTCGCGGCCGCGCAGGCAGTCCTGGCCAACGCGACCGAGAACGACAAGTAGCCGACCAATCCCGGCCGCTGGCCCGCCTGCCAGCGGCCCGAACCGGCGTCGAAGCCCGGCCGTGAGGCCGGGCTTCGACGTGCCCGGGATGGGATCATTGGGCGATGCCCGAGCCAGCCCAGCCCGCCCGTCGGCGTGACCGACTCCGCCGGCTCATCGTCGACGTGGAGCCGCTGCGGCGCGACCGCGACTTCCGGTACCTCTGGATGGGCCAGGTGGTCAGCGGGCTGGGCCGCCAGGTCACCTCGATCGTCCTCCCGTACCAGCTCTACGTCCTGACCGGGACGCCGCTGGCGATCGGCGCCCTGGCGCTCGTCCAGGTGGTGCCGATCATGGCGTTCTCGCTCGGCGGCGGGGTGGTCGCCGACGCAGTCGACCGCCGCCGACTCCTCCTCCTGACGCAGGCCGGGCTGGCGATCTCGAGCGCCGCCCTCGCCGGGCTGGCGATGATGGCGGCGCCGCCGGTCCTCGCCATCTACGCGGTCGCGTTCGTGGCCGCGGGCCTCGGCGCCATGGACCAGCCCGCCCGCTCCTCCGCGGTGCCGCGGCTCGTGCCGCGCGAGCGCCTGCCGGCCGCCCTCGCGCTGGGCCAGCTCAACTTCCAGGCGGCCGGCGTGGTCGGGCCGGCGATCGGCGGGCTGGTCATCGCGTCGCTCGGGATTGCCGCCGGCTACGCCTTCGACGCGATCACCTTTGGGGCGGCCATCGGGGCGCTGCTGCTCATCGCCCCCATCCCGCCGGCACATGGAGCGGTCCGCCCGAGCCTCGGCGCGATCGCGGAGGGACTGCGCTTCGCCCGCCGCCGCCGCGCGATCCTCGGGACGTTCGCGGTGGACCTCAACGCGATGGTGTTCGGGATGCCGACCGCGCTCTTCCCGGTCCTCGCGCTGGATGTCTTCCGGGTCGGCCCGGCCGGGCTGGGCCTGCTCGCGGCGGCCCCGGCCGCCGGGGCCCTGGTCGGAGCGGTCCTGACCGGCTGGGTCGGGCGAGTCCGGCGGACCGGCAGGGCCGTGCTCTGGGCGTCGGCCGGGTGGGGGCTGGCCATCACGGCGTTCGGGCTCTGCACGTTCAGCTTCCCGCTCGCGCTGGTCTTCCTGGCCGCAGCCGGCGCAGCCGACGTGGTCACTGCCGTCCTCCGCAGCGCGATCGTCCAGCTGCTCACGCCCGACGAGCTCCGCGGGCGGGTCACGTCGATCCACATCCTCGTCGTGACCGGCGGCCCGCGACTCGGGGACGTGGAGGCGAGCGCGGTGGCTTCGCTCGCGGGCGCCCAGCTCTCCGTCGTCAGCGGCGGGTTGCTCTGCCTCGTCGGCCTCGTCGCCATCGTTCGCTCGTTCCCCGAGCTGGCCGCGTTCGACATGTGGGAGGTGACGGCGCTCGCGGCGACCGAGCCGGAACCGGGGCCCGCGCCCGCGGCCTGACCCGCTCGAGCGTCGGCGACCGGCGTCGCTCGCGCCAGTGCGGTTCGCTCGTCGCGGATCGGCCGGTTCAGGCGTTCTTCAGGGATTCGGTATACAACAGCAGCTGGGACGCGGAGGACCGCCACGCATCGCCCCGACAGGAGCCCCGGATGGACCAGCCTACATTCGCCGCACCCGAGCCGGACTCGTCGCTGCCGCGGCCTGACGAGCCGGCCGCGCTGGAGGAGAGCGTCCCGCGGGCGACCGCCTGGAACCGCGACCTCCCGAATCCGCCCGGCCGTCCGCCGCGAGCCGGCGGCGCGCGCCTGGTCCTGGCGGCGGCCGTGCTCTCCGCGGTGCTGTCCTCGGGGATGACCTTCGCGGCGCTCCAGCTCGGAACGACCGGGGCAGGCGCACCGGCAGCCACCGCCGTGGCGAGCGTGACCGCCGCTGCGACGACGCCGCCAGTCGCCCAGGGGTCGCTCACCGCGACCGGGAACGCGGCACTCGGGAACGAGGCTGTCGCGACCCGCGTGGCCGCCGACGCGACGGCGTCGGTCGTCACGATCGAGACGGCCGCGGCCGGCGCGTACGACCCCTTCGGCAATGGGGGTGGCAGCATCACGGGAAGCGGCTCCGGGTTCGTCGTGTCCGCGGACGGCCTCATCCTGACGAACAACCACGTGATCAGCGGGGCCACGTCAATCCAGGTCACGTTCGAGGACGGCCGCCAGCTGACGGGGACCGTCGTTGCCGCCGATGCGCCGCACGATCTGGCGCTGGTCAAGGTGGCTGCCACGGGCCTGAAGCCCCTCGCGCTCGGTGACTCCAGCACCCTCGTCGTCGGCGAGGTCGCCATCGCGATCGGCAGCCCGCTCGGCAGCTTCTCCGACACGATCACGCAGGGGATCGTCTCCGGTCTCGGGCGCACGATCGACGTGGGCCAGGCAGGCTCGCGGCGCTCCACCCACCTGAGCAACCTGATCCAGACCGACGCCGCGATCAATCCCGGCAACAGCGGCGGGCCGCTCCTCGATGCAGCCGGCAATGTGATCGGCGTCGTCACGGCGACCGCCAGCAACTCGCAGGGCGTGGGGTTCGCGGTGCCGATCGCGGTGGCGCTCCCCTTGATCAGCAGCGCTCGGGGAAGCTGACCAGGTCCTCGGCGCGCGGTCAGGTGCTTCGACCGCCCTCGGGGCCGCGCTCGCGGAGGAACTGCTCGATCTCGGAGATGAGATCGTCGCCGGACGGGCGGCGCGCCTCGTCGACGGTCGCCTCCAACCGCTCCACGTAGGCCCGGGTTCCTTCGTCGGCCGCGGTCGCCGCGTCGAGTCGCGCCAGCACCAGGCTCGACGCCTCGCGGAGCGGTCCCAGGTCCACGTCGTGGCCGAGGTGTCGGCCCAGCACCCGAAGCAGCTCCACGGCCGCCGGCGCATAGGGACCGGTCACGTAGTGCGGCACCTGCGCGAAGTAGCCCACGGCCGGGATGCCTGACCGCGCGATCGCGTGGTCCAGGACGGAGACTGCGGCGGCGGGGACGCGCAGGATGCCGTCCGGGCCGGGGGTCACGTCGGCTCGAAGAAGCCCCGGCGCCGACTGCGTGCCCAGGATCGGGACGCTGCGCGTGTGGGGCACGCCCGCCGGGATTGCCCCGAGGCTGATCCATTCGGTCACGCCCAGGCGCCCGGCGAGCTCCACCGCGGCCCGGGTGAGCTCGCGCCAGTGGAAGTCAGGCTCCGGCCCGGTGAGGACCAGGACGTCCCGGGCGCCAAGCTTCGCGCGACGCAACAGCAGCTCGGGCCATGCGAGCGTCGCAGGGCGGCCATCCACGATTTCCAGGGTGGGCCGGCGCGCCCGGTAGTCGTAGAGGCGGTCGTCGTCGAAGGTCGCCACGCGCGAGCCGTCGGCGGCGACGTGGCCGGCCGCAGTGGTCGCCGCGCTCCCGGCGTCCACCCAGCCGTCGAGCGCGGCGACGAGCACTGGTGCGACCAGGCCGTCGGTGTTCTCGACGTGGAGCAGGACCATGCGCGGAAGCATAGGGCGCCCGTCCACGCCTGCACGATCGCGGCTGGCGGCCGCGCGCGGCCACGGCGTCCGGAGCGACTGCCTTCGCCTGGCCCGGACGGGCTCGGCCCGGGGTCAGGCAGAGGCTGGCGTGCCGGTGGGCCGATGGATCGTGCGCGAGCTCCCCGCGCTCGGTCGGATCGTGCTCTCGCGCCCGTCATCCCAGCGTACGCGGTAGCGCGTGCCGTAGGACGCCTGGATCACCTCGAGGATCTCGCCCTGGCGGTCGGCCAGCCCGACCTTCTCGGACTCGACCACGATGCGGTCGCCGACCTGCGCGTCCATGCGTCACCTCCCGGTTCACTGCGCGGAACGCGTCCGCTGCGGTCCGCCTGCGGGGAGGATGCGCCTGCCGCGCCCCTGGCGCCAGGGGCCGAGGTCACGAAGGATCGGCCTGCGGATTCTGCCCGAGGCGCACGCGGTCGATGCCGGGCCATCCGGGGCAGCGGTCCGCTTCGGGACGTTCGGCCCTCCGCAGCGGCGGATCACGGCCCGTAGGGTGTGGGGTGCAGACTGTCCGCGTGCACGTTCCAGGCGGTTCGGACGACCACCCAGCGAGGGAGAGGATCATGAAGGTGCTCGTCAGCGCCGCTTCCAGGCACGGCGCCACGGCCGAGATCGCCCGGACCATCGGCGACACCCTCGCGGGGGCCGGTCTCGACGCCGTGGTCCTCGCGCCCGATGCGGTCGCCACGCTCGACGAATACGACGCCGCAGTCCTGGGCAGCGGCGTCTACGTCGGCCACTGGATGGAGGCGGCGACGAACCTGGTGGAGCGCCACGCCGTCGCGCTGGCCTCCCGGCCGGTCTGGCTCTTCTCGAGTGGGCCGCTGGGCGACCCGCCGAAGCCGGAGGAGGACCCGGCCGACATCGCCGAGATCATGGACCTCACCCACGCCCGCGAACACCGCCTGTTTGCCGGCAGGGTGGACCGGTCGGTGCTCGGCCTCGGCGAGAAGGTGATCCTGACCGCCGAGCGGGTGCCCGATGGCGACTTCCGCTCGTGGGACGAGGTCCGGGCGTGGGCGCGCGGGATCGCAGCGGCGCTGACCGGGAAGCCCGAAGCGGCCGGAGCCTGACCGCGGGGCAAGCCCGCCGCGGCGCGGATCCCGCTCGCAACGCGCCACCACCAGGCTAACCGGGACGGGCCGGGACTTCCTCGAGCTCCCGGGCAAGGGCGAACCGAAGGCTGCCGTAGGCGACGAGGTCGATCGCGAGCCCGCCAAGGCCGGCCAGCTGCGAGCTGTAGAAGACGAACACCTGGGTGACGAGGACCCACACCAGCAGCCCGCGCATGAACCACCGGTAGGCGTCCGCGCGCGAGCCGTGCAGGCTCAGGATGCCGCGAGCCACGAGGACCGCGCCCGCGAGGGTGGACACGACCTGCGCCACCGTCGCTGCCGCGGAGGTATCCGGGGCCCCCGATACCGGTGCCGTCGCCGCGACCAGGAACACTCCCACGACCGCCGCGCCTGCGTACGCGATCACGCCGACGACGAGGGCGCGCTCGGACCAGGCGTTCTCCATGACCGCGACGTAGGCGTCGCCCAGCCGCCGGCGGATCCGCTCGATCGGCGTCGTCGTCTCGGGGGTCCCGGGCTGCTCCGCAACGTACCGCCCGAGAACCTGGGCCAGCTCGGAGTCCGGGTCCGCCTGGCGGAGGAGCCGCCGGATCCGCGCCCGATCGCTGGGCTCGATGGGCCGGTCCAGCGTCCCTGCGAGCCGGGCGAGCGCGTTCGCGAGGGCCTCGTTGGGACGCAGCCGGCGCTGGCCGATCAGCGTCCGGGCCGCGAGGAACGTGGCCACGAACAGCACGTAGATCCCCGCGATCGCGGGCCGGAAGAAGTAGTCGTTGTCGGCCGTCACGAACTTCCCGAGCTCGTCGACGAACGTCCCGAAGCCGAGCCCGGCGATCACCGCGGCAAGGTGCGCGACGGACCGGTCAAGGTATGCCAGCAGGAGCAGGAGCGCGGCGAGCATGAGCAGGCCGCCCCAGAGCATGTGGGCGACGTGGATCCCGTTCGCGCCCAGCCGCGGGTACCCCGTGAGCGCGAGAAAGGCCCGGATCGCGAGGAACGAGACGACCGCCGCGATGAGGAAGCTCTCCATGAGGAGCGTCGCCTCGGCGTTCCGCATCCAGCGGGCAGGGCGTCGGTCGGCCATTCCCGCGAGCATACCGCGACGGCCGCGCCCGTCCCGCGCTATCGCACGTCGTAGCGGGCGACGACGCTCCCCGGGCTAGCGGCGTTGGACGCCGTGGAGGCGGCCGACGAGCGCACGTACCAGGATCCGGCCGTGGTGAACCGCAGGGCGAGCCGTGCCCGCCCGCTGGCGTCGGCCGTCACCGAGACGCGCCTCGAGAGGACCCACGAGGTTCCGACCCGCCGATAGAGAACGTACGTGACGGTCGCGCGCGGCAGCCCGACGCCGGCCGGGCGGACCGTGGAGGTGAACGTGACCGTCGTCCCGCGCGCGATCGTCCGCGGCGGGCGAATCGACGCTCCGAGGAGGATCGACTGCCGGACGACCACCCGGACGGGGTAGCTGGTGGCCGCGGGCTGGTCGACGCCGCCGGCGAAGCGGACGCGGTACCAGCCGGTCCTCGTCGGCTGCACGTTGACCTGCAGCGTCCCGGCCGCGTCCGTCGCCCCGCTGCCGGCGGACGACCAGGCGAGTCCGTCGATCGAGCGCTCGATCTCCAGCGACCGATCCGCCGTCGTCGGCGCCGCCGCGAAGTGCGCCGTCAGCGCGGCCGCCGTGCCCAGGGTGACCGTGGATGGACTCGCGCCGAGCGTGAGCGGAAGGGCCGACCCCGCGGCAAGGACGTCGAAGGGCGGCGACAGGAGCGGCGGCAGCCCGGCAGTCTCCGCGCGGATCACGTAGCCGGTTCCCGGCCGGTCGATCGAGCACCCGGTGAACGACGCCACGCCGGCGACGGCGGCGCCGGCCGGGCCGCCGGAACAGGAGAGCGTGGCGCCAGCGGCGTTCGTCGCCAGCGAGATGGAGATGTCCGACGTGCTGCCGGGGCCGGCCGCGATCACCAGGCCGGTCGCGTCGACGACCGTCACCACGGGCTGGCCGGAGAGCGGCGCGCCGGCGACGGCGCCCGTCGGCGGCCACGCATAGGCAAGGTTCGCCGCCGCGCCGAATGGAAGTGCGCCCAGGTCCAGCCGGCCGGCGCCGAACGTCGAGTTCGGGACCGGGCTGCCGAGCGGCAGTGCCCGGGAACGGAGCCACGCGGCCAGCTGGGCCGGCGTCAGGCCCGGGTGCACCTGGAGCACCTGGGCCGCGGCGCCGGTCACGAACGGTGCCGATTCGCTGGTTCCGCAGAACGGGTCATCGATCGTGGTCGGCGCGCAGTCCGCCGCGACGAGGTCCGGCTTCACCCGGCCGTCAAGCGTGGGCCCGCGCGAGGAGTACGTCTCGATCTGGCCGGGCTGATCCACGTTGACCGCCCCGACCGCGAGCATTCCCGGGTTTGCGCCGTCGGCCGGGGTGGGAAGCGTTCCATCGGCAACCTGGACCGAGAGCTTGACGTTCACGTCGGTCCCGACCATCAGCTGCATCCGGGTTGTTGGCGCACCCGAGACGCGCCGGATCTTGATGTCGTACCTGCCGGCTGCCGGGGCAGTGAACTCGACGAACTCGAACGGGTCGCCCGCCCCGGCCTGGACGTCCGTCGACGACGCCACCTCCGTGGAGCCCGAGTAGAGCGCGAGGTCGTAGTTGTTCGCCGACGCACCCCAGGGATCGGCCCACCGGATGGCCACCGTCACGTCGTCACCGGCCGCGAGAGTCATGCTGTCCGCCTTGACGCCGGGCGCGAAGTCGAGCCAGCCGCTCTTGTCGGCGTCGGCCCAGGGACCCGTCCACGAAGAATCACCCGTGTTCCCGGCAGCGTTCACCCAGAGCGCGCCACCCGCCACCGCCTGGTCCACGAGCGAATAGAGCGAGTTGGCGTACCGCGACGTCCCATCGCCCGGGCCTTCGAACATCTGCCCGGAGTAGAACGAGGCGTTGATCACGCGAATCCCGGCGGCGGTCATCCAGGTGATGGCGCGTTGCTCGTCGAGCCGCGAGATGGGATCTGCCACGTAGAGGTCCACGCCCGGCGCCATGTCGAAGATCGCCTCCGCGACCGCCGTCCCGTGCGTCTCGCCGTTCGCGCAGTCGGCGAGGCTCGCGGTGAACGACCCCACCGCCGTGTAGCAGCGGGCGTGGACCGTGGCCGGAAGCTCGGTCCCGAGGCGTGCCGCGATGCCGGAGAAGCCGCCGTCGATGATCCCGACCTTCACGCCGGCGCCGTTCAGGCCCGCGGCCTGCCACGCGCTCGACCCGTGGAGCGCAACGGCGGGGCTCACGGAATCCGTGCCCACGGGGCGCCGGATCGGGCGGATCGCCCGCACCGCCTCCAGCCCGGCGAGCGCCGCCAGCCGCTTGGGCGGCACGTACGCCTCGACGATGGGCCCGGCGACATTGACGACGCGGGCGCCGGCGGCGGCCAGCAGGTCGGTCACCGGTCCCGTGGCGGACGACCCCAGCTCGATGGAGACGGCGATTGCCGGACCCGCCGACCGGGCGTCCGTCACGAGACCGGTCATGATCTGCCGGCTCTCGCTCGTAGAGAGCCCGCCGGCAGCGAGTCGCCACAGGGGTTCGCGCAGGACCTCGCCGGGTGTCGGGTGCGCGGCTGAAGCGGTCGCGCCCGCGGGGGCGCCGACGCCGGCCGGCTCCGCCCCGTAGGCCACACCCCCGGAGATCGGGCCGCCCCCGATGGCGACGGCCGCCAGGAGCGCGAACAGCGCGATGCGGCGGGAAGGTCGGCGATCGGCGGACATCGACGTCAGCGTAGATCGCCGGCTGCCATCGCGCCCGGGCCGATGGCGATGCTGGCTCGGATCCGCGGCAGCCTCGCGGCTCGCCGGCGGACATCGGATAGGATGCCGGTATTCGGCCCCGGTCGTTGACGAGGGCGAGGTGATCCGCGCCGGGGACGGCGAGGGATCCCGGAGGAGGAGAAGCGTCATGCGGCGTCCCAGCCTGCCGAGAAGGCTCCGCCTCGCCGGCATTGCCCTGGCGATCACGCTGGCCGCGTGCACCTCCGCGGCCGGGCCGAGCTGGACGTTCGTGCCGGCTGCGAGCCCGGGCCCGACCGCGTCCGTTGCCGGGTCTTCTTCGCCCGCACCCAGCCAGGGCGCCGCTCCGTCGCCGTCGGCCGCTCCGTCGGCGTCGGTCTCACCGGCTCCCTCGCCGAGCGTCACGCCCGCCGCCAGCCAGGCTGCCGTGGCGTCGCCGGGCGTGACGCCGCCCCCGGGCCCCCCGGATCCGGGCGAGCCCGGCTTCGTGGCCGGAACGAAGGCGACCCCGCGCGAGATCAAGATCCAGGTCACCGACCTGCTGCTGTTCGAGCCCAACGTCGTCAGCGTCCAGCAGGGCGAGACGATCACCTTCCGGATCACCAACACCGGCCAGGCCACGCACGAGTTCAAGGTCGGGCCGATGGCCGACGTCTTCGACGACAACCCGAGCACGCCCGAGGTCGCTGACATCACCCCTGCCTCGACGAAGACGCTGACGTACACCTTCACCGGGACCGGACCGTATGCCTTCGCCTGCCACGCGCCGGGCCACTTCGAGAATGGCATGTACGGCTTCGTGAACGTCGTCCCGACGACCCCCTGGATCGGGACCGCGGCGCACCCGCGGATGGTCGTCGTCCGGATGGACGACAAGCTCGAGTTCGTGCCGAGCGAGGTCTCGGTGACGCCGGGCGAGACGATCCTGTTCGTGCTCCCGAACGTCGGCACGTCCCTGACGCACGAGTTCCAGGTCGGGCCGGCCGACCGCGTCGCCCTTGACCAGGCGGACGGCCAGATCGTCGTCGAAGCCGACAAGATCGAGCCACTTCACGTGGAGTACCTCACGTATACGTTCGGCGGCGTCGGTCCGTACGCGTTCGCCTGCCACGAACCGGGCCACTACGAAGCCGGGATGAAGGGCGTCATCGACCTCACGCCGTAGCGCACACCACGCCGGCGGGCCGTCACGCTGGCAGTTCGTGGTCCTCCAGGAGCAGAGCGAGGTCCCGGCGATCGAGTCCGCCCGGCAGGCCCGGATGTACCCGGCGGTCCAGTCGCTCGCCGGCGAGATCCGGGCCGCCGACGCGACGCCGATCCTCCTGCAGACGTGGGCACACCGCGACGGCCTGCTCGCCGACGGCATGGGCTACGTCGAGATGCAGTCCGCCATCGACACGGGCTACGCGACGATCGGGGACCAGCTGGGCGTCGCGGTTGCGCCTGCGGGCCAGGCGTGGGCGACCGTGCTCCGCCAGGATCCGACGATCGCCCTGTGGCAGGCGGACGGCTGCCACCCGAGCGCGGCCGGAACCTACCTTGCCGCGTGCGTGCTCTACGCGCGCATCTTCGAGGCGAGCCCGGTGGGGATCCCGGACACCGAGGGGTTCCCGGTCGATCTCGCCCGCGCTGCAGGTCGTCGCCGGCCTGCCCTGAAAGGCGACCGGCCTCAGGGGCAGGCCACGTCGCCGTCGAACGGCTTCCCGAACCACTGGGTGATCGCGACCGGTCCCGTCGTGAAGCCCGGCAGGGCGCAGTTCGACTGGGCGGCCGACGCCGTGCGGGCGCCGGGGATCCAGACGGGCAGGCCGTTCAGGGTGCTCGCGTTCGAGCCGCCGGTGATCTGGCCCCACTGGTAGGTCGTGGAGTAGATCCCGACAGTTGCCCCGGCGCCCGCGAATGCGGCGACCATCCCCTGGAGGTCAGCGATGTTGTTGGCCAGGCCGACGGTGCCTGTCTCCCAGCTGTTGGCGGTCTCCACGTCCAGCCACCACAGGTAGGCGGAGGCCGCGCTGGCGACGCCGACCTGAGATTCCGCCGCACCCAGCCAGACCAGGTCCTGGGCGGCGCGATCCCAGCCGTACTGCCACGCGCACGCCTGTGAGTTCGACCCATCGCACGCGTCGAACGGGTCCCCGTTCAGGATGGTAGTGCTGGGTTTCGGCCAGTCGGCGACGGTCGGGCCGGGGTTGGCGGTGTTCACGTACAGCGCCGCCTTCGGCAACTTCGTGCCGCCTGTCGAGCCAAGGGCCCAGACGAGCTCGCTCGTCGACGGCGGGCCGCCGTTGTATGTCCCGAGGCACGGGTTCGGCGTGTTCGCCAAGCCGCCGGTCACCCCGACGATCCCGAACGCCTGGCCCGTCGGGAATGTCCGGCCGCACTGCGGGAACGAGATGTCATTGCCGGTCAGCGAGGGCGCCGTGGACCTCGCCCCGACGGGCGAGGCGCCGCCGACGAGCATCGCGACGGCAATGGCAGCAGACACGGCGACGGATCGGGTCGAGCGGGCCGCGAACCCGCGGCGGAGCTCCGGCGGACTGGGTGCCATGACGGGATCCTCCCTCGGACGTCGTGCAGAAACGGTCCAATCTCGGCGGCGAGCCCGGAGTGTAGTCCGAATCCGGCGTGCCGGAGAGTCGGCGCACGGCGAGGTGAGTGGGCGAGCTCCGGGCCGCCTCGATGGTCAGCCCGGTCGAGCGGGGGGCCGGAAGGGCCCCGCGGGGTGGTCGAGGACGAGGCGCCGGAAGAGCAGGGACGTCGAGAAGGCGAGGGCCAGGCCTCCCGCGATGTCAAGCAGGTGGTGCTGCTTCACCAGCACCGTCGACAGCACGATCAGGGTGACCCACACGGCCATCGGCACGCCGATGCGCCGGTCCACGCGCCACCAGTGGATGGCGAGGATGGTCGAAAGCGACACGTGCAGGCTCGGGAAATCGTTGAACGGGTTGTCCGAGGCATAGACCGCGACGATCTGCCGGGTGAAGACGTCTCCGGCGGTCAGGGTCGGGCGGTCGATGTACGTCTGGAGGAACACGTAGAAGAGGTAGGAGACGAGGAACGTGGCGGTCATCGCCAGCGCCGCCGACTGGAAGACCCGCACGCGGAAGAGCAGGAACAGGGCCGCCGACACATAGATCAGCGGCTGGAGCGAGACGTACGGGACGACGAACGCCGGGACGACCGGGATCAGGTCGTCCAGCGGCGTGTCGAGGTTCAGCACGGCGGGGCCATGGTTGAGCAGGTCGTACGGGATGCGCGCGACGAACACGAGCGCGAGGAGCGCGACGCTGACCGCGATCGTCACCCGGTCCTGGCCCAGGATCCCCTGCCGGGCCTGGGCTCGCAGCCACGCCATGTCGCCTCCCTCAACCCTCGTCCGAACGGGCCTCGCCGCCCTGCGTGCCGCGGCGGCGCACGGCCCACCACGCACCGGTGATGCCGGCGACGAGCGCGGCCAGTGTCGCCAGGATCGGTGCCCCTGGCAAGCCGCGGTCGGGAGCCGGCGGCCGCGTGCTGGTCGGTGGGGGAGCCGGGACGCCGCCCGCGGTCCCGCCGGAGGTCCCGCCGGCAGTCTCGACCGCCACGATGTCGGCGCTCGCCGTACTCTGGCCCGCCGTCGCGACGAGCGTGTAGGCCCCACCGCGCCCCGGGCCGGCCTCGATCGTCGTGGTGAACGTGCCCGCCGCATCGGTGCCCAGCGTCCGGGTCTCGTCGGGGTTGCCGTTGCGCGTGATGACGACGGTGACCGTGGTCGACGCGGGGAAGCCGGAGCCGATGACGTCGATCTCCTTGCCGGGGATGACCGTTGCCAGGAGCTGGGGCCCGGCAGCCGCGACCGTCGCCGGCACGATCAGCAGGACCAGGATGGCAAGAAACGCGAGCGGGACGCGGCGGAACATCGGGTGCTCCTCTCGTGCGAGTGTGCCTGGATGGCACCATAACGCGTCGGGGCGCGGATCGGTTCCCGGCGCGGGCGAATCGGCACCGCCGGTCGGGCCGTTACAGTTCGCGAATGCCAGCTTCGTCGCGCCGCCGGGCGCTCCTGCTGATCTGCGCCGTCGCCGTCGCCGTGGCCACCAACTACACGATCCAGGGCCCGGTGCTCGGGTTCATCCGGGCCGAGTTCGCGCTCTCGTCGGCGGATGCGGGCACGATCGCCACGGCGTTCTTCGCGGGTGCCGCGATCACGATGCTGGCCGGCGGCGCGATCGCCGATCGGATCGGCACGCGGCCCGCGGTCACTCTCGGGTTCCTGATCGTGGCCATCGGCAACCTCGGCACCGGCCTGCTGGCACCCACCTTCCCGGCCCTGCTCGGCTGGCGCGTCCTGGGCGGCCTGGGTTCGGGCTTCGGCTTCGCTGCCGGCGCCTCGTACACGAGGTCGATCTTCGATGATCGCGGTCGCCACCTGGCCCAGGGCCTCTACGGTGCCTCGTTCCTGCTGGGCTCGGCGATCACCCTGGCCTACGTCCCGATCCTGGCCGGATCCTCCGGCGACTGGCGGCTCGCCTTCACGCTCTCCGGCCTCGCCGTGGCCGTGGTCTGGGTCGTGTGGACGCTCCTCGCCCCCGGCGAGCCCCGCGTCGCGGCGGCGAGCGGCGCGAGGGCCGCCCTGGCCGTCGCGCTGCAGGAGCGCAACACGTGGCTGCTGGCGCTCTGCCACATGTGCGGCTTCGGGATGGCGATCGTCCTCGGCACCTGGGTCACGCTCTACCTGGCCGACGCCTTCGGGCTGCCCATCGCGGCGGCCGGCGCGATCGGCTCGCTGACGCTCGTCACCGGCATCGTCGCCCGGGCGTCGGGTGGCGTGATCCTGGAGGGCGGGATGCGACCGGTCTGGCTGATCCGGGCCGGCCTGGCCCTGGCCGTGGTCGGCCTGGCAACGATGGCCCTGGCGCCAGGGGTGCCGGTCGCCATCGTCGGGCTCGTCGTCGCCGGCCTCGGGGTCGGTTTCCCCTACGCGGCCGTCTTCAACGGGGCGGCAGCCAGCGTGCGCGCGAGCCCGGCGTCGGCCCAGGCCGTCGTGGGCTGGGGCGGCCTGCTCACCGCCATCTTCGGCCCGCCGCTGGTCGGGATCCTGCTCGATGCCACCGGCAGCTTCGCGGCCGGCTTCCTGGCCCTCGGGGCGATCGTGGCGGCCGTGCTCGTGCTGACCGTGCTGATCCGGCCCTTCGACCTGGCCCTGGTGGATGCGGACGGCTGAACCGGGCGTGGGTCCACGGGCACGCCGATCGGCCCGATCGTCGGGCGCCGCGCGTCGCGAGCCGGTAGGGTTCGTTGATCGACCAGGCCGGCACCCGGATCGGCCAGGCGTTGAGAGGGAAATCAGTCGATGAGCGCCGCGGGACGATCTGGAGGACGCCGGCTGGCGGAGGCGCTCGGGCCCGTCGGGGTGTGGAGCTGGGCCCTCCAGCGCCTGTCGGCGACCGATGCCGGAGCGGCCGTCCGTGAGTTCGATGCGCTTGGCTATCGGGCCGTGTGGATCCCGGAGACGCTGGGCAACAAGGAGATCTTCAGCCACGCCGCGGTCCTGCTGGGCGCGACCACGCGGATCATGGTTGCCTCGGGCATCGCCAACATCCACGCCCGCGATCCGATGGCGATGGCCAACGGGGCGAGGACGCTCGCCGAGGCGTACCCCGGGCGCTTCGTGCTCGGCCTCGGGGTGAGCCACGCTCCCTCGGTTGCCGCCCGGGGCGGGACCTACGGCCGGCCCGTCGAGACGATGCGGGCCTACCTCGACGCGATGGCGGCGACGCAGTACGGCGGCCCCGAGCCCGTTCCGCCGCTGCCCGTCGTGCTGGCCGCGCTCGGGCCCCGCATGCTGGAGCTGGCCGCCGAGCGCGCGGACGGCGCCCACCCGTATTTCGTCCCCGTGGAGCACACGCCCTTCGCTCGCCAGCATCTCGGCCCCGAGCCGTTCCTCGTCGTCGAGCAGACGGCCGTGCTCACCGCGGACCGCGCCGAGGGACGACGGATCGGGCGGGCGTTCGCGAAGGGCTACCTTGCCCTGCCCAACTACGCCAACAACCTCCGACGGCTGGGCTGGGGCGACGCGGACCTTGCCGGTGACGGGAGCGACCGCCTCATCGACGCCGTCATCGCCTGCGGCGACGTCGAGACGATCGTCGGACGCGTCCGCGCTCACCTGGACGCCGGGGCGGACCAGGTCTGCATCCAGGTCCGCGCCGATGCGTCGTCCGACACGGCGCTCGGAGCCTTCAGCGAGCTTGCGGCCGCGCTCCTCGAGACGGGACGCTGAATCGCCCACCATCCCGCATCGCGTCCGCGAGCCCGGGCTGGCCGGACGCGTCGAGGCCGGCGATCACGCCATCGATGTCCGCCTCCGAGCGGTTCTGGCTGAGCTTGAACTTGCCCTCCACCCGGGCGATCAGCACCTCCACGCCGACGATCGCCCGGAGCTGCCCGGCGATATACGGCGGTGGCGCGTCATCGACGGACCAGGGCTGCTCGCGCTCAGCCTCGTGGAGGTCGGTGAGCCGGCGGACGAGCGCCTCGACCCAGCGGACTTCGTCGTGGACGACCAGGCGCCCGTACACGTGGGCGGTGATGTAGTTCCACGTCGGGACCACCCGGCCGTGTTCCTGCGTGGCCGCGTACCAGGTGGGCGAGATGTACGCGTCGGGCCCCCGGACGATCACGAGCGCCTCCCCCCGGGCCGGTTCGCGCCACTGCTCGTTGTCGCGGGCGACGTGACCCAGCAGGGCGCCCCACGTCCCGACGTCCGGCCGGCTGCCCGCGACGTCGTGCACGAAGGGCAGCAGCGTCGCGACCAGGCCGCGGCGCGTCGAGGTGATCAGGTCCGCGGCACCGGGATGGGCGAGCAGCTCACGCACGGCCGCGTCGTCGGGCTTGAAGTGGGCGGGGACGTACACCTGGGCGGGCCTCATCGCGGGCGGGTTTCTGCAGTATGCCCGAGTCGTCGTGGGGGTCGGACGCCACGAACGCGCCGCGGCGCTATCCCCCGTGGGTCGGCGCCGACGGCCTGGCGTTCCATGCGGGCGACCACTGTTCGCGGCGGATCCGGTCCACCTCGTCGGGTGCGATCTCGGGTACGGGTCCGAACGCGAGCGCGCGGAGGTACGCGTCCGCGACGCCCTCGACCACCGAGGCGGCGTTGTAGGCGTGGTCGACGGTCGGTCCGATGGCGAGGACGCCGTGGTTGCGCAACAGGCACGCGCTCCGGCCGCCCAGGGCGTAGGCGGTGAGGTCTGCGACCTCGGCCGTCCCGCCCCGCGCGTACGGCGCCGTCTCGATGCCCCCGCCACAGGCCGCGATCAGGCCGTGCAGGATCGGCGGGATCGCGATGCCCATCGCCGCAACCGCCATCGCCGCCGGGCTGTGAGCGTGGACGATCCCGCCCACGTCCGGGCGCCGCAGGTAGGTGAGGGTATGGAGCGGCAGCTCGGTCGTCGGCTTCAGGGTGCCGTCCACGACCGACCCATCGAGACGCACGATGAGGATGTCCCCCGGTCTCATCGTGTCGTAGGGAGTGCTCGAGGGCGTCACCGCGACGAGCCCGGGATCGTCCGCGACCCGCATGCTGATGTTGCCCGCCGTGAAGAAGACCAGCCGTTCGGCCAGCAGGCGGCGCGCGAACAGGAGGACCCGCTCCCGCGCCTGGCTCCAGGACGCCGGTCCGCTCATCGCGCCGGTGTCCCGCGCCCGCTGTCCGACATCTCGACGAACGGGGGGTGGAGCACGCCGACATCGGTGATGTAGCCGGTCACGAGCTCGTGCGGCGTGACGTCGAAGGCGGGGTTCCACACGGGAACGTCGATCGGGGCGACGAGCCGTCCCTGCCAGCGCCGCACCTCGTCGGCCGGTCGCTCCTCGATGACGATGGTGTCGCCCGATGGGGTCGCGAGGTCGAACGTGGAGCCGGGCGCGGCGACGTAGAACGGGATGCCCGCGTGGCGCGCCGCGAGCGCCAGGGCGAGCGTGCCGATCTTGTTCGCCGTGTCGCCGTTGGCCGCGATCCGGTCCGCGCCCACGATGACCACGTCGACGCGCCCACTGCCCAGCAGGGGCGCGGCCGCGCTGTCCGCGATGAGCGTGACCTCGATCCCCGCGTCCATCAGCTCCCACGCCGTCAGGCGGGCTCCCTGCAGGAGCGGTCGCGCTTCACACGCGAAGACCTGCACGGGCTCGCCGGCGGCGGCCTTCGCGTAGACGACGCCGAGCGCCGTGCCCCAGCCGAGCGTGGCCAGGCGGCCGGCGTTGCAGTGGGTGAGGATGCGGCTCGCGGACGCGAGCTCGGCCCGCCCGTGCTCGCCGATCCGGCGACACGCCTCGCGGTCCTCGTCGAGGATGCGCCGCGCCTCCGCCAGCGCACGCTCCCGGATCGCTGCCGGGGTCGACCCCTCGGCCGCGGCGTCACGCACCCGTCGAACTGCCCACGAGAGGTTGACCGCGGTCGGCCGGGCCGAACCCACGCGCGTCACGATCTCGTCCAGCGCGGCAAGAGCCCCGGCGCGCGAGGTCGGACGCGCCTCGTCCAGGCCCAGCACCACTGCCAGCGCGCCGCAGACGCCGATCGCCGGGGCGCCGCGCACGGCCAGCCTTCGGATCGCGTCGATCGCCGCGTCGACGGTCGAGAGGCGCAGGACCTCGCAGGAGGCCGGCAGCTTCGTCTGGTCGATGATCTCGATGGCGTCGCCGACCCAGGCAACCGCGCTGAGCAGCGTGCCCGCCATCGCGTCATGTCCCTCACGAATCTCCACCCGACCGGGTGGCTCGGTGCACATGCTACCCGCCGGAGGCCCTGCACCCCGACTTCGAGGCCGTCGGAGCCCGCTCCGACCGTCCACGGTCGGCGAGATCGGGTCCCGAGCCTCGGCCCTCCCGCGCACAATTGCGGGCGTTCCCATCGATGCTGCTCCGCATCCGCAGGGGCAAGGGAGAAGATGGTCCCCAGCGATCCGATCGTCCCCCGGCAACCAGTGTCCGACCTCGCGGCGGCTCGTCCCCTTTCGCCAGGTCGCCCGGTCGGGCCCGACATCCGAGCTCCCCTCGTCGGGACGAAGCTCCGGGCACCTGCGTCGGTCCCGGGCTACCGGGGGCGCCCGCGACTGGGCGCGCTGCTCGATCGAGGACTCGAGGACAGCACCCGCCTGACCCTGCTGTCGGCCCCACCTGGCTACGGGAAGACGGTCGCTGTCGTCGGCTGGCTCCGGTCGCGCGGGGCCGCCCACGCCTGGCTCTCGCTCGATGCCGCCGACAATGATTTCTCCCGTTTCACCCGCTACCTCTCCGGGGCGTTGGGAACGGTCCGACCCGCGGCAGCCGACGCGACCGCGGACCTCTTCGGTCCCGGGGCGGCTCCGAGCCCGGAGCTCGTCAGCGCCTCGCTCATCGAGGGACTGACCGAGAGCGATGACCCGTTCGTGCTCGTGATCGACGATTACCAGCTCGTCACTTCCGAGCCGGTCCATCGTCTTGTCCGCTTCCTGATCGAGCGGGGACCGCCCTTCGTCCACCTCGTGCTGCTGACCCGCGAGGACCCACCGCTGCCGCTGGCCCGGCTGCGGGCCCACGGTCGGCTCGTCGAGCTGCGGGCTGATGACCTGCGCTGGGGGACAGACGAAGCGTCCGCCTATCTCGGCGGCCTGGGCGTCTCGCTCGCGCCCCCGCTCGTCGATCGCCTCGTCGAGCGAACCGAGGGCTGGATCGCCGGCCTCCAGCTCGCCGCCATCTCGCTGCGCGACCGGCCCGACCCGGCCGCCTTGATCGAGACGTTTGGAGGCAGCCAGCGGTTCGTCTTCGACTACCTCGCCGACGAGGCCCTGGGCGGGGTGGATAAGGATCTGCGGGCGTTCCTGGTCCGGACCTCGATCGCCGAGCGCTTCACGGCCGAGCTGTGCCGCGAGCTGACCGGTCGCACCGATGCCGACGCCCTCCTCGAGCGAGCCGAACGCGCGAACCTCTTCATCGTCCCCCTCGATGCCGAACGGCGCTGGTACCGCTACCACCGCCTCTTCGCCGACTACCTCCATTTGCAGATCGGCGAGGAGGAGCGACGCGCGCTCCACGAACGCGCTGCCGACTGGTTCGAGCGGATGGGCTTCGCGTCCGACGCGATCGACCATGCGCTGGCCGCGGGCTCGCTCGACCGCGCGACCCGCCTCATCGAACGCGCCGCCCGGCCGGCGTTCGAGGCCGGCGAGCTCGCGACCCTCCTCGGCTGGCTCGAGGCACTCCCTGCCGACCGGGTCTCGACCAGCCCGGAGCTCACCTCCCTGCACGCATGGGCGCTCTTCGAGACCGGCCGGGTAGGGACCGCCGTGGCCCTCGCTCAGCGTCATCTGGCCTCGTCCGACGCGCGCGGGCCGGGGGAGGGGCGGCTGCTCATCCTCCGGGGGATGATGGCGACGGTCACAGGGCCCGACGCGGACAGCCTGGCGACAGAGGGGCTCGGGTTGGTGGGCGACGATCCGCTGTTCCGCTCCTTCGGGCTCCTGGCCGCGGGCCTCGCAACGCTCGCGGGCGGGGAATACGTGGCGGCCGTTGAGACCCTGCGGGCGGCGTACCAGACAGCGCTTCTGGCAGGCAACCCGCTGGCCGTCCTGCCTGCGGTCAGCCCGCTCGGCCAGGCCCTTGCCTTGGCCGGCCTCCGCGGCGAGGCCGAGACGATCTGCCATGCCGTCCTCGCACAGCAAGTCGATGGGCAGGGCAGGCCGCGACCGATCGCCTGGCCGGCCCGCGTGGTACTTGGCATCGTCCGTTACGAAGCCAACGACCTCGTTGAGGCCCGTCACGAGCTCGAAGGGGGATTCGAAGCAGCGCGCCAGATGGGGGTCGGGCGTCCCGTGCTCGGCTGGGCGATCTCCTACCTCGCCCTGGTTCGCCTTGCCTGTGGTGACCAGGATGGTGCGTTCGAGGCGCTCCGCACCAGTCAGCGCGACCTTCGGACGACCGGCATGGCGCTCCCCGGGCTCGCCGGTGAGATCGAGGCCCGGATCCACCTGTGGCTGGGCGATGTCGCCGGCGCAGGGCGCTGGGCGGACCGGGCGACACCGGAGGCACCGCCCGGTTCACCCCTCCTGGAGCTCGTGCGTCGGTCGATGGACACGACGATCGCGCGGGTACGCCTCGCACAGGGCAGGCTCGACGAGGCTCGCGAGCTGCTGGCTCGGACGAGAGTGGCGCAGGAAGCGTCCGGCGCCCTCGCCGATCTGATCTCGATCGGCGTCCTGGAGGCGGCTTGTGCGGACGCCAAGGGTCACCGCGCGGAGGCACGACGAGCACTCGGACAGGCGGTCGGGCTCGCCGCTCCAGGCGACTACGTCCGACGCTTCGTCGATGACGGGCGGAGCATCGCCCACCTCCTGCCCCTCGTCCGCGCGGCTGCGCCCGGGTTCGTCGACTCGCTGATCGCGGCCTTCACGGCCTTCACGGCCTTCGCCGCCGAGTCGACCGAAGCCGGCGCGCCGCGGCTGCACGTGCCGGGGGCATCGGTATGGCAGGACGCCGACGGGCGGCTGCTCGAGACGCTCACCGCCCGTGAGCTCGATGTCCTGCGCCTGATGGCCCAGGGCGCGAGCAACGCGGAGATCGCCGCCGGCCTGACGGTCTCGCTCGGCACGGCGAAGTGGCACGTCGGCCACGTCCTCGCCAAGCTCGGCGCGACGAGCCGAACCCAGGCGCTCCTGCGCGCCCAGCAGGTCGGCCTCGTCTGAAGCGGCGGCCCCGGATCGTCGGCGCCTGAGCCCCTCCTTTCGGGAGGGGAGTCGCGCGACGGAAGACCGGCCTTTCGCGAGGCGCGTTCGCGACTCGCGAGCCCGAACATCAGGGCCATGGACCACTACGAGATCCGGGTCGCCGGCCACCTCGACCAGCGACGCGCCCATGCCCTCGGGTGCGAAGAGCTGCGGCTGCTGCCGGACGGCGACACGCTGCTGATCTTCGCGGCCGTCGATCAGGCCGCCCTGTACGGGCTGCTGACCCGGTTGCGGGACGCGGGCCTCGGGCTCATCGCCGCCGAACGCATGCCCGTGTCGGCGGAGTCGGCGAACGACAGCCCACGCACAACCGAACCATCGAAGGAGTCTTCCGGTGTCGCAGATTGACAGCTCGATGACCAGCAACGAGACAGGGCCGCGGCCACGGCCGTACGTGCCCTCACGGTTCTTCATGAGCCGGGTGGTGAACCCGATCACGCTCCTGCTCGGCGGCCCGACGCTTACGGTCCGCGGTCGGCGCACCGGCCGCCCCGTCAGGACGCCGGTCCCCACGCTCGAGGTCGAGGGCGCCCGGTACCTCGTCTCGGGCGGCGGCGAGACCCACTGGGTGCGGAACCTGCGGGCGGCTGGCCAGGGCGAGCTGCGCAAGGGCCGGACGCACGAGCCGTTCCGGGCGGTCGAGGTTCAGGGCGACGAGCACGACCGGGTCGTGGCCGCCTATCGCGAGCACATGGGTTGGCGAGCCCGCGAGTTCTTCACCGCCCTCCCGGATCCGGCTGATCACCCGGTGTTCCGGGTCGAGCCACAGGAGGTGCAGGGACATGTCTGACCAGGCGATCAGGATCATCGCAGCCGGCGTGCTGCTCGTTCATGGGCTCGGCCACGGTGGAGCCCTCGCAGCCCTGGCCTGGATCCGGCTCCGCCCCGACACGCCCACGGGTGGCTGGCTCGCGGCCCGGTCCTGGCTCGTCCCGTCGCTTCCGGGAGATACGGCCACGACGCTTGCCAGCGCGTTCTGGATCGTGTCGTTGGTGGGGTTCGTCATCGCGGCGATGTCGTTCTGGGGCGTGGTCGTGCCGGGCAGCGTCTGGCGGCCCCTGGCCGTTGCCGTCGCGCTTGTATCAGCCACCGGGATCGTCATGTTCTTCGGGACGTGGCCGATGTTCTACACGCTCGCCGCTCTAAGCGTGAACGTCGCGGTGCTCGTCGCGGTGCTCTGGCTGCACTGGCCTCCTCAGGCCACCTTCGGAAGGTAGGAGCCCACCATGGACACGCTGCCGCTCAAGCGCGATCTCACGCTCGCCTATCGGACATCGCTCCTCATCGCCCTGCTCATGGTCGTCGTGTCGGTCGGGGGTCTTGCCTGGGGGTCGACGAGCCTCTATGGCGTCGACCCGAACCGGGCCCTCGGCGTCAGCGCCTCCACCGCGGGCGTCCTGGTGCCAGGCTTCCTGGTCCAGGACGTCTTCAATCTTGCCGTCGGGCTGCCGATCCTGGTTGGGGTGCTGTGGCTCGCTCGGCGCGGCTCGCTCATCGGCCTGCTCCTGTGGCCGGGCGCGCTCTTCTACCTCGCGTACACCTACGTGCACTACCTCGTCGACGCGCCGTTCAGCGCGTTGTTCCTGGGGTACGTCGCGATCGTCGCGCTGAGCGCGTACACGACGATCGGCCTGGTCGCCAGCATCGACTGCGACACCGTTCGACAGCGACTCAGTGGCGCGGTGCGGCCGAGGCTCGTGGGGGCCTCCTCGTGGGCTTGGCCCTTCTGACGGTCGGCCAGGACGGCGGCGGTGCCGTGGCCACCGCGCTCGCGGGTGGCGCGCCGATCGACCCGCTCGCACGCGGGGCGTGGATTGCCGACCTCACGCTGGGGGTTCCCGCGATGCTGATCGTCGGCGGCCTGCTCTGGCGGCGGGCGTCCCTCGGGTACGTGGCCGCGGCGGGGCTGCTGCTCTCGTTCGGCATGACCTCGGTCGTGATCGCAGCCATGATCGCTCTCCAGCCCGTGTTGACCGGCGCGCCGATCGACGGGTCCATGGTCATGGGCCTCCTCATCTTCGGCGCAGTCTCGTTGACACCCCTCCTGCTCTTCGCCCGCGGCACCGCCACCGGTCCAGTTCGCGCTGAGCCCAGGGCGCAGCGTGCTGGATCAGCCGCGGCGAGGACGTAACGATGAAGCACCCAGTGTCAACCTCGGACCTGACCACTCACTCCGCGACTGGGGGCAGCGCGACTCGGCTCGGTTTCTGGACGGCCATCCTGACCGTCTTCGTCGTCGCGGTGTTCGCGGTAGTTGCCATCGCGACCCCGGCCCGCAGTGGTCCCTTTTGCGGGAATGCGTGCGTCGCGTATCCGTACGTCGACGTGGCCCAGTTCATCCCGGGCGACTACCTCTGGCTCCTGCCCGGCATCCTGCTGGCGCCGACCTTCGTCGTCCTCATGGCCTGCATCGACGCCCACGCGGCGGAGTCGAAGAAGCTCTACAGCCGCATCGGCCTGTCGTTCGCCCTCGTCTACGCAGTCGTCATCCTCGTGGACTACTTCCTGGAGCTCACGGTTGTCGTGCCGAGTCTCCAGGCTGGCGAGACCGCGGGCCTCTCCCTGTTCACGCAGTACGACCCTCACGGGCTCTTCATCGCCCTGGAGTCGCTCGGCTACTTGATGATGACCGTCGCGTTCCTCTTCGCGGCTCCGGTGTTCGCGGGCGGACGGGCCGAGCGCGCGATCCGCGGGCTGTTCGTCCTGAGCTTCGTGCTGGCGGTCGCATCGTTCGTCGGTCTTGCGGTGCTGGGGCACGACCTTGTCGCGTTCGAGGTGACCGTCCTGATGATCACCTGGATCGTCCTGTTCGCGTCCGGCACGCTGCTATGTGGCGTATTCAGGCGAGCCGGGCAGACCGCTCGACTCGCGCGATGAGCCCAGGCCGATTCGCGGCGGGCGGAGGTACTGGCATGAAGTCAGACGTCGTCCTGATCACCGGCTGCTCGACCGGGATCGGCCGGGCGACCGCGGCGACGCTCGCCTGCGGGCCCACGAGCCGGACACGGCCCGCGCACCTGTCACCCGGATCGCGGTCGACGCAGCTGCCTCCGCAGCCACCCGCCCAGCACGAGCGCCCCGATCGCCGGCACGAATGCCCATGCCGCGAACACGAGCAGCGTGACGGCGATGACCTGCTGGACGTCGCCGAACGAGTCCGGGCCGATGCCCGACCCCAGGCGCGCGGCAAGCACCTGGGTGCTGTCACCCAGCACGCCAAGCGCCGCGGCGTTGCCGGCCAGCGCGTCCCGGTTGCCCCTGACACTGTCGGCAATCAGGGAGAGCCGCGTGTCGAGGCCGTCCATGCTCGTGGCGATGCGCCCGATCGCGTCCGCCGGCGACGACAGCGGCGTCGCACCGAGGATGCTGACCGACCTGAGCTGCGCCGCGAGGGCGGACAGGTCCGACCGCGCCTCGGTGATCGTGACGGCCGCGGCTGAGACAGCCTGCGCCGACTGATCGACGGTCGCGCCGAAAGACAGGGCCGTGGTCGACGCGCCGTGGAGCAGGTTCGCGGCGAGCCCCACGGTTGTCGCCAGCCGGGCGACGGTCGCCTCGGCGTCGCCGCGGATCTCGCCGATCCGGATGTTCACCCAGGCGATCGCGCCGAACCCGATCGACGCGACGACGAGCCCGATGATCCCGTAGGCGACGAGCCCACGGCTCAACCGTTGCAGGCTCCCGCGCAGGCCAAGGGGCCTGCCAGGGGCTCGGGCCACCGCGTTCCGGGCGCTCACGGATCAGGTCCTCGCGTGATTCGATGGGCCTGGTTCACCGCTAAGACTGACCCGATTCCGCCCGGCGCCCTTGGCCCGATACAGGGCAGCATCGGCGGCCTCGAGGAGCTGGTCCTCGGTCTCGCCCTCGCGCCACAGGCTCACTCCGACACTGACGGTGATGGACAGGTCCCCGGCCCCCGTGGGGATCGGGTTGTCCGCGACCGCGGCCCGCAGGCGCTCGTATAGCATCCGCGCGTCGGCCTCCCCGACGTGCGTGGCGAGCACCACGAACTCGTCTCCGCCATGGCGGCCCAGGACGTCGTGGCCGCGCAGGCTGCCCGTCAGGAGCCGCACAAGCCCGCACAGCACCGCGTCGCCCACCTGGTGGCCATGCACGTCGTTGACCTTCTTGAACTCGTCGATATCGAGGATCCCCAGCGCCAGCCCGTCGTGATGCCGGCGCTCCCCGGAGATCGAGCGGGACAGGGCATCGCCGAACGCCCGGCGGTTGAGGCCCCCGGTAAGGGGGTCGTGCGTTGCCTCGTGGGCAAGCGCGTCGCGCGCCTCGAGCAGCTTCGCCTGCAGCTCGATCATGCGCTGGCCCACGTCGACCCGGGCACGGAGCTCGCCCGGGTCGAATGGCTTGGCCAGGTAGTCGTCCGCACCGGCCTCCAGGCCCGCCACGATGTCGGCCTTGTCGCCCCGCGACGTCAGGACGATGAGGTAGGGCGGCTGGTCGGTCTGCAGGCCCCGGATGCGGCGGCACACCTCCACGCCGTCGAGCCCGGGCATCATCCAGTCGAGGACGGCCAGCGTCGGCGCATCGGGTCGCCGCATCGCCTCCCACGCCTCGGTGCCGTCCATCTTCGCCACCACCTCGTGGCCCCACTTCTTCAACACGCCTGCCAGGACGAGGCGCGAGGTGACGTCGTCGTCGGCGATCAGGATCCTCATGCCGGCTCCGCCGGTTCGCGTCCGAGCTCGAGGCTGAAGTCGCTCATTGCGGCACGGAGTCGGTCGAGCTCCGACTCGAGGTCCGGGAGTCGGGCCGTGACCGCCTCGAAGTCGCCATCCGTGGCCGCTCTCTCCATCGCTGCCGCCACCGCTCGGAGGGCCTCGCCGCCGACGGTGGCCGACGCGCCCTTGATCGTGTGGGCTCCGCGGATCGCGCCCGGGGCATCGCCGCTGCCGAGGCAGCTCCGGAGCGCCTCGATCAGCCTCGGGGCGTCCGCGAGAAAGCCGTCCACCACGATGCGTGCCAGCACCTGGTCGTTCATCAGGCGAGCCATCATCCCCGCCCGGTCGAACACCGGTGGCTCCACGTGGCCTGCGCTCGCGGGGATGGCCGTCCCGGGCCCGGCGGGCGCATGGACGGGCGGCACGGCGTCGTCCCGCGGCAACCAGCGGTCGAGGGCGTCGGCCAGCGCTTCGGGGGAGATCGGCTTCGTGACGTAGTCGTCCATCCCCGCTTCCAGGCACCGCTCCCGGTCGCCCTGCATGGCGTGCGCGGTCATGGCGATGATGGGGACCGCGTGGTTGAGGACCGCGGATCCCGGATCGCGGATCCGGCGCGTTGCCTCGAAGCCGTCCATCTCGGGCATCTGGACGTCCATGAGCACGAGGTCGTACGGAATCGTCTCGAGCGATCTGACGGCCTCGGAACCGTCGGCCACGGCGTCCGCGCGCAGTCCCAGCTTCTTCAGGATGCCGAGCGCTACTTGCTGGTTGGTGATGTTGTCCTCGGCCAGCAGGATGCGGACCGCGCCACGGTGCATCTCGCGGACCGCGTGACGCGTGACGATTCGCTGTGCGGCATGGCTCGCCGGCGCGCTGGCAAGGACGGCGGACAGGCTGTCGAAGAGGTCCGACTGCCGCGCGGGCTTCACCAGGTAGGCGGCGAACCCGATCTCCTCCATCTGCCGAGCGTCCCCCCGCCGGCCCAGGGAGGTCATCAGCACCAGGCGGGTGTGCTTCAGCCCGTCGTCCGCCTTGATGGCCCTGGCGAGACCTGCTCCGTCCATGTCGGGCATCTGCATGTCGACGATGGCCGCCGCGAAGGGGTCGCCAGCGTCCCTGGCCCGCGCCAGCGCCAGAAGCGCAGACGGGCCATCCGTCGCCTCGTCGGGTCGCACGCCCCAGGCCTTGAGCTGGGCGGCCAGGACCTCGCGGTTCGTGGCGTTGTCGTCCACGACGAGAACATGAGCCCCGCCGATCTCGGCGAGCGCCACGGGGGTGCGTTCCCGCTCGGCCTGCTTTTCGAGGCGCACCGTGAACCAGAACTCCGAGCCGTGGCCCTCTTCGCTCACGAGCCCGATCTCCCCGCCCATCAGCTCGACGAGCCGCTTCGAGATGGCCAGCCCGAGGCCCGTCCCCCCGTATCGGCGCGTGGTCGAGGCATCCGCCTGGGTGAACTTCTGGAACACGCGTTCCTGCTTCTCCACGGGGATCCCGATGCCCGTGTCCTTCACGGAGAAGCGCACCACGACGTCCGTGTCGGTTTCCGCGACCAGTCCCGCCCGCACGGAGATCTCTCCCTGCCCGGTGAACTTCAGGGCGTTGCCGGCCAGGTTGAGGAGCACCTGGCGAAGGCGCCCCGGGTCACCGGAAAGATGGGCCGGCACGTCGGGCGCCACCGCGCAGATGAACTCCAGCCCCTTTTCGTGGGCGCGCATGGCCGGCATCGCCGCGAAGTCGTCGAGCAGCGCGCGCATGTCGAAGTCGAGCATCTCCAGCTCGACGCTTCCCGCCTCGATCTTGGAGAAGTCGAGGATGTCGTTCAGGAGCGCCAGCAGCGACTCCCCGCTCGCGCGCACGGTCTCCGCGTAGTGGCGCTGCTCGTCGTCGAGCTCCGTGTCGAGCAGGAGGCCGATCATGCCGATGACCCCGTTCATGGGCGTGCGGATCTCGTGGCTCATGTTGGCCAGGAACTCGCTCTTGGCCTGGTTGGCCGTGTCGGCTTCCGCGGCGAGCTTGACCGCCCGGCCCATGGCCTCTTCGAGCGCTGCGTTGGTCTCCCGAAGCTCCTGGTCCGCACGCTTCCGTTCGGTGATGTCGCGGGAGATCCCGAACGTGCCCACGACGTTCCCTTCGCCATCGGTGCGGACCAGCTTGGTCGTCGAAGCCCAGGTCTCGCGGCCGTCGGGCCATGTCTCCCGTTCCTCGAGGCTCACCACGGGCCTCCCCGATCGCATGATCTCCCGTTCATCCTCGAGAGCGGGACGTGCCTGTTCTTCCAGGAAGAAGTCGAAGTCCGTCTTTCCGACAGACTGCGAGGGATCGCTCAGGCCGAATGACGTGGCCATCGCGCGGCTGATCATGGTGAAGCGGCTGTCGACGTCCTTGAAGTAGATGTGGTCGGGGATGTTGTCCATGAGCGCGATGAGCCTGGCCCGTTGCTCCACCAGCACTCGCTCTGCCCGCTTTCGCTCGGTGACGTCGAAGATCACGCCGTCGATCCAGGTCACCCCGCCGCCCGCGTCACACTCGGGGCGCCCGCGGTCATGAACCCACAGCATGGTCCCGTCCGCGTGATGGACGCGGTACTCGATGTCATATGGCTGCCCGGTCGACACCGAGCCCCTGACCGCGTCCGTGACGACAGGCAGGTCTTCGGGCATCGGGAGAAGGGCGTCGGGGAGGGCACCGGGCCGGACGAGGTCGCTCGCTCGATAGCCGGCGATCGCCTCGATGCCGTCGCTGACGAGCTCGAAATGCCAGGGCCACTCAGCACCGCGCCGGTACACGGCCCCGGGGATGCTCTCGACGAGCGCGCGGAATCGCGACTCGCGGTCCGGCGGCGTCGTCGGTTCACCGGGAGCAATCAACCTGGCACCTCCAGCCGGCGAGCACGGACTGATCCACGATCACTGTGTCCACGTCCGTCGCGGACGTCATGACGGAACGTCATGACGCGGGGCCCCGCCGCGTGGACACTCCCATCGGCGACCGCCGCTGCGTTGACACGACGGACCGGGCGTCGCGGAGGCATGCCGTGCAAATCAAAGGCACCGACGGCACGGCGTCGGAATGGCTCGAGCGCGCAGCGCACCAGCGGGCCATCGGCGCGGAACGGTCCGCGGCCGACGCCGACCAGGGAGCGGCCGACGCCGACCAGACCGCGGCCGACGCCGACCAGACCGCGTCCGAACGTGACGAAGCCGACGCGATCAGCGATCAGCTCGTCGCCGACCTTGAGCATGCGAGGGCCGACCGCGGCGTGCCGCTCGAGAGCGCCGTGAGCATCCAGGAGCACGATGCCGCCCGCGTCGCGCGCGACGCAACCCGGGTCAGTCGCCTGGCAACCCGCGGCGCCCGAGCGGAGACTGCGCGCGCCCGGCTCCGCGCCGCGGGCGACCGGGACGCCACGGCTGCCGCCCGCGACGAGATGGCGGTGCAGCGGGACTTCCGCGCCGAGGCGCTGGAGCACACCGTTGCCGCCTCGGACGCGCCCGATGCGGAGAAGCTCGAGTGGCTGCGCCTCCAGGCCGCCGGCGACCGCGCCCGGGCCGCGGCCGACCGGGCCCGGGCAGCCCAGGATCGGATTGATGCGGCGCACGAGCGTGCCCGGCTGGAATCCGCGCTCGGCGAGGCGACGGGCGCCTGGTCCGCGTCTTCGTCGACGTCGACCACCTGAAGCTCGTCAACGCCCGGCGGAGATCGTGGGGCGTCAGCCGGCGCGCGCGAGGCTGCGACCCTTCTTGGACCTCGTCCCGAGCGCGACGACGTTCGGCCACGGCCCCGATCCTCGGCCATCCTGCGGCCGCCCGAGGAGGTAGCCCTGTCCGTAGGGGATCGCAAGCGAGCGGAGGGTCCTGAGCTCCTCGCTGGTTTCGATCCCTTCCGCGACGAGGCGGATCCTGCGCTTCACGGCGAAGTAGGCCATGCCGGCAAGAAGCGCCTGGCGAGCGGGATCGGTGTTGATCCCGCGGATGAGGCCGATGTCGAGCTTCACGAAACTGGGTGCGAGCTCGAGGATGTGGCGGAAGCTGGCGTAACCGGCCCCGGCGTCGTCGACCGCGAGGCGAACCGTTGGGCCCAGGACCGCCAGCTCCGACCGGAGCGCCGCGTAGTCGTCGATCCCAATGTGCTCGGTGATCTCGAGGACGAGCGGTCGGGCGACGCCGGCGAAGAGGGCTCGCAGCGCGCCCGAGGTGATGAGCGCCGGCGAGGCGTTGAGGCTCAGGTGTGCATCGGGCGGCAGCACGGCAGCGGCCGCGATCGCTCCGCGGAGCGTGGCCATCTCGAGCTCGATGCCGAGTCCGGCCTTGGCCGCCGCGGCGAACCGGAGATCGGGCGGCACCCCATCGGTGAAGCGGCTGAGCGCCTCGTACCCGACCACGGCTCCGGTGTAGATGTCGACGATCGGCTGGAAGAACGGTGCGAAGGCCGAGGTGTCGAGGACCGCCTGGATGACCGAACGACCTTCAGCCTCGTGGCGCCGCTCTTCGAGCTTTGGGACCAGCAAGGCCCCGAGGATCGAGACGAACGCGGTGAGTGCCGGCATGTGCTCGACCAGCGAGTGCGCGGTCGCCGGGTCGTGGCTCGCGATGCCGACAACGCCGACAACGCCGCGCGGGCTCCGCAGGGGCGCGTACGCGGTAGCCAGGAGCCCGGTTGCCGTGATGGCCTCCGTCCACGCTCCAGTGTCTGGACCGGGCCGCCACTTCTCGTACCACGGGCCGCTGGAGCCCCGCTCCCGCAGATACGCCGCCCGGCTCGCGGCGACTGCTCGCGTTCCAGGAGCAAAGGTAGTCGCAAGCTGTCCGGCCACCGCGAGGACGGCACCCTCGACTTGGTCAAGCGCGACCGCCATGGTGGAATCGACCCCCGGGAGCCCGTTGATGACTACGCAGGCCTCGGCCGCGATCTCTTCGGCCGATGCAGCCGGGTCGATCCGCGCGAGCGCCGTCTCGATCGCGTCCCGCTCGCGCGCATTTCGCACCAGGGTGCGTTCGAGCTCGCGCTCGTGCGTCACGTCGCGGTCGGCCTGGATGTAGCCCGTCAACTGACCATCGGCATCGTGGATCGCCGAGATCACGGATTCCACGTCGATCGGCGTGCCGTCCTTGCGCCGGTTGACGATCGTTCCCGTCCAGGTCTGCCCTGCGCGTACCGAGTCCCAGATCGCGGCGAAGAACGCGGGCTCGTGGCTGCCGCTGTCCAGGATCCCGGCGTGCTGACCGACGGCCTCGCCGGACTCGTAGCCGTAGGCACGTGTGAACGCCGGGTTGACGTAGGTGATCGTTCCGGCCATGTCGTTCATCCAGATCGCGTCGGCGGTCTGCTCGACGGCCGACACGAGACGTGCCCGCTCCGCCTCCGCACCCCGTCGCGCGGTGATGTCCTGGACGGTGCCGACCATGCGTACGGGACTGCCGGACCCGTCCCGGATGACCTCGCCCTCCTCGTGGATGAGCCGCACCTCGCCGTCGGGCCGGATGATCCGGTAGTCGAGGTCGTGCGGGGCGCCCTGGCTGATCGCCGCTCGCTCGGACGCCCGCACGCGAGCGCGGTCTTCGGGGTGAACGACGGCGAGGAATGCCTCGGTGGCCCCGGCGAGCCCGCCGCGCTCGACCCCGAAGATCCGGTTGGTCTCGTCGGATCTGCGCGCCGTGTCGGACGCAAGGTCCCAGTCCCAGCTCCCGACATGGGCGATCCGCTGGGCCTCGGCAAGGGTGCGCTCGCTTTCGCGCAGCGCCACCTCGGCGGCCAGGCGCTCGGTGATGTCCCGGATGTTGCGCTGGAGACGGCCGTCGGGGAGCTGGGAAAAGCTGACCTCCGCCGGCAGGCTCGTCCCGTCCTTGCGCCGGTACCGCCGCTCGACGAGGAGGCCGGCTCCGGCCACGGTCTCGGCGAGCCGCACGTCCATGTCGTCGGGGGTCAGCGGGTCATCGTCTGCGCTCAGGCTCGGCGTGAACGTCGCCAGGAGCTCATCGTGTGAGTAGCCCAGCATCCGGCAGATGGCCGGGTTCGCCTCGACGTAGCGGCCGGTCTGGTCCGAGACGAGGACGCCGTCCGCCGACTGCTCGACGAGTGCGCGGTAGAGGTCATCGCTGGCGCGCAGGGCCTGCTCCGCGGCGACGTCCTGATTCCGCAGGCGTGCGCGGACTCGGGCCGCGATCTCATCGAGCCGGATCGGCTTCGGGAGGTAGTCGTCGGCACCAATCCCGAGACTCGTGACCAGGGGATATTCGTCGCCCATGCCGGTCAACACCATGATCGGCAAGGTTGCCGTCTTCGGTTGCTCCCGGAGCGCGCGGATGACGTCCAAGCCCGACATCCCGGGCATGCCCATGTCGAGGATGACGAGGCCGATCTTCTGGCCGGCCATGAGCTCGAGCGCGGCTTCGCCGCTCGCCGCCTCGCGGACGTCGAAGCCCTCGCGTCGAAGGTGCGTGGCGACGAGCTCGCGCGTCGCGGTGTCGTCATCGACGACGAGGATCGGTGCTTCGCGCCCCTTTGACGGCATGGTCAATGACTCCCGGACCCGACTGCCGGCTCCGTCACGCTGGGGTCGGCCTGCCGCCTCGCCCGCGCCTGCTGGACCGCGAGAACCAGCTGGCTTGACGTGACCGGCTTCGGCACGAACGTCGCGCCGCGACTCGTCACCCGTTCGAGGTTGAGTGTCTGGGCTGTGTACCCGGAAAGCAGCACGACTCCGACGTCCGGATAGCGATCCATCACCAGCTCGGCAAGCTCGATTCCGGACATGTGCGGCATGACGACATCGGTGACCAGCACGTCGATCGGCTCTTCGAGTCGGGCCAGCCGCGCGATCGCCTCGTCGCCATCGGCGACCGCGATCACCCGGTAGCCGGACCGGGTGAGCATCTGCGCGGTCATGTCGCGAACGACGGGCTCATCCTCGACGACGAGGACCGTGCCGGTTCCGACCGCGGGGGTTGCCGCGACCTCCGGCGGTTCGGCCGTTCCGGGAGCGTCGACCCGCGGAAACCAGAGCTTGAACGTGGAGCCCAGCCCGGGTTCGGAGTAGACCCAGATGTGGCCGCCCGCCTGGTGGACGATTCCGTATGCAGTGGCGAGCCCAAGGCCGGTCCCCTTGCCGAGCCCTTTGGTCGTGAAGAAGGGCTCGAAGATGCGCTCCCGCATTGCGCGATCCATCCCGACCCCGGTGTCGCTGACGACGAGCAGCACGTACGGGCCGGGCCGTGCGTCGAAATGCTCGACCGCGTATCGCTCCTCGACCACCTCGTTCCCGGTCTCGATCGTGACCGTTCCGCCGTCAGGCATCGCGTCGCGGGCGTTGACGACCAGGTTGACGAGGATCTGGTCGAGCTGCCCTGCATCCGCACGGATGTGACCGGCGTCGTCGCCCAGCTTGATGACGAGCCGCATGTTCTCGCCGATCAGCTTCCGCACCATCGGCTCGAGGCCATCGACGGCAGCGTTGAGGTCCAGCACCGTCGGGCGGATGACCTGCTGGCGGCTGAAGGCAAGGAGCTGCTCCGTCAGGGTCGCCGCTCGTTCCCCAGCTTCCCGGATTGCCCGCACGTTTCGAAGCGTCTCGTCAAGATCGAGCTCTGCCCGTCTCTCCGGGACCAGGTCCTGGTCGAGCATCTCGGCATGCCCGTTGATCACGAAGAGCATGTTGTTGAAGTCGTGGGCGATCCCGCCTGCCAGTCGTCCGATCGACTCGAGCTTCTGGGCCTGGAGCAGCTGGCCCTCGGCCAGCTTGCGCACGCTGATGTTGCGGATCGCCGCGGTGACGAGGATCCCGTCGGCGCTCTCGAGGGGGCTCAGCATGATCTCGATCGGGAACTCGCTGCCATCCTTGCGCCGCCCCGAGAGCTCGATCCCGGTCCCGATCTGCTGCGCCAGCGCCTCGGCCGCGGATCGAAGGTCGTCGGCGATCAAACGCTCTGCGAAGCCCACCGGGATGATGTTCGTGACGGGTTGGCCGACGAGCTCGTCGCGGCGGTAGCCGAACTGCTTCTCCGCCTGGACGTTGAGCAGGACGATCTCTCCATCCTGGTCCACGACCACCATCGCATCCGGAGCCGCCTCCAGCAGCCCGCGGTACTGCGCCTCCATCTGCGCCAGGTGCTTCTCCGATTCCTTGCGCACGCTGATGTTGCGGATCGCCGCGGTGACGAGGATCCCGTCGGCGCTCTCGAGGGGGCTCAGCATGATCTCGATCGGGAACTCGCTGCCATCCTTGCGCCGCCCCG